>Ga0134101_1000018_pt1 | contig 234048 bp, 197 predicted proteins | sample 12_3_2metaG_FD_94446 | JGI IMG/M metagenome (GOLD analysis project Ga0134101, IMG submission 94446) | Switchgrass degrading microbial communities from high solid loading bioreactors in New Hampshire, USA - 12_48_3.3_201_A2 metaG | ecosystem: Engineered > Bioreactor > Semi-continuous >...
AGATGTCTGATGTAGTATAATAGCAGAATACAGAGCACTAAAAGAGCACCAGAGATGCACCGGAAAAGCACAGTAATAGCACAGTGCCAGTACGGTGCAAAGTGCTTATTTTCAGGAAAGAGGAGGTAACGAAGAACATGGACAGACAAGCTGTTTATATATACAAGCTTCCGGATGAGGAAAGTTTCACCGGCATAGCTCTGGACGTACACATGCACAAAGGCAACCTCCGCTATTTTGATACCAATAGAGGCCATGAGATCCCGGGAAAGATTGCAGAGGAGACCGAGAAGGGATTTGCTTTCATATCTGAAGGATACATGCCGGGGGAATGGCAGTTCAAGGTATTAACAATCGAAGAGTTCAAGCGTAAGTATTATAAGCTGGTTGAAGGCGGACAGACGCTGGCGGACAAGATAAATACCACAGATGATCTCCACCAATGGTACCGGATGGAATTCAAAATTTAAATGAAAGGAGCAACGGCATGAAAGATGATAAGCGATACAATAAGCCATTCTCGCACCCACGCTGGCATGAACCGATCGGCGGGAAGGTCGTCGGCTATAAAAAGTTATCTGAAGAGGAGCAAAAAAAGGTGCATGAAGATGCACTGGCTGTATTAAAAAGCATGGGGATAAAAATAAAGAACGATGAAGATGTTTCGCTTGAAAAAGAAGAAAAATAAGCTCACTATTTTATGCAAAACAGGAAATCATCATGGTAGCAATATGGAAGCAAAAAGAATTATAAACTATAAAAATGCCAATAATTTTGATAATATGAATAATAGAAATAGCAGAAAACAATAGGAATAACGACGAATAAAACTTTAACAATCGAATGGGAATAGTTAAGAAAAATCTGCAAGCCTTTGATATAGAGGGCTTGCAGGATTAATTATTTGTCTGTAATACGTAAATGATACATTTTCTATATTTCAGTGGTTTCATTGACTGAGGGGTGCGAAACTTTTTCCGTTAAATTGACTTTCTTAATTTTCATGGGCTTGTCAGCCGGAATCCGGCTTACAAGCCTTTTTACCGGTGGAATCATCAATAGGCGCCATGGACTATCCTGAGAAACGGAAAACAGCAGATAGAGTTCTATCCATGCTTATAACATAAAAGCATGCACTTAACTGATTTAGAATTATGACATACACTATAAGTAGTTTAGAAATGCCGGAAGGTATTTTATTTGGAGCATGAAAAAGCGTCATTCAGGAATTTTCAAGCAGCAAGCTAAAATATTTGAATTTTGACGGAGGTATGCCTATGAAAGTAATAGCTTTCAACGGAAGCCCCAGAAAGGACTGGAATACCGGTATCCTATTGAGCAAAGCGCTGGAAGGGGCAGCTTCGCAAGGGGCGGAAACGGAGCTGATCCATCTTTATGACCTAGATTATAAAGGATGTATAAGCTGCTTTGCCTGCAAACTGAAAAACGGCGAAAGCTACGGCAAATGTGCCCTAAAGGATGACCTGACGCCTATTTTTAAGAAAATCGAGGAAGCCGGTGCTGTTATCCTTGGCTCTCCCATCTATTTCGGGGGAATAACAGGGGAGATGAAAGCCTTCTTGGAGCGCTTGATGTTCCAATACTTGGTATATGACAAGGAAAGGTCCACTCTTTTCAGAAGGAAGATGCCGACAGGCTTTATTTATACCATGAACGTCAGCGAGAGCCTTATGAAAGAGTTGGGATACGACCAAAAGCTCAGGGATATGGAAATGGCGTTGAAGAGGATCTTTGGAGAATCAGAATCATTGTTTGTTACCGACACCTACCAGTTTGATGATTATTCCAGATATGTTTGTACCTTGTTCAACGCCGAGGAGAAAGCGAAAAGGCGGAGGGAAGAGTTCCCAAAGGACTGCCGGAAAGCCTATGAGATGGGTGTGAGATTTGCCCGGCAAAGAGGAATTGGTTAATAATGTGCTGATATTATGAGCATTACGGCAGTTATGTATATAGTAAAAAAAATTAAAAAAATTTTTTTAAAAAAGAAGGATTTTTTAAATTAATGTAGTATTATATATATTGTTAACGTACACGATATCCTTTTTATCAATTACCAGTTCAGTACATATCGTTAAAATAATATGAGAATTTAAAGTTTTCATTTATATAGTTTTTTTTTCGAAAGCCTATGTTAACGTACACGGAGGTGAATTTTACCAATAAAGCTGATCATAAGCATTGCTTATTTTATTTCTCTAATTGAGATTACTTGTAATAATAAATAATGATGTGCTTCTGAACCCGGGTTGATAAAAAGAAATCCGTTAAATTACCAGGAGGTGGTTTTATTTAGGGAATAATAAAAATGTGCCAGAGCTTATTGCTTTTGATGAAAGGAAGGTGATGTTATGAAGGTTGGCTACAATGAGGCGACAGCTATGAAAAACTCCAACTTGAATACAGATCTTATGTTGACTGAAAAGTATGGGTATGACTATATTGAAATCAGACTTGACATGTTAAATGAGTACCTGACTTCTAAGAGTATCGATAATTTGTCGGAGTTCTTCAAAAACAGCAGAGTTAAGCCGTATGCTTTAAATTCGATGGAGGAAATAAATTTTCGTGATAAAGCCGGCGTTGATGAATTGCTGGAACAGGTAAAGAAGGTTTGTAGTATTGCAGAAAAGATTAATAATCCTTACTTGATTGTCGTCCCTTCATTTAGAAATGAAGCTGTAAAAAACAAAAGCGCATCTGATATTGAGAATGATTCTATAGAGGTATTGAACAAGTTGGCGGATGTTTCAGAAGAATTTAATGTAAAAATTGCTTTTGAGCCGGTAGGGTTTAAAAATTGTGCGGTAAGAAGCATGCGGCAAGCATGGGATATCGTGAAAAAGGTGGACAGAAACAGTGTAGGGCTGGTAATTGATGCATTCAATGTTTACTTGTATAATCAGCTAAAGGATATCGATGTATTGGAAGAGATTGATAATGATAAGCTATTTGTATTTCATATCAATGACTGCGAAGGCGGAGTGTTGCCAAGTGAACTGCAATTAAAGCACCGGATATGGCCGGGTGAAGGAGTTATTCCTCTGAAAGATATGATGAAAGTGCTCTATAAAAAAGGGTTTGATAGAATTGCATCAGTTGAGCTCTTTAGGCCGGAGTATTGGGAACTTAAGCCCGAAGATACAATAAGGACGGCAAAGGAGAAAACTGATAAAGTAATTGAAATGTTCTATAACTAAAAGTATTTTTTTCGATAAATTACGTTAACGTACACGGCAAAACAATTTATTAACAATTATGACGCGTCGCAATGGTTTTTGGTTTAAAAAGATGTTTCAAATAATGAATATAAATAAAGGGGGAAAATTGATATGAGTAAAAAGGTGTCTATTAAAAAGAAGTTGTCTGTTGTGTTGGCACTTATGCTGGTAAGTGTGATGGTTGCTGGATGTTCCGGTACATCAGCTACAAAGAATGAAAACAAAGAAACAGCAAGCACAAGTCAGACTACACAGCAGCAAAGTGAAGGCAATAGCAAAGATACGGGTAAAGCAGAAGGCTTTGCGGATAATTATAAATTTGCTGTTGTCAAAGGAGGAATCAACCCTTATTTTACTCCGGTTGATCAGGCTGTAAAGGATGCCGCCAAAGAGTACGGAATTCCCGAACCACTGGTACAATCTCCACAGAACTGGAATCAGAATGAGCAGAACACTATTCTTGACGGACTGGTTGCACAGGGTATCAAAGGTATAACTTTATGCACCTCTGACCCTGTTGCAGGAAATGAGGAGATAAGCAAGATTGTTGATAGCGGGGTACCGGTGGTAACTTTTGCCATGTCTCCGGAACAGCCGTCGAAAGCATCATTCTGCCTTGCCACCGATGTGGCCGACTCTGCATACCAAGGGACGAAGCACCTTATTGAAGCGATGGGTAAAAAGGGTAATATCGTACACCTTACCGGCAACCTTACAGACGGAAATACAAAGAAGCGTATGGATGCCGTTGAAAAAGCCATATCTGAATATCCTGATGTAAAACTTATTCAAACTATCACGGATATAGATGTGGCTGAGGCTGCACAAAATGCTGTCAACAGCTTATTTGCAGCGAAGAGGAATGAAATGGACGGGATTATTTCTACCGCTTATATACCTTCCGTTGCGGTGGCAAACGCAATGCGCAAGCTTAATGAAACACGCATTAAAGTTGTTGGCATTGACACGGATAAAATCGTTATTGATGCGATAAAAGACGGATACTTGGTTGGTACTATGGCACAGAATCCTTATGGCCAAGCTTATTTGGGTGTATATTCCTTGAAGCTTTTTGCTGATGGGTACAAGTGGAAAAAGGATGCGCCGTTCTTGGTAGATTCAGGAACATTATATATTGACAAATCTAATGCTAATATCTACGAAGAGGAGCTTTCCAAACTTACCAAGGATATGGCAGAAAGTTGGAAGGACACTTATTTTGAGAAATAAGCGGCGGTTATTGCTAAAGCTTAGTTATCACATGCATTAACATGATGTTTAATCTTATGATGCAAATTCAAATGTGTATCTCTCATATCCTGTCAGGTTTGCGAGAGATACCATTTGATAATAGATTAAATTTCTAATATTAAAGGGGATATTGATATGGATAAGAGTCTTAAAATTAAAATGTACAGAGACATGGTACGGATTAGACTTTTTGAGGACAAAGTAAACGAATTGGTTAGAAAAGGCGAATTATACGGTTTTTACCATTTGTGTACAGGGCAGGAAGCCGTCGCCGTAGGCGTATGCTCAGCCCTGAATAAGGATGACTATATAACGAGCACACACAGAGGGCATGGGCATGTCATAGCAAAAGGCCTTGAGCTTAAGAGGATGGTTGCGGAATTAATGGGAAAAGTCGAAGGCTATAATAAGGCAAAAGGCGGATCTATGCATCTGGCTTCGCCGGAGTATGGGATATTGGGTGCCAACGGGATTGTCGGAGCCGGGATTCCGATTGCAACCGGAGCTGCTTTAAGTTCTAAGCTGCTTAAAAACAACAGGGTCGCTGTAAGCTTTTTTGGAGACGGTGCCAGCAACCAGGGTACATTTCATGAAGCTATCAACCTTGCTTCCGCTTTTAATCTTCCGTGTATATACGTTTGTGAGAATAATCTTTACGGTGTGGGCACAAAGCAGAGCAAGGTCAGAAAGATTGAAAATATAGCCGACAGGGCAGCAGCTTATGGGATTCCTGGCGTGGTTGTAGACGGAAATGATGTAGAGGCGGTTTACTCTTGTGCGAAGGAAGCTGTTGAAAGAGCCAGAAGAGGTGAAGGGCCCACTTTAATCGAGTGCAAAACCTATCGATGGGGAGCACATCATAATGCTGAAAACGATACGTACCGGCCGCCGGAGGAAGTGGAAGCATGGAAGAAAAAATGCCCGATTAAAAGGTTTGCTCAGGTTCTCTTGAATGAGGGAATCTTAGACACTAAAGGACTTAACGATATTGAAGCGGAAGCTAAACGGGAATTAGAAGAGGCGGTAGAATATGCAAGGAAATGTAGTTCACCGTCATTGGAAAGCGCTTTGGAAGATGTTTATAGCAATTAGTTGAATTTGACAGGAGGATGAGTATAAATGAGTAGAATTACGTATGCAAAGGCTGTTGCCAACGCTCTTGCAGAAGAAATGAGAAGAGACAAAAATGTAATACTTATGGGTCTGGACATAGGACCTTACGGCGGTGCATTTGGAGCAACCAAGGGGTTGTATGAAGAATTTGGCGGAGAAAGGGTTTTGGATATGCCGATATCGGAAGCCGGATATGTAGGCGCGGCCGTAGGTGCCGCAGCTACCGGCATGAGGCCGGTTGTAGAACTGCAGTTTTCCGATTGGGTGACTATTGCCACAGACCAGATATGTAACCAGGCGGCAAATATGCATTATATGTTTGGCGGTATTGTAAAAGTTCCTATGGTTGTAAGACTGCCGGAGGGAGCATATCTCCAAGCAGCAGCACAACATTCGCATATGTGGGAATCCTGGTTCGCGTTTGTGCCTGGATTGAAAGTGGTCATTCCTTCAACTCCACGTGATTTGAAAGGCCTGCTGAAGTCATCCATCAGGGATGATAATCCTGTATTATTTTTCGAGCATAAAAAGCTGTATGATGAAATAGGTGAAGTTCCGGATGATCCAGACTTTCTGATACCTATTGGAAAGGCGGATATAAAGAGAACCGGCAAGGATATTACTATTGTCACATACTCCTATATGGTGAAGAAGGCTTTGGAAGCTGCCGAGATTCTTGAAAAAGAAGGAATAGATGTTGAGGTTGTAGATTTAAGGACCATTAAGCCTATGGATATTGATACTATAATAGCTTCCGTCAAAAAGACCGGTAAGGTATTATGCTTCCAGGAGACCTGGTTGACATGTAGTGTAATGTCGGAAGTAGCAGCTGTTATTGCAGAGCATGCAGCGGAATACCTGGATACCCCGATAAGAAGGCTGGGAGCAAAAGAGGCCCCGATACCATTTAGCCCAGAGTTGGAGAATTATGTCCTTCCACAGGTTGAAGATGTTGTCAAAACGGTTAAGGAAATGCTCAAGTAACTAGTCCTCAAACAATGCTCAAATATGGAGGTTTATAACATGGCTGAAAATGTTCTCATGCCAAAGCTGGGTTTAACAATGTCGCGGGGTGTAGTGACTCGGTGGCTGAAAAAAGAACATGATGAGATAAAAAAGGGAGAGATTATCTGCCAGGTTGAGACAGACAAGATTTCCAGTGATGTGGAAGCGCCCTCGGATGGCTATATTATTAAAATATTAGTAGAAGAAGGTGCCGAACAGAAGGTATTGCAACCTATTTGTATAGTCGGAAGCAAAGAGGAAATGGAAAACTTTAAGGAGGATAGCTGTGGCACTGCAAAGGAGCCGGAAAAAATAAACAGCGTAAATGAACCGGAAAGAGCGAGCAGCGTAAAAGTTTCGCCGCTCGCCAGGAAGATTGCAGAGGAAAACCGTATTGACCTTTCAAAAATAAAAGGATCCGGCCCCAACGGGAGAATTTTAAAAGAAGATGTTATTGCTGTGCTAAACAAGCAGACTTCCGAAAAGAATGAGGATAAAAATCCTGAAGGATCTGGTAGCATAGATAGAAAAGAATCTCTGAAAGGCGTCCGGGCGGTAGTTGCTGAGAGGCTTTCAGAAAGCAAAAGAAATGCACCACATGTTTATTTTAAGATGACAGTTGATGCAGGGGAAATGTTAGCTTTGAAGCGGAACTTGGCGGACAGAGCGGAGGATGGAAGGAAGCCTACCATCAATGACATCGTCATCTTATGTGTCAGCAGGGCTCTTGATAAGTTCAGGGAGATCAATGTCTCGTTAGAAGGAGATCAGATTGTTTATCACGAGGATGTCAATATAGGTGTTGCTGTAGACAGTCCAAAGGGATTGTTTGTACCTGTTATTAAAAAGGCTAATCATTTAAGGCTGTCCGAAATAAGTGAAAAATCCAGGGAACTGGTGGAGAAAGCCAGGGAAGGAAGGCTCACTTATGATGAAATGAGTGGTGGGACGTTTACAGTAACCAACTTGGGAACATATTATATAGACGAGTTTTTTGCTATTATTAATCCTCCTGAGAGCGCTATATTAGCGGTCGGCAAGGTGGAGGACAGACCTGTGGCCAAGGATGGAGCGGTAGTGATAAGGCCAATGATGAACATCTGCCTGTCTGCTGACCATAGGGTGATCGACGGGGCTTTGGCAGCAAGGTTTATGAAACGGATAAAGGATTTATTGGAAAATCCCAGCTTGCTTATTATGTAAGTTACTTGTTTTTGACAAACTTACAGTAGAAAAGGGTGATTATCATGAGTGAAAAAATGATGGCAGCAGTATTCAAAGGCAATGGTGTGCTTTCGGTAGAGTCTGTTGATGTACCAAAGATAAAAAATAGGGATGAAGTGCTTTTAAAGGTGGAGGCATGTAGTATTTGCGGTACCGATGTGCATATACTTGAGGTGCCGCCGGCTGGATTCGACGTTGAGCCGGGATTGATTCTTGGTCACGAAATCGTTGCTGAGATAGTTGATATTGGAAGTGGAGTAACTACTCTTAAACCAGGGGACAGGGTTGTGGTAGAGCCTAATGACTACTGTGGGGTATGTGAGTATTGCCTAAAGGGATTGACAAATCACTGTGCAAACCAAATATCCTTAGGAGTCAATAAAAATGGGGGATTCGCCGAGTATGTCATTGTTACGGAAAAAGTAGCACATAAAATATCTGACAGTTTACCGACGAATATTGCAGTTTTTGCGGAGCCTTTGGCTTGTGTGGTAAACGGTTTTCAAAAAATTAACACTATGCCGGGCCAGAGCGCCTTTGTTATAGGCGCAGGTCCTATCGGCCTGATTTTTGTTCAAATGCTGAAGGCTGCCGGTGTACATCCTATTATTGTCTCGGAGCCCATGCAGTTGAGGCGTGAGTATGCAGTAAAGTGTGGTGCAGATTACGTTTTCAACCCTTTGGAAAAGGATGCAGGTGAATTTGTTTCGTCAATCACCGGAATAGGTCCCGATGTGGTCATTGATGTTGTAGGATCGCAGATGAGTGAAGCGATTCGGACTGTCCGCAAGGGCGGGAAAGTTTTGCTATTCGGCTTTAACACCAAAGCAGAGCCTAAGGTTATACAGCATCAAATTGTACTTAAAGAAATACAGCTATTGGGAACATGGATTGCTAAATCAACATTTCCCGCAGCGGTGCAAATACTTGAAAAAAGGACCTTGGATTTGGAAAAGCTGATTACCCACATCATGCCTTTAAGCAGGATACAGGAAGGTATTTCACTGCTTGCACGAGGAGAAGGTCTTGAAATAATTATCACACCTAAGTGATTTGCTATGGCTGTATAATCGGTAAGCATTTAATAAGGGGGATGTGTTATTTGGTATTTGATGTGGCAATTCTTGGCGGAGGGCCGGGAGGTTACGTAGCAGCCATCAAGGCAGCCCAACTCGGTTTGAAAGTTTTATTGATCGAAAGGGAAAAACTGGGAGGAGTATGTCTAAATAGAGGCTGTATACCCACAAAGACGCTTTTAAAGTGTTCCGAAACGTTTAAAAGCATGAAAGATTCGGAGAGATATGGAATTTATGCTGAAAAAGTCAGACTGGATTTCGGGAAAATGATGGCAAGAAAAGATGAAGTGGTAAAAACGCTGATAAGTGGTATAGAATCGTTAGTCAGGTCTAACGGAATTGAATTTGTAAAGGGTGAGGGCAGAATTATCAACCCTGGCACTGTCAGGGTAGGCAGCACCGACTATTCTGCCCGCAATATTATCATTGCTACCGGTTCCAGATCTGTAGTTCCTAATATCGAAGGTATTCATGACAGCTGTGTGCTGGATAGCGATGCTGTCTTATCTATGAAGTCCCTTCCTTCATCTGTTTCTATTATTGGCGGAGGGGTTATTGGTGTTGAACTGGGCATTATGTTAAGTGAACTTGGTTGTAGCGTTAATATCATTGAGATGCTTGATGAAATCCTTTCCAATTTCGATTGCGATATAGTGCAAAAGGCCAAAAGAATGCTTGTGAACAATAAAATTGGTGTGTTCACGGGGGCAAGAGTGACAAAAATTGATTCGGGAAGGGTTACTTTTGAAATGGATGGAAAGACACAGACTATCCAATCGGAACGGGTGCTTATTGCGACAGGCAGAGTTCCAAATACCGAAAAGAGTGAGTTGGACAGACTGGGGATTAAGCACAACAATGGAAGGATTGAGACCAATGACAGAATGCAGACAAATGTAAGTGGGATTTATGCCATCGGGGATGTTAATGGAAAATTCATGCTGGCACATGTTGCTTCGGCTGAAGGTATTGTTGCCGCCGGGAATATTGCCGGGCAGGATTTAAAGATGAATTATTCTGCTGTTCCGCAGTGCGTTTATACACACCCCGAAATCGCGTGTGTAGGTATGACCGAAAAGGAAGCAAAGGAAAAGGGCTATACTGTCAAAATTGGCAGATTCCCGCTAAGTGCTAATGGGAAGTCTGTCTCAGAAGGGAAAACCGATGGAATGGTAAAAATCATCAGTGATGACAGTACAGGTGAGATTCTGGGGGTACATATGATGTGCTCCCATGCTACCGAAATGATTTCCGAATCAGTTTTGGCAATGAACCTTGAAGCAACGGTAAAAGAAATCGCGGGCACAATACATCCGCATCCGACTGTATCCGAGGCAATTATGGAGGCTGCATTGGCAGCTGACGGCCGGCCTATCCACATAGTACGACGTGGATAATTTAACCCTTGTCTATATTGAAAGTAACGAAAGGGGGGAAAACTATGTCTAAAAAAGTGTTCGGATTTTTAATGAAAGGAGACCTGTTAAGTACTCTGGTGCCGATAATCTTTCTGGTGGTGCTTCTGAGCATTACAGCTCAAGGATTTTTGTCCGCTTATAATCTACAATCCTTGGGAAGAATTGTGGGAGTTACGACTGTTGTCGGATTTGCGCAGCTTGTAACATTATCCATAGGTCATTTTAATCTTGCTCTTGGGTCTATGGCCGGCTTGACGGGCGTATTTGTAAGTGCTTTGATGCAAGTATATGGAGTTAACGTTTGGATCGCTGTTGTTGTCGGAATTATCATAGGTGCAGTCTTAGGCTATATTCAAGGTATATTGATTGTCAAGACAGGGATTAATCCGTTTATTATCACCCTTTCTCTTACAAGCATTTATCTTGGGTTTACCATCGGCGTGACAAGAGGTGCGTTGTATCAGAAACTGCCGGAAACTTTTAAACTGATGGGAAAAGCGAACTGGTTAGGAATACCCGTACTATTTTTTATTGCTCTTGTTATTGCTGTCATACTCTATATTGTCATGCACAGAACCATTTTAGGGCGCCAACTGCTGGCAACGGGTGCAAATCCTAAAGCTGCAAATTTTTCAGGGATTGAGGTCAATAAGATTACGGTTCTGGCACATACCATAAGTGGCTTGCTGGCAGGTATTGCAGGTATCTTGCAGGTAGCTAGGATGGGGGTTGGACAGGCCTCCATCGGATCCGATTGGATGCTGATTTCTTTTGCAGCTCCTGTCCTTGGTGGAACCATACTTTCGGGAGGAAAAGTCAATGTAGTCGGGACAATTTTCGGCGCAATCTTGATGAATTTAATAACAAATGCTCTGGTACTATTAAATATCAGCCAGTATTGGTTCCAGACTTTCATGGGTTTGATACTGCTAGGCGCGTTTGAAGTGGATAGAATTCGTGTTTCACTGATGTCAGCCCAGAGACTACAAGAAAGCTGACAGGGATGTATCAGGGAACACACTTACGGACCTTGGTTCCGAGGAAAGGTGGTTTGGGTATGGTTTTATTGAAGGGGGATAGCACCGCTCAGATAGAAAAGAGGAGACAATCAGGTCTTTCGAGTACGCTTACAATTTTTATAATTATCGTAGGCATCAGCGTTTTATTAGGCTTAATTAAACGTGAATTTTTTACTTTGGTTAATTTTTGGGTGGTTGCTGGTTCCTTCACTATTACGGCAATTGTAGGATTGGCACAAATGATTATCATAGGCTGTGGAGGGATGAACCTTGCTGTCGGCTCCATCGGTGGACTGGCAGGAATAATTGCAGGCGGTTTGATGGATAGGTTCGGAGCGTCTACTTTTGTTTCCATTCTCGTCGGCCTATGTGTTGGAATTGTATGTGGTGTGATCAACGGGCTGCTAATCATACGTTCAGGCTCTTCGGGAGTTGCATTCTTCTTGATCACACTAGCTACGTCAAGCGTTTTCAAGGGGATCAATCAGGGACTCACAAACGGGACACCCTTTTATAACTTGCAGGAAAGTTTTGTAGCTATAGGAAATAACAATTTTCTGGGAGTGCCTATTCTGCTGTGGGTGATGATTGTTGTTGCTATAATTGTTGGGTTGGGATTTAAGTACACTGGAATAGGCAGAGAGATCTTGGCTGTAGGGGGCAATATAAGATGCGCGGAATTAAGCGGGGTTCCCATAAAACGTATCGTTATAATAGCTAATATTCTTTCCGGCTTGTTGGCAGCCATTGCTGCAATGTTGCTTGTTGCACGTCTTGGATCGGCACAACCGGATGTGGGCTCGGACTGGATGCTGTTTTCCTTCGCTGCTCCACTTATAGGTGGTACAAGACTTGCCGGTGGAAAAGTAAATACTACCGGGGCTGTTTTGGGAGCAATACTTCTTGCGCTGATATCAAACGGTCTGGTCCATCTGAATGTAGATGTGTATTGGATGACACTTATACAAGGTGCTATTATTCTGATATCAGTTGGAATAGAACGGATCAGAACGGTAAGTATGGAAAAAATGCAGCGAAAGGAGCGTGAGTCTTTATGAGCGCTGTAGCAGAGAGCTTGAATAATGCATGTGAAAATATCCTTGAGCTGAGAAATATTACAAAGACATTTCCAGGCGTAAAGGCTTTGGATAATGTTGGGATTACGGTAAAAACGGGAGAGATTCATGCGCTCATGGGAGAAAACGGGGCTGGGAAAAGCACTCTGATAAAAATTATATGCGGTGTTTACCAGCCGGATAGTGGTGATATTATATTCCAAGGAGAAAAGGTGTCTTTTTCTAACCCTAGAAAGGCTTTTTACAAGGGAATTAGTGTAGTTCATCAGGAAAGGAATCTGGTACCTACATTTACTGTTGCGGAAAACATCCTGATAGATCAAATTGCTGGGAAAGATCTGAAACGTATTGACTGGAAAAAACTTTATCAGGAGGCTCAGAAGTATATCGATATGGTGGGACTTGATTTATCGCCATATCAGAATGTAGAGAGCCTTAGTGCCGGGAAAAAGCAGATGATAGAGATTGCCCGGGCCCTCTCTTATAATGCCAAATTATTGATCCTGGATGAACCCACCGCATCCATTTCCCTTAAGGAAGCGGATATGCTTTTGGAAACTATCCGGACGTTGCAAAAGCAGGGTATGACATTTATATATGTCAGTCATAAAATTGAAGAAGTCTTTAAAATAGCTGACTGCGTTACAGTCCTGCGCGATGGGAAAAATGCTTCCCAATCGATACCAATCAATGAGCTTGACAGGGATACTTTGATAACGCTCATGGTGGGAAGGACTGAAAATAAGCAGGGTTTTCCTTCCAGAGACCTGTCCGGAAGACCGGTGGTTCTGGAGGTCAAAAACCTACGGAGCGTGGAGAGCCCCAAGCCGAAATCGTTTAAATTGTATGAGGGTGAAATCCTGGGCTGGTACGGATTGGTAGGAGCCGGGCGTACTGAATTGGCTAAAGTCCTTATTGGTGATGATCCTGCGACCGGCGGAGAAATACTTATCTATTCCAAACCGGTGAAAATCAGATCAGTCAAGGAAGCGATGCAAAAGCACCAAATAGTTTATGTAAGTGAGAATAGGCAGGAAGAAGGTTTGTTTTTGCAGCACGATATCGTCCATAATATAGCGGCTTCTATTTGGAAGCGTATCTCAAGTAAGATGGGCTTTGTAAAAAGCTTGACAGAAAAAGAAAATGCGGAATACTATGTAAAAAAGCTTAATATTAAGACGCCAAGCATATATCAACTTGTGCATAACCTAAGCGGCGGAAACAGACAAAAGGTGTGTATTGCAAAAGGCCTTTCTGCCAATCCAAAAATCATTATATTTGATGAACCTACAGTAGGAATCGACATCAAAACCAAAAGAGAAATTCATGAATTGATATGGGAGCTTGCTAATAACGGTATCAGTATTATTGTTATTTCATCTGATATGGCAGAAATTATCCAACTAGCGGACAGGCTCATAGTTTTCCGAAATGGTGAAATCTGCGGGGAGTTGGAAAACTGCAAAGTATATGATACGACCAGTGTAAGGGTCATGGATATGATTACTAAGAATTAAAGTGTATGTGGATTGTTGCTTTTTTAGCCTCTGACGAAGCCAAATTTATTACAGGGGCAGTTATTGAAGCAAACGGGGGGCAAATCATTATATGAAACTGATACTTTACAATAAATAAGCTAGGAGGGTAAAATATGAATATCATTGACAAATTCAGATTGGATGGAAAGAAAGCATATGTTACAGGCGGAGCGAGGGGAATAGGAAAAAGTGTTGCTCTGGCCTTTGCTCAGGCGGGAGCGGATGTAGCTGTCGTAGATTTAGACTTGGACGGAGCTGAAAAGACAGCGGATGAAATCAAATCTTACGGAGTAAAGTCAATTGCTGTCAAGGCCGATATTTCAAAACCTGAAGATGTAGACAAGATGATAAAGGAGATTGTCAATGCCTTCGGAACCATTGATGTGGCCTTTAATAATGCAGGCATATGCATCAATAAGAATGTTGAGGATATGTCCCTTGAAGAATGGCGAAAAGTAATCGATGTTAACTTGACTGGAACCTATATGACGACAAAAGCTGTGGGACTGATTATGGTAAAAAACAGGAAAGGTTCCATCATAAATACGGCTTCCATGGCTGCACATATTATACCGGATGCCCAAAATCATTGTGCATACAGTGCTTCGAAAGCAGGAATCATCCAAATGACGAAAGCGCTGGCAATGGAGTGGGCTCCGTACAATGTGAGAGTCAACTGCATAAGCCCGGGATATACAGCGACAGAACTTACGAAGGATGTTATCAAACCTCGTTGGGCTGAAAGGACGCCGATGAAAAGGGTAGCTACTCCTGAGGATATGCAGGGAGCTGCTTTATACTTAGCCAGCGATGCATCACTCTACACCACCGGAACTGACATTCTTGTCGATGGAGGATATTGCTGCTGGTAGGTATATAAGTTATTATATATGACAATCATCTTTTATAACTGTTAATAAATTTAATATGAAATGATGACAGGGGGTGATATGAAGCTTGAAGAAAAACCGAAGAGTAACTATTATAGATATAGCAAAGGCACTTAATGTTTCTATTGGTACCGTTGACAGGGCATTGCACGGACGCCCGGGAATTAACGAGGAAACAAGAAGAAGGGTGCTGGAAAAAGCTGAAGAACTAAATTATAAAGTCAACAATGTTGCCAGATCTCTTTCCCGTAAGAAATCTGTGAAAATTGGAGCGGTTATACCAAACAGGGTAACCAGCATGAAGTATTTTTTTGATGATGTAATAAATGGGATAGAGCGAGCTGCAGAAGAACTGAAAGACTTCAAAATCGAAATATTGATAAAAAGCGTTGATTCCATCGATCATATTTCGGAAATAAACGCAATCAACAAATTGTTGGAAGATGGTATAGACGGCTTAGCTATATGCCCGTTTCACAGATATGAATTAAACCAGATTATTAATGAGGTCACTGATAAAGGAATACCGGTTGTTACTATTGGTACTGATGCGCCTGAAAGCAAACGATTGACCTGCATCAGTACCAACTCATACAAAACCGGTGAAATGGCCGGTGAGTTGATGGCTAAATTTATTAATTTTGAAGGGAAAGTCGTGGTTATGACCGGATTCAAAAATATCACTGATAACGACGAAAAGGTCAGTGGCTTCTGCAATATATTGAAAACTCTGGCGCCAAAAGTAAAAGTCGAAAGGGTTTATGAAACCCTCGAATTAGAAGAGAAGGCATACCTTTATACGAGGAAGGCCATTGAAGAAATACCTGACTTAGCGGGAATTTATGTGGCTACCGCAAATTCACCGGGGGTTTGCCGTGCTTTGGAGGACGCCGGGAAAAAGGGTGCTATCAAAATAATTGCTACGGATATATTCGCTGATAACAGCAAATATATTAAGGATGGCTCCATTTATGCAACTATATACCAGGCACCTTTTAAGCAGGGTTATAATTCGATATATACACTTTACCAGAACATAACTTTAAAGAAAAGTTTTCCGAGTGTATGCTATGTTAAGTCTGAAGTAGTTATGAATACGAATATGAGTTTTTATGAGCAAAATTCCACGTTATGCTCTCTGGATTGAAAGAGTAATATACAATTTCTGTTTTATACGCACTAGAGTATGACGATATAAGAGGAAGCAATTATAACGCCTAGGTGGATATGCTTAGCACTGGGTTTTACAATGCGAAAGCTGACAATACATATTGATATATTTTCATCTGTATGGAGGCCTTTTGCAGTGGAGAGGATGAAGATAATGACGATAAGTGCCTTTGCTAAACCTGTAAACGAATTTACAACCATGGAAAGGATGAATCAGCTTTATTTTTTCTATGCAAGGAGCGCCTTAAAAAGATAAGAAGGAGCTGTTATCAAAGAATCTATAGCGAGTATTATGATATAAAAGTGCTGCTACAAAATTAAATTGATCACAGTTAGTTTTGTAACAACACTTTTTACGTTCCTGCACCAACAGTCAATGATTAAAATCATAATGTTTTGTCGGTGTGGGATTTTTTTTATCATTTTATTCCTCTTCCTTACTTTTTTTCAAAAATTCGACTTGAATGTTTTATTTTTTTATTTCAGTAAATTTTATTTTATATTTTACTTTTATACTTTGAATAATAACTGTAAAATCCTATTTAGAAATTAATCAATTATAAATTATGAACGCTACTGCCTTGCTGATTGGCTGAAGATTTGCTTTGAAATAAGCGATATAGAGGAAAGAATGAAATGCTTGAGACTATTTATAATCGGTCTCTTATTATGCTGATGATTGCGATTAAGGAGGCATAATAAGGTTATATGAGTATACAAGTGCTAAAAATTGCTGGCGATAGCAACATTAATGCCGTTTCCAGAAAAATAATTCAATACGCTGTGAGCGATGGCATATTGCATGTGGATTGTATAGGAGTTAAAGCGACTTACACGGCAGTCAGAGCTTTAATACAGGCAACTGAATATTTGGTGAATCAAGGCTATAGATTTAACTTGCGCCCTTATTATACGGAGGTAGATGTGATGGTTGATGAAAAAACTGTTAAAAAGACTGCTATCCGCTGGACTTTAATTGCAGAGAAAAAATAATAGTTATTCTTGTAGAAAAATGGAAAATATGGTAATATAGTTATATACGGTTGAGAGACATGCCTCTCCATACTGCCAGGCGTTATGCTTGGAAATTCAAAGTATAAGGGAAGGTATGCCTTTTTTTGTCTCTATCCTTTTAATTATTTTACGATAGGGGGAATGTGGGATGTTGTTATCAGGGTCCGGCAAAAGACGTAAAAGTGATTATATTAAAATTTCAAGCTTTACGGCGAATCAAAATGTTGATGATTTTGAGGCAGAATGCAGTGAGGATGAGAGACATGGAAAGGATATTATGGCTGCAAACCAGGAATTACAGGAGATCAAGAAATCTATAGATACTGTCAGGGATAAGCTGAACAAACTGGCCGGTCAAGGTGAGCGATTGCAATTGACGGATGAGATTATTGAGATAAGCTGCCAGTTAGACGTACTGATTCGGGACTACCAGCGTAAAAGCATTGAGATTCAAAAAATGGTTGAAATTAAAAATTATACTTAGGTTGTCGAATATGAGCAGCCTGTCAACAATATTTTTGGCCGGAAGGGAGGGATTTGTAACGGCAGAAGGGGTATGTTCACGATAAAGTTGAGATAAAGTGGCGGGAAATAATTTTAAAAACTAAAAGCGGAGGATATGTTGATAAACCGATATGAGGAAATTGGTTATCTAAAGAGAGTATGATTTGTGCCAAAAGGGATAAGAGATTAATCAAAAGAAGAAAAACTCAAGAATTACAGGATTATTTTTGTAGTATCCGGGACATATAAGCAGTCATAACCATAAATCATTTCTTTTATAAATTGACTTTGAAAGGTGCAGGAATAAAATAGTAATAAAATAGTAATCGTTAGATAAAATTAGACTCGTCTTCAGTATTTGAATGCTTTTTATTATAGTAAGCTGGTTCCGGCATTTGGGAGTGGTACAATGAGGAAGTGCTTACTATCTGTTGATTGGGACTATTTTGTCTATACTCAAAAGGAAAATCGTGGGTCATATATAGAAAACAGCAAAAACACCGTCAATTTATGGTATAAACGATACCTCCAGTCTAAAATACGGGGAAGGGATATACAAAAGTCTTTTAAGATTTCTCCGGCTACAGGCACTTTCTGGGAAAAGATTAAGGAACACTTTCAATTCACAAAGGGCATAAAGGCCTATGTTTCCGACTCTCATGCTTTGTCCTATGATATAGCAAAACAAAATAACTGCAAGAAAGTTTTCTTATTTGACGCCCATGCTGACCTGGGCTACGGAGATATTTCTTCCCTTAACTTTGAAGTCAATTGTGCCAACTGGCTGGGCAAGCTCTTAAAAGATGGACAAATTGAAGAAGCCAGTATTATTTACAGCCCCCATACAGATGAAAAGCCGGAATATTTCAATTCCATGAACAATATTTACAAGATCCGGTATCCAAGCCTTGATGATTTGGAAACAGGAATTAAGGTCTCGGCAGTTCATATATGCAGGTCCGGCGCCTGGACTCCTCCCTGGCTGGATGAAAAGTTTGCCGAATTTGTCAAAAGTTCAGGCATCCCATGTGAAATAATAGACTGTCCACAAAGGAAATGGGACACGGAAAAGATCAGCTTCTCCGACGCGATTTACTATATGATGGCTTAACTTTAAACTGTTGTAATTGCTTTAGCGCTGTGATAAAGATTTCCCTTGACAGGACAAAAGGGATAACCAATCAGGCGACACTTAAAAATTTAAGTTCCCCCCTGTCTCATTTTTTTAATAAAATATTACTAAAAAGTATCACAATATAGCAAAGTAAAATTGATTCTGATCCGAAACCTTACTCTTTATCACAAAGGACTTTAGGTTCCGTACCCTCCTATGGTATAATCATGTCAACATAAAATGGCACATGAAGAAATAATTAAAAAATTAGATTGATTTATGTGTACTGGAATACACCGGAGAGTGATTTTTATGCAAAAATAGGGCAATCTGATTCTATTGAAAAATCAAGATTAATAGTCCTGTGGCTGAGATATCGAAAGAACTTAAAAGTATAAAATAGTGTTTTTAAGGCTGTAAAAATTGGTATATGTAGGAAATAAAAGTGTAAAAAGAAAACAAGCTCTAAAAGATGTACCAAGCAATGCACAGTGTGGATCCTATGTCGGTTTAACATGGATTTTTCTATTTACAAGTATAGAAGGAGGGCAGTTATGGATGGTAAGAGAGAAAATATGAAAAGCCCAGACAAGGAAAATTTAAGCGAGAGGTTTATGTACTTTGCAACTTCCATCAAGAACCTTCGCCCAAGGAAAACGGCTTTGAAGATTTCAACGGTTTATGTGATCATAGGAGCATTGTGGATACTGCTTTCTGATAAAATTCTTGATTGGGGTTTTTTTGACCAGAGAACACTAACAATAATAAGCATGGCTAAAGGGTGGTTTTATGTACTTGTCACAGGAGTCCTGTTGTTTTTGCTGGTGCGGGAAGCGCTTAATAAGCTCCTTTCAGTTAACCAGACCATTCTGAAAAATTATGAAGAGTTGGCTGCCGTGTATGAAGAATTGACTGCATCGGAGCAGGAACTGCAAAAGCAGGTCCAGATGCTGGCCGAAAGCGAAGAAAGATACAGGATGATTTCAGAGGCAACAAATGATGCGATATGGGAGGAAAAACAGGGAGAGAGGTATTTTTCTGAACGGTGGTATGAGATCACGGGGTACAGCAAGGAAGACTTGATGAGAATTAAAAACTGGATGTCCCTAATTCATCCGGAGGATATCGACATGGTAATACAGAAGCTGGAATGGCATAAAAAGAACAGGGATCCCTACTATCGCTGTGAATATAGGCTGAAACATAAAAACGGCGACTACAAGTGGATATTTTCCAGAGCCAGGCTGATTTTTGACGACAATGGGGAGATCATGAGAAGCGTAGGTTCTCATACGGACATCACCGATCTGAAAAACTATGAGGAACAACTAAAACAACTTGCTTTCAGAGACTTTCTGACAGGACTTCCGAACAGGGCATCCTTTTATCAGACGGTGAAAATGCATTTGGAAAATTGGCCTGATAGGAAAATGGCGCTGATGTTTATCGATATGGACGGCTTTAAATACATTAACGACACCATAGGCCATTTATCCGGGGATGATCTGATTATAAGCATTGGAAAAAGGTTGATGGATTTGACGGACAGCAACAGGTCCATTTACAGGATTGGCGGGGATGAGTTTGTTGTATTTATCCATAAATATGGAAGTGAAGAAGAGATCAAGGCCTTTGCAGAGGAGATTGTCGAATGTTTCAGGACACCTTTCGAGTTTTTAAGTTTTGTCCTGAATATTACGGTCAGCATAGGAATTGCGCTGTATCCCTTGCACGGCAATGACGTGAGCACGCTTCTCAAGTGTGCGGATATGGCTATGTATACGGCAAAATCGACAGTTCGTGGAGGATATGTTTTTTATAACCAGGATATGGACCAAAGGGTCAATGAAAGAATGATAATAGAAAACGAACTCCGCCGCGCATTGGACAGGAACGAATTTGAGCTTTACTACCAGCCGCAGATTGATATGGCCACGGGTAAGGTCTGTTCACTTGAAGCATTGCTCCGATGGAAAAACGATAAGCTGGGGTTTTTATCCCCTTTAAAGTTTATAGGCATCGCAGAAGAAACCCACTTAATCAATTCCATAGGGGACTGGGTTCTTCAAAACTCATGCAGGTTCCTTAAAGAGCTCCACGATCAAGGCTGTCATGGAATCGGCATGTCGGTGAACATTTCTGTCGTCCAGCTGATGCAGCAGGATTTTATCGACAGGCTTATGGAAATTCTCGCACGAACCGGGGTGCGCCACCAGGATCTTGAACTGGAGATTACAGAATCGGTTTTCATAGAATCCTATGAAATGATCAAAAATAAAATTGAAAGTTTAATATCAAAAGGCATAACGGTTGCCCTTGATGATTTTGGCAAAGGCTACTCTTCTTTAAGCTGCTTGACGCAAATCCCCATAACAACGCTTAAAATTGACAAGAGCTTTGTGGATACCATTGCCAGCGAGAAATTTGACAAGTCTCTTACAAGCATGATCATCATGATCGGGCGAAGGCTAGGGCTGTCGGTAGTTGCTGAAGGTGTTGAAACGGAAGAACAGCTGGAGTACCTGAAAAAGTACAAATGCCACAAGGTACAGGGATATTATTTCAGCAAGCCGTTGCCCGCCGGGGAGGTATTGGAATGGCTGAAGAAAAACGAGGGGCTTGCCGGAAAGGTTACGGGTGATTGAAGGGCCACGGACTTGTGCCAGAAAAATAAAGGCCTTTGAAATTATTCAAAGGCTTTAAATTCTATAGCGTCTTCTGGGTCAACGATGAAGTGTTCACCAGGTTTCATCAGTATATGGCCGGACGAATATGGCTTGCCGTCAACTGTTGTGATTACTTTATTCTTTTGATAATAGTACCCGAATGTGTTCGCTATGCTTTTTAGCAGCATGGATTCCAGCGAAGTGCCCGCATTCATTTCCTTTATCAAATGCGGCGAAAAGTCAACTGTTACCGTGTCTGTCAAATCGTTGACAGCAATGCCTTGAACCTGGGTATTTAGGGTCAGGACTGCAGACAGGCCGCTGTCTTGGGGAACCGCTTTAAGCTCTTTTTGAAGTTTATAATCCATATCCTGGTTTGTAAATATTTCTATGTCTTTATCAATATAAACTATCCTGTCTTTTAAAAACTCCGGATAGTAAAATCTTACCTTGTGTTTAAAGGGGACGCCGCTTTCAATTTTCTCAAGTTCGCTTATTACAGTATTTGATTCATTATTTGATGTAAAAATCCTTTTAACATGGCCGACATCTTTTGCATAGTAATCGATCACGGTTGATTCGGGCTTTTTTGAAGTTACTTCAACGGCGCTGAAACTGCCGGCAGGCGTCGAAATATTTTTATCAACGGCGGTTATGGTTCTTACCGTGCCGTCTTTTAGCGTCCACGAAGTTCCTGGCTTTATGGGCTCTTTTATGAGTATTTCTTCGTCGTCTCTCAAGGAAGTGTAATCATGGCGGTAATATGTTTCACCGCGGCTGTATACCTTCTTTAACAGACCATCTTTAAGCTCATAGACAAATATTGATGTGGTGCCGGGGTTGATATGCCTTACTTGCACTGTACTTTCTTTTATATAATCAACATATGTCTCATATTGGGCATATTCATTTCCGATGCCTTTATATACCATATGGACATCCTTTTTTAAAGGGAAATAATCAGAAACTTTCGCTTCTGAATTCTTGGGACTTTCTGAAAGCCCCTCATCCGATGCAATAATTTTGATTGTTCTCGCAGTTGCCTGGACCGGATAGGATTCTGCAACAGGCCCGGTAAAAACAACCTCAACTTTAAGTCCTTCTTTCAGGTTATTTAAAGATAACTGCTTGTCGGTATTTCCATCATAAATTTTGGTTTCTTTTCCGATTTTGACTCGCGCCTTGTCGTAGGCTGTATCTTGCTCAACTTTACCTTCCACTAATATGCCGACTATGCCGCCATCATTATTTAATATTTCTGTAATTTGACCTCTGATGTCTACTTTATCTTTAACATTGCTTTGGTTACATCCTGCTGAACTGAATATGATGGCCGTACTTAGCACAATTAACGCAAATTTTTTCAAATTCATATAACTTAACTCCTCTCTCTGTTTTGGCGCCTCTGTATGTCTGACGGGCAGAGGGAGATAAAAGTTCCTCGTGACGTTGTATAGCAGGCCTGAAATTGTCCTTTTTGCACGGCCATTTTTTTATTTGACTTCCAGCTTCAGTATTCGTATGGCATTTCCGCCCAATATGCTGTTAATCTCATCATCGCTCAAATTCAGCGACCTGATGCGGGATACTTCTTTTGCCTGGTCACACCACGGAGAATCGGTGCCAAAAAGTATTTTTTGCGCTCCGTGAGCTTTTATAAGCTTCTCCGTACGCTTATTGTCCAGTTCTTCCGAGAATGAAGTATCGAGATACAGGTTTCTGCCTATAAGACATTTTTCCACATCATCCCAGTACCTGTACCCTCCCATATGAGCTGCAATTATGGTGGAATCCGGGAAGGCATCCAGTACTTTTTTCAGCCTGCTTGGGGTGCAATGATATGGACCGGGAAAACCCAAATCCACACCTGCATGGAAGAGCATTATAAGGCCGGACTTGACCAGGGCCTCATATATGGGAAACAGCTTGGGCTCGTCTACAAAAAAATCCTGGTATTCAGGATGAAACTTCACGCCTTTAAATCCTGCTTCCACCAGCCACTTTATTTCATCTTTCCAATCGGAAAAATCCGGATGGATGGTTCCAAAGCTTATAATATCCTCATCCTGAACATTAGCCGCCCACCGGTTTATGCTTTTGGTTTGCTCCGGCTTTGTTGCTATGGGCTGCAATACGCTTATGCCAATACCCGCATCAACCATTGACTGTTTTAACCGCTTTATCGTACCGTCTAAGAAGGCCGGAATCCCCGCTTTTTTTGCTAAAAGTGAAATCGCCTTCGGCGCCAGCTCATCCGGGAAGCAATGCGTATGTATATCAATTACCATCTCTTAGTTAAACCTCCGTTTTTGTGCGATAAATTAACCACATTCGGTATGAAATTGTTTTTATTCTACTACTGCAAACCAACCCTGTCAACTTTAACCAATCCAAATACCAGCATATACTGCCGTTTCGGAGCGGAAGTAAGCAGTATCATTTCTTTAGTCAATGAGGCAAGCTGGGGCGGGTTAGTATACTTTGATTGTCATAATATCCGCTTTACAAGAATATTTATTGAATATAATTCTTAATGATGTAAACGGGGGAAAAAATGAACAGTAAGTACACGCGTAAAAACATGAAGCAAATTTTTGTCACAATTCTTGCCATGCCAATCCTTGTGTTGCTTTCTTATGCTGCCGTAAAGATTGGCGTTATCGGAGGTACCCTTTTGTTTGATATCAGCATGGAGGGCGGGGTGGTAGAGGGCGTAGATACGGAGAGTTTTAAAATCGCTTTAAGCAAATCCTTGCCGCTTATCAATACGGTATATAACAGCGGCAGCATGAGCACATCTTTTATAGGGGAGCTTAGAAACCTGGTGGAGAGAGTATCAGGTTTTGATTTGGGCAATCCTTTAACCATTCTAAACGCCCAGTCACCTTACTTTTATGTATATTACAACAAAAGTTACCTGCCGATGCAGGCAAAGCTTGAGCAGGAAAAAAGGGAGACCCTGCGGGATGCCGAAGATGAAAATGCGCAAAATGTCCCCGAATATGGGGAAATCCACAAGCTGCCTGAGGACAGCTCCCTGCCGCCAGAAGGACAAAAGCCCGGGGATACCGACGACGACGGAGTAAAGCCCGGGGTTGCAAGCAGTATAACCTACGAGGGAGAGACTGAGGAAAAGGATTTTTCAAAAGAGAACAGCGTCTCTTATGACAAAATTGCTGTGCAGAATGAGACGAAGTTTAAAATAACAGAAAACGACATTGCAAAGCTGTTGAAAGAACCGTTAAAATTCAAATTTGACAGGAAGGGGCCTAAGGTGTTCATCTACCATACCCACACCACCGAAAGCTATATAAAAAACCTGGCGGATTTAAATAAGAAAGATGTGCCCAGCTGGAGCCGGGATGCCAGGTACAATGTCGTGAGGGTTGGCAATGAGCTTGCGCAGCATCTTAAAAAGGCCGGCATAGAAACGATACACAGCGGCATGGTACACGACTATCCCAACTATAACCTTTCTTATGCCAATTCTCTGAATACCCTGGAAAAGTATCTTAAAAGCTATCCGTCTATAAAGATAACTTTTGATATCCATCGAGACGGGCTGGGTTCAGCCGGAAAGAAGCTGAGGGTATATACCAAGGTCAACGGGAAAAACGCTGCCAAAGTGATGTTTGTTGTAGGAACAAATCAAAAACTTGAGCATCCGGACTGGAAGGAGAACCTAAAACTTGCTTTAAAGCTCCAGGAGAAATTGAACAAGTTGTGCCCGGGGCTTGCAAAGCCTATATATATAAGCGAAAACAGGTATAACCAGCATCTTACGAAAGGCTCTTTGATTGTTGAAATAGGAGGGGATGGAAACACGCTGGAAGAAGCTATGGAAAGCGCAAAATATCTGGCGGTGGCGGTAAAGGAAGTTATTAAATAATATAATCGGGGGAATAATATACCAGGTGATGTTTTTGAGCAGACTCGAGAGATTCAGGGAAATCAGGCGTTTTAGAAGGATATGTTTTTCTTCTTTTCTGTTGGCGCTGATATTGCTTGCAGCGGGAATTTGCGTTGCGGATTACTCGGTAACCGATTTGATGCAGGACAAAAAAGGCATTAACATAGTGTCCGTTGAGCGCAGAGAGGAAAGCCTGGAAATCAATGTTTTAAATTGCAGGATCAATTTAAACACTAAATATATAAATAGGGATTTTGAAAAGATAAAAAGCGCCGTCGGCAAGTTTATCACGGGCAGGTGAAGAGATCTTCATCTGTCCTCGTTCTGTTTACAAAATAGTAAGAACCGCCTGAATCACCTGTGCGCAAAATTCAGCTTTAAAGTGGACTGCCTATGTGTTATAATTATATGCTGATTAGTGCAAAGCTTTAACTCAGTTTAGTTAGAAAGGGAGAAATGATGGCAAGCGATAGGCAGAAGAGAATCCGCAATTTTTGCATAATTGCTCATATAGACCACGGGAAATCCACTCTTGCCGACAGGCTGATTGAGAGGACAGGCGTGCTTACCGAGCGGGAGATGGAAGACCAGGTGCTGGACAACATGGATATAGAGCGTGAGCGCGGAATTACCATAAAGGCACAGGCGGTAAGGATGGTTTACAAGGCAAGGGACGGCGAGGAATATATATTCAACCTTATTGACACCCCCGGCCATGTGGACTTCAATTATGAAGTGTCCAGAAGCCTTGCTGCCTGTGAGGGAGCTATACTGGTGGTTGACGCTGCCCAGGGCATAGAAGCGCAAACCCTTGCCAATGTTTATCTGGCCCTTGAGCATGACCTTGAAATCATGCCTGTGATCAATAAAATCGATCTGCCAAGCGCCCAGCCTGATCTTGTAAAAAAGGAGATAGAGGATGTGATAGGCCTGGAGGCAGGCGATGCTCCGCTTATTTCAGCTAAAAACGGCATCAATATCGAAGAGGTTTTGGAAAGTATCGTCAAAAAGATTCCATGCCCCCAGGGTGATGAGGACGCTCCGCTGAGGGCCTTGATTTTTGATTCCTTCTATGACAGCTACAAGGGTGTAATCGTATATATCAGGGTTAAGGAAGGAAGGCTCAAACCCGGAGATACCATAAGAATGATGAACACCAAGAAGGAGTTTGTTGTCAACGAAGTGGGATATTTCAGGCCTGGAAGCCTTGCTCCCTGCGATGAATTGCTGGCGGGCGATGTAGGCTATTTAACCGCCAGCATAAAAAATGTGAAGGATACGAGGGTGGGAGATACTATAACATTGGCGGAAAATCCTGCGCAGGAACCTTTGCCCGGATATAAGAAAGTTAACTCCATGGTGTTCTGCGGTATATATCCCGCGGACGGGGCAAAATACGAAGATTTAAGGGATGCCCTTGAAAAGCTGCAGCTCAATGATGCCGCCCTGATGTTTGAACCTGAAACTTCGGCAGCTCTCGGTTTCGGTTTCAGGTGCGGATTTCTCGGCCTGCTCCACATGGAGATAGTCCAGGAGAGGCTGGAGAGGGAATATGATCTTGACCTTGTTACTACCGCTCCGAGCGTTATTTACAGGGTTACAAAAACGAACGGAGAGGTCCTGAACATCGATAACCCGACAAATATGCCCCCCGCTTCAGAAATAGAAAAGATAGAAGAGCCTATAGTTAAAGCTACAATAATGACTCCAACGGAATACGTTGGGAATATAATGGAGCTTTCACAGGAGAGGCGGGGCACCTATAAGGATATGACCTATATTGATGAGAGCAGGGTCATGTTGACCTACGAACTGCCGCTGAATGAAATAGTATACGACTTTTTCGATGCCTTGAAGTCCAGGACAAAAGGGTACGCCTCTTTTGATTATGATCTTATGGGCTACAAGGAGGCTGACCTGGTAAAACTGGATATTATGCTGAACGGGGAAATAGTGGATGCTCTCTCTTTTATCGTGCATAAGGATAAGGCCTATGCCAGGGGCAGGCGGATAGCCGAGAAGCTTAAGGAGTCCATACCCAGGCAGCAGTTTGAAATTCCTATACAAGCCTGCATAGGAGGAAAAATAATCGCCAGGGAGACTGTAAAGGCTTTCAGGAAAGACGTCCTCGCAAAATGCTATGGCGGAGATATCACCCGCAAGAAGAAGCTTCTTGAGAAGCAAAAGGAAGGCAAGAAAAGGATGCGCCAGGTTGGTACCGTCGAGGTACCCCAGGAGGCATTTATGAGTGTATTAAAATTGGATTGAGGAGATAGAAATGTACGACACACATGTTCATTCAACATTTTCACCCGACGCTGTTTCAACTATAGAGGATTATGCACGGCTGATAGACGATAAAAAGTTTTCAGGCATAGGATTCACCGAACATCTGGACTTTTTGCCTGAATGTGGTGCATACAGGAATCTTGATTATAATAGCTACGTTAATACAGTAAAAGCTTACCGCAACAGGGGTTATGAGTTTTATGCCGGCGCGGAGGTTGATTATGCTAAGCAGGTTGAGGAAGAAATAAAAGAAAATCTTAGGCAGAACCATTACGACTACACCATATGCTCGGTTCATATGATAGACGGGATTTCGATTTCCGATGGGAAGAATCTCGAGCGCTTCAGGGATGTGGCTGTGCTGAAGGACACTGCTGAAAAATATTATAATGAAGTGAATTTTAGCATCAAGGCGGGCATGTTTGATGTGATAGGCCACATTAATATATATAAAAGGTATCTGACCGACGAATTCTTTAGCAGCAAGGCCTTAAGGGACTGGTTGGAGGAAGTTGAAGACGAAGTGGCAAAGGCTTGCGCCCTTTCGGATAAGATTATCGAGGTCAACTCATCCGGGCTTTTTTCACCGGCCAGGTCTACCTGTCCTGGTGAAGATTTTCTAAAGCGCTATTACCGGTATGGCGGCAGAATGGTGAGCGTGGGGAGTGATGCCCATAATGCGGCCCATGCCGGGAGGGGATTTGAAGAGGTAAAGGAAATGCTGATGAGAATCGGGTTTAAATATATACTGCTTCCCTGGGATAAAGAAAAGCCGCTGATGCTTTGACGGGAGAGGCTTATGCGCTCAAAGGGTAAGACAATAGGCCTGTATATCCATGTTCCGTTCTGCAAATCAAAATGCTATTACTGCGATTTCAATTCCTTTGCCGGAAAGGATGAATTGGTGGAGCCATACTTTAAAGCTTTGACGGATGAAATCCGGTTGTATGCCGGCAGGTTGAAGGACTGCAGAATAAAAACGGTTTTCATCGGAGGGGGGACGCCCTCCTGTGTTGAAGGCCGCTATATATATGAAACCCTGAACAGCTGCTGGCAGTACTTCAACGTGGAGCAGGATGCCGAAGTCAGCATTGAGGCAAATCCCGGAACTCTCACCCATGAAAAACTTATTCTGTATAAAGCGGCGGGCATAAACCGATTGAGTATGGGATTACAGGCCTGGCAGGACCGCCTGCTGAAAGGGGTCGGCAGGATACACAATGTCGGTGACTTCATAGAAAACTATGATCTGGCGAGAAAAGCCGGCTTTGATAATATAAACGCGGATTTGATATTCGGACTTCCGGGACAGACCATGAGGGATTGGGAAGAATCTGTGATAAATGTTTCAAAGATCGGAGTGAACCATGTATCCTGCTACAGCTTAAAAGTAGAGGAGGGCACAGTTTTTGGAGACAGGCTGGCGTCAGGTGACCTGACACCTGTCGATGAGGATTTGGACAGAGAAATGTACCATTTTGCAGTGGACAAGCTTTCTGAAAAGGGCTTTAATCACTATGAGATATCAAACTTCGCAAAACCCGGTTTTAAATGCAGGCACAATTTGATCTACTGGGAAGCGGAGGAATACGTCGGCATTGGTGCGGGAGCCCATTCTTATTTTGAAGGGAAAAGGTTCAACAACAAATACGGCATAGAAGAATATATCTCTTCAATTTTAAGCCGCGAATTTCCAGCAGAAAACATTCAGACAATCAGCAGGGAAGAGTCGATGTCCGAATTCATGATACTTGGTTTAAGGTTGGTTGACGGCATAAGCATGAATGAATTCAAGGCGAGGTTTGAAAAAGATGTGTTCGATGTGTTTGGAAAGCAGATAAGCAAGCTTATAAAAAAGGGATTAATCCGCCTTGACGGGGACAGGCTCAAGCTTACAAAAATCGGGCTGGACCTGGCAAACATGGCTTTTGTCGAGTTTGTGTAATTTTAGGCATAGGATAAAAATCATTTTAAGCACGAAATCGACGTTGAAAAATTAAAGTTTCTTCCCAAAAGCATGATTAAAAGGATAGGACGGAGAGCAAACTTAGGTTATATAATCAAGCTCTTGGAGGCGCTGTCGAATCCCTTATTATCAGCTTTGTAGGAAGTACTATTGATTGACTTACGGGCTTGGCGCCTTCAAGGATGTTTTTAATTAAAAGTTCCCCTGCAATCTGCCCCATTGTGGATATAGGCTGGGATACGGTTGTCAATCTGGGCCGGATTAACTTGGACATAAATAAATCATCAAATCCGGTCAGGGATATATCTTGCGGTATTTTTAAGTTTCTTTCACTGATGGCCATATATGCTCCCATGGCTAAGTACTCATTAAAACAATGGATGGCTGTCGGGGGATCATCAAGGTCAAGCAGCTTATTGGTCATGTAATAACCTGAGTTGCCCAAAACGGTTCCCTCAAGGATGTATTCGTCCCTTATGGGAATGCGGTGCTTTTCCAAGGCCTTCTTGTATCCAAGGAGACGGTTGTTTAACGCAACTATGTCAAATCTGTAACCTATAAACCCGATTTTTTTATGCCCAAGACTGATAAGGTGTTCAATAATTTCAAAGGTGCCTTGCTCTCCTGTTGTGTCAATTTTGTCCACCCCTTCTATATCAGCGTGGATTGACACCATTTTGATATTCTTTCTGGCTTTTTCCAAAAGCTCACTGTTATTTATACTGGTACATACTACAATTAGGCCGCTGGTTCTTCTTTCCAACATTTCATTCAGATAAAACTCTTCCTTTTTCGGGTCTTGATTTGTAACACACAAATACATGGAAAAGCCCTGCTTGCTGACGACTTCTTCTATGCTCTGAATGATTTCCATATAAAACGGATTCAATATGTCCGGGATTAAAAAGCCTATAGTTTTATTTGTCTTTTTGGTAAGGCTTCTCGCCAAAGCATTTGGCGTGAAGTTCATCTCCTCTATTACCTTTAAAACCTTTTTCTTGGTTTGCTTGTTTACCAGGCTGCTGTTATTGATAACCCTGGACACGGTAGTTTTGGATACTTTTGCAATACGGGCTATATCACCGATAGTCAGATGTTCTTTCATTTGATTGCTGTTTTTATCATTACCTGGCATAAATACTCCTTCAAAAATATTCATTATTTTTTATATCTTCATATTTATTTTTATGCTGGTTATATAAACCGCTTTATTATAAGCAGCTTTTTGAACAAGGAATGTATTGTATTTAAGTATCCTGTTGGATACGAGAACATTCTACCACAAACTTGTTTGAGGTGTCTATATTTTTGCGTTAAACTAAACTGCTACCGGCTGAAACCGGCATTTATAAAGGGCTGAATCCGTCTAAAGCCTTTGCGGCGCTTCAATCCGGCACTTACATAAAGGGGCTGCTCATGAGTGCCGGAAGGGGCTCTCCCAAACGGCGGGCAATAAAAATTGCAACCGATACCATATATAATTTGAATCGTTTTATTAACAATTTTTTAAATATTTCCCGAAAAAAAGAAGGAATTTTATTTTTTTTATAGAATATATATATAAAAATATTGAAATCAGTTCCAATATAAGCAGCAAAATAGTTAAAAATATAAGCATTGGCATACGTGGCTTTACCACAATAGGTATCCGTAATATCGATATTACGCCATAAAAAGGAGTAATAGGGGGAAGCTTTATTGTCATTTTTGATTGGAACCGGTACCAAAAATATTTCTTATACAATATTGCGCAATTATTGTATAGAGGAGGTGGTGAATAAAGAAACCTATAAGACAAAAATGCGGGTGCCATACGCTTAATAGGGCTGTCGATGTCAACCGTTTCCTAAAAAACAATTTCATTTACCGGAGGTTAGGAACATGAAAAGACTGATAAGCATGTTTATAGCATTGTTTTTGTTGTTAACGGCTGTGACCGGCTGTGGAAATTCACAGAGTTCTTCGGATGCCGGTCAGGCTGAAACGACTGCGGCACAAGAAGATAAAAGCGCAGCTGCTGCAAAAAGCGAAAGCCAGGATAAGAAGAAGCTCACGGTAGCAGTAAGCATCAGGTCCATGTCGAGTGAGTATCACGTTCAGTACGTTGAAGGGGCCAAATCCTTTATTGAGACTTTGCCGGAAGGGACTGCGGAGCTTCAGGTTCTTCCATGTGAAGCCAACGACGACAAGCAGATTAACGACATTAAAGCACTGGTAGCCAGGACCGGTAAGGACACAATTTTGTTCGTTGATCCCAACCAGGCTCCTAATGTCACGGCAATAGCGGAAATATGTGAAGATGCGGGAGTCTACTGGTCAAATGCATGGAATCTTCCGGAGGGAATTACACCACTGGATTACAAATATTTCGTATGCCACCAATCCTGTGACGGAGTTAAGCAGGGCTATGATATCGCAATAGAGATGTTTAAAAACTTTGATACGCCTTATAAAGGAAAAATATTGGCAATGCAGGGCATGCTGGCCAACAATGCGGCTATCGACAGGTTTAACGGGCTAAAGAAAGCCCTTGCGGAGCACCCCGGCGTAGAATTGCTTGACGAGCAGGCCGGGGACTGGGATACTAAGAAAGCTCTGTCGATAACCGAAACATGGCTTGCAAAGTACAAGGATATTGATGGCATATGGTGTGCAAGTGACGGAATGGCTTTGGGCATAATCCAGGCTTTAAAAGCAAAGGGCCTTAACGGAAAAATAAAAGTAACAGGTGTTGATGGGATAAAGGATGCCATTGATGCTGTTGCGAGCGGAGATTTGGTGTGCACGATAGCGAACAACGGTTGGATGCAGGGAGGTTACGGTGTTGCCTTTGCCTATGCAGCATATACCGGAAAATTTGACACATCCAAAGAATCTCCTGAAAGAAGGATGTTCTATACAGACGGTTTCCTTATCACAAAAGATACCCTTGATGAATATAATGAAAAATTTGTTAAGAATAAGCCCGTATATGACTATAACAACCTCGATTTTATAATTTCCAGACCTATGGAGATTCCTAAATAGGCCAATAATGCCGTAAATAGCTTTTGTAATGCCGATATGCCAAATGAAGGGAAAATTGCAGATTGTGCATATTTTCTCTTCATTGGCATTGGCGTCTTTTACCGAACATGGCAAGTGGAGGAATATTAAATGATTAGTGAGAATACAAATTTGTCAATAGCGGAAGAGTTTGCTGCTAAAATGAAAAAAGATAATCAAAAGCAGAAAATAATTTCTGCTGCGCCTTTCGTTATACTGCTTTTTTTGGTGGCGGTCATGGGGATAACGGTAAAGGGATTTTTCACCTTTGACAATTTTACTTCTATACTCAACCAGCTCGCATCCCCCCTTGCACTTTCCCTTGGTTTGACTTTTGTCATTATTATGGGCAGCATAGATCTTTCGGTTGAAGGGGTTGTAGGTTTTGTCGGCTCTATTGTCACTTTGATGGTTTTAAACACCAAAACGGATTCTGATTTGGGTCTTGCAGGCATGGCTGTCGCAGTTCTGGCAGGGATGGCAATCGGCTTTATCACCGGAGTAATCCATGTCAAGTCAATGCTTCCCTCATTTATGGTCACTTTTGCCGTATCAAAAATTATGAGTGGTTTTGCGGTGCTGAGCTATAAAGGAGAACCGGCTATGGTAAAGGAACCTCTGTTTCAGCAAATTGCCCAGGGCTCCTTTATCGGGATTCCCGTTTTGACATGGATAGCTTTCATTATATTTGCGATAGCCTTTTTCCTGGAAAGGTATACGGCTTTCGGAAGGTACGTTTTTGCAATAGGGGACAATGAAAGCATTGTCAGAAATACCGGAATAAATATTGACAAAATCAAAATACTGGTATTCACCTGGTCGGGATTCTGTATGGGTATTGCAGGTGTCATGGGAGCAATACGCATTGGACGCGGAGAAGTTTTGATCGGAAACGGAACTTTATTTCCGAGCATTACTGCCATTGTAGTAGGAGGAACTTCTTTGGCGGGAGGAAAAGGAGGGGTTGTAAATACTCTTGTCGGCGTATTGATTGTAACCGTGATCCAAAACGGGCTTATTCTGTTGGGGGTAAACCCATATATCCAGTTGGCTATCCAGGGAATAATAATCATTTTGGCGGTTTCCCTATCTGTGACCAGGGGAAAGAAAGTCATTACCAAATGAGCATGTAAAGGGAGGAAAGGGCATGCAAAACAGAACACTGTTTAAAGCAGAGAATATCAGTAAAGAGTATCCGGGAACAGTGGCTTTACGGGGAATTAATATGGAAATTAACGCTGGAGAAGTCGTTGGCCTGATAGGAGAAAACGGAGCCGGCAAATCCACTTTACTGAAGATTATTATGGGAATTGAGCAGCCGACAACGGGAAGGATGGAATTGCACGGAAAAGAATATGCTCCGCAAAATCCTATCCATGCCAACAGTTTGGGAGTAGGCATGGTATTTCAGGAACAGTCCCTCATACAAAACCTTACCGTCGGTCAAAATATTTTTTTTGGGCAGGAAAAAAAATATAGGAAGTTCGGAGTCGTTAACTGGAAGCGCATGTATGAGGATACAAAGCAAGCGCTGGCGGCTATCGGAATAAGCAATGTCAGGCCTGACAGGAAAGTAAGCCAGTTAGACTTTGCTACCCGACAAATGGTGGAAATAGCAAAAGTATTCAACATAGTAAGCAATGCTTCTGTAGAGGGCTCAATCATACTTTTGGATGAACCTACATCAGTGTTGAATGATGAGGAAGTCAAACAGTTGTATAAGCAGATTGATAAAATGCGAAAAGCCGGAAATGCAGTTGTATTCGTTTCTCACAGGCTTGATGAGGTTATGGAGATTTCCGATAGGATATATATATTTAAGGATGGTTCGAATGTGGGCATCATGAAAAAGGAAGAGGCCAATGAAATGCTTCTTTATGAGAAGATGGTAGGCAGGACTGCCACCGGTGAATACTATAAGGTAGACAGGCAGACAACTCCCGACAAGGAAGTGGTGATGGAGGTTAAAAACCTCGGATTGACAGGCTATTTCATGAATGTGAGCTTTAAGCTGCATAAGGGAGAAGTTATTGGCATATGCGGGGTTGTCGGTTCCGGAAAGGAACATTTATGTGCGGTGATTTGCGGAGATGAAGCTCATACAGCCGGCGAAATGATAATTAAAGGTAAGAGAAAAGTTTTTTCAGACCCTTGTGATTCCAGAAAGTCAGGTATACTGTCCATTCCTAAGGAAAGGCGTGAGGAGGGTATCATCGGGAGCCTTAGCATACATGAAAATATTTGCCTTTCCAGCTATCCGTCGGTAAAGAAAAAAGGTTTTATATCAAAGAAATTGCAATATCAAAAAGCCTTAGAATGGATAGACAGGCTTGGGATCAAATGTTCCGGAATAAAAGAACGGACTGAGTTCCTGAGCGGTGGAAACGCACAGAAAGTTGTTTTTGCAAGAGTGCTTTCCAGCGGCGCCGATATATTGGTTTTGAACCATCCGACCAGGGGAGTTGACATAGGCGCTAAGGAAGACATTTATGGCATTATCAGAGATATGACTGCTGCCGGGAAATCGGTAATCCTGCTTGGAGATACATTGGATGAGTGTATTGGCTTGAGCAACAGGATATTGGTTATGAAGGATGGGAAGGTAACAAAAGAGTATGATGCTTCTCCATCCAATAAACCTGAGCAAGTGGATATCGTAAGGTATATGATGTGAATCGGGGTGGAAGCCAAATGATGATAAAATTTGTTAAAGGTGATTATTTAAAGCTTAATTTGGAAAATTTAATAAAATATCTGAGCAGCATTTCCATCGTTATATTAATTGCTATATTTGCTGCGATTAATGCGAACTTTATAAGCCTTTTCAATATAAAGAACATATTAACGGATATTGCTCCTCTCTTGGCAATGGCATGTGGAGTTACCTTTGTTTTGCTTATTGGGTCTATCGATCTTTCAATAGGTTCCATTTGTTCCTGTTCTGTGGTGTTGTTGACGGTATTGCTGCAAAAGATCGGCCCCTGGGCATACCTGCTAGTCATTCTATACGGTGTTTTCGCAGGCTATCTTAATGGCTTTTTATATACCAGGATAAAAGTTCCTTCATTTATAGTGACACTCAGCACGATGAGCATTTGGCAGAGTTCGGCGTATCTTTTGTCAGGAGGGGCCCCCTTGCCGATGCCTTCAAAAATTTGGCCTTTGATTAACTGGGGGAAAATTAGCTTTGGCTTTATACCTCTGCTGTTTATAATAGCAGTACTGTTAATGGCGGCCTATTATATAATCCAAAGCAAGCTTATTATAGGAAAAACCATGTATGCGGCAGGTGCCAATGAGAGAGCGGCGAGGCTTGCCGGATTAAATGTGCAGGCCGCAAAAGTAGCCGCCTTTACTTTGTCCGGTCTTGGCGCCGCTCTCAGTGGAATTATTTTTGCGGTAAAGCTTAAAAGCGGGATACCCACTCTCGGAGAGCCCTATACGCTAATGGCTATTGCTGCTTCCGTTTTGGGCGGTACGTCGCTGACAGGCGGGAAAGGGAGCGTTTTTATGACAATACTGGGCGTAGCCCTGGTCACCGTCATTCAGAACGGCCTTAATGTTGCAGCAGTAGACGGCTTTTGGCAGCAAATTGTATTCGGCCTTTTGGTCCTGTTTGCGGTGTATATCAGTGCGGACAGGAGCGGAAAAGACCTGGTAGTGAAGTAGTAATTATGCATAATAAAATGGAGGTTAAAATGTCATGAAAAAGAGAAAAGTCAAATTAATGGATGAGGAATTTTCTGTAATAGGCTTTGGCTGCTGGGGATTATCCGGGCCTGGATCTTGGAATAACAGCAGTGATGAAGAGTCCATAAAAGCGGTAAACACCGCTGTAGAGCTTGGAGTGAACTTCTTTGATGTGGCGCCGGTATATGGGTTCGGCCATGCGGAGGAAATCCTGGGTAAAGCCCTTGCCGGCAAAAGGCATGATGTATTGATTGGGACAAAGTGCGGCCTTATATGGGATGATCAGTACAGGATTATTAACAATCTCACCCCGGAAAGCGTTTTTAAGGAGATTGACGACAGCTTAAGAAGGTTGGGGACGGATTACATAGATATTTACCAGCTTCATTGGCCGGACCACAATACGCCTATTGAGGATACGATGGAAGCTTTGGTGAAGATAAAGGAATCGGGAAAGGTCAGGCATATAGGGGTATCAAATTTCCCCGTACAGCTTACTCTTAAAGCGATGGAGTATGTGCCCATTGTATCGCAGCAATGTCTGTATAACATGATTCAAAGGAATTTTGACAGCTATCATGCGACGGCTCTGGAATACAGGACTGAAGATGAAATTATTCCCTTATGCAAGGAAAACGGGCAGGCCTTTTTCCCATATAGTCCCCTTTTCCAGGGCTTGCTTACAGACAAATCAAAGGGAGGGCTGGACTTTGATGAAAATGATGTAAGATATAATAATCCCCAGCTTAAAGGTGAAAACTTGAAAAAAAATCTTAAAATTGTAGAAAAGCTGAGGGCATTATCCAACAAAATCGGGAAACCGTTAAGCCAGCTTGCCATAAACTGGCTGTTGAAAAATGAAGCTGTTACATCGGTTATTTGCGGAATACAGAGCGCCCATGATATTGAAGAAAATGTGGCGAGCCTAAGTTGGGAAATAGATGATGATATGTTAAAAGAAATCAATCAGATTCTGAACGGCGGCTAAATTCGCTTTATCATAAACTCTCCGAGGCAGCATATTGTCCATATTGGGGAATATGCTGCTAAAACTGTTTATTTAAGGAGCAATAAGGGCAATTAGATGTAAGATTATATTATGCGGTTTAAATTATTTTACAATTTTTAAATTTATTGAAAATATATATTATAATTACATAATATAGTAACATATGGCGGGGTAAGTCTATACCATGGCAAAGGAAAATAATGGAAGAAACCCTTTTGGCAGGTATGTCAAAATAAAGATAAAGAGTACTCTTGTGCTTACCTTTATTGTTGTGGCAGGCTTTTTATCCTTTATGATAATTATCATGTCGTCAAATTTTTTTAAAAACGTGATGAGAAACAGCCTTATTGAGTCAGCAAACAATAATCTTAAAAAGTCGATAGAAATGCTTGATATAAAGCTTCAGAGCATTTACCGCATTTCCTGTGGAGTGGTTAATGACCAGAAACTGAAGGAAATAGTTACGGAACGTGATGATTTTACGGCAATGGCGATTGAAGAGCAGAACAAAGCCAGGGAAATACTTTTGAATTATTGCTCTCCTGCTGATTACATCTATTCGGTAAACGTATTCAAAAATAATTATAACAAAGCAAGGAACAGGTTTACTTTTCACAGGCTTGAAGACACGATAGGATTTGGTGTAAGTGATTACAAAATCCTTGACGGCTATATGTCAAACAAGGACAACAAGTTTTATTCATATAAACAGGAAATGTATTTCAGCAAATTCTATAACAGCTATCTTGAGATACCGACTATATGCGCAATACAGACTATTTACGACAGAAATGACAAAGAACCCGTTGGAACTCTAAATATTAATATACGCTCCGATTACTTATTCAGGCATATGATTAACGAGAACGGCAAATACATCAGCAAAGTTTACATAATGGATAAAAAGGGCAATGAGATATATTATGGCGGCAGGGAACAGAGTGGCGAAAAAATCGGCACTCACCGGTTTCTGAAAGACATACTCAGGAGAAAGTCCGGCTGGATAACAAAAGATTTCTTCGGAAGGGAATATATAGTCGTGTTTAACACGATAGGCACGATAAACTGGATAGTAGCCGAGTTGATACCCCATGAAGAAATAATGAGGGACTTTGAAGTGGTAAGGAGCAAAATTATCCTTTTAAGCGTGCTTGTCAGCGTGTTGGTTGCCGTATTATATATCCTCATCGCTTCAAATATTGTAAAACCTCTGCAAATGATGGTGGCAAGCTTTAAAATGATGCAGAAAGGGGACTTAAATGTCAGAGTTGAAAGGAGCGTGCTTTTTGAGGTTGATGAACTTAGTGAAAACTTCAATAAAATGGTGAAAACCATTAATACTCTTTTAAAGGAAATCGAAATCGCAAATAAAAAAGAAAGGGATGCGGAGTTGAAGGCTCTGCAGTCCCAAATAAACCCCCATTTTTTATACAACACCCTTGATACGATATATTGGATGAGCGATAATCCTCAAGTATCCAGCATAATTTATAATTTAGGCAGGTTTTTCAGGCTGAGTTTAAGCAAGGGTAAAAACATCATAACGGTCCAGGAGGAACTTGAACAGGTTAGAGTTTACATAAACATACAGCTCATAAGGTTTAATAATAAGTTTATATACATAGACGAAGTTGACAAGGAAGTATACAACTGCTGCATACTTAAGCTCATATTGCAGCCTTTGGTTGAAAATTCGCTGCTTCATGGCTTTAAATACCTGAAAGAAGGTGGAGTGATAAAAGTTTATAACAGGATTGCAAACGGCAATCTGGAGCTTTTTGTAGAAGATAACGGGACAGGGATAGATATTGAGAGAATCAACCACATACTGAATGGGAATGAAAACACAGAGGGTTATGGCATAAGAAATGTAAATGAAAGAATAAAGGTTAAATATGGCGACAATTATGGCCTGTCCTATAGCAACATAAAGGGAGGGGGTACCCTTGCAAAAGTGGTAATTCCGATTAATTACGCTGCTGAATAGCCGGTTATAGAATAATTTTGAATAACAATGTCGGAGGGCAATTATAATGTACAAAGTTGTTCTGGTTGATGACGAAGAGATAGTACTTGAAGGGCTAAAGAAGAAGATTAACTGGGAACGTCTCCGATTGCAGGTAGTCGGAGGTGCATCCAATGGATTGGAAGCTTTGAAAATAATTGAGGAAACAAACCCTGACATATTGATAACGGATGTGATTATGCCCGTCATGAACGGCTTGAAGCTGATGGAAACGCTTAAGGAAACAAACAGGGATATTAAGACGGTGATTTTGAGCGGATATGATGAATTTGAATACGCTCAAAAAGCTGTTAAGCTCGGCGCAGCAGAGTACCAGCTTAAGCCTGTATCAGTAGAAGAAATCGAGGCTGTTCTGGAGCGAATAATTAAAGATTTGGATAATGAGAAGATGGAAGAGAAAGAGAAACACAGGCTCAAAATGGAAAAAGAGCAGAATTCCGAAATGCTTATTCGTCACATATTCACCAGTATTTTGGAAAGCAGGGCGGATAATTATCAAAGTCTCATAAAAAAAGTAGAAGAAATAGACAGCCGCTACCTTCACTGCAACCTGGTTGCCGCAGTTCTTGAGGTGGATGATTATTCCCAAATTGTGGGTGACAATAATGATAAAGAAAAGGAACTTGTTATTTTCAGCGTACTGAACATAACTAATGAGATTGTTTCAAGCAATAACAGGGGTTTTGCCACGAGGCTTAATGAAAAGAGGCTGGTTATAATAATGATTTACAACAATGAATGGAGCCGCAGCCAAATTTATAACAGCTATAAGTGGTTGTTCTATCTTGTTATCGATAATTTAAAAAAATATTTGGGTTATTCAGTTACAATAGGCGTCGGTCAAGTCGTTTGCGGAATTTCAAATATAAGGGATTCCTTTCTGAACGCATCTAAGGCGGTAAAGGCCAAATTATTGCACGGTACAGGGCGTATAATCAGATATGAAGATATTACAGAGAATAGTTGGAAGCTGCAAGAGCTGTATGCTGAAAATGAAAAAAAGTTATTGGAGTTTATAGAAGAGTTCGACAGTAGAAATGTATTTGATTATATCGATAGTTTACATAAAACCATAAGGAGCGATAATTACTCATATGAGGATGTGATAAGTTTATGCTATAAGCTGGTACTATTGGCCAAAAATGAATTAAACCAGGTGAGCAGGGAGAATTTTGCAACGGGTACCGAGATTGAACTTCTGGAAAAAATAAGGAGTTTTGAACACCTGGATGAATTGATGGAATGGGTAAAAAAATTCTACAGCTATGCCTTTGACGCAGTAAAGAGCCATAGCCAGAAGAAATACAGCTATATAGTCAGTCGCGTTATAGAGTATATTGAAACGAACTATATGAAAAAAATCGAGCTGGCCTTCTTGGCAGAAAAGCTTTATATATCTGCAAACTACCTGTCGACACTGTTTAAAAAGGAAACGGGAGTAACTTTTAAGACCTATCTGACGAGATTCCGGCTTGAAAAAGCCAGAAAATTGTTGCTTGAGCCCCATTACAAAATATACCAGATCGCAAACGCCATCGGCTACGAAAATGAAGAATACCTATGCAGGCTGTTTAAAAACTATTATGGGGTTACATGCAAGGAATTCAGGGACAGCAACGGCATAAAATAAGAATTGAATGTCACAAAGGGGTTTGCGGTTTTCCCTATATACAGGATTATGATTTGAATGAAACAATATATTTATTATGTAAAAAGAGTGGAGATTTGTTCAATAAATATTAGTTATGTCGTGTTGTAACAATATTACAATTTTGTTATGATATACCTACAAAAATAGTTATTTACATTTCTCGAAAAAATATGTATATTTACATTTCTGATAGGGCAGCAAGGTTAATATTAATAATATTAAAATAATTTGTATTTAAAATTTAAAGCCCGTTGAATGCTAATGTTTCAAAGTTATATTCCCACTGATTCACTTTCCAAAGGGAAGAATGGGGGTGATTGTGGATAAAAAAATGTACAGGCTTTTTTGTCCGCAGCATGCTCACTTCGAAGTGTTATCAGCCCAAGTAAAAATCAACCCAATTAAAAATTAAAAAAAGAAAGGAGATTGTAAAATGAGTAAGAAGAACCTGCTTATTAAAAAAGCGCTTGTGCTGGTGATAACACTTTCCGTATTGTTCTCGGTTTCAATTATTTCAAGCGCAAGCTCCCTCACAATGTATGACTCGACGATTACCTTCCAGCACTTTGACTACACATTGAATCCTGATAATTCATTTAACAGCGCAGACCCGTCAACAATAACAAGCACGGTTTTCAACACCAAAGTTATTGAGAATCCGTATCTAAAAATAACCCTTTTGCCCGATTTTGGAGCACGGATCATATCCATTATCTACAAGCCTACAGGCCATGAGCTCCTATACCAGAACCCTTTGGGAACTCCTTACGGGATTGGTGAAGGGAACTTCTATTATGACTGGCTGATGGTATATGGGGGCATAATGCCGACCTTCAGCGAACCGGAACATGGAAAATACTGGCTTGTACCTTGGGACTACCAGATAGTTGAGCAAAGCCCGCAAAAAATTTCTATAGAGATGACGAAGGATGACACCGTCAATTTTAGCGGAACACCGTCGAAATTCAACAACGGACGGACGGATATTACCTGTAAGGCGACATATACGGTATATGCGGACAAGCCGTATGTTGAAATGAAAGTAAAATTGATCAACAATAAGGATCAAGCTGTCAATTATGAGTATTGGACCTGCACCACTCTTGCGCCTGGTACACAGCCGTGGAATACCGCTGGATCCAGAAGCATGGAAATAGTCGCTCCTATGACGGAAGTAAAAAATAAAGCTGAATGGTGGCCTTGGATGGCAACTGTAGATGAGCCTGTTGATCCGGCAAACCACATTTATAAATTTGAAAACCTGGCATTTTTCTCAAACTGGGAGGATATGGGCATTTCATACGCCAATGACCTTTCCGGAAACTGGTGGGGCGTCATTAACCATGACAATGAAGAGGGTATTTTGCGCATAGCTGACAATATGAACGCTACAACAGGGATGAAAATATGGGCATGGGGTTGTGACCAAAGCTATATAGACCCTTACACCAATTTTGGAAATTCTGCAAGGCCTTACATCGAATTGTGGGGCGGGAACTCATATGAATTTTTTGCCGATGCGGTACTGCAGCCTTATGAGGTCAAGGAATGGACGGAATACTATATGCCGACCTTCGGGCTTAAAAATGTGACCAATGCAAATGAAAAAGCGGCTGCATACCTTGATTATAGCATCGTCGAAGAACAAATTGACTTTACCGCGCAGATTAATGCCACCAGCCCGGGCGAAACCATGAGGGCCGTATTGGAATTAGTCGGGGACAATAATTACTTGCTTCTTGACCAAAACTTTGTATGCGGCACTACAAATGCTACCGTATTTGAAGTATCAAGGGATATGGATACAATTGCAGCAGGGAATTATGATTATCAACTGAAAGTATATGATTCGTCAAATAATATAGTTTTAACTGCAAAGGTGCCTGTAAAAATTGAAGGAAGCTGCTGGTAATTAGACTCGACAACATGGTACCTGTATAACCGGCCCACAAGCGGCATAAATCCTTCAGGATTGTATTTGCAGACCGAGGACAGCGGAGTTACAGGCTGGCAGCCGATAAAAACAATAACCGGCACTCCGTCATACTGGTACACTCCCGAATTGTCAGGAACCTATTCCGGCGGCACATGGACCTTTACCTTATGGACAAATTCACCGGGGACTTCCTCTAATGTCAGGGTAGAGCTTTATAAGGTAAACGGAGATGGGAGCGGTGCAACCCTGCTCGGATCCAAAGTGATGGATGTTAATGCAAGCGGGACAGGAAATCACGAGACGGTGTATACTTATGATGTTGGCGACGTTTCTCTTACAAACCAAAGGATTATGGTCAAGATTGCCAAGGATTCGGGAGTAGATCCGATAATGAGTTTCAACACTAATGATTTTCCGACAAGGCTGGTTACTCCTTAAAAGAGTTGCTGTTTAATAAGGGCGAGTTATTGCTTTAGCTTTTGATAAAGTTGTATAGAGGCATGAATAAGAAGACCTGCACTTTAATGATTTCCGTTATGAGGTGAAAGAAAAGCTGTTGATGGTTTGTGAAATCGATATACAAATCATCAACAGCTTATTTGTCATTGTCATGAGATTTGTTCAAGAATTAATAGGTTTGTTATGTTTCTCTGAACCGGTTGCTCCTCTATAATAAGGGTACACAAAAAATACTGCTGAAAGATTGTGAAGCAGCAATATAGATTTGCAAGGGGTGAAGATGATGGAAATGATTATAAGAGGTGAAAAAAGGAATTCGAAGGATGGAAGCGTTATTGAAGTTATCAACCCTGTTACCGGCAAGGTAGTGGATACGGTTCCCAATGCCACTGCACAGGACGCGGAGGAAGCGATTGAAGCGGCACAGGAAGGTAAGAAAATATGGGGGAACACACCTTTATACAAGCGATCGGATATATTGTGTAAATTCATACAAATTGTAAAAGAGAACAAAAACGGGTTAGCCGTCCTTTTATCTGAGGAAACCGGCAAAACATTAAGGGAAAGCGCAGCCGAAATAGAAACTTTGTTAAGAGTTTTCAAAGGATACATAGAAAAGGCAAATCACTTTTACGGGATTTCCCTGCCTGATTCCCAGCCAGGTTTTGAGAGGGATATAATTTTCACTATAAGGGAACCTCTTGGAGTCATTGTTCTCATTATACCTTTTAATTATCCCATCGATCTTTTTTCCCATAAGGCTGCGCCGGCATTAATAACAGGGAATTCCATAATCGTCAAGCCGTCTTCTGAAAATCCTCTCTGTATAATAAAGCTTGTGGAATTCCTGATTGAAGCGGGAATTCCTGGCAATGCAGTCCAGATCCTTACCGGCAGGGGAGCTGTATTGGGAAAAAGCTTAATTTCAAGCCCTCTGATAAATGCCGTGAGCCTGACGGGAAGCACTCAAGCAGGTATTCAAGTCGCACAGGAATGTTCAAAATATCTGCATAGGTTTTTCCTGGAGCTTGGAGGCAATGACGCTTTAGTCGTGTTTGATGATGCTGATATCGACCTGGCAGTTCAAGAGGCTGTAACCTCAAGAATTGCAAATGCAGGACAAACTTGCTGCGCCTCTAAGAGATTCCTTATTCAGAATTCAATAAAAGATGAATTCACTGACAAGCTGGTTGAAAAGCTTAAAAAGATTAAAATAGGAGACCCTCTGGACCCCAATACGGATATGGGTTCTCTTATCAGCGAGAAGGCGGCCATTGAAGTGGAAAACCAGATAAAAAAGACCATAGAACAAGGGGCTAAATGCATATATGGAGGAGAAAGATTCAACAGGGTATTTATCAAGCCCGCTGTTTTAACCGATGTAACCCCGATGATGGATATATGCAAAGACATGGAGGTTTTTGGCCCCGTATTTCCGATAATCGGTTTTGATACGCTGGAAGATGCCGTAAAAATAGTCAACAGCTCAATGTACGGTCTTATGGGAGGAGTGCTGTCAAGGGACATCGGCAAGGCGATGAAAATGGCAAAAAAGATGGAAAGCGGCGGGATAGTGATAAATGGAGCGGGAAATTACCGACCCCTGGAAATACCTTTCGGAGGATATAAAATGAGCGGCATCGGCAGAGAGGGTATTTCTCATACCCTTGAAGAGATGACACAAATAAAAACCATAATCATGAAGAAAGTGCTGTAAATTAAAAAGACAGGGGGGATGGGTCATAATTAAAAGTCGGCACTGACAACACATTTCAAGTGCAGTATTTCGATTAATAATTAAAGGAGGAGTTTGAATGAAAAGACTATTTGCCACCGTTGTTTTAGCGTCAATGCTGCTTGTCTTAATACCAGGATGTCAGACCCAAAGTCCGGAGGGTGCTGCTAACGGTGGAACACCGGCCGCAGATACCAAGGCAGAAGTTTCCGGAACCAAGACTGATACTCAGAAACAGGCAAAAAGCAGGAAAGAGCTTACAATCGGCGTAAGCATGCAGACTTTAGGAGCCCCGTACTTCGTCGCCCAGGATAATGCTTTGAAAAAGAAATGCCAGGAACTGGGAATAAAATGCATTTCAATAGATGCACAGGGGGATGTAAACAAGCAGATCGCAGACATTGAGGACTTAATCGCTCAGAAAGTCGATATACTGATTCTGAACCCTAAAGACCCAAAAGGTTTGATACCTGCAACTAAAGCATGTACCAAAGCGGGGATTCCGGTGATAATTATGGACAATTCTATCGATCCTGAAGCTGATTATGTGACTATGGTTCAGTCTAACAATATGAAAAACGGTGAACTGGTCGGAGAGTGGCTTGGGGAAAAGATGAGGGGAACACCTATCAAGATGGCACTGCTCAGTGGAAATCAGGGGAACATGCTCGGTGTGGACAGGAGAGAAGGAGTTATAAGGGGACTTACGGAGGCCCAGCTTAGGCTTGATAACAGGACAAGTTTTACCGTTGTGACCCAGGGCTGGGGTAACTGGACTACTGAAGGAGGTTTAAAGGCCTCGGAGGATATATTGGTTGCTGCACCTGAGACAAATGTAATAGTTGCGGAAAATGACAGCATGGCCCTCGGTGCTGTGAAAGCGGTGGCGGCGGCAGGAAAAGAGGAAGACATTCTGATATGTGCCGCTGCTGATGGGCAGAAGGAGGCCCTGGAGCTCATCAAGTTAGGCAAGTACGGCGCGACAGGCTTAAATAATCCTGCTCTTGTCGCAGCCACAACATTGGATATAGCTTTAAAATACCTGGATAGTGAAAGGAATATACCTAAATTAATCAATACTCCTGCTGCGTGTATAACAAAAGAAAACGTTGATGAATACTACGATCCGAATTCCGATTTCTAACGATGTATATACCATGATTATATTATCTGTAAAAATCCTGGGAAACTCTTAATAACCCGGGATTTTTATAGATTAAAAATATATCGGTTTTATGGACTGGGAGGTTTGGAATTGGCTGATACATATAAGGTTGAAATGATCAGAATAAAAAAATCTTTTGGCGGCGTGGAAGCCCTCAAGAGTGTAGATTTTAAGGTGAAACGCGGCGAGGTACATGCTTTGGTAGGTGAAAACGGTGCAGGCAAGTCGACGCTGATGAAAATTTTATCGGGCGTATACCAGAAGGACTCAGGGACTGTGAGGATTAACGGCAAGGAAGTGGAAATTACAGATCCTCACAAATCCAGGGAACTGGGAATAGGCATTATTTATCAGGAACTGGTTCTTGCGCCTCACCTCACGGTTGCTGAAAATATTTTTATCGGGGATATGGGTGATAAATGGGGACTTATTAATTATAAGAATTTATACAGGAAAGCAGATGAATTGATAAAAGAAATTGGATTTGATTTCAGTTCTAAAACGTTGGTTGGAGAGCTTTCGGTAGCATATCAGCAGGTGGTCGAGATTGCCAAGGCCCTTTCAAGGGAAGCCGATATTCTTGTACTTGATGAGCCTACGGCCGTGCTTGCTCCAAAAGAAGTGGAAAAACTTTTTGATATTCTGGTCAATTTGAAGAAAAGAGGGGTAAGTATTATCTACATATCCCACAGGCTGGAGGAAGTATTCAAGATTTCTGATACTATAACTGTGCTTAAGGACGGATGTTCAATAAATACGTATTCCACGCAGAATGTCACAAAAGATTTGATAATAAGAGACATGATCGGGAGAAAGCTGGAAGGTTTATTTCCCGGCAGGCCCAGATCAGAAGGGGAGGAATTGTTGAGGGTAGAAAATCTTTGCATGGGGAGGAAGGTCAGAAATGTGTCATTTTCCCTAAAGGCAGGGGAAGTTTTAGGTATAGCCGGCTTGGTGGGAAGCGGAAGAACTGAGCTGGCCAGAGCATTATTTGGAGCGGACAGGAAGGAAAGCGGCAGAATATATCTTCAAGGGAAAGAGATAAATATATCCAGCCCTGAAGATGCGGTTAGATATGGTATCGGTTTTGTTCCTGAAAGCAGAAAAGAGCAGGGAATTATTCTTGGTTTGCCCATAAGTCAGAACATTACGCTGCCAAAGATTAAGGAAGTTGTCTATGCTCTGGGGATAATCAACATGAAAAAGGAAAAAGACAATTCATATCGTTTAATGAATGATCTGAATATAAAAGCAGACAGTCCTGAAACCCATGTAATGGCTTTAAGCGGAGGGAACCAGCAAAAAGTCGTTCTTGCCAAGTGGTTCAATGCGGACTGCAAGGTAATGATTTTGGATGAACCTACAAGAGGGGTTGATGTAGGAGCAAAGTATGAGATTTATACCTTGATTAATGAACTTTCGAAAAAAGGGATAGGTGTGATCATGATTTCTTCTGAAATGGCTGAAATAATCGGAATGTGCGACAGGACTATTGTGATGCGTGACGGAAGGATACAGGGGGAATTGGGGAGGGACGAATTAAGTGAGGAAAAAATTATGACATTGGCTATTAGTTCAATTAAAAATTGAGTCTGCATATCTTAAGGAGGATGGCAATGGATAACAAGGATGTCAGAGGGGCTACGGCATATGTTTTGAAGGGGCGGGAGCAAATAAATATTAAAAAATTTGTCCTAAAGTATAATACCGTTATAATATTTTTTGTAATGGTAGTTATATCAAATATCGTTTCAAGCGCTTTTCTTTCCAAAACGAATGTTTTTAACCTTTTAAGGCAGGTCTCCGGCTTGGGAATTATCAGCTTAGGCATGATGCTTGTAATTATCACGGGAGGAATAGATCTGTCAGTCGGTTCCATGATGGCGTTTACAAGCGTCCTAAGTGCGCATCTTATAGCAAAAAACTCAATGGATTTTTACACGGCAGCAATTTTTACAATAGTGACCGGCTTTTTTACAGGGACGGTATTCGGCTATCTGGTGGCATATAGGAAAATGGCTCCCTTTGTGGCAACACTGGCCCAGATGACGATAACCAGGGGGTTTGCCTTTATCTTGTCAAAAGGGACCCCTATCATGGTTGAAAATGCTATGCTTGCAAGCATAGCAGATGGCTACTTGCTCGGTATACCGGTGCTTGTCTATATTATGGCTTTTATATTCGTCATAGTGTGCCTGGTCCAGAAATATACCGTGTTTGGGAGAATGTTGATAGCGATAGGAAGCAATGAGGAAGTAGTCAGATTGTCAGGTATAAAAGTCGGTATTTATAAGCTACTGGTATACAGTATTTCAGGAGCTTTTTGTGCGATAGCGGGAATAATAAGCACATCAAGGACAGGAGTAGGGTCTCCGGTTGTTGGGAGCGGCTATGAACTGGATGCCATAGCAGCGGTTGTCATCGGAGGGGCAAGCATAACAGGAGGCAAAGGCAGTGCCTTCAACTCAATAATTGGTGTATTGGTGCTCGGAATGATAGGAAATATTATGAATCTGCTGAATATTGCAGCCTATCCGCAACAGGTAATTAAAGGGATAATAATAATTTTGGCAGTTTTGTCCCAGGGGGTCGGTTCCGCCAAAAACAGTTAAAGAATAAAGAAGCACAAAGGAGCAAAGGAAACGTAAAGCAGTGATACAAAATTGGAATTTTCTGGTTCCCTTTACTCCTTTTTTGCGTGCTTTCATTGTCGCTCCTTTAGGCATGAAACCTCTCTGCAGTTTCTTTGATCGCCGTTTTATCGTATGATAATTAGAAGGCGATCTAAAGTTTTGTTCCCTCTTCCTGTGTCAACAATAATACTGTCATTTCATTTTAGTCCGGCAATATTTTCGCTGAAATGCTATAGATTTACATTATCACAGAATAAATACAAAATCATTTAAACCTCTTGACAAAAAAATATTACGGTGGTATTTTTTAATTAGTGTTAGCACTCGATGCCAAAGAGTGCTAATAAAAACAATAGCATAAATTGCTTGATAGCAGTATACATTACTTAATATAATTATATTAAGATATTTTGTAAAGCCGGGCGGTGTTAATGATGTTATTGGATGACAGAAAAAAAAGGATACTTCGGGCCATTATCGACGATTACATCGACACTGCGGAGCCTGTAGGTTCTAGGACCATCGCGAGGAAGCATGAGCTTGGTCTCAGTTCAGCTACAATCAGGAATGAAATGGCTGACCTGGAGGAAATGGGATATCTTGCTCAACCCCATACGTCAGCCGGAAGGATTCCCTCGGATAAAGGGTACAGGCTGTATGTGGATGAATTGATGAAGGTCAGAGAGCTGACGGAAGAAGAGGCTGAGAGCATAAGAGAAGCTATGGAAGTGCGGATAAATGAATTAAGCCAGTTAATAAGGCAGGCTTCTGCTGTTATGTCGCGTTTTACGAGATATACTTCCGTGGCTATAACTCCTCAGGCGAAAAAAAGCATATTGAAAGCTGTACAGATTGTGCCTATCAGCACAGGCAATGCGCTGGTCATTGTTGTCACCAACGCCGGGATTTTGAGGAACAGCATAGTTAAGGTTCCTGAGAATCTACTGCCGGATTACCTTATAAAGGTTTCCAATGTGTTGAATGAGAAGTTGACCGGCTTGACTATTGAAAAGATAGGCCCGAAAATAATAAAAGAAATCGAGGGCGAGATAGCCTTAGCGGGAGAACCGCTGGCAAGAGAGACGCTGATGCCCATACTAAACGGAGTGAAGGATTGCATAAACCAGATCGATAGCTCTGAGGTTTATCTTGAAGGCGCTACCAACATTTTTAACTATCCTGAGTTTAGGGATGTGATTAAAGCCAGAGAATTTTTGAATGTGCTGGATGAAAAGGAGGTTTTGTGCAAGCTCCTGAACTCTTCTGCCGAAAATGACGGTGTCAGCATTCAAATCGGTACGGAAAATCAAATTGAGGAGATCAAGGACTGCAGCCTGATAACCGCCACTTACAGCGTGGGTGATGAGATTGTCGGTTCTATAGGCATTATAGGTCCTACAAGGATGGAGTATTCCAGGGTGATATCGTCGATGAATTATATAAGGAAGAAGATCAACCAGGAGCTTAGCAAGCTGCTGGGACAGTCTGAGTGATATGTTTGTGTAAGTAAAGTTTAAGGCTTAAAGTCTGAAACTTTAAGCCTTAAACTTTGAATATGACAGACGGGAGGAGATGTTGGCCGACATGGGAAAGGATAAAAAAGTGCAGGAGACTCAGGATAATATTGAAAATACCAAAAAAGCGCCGGCAGATGAACATATAGAGCCTGAAGCGCTTGAGAACAGCGAAATGGCTGAGAAGGGCAAGGGGCCTGAAAACAGCGAAGTGGCTGAGAATGGTGAAACGCCCGTGGAAGCTGCAGATGAAGCAGCAGATAAAGGAGACAATGGTGAGCTTGAAGAAATAAAGAGGCAGCTTGAGAGCATGACCAAGAAGTGTGACGAGTATTTTGATATGCTTCAGAGAACGGCGGCTGAGTTTGATAACTACAAAAAGAGGACTGTAAAAGAAAAGGAAGCTTTGTATTCAGAGGCTGTAAGCAGTGTTGTAACAGCTTTTCTCCCAGTGATAGACAGCGTAGAAAGAGCCCTTCTCCTCTCTTCGGATGAGAGCAGTGATAAATCCATAAGAGAGGGCATTGAGCTTATCAACAAGCAGATTAAGAGCGTTATGAAAAATCTCGGAGTTGAAGAGATTAAAAGCATAGGAGAAACCTTCAATCCCGATCTTCACAATGCAGTTATGCATATAGAAGATGATTCCTACGGACAGAATGTGGTGGTGGAGGAATTCCAAAAGGGATACAAGTTCAAAGACAAAGTTATAAGGTACAGCATGGTTAAGGTAGCAAATTAGCCCTATGGCATATTTATAGAGAAAAGTAGCTGAAAAAGCTTTAAAAACAGGAGGTTATGTCATGGCAAAAGTAATTGGTATAGATTTGGGTACTACAAACTCATGTGTGGCTGTTATGGAAGGCGGAGAGCCGGTTGTAATTCCAAACGCGGAAGGAAACAGGACCACTCCTTCGGTTGTCGCATTTTCAAAGACAGGAGAAAGGCTTGTAGGCCATGTTGCGAAGAGACAGGCCATCACCAATCCCGAGAGAACGGTTATATCCATAAAAAGGGATATGGGAACTGATAAAAGGGTCAATATTGACGGTAAGCAGTTTAGTCCCCAGGAGATTTCGGCGATGATACTTCAAAAATTAAAGGCCGATGCCGAAAGCTATCTTGGTGAGAAAATTACGCAGGCGGTTATTACCGTGCCGGCATATTTCAGCGATTCCCAGAGGCAGGCGACGAAGGATGCGGGTAGGATCGCGGGCCTTGAAGTTTTAAGGATAATAAACGAGCCTACAGCGGCAGCTCTTGCCTACGGCCTCGACAAGGAGCATGACCAGAAAATACTGGTTTTTGACCTTGGGGGAGGTACCTTTGATGTTTCCATACTCGAGATAGGAGACGGAGTATTTGAAGTTCTGGCTACCAGCGGTAACAACAGGCTGGGCGGCGATGACTTTGACCAGAGGATTATAGACTATTTGTGTGACACCTTTAAAAAAGAGAATGGGATAGATTTAAGGAATGACAGGATGGCTATGCAAAGGTTGAAGGAAGCCGCCGAAAAGGCAAAAATAGAGCTTTCGGGTGTTACCACCACGAACATCAACCTGCCGTTTATAACTGCTGACGCCACAGGTCCGAAACACCTTGATGTGACTCTGACCCGCGCAAAGTTTGATGAGCTTACGGCAGACCTTGTTGAAAAAACCATGGGGCCTACAAGGCAGGCTATGCAAGACGCAGGGCTGACCCCTGAAAAGATAGATAAAATTCTTCTGGTTGGCGGTTCTACAAGAATTCCCGCTGTTCAGGAAGCAGTTAAAAAGTTCTTCGGGAAGGAGCCTTTCAAGGGAATCAACCCTGATGAGTGCGTGGCTATCGGAGCGGCTATCCAGGCGGGTGTCCTTACCGGAGAAGTAAAGGACCTTCTGCTGCTGGATGTAACTCCGCTGTCACTCGGAATTGAAACTCTTGGCGGTGTGTTTACCAAACTGATTGAAAGGAACACGACTATACCTACCAAGAAGAGCCAGATATTTTCTACGGCGGCCGACGGTCAGACCAGCGTAGAGATCCATGTTTTGCAAGGCGAAAGGGAGATGGCTGCCTACAATAAAACCCTTGGCAGATTCCAGCTTACCGGCATACCGCCGGCTCCGAGGGGTGTGCCTCAGATAGAGGTTACCTTTGATATAGATGCCAACGGCATAGTTCATGTTTCAGCCAAGGACCTCGGAACAGGAAATGAGCAGAAGATCACAATTACTGCCTCTACCAACCTTTCGGAGGAAGAAATAGAAAAGGCTGTAAAGGAAGCTGAGAAATATGCCGAGGAGGACAGGAAGAGAAAAGAGGAAGTAGATGCGAGGAACAATGCGGATTCAATGGTATACCAGTCTGAGAAGACCCTAAGGGAACTTGGAGATAAGCTCAGCAGCGAGGATAAGGCAAAGATTGAAGCTGAGATAAATAAGGTCAAGGATGCCCTTAAGGGTACAGATGTGGAAGCCATCAAGAGAGCTACAGAGTCTTTGACCCAGGCTTTCTACAGCGTATCGGCAAAGATATACCAGCAAAATCCCGGGGCTCAGGGAGGAGCCAATCCCGGGGCGGGAGGCTTCGGCACAGGTTCCGGTGGCAGTGACAATGTTTATGATGCGGATTACAAAGTGGTGGATGATGATAAAAAATAGGCTGGAATTCTCAAATATGTGTGATAAACGGCCAAAGTCATGAAAATGGCTTTGGCCTGTTTTCAAAATGTGAGGAAATTTTTGAACTGTAAATGTGTTTTAGCATATGCTATAATATGTAAATGCTATTTAATAATATGCAAATGCTATAATATGTAAAATGGCCATAAGCGGCTTACTGTTATGCGATAAATTTAGCTTTTAGAGGAGTTGATAGGGTGGCTAACAAAAGGGATTACTATGAGGTTCTGGGTGTTCCCAGAGGGGCTTCTGATGCTGAGATAAAGAAAGCTTACAGGAAGCTGGCAAAGCAGTATCACCCTGACGTTAATCCTGGAGATAAGGCTGCTGAGGCAAAATTTAAAGAGATCAACGAAGCGTACGAGGTTTTGAGCGATCCTCAAAAAAGAGCCAAATACGACCAGTTTGGCCATGCCGGTGTAGATTCCAACGGTTTTGGCGGCTTTGGAGAAGGCTTCGGAGGCTTCGGAGGAGGCTTCGGAGATTTTGATTTTGGCGGCATTGGCGATATATTTGAGAGCTTTTTTGGAGGTACTGGCTTTGGTAAGTCAACGAGAAGCAAGACGGCACCTCAGAAAGGTTCAGATTTGAAATATAGCTTGGAAATCAGTTTTGAAGAAGCAGCTTTCGGAGTTGAAAAAGAAATATCGGTCAACAGGATGGAGACCTGCTCCAATTGCCACGGCACAGGGGCCAGGCCCGGCACTGAGCCTGTAACCTGCAAACACTGTAATGGCACAGGGCAGGTCCAATACAAGCAGAGCACGCCCTTCGGACAGTTTGTAAATATTCGGACTTGTGATGTTTGCCGGGGCGAAGGGAAAGTGATAACTTCTCCCTGTGGAGTATGTAACGGCAAGGGGAGAGTAAGAAAGAACGTAAAAATAAGGGTAAATGTGCCTGCCGGGATAGACGACGGGCAGACCATATCATTGCGTGGCGAAGGTGAGCCTGGAATACGGGGAGGCCCTCCGGGAGACCTGTTTATTTCAATCAGAGTGCGCCCACACCCCATATTTCAGCGTCAGGGTGCAGATGTTATTTGTGAGATACCTATCACTTTTGTACAAGGAGCGCTGGGGGCGGAGTTGGAGGTTCCCACCCTTGACGGAAAAGTTAAATACACCATACCTGAAGGCACTCAGACAGGAACGGTGTTTAGATTGAAGGGAAAGGGAATACCTTTCCTGAGGGGAAACGGGCGTGGAGACCAATATGTAAAAGTAAATATAGAAGTTCCCAGAAAGCTTAATGAAAAACAGAAAGCGATTCTAAGAGAATTTGCCGCAGCAAGCGGAGACGAGATCTATGAACAGAGGAAAGGGTTTTTCGATAAGATGAGGGATGCATTAGGGATGTAAGGAGACTTTTTGGGACGGCTTCCAAATCGCGGCTTGCTTTTATAAAATATGCGCTCTTTTAAAGATCCAATACCCTTTTGCCAAGCCAGCACCATGCGCCGGGAATCCTTAATAGTTTTAACAAAAAGTGCACAGGAGGAAGACTATGAAATGGCTTGAAATTACGATAAAGACTACCGAAGAGGCTTATGACGCCATATCTGAAATGCTGACGTCTATAGGTGCTGGCGGTGTAGTCATTGAAGACCCCAATGATATCAGAAGGGAGATGCAAAAGCCAAATTCTCTTGATTATGTTGATGAGGAGTTTTTAAACTCCCTTGGAGAGGATGTAGTAATCAAGGCTTATTTTTCAGAGCGTGAAGACGTAGGCGAGCTTATCCGGCTGATAAATGAAAAAATAAATTTCATTTCAAATTTTCTTGCTGTCGGTGAAGGCTATGTAGGATATTCTGAAATGGATGATGAGGATTGGGCTACAGGATGGAAGAAGCATTACAAGCCTTTCCACCTGTCCGAACGTATAGTGGTGAAGCCATCCTGGGAGAATTATGCCGGAAAGGGTCAGGAGATTGTGATTGAGCTTGACCCCGGAATGGCCTTTGGAACAGGCACCCATGAAACGACGCGGATGTGCGCCGCCCTTCTGGAAAGGCATATGAAGCCGGGAGATACCGTCATAGATGTAGGCTGCGGCACAGGCATACTTTCGATAATAGCTGCTAAGCTTGGTGCAAAGGTTGTGTACGCAGTAGATGTAGATGGTGTGGCCGTAAAAGTTGCGGAGGAAAACTGCAGGTTTAACGGTGTTGAGGGGTGCGTAAGCGTTTTAAAAGGGGAGTTGAGGGATTTAAATAATAAAGAAAAGGCTGATATTGTAATAGCAAATATAATCGCAGATGTAATAATCGATTTGTCAAACATTGTGCCGCTGTATTTGAAACCTGACGGCTTGTTTATAACTTCGGGCGTTATCAGAGAGAGAAGGGATGAAGTCAAGGAAGCCTGCCTGACGCATGGATTTGAATTAACGGCTTCGGAAGATATGGGAGAATGGGTGGCGATGGTTTTTAGATGCCGAAATTTTTTGTAGATGAGAGGGATATATATTCGGACCGCATAGTAATTGCGGGCGATGACGTCAATCATATAAGAAAGGTGCTAAGGCTTGGTCCCGGCGATAGGATCACCGTATGCGACGGTAAGGGAAAGGACTATCTGGTAAGCATAGAAAGTCTTAATCATGACAGCATAGTTACCGTCATTATCAGTGCTGAAAAGAACTGCGCTGAGCCTCTGCTTGAGGTTGAGCTTTTTCAGGGTATACCTAAAGCTGATAAAATGGATCTGATAATACAGAAGTGTGTTGAACTTGGCGTAAAGAAAATTGTGCCCATCACTACCGAAAGGGCGGTGATAAAGCTTCAAAACAGGGAAGACGCCAGGAATAAAATCAGCCGGTGGCAAAGGATTTCCCTTGAGGCTGCTAAGCAGTGCAACAGGGGCATTGTACCACGGGTAGAATTTCCGATGGGCTTTGAAGAAGCCTTAGAACTTTGTAAGGCGGCGGACTTGGGAATCATCCCATACGAGAAAGAACATGATACAAGAGTGAGCCTGAAAGAATGCATCCGCGGAGAAAAGGCTGCAAAAATAGCTGTTATGATAGGCCCTGAAGGAGGTTTTTCAGAAGATGAAATAAAGAAGGCCATTGATTCAGGACTTAAGCCTGTTACACTGGGTCCCAGGATACTTAGAACTGAGACGGCAGGCATTGCCGTTTTGTCGATACTCATGTATGAGCTGGGAGATGTGGGCGGATTATTCTATTAGAAAAACAGAGCAAGAAGAAGAAAACTTGAAGAAAATATATAAAATTTCAAAAAATAAGCTTATTAAATATTTGGAATTATGTTATAATACTTACAGTGAACCTGAAGTTGAAAATCGGCACTGTAGAAGACGCTGCTTTGCCGGCGGTTTTAAGGTTTTAAGTTTTAAAGTGCCGGATTTATAGGTGTAACGTTTATCACAATAAAATGTTGTAAGGATGATTTTTACGTATGATTAGGAGCATGACAGGATTCGGACGTGGTTCAGCTCAGGGAGACGGTAAGGAGATCCTTGTTGAGATAAAAACCGTTAACCATAGATATAGCGACATATATATAAAGATGCCCAGGCAGATATCCTTCTTGGAGGAGAAAGTAAGATATCTGGTGAATAAAAGCCTGTCCCGGGGGAAAATCGATGTGTATATCAATTATGAAGATACCGGGGAAGATTCAAAGTATGTTGTGTTTGATGAGTCTTTAGCAAGGGCTTATATTAATGCCGTTCAGACACTGAAGGCTAAGTTCGGCCTGATTGACGATATTTCGGTATCTCTCATATCTAAACTTCCTGACGTATTGAGGGTGGAAAAAGCCGAAGAAGATGAGGAAAAAATCTGGGATTTGTTAAAAACCGCTCTTGAAGAAGCATTGCGCAATCTTATAGCCATGAGAGAGAGCGAAGGTGAGGGCTTGAAAAACAGCTTGCTGGAAAAGACTTTCTATATCGAGAAGATTGTCGAGGAGATTGCGCTGCGCTCTCCCGATGTGGTGAGGGAATACAAGCAAAAACTGGAGAACAGGATAAAAGAACTCACTGAGCAGCAAACTATAGATGAGGGCCGTCTGGCTATGGAAGTTGCAATATTTGCTGACAGGTGCAGCATTGATGAGGAGATAGTCAGGTTGAAGAGCCATATTAATCAGTTCAGGGAAGCTCTCAACATGCAGCAGCCTGTAGGAAGGAAGCTGGATTTTCTTATGCAGGAGATGAACAGGGAGATAAACACCATTGGCTCCAAGGCAAACGATCTTGCCATATCAAGGAGTGTTGTAGAGGTAAAGAGTGAATTGGAAAAAATGAGAGAACAAGTGCAGAACATAGAATAATAATGTAAAACTTTTAAAACAGTATACATTATAATTTCGAGTCCGGGAGGTGTATTGATGAAACTAATAAATATAGGCTTTGGCAACATTGTATCGGCAAACAGGCTTGTTGCTATAGTAAGCCCTGAATCAGCCCCTATAAAAAGAATAATACAGGAAGCAAGAGACAGAGGAATGCTTATTGACGCAACCTATGGAAGAAGGACAAGGGCTGTAATAATCACAGACAGCGACCACATAATTCTTTCGGCTGTTCAGCCTGAGACTGTGGCTCACAGATTGAATGTGAAAGATGCAGATATCGAGGAAGAAAATGAAGTTATAGATTGATATAAGGAGCGGAAGGAATGTTTCAAGGCGGATTGTTGGTCGTAATATCTGCGCCTTCCGGCACAGGAAAGGGTACGCTTATTAAGCGCCTGCAAGAAAAAAACAGCAACATAAAACTTTCTGTTTCTGCAACAACCAGAAAACCGAGAGAAGGAGAGGTAGAGGGCCAGAGTTATTTTTTTAAGACACCGGATGAATTCAAAAAAATGATTGAAAACGATGAATTGATCGAATGGGTCGAGTATTGTGATAACTTCTACGGCACTCCTAAAAAGTATATAGAGGAAACCATAAGACAGGGGTTTGATGTGTTTTTGGAACTGGAGGTTGAAGGAGCCCAAAAAATCAAAAGTAAGTATCCTGACAGTGTGTTGCTGTTTATATTGCCCCCATCCTTTGAGGAGCTCAGGAGGAGAATCGAGGGCAGAAATACTGAAGCGCCGGAAATGATTCTAAAACGTATGGATAAGGCCAGAAAGGAAGTTACGTTTATCAATAACTACGATTATGTAATTGTTAATGACGATATATCTAAGGCTGTGGATGATATAAGCAGCATACTTGTAGCTGAAAAATTAAGGGTTAAAAGGAATAATGACATATTAAAAGTTTTGGGAATTTAAACAGGAGGGGTTAGTTTCAATATGATTGAGCCATCTATAAACTCGCTTATGAAAAGAATGGACAGCAGGTATACTTTAGTGGTGGCTACCGCAAAGAGGGCAAGGCAACTGGCTGAAGGTGCCCCAAAGCTTGTAGACTGCAACTCTGATAAACCCGTTACTATAGCAATCCAGGAGATTAATGAGAATAAGATTACATATGTGCGCACCAAGAATGGAATTAAATGATGCATCGGGGGCATAAAAATTTTCGGGATTGAAAAGTGAGGGAACGGTTTATAGCCGTTCCTTATTATGGTTTTTTATTGTTCATGCAATAATAAGGGAGGTGGCCGGGTGCTGAAAGGCAAAAACATCATAGTAGGCGTTTGCGGCGGGATAGCTGCGTATAAGGTTGTTGAAGTGGTAAGTCGCTTGAAGAAGATGGATGCGGAAATTGATGTGATCATGACGGAGAACGCAGCAAAATTTGTGGCGCCGCTTACCTTCCAATCGATCTCTCACAATCCTGTGGTAACAGATATGTTTGCCGAGCCGAAAATCTGGGATATCCAGCATATATCCCTGGCTGAGAAGGCGGATTTGGTGCTTGTTGCTCCTGCTACGGCCAATATAATCGGAAAAGTGGCGGCCGGGATTGCCGACGATATGCTTACCACTACCATAATGGCGACAAAGGCCCCTGTCCTGTTTGTACCTGCAATGAATCACAACATGTACGAAAACAGCATTGTTCAGGGCAATATTTCTAAATTGAAGGCCTTGGGATATCTGTTCCTCGAGCCGGATACAGGGAGGATGGCCTGTGGCACCACAGGCAAAGGACGCTTGCCTGAACCTGCGGCCATAGTAGACAGCGTAGCCGGTATTTTCCTTTCCGGCAAGGATATGGTGGGTATCAGGGTGCTGGTTACTGCCGGACCTACAAGGGAGGCCATCGACCCGGTGAGGTATATTTCAAACCGTTCTTCAGGCAAGATGGGATACGCTGTGGCTGCGGCTGCGGCAAAGAGGGGAGCGACTGTCAAACTGATATCAGGCCCGGTCAATGTGCAGAAGCCGGATAATGTGGATGTAGTCAACGTAGTGACGGCGCAGGAGATGTACGAAGAGGTATTGAAAAGCTACAGTGATTACGATGTGCTGATTTTCGCTGCAGCCGTTGCAGATTATAGGTGCAAGGAAGTGGCAAAGACAAAAATTAAAAAGAACCATGAGGAATTTACTGTTGAACTTGTTAAAAACCCTGATATTGCCAAGGAAATAGGTGCCCTGAAAGGCAAAAGGGTCCATGTAGGTTTCAGCGCCGAGACCGATGATGTTGTGAACAATGCCAGAGCGAAGCTTCAGTCTAAAAATTTCGATATTATTGTAGCTAATGACGTCACCATGGAGGGAGCAGGCTTCGGCACGGACACGAACATTGTAAAGATAATAACAAAAAATGGAGATATAAAGGATTTGCCCATTATGAGCAAGCTTGACGTGGCTCATAAAATTCTTGACGAGGTAATGGCGCTTTTAAAAATGAATTAACATTATATATATAATTGATAGGAGGACTATATAATGCCTGTAGAAAAGACTATGGAAAAGATTGTCGCATTGGCAAAGAACAGGGGCTTCGTCTATCCGGGATCGGAGATATACGGTGGTCTTGCGAATGCGTGGGATTACGGCCCTCTTGGAGTAGAACTTAAGAACAATGTAAAAAAAGCTTGGTGGAAGAAATTTATACAGGAAAATCCGTACAATGTCGGCGTTGACTGCGCAATATTGATGAACCCCCAGGTATGGGTTGCTTCGGGCCACGTAGGCGGTTTCAGCGATCCTTTGATTGACTGCAGGGACTGCAAAACACGCCACAGGGCTGATAAGCTTGTTGAAGATTGGAATAAGGAGAACAATATTGGCATAGCTGTTGACGGTTGGACAAACGAACAGCTGATGAATTATATAAGAGAAAAAGGCATAAAGTGTCCGGAATGCGGGTCTGCAAACTTTACTGATATAAGGAAGTTCAACCTTATGTTCAAGACCTTTCAGGGAGTTACCGAAGATTCAAAAGCTGAAATATATTTAAGGCCTGAAACGGCCCAGGGCATATTCGTAAATTTTAAGAATGTGCAGCGTACCACCAGAAAGAAAATTCCCTTTGGTATCGGGCAGATAGGCAAATCTTTCAGAAATGAGATAACCCCCGGCAATTTCACTTTCAGAACTCGTGAATTTGAACAAATGGAGCTTGAATTTTTTTGTGAGCCGGGAAAAGACCTGGAATGGTTTGAGTATTGGAAGAATTTCTGCTACAACTGGCTTATAAGCCTGGGAATCAAAGCGGAAAGCCTGAAGATGCGCGACCACAGCAAAGAGGAGCTTTCTCATTACAGTAATGCTACCACCGACATAGAATTCAAATTCCCCTTCGGGTGGGGTGAGTTGTGGGGCATTGCCGACAGAACCGACTTTGATTTGAAACAGCATATGGAGTACTCGAAGGAAGACCTTTCATATTTTGACCCTATAACAAACGAGAAGTATATTCCTTACTGCATTGAACCTTCCCTTGGCGTTGACAGGGTCGCCCTGGCTTTCCTGTGCGATGCCTATGATGAGGAGGAAGTTGCTGAAGGTGATATGAGGACGGTTCTCCATTTTCACCCGGCTATAGCCCCTGTTAAAATAGCTGTTTTGCCTCTTTCGAAGAAGCTTGGGGATGAGGCATACAAAGTGTATGAAAGGCTTATAAAAAAGTATGTCTGCGAGTATGATGAGACAGGCAGCATAGGCAAGAGGTACAGGAGACAGGATGAGATAGGCACGCCCTACTGTGTTACTTTCGACTTTGATTCATTAAATGATGCAAGCGTGACTATAAGGGACAGAGACAGCATGCAGCAGGTCAGGGTAAAAATTGACGACCTGGAGGAGTACTTCGAAGGTAAATTTGAATTTTAAGGTTTACAATGCTTGGATATAGGTGATCAATGCAGCCTGTAAAAATTTAGAACTTTATTTGTGGGAGCCGGACCAAAATGGTCCGGCTTTCGCTGTTTCCCGGGAATAGAAACCTTAATATATGGGTACTTCTAATGAATGTAGCAGTTGTGTATTGGAATGTAATTGTTAAAAAATAAACTTTTGGAAAAAATAATGAAAAAATTTTATAATATGTTATAATGTATCTGCTGAATCACGATTTCACTGTAATTATGTATACAATACACATTATTACAACGTACATATTACAGCACACAATTACTACAGTACTATAATACACATTATAAAAAGAATTAAAATAAACATCATAAGGAGGTATTTGTTAATGGCAAAGTATGTCTATCTGTTTAGCGAGGGCAATGCTTCGATGAGAAACCTTCTCGGCGGTAAAGGTGCAAATCTGGCTGAAATGACAAGCTTAGGGCTTCCTGTTCCACGTGGATTCACTGTGACAACTGAAGCTTGTACAAGGTATTATAACGACGGCAAGGTTATTGCCAAAGAGATTGAGGATGAAATATACGCTGCACTGGCAAAAACCGAAGAAATCGTCGGCAAGAAATTTGGCGACCCCAGCAATCCTTTCCTTGTCTCGGTCCGCTCGGGGGCAAGGGCTTCAATGCCCGGAATGATGGACACAATATTAAACCTGGGTCTTAACGATGTCGTTGTTGAAGGTCTTGCCAAACTGACAAATAATGAAAGGTTCGCATACGACAGCTATAGAAGATTTATCCAGATGTTCAGCGACGTCGTCATGGAGGTTGAAAAATCAAAATTTGAAAAAATACTTGACGAAGTGAAAGAAGAAAACGGAGCTAAGTTTGATACGGATCTGACTGCTGAAAACCTGAAAGAGGTTGTCAGAAGATACAAGGAACTGTTCAAGAAAGAAAAAGGCTTTGACTTCCCTCAGGACCCCAAAGTTCAGTTGATGGAAGCTGTTAAAGCCGTCTTCCGTTCATGGGACAACCCCAGGGCCATAGTTTACAGGAGGTTAAACGACATACCCAGCGATTGGGGTACGGCTGTCAACGTCCAGGAAATGGTTTACGGCAATATGGGCAATGACTCAGGTACCGGTGTCGCTTTCACAAGAAACCCCTCAACAGGAGAAAAGAAGCTGTATGGTGAATTCCTGATGAATGCCCAGGGTGAAGATGTTGTCGCAGGTATAAGAACTCCTCAGTCAATAGACCATCTTAAGGAAGTTATGCCTGATGTTTACGACCAGTTTGCGAAAATCGCACAAATCCTTGAGAATCATTACAGGGATATGCAGGATATGGAGTTTACAATTGAGAGAGGTAAACTCTTCATGCTGCAAACAAGAAACGGCAAGAGGACGGCAGCCGCGGCATTGAAGATAGCGGTTGATCTTTATAATGAAGGCATGATAAGCAAAGAAGAGGCTATAATGAAGGTTGATCCGAAGCAGTTGGATGCCTTGCTGCATCCTACCTTTGAGCCAAAGGCCTTGAAAGCTGCAAAACCGATAGCAAAGGGCCTTCCCGCTTCTCCCGGAGCAGCTACCGGCAGAATATATTTTGATGCCGAGGATGCCGTAGAGGCTTCCAAAAGCGGCGAGAAAAACATTATTCTGGTAAGGCTTGAAACTTCACCGGAGGATATCGAAGGGATGCACGTGTCCCAGGGCATACTCACCGGACGCGGCGGCATGACCTCACATGCAGCTGTTGTTGCGCGTGGCATGGGGACTTGCTGCGTTGCCGGTTGTGGCGAAATAAAGATAAACGAAGAAGAGAAGTACTTCATAGATAAAAACGGCAAGAAGTATGTTGAAGGAGACTGGATTTCCCTCGACGGGTCGACGGGTAATGTATATGGAGAGCAACTGCCGACGGTTCAGCCTGAAATGACGGGAAATTTTGCGACTTTGATGGGTTGGGCCGATGAGATCAGAAAGCTGAAAGTCAGGGCCAATGCAGATACCCCTGCTGATGCTGCCCAGGCATTAAAATTCGGCGCAGAAGGTATAGGGCTGTGCCGTACCGAGCACATGTTCTTTGAGCCCGACAGGATCCCGGCAATGAGGGAGATGATAGTTGCAAGGACCGAAGAGCAGAGAAGAAAGGCCCTTGATAAGCTGCTGCCCATGCAGAGGAAAGACTTCGAAGGCCTGTTCAGGGAGATGAAGGGCTATCCTGTGACAATAAGGCTTCTGGATCCTCCGCTCCATGAGTTCCTGCCCCAGGAAGACGAGGATATAGCTGCTCTTGCAAAGGAAATGGGAATAACCTTTGAAGAGTTAAAACATGTGGTTCAAGGCCTGCATGAATTCAACCCCATGCTGGGGCACAGGGGCTGCCGCCTTGCGGTAACGTATCCGGAAATTGCGGAAATGCAAACGAGGGCTATTATAGAGGCTGCTATAAATGTAAACAAAGAGGGTATGAACGTCGTACCTGAAATAATGATTCCGCTGGTTGGAGAAATTAAAGAATTGAAGTATGTCAAAGATGTGGTGGTTAAGACTGCAAACGAGATTATAGAAAAGGCTGGCGTCAAGCTTGAGTATAAGGTTGGAACGATGGTTGAGATACCGAGGGCTGCGCTGACTGCAGATGAAATCGCTAAGGAAGCTGAATTCTTCTCTTTCGGTACAAACGACCTTACCCAGATGACCTTTGGATTCAGCCGCGACGACGCAGGCAAGTTCCTTGAAGAATACTATAATAAGAAGATTTATGAGTTCGACCCCTTTGCAAAGCTTGACCAGAACGGAGTAGGGAGACTCATTGAAATGGCTGCAAAGCTTGGCAGGCAGACAAGGCCGGATATTAAGCTGGGTATCTGCGGCGAGCATGGCGGAGATCCTTCATCTATTGAGTTCTGCCACAGGACAGGCTTGGATTATGTATCCTGCTCACCTTTCCGCGTGCCGATAGCAAGGCTGGCCGCCGCCCAGGCAGTGGTCAAGAAGGAAGGAGACCTGGGGCAGAAATAGGAAAAGCCTTATGTACCAGGGTTTTGAGAGATTTGGTATAGAATAAATCAAGGGTGCTGTCTCTTATAATTATAAGAGATAGCATCCTGTTTTTTTGGTTTTACGTCAATTATTATTGAAGTACAAAATATGAGCGTAAAAAGCAAAAAGCCTTGAAATCCGAGATTTCAAGGCTTCCTGGCTGCGGGACTAGGATTCGAACCCAGACAGAGTGATCCAGAGTCACTTGTGCTACCCTTACACAATCCCGCAATCAATTTGACAGAGGATATTATAGCATTATATTGTTTAGGTTGCAAGGGGATTATGAGAAATTTTTTTAGAAAATTTGAGCAAAAGTTAAGCTTAATCCATCTTTTCGAGTCTTTTCATTCGGGACGGCATATATAGTTTTAGGTTCTTGGCAGATTCCTTATGGCCTTTATCTGACATGCATTTAAGTGTTTGTTTTCCCATCTGGTGCACTGATAATAAAGTAGAGCATTCTATGCGTAATGTACATCTGCAGAAAAGTATGAGTTGTGCACAGGGGCACAGATGGCCCTTATTTTTATTAATATTTTAATTATTTTTATAATGAGGATACACAAATATGTCGAATTATGGTATATTTTAAATTATTGCAATGTAGGCCGGCTTATTACAAAAATACATGGATAGGAGTTGATGTAAACAACAGTGTTTAAGATATAATAATAGGCTGCAGTCAAAGGCTTACAGGCATGAAATTGTTGGCCGAATGCAAACTTTTTCCCAAGCTGGAAAAATTGTAAAATATTAAATCTATATATTGAAACCGGGTAAAGGGGTTTATGGCGGCGTATAGTTGTAAGTAAATCGCGTATAATTAACCGGAGGTGGCATATGGATATCTTTTCTGTATTTTTTATTATAATGGCGATTTTCATTGCAGTTATGGGCTTTTTTGTTATAGTATTTTGGGCTAAAGGGTTTAAAATTTGGCGCAATTCGTTAAAAATAATATTGTTTCACGATAGTGAGAATAATGAGACAGATAATCGGGAAAATACCGACAACCATGGGAAAAAGAAAACCAGGAGCAGTATTGCCGGCATCATCATAACTATCATCACCGGTTTTGTTTACTTTTTATCCCAGTACATATTTAACCAGTATATTTTGCCCGACGTCAATGTTATATTGGGGATTTTATTGGCGTTGTTTTTTATCTATAGTTCGATTTTTTGCAGGAGACAATCTGAAAGACTGCTTTTGGCTGCCTTAGGATTTGTTATAAAAAAGCTTGCTATGTACTATTATGACTACATGATATTGGCTTACGACTTTTATACCCATGCCAATATTAATTTAGCTGTTTATTACATAGCGGGGATTTTAATAGTGGTTAATCTGGCATTATTTATATTAAAAGGTGTAAAAGGTCTTCTGCATAAAATAAACAAGGAAACAGAACAATATGAATCTGCGTTGTACCGGTATATAGCCAAAGCAGTGAATGATTATAAAAATGGGGGATTTCAGTATAAAACATGGCAGAGCAATGAGGAAAAAGCAAGAGAAAGCGGAAAAGAAGGGGAAGCCAATGTCAGGTATCACCTGAAGTGGCTGGATGGCTATAAAGTCCTGAATAATGTAAGGTTACCTAATCCACTGGAGCCTCAGGAATTTGATCATATTGTAATTGGCCCTAACGGGGTTTTTCACCTGGAAACTAAGAATTATGGCGGTGAATACGGTGCAAAAATTATAATTAATAAAGAAGGCGACTGGAGTATCAGCCAAAATGGGTATTCCAGAGGAATAGAAAACCCTTTATTCCAAGTAAGAAGGCATGAAAAGGTGCTGAAGGAATTTTTGGGAAAAGAATTTCCACAAATGAATATACCTATTAAAGAAATTGTGGTTTTATCGAATGAAAAGACAATATTAGAAGGGCAGGAAAATTCACCGATAACCGTATTAAAAGTTGAAAGATTAAACGATTTCATTATGGGTTATAAAGCTGACACAACTATTGATGAGAAAATGATGGAGCTGATATATGATAAAATTGTTCGATACAGCAAAGAACCATTAAACAGTAAAGGAGTGTAAATATTTTTATGTAAACTAATTTCCTGCTATGTCAGTATCTAAGGATTTTTAAGCCTCGGCAACCTACTTTGCCAAATTTTATAGGCTCAAGGGGATTTTTAATAAAATTCTTTCGCTAATACTCTTTTTGTACAACTCCCCAGCCATCAAGCTCCTTTTCGGTGCCAATCCATACCTCCGACCGGAGTGGAACAATTTCGAAAAGTTCTTCTACATCGGAGTTTATCATCCTGATACAGCCATGGGAGACGTCTTTTCCTATTGAATAGGGGCTGTTATTTCCGTGTATGCCGTAGCGGTTTCCGCCTTTAAGAGAAATACCCATCCACCTGTAGCCTAAAGGATTATCAGGAGACCCACCTTTGACGGGTTTTGCATATCCGCCTCCGCCCCACGCAGGGTTTACCACCTTGTTCACCAGGCTGAACTTCCCGCTGGGAGTGAGCGAGGGGGGAGAACCCACAGCGATGGGATATTTCTTCAATACCCTTTTGCCTTCGTAAAGGGTGAGGATTCTTTTGGTTTTGTTGACGGCTATCCACTTTTCGCTTTCAGGAGCTGCTTCTATTGTATCAGGATGGCTGAAGGATTCGTCAGACAGCCTCTTTTTCAGGGCGTTGGAGGATTGTTTACCCCAGATTCCGTCTACGGTCAGGTTGTGATCGCTCTGGAAACGGAGGATGGCGTTCCTGACGTTTAAATTTTCATCCTCCGTTTCTTTCCTGTAATAGCCGAGCTTTTTGAGTTGCCCTATATAATCAAGAAGATCGGCTTCCACCTTGGCAGCGTTCTTTTCCACAGCGGGCATGGCGCCGGAGCAGGTAAAGCTTTGAGAGACTATTTCTCTGGCAAGGTTTTCGGCGAAAACATGTTCTGACGCCTGGGGGTTGGATGAGTATACAGCACATATTATATACATTAAAGTGAATATTTTGACCATACGGAGCCTCCCTTATTTTAAGGCAAGCCGACTTTAGTTGCAATTTATAGGCATTGTACTTTAAAAATTGCAGCAACCGGCCTGTTGCCGCAGCTGCCTCAGTTCTAGACGATTGCTGATTTTCGGCTTCAATTTGCTATGCCTGGGATTTCGAGTTCATCTTTTAACTGTACAATATATATGCCTGAGCTGATAAAAAATATGCCTTGCCACAACTAAAGTAACAAACTTTTAATTAAAAATGAAACAAAAGGAAGGCTGGTCATAAGCTAATGGCTGTAATTGAAGCCGAAGTAACATTTTAAGCACATGAGACTTCTGTTCTTGTTGCGCCAGTACACCATATACATCGGGGAGTGACATATGGGACAGGCGGATTGAGTTTTCCTGTAAAAAATGTGAACGTTTGCAGCCATTTTTCCTCCATGTGTAACTCAGATGATACTAACCAATATGTTTTGTAAAAATTTTTTCGGATAAACATGTAAAAATAATATAGAAATAGTATTTATTAACGTGTATAATTTAAGTTAAAATTATTGATGCCGCACTTTAAAATTTTATGTAAACCAATATAATTTTAAAGTGCAGCACCAAGCAGTATAAATTAAGGAGGAGACTTAAGCATGATAAAAAAGGCTGAACAGATGGTAAAAGAAATCAAGGAGCAGATGCGCGGCGGCAAGGGCAGCGTAGAGCTAACCCACGTTTTCATGAAGGATGAACTCAAGGGGAAGTCCAGGTTATTTGCGAAAATTACCTTAAACCCCGGTTGCTCTATTGGACCGCACCAGCATGTCGATGAGGAGGAAATATTTTATATACTAGAAGGTAAAGCTCTTGTAGACGACGACGGCGTAAAGAGGGAAGTAGCTCCGGGAGATGCGGTGCTCACGGGGGGAGGAGCCACCCATTCCATCGAAAATATAGGTGATAAGCCCCTGGTGCTGATGGCTGTTATATTGCTGTACCAGTAGAATTTATAGGTCAGTTTAGTGCGTTGGCTTGCAGACAGGTGACTTGGGAGCTAAGGATAAGTTAGTGGAAGATATTGGGGAGGAAACTTTCGGCTTTAGCCAAAAACTGCAAGTAAAAAATTTTTCAAATACAGATACGTTGGCCATTGGCTTAGGGTCTGTGGGGCATAAAGGCCGGACTGTCCTTCCCAATAAATGCTCCTCGAGCTGTCGGCATAAATTGGGGGTTTTATAAAGACTTTTTGATGAAAAAATTGTATGCAGGGCTTCCTTAAAGTCCTGCATTTGGATTTTGGTAATATTAATAATATGTGATCCGGGTTAAAGAAAAGAGAGTCATCCATTCATGACGAATACCTATATTATAATAGTGCTTACGACTCATGTCAATAATATTTTAGACCTATTTACTCCTATTTACTCAATAAGTCAGCCATTTACTTTCTTTTTTTTGCTGCAATACACCCTATAATCAATTTCCGGAAAAATGTTATCTTTCTCCTCTACATCTTTAAGCCAACGTTCATCAATGCTGTTTTCCTTTATATCATGGTACAGTCTGGAAAAGCGGCTTATATGGTCATTGACACGCTTTATTGCATACTGGGACATCGTGCCGGCCTTCATTATAAATGCCCAGTCACTGCTTTGGGCCAGCAGCAGTTCCCTTGCCGCCTGGTTAAGGGCATTCCTTTTTATGCCTTGAGCAAACATGTTTTCATCAGCGAGCTCTACCATCCTCTCGGCGGCTTTGTTGAGATGGCGATAAATCCAGTCATTGCGGTCATTCAGCCAGAACTCGTTGTATCCTTTATGGCCCCATGTGGAGGCGCAGGGGGCTGAAACCTGCATTATAGGATTCTCATGGATATATTCGCTTAGAGTTATAAGTTTAAAGGCAGCCTGGTCATGATGTATTTTTTTAAACAGTGAATAAAGCCAGTAAGGCCCTTCGTACCACCAATGGCCGAACAGTTCCGCATCATAGGGGCACACTATCACAGGAGGCCTGTCCATCTTACCGTGCAGATATTCGACTTGCTTTTCCCTGTTGCGCAAAAAATCGGTAGCATGGACATCGGCCTTATTTTTTGCCCGGTCGGGATCGTAGGGAGCTTTATCATTTCCCTTTCCGGTGATGCTGTAATATTTGATTCCCGTATAGGTTCTCTGGCCGTCATTACAGATATAATCCTTTATATAGTTATAATCCAGGTCATAGCCTATGTCCCTGTAGAATTCCCTGTAGTCAAAATCTCCCGGATACCCCTCTTTTGAACTCCACACCTGTTTTGAAGTCTCCACATCCCTTCCGAAAGCGACAACGCCGTTAGGCGTAACAATAGGAGCGTAGGTCCCGAAAACCGGCCTTGGATTTGCGTACATAATTCCATGGGATTCCAGGATAGTATACTCTATGCCGTTTTCTTTTAAAGGCTTTTCAATAGCGGGAATATATCCACATTCAGGAAGCCACATGCCTTTAGGCTTTTTGCCGAAGAACTTTTCATGTGTGTTGACCCCTATGCTTACCTGGGCTGTTATGCTTTCGGCTGATGTATTCATGAGGGGGAGAAATCCATGGGTGGCCGCACAGGCGATGGTCTCAAGCTTTCCTGTGTTCTGTATGGCTTTGAAGGCCTTTATAAGGTTACAGTGATATTTATCTTTAAATATGTACATATCACTTTTATACTTTTTATGGTACATTTCGGCCAGACGATGGAATTCAGGCTTATTCCGGGTACGCTCCATCTCCTTTTCGGTGAGCTCTATAAGTTTTTCAAGGTAAGTTAAATACCTTTTCTGGAGCAGAGGATCTGACAGCATCGACAGCAAGGGAGGGGTCAGGGACATTGTCACTCTGAAATCCACGCCTTCGTCTAATAAGGATTCAAACACATTTATCAAGGGGATGTATGTTTCAGAAATCGCTTCGAAGAGCCATTTTTCTTCTAGGACATCGTCATGCTCAGGGTGCCGCACAAAAGGCAGGTGAGCGTGAAGTATGAATGCCACATATCCTTTTGACAAAAAGATCATCCTTTCCTAATAGTACTTGCAGAACCAAAAGTTTTTATTTAATGAGGGTCTCCGAGCTGCTGCCGGCCATATCGCTTAATTTGAAGTTTAAATCAAAAACCTGGCATGTCTTAAGCACGCTTATATTTATATCATTGGGCGTTTTTATACCGGCCAATCCATTTTTCAAATCATTGTAATTTATGAAATAAGCTGCAGTATTACTGCTTACACTGCAGCCGGGAGTGCTGACATAATTGGAATTTGCAATGCTTATAAAAAACCGTTCTGAAACTTTTCTTCCCAGTTCCGCAACATAAAGGCAATTTGGGTCATTAACATTTATATACCAGCTGTCTGAAAAGTCATTGATCCTCACAAAAAAACTCTCGTTCTTTGATATGTTTGTCACCTTTAGTGCCGGCACCGATTTTTCCCATAATTCGAGCCCAAAGTCTCGGATAAAGGCGTCTTTGCTCTCAGGTGAAAGTTCCCAATATGCATAAAGCCAGTAGGGGTCTCTCGCCAGCAAAGTTATCTGGCTGTCGCCGTAGCCCGATGGCATAAAACCTTCCTTTTGCAAGTATACCTCAGACATATTTTCCCACTCCTCTTCAAAGTCAGCATTTAATGCAGTAGTTTACACCAATATTTGGTTTATTTATATTTATTATACAATATTTATTGCCGTATACAAAGACGTCAAAAGCCCAATATATAAATATATATTCATTATATTTTTTCATTGTTCGGTTTATATTATGCGGCGAAAAGACCGGGAATTTGCAAAACTTGGTTCTGCGGCTGCAAACAACGCAAGTTGAAGTGAGAATCTGCACATGATAGGATGCCGGCTTGGTATTCATAGGCGGCCACTGGATTAAATTGTTCCGGCTCCTGAGTTTTGGACGGTTATCGCATTTTGAAGGAGGCAGCTCATGATACATAAAAGAAAAGAAGGTGAACAATACTTTATTAAGTAATATAGATTATTATAAAGAAAGGTTTTAACGGGGCTCTTGAAAGGAGAAAAGAAATGCGCATATTAATGTTGTCCTGGGAGTATCCTCCGAGAATCGTAGGCGGAATATCGAGGGTTGTCCACGATCTGGCTCAAAAGCTTGGAGAACACGGCAATGAGGTCCACGTAGTAACATGCTGGGAAGAGGGGGCGGAAGAATTTGAGAAGGATAAGAATGTTTTTGTACATAGGGTTCATTCCTATAGAATAGATGCCAACAATTTCATAGATTGGGTTTTGCACTTAAACTTTGCTCTTATCGAGGAGTGTATACGGCTTATCAATGGATTTGGGGTTTTTGACATAATTCACGCCCATGACTGGATTGTGGCTTTTACAGCGCGGGTATTGAAACATTCCTACCGCATACCTCTCATTGCGACCATTCATGCAACTGAATTCGGAAGGAACTGGGGTATACACAATGATGTCCAAAGGTATATAAGCAGTGTTGAATGGTGGCTTACCTACGAGGCTTGGAGAGTAATTGTGAACAGTGAGTACATGAAGAAGGAGGTAAAGAGCATATTCCAGCTGCCGGAGGATAAGATACGCCTTGTGCCCAATGGAGTGGATATAAGCAAATTTGACGGTTATGAAAGGGAATATGGATTTAGGAGGAATTATGCGGCTGATGATGAAAAAATAGTTTTTTTCGTAGGAAGGCTGGTAAATGAGAAAGGGGCTCATGTTTTGCTTGATGCCATACCTAAAGTCCTTCACCGTTATCAATGTGCTAAATTTGTGATAGCCGGAAAAGGGCCCCAGTTGGATTATCTTCGCGGAAAAGCCATGGCTATGAATATATATCACAAGATATACTTTACAGGTTATATAAGCGACGAAGATTTGAAAAGGCTGTACAAATGCGCTGATGTGGCCGTGTTTCCCAGCCTGTATGAGCCTTTTGGCATTGTTGCCCTTGAAGGCATGATAGCCAATGTGCCGGTTGTGGTATCGGATACAGGGGGATTGGGAGAGCTGGTGCACCACGGAGTGGACGGCATGAAGGCCTATACAGGAAACGCTGATTCTCTCGCAGACAACATCCTTGATATACTGCTCAATCCTGACAAAGCTGATGAAATGAAAAGGAAAGCTCTCGATAAGGTAAGGAGCATTTACAACTGGGATGTCATCGCAAGGCAAACAGCCGAGGTCTACGAAGAGCTGGCTGAGGAAAGCAGGAAAGCAAACTGGGGGCCTGAACCGGCCAAGGGGCCTGAGATGTGATTTTTTAGTGATGAAGACGCAGTTTGTCTTTTTTTTAATAGCAAATTTTAGTTTAACTTAAGTAGAAATATGCTATAATTATTAAAGTTACTAATGTTGTGGAGGTTTAAGCGTGGCAAAGAACAAAAAAAAGTTGAAAGTTATACCTCTTGGAGGTTTGCAGGAAATCGGGAAGAACATAACTGTATTTGAGTATGAAGACGATATTTTTGTTGTTGACTGTGGATTGGCCTTTCCTGAAGATGAGATGCTCGGTATAGACCTCGTCATCCCTGATGTGTCATATCTGGTAAAAAATAAAGAAAAAGTAAGGGGTATAATCTTAACCCACGGTCATGAAGATCACATAGGCGCCTTGCCCTATGTTTTAAAAGATTTGAACGTGCCTGTGTTCGGAACCAGGCTCACCCTGGGTTTGGTGAAATATAAGCTTGAGGAGCATGGAATGCTTGATATGGTGGATCTCCGAAATGTTGAGCCCGGACAGGTAATAGAGCTGGGTGCCTTCAAAGTGGAGTTCATACGTTCTACCCACAGCATAGCTGATACGGTGGCTCTGGCCATATTTACCCCGGTGGGCACTATAGTTCACACGTCAGATTTTAAAATAGATTATACGCCTATTGAAGGGGAGACCATTGACCTGGCGCGTTTTGCCGAGCTTGGGAAGGAAGGTGTCCTGCTTTTTATGTGCGACAGCACCAATGTGGAGAGAGAAGGCTACACAATGTCGGAAAGGACTGTCGGAGAGACCTTCGAAGAGATATTTATGAACGCGAAAAGCAGGATACTTGTGGCAACATTTGCGTCAAATGTGCACAGAATCCAGCAGATTGTCAACGCAGCCGTGAAGTTTGGCAGGAAAGTAGCTATATGCGGCAGGAGCATGCTCAACGTTACGAATGTGGCCATGGAGCTGGGCTACTTGAATGTACCTGAGGGAGCGCTGGTTGATATTGACCAGATAGATAAATATAATCCAAGAAATATTGTGATAATCACGACAGGAAGCCAGGGAGAGCCCATGTCTGCCCTTTCGAGGATGGCTATGTCAGACCACAGAAAGGTTGAAATAGTTCCGGGAGACCTTGTGATTATATCGGCCAATTCGATACCTGGCAATGAGAAATTTGTTTTCAGGGTGATTAATGAGCTGTTTAAAAAGGGCGCAGATGTGATATATGAAGCCCTTGCCGACATCCACGTTTCAGGTCACGCGTTTAAGGAAGAGCTGAAATTGATGCACAAGCTGGTAAAACCGAAATTCTTTCTGCCGGTCCATGGAGAATACAGGCATTTGAAGCAACATGCTAACCTTGCCCACAGCCTTGGCATGCCGATGGAAAATATATTTGTCATGGATATAGGTAAAGTGCTGGAATTGACTGCCGATACTGCCAGAATAAATGGGAGCGTGACTTCAGGCAGGGTTCTTGTGGATGGACTGGGAGTGGGCGATGTAGGCAACATAGTGCTGCGTGACAGGAAGCACCTTTCACAAGACGGCCTTATTGTAATCGTGATCACTACAGAAAGTGAAACGGGAGCTGTCATCGCAGGGCCTGATATCATATCAAGGGGTTTTGTATACGTCAGAGAATCGGAAGACCTGATGGAACAGGTAAGGGAAGTTACCAAAGCCGCCCTTCAAAAGTGCGAGGATAAGACCACCAGGAACGACTGGTCTGCGAAAAAAAGCATTATTAAAGATGAGCTAAGGGATTTCTTGTATGAAAAAACAAAGAGAAAGCCGATGATACTGCCGATAATAATGGAAATATGATAATAGGGTATGCACAAACCGCATACCCTATTGATGTGCTTTACAGAAACAGAACTACTGTTTTTTGTTTTTGCAGACTTCTGCCGCCGCGTCAGCTGCTGAAGCTGCATCAGGAGTGTAAATGTCTGCGCCTATGCTCTTGCAGAAATTTTCATTAACGGGAGCTCCGCCTACCATGATGGTGACTGAATCCCTGATACCTGCGGCTTTAGCTGCTTCAACAACATTCTTCATTTCGCCCATCGTAGTTGTCAACAGGGCTGAGCATGCGATAATCTGAGCTCCGGTTTCCTTAGCGGTATTGATGAACTTCTCAACGGGGACATCGATACCTATATCTATTACTTCCAACCCTTTACCTTCCATCATCATTCTTACGAGGTTTTTACCGATGTCATGAAGATCGCCTTTTACGGTACCAAGCACTACTTTTCCGGTAGCTTTAACCCCGCTGGATGCCAACAAAGGTTTTAACACTTCGGAGCCTGCGTTCATAGCCCTTGCTGCTATGAGTACGTCGGGAACGTAAACCTCGTTGTTCTTAAATTTCTCACCGATAATCCCCATGCCGTGCAGCAAACCTTCTTCAAGAATAGTTTTAGCATCTAAACCTTCATCGATTGCTTTCTGCACTAATTCCTTAACATTTTTGGCTTTCCCCTGTTGCAAATTAGTGGAAATTTCCATTAAGATATTCAAAGTAACCCCTCCTTAAATATTATAAGTGATTGCTTTATATTAACAAATATCCGTTAAAAAGGTATTTGTTATGTGCTTTTAGCCGCCATTTTGATTTGTCCTCTGGCTTCACGGTACTTACCGGGACTGACCCCTGTCATTTTCTTGAACACCTTGGAAAAATAACTTTGATCTTCATAGCCTACAAGATTGGATACATCCACCAAATCTATAGAGTCATCCAAAAGAAGCTTTTTGCTCATTTCTATTCTCACGTGATTTAAATAAGTATTGAAATTAAATTTCATTTCCTCCTTAAAGATCTTGCTGAAATAGGACGGACTTAAATAAACATGGTTTGCCACATCTTCCAGCGTTATCTTTTTCATATAATTTTGTTTTACAAAGTTTATAGCCCTGTATATTACATCCACATGTTTCACATCAGTGAGGTTGAACACGCAATCGGTAAATCTGGCCATAATTTTTGACAGCCAAAAAGCCAGCTCTTCTACCGTTTTGAAATCGTGTATCTCACTCAGGTACTTATAATTCAAACCAAATATCTGTTCTACATCGGCTCCTCCTTCAAGGGCTGCCCGTGAAAGCAACACGATGAGTTCAAGGACCCTGGCTTTTATCACATCAAAATTGCCGCCTGTGGAAAAGAATATATGTCCGAATATTTCATTCAGCACCTTTTGGGAGCCGGCTTTATCCCCCAGAGATATAAGAGAGAGAAGCTCCTTCTCCTTTTCTAAAGGATAGCTGGATAAGCTGCTGTCATCCCCACCCATGGTTTTTATATAATGTATATATTCAGAAATATCCGACTGCTGTTCGTGGTATTCCCTTTCTTCGAGGTATTCCGAAGGCCGGATGTCGGATATATAAACCGCAACTACAAAAAGCAGTTCGGATAAGCTATTGACTTTTTCAGGCTTTATTACCTGGATGTTTTTAATGTAATAGTTTATTTCATCAATATGCACTTCAATAATGCCGTTTTTGCGGATGAGGTCTTCTATCAAAAAATCCTCCGGTTCTATCATCTGCACCGGGCCGGCCAGAACCGCACCTTTCGCGATTCCGTTTACCATAATGGGCGAAACCCAATGAACCAAACCCATGGGACAGAAGAACACATATTTACCTCCGAACCTTTCAGCCTGATAACTTCCGTACAGATGGGCGTTCAAACAACTCTGATTGCTGCCAAGTACAGATTTCACCTTTTGACAGAACTTGCAGGCGCCGTTGTCGATGCAGGTTTCATAAAGCGTCTGCCCATGGGTATCAATTATGATACACCGTACCCCGACTGAATTGCTGTAATCGTCCACACACTTTTTTGCTCTTTCAAAATTGAATCCAATATCATCCTTTTCTTTTGCGGAATTCATAGCTTCACTCTTTCGTTAATTTAGTTAACTTACATTGGACCCGAATATGCGTATCGAATATATATTATATGTATATATATTTACATTATAATTAATTGCGCGCAAGGTGTAAATGGACGATGTTGGACTTACATAATTATACTACTACTTTGCAATCCTTAGGTATTGAAAAAAATTTTGTTTTTTTGTATTTTTTTGCTCTTATAGTTTTTATGCGGCTTTTAGCCTTAATTAACACAAGAAAATACAAATTATCGAAAATATTTAAAATACGAAAAAGAACTGCCGCTATATAATATAGTTGAAAATACAGAAATCCCATCGAATATAGCTGTACACTAAATATCCGGATAATAAAACAGCTTAAGAATTTATACTTGTGCCGTGAGCCTGGTTTATGTTAATAAATCAGGCTTATTCAGATATTGTTTTGAAAGGATGTGAACGGACATGAAAAGAAATATGCGAAAATGGGTATTTAAGTTGTCAAATTCCATAGAAAGGTATTCTATGCCTATCATGACTTACCCAGGGCTTGCACTTGCAAATAAGACCATCCCGGAGATCATTACGGATGGCGAAGCCCAGTTTAAATGTATAGAAGCCCTTTCCCAGAAATATCCTTCTGCCGCTGCAGTTACAATCATGGATTTATCCGTTGAGGCTGAGGCTTTCGGAAGCCCTGTAAAATACTCGGACAGCGAAGTTCCCACGGTGGCTTCCAGGATAGTGTGCGATGAAGAAACTGCAAAGGCTTTAAAAGTTCCGAAAATAGGAGAGGGGAGGACTTCAGCCTATATAAAGGCCGCTGAGCTGGCAGCTGATAATATAAAAGACAGGCCCACTTTTGGAGGGGAGATAGGCCCCTTTTCTCTTGCCGGAAGGCTTTTTGACATGACCGAAGTGATGGTCGCAATTCTTCTTGAGCCTGAAACGGTACGTATTGTGCTTGAGAAGGCTACCGAATTTCTGATAGAGTACGCTGCGGCATTTAAAGAAGTTGGGGCCAACGGCATCATAATTGCGGAGCCCGCGGCAGGGCTGCTGTCTCCACAGCAGTGCGATGAGTTTTCTTCAAAATACGTGAAAAGAATAGTGGATGCGGTGCAAGACGACACATTTATGGTTATTCTCCATAACTGCGGCAACACTAAAGCCCTCGTACCTTCCCTTGTCTCAACCGGCGCAATGGGGTTTCATTTTGGCAATGCGGTTGACATGAGGGATATCATGCCTCAGATACCATGGGGAAGGTTAGCCTTCGGAAACGTCGACCCGGCAAGGGTGTTTAAAAACGGAAGCGCGCAGGATATGGAAACCACTACATGGGAGCTGCTTGAAAAGACGGCTATTTACAAAAATTTCGTGCTGTCTTCAGGCTGTGATATTCCTCCCGGAACTCCCATAGAAAACATTGAAGCCTTTTTCAGAACCCTGAAAAGATTTAATGAAATGTTGCTTAAAGCAGCGGGCTAGAATTGCAAGTCCGCTGCTTTTTTTCGAAGCTTTTAGAAGCTTTTATTTGACAGGCAATGGCGACCTGGCGGGCGGCGCCTATTATACCAATATAATCTTATGGTATACCTTTTTGCCTTTGCGTATGATGAGTTCATTGCCCGTAAAGTCCTTGGGGGTGATGAGGTGCTCAAAGGACTCGATCCTGTTTTCGCCTATATAGATTCCACCCTGGCTTATTAAGCGGCGGCCTTCTCCTTTTGACGGTATCAGCTTGGCTTTAAGCAGAAGATCGAGCACATTGATTCCTTCGCCCATTTCAGCCGAGCTGATTTCGGTAGAGGGCATGTTGTCTGTATTTCCGCCTTTTCCGAAGAGAGCTTCGGCGAGCTGTCGGGCTTTCGCCGCCTCCTCCTCGCCGTGGATGAGCTTGGTTACTTCATAAGCGAGCACTTTTTTCGCTTCATTTATTTCTTCACCTTTTAAGCGGGCCAACTTTTCGATTTCCTCCATAGGCAGAAAAGTCAAAAGCTTGAGGCATTTAATAACATCGTCGTCGTGGATGTTTCTCCAGTATTGATAGAACTCATAGGGGGATGTCTTTTCCGGATCAAGCCACAGGGCGCCTTTCTGGGTCTTGCCCATCTTTTTTCCTTCACTTGTCGTAAGAAGGGTAAAGGTCATCCCATAGGCTTCCTTGCCTTCAACCCTTCTTATGAGGTCAATGCCCCCCAGAATGTTTGACCACTGGTCGTCTCCGCCAAGCTGCAATTTGCAGTTGTATTTTTGAAAGAGCACGAGGAAGTCATAGCTTTGCATCAGCATGTAATTGAACTCTATAAAAGACAGGCCCCTTTCAAGCCTTGATTTGAAACACTCCGCCGCCAGCATCCTGTTTACCGAGAAATGGACTCCTATGTCCCTCAGGAACTCCACATAGTTTAATTTAAGAAGCCATTCGGAGTTGTCTATCATAAGGGCCTTTCCTTCGCTGAAATCGATAAACTTTGAAAGCTGTTTTTTAAAGTTGTCTGCATTGTGCTGGATTTCTTCCCTTGTCATCATCCTTCTCATGTCGGTTCTGCCTGAAGGGTCTCCGACCATTGCGGTTCCGCCGCCTATAATAGCTATAGGTCTGTGGCCCGCCCTCTGCATGTGGGCCATGACCATCATCTGGAGGAAATGTCCCACATGAAGACTGTCTGCCGTGGGATCAAATCCTATATAAAAGGTGACTTTCTCTTTTTCAAGCATTTCTCTGATGGAGTCTTCATGGGTAAGCTGTGCGATAAATCCTCTTTCCTTAAGCGTATCAAATACACTCGACATCAAATATACCTCCTGTTTAAATTTGTTTATCAGCCTCATATCGCTTTGATAAAAGAATCGAATAAAAAAGCTTCCGCAATCCTTTTTAAGGACGGGGAAGCCCGTGGTACCACCTTAATTCGTACACCCGGCTTGGGGATATAACCCGGATGTACCTCATTTATTACCTTACCGTAATAACGGACGGCACCCGGCGACACCTACTTGAAAACTTTCGGCGTGCGACTCCTGAGGGTAATTCACAGCTGCATGTACTGAAACCCTTGCACCAACCGGGTTCCTCTCTTGCGTAACCATGGGCTGCTACTGAACTCATTCACAGTCTTTTACCTATTGGCTGTTACCAAACTTGTTTACAATCTTTCGTGTATTGTACCACAACCAAACCGATTTATGCAAGGGTGAAAATATAAAGGCAACATCCGGCATCCTTTAATTTAAAATTGCGAAAAGGTCATAAAAAAATAAAAAGTTCTTATAAAAATTTTATAAAAAAAGTTTTATAAAAAAGGCTTTAAAAAATTATTGCGAGAGCTATAAGCACACTTCTCTCCCGTCTACAGAATACTGGTGGAGGGAACAGCTTGAGGAATTTTGCCAGGGATAGGCATTAAAGTGGCTTGTCGGCGGCAAATGGTTGGGCGTGTCCTACAATTGCTGCGAGGGGGACTGGGAACAACCTGCTTGGGCGGGTACATCCACCCTTATGACATTTTGCGTAAATTCCTGGCCTGCCTTCCTGAACTCGGGATTGCTGTAACCAAGGACGTACATGTCGGTTGCAGACGACTCTATATCCAGCATCCTTCTTAAGAGAGGGTTGCAGGAATTTTTAAAGTTTGCCGTTTTTACGATGACAGGTAATGTAGCCTTTTTATTTATCATTGAAAGCATTTGCCGACCTTTGGGGTTAAAGCCCAGCACGCGTATGTACTGGGGCCCGCCGAATTTGTTAAAGGTCTCAAACTCGGTGCTGGTAAGTCCTGTGAGCATGCTGAGAATACTTCTTTGGAGCCTTGTTCTCGTATACCTTTTAGTGCTGATGTTTTCAATCAGTTGGTTAAAGGAGCCGGATATACCCGCAGCTTCCTTAATCCTGTTCTCAAGGCCTTCGGACACATAGGGCAGAGAACTTATCTGTTCGGCAGTCATTTTCCTGGCACATGCTATAATTATATCGTCAAAATTCTGGGGAAAGACGGGTCCTCTGCCGTGCTTGAATTCCCTCTGCAGGACAGCCAGGCTTGAGGGGGGAAGCACCTTCTCAAGCTTGCTTGTGAAATCCCGGCCCGGGAAGTCAGAAATCAGCTTTCTGATGGCTGTTGCGCTTGAAATGCTGCCTGTTATTTCTTCTGAGTTGTACTCATTGCCGATGCGGCTTATTGTGAGGGGAGTGATATGGCTGCCCAGCCTTTTCAAGGCTTTGAGGTACTCGATTCCAAGGATGCTGTTTGATGATCCCATGATCTGTTCGATGTCGCCTGATATCGCCGAATCGTCTCCGAAATATCTGCGCAGGGCATATTCCCTCGCAGCCGGAAAAGACAAGCCCCTGTCCAGTTGCTCTTTCAGAAAACGCCTGAAGCTGGCAGGCTGCTGATGAAGAACTTCGGCAATCTTCTCCAGCTCACCGATTGAGCCTCTCTCGCTTCCAAAGCAAATAAAGTCGACTATACCCAGGCTGTCCAGGATTTTCACGGCTCCGAAGGCAAAAAACTCGGCGCTTGCCATGGCATATACCGTCGGAAGCTCTACTACCAGGTCGGCACCGGAAAACAACGCCATTTCGGCGCGAGCCCATTTGTTCACTATTGCGGGCTCGCCTCGCTGGATAAAGTTGCCGCTCATCACACATACGACAAAATCCGCCATGCTGAGCCTTTTCGACTCTTCAAGGTGATAAAGATGCCCGTTATGGAAGGGGTTGTATTCCGCTATTATCCCTAAAACCTTCATTTCATACATGCTCCGTGATTGCTGTGTCAGTTTGATTTATAATATTATACCCCAAAATTATACAATGAAAAACGACTGTTTGCACAGAAAAACAGGCTGGAGCAAATTATCGCCCAGCCGGAAACTAAATTGGCAAAGAATGTTTTTATCTGTTGTGCAATTTATTATATTTCCAGGGCTCCTTCCCTGAACTTGGCCAGATAGTTCATGCAGAATTCGTCCCTTCCCAGAAGAGCCTCGCAGGCATAAACGAAAGTCATCAGCTTTTTGTCCAGAGGATCGAGTATAGCCCCATCCATCCCGGCCGCCATGGCGGCGATGAGAAATGCCTGGTTCATTATCTTCCTTGCGGGAATGCCAAAGGAAATATTGCTGAGACCGCATGTGATATGAACATCAGGAAACTCGGTCTTAACCTTGCGTATAGTCTCTATGGCCACGACACCGTAATGGGAACCTGTACCTATCGGCCTCACCATAGGGTCAATGTATATGTCGTCAAGTTTGACTCCTTGCTTTGTAAGCTTTTCAATGAGCCTTTCGGCTATCTTGACCCTGTCATCTACAGTTTCAGGCATGCCTGTATCATCCATGCATAAAGCCACTATCCCGGTGTTGTAGTTAAGGATCAGAGGCAGAATGGCTTGATATCTTTCCTTTTCATCAGTTATCGAGTTTATGATGGGCTTGCCGTTTTTATTTGCCTTCAGCGCTCTCTCCAGAGCTGCCGGATTGGGCGAGTCTATCGCCATAGGGGCATCTATAGCTTCTTGAACGGTTTTTACAAGCCATTCGAGCCTTTCAGGTTCATCATCGATAAACATGCCTGCATTGACATCGATATATGCCGCCCCAGCCTCATATTGCCTTCTGGCAAGGTCCTGGATAGCAGCGGCATCATAATTTTCTATCGCCGGTCTTACTGCCTTTAAGGTGCTGTTGATCTTTTCCCCGATAATTATCATTAAGAACCCCTCCATAATTAATTTTGAAGTACCGGTTGCAGACTGGTACTAGATTTACACTTTTTAGTATTACATTCCTATTATATTTTAAATTTGGCGCAGGGACAAACAATTTTTATTTTACTTTGGAAGGGCGACCTTTGGATATAAAGTATTTTTGAAATATTGTATTTTTTTATCGAAATTGTATAAATGCCTGCGCAGGGCTATAAGTACGTGAAAAATTACAAAAAACAAAAATATTTTTCAATACGCAAAATTAACAAAATAGTATCATTGAAACGTACGAGACTGTTAACTTATTAACAAAATTATAACAATAAAGGCGGAACTTCCGTGGAATTTGAATCTAATTTAAAAAAAGCATATCTGCAGGCTTATAAAATTGCCTGTGAAAGATTAAGGCAAAGGGACCCCGAAGAAATTGGCTTAAACTCCAACGCTGTATACGATAAAGCAAATAATGAAATCATAATAAAGTATTTTAACGAAGACTTTGCCGTCAGCTGTTCCACAGGCAATGTTGCCAGGAAAACACCGGGGGACGAGGTTACAACTACAGTTAAAGTCCTGATACTTCATTATCTGATTAATGCCAGAGCAAAGCCCTTATCCGGGAATCTGATATCTTTTAAAGAGATACCGGGAGGCGGGGCGATTTATTACCAGACCTTTTATAAAAGGGCTGTTGCTCCTCTGATAAAAACTTTTGAAAAGGATCCTGAAGCGCTATGGGAAGCCGCCGAAAAGCTGGGGGGCAAAAGGGAGAAATTCGGACATGCAAGTGCTACGATAAAGGTTTTTCCCCTTGTGCCTGTCACTTATGTTGTCTGGCAGGGAGATGAGGAAGTGCCTTCCTCCGGAACGATACTTTTTGATGATACGGTGACGAATTTCCTGCCGACGGAAGATGTTGTGCTGGCTGCGAGCTTCGGTACATATGAATTGATGCGCTTGGCGCGCCGATGACGGAAGGAGAGGAACTTTTGGATGAAAATTGCGGTATCCGGCAAGGGGGGAGTCGGGAAAACCACCGTCTCTGCCAATCTGGCGAAGCTGTTCCGCAAAAAGGGATTTAACGTTTATGCTGTTGATGCGGACCCTGACAGCAGCTTGGGCCTTGCTCTCGGCATCGATGAAAAGCAGATGGAAAGCATCAAGCCTATAATAGAGATGAGGGAGTTAATAGAGGAAAAGGCGGGAGACGGAGCTTTTTACATGCTCAATCCTCTTGTGAACGATGTAGTGGATAAATTCAGCGTAGATGTGGGCGGAATTAAATTCTTGAGGATGGGCGGAATTAAAAAAGGCGGCTCCGACTGCTATTGCAGGGAAAATGCCTTTCTTAAGGCGTTAGTCAATTCTCTTATCCTGGATACGAAGGACGTGGTCATACTGGATATGGGCGCGGGCATCGAGCACCTTACAAGGGGAACATCCAGGGGGGTGGACCTGATGCTTATAGTGACGGAACCGGGAAAGTCGAGCGTCCAGACGGCAAGGATCGTTGAAAAGCTCGCCAGAGAGCTGGAAATAAAAGAAATCAAATTTGTTGCGAATAAAGTGAGAACTGAAAAAGAAGAGGCTTTTGTGAAGCAAAACTTCAAAGAGGGTGAGCTGGTAGGCATTGTTCATTATGATGAAGCGATAAGCGAAAAGTCTATGGGAATAGGCCAGACCCCGGACGAAATAGACAGCGGCGAACTGGAAGCAGTTCTGAACAAGGCAGTAAAAGAGGCAATAGAAAATTGACGGGAAGCAATTGATTGATAATTATCAATTACATTAATTAAAAACATGGGGGTAGAACAATGGCAACACAACAAGTCGATAGAAGAACTGTCGATCCAGCAGCCATGGAAATGCTGGAAGCCGCAGAAGCGGCGCAGATCATGACGGCATGGGACAGGTATAAGGCACAGCAGCCCCAGTGCAAGTTTGGTTTAACGGGAATATGCTGCCGTATTTGTATACAGGGCCCCTGCAGGATAATACCGTCAAAGCCGGGACAGGATAAAGGCATTTGCGGTGCGAGCGCTTATACTATAGTTGCGAGGAACCTTGTAAGGTATATCGCGGGAGGAGCTTCAGCCCATTCGGACCATGGAAGGGATATAGCCTATACCCTTTTGCATGCGGCTGAAGGTTGCGCGCCTGATTACAAAGTTAAAGATACAGATAAGCTTATCAGGGTGGCCAAAAAAGTCGGTGTTGAGACAGAAGGCCGGGAGATCAATGATATCGCGAAGGATGTGGCCGTTAAGGCATTGGAGGATTTCGGGAAATACGATTCCGAGCCGTGCCTGTGGCTTACAACTACTATTGACGATGAAAGAAAATTAAAATTCAAACATACAACGATAGCACCCACTGCTATTGACAAGACTGTGGTCCAGCTGCTCCACCAGACTCACATGGGAACGGACGCAGACCCTGTTAACATCATATTCGGAGGATTAAAGGCCGCCCTTGCCGATTATACCGGAATGAGCCTTGCGACGGACCTGACGGATGTTTTGTTCGGGACTCCGACGCCCGTTATGACAGAGGCCAACCTGGGGGTGCTGGACCCGGATAAGGTAAATATAGCCGTTCACGGACACAATCCGCTTCTCAGCCAGATGGTGGTTTATGCCGCAAGGGAACTTGAGGAGGAAGCCCGGGCGGCGGGTGCAAAGGGAATCAACCTTGTAGGAATCTGCTGTACAGGAAACGAGGTCCTGATGAGGGAAGGAATCCCTACCGCTACAAATTTCGGTTCCCAGGAGCTTGCTATAATGACCGGAGCGCTGGACGCTATGATCATGGATGTCCAGTGTATATCACCGGGGGTAAAAGACATGTGCAACTGCTTCCATACGCAGTTGATAAGCACGTCCCCCATATCCAAGATTCCGGGTTCATATCACATAGATTTCAATGAATCCAGTGCCATGGAAGACGCGAAAAAAATCGTGAGGCTGGCTATTGCCCAGTATTCAAAGAGAAAGCCTGAATTAGTCAGGATACCTAAGTTTAAAAAGCAGGTTATCGGAGGCTTCAGCTTTGAGGCGCTGATGGAACTTTTTGCAAAGATTAACCCTGATTTTCCGGTGCGGGTGTTGACTGACGCCATACTGGCCGGGGAGATCAAAGGCGTTTGCGCCTTTGCAGGCTGCAACAACCAGAAGACAATCCATGACAACTCGATAACCACCATAGCGAAAGAGCTGGCTAAAAACGATGTATTCCTGGTATCCACAGGCTGTTCGGCAGGTGCTTTTGCCAAGGCCGGGCTTCTTTCATCCGAAGGTGTGGAAACTTACGCAGGCCCCGGATTAAAGAAGTTTATAAAGCGCCTGGAGGAAAACTCAGGACTGAATGCCGGCTTACCGCTGGTGTTCCACATGGGCTCATGTGTTGACAACAGCAGGATTGCAAACCTGTGGACTGCGATGGCCAAGGAGTTAGGTATAACTGTACCTCAGCTGCCTTTTGTCGCCAGCGCTCCTGAAGCGATGTCGGAAAAGGCCATAGCCATAGGTTCCTGGATGATATCCATGGGAATACCTACCCATGTAGGAGTGTTACCGCCTATTGAAGGCAGCGAGCTGGTCTATGGCATAGCTACACAAATTGCAAGGGATGTATTCGGAGGATATTTCATTTTCGAAACCGACCCTGTTAAAGCATCACAGAAACTTTTGGGGAGAATAGAGAAGAGGGCGTGGAAATTGAGGATACATCGTCAGACTGCGGAAAAATACAACAGCGAGCTGGCTAAAGTATATGAAGGTTAGGGGGAGGATGAGACATGGCTAATCGTTTGTTCAGACAGGCTTATGACGGGGCGGTTATAGCCACCAGTTATGCTGAGATACTCTTAAACCAGGCCATCAAGGAGTACGGCGAAGACACCCCAGTTTGTTATCCTGATACGGCTTACAAGCTTCCGGTCATTACCGCATTGAGCGGGGAAGACGTAAAAACTTTGAAGGATCTTGTACCCATTTTAAATAGAATCAGGACTCAAAACGTAAGGGAGGATTTGACTCTTGAAGGCGCCAAGGCAAACGGGGAAGCGGCCTTTTATGCGGCGGAAATCATAGAAGCCCTCAGGTATCTGAATGGGCAGAATCCCCACGTTGAGCCTTGGACAGGGTTCCTTACAGACCCTGTGCTGAGGAAATTCGGCATACAGCTGGTTGACTTTACAATACCCGGCGTTGCCGTCATCATAGGAAAGGCCAAAGACAGCAAGGCAGCGGCAAAGATGGTAAAAGAGCTGCAGAGCAAGGGCATGATGCTGATGCTGTGCAACGAAATAATAGAACAGCTGCTTGAGGAAAACGTAAAACTTGGAATAGATTATATAGCATTTCCCCTTGGGAATTTTACCCAGGCAATCCATGCAGTTAACTTTGCTTTAAGGGCAGGCCTGGCATTCGGTGGCATCGCTCCCGGCAATAAGGAAGCCCAGCTTGACTACCAGAGAAGGCGCGTACGGGCTTTTGTGCTGGCCCTCGGGGAGCAGGATGAAGTGAGGATAGCTGCCGAATTCGGCGCTATAATGCTGGGTTTTCCGGTAATAACCGACCAGCCCCTTGAGGAGGAAGTGCCCGACTGGTATGTGTACCAGCCCGATTATGACAAAATAGTTCCCTTTTCCCTTGAATTGAGGGGAATCAAGCTCAAGATAGTCGATATTCCTGTCCCCATCACCATCGGTCCCGCATTTGAAGGGGAAACGATAAGGAAAAACGATGCCTATGTTGAGTTCGGAGGCGGCAGGACTACGGCCTTTGAGCTTGTCAAGATGGTTGGCCCGGACGAAATAGAGGACGGCAAGATCACTGTTATAGGGTCGGAAATAGATGATATTGAAGAAGGCTCGAAGCTGCCTCTCGGCATTTATGTCAAAATCTATGGCAGGAAGATGCAGGAGGATTTTGAAAGCGTCCTTGAAAGAAGAGTCCATTACTTCATCAACTATGGAGAAGGCTTGTGGCACGTGGCTCAAAGGGACCTGTGCTGGGTGAGGATAAGCAAGGAAGCAAAGGCTAAAGGATTTAAATTCAAGCATTTTGGTGATATATTGATTGCTAAATACAAGTCGGAATTTCCGGCTATAGTGGACCGTGTTGAAGTTGTGATATATACGGATAAGGAGCAGGTTGAGGAAAAGATCAAGGAAGCGAGGGCTGCATATGCCAAAAGGGATGACAGGATGAGAGGATTGACGGATGATTCCGTTGAGGAATTCTATTCCTGTACCCTTTGCCAGTCCTTTGCTCCCAACCATGTTTGCATAGTGACTCCCGAGCGTGTGGGACTGTGCGGAGCGGTGAGCTGGCTTGATGCGAAAGCTTCTTATGAAATAACTCCGACGGGACCTAACCAGCCGATTAAAAAGGAAGGGGTCATCGACGAGAGAAAGGGCATCTGGAAGGCTGTCAATGATTTTGTTTATACGGCATCCAACAGGACTATCGAAGAAGTTGCTCTGTATACGCTGATGGAGCTTCCCATGACCTCCTGTGGCTGTTTTGAGGCGATAATGGCCATTGTCCCCGAAGCTAACGGCCTGATGATAACCACCAGGGAACACAGCGGAATGACGCCCTGCGGGATGACCTTCTCCACGCTGGCAGGTTCAGTGGGCGGAGGACTTCAATCTCCGGGCTTTATGGGGATAGGAAAAAGGTATATAGTAAGCAAAAAGTTTATCGTCGCCGACGGCGGATTGGCAAGGATAGTGTGGATGCCTAAGGAACTGAAAGATTATCTGAGAGAAGACTTCATAAAGAGAAGCGTCGAAGAAGGCCTGGGCGAGGACTTTATTGATAAGGTAGCCGATGAAACGGTAGGCACTTCTCCTGAAGAGATTCTGCCTTTCCTTGAGGAAAAGGGGCACCCCGCCTTGACCATGGACCCGCTGTTCTAACCATGATAACGGCGAAATCAGGCTATTGAAAAAGGGCAATTCTATGAGATGCCCAATTTACCGACAGCGCTCTTTTGCGCCGGGAAAGGATTGCCCTGGCGGGCAGGCCCGATACCTAGAAGAAATATTTGCTGAAAAAATTATAAGCAAGTTATTTTAATTTCATAAAAAGGAGATGTAATTAAAATGGCACTTACTGGTTTGGACATTTTTAAATTGTTGCCGAAGAAAAACTGCAAAGAATGCGGACAGCCCACGTGTTTGGCCTTTGCTATGGCCCTGGCGGCAGCAAAGACCTCTCTGGACAAGTGTCCCTATGCTTCTGACGAAGCGAAAGAAACCCTGGGAGGGGCTGCAGCGCCACCGATAAAGCTCATCAAAATCGGCAAGGGCGACAAGGCTAGGGAGATCGGTGATGAAGTTGTCATTTTCAGGCATGATAAAGCCTTTTACCATCCTACATGCATAGCTGTTGAGATCTCTGATAAACTCACAGGCCAGGACATTGAGTCGAAGATAGAGAAAGTAAACGGCCTTGTATTTGAGAGGGTTGGACAAAAAGTTTCAATCGATTTCGTGGCTGTAAGGAACGATTCGGGAAATGCGGATACCTTTGCTGACGTTGTTAAAGAGGTCGCTGCAAAAAGCAATTTTGCGCTGGTATTAATAAGCGAATCGCCTGAGGCGATGGCTAAGGCGCTGGAGATTGCCGGAAGCGAAAATCCTCTTATTTATGCGGCTACCGAAGCGAACTATGAAAAAATGGTTGAGCTTGCGAAGAAATACGGTTGTCCTCTGGCGGTAAAAGGCAACGGCCTGGATTCGACTGCAGCGCTGGTAGAGAAGGTGGCGGCCTCATATAAAGAGTTGGTTATAGACATAGGCACAAGGAAGATGTCCCAGGCCCTGGCTGAACTGACCCAGACCAGAAGGCTGTCAATAAAGAAGAAATTCAGGCCCTTCGGTTATCCGGTTATAGCATTTACAACCTCCGAAAACCCGAGGGAGGAAGTTATAGAGGCCACCGTTTATATAGCTAAATATGCAAGTGCTGTTGTAATGAAAGCGGATGAGAAGTCCCAGATCCTGCCTCTTATGGCCTGGAGGATGAACCTGTACACGGATCCTCAGAAGCCCAGCCAGGTTGAGCCCAAGGTTTATGAAATAGGTGCCGTAACAAAAAACTCGCCGGTCTATGTTACCACTAACTTCTCACTGACTTATTACACCGTTGAAGGCGAGATTTCAGCGAGCAAGATTCCTTCATACATCATCGCTTGCCCGACGGATGGCACTTCGGTATTGACCGCATGGGCAGCCGGAAAATTTAACGGGGAAAAGATAGCGGAATTTTTGAAGGAATGCGGCATAGAAGAAAAGGTTGACCACAGGAACATAGTAATTCCCGGGTATGTAGCGGTAATAAAAGGTGCTCTTGAAGAAAAATCAGGGTGGAAAGTAATGGTAGGTCCCGGCGAAGCCTCAGGATTGCCGGCCTTTGCGAAAGCCAATTTTGCATAGCATTGAAGGTCCTGCTAATTTTGAAGTTTTAGCACTGTCTTGAAAGGTGAGTTTGATGAAAAAATGTCTCATAACTGTGATGCCTGAAAATATAACAGTGGCTGTAGAAGAGGGCACAAAGCTGATAACTGCGGCAAAGAAAGCCGGCATAGATATTGAAAGCCCATGTGGAGGCTGCGGAACCTGCGGCAAGTGTGCCGTAAGGGTCATCAGCGGTGAAGCCGATGTGCAGGCTGATTCCCACTTGAACGAAGATTTGAAGCAGGCGGGCTATGTCCTTGCATGCCGGACTAAAGTAAGAGGGGATATGACCGTTGAAGTACCACATTTTTCAAGATTATCCAGGCATAAGGTTGTGATGGAAAGCAGGCGTACTAAGTTCCAGAGGGAAAATGACTACTTTGCAGACAAAAAGATGAATCCTTTATGCAGAAAATATTGCATAAAGCTTGATGAACCCAGCCTTTCGGACGGCATGAATGATCTTGAACGCTTAAAAACCGCTTTGTATAAGGTTTATGGGCTAAAGGACCCAAACGTCACCCTGGAGTCCCTTAGAAAACTTCCTTATGTGTTAAGGCAGGGAAACTGGGAAGTTACTGCAACGGTGGCAAGCATAAAAGGCGCCCACAAGATCATAGATGTGGAGCCGGGCAAAGCAAGTAAGCCGGCTTACGGCATAGCGGTGGATATAGGCACAACCACCGTCGTTGCAAACCTCGTAGACCTTGAAAACGGAAGGGTAGTGGATAAAGCCGGTACCTATAACCGGCAGGCCTCCTTCGGTTCTGATGTAATATCGAGGATTATATATACGGAAGAGAATCCCGAAGGCCTTGAAGTGTTGCAAAAAGCAGTTTTGGACACTATTGACGGGCTTATAGCCGAGATGCTCAAAAGGCAACCTATAAAGAGAGAGGATATCTCGGTCATGGTGTGTGCGGGCAATACTGTCATGAGCAGCCTCTTTATGAAGTTGCCTGTCACCTATCTCAGGCTGGAGCCTTATATCCCGGCGGCGGTAAATTTTCCGGTGGTAAAAGCCGGAGACCTTGGATTGGGAATAAACCCTGATGCACCTATTATAACGGTGCCTTCGGTGGCCAGCTATGTCGGCGGGGATATTACAGCGGGAGTGCTCGCAACAATGATGACCCGCTCAGAAAAGCTGACCCTGTTTGTTGACATCGGAACCAACGGCGAGATGGTCCTGGGGAATAGTGAATGGCTTGTAACGTGCGCCTGTTCTGCGGGCCCTGCTTTTGAAGGATCGGGGATAAGCTGCGGAATGAGGGCTATGGATGGGGCCATAGACCGGATTGAAATTGACAGGGATACTTACGAAGTGAAGTTCAGGACAATAGGAGATGCCATGCCTCTGGGGGTTTGCGGTTCAGGCCTCATTTATTCCCTTTCAGAGATGATGGAGGCGGGGATAATTGACAGAGCGGGAAAAATTCTGGAAAACAAACCTTCCGGAAGGCTCAGGCGCGGTAGCGAAGGCATGGAATATGTGCTGGTTTATGCCGAAGAAAGCGGGACCGGACAGGACATAGTGATAACCGAGGGAGATATAAAAAATCTGTTAAGGGCTAAAGGTGCCATATTTGCCGGCATCAGGACGATGTTACAGCAGGTTCAACTGGACATGAATGAAATAGAAAGAATTTATATTGCCGGTGGATTTGGGAACTATATTAATATTGGCGATGCCATAAACATAGGACTGCTTCCTGACCTTGAGGTCGAAAAGTATGAATATGTAGGCAATAGTTGCATACAGGGTGCGTTGATAGTGCTTCTTGACCAGGACGCGTTAAGTTATGCCGAAGACCTTGCCGGCAGGATGACATACCTTGAACTGTCGGTAGGAAATACATTTATGGAGGAGTTTGTTTCGGCAATGTTCATCCCTCATACCGATATGAGCATATTTCCGACGGTAAGCAGCAGATTTGGTCAAGGGAAGGCGATGGCTTAGGAAATGCATGTCTTGCGGTTTCCCAGGCCGGGCTGGCAATGAAGCCCTAGGAATCGAAAACACCTTGAGAATATAAATTTATAGGGAGTAATGTTAATATGGCAATTCAAATTGCAGTCGCAGGCAAGGGCGGCACGGGGAAGACCACTTTTTGCGCCTTGCTTATACGATACCTGATCGATAAGGGGAAAAAGCCTGTTTTGGCTGTCGATGCCGATGCGAATGCGAACCTTAACGAAGCTTTAGGTCTTGAAATTGAAAATGAGACCGTTTCGGAGCTTATTGCCAAGACGAAGGACTTACATGGAATACCTGAAGGGATGTCCCAGGAGACCTATATAGAGTATAGGCTCAATGCTTCGCTTTCGGAAGGCAAAGACGTGGACCTGCTTGTGATGGGTGGGCCCGAAGGCCCGGGTTGCTTCTGCTTTCCAAACAACATTTTGAGAAAATACCTTGACAACCTGACAAAAGGCTACAGGTATATAGTGATGGATAATGAGGCGGGCCTTGAGCACATAAGCAGGAGAACAACCCAGGATGTGGATGTCCTGTTTGTTATAAGCGATAATTCGGTAAGGTCTGTCCGCTCTGCCAAAAGGGTAAATGAGCTTGTCAAGCAGATAAAGACCAAAGTAAAAAAGATCTGCCTTGTTCTTACCAGAGCCACCGAGCAGGATGTGGAGAACCTAAAGGAAGAAATAGAGAAGACGGGGCTTCCGCTTGTAGGAACAGTCCCGGCGGACCCGCTGGTAACTGAGTTTGATATAAAAGGTAAACCGCTGTTTGAGCTTCCTGAAGATTCGGCTGCGGTAAGAGCGGCGTACCGGATTTTAGATACATTGAATATTTAGTGGCTGAATTTTGAAATTTAAATCTGAAAATTTAAGCCTTTGGCGGCTGATACGTAATTTCGGTCATATTTTTCAAATTTATAAACTGAAATTCGTTGATTGCGCCGGAGGTGCTGAAAGGGGAAGAAGTGTATTATGCCAGTTCAAGTCTTGAGAGACAGAAACTCAGGCAAGGTTGCCGTAGTAACCTTGGGAGCGACCAAGGAGGAAGGCGGAACAAGGAGTCACACCATTAAGGTGGGGGGAGAAGCCAGCTTGCCGTTCCTGCATTTTGAAGGTGAAAATCCTTACAGGCCTGTCATTGCCATGGAGGTTGTAGACAGGGTTCCTGAAGAATGGAACAGCGAATTAAAGAAAGTTTTCGCCGATGTTTATGCAGACCCTGCTGCATGGGCCAAAAAGTGTGTGGAAGAATGGGGAGCCGATATGATCTTCCTCAGGCTCCAGAGCGCAGACCCGGAATTGGGAAACAGCTCTGCCGAGAAATGTGTACAGACTGTCAAGAGCGTCCTTTCTGCTGTTGGGGTGCCTCTTGCAGTAGTGGGCTGCGGAATTGACGAGATAGATAACACCGTTATAGCCGCGGTGGCGGAAGCCTGCGCCGGGGAGAACCTGCTGCTGGGCTTTGCCAGGCAGGAGAACTACAATACCATAGTAGCTGCATGCATGGTCCACAAACATACTGTAATAGCCCAGTCCCCGTTGGATATCAATATGTGCAAGCAGTTGAATATCCTGATAACTGAAATGGGGCTGCCTCTTGACAGGATAATAATAGACCCTAGCATAGGTGGGCTTGGTTACGGTATCGAATACTCTTATTCGATACAGGAGAGAGGAAGGCTGGGAGCCCTTCAGGGAGATAAGATGCTTGCTATGCCGGTATTGGGCACGATAGGCTTTGAGGCATGGAAGGCTAAAGAAGCCAATGTAAGCGCGGAAGAGTTTCCGGGCTGGGGCGAACAGGCTGAAAGGGGTATACTCTGGGAGGCAGTCACTGCAACTGCGCTGCTGCAGGCCGGTATGGACATACTTGTGATGAGGCATCCCGAGGCTGTAAAGCTTGTAAAGAAAAACATTGATGAACTGATGGTACCAAGCGCTTTATGATTATAGATATGCTGGGTGCGGACATATAAAAATAATTTTGTGAGGTGTAAAGGGTATGGAGATAATCGGCGAAAGAATTAACGGGATGTTCAAAGACATAAGGGAAGCGATAAAGAATAAAGACAAAAAGCCCGTGCAAGAATGGGCTGTCAAGCAAACGGAAAACGGGGCTACGTGGCTGGACGTGAACACCGGTGCAAGCGCGGAAGATCAGGTGGAGGCCATGAAATGGCTTGTAACGACAATTCAGGAGGTTGTTGATACTCCTCTGTCATTGGACTCAACAAACTATGACGTAATAGAGGAAGGTCTGAAACTCTGCAAGAGGCCTGCGCTGATAAATTCTTGCCACGCCGACAGATATAAGATCGAAAGGGTTTTTCCCATGGCCGTAAAGTACAACGCCAAGGTCATCGGCCTTGCGATGAGCGAGGAATCAGGTATACCGAAGAATGCTGAAAACAGGGTTGCTCTTGCGGCAGAGCTGGTTGCGGCCGCCGATGAATTCGGTTTGCCTCTGGAGGACCTGTATATCGACCCGTTGATACTCCCCGTCAATGTTGCCCAGGACCATATGGTCGAGGCGATGGAGACTTTAAGGCAAGCCAAGCTTCTTTCAGACCCGGCCCCTAAGACGGTTGTAGGTCTGTCAAACGTCTCCCAGAGATGCGCAAACAGAAAGCTCATAAACAGGACTGCACTTGTGATGCTTATGGCATGCGGCCTTGACGCAGCTATAGCAGATGCCTGTGATGACGACCTTATGGAAGCTGCTGCTACTGCAAGGGTGCTGTTGAACAAGGAAATATACTGTGACTCATATGTAGATCTATTTAAAGCAAGAAAATATTAATGTGATAAAGACTGAAAAATATGGATGTGATGAAGGGGTTGTCTCGAAAGGCGACTCCTTTTGTCTTACGTATTAATTTTATGTAAACTTAGTGAGACCAAAGCATTGTTGAGCGATAACAAATTTTACCGTATCTAACAATAACATAGCATCAGAATGGTTAAAAAATTAACATGGACACATATAGACAAATTGCATAAAATCAAAGTAAGTTAAGGACATCGAATTGATTAAAAATTTAACGCAGAAATCAACATAAAATTTTAAAAACATCAAAGAAAGATAAAAATTTAACGATTGTATTAAAATCAATACATAGAATTAGAAAATACAAAAAACAAAAAAATAGTCCAATATTCAACACCGGTTAAGTGCTAAAATGATGTTGTACAGTTTTTTTGATTCTTTGGAGCATTTCAGATGTGGAGGTAGCGCTTTAAAATCAAAATTCGGCACAGAAATCAGGAAAGCAGGGCTTGCCATAGGATGCGGGCGTTACGCCAAATGTCGGCTTTGAGATTTTTTTATGGCATGGTGTGTATTTGTACGAAGAGTAAAAGCAAATTCATATAAAACAGGTGATGCAAATATGAATCAAATATTGGTAATAGGCGGCGGGCTCGCAGGCTGCTCGGCGGCACTCGAACTTGCAAACAACGGTTTTGACGTAGTCCTTCTTGAAAAATCCGACTGTATAGGAGGCAAAGTCCGCTACTATGGCTGCAAAGCCACCAGCCGTTGCAACAACTGTGGTCTGTGTCTTGTCGGGGATCTGTGGGATCAGGTGGAAAACCATCAAAAAATACGTATTATTACAGGGGCGCAGCTGAATGACCTTTTAGGTTCTAAAGGAAGTTACAGAGCAGTGATAAGAAGCGGAGACAGGGTGGAAATTTTGCCGGGAATAGCCTCAATTATTGTATCTATCGGTTTTAAGGAGTTTTCGGCCCTGTCTTCCGGAAGTCTCGAATACGAAGCTGCCGGCGGCGTAATCAGCGGGTACAGCCTTGAGAAGCTCATTTCTGCCAGGAATAAGGCCGGGCTGCTGCCTGAACCGGTTTCAAGGGTAGCATTTATTCAGTGTTTTGGTTCAAGGGATATTCAGGAGAAGGCCATATATTGTTCAAGGGTATGCTGCGGTTATTCAACCAGGGCCGCGAGGGTGCTTAAGCAGTATTATCCGAATGTGAAAATAACTTTCTTCTATATGGACCAACAGTGGGTTGAAGAGGGAAATTATTTTGATGCTCTGAAGAGTGAGGGTATAGAGTTTATCAGGTGCAGGCCTGTCAAGATAAAGCCTGGTAAACCCGGAAAAGTTGTGTATGAAAAGCCCGGGACAGATGGTATAGCCGAAGAGGAATTTGATTTGATAGTGCTTTCGGAAGGCATCCATCCGGCACAGGATTCAGAGAAAATTGCAGAGCTGTGCATGCTCAGCGTGGATGAACACGGGTTTTTGAAATATACGAAGGCCGGAAAGCTGACAGGGATTTATTTGGCCGGCTGTGCTTCAGGTCCAAAAAGGATCGAGGAAGCGCGTGCGGAGGCTTTGACGGCGGCACGCCAATTGATGGCTGACCTATGACGGTCCCATTCTCTATTTTGTAATCTGGAGGGTTAATATGAACGTTGCAATTGTGGGGAGAAGCCAGGTAAACGGTGTTTTACAAAAGCATCTGGCAGAGCAGGGCTTCATACCTTTTTTGGTTGACGACATCGATGACATCAGGGAGTTTAACGGGGAAAAGTTTAAGTTTACTTTGCGCACCTCAAGGAACAGCATTAATGCGGGATATGTCATTGTGACCGAAGAGCTGTCCAATGAGAGGTATTTAGACGATACTCCGCTGAAAGATACTTCCTACCGTTCCATCGATGATATAGGGGATTTGGACAAGAGAGGAACAGAGAATTGGCCGATGGCCTTTATTCTTGACTTTCCTTCCGAATCGCCGGCCTATATCACTGCTGAAGCTCTTGAAAACGCTGCAAGACTGGCTGTAAGGAAGAAACGGGTTTTATACCTGGCGAGGTTTATGAGGACAGCAGGAAGCGATGTTGAGAGCTTATATAAGAGGGCCAGAAATTCAGGCGTTACCTTTATAAAATATAATGAGCTGTCGATAAATTATGACCAGGACGCGGGCCTGTTTCAAATTCAGGCAAAGGATGGCTATGACAGCATAAGAATTGAAACCCCGGAAGTCCATGTGGCGGGCAAAGCGGTTCCGGGGAGTGGAATTGGTAAAATAGCAAAGCTTTTACGGCTCAAACAGGATAAAAATGGTTTTGTTAATGAAGGCAAGAGCTTTTTGTTTCCTACCCTTACCAGCCGCGATGGAATATATTTCTTAAATACGGCTTCCTTGACGAAGGCTGAAGAGCTTTTGGAACGTATACAGTTTACCGTTTCGGAAATCAAAAGTGAAGTAAACAGAATTTACAAAAACAGCACCGGCTGTGCAAAAGTGCTGGATATGCCGATGGATTTCTCCGGTACAGATGTGGTTATAAATGATAAACATGCTGTTGTGGATGCAGGAAAGTGCGCCTTCTGCTATACCTGCTTCAGGGCATGTCCCCATGCTGCAATGGCCCCTGACTATGAGAATTCGGTTATGAAAAACCTTAGCAACAGCTGTCAGGCGTGCGGAATTTGCGTTTCAGTATGTCCTGCCGACGCTGTAAGGATTACAGGAGAGGACCGGGAAGAGGGCAGGATTGAGTCGAATACTTTGAAGATACTGTGCTGTGAAAACTCGGGAGAGATCGCTGTTAAAAAGCTCAGAGACGAGTTGAGCGAAGTGTATGGCAAAGTTAGCGTAACGTCTGTTCGCTGTGGAGGAGATATAAATGTGGAGGCTATTACTTCCGCTTTAAAGCAGCATGAAAAGGTGCTTGTTGTCACATGCATGGACGACGCCTGCAAGCATTTTGAAGGTAACAAAAGGGCGCAGCGGTTTGTGGAAAGGGTTAAAGAGATGTTGAAGGCTTCAGGTATGGATGAAAACAGGGTTGAGTGCTTGAAAATATCCCATGCGATGCCTTACGTGATGCTTGACGGGATAAGAGAAATGATTTAGGGGGTATTACTTTGATTGTTGCTGAGCAAAAACCTTTGGAAGAGATAATGAAATCGCTGGAGGGTTTTGAAAGGATTGCGATAGCCGCGTGCGGTACTTGTGTGACGGTATGTATGGCAGGCGGTGAAAAAGAAGCCCTTAAGCTTGCGTCGATACTTGAGCTGAAGGGTAAGGAGAAAAATGTACCTGTAAAGGTTAAAGTGGTGACGCCCAAGAGACAGTGTGATGTGGAGTTTCTGGATGATGTGGCGGAGGATATCCAGGATTCCGACGTGGTTTTGTCGATGGGCTGCGGGGCGGGGATACAGTTTATGGCGGAAAGGTTCCGTGGAAAGCTGGTACTTCCTGGGGTGAACACAAAGTTCATAGGAGTGGCCCGCGACGTCGGAGTATGGACTGAGATGTGCCAGGGCTGTGGTGAGTGCATACTTGAAAAAACCGGGGGAGTCTGTCCTGTGGCCAGATGTTCAAAGAGTAATTTCAACGGCCCTTGCGGCGGGTCCTCCGGTGGGAAGTGTGAAATCGACCCGAGTATCGATTGCGGCTGGCAGTTGATATACAACAGGCTGAAAGAACTGGGCAGGCTTGAGAAACTTTATGAAATAATTGAACCGAAGGACTGGAGAAGCAGCAGAGACGGCGGGCCCAGAAGGGTTGAGAAAAAAGAAGTGCGTATAGACGCGTGACTATGAATATAAGTGTTGGGGTTGAAATGATATGACTGTAGAAAAGAGCAATTTACAAAGAATTCTTGAAGCGGGGCATTTTTCCGTGACTGCCGAAATTGGACCTCCGATGAGCGCGGATGCGGAGTTCGTGCGTAAAAAGGCGCGGGAGATGGCAGGCATAATTGACGCAGCTAATGTTACCGACAACCAGACGGCCATTGTGAGGATGTCCAGCATAGCCGCCTCATATCTGATAAGTCAAGAAGGGATTGAGCCAGTGGTCCAGATGACGTGCCGTGACAGGAACCGCATTGCTATACAGAGCGACCTCTTGGGCGCGTATGCTCTCGGACTGAGAAACCTGCTGTGCCTTTCCGGAGACCACCAGTCTTTCGGAAATCATCCGCAATCCAAAAATGTTTACGATATAGACTCCATACAGCTTCTGAAGGCGCTCAGGAGGATGAAGGAGGAGCAGGTTTTCATCAGTGGAAAGCCGACTAAAAAACCTGCAGAATTCTTCCTGGGGGCAACTGCAAATCCTTTCGCGGATCCGGAAGAGTTGCAGTTCATCAGGCTGCATAAAAAAATCGAGGCGGGTGCCCAGTTTATCCAGACCCAGGCCATCTATGACGTAGAAAAGTTTGCTTCCTGGATGGAAAAAGTGAGAAAGGCAGGGCTCCATAAAAAAGCCTATATGCTCGCCGGGATACTGGTGAACAAATCATTGAAGTCTTTGGAAATGACAAAGAAGGTAGCAGGCATGCGAGTTCCTGATGGGCTTGTTGATAGGATGAGAAAAGCCTCGTCCCAGGAGGAAGAGGGTGTAAACATAGCTCTGGAGTTAATAAGCGAAATAAAAAAGATTGAGGGTGTCAGCGGAATTCATATCATGGCCGTAGGCTGGGAAAGCATTGTGCCTACAATTGTTGAAAGGGCGGGCTTCCTTCCCAGACCGAAGCTGTAACGGAGAACAGAAAACAGATTGGAGTGTTTGTATGCGTGAACTTAAGTCTCTTGATTTAGAATTCAAAAATCAGGTCGCTTCAAAGCCAGGAGGAGAAAGGGTAAAAAACTGCTTTTTGTGTGGAACATGTACTGCAGGCTGCCCGGTAAGCGAGTTGAACAGCGATTATAACCCAAGGCGCATTATGAGGATGATTTTGATGGGAATGAAGGAAGAGCTGCTGTCTTCTCCTGAACTGTGGCAGTGTAACCAATGTCATGCCTGTGTAGCCCACTGTCCTCAGGATGTGCGCTTTGCAGACGTGATAAGGGTTTTAAGGCAGATGGCCTTAGAAGACGGCTATGTCACAAAAGAACTTGTTGACGAAGTAAATAGGATAGACTTAGAGACCAGACAGCAAAGGATTGAAAGGATAAAAAAATTAACAAGACGGTAGTGTTTGGAGGATATATATGAAAAAACCTGTACTTGTTTTAGGTGGAGGTATTGCAGGTATACAGGCTGCCCTCGATTTGGCTGAAATGGGAATTCCGGTTTTTATTGTTGAAAGCTCGCCAAGCATAGGCGGAAGGATGGCGCAGCTTGATAAGACATTTCCGACTAACGACTGTTCAGCATGTATATTGGCGCCTAAAGTAACTGCATGCTATAACCATCCATTAATAAAAACCCTTACGTGGAGCGAGCTGCTTGAGCTGAAAGGAGACGCGCCGAATTTTACTGCGGTCGTCAGGAAGAAAGCCCGTTTCATAGACGAGGAAGCATGTAAAGGATGCAGTGATTGTACCCTTAAATGTCCTATCGAGGTAAAAAGCGAATTTGATATGGGCCTTGGAAAGAGGCACGCTGTGTATAAGCCTTTTGCTCAGGCTGTGCCCAATAAGGTCACCATTGATAAGAAAGGCACATCTCCTTGTAAGTATAAATGTCCCGCTCATATCAACGCTCACGGTTATGTGGCTCTTATCGGCCAGGGCAGGTTTGAGGAAGCCCTGTCATTAGTGAGGGAGGTAACTCCCTTCGCAGGTGTCCTGGGAAGGGTTTGTTTCCATCCGTGCGAATCAAAGTGCAGCAGGCAATATGTGGATTCTTCCATTTCAATAGCGGCATTGAAGCGTTTTATTGCCGACTATGAGATGCAGCAGGGGAAAAAGCCTGAAATAAAAGTTGCCGGTGAACCTAAGAAGAAAAAGGTAGCAGTTATAGGTTCCGGCCCTGCAGGTTTGAACTGCGCTTACCGGCTGGCTATTGAGGGCTATCCTGTAACAGTTTTTGAAGCGCTGCCTGAACCCGGCGGCATGCTCAGGGTAGGTATACCGGATTACCGGCTTGACAAAAAGATACTTGACAGGGAAATTCAGATATTAAAGGACCTGGGAGTGGAAATACGCTGTAATACTCCTGTAGGTAAGGAGTTAACCATAGATGACCTTCGCAGGCAGGGGTACAGCGCATTCTTCCTCGGAATAGGAGCTCACAAAGACATGAAGCTGGGAATACCGGGAGAGGATGTACCGGCGGTCATACCCGGAGTGAAATTCTTGCGTGAGCTTAACCTTGGCAAAAAACCTGAAATTGGCAAAAAGGTGCTGGTTATCGGTGGCGGAAATGTGGCTATGGACGTGGCCCGTTCCGCAGTACGTCTCGGATGCGACGTGACCGTCGTATATAGAAGGACGGAGCAGGAGATGCCTGCCAGCCCGTGGGAAATCGAGCATGCAAAAGAAGAGGGCGTAAAGTTTGAATTCCTTACTGCACCGGTTGAAGTTATATCGGAGAAAGGCAGACTTGTAGGGTTAAAATGCATAAAGAACCGCCTTGGGAAAGCCGACAGCAGCGGACGCAGGCGTCCTGTAGAGATACCCGGCTCAGAATTCATCATGGAGGCTGACAACATCATACCGGCAATCGGTCAAAGGGTTGACAACAGCATGTTTGACTCAATCGAAGGGCTGTGCTTTGAAAAGAACGGAAACATTGTGTGCGATGTTACAAAAATGCTGACAGGCGCAAGCGGCATATTTGCCGGAGGCGATGCCGTTTCAGGCCCGGCTACCGTGATTGAAGCCATTGCTGCGGGCAACAAGGCCGCAAAAAGCATAATGAACTACCTGGAAGGCACAGATAAGCCTATAGAGCCCTTCCTTCTGCCTGAGACGCCCATCGAGGAAATTGATTTTACAGGACTTAAACCTTCTGCACGCGCAAAGATGCCTGTAATTGAAATGGAGCGGAGAGTAAAAAGCTTTGATGAGGTCGAGCTGGGTTTGACTGCCGAACAGGCGATGAAGGAAGCCCTCAGGTGCGTCGACTGTTCTATATGTTCGGAATGCAAAGCATGTGAGAGCACCTGCCAGTCAAAAGCCATACGCCATGAACAGGTGGATGAGATAGTTGAGATTCCCGTTTCTTCTGTAATTTTGGCTAACGGATATGATACATCCAGGGATATTCCCGGAGAGTTGGACTATGGAAAGTTTAAGGATGTCGTAACGAGCATGGAATACGAGAGGATTCTTTCTGCGTCAGGTCCGTATAAAGGGCATGTGCAAAGGCCCTCTGACGGGAGGGAACCTTCAAGGATTGCGTTCGTACAATGTGTAGGCTCAAGGGATACCAAGTGCGACGCCGAGTATTGTTCTGCCGTATGCTGCATGTATGCGGTAAAAGAGGCTATCATAACAAAAGAGCACCTACCTACGGTAAAGGACATCAATATCTTTTATATGGATATAAGAGCTTACGGCAAGGATTTTGACAAATATATAGATTCGGCTAAAAACAAATACGGTATCGGTTTTATAAAGAGCCGCGTTTCGAGTGTGGAGGAAAACCCTGATAATGGAAGGCTTATTATAAAGTACTGTGATGAAAACGGCAATGCGGTATCGGATGAGTACGACATGGTTGTGCTGTCCGTGGGATTGACCCCTAAGCAGGAAGTGAAGTCCCTGTTTGGCAGAGCCGGCATAAAAACTGATAAATATGGCTTTTGCTGGGTAAACGAGATGGAGCCGCCAAAGACCTCCAAATACGGGGTATCGGCTTGCGGCGTTTCAGCAGGTCCTAAAGACATACCGGAAACGGTTGTTGAGGCAAGTGCGGCCGCTTCCGAGGCATCCAAGATAGCATGTGCCGTTGATGTCAGTTTGAAGGATTACAGATCCTTCTTCGCCGAAGAGGAAGAGACGGAGATCCGCGATGTTTCCAAAGAGCCTATAAGAATAGGCGTGTTCGTGTGCCATTGCGGTGTGAATATAGGAGGCTACCTTAGCGTTAAGGATGTGGTCGAGTATGCGAGAAATCTTCCTTTTGTGGAATATGCGACAGACAATTTGTATACCTGTTCTGTTGATGCCCAGAAGGTGATCGCAGAAAAGATGAAAGAATATAACCTGAACAGGGTTGTGGTAGCTTCATGTACGCCGAGAACTCACGAGCCGCTGTTCCAGTCGGTTCTCGTAAAAGCAGGTTTGAATCCCTACCTGTTTGCCATGGCAAACATAAGGGACCAGTGTTCATGGGTCCACATGGACAGATACGAAGATGCTACAGAAAAGGCAAAGGACCTGGTTAAAATGGCTGTGGCAAGAGTGACCTTCGCGCGCCAGCTCACAAGGCAGAAAATCGAGGTTAACAAGTCGGCCCTGGTCATAGGCGGAGGTATGGCGGGCATTGCTGCGGCTCTGGAGATTGCAGGGATGGGATTTAAGACATACCTGGTGGAAAAGACCGGAAAGCTGGGAGGCAATGCGGCAAAGCTGGGCTTTTCGCCGACAGGCAGGATGTACGATAATTACATCGGTGAATATATCGAAAAAGTAACCGGCAATCCGCAGATAGAAGTTTTTCTTAATACCGAGATAAAGGATATTGACGGCTATGTCGGTAAGTACACAACAATATTGAAAACCGGGGCTGAGGAGAAAGAAATCCATCACGGTGTCGTGATCGTGGCAACAGGTGCCAGGGAGCATAAGCCATCGGAGTATCTGTATGGTTCAAGCAGCAGGGTGATAACCCAGATGGAGCTGGAAAAGCTGCTGAAAGAGGGAAAACTGGATACTGCCGGCATCAGAAACGTTGTGATGATCCAGTGCGTAGGTTCCAGAAATGAGGAAAGACCCTACTGCAGCAGGGTATGTTGCAATCAGGCCATTAAAAATGCCAACATCCTCAAGGAAATGGACAGCGGCATCAATGTGACTGTCCTGTACAGGGATATCAGGTCCTACGGCTTAAATGAAATAAACTATCGTGCTGCCAGAAAAGCAGGGGTGCAATTTATTGGCTATGAGCCTGACCGAAAGCCGGAGGTATCGGAGAACGACGGCAGGCTGGTAATTAAAGTTTATGAGCCTATACTTGGTGAGAATATCGAAATGGAAGCGGACCTGTTGGTGCTGAGCAGCGCCATCGAGCCTGATACGGCTCAGAACAAAGTGATCGCCCAGATGCTGAAAGTGCCGTTGAACCAGGATGGCTTCTTCCTTGAGGCTCACGCAAAGCTGAGACCTGTAGATTTTGCAACTGACGGAGTATATCTCTGCGGACTGGCCCACGCACCCAAAAATCTGAAGGAAAGCATAACCCAGGGCAAGGCTGCGGCTGCAAGGGCTGCAACAGTGATATCCAAGGATACCCTGGAGACTGAAGGCACGATAGCACAGGTCAATGAAAGCCTCTGCGCCGGCTGCGGTGCATGTGAAAAGGTATGCGCCTATAAAGCGATAAGCGTACAGGATATTAAAAAGAGGGATGCCACCGTGAGAAAGGCTGTTGTAAATGCCGCGCTTTGCAAGGGGTGCGGAACCTGCTCGGCTACATGCAGATGTGGGGCTGTTGATGTAAACGGTTTTTCTGACAGGCAGGTAATCAGCGAGATAGAGTACCTTTTAAGGATGTAGCATATAGGGCGTATTTAAGACGGGCAAACAGTGTTTAAGGAAATAACTTTAATTAAGGAGTTAGGGCCATGGATAAGCAAATAGCGCTTCAAAAATCCGGCAGCGAAGATTTAAAAATGTGGGAACCCAAAATAATCGCATTCCTTTGCAACTGGTGCAGCTATGCAGGGGCGGACCTGGCCGGGACCAGCAGGCTCCAGTATTCGCCGAATATAAGGATAATAAGGCTGCCGTGTTCAGGAAGGATAAACCCTTTGTATATCATCAAAGCCTTGGTTGACGGGGCCGATGGCGTCATGGTTTCGGGCTGCCATCCCGGAGATTGTCATTATCTCACAGGCAACATGTATGCCAGAAGGCGTTTTACAATGCTCAGGAGGCTTTTGACCACTGCGGGAATAGAACCTGAAAGGGTGCATTTTACATGGGTTTCAGCCTCTGAAGGGAATCGTTTTGCAGCGGTGGTGGAGGAAGTTGTCAACAAAGTTAAGAAGGTCGGTCCCAACAGAATAAAAGAGATATCAAAATAACTTTTATTTCTAACCTATAGTATAGGAGCGATATAAATGAGTTTTAAAAATCAGAGAGAAGAAATCATTGCCATATGCAAGAACTTGCTGGATGAAGGGAAAGCAAACCTGATACTGGGGTTTGCCGACGGGCCTACCGGGGAAGGTTCTGTTCCCTTTTTCATCAGGAAGAAGGATGAAGTAGATGATATTAAATGGGATGACGCCTGTACAACCAATCTTGCAAAGTATCTGCTTGAAAAGAAAGAGGGGGCTGCGATAATTGCAAAACCCTGTGATGCGAGGGCAATAGTTATGTATATGGCTGAAAACCAGATCGACAGAAGCAAGATTTATATAATTGGCGTAGAGTGCGCCGGAATGAAGGATAAAAACGGAGCTCCGCCCCCTGGATGCCTGGAATGTACATTAAGGACCCCTCCTATATTTGACATTCTTGTTAAAAATGACAATTCAAGTGTTCAGGGGGCTGTAAATACACATGACAGGGAGGAGGAGCCGGGTTTTGCGGATAAGCTCGCCAGGTTCCAAAAGGAAATCAGCAAATGTATCCTATGCTATTCATGCAGGCAGGCATGCTACGGCTGCTATTGCGAGACCTGCTTCATGGACAGGAATATGCCCAACTGGCTTCCCAACGAACTGGACATCGGCTCAAAGATGATGTTTCATCTGGGGCGGACTATGCATCTGGCGGGAAGGTGCGTTGAGTGCGGAGCTTGTGAAAGGGCATGTCCTTCAAGTGTTAAAATCCGCTACCTGATAAAGGAACTTACGGATTTCTGCGAGGAGCTGTACGGTTACAGGGCCGGCATAAATCCCGATGAAATACCTGCCTTGACGGCCTTTGACCAAAATGACAGGGAAGTTGGATTCCTGGGAGGTGAAGATGATGGCTCATGCTGTGGTTCCAAAGGATAGACTGAGGGAAATACTCGGCAGTCTGCTGGGAAAATACAGGCTGGTTGCGCCTGTCAGGGAGGGCTCAACCCTTGTATATAAGGAAGTAAATAATGTGGATGATGTTGTATTGGGTGATGATATCCCTTATAAATCGCCTAAGGAATTCCTCTTCCCACAGGTAGAGAAAATAATGACCTTCAGTAAGGATGGGGAGTTGAAGCCTAACGAGGAGGCTCCGGAGACAATTATTGTGGGAGTGAAGCCCTGTGACCTTGAAGCCTTGAAAGTCATGACTGCTGTGTTCACAAAGGGAAAGTATGTGGATACCTATTTTGAACGAAAGCTTAAGAATACCCTTCTGATAGGCCTTGGCTGCAAATCTGAAAAACCGGGCTGCTTTTGCGCCGAAAGAGGAATAAACAGGGAATATTCTTCCGCATGCGATATTTTCCTGACTGATGAGGGCGACAGCTTTACAGCGACTGTGATTTCGGACAAAGGCCGGGATGTGCTTAAGGATTTTGATCTGGAGAGGAAGGACCGGCAGGAAACCGACCAAAATGAAAGCAGTCAGGCCCCTGTGCTGGATATCGACGCCGATGAAAATACTCTTTTCAACAATACAAACTGGGACGGGATTTCTGAGAAATGCCTGGGATGCGGCACATGTGCATTTGTATGTCCCACGTGCCACTGCTTCGAGTTTAAAGACGTAGTTGTCAAAGGGGAAGCCATAAGATACAGGTGTTGGGACAGCTGCATGTACCCGAAATTTACTCTTCACGCCTCGGGACATAATCCCAGGCCTTCAAAAAAGGAAAGATACCGTCAGCGGGTCATGCACAAGTACCTTTATGTAAAACAAAATTTCGGATATGTTGCCTGCACAGGGTGCGGCAGGTGTATAAGAAGCTGCCCTGTGGGAATGAATATAAAATCTGTTGTATCTGAAATAATGGAGGAATTAAAGTGAGTAATCCTTATTTGCCACAAAAAGCCGAGTTGGTGGAAGTTATACAGGAAACCTCATCCGATCTTGACATAAAGACTTACAGGCTTAAGTTTTTGGATGGAGGAAAGATGGACTTTATGCCGGGTCAGTTTGTAGAACTGTCAATACCCGGAATAGGCGAAGCTCCTTTTGGTTTTGCATCCTCGCCGCTGAACAGGGAATATGTGGAGCTGAGCATCAAAAGGGTTGGGCTGGTTACCGAGGCCCTCCACAGCCTTAAAGCGGGGGCTAAAGTGTGGATAAGGGGACCTTTCGGCAACACTTTCCCGGTAAAGGAAATGGAAGGCAGCAAGATTTTAATAATAGCAGGAGGCTTAGGTCTTGCACCACTAAGACCACTCATCCTGTATATGTTCGACGGACAGAACAGGAATAAGTATGGGGACATCCAAATGCTGCTGGCTGCCAGAAGTACCGGCGATTTCATTTACAGGCGGGAGTTTGGGGAATGGGAAAGGGTAAAAGGCACCAACATAGTTTATACTATAGACAGGCCGGAAGATGGATGGAATGGCAAGGTCGGGTTTCCGCATATCCTCGTTTCCGAGATGGATATTGATACAGCCAATACCTATGCGGTGCTGTGCGGCCCACCCATAATGATCAAATTTGTCTCAAACAAGCTTGTGGGGCTCGGCCTACCGAAAGAAAAAATACTCACCACCCTGGAAATGAGGATGACCTGCGGGGTTGGGAAATGCGGCAAGTGCAACATTGGGCACCAGTATGTATGCATAGACGGACCTGTGTTCAACATGGCTCAGTTGTCCGAGATGCCGGACGAGTATTAGTATGAGAGGTTGGGAAGGAGGCATTTCATACCCTGCTTTTATATAAGAAACTGGTTGTGATGAAGCAAAAATAGGCCACAGGCAGCGAAAGGAGATGGTCCGATGGACAGGTTATACCTTGATCCCCATGAAATAACCGAGGGCTTTGTTGAGGTAGGGTGCAAAAAAACTAATTTGCCTGTGCACAAACTGCTGTTTCTCGGAATCATAGCCGGGGCTTTTATCGCATTTGCAGCACAGGGATCGAACGTGGCGATCCATACGATTACTTCGGTGGGGTTGGGCAAAACCCTTGCAGGAGCCTTGTTTGCTACAGGGCTGATGATGGTTGTGCTAACCGGCGGCGAGCTGTTTACAGGAAATAGTCTTATTGTTGTTTCATGCCTTGAAAAGGAGTCCAGGTGGATAAAACTGTTGAAGAACTGGGTTTTTGTATACCTGGGCAATTTTATTGGGGCGATGATCGTGGTATTTTTTATACTCCTTTCAGGGCAATTCAACTTTTCAAACGGGCTGTTGGGCGGTTTTACAATAAAAGTTGCTGCGTATAAAACCGGCCTGTCCTTCGTCAATGCCTTTTTCCTGGGTATTCTCTGCAACTGGCTGGTTTGCCTCGCCGTATGGATGGCTTCTGCCGCCAAAGATGTTACAGGCAAGATTCTGGCCATATTTTTTCCGATCTGGTTGTTTGTCACCTCAGGCTTTGAACACAGCATTGCAAACATGTACTATATACCGGCAGGTATTCTGGCGAAGCTAAATTCCCAATGGGTACAGGCGGCAGTCTCTCTGGGCGCGAAGCCGGAAAACCTGGACCGACTCAACTGGGGGACCTTTGTGACGAACAACCTCATACCTGTAACCATCGGAAATATCATCGGAGGAACCCTGTTTGTAGGCGCTATTTACTGGGTGAGCTACCTGTACAAAGGAAAAATGAAGGCCGGATGTGAGTGCGCGACAAAAAAATAATGAAATGATAAGCCAAATACGATATAATTGATGAAAAAATGAAAAATGAGGAGATAAATTAACTTGTTGGGCTGACTTGCTGAAAAGGAATATTGATTTATTTCCTGTCCGGGTAGCATGACAAGTTATTAAATAAAACAGAGAGCAAGGGGGAAGGAAAAATGGAGTATAAAAGCGACATAGAAATAGCTCAGAGTACCGAGATGAAGCCTATCGAAGAGATAGCGGAGAAAATCGGCATTAGGCGGAAGGACCTTGAATTGTACGGCAATTACAAAGCAAAGGTGAATTATAACCTGCTCAAGGAATTAAAGGACAAAGAGGACGGAAAGCTCATACTTGTAACTGCCATCAATCCCACTCCTGCAGGTGAGGGTAAGACTACCACATCGGTGGGACTGGGAGACGCCCTGAACAAGATGGGCAAAAAGGTCATGATAGCGCTGAGAGAGCCCTCCCTTGGGCCTGTGTTCGGTGTCAAAGGCGGGGCTGCAGGCGGCGGCTATGCCCAGGTTGTTCCTATGGAGGATATAAACCTGCATTTTACAGGCGATATGCATGCTATAGGAGCGGCAAACAACCTGCTTGCAGCTATGGTTGACAATCATATTTACCAGGGGAACCAGCTCGGTATTGATCCCCGCAGAATCACCTGGAAAAGATGCGTCGACATGAATGACAGGCAGCTGAGATTCATAGTGGACGGACTGAATGGAAAGGCCAACGGCGTTCCGAGGGAGGACGGATTTGACATCACCGTGGCTTCAGAGATAATGGCTATACTCTGCCTGTCCAAAGACCTGGATCACCTGAAGGAAAAACTGAGAAACATCGTGGTAGGCTACACCTATGACGATAAGCCTGTAACCGCAGGCCAGCTGAAGGCGGAAGGCGCTATGGCGGCGCTGCTGAAAGATGCGCTGAAGCCAAACCTTGTGCAGACCCTTGAGCACACACCTGCCTTTGTGCACGGCGGACCCTTCGCCAATATTGCCCACGGCTGCAACAGCATAATGGCCACAAGGATGGCGCTCAAGCTGGCTGATTACGTAGTAACCGAGGCAGGTTTCGGAGCTGACCTCGGAGCGGAAAAATTCCTTGACATAAAGTGCCGTATAGCAGGTCTGAAGCCTTCCGCAGTGGTTATAGTAGCGACGGTAAGGGCACTGAAGCACCACGGCGGCGCATCGAAAGCCGAGCTGGCTGTAGAGAACCTTGAGACTCTTGAAAAAGGATTGCCGAATCTGTTAAAACATATAGAAAACATCACCCAAAAGTATGGATTACCTGCTGTTGTGGCGATAAACAGATTTCCTACTGATACTGAAAAGGAGCTCCGGCTTGTAGAGCAAAAATGCAAGGAATACGGAGCAAACGTGGCACTGTCAGAAGTATGGGCCAAAGGCGGAGAAGGTGGCATTGAACTGGCGAAAGAAGTCATAAGGCTCACCGAAGAAGGAAAGAACAATTTCCGCTTCATATATGAGGATGAAGCATCCATAAAGGAGAAAATTGAAGCAATAGTGCGTGAAGTCTATGGAGGAGACGGTGTCGATTTTACGCCCGCAGCTTCCAAAGAGATAGAAAAACTGGAAGCCCTCGGTTTCGGAAAGTTGCCTGTTTGCATGGCAAAGACCCAATATTCGCTCTCTGATGATCCGAAGAAGCTCGGATGGCCCAAAGGCTTCAAGGTTACCGTAAGGAATGTCAAGGTTTCTGCAGGAGCAGGCTTTATTGTGGCACTGACGGGAGAAATAATGACAATGCCCGGTCTTCCAAAAGTACCGGCGGCAGAAAGCATTGATGTGGATTCTGACGGCAGGATTTCGGGGCTGTTCTGAGCTGGAATTGGGCCCGGCCAAATCGAAGTTAAAGATTGGCGTCGTGTGGAGCGCTGGCTCGATATAGGTATCACACTGCATTGCTACAAATAAATACCACTCAAAGTGAGATATCTGCAATGCCTTCGTCAAAATGAAGCAGCCGGCAGGGAACGGTTGCACCCTTTCCCTGCCGGCTGCATAAGGGTTGGGAGGAATCATGGATGATGACTGAAAAAAGCTGTATAGAGTTTTTGAATATGCTTGCATCAGGGGCTCCGGTACCTGGCGGCGGAGGGGCTTCCGCCATGGTAGGCGCCCTTGGAATGGCTCTCGGGAGCATGGTAGGCAATTTGACTCTCGGCAAGAAAAAATATGAGGCTGTGCAGGAGGATATTAAAACAATTCTTGCGAAAGCGGAAGCTCTCCAGAAGGACCTGTTTGCTCTCGTAGAGAAGGATGCGGAGGTTTTTGAACCGCTTTCGAAGGCTTATGGGCTGCCAAGAAGCACAGAAGAAGAAAAGAAAAAGAGGGATGAAATCATGGAAGGCGCGCTGCGCCTCGCCTGCAGTGTTCCCCTGGAAATAATGGAGAAATCCCTGGAGGCTATCGCCCTTCATGAGGAGCTGGCAGTGAAGGGTACAAGGATCGCCATAAGCGATGTGGGCGTTGGGGTACTCTTTTGCAAATCCGCCCTTATGGGCGCCAGTCTGAACGTGTTCATCAATACAAAGATGATGAAGGACAGGGAATATGCGGAAAGCATAAACAACAGGACTGAAAAGATGCTTGCCGAAGGGATTGAGAGGGCCGACAGGGTTTATAAAGAGGTTGAAAGCGGTATAAAGGACTGAAAATTATGGCTGATTAACCGGAAAGATTGGGGGTAATGTGATGGCTGTTTTGATGAAAGGCATAGAAGTAGTAAATGCCATGAAGGACAGAATTCTGAAGGAAGTAGAGGAGCTGAACGCGAAAGGCGTAACTCCCGGGCTGGCGATAGTAAGGCTTGGCGCCAGGCCTGAGGATCTGTCTTACGAAAAAGGCGCCGTTAAAAGGTGCGAAGGTATGGGGATAAAGTGCAGGGTCTTTGAGTTTCCTGAAACTATTACCCAGGACAATTTTATAGAAGAGTTTAAAAAGATAAACGAAGATGCCGCTATCCATGGCATCCTTTTGTTCAGGCCTTTGCCTAAGCATATAGATGAGAATATAATCAAGTATGTTATAAGCCCTGAAAAGGACATGGACTGTTTAAACCCCGTAAATGTTGCGAAGGTATTTGAAGGGGATGAGACAGGATTCGCTCCTTGTACTCCCGAAGCGGTCATGGATATGCTGGAGCATTACAATATAGACGTTAAAGGTAAACGCGTAGTGGTGATAGGCAGAAGCATGGTAGTTGGCAGGCCTTTATCAATGCTGCTTTTGAAAAAACACGCCACCATAACCGTTTGCCATACCAGGACCTGCAATCTTGAGGAAACGTGCAGAAACGCCGAGATTCTGATTGCGGCGGCAGGGAAGGCTAAGATGGTTACCGATGCCTTTGTTTCAAAAGGGCAGGTTGTGATTGATGTGGGAATCAATGTTGACGAAAACGGGAACCTGTGCGGCGACGTAGATTTCGATAAGGTGAAGGATTTGGTGTCCTACATTACTCCGGTGCCCGGAGGAGTAGGCGCAGTGACCTCCTCGGTGCTTGCAAAACATGTGGTGCAGGCTGCAAAGAGGAGATAAAACCAGTTAACTCCCCGTATTTAAATAAGCTACGGTTAGGTTTTCTCAGGGAGAAATGTTTATTGTTGCCGGCCGGCCGCAATAAACATTTCTCTTTTATTAAGCGTTATTGTAGCGGCAAGCCGTGTTTTTTTAATACTAAAAATAAAAAAATTTTTTCAAAATTTTTAAAAAAAAAGGAGGATTTTTTCGCTTTATATAGAATATATAATCATGCAACATAAAACTAGTAACGAAAGTCAGGAGAAAAATTATGGTTAACTTTAAAAGAGGTTTGATTGTTTCTTGCCAAGCTTTAGAAGGGGAACCGCTTTATGGCCCAGGTATAATGGCCAAGATGGCCTTGGCAGCTAAGGATGGAGGGGCGATAGGTTTAAGGGCAAATGGAGTAAGCGATATTGCTGATATAAAAAAGGTGTGTGATTTACCTATAATAGGGATAATTAAAAGAAAATATCCGGGATATGATGTTTATATCACTCCTACATTGAAGGAGATAGAAGAACTTATCCAGGTTAAGCCTGATATCATAGCGGTAGATTGTACTTTGAGAAAAAGGCCGGGTTTTGACAGGCCTGAAGATTATATAAGGGCAATAAAAGAGAATTACGATGTCATCCTTATGGCGGATATTTCAACATACGAAGAGGGCGTTAACGCATTTTACGCAGGAGCAGACATAATTGCTACTACTATGGCGGGATATACAGATTATACCAGGGATAGGGAATTGCCGGATATTGAATTGATAAAAAAACTCGTAGACAAGGTAAGCGTACCTGTAATTGCCGAGGGCCATATAGAAACTCCGGAACAGGCGGTAAAATGCCTTGAAGCCGGTGCTTTTGCAGTTGTAGTAGGAAGTGCGATAACCAGGCCTCAGCTTATCACGAAAAAATTTGTTGAATCAATAAGCAGGGTTGTTTGACTGCAGTTTTGTTGTACTGGCCTGGTCAGTATGACGTGACATATACTTTAAATTATGGCGGCTAAATATTTAGAATCTAGAGGGATGGCTTTTGGATATGAAAAGTGCGGTTTGCCTTGATATTGGCGGTACATATGTAAAATATTCTATAATTACTGAAGACGGAAAAATATTTAACAACCAAAAGGAAAGGACCTGCAAAACAGGCAGAGAAGGTCTTGTCAGGCAAGTTATGAATATAATCAGCAGGCTTGTGGAACTTTCAAAGGACTACGAGATAAAAGGTATAGGAATATCGAGTGGCGGACAAGTAGACAATAAGACCGGAAAGATTATTTATGCTACCGATAATCTGCCTGGCTGGACAGGTGTTGAGCTTGGTAAAATGGTAAGCGAGCATTTTAAGATGGCCTGTTTCGTTGAAAATGATGTGAATGCTGCTGCTCTTGGCGAACTATATTATGGAAATGGAAAAGGCTATGACGATTTTGTATGTCTTACAATTGGTACCGGTATAGGAGGGGCTTTGGTGCAGAACGGTAAACTGGTGCGCGGGGCAGCAGGTTCTGCAGGGGAAATAGGACATATGATAATCAAAGCCCACGGAAGAAAGTGTAATTGCGGAAACAGAGGCTGCTATGAGCAATATGCTTCCGTAACGGCATTAAAAAGAGATGTGAAAGAAAAGTTGGGAAAGAATTTCCTTCCTTATGATGTCGGCGTGGAATGGCTTTTTGAAAGATATGGGGAAAATGATAAGGTGAAGGAAGTAGTGGACAGGTATATTGATTATATATCAACAGGCATTGTAAGCTTACTGCACGTATTAAATCCCTCATTGGTCATTATAGGCGGAGCGGTAAGTGCAAGTGATATATTGATAAAGGGAATAGAAAAAAGTGTCAAGCTCATGGCAATGCCATCTTTTCTCAAAAGGCTGAAAATAATGCCTGCGTATCTGGATAATAAAGCTTCTTTATATGGGGTAGCATCTTATGTTTTTGAAAAGGTGTAAGCATTAAAAAACCAAAGTATGAAAGGCGGTCGCAAATGAGTCAGATAAACGGAGGTATAATTACATATATAAGCAGCGTTTACAATTCACTTACGAAATCTGAAAAGAAGGTCGCTGATGCTGTAATTAAAGACCCTAATAAAACAATTTACAGTTCCATAAGCGATTTTGCCGATGAAGCACAGGTAGGGGATACTACCATATTAAGGTTTTGTCGGAAAATAGGTTTTAAAAGCTATCAGGCCTTTAAGCTTGCACTTGCCCAGGAGATTTCAAACCAGGATAATGAGGCCGTGAGCGCCCTTAATGTGGAGTTACGTGAAGGGGACACCCTTGAAGAGCTTGCCAGGAAAACATTGAATATTAATGTCTGTGCCCTTAACGAGACCCTTTCACTTCTTGATTTAAAAGAGGTAAAAAAGGCTGTAGACTCAATAGTATCAGCAAAAAAGATAAATTTCTACGGAGTTGGCGTTTCGGCGATAACGGCGCAGGATGCCGTAAGCAAACTGGTCAGAATTGGGCTTAACGCTGCGTGCTTTACGGATATCCACATGCAGATGATGCAGGCGTCGCTCATGTCCGGAGATGATGTAGCAGTCGGAATATCATTTTCAGGCAGCACTAAAGATACTATTGACGTGCTTAAAATGGCAAAAGATACAGGAGCCAAAATTATCAGCATAACTCATCACGCCAGATCGCCGATAACAAAGATTTCTGATATCGTACTTCTCCATGGTTCAAAGGAAGGACCGCTGCAGGGGGGGGCATTATCAACGAAAATGTCGCAACTTATGGTTATCGATGTGCTTTACAACGCTATATTCATGAAATTGGGATCAAAAGCGGTCAGCAACAAAGAAATAACTTCAAAAGCCGTACTGGAAAAGCTTATATAAGAGTGTCAATAGTCTTCTTACGGTATGATTGTTAGCTGTGAGCATGCGACGACGGGTATATGCTTTACCTTTTGATTCAACTTTATCAAAAGTAAAGGAAAGGCCTGATATTAGCGGCTTATGCGGCTATAGTGATTCGTGATGCATCATACCGGCTCTTAAAAGCTGCAGCAATAAGTTCAATACAAAAGGAATACTTAAGATACATTTGCAATTTCAAATGTTAAGACATTTATCGATGGTACATACCATTCTCACAGCAGCAAGCATCTGCACATTTATTTTAATGAAAATATTGTTTTTATCATTTCAGTGAAAAGTTTGAGAAAAGAAAACAAAACAAAATTTTATATTAATAAAAAAATAAGCATGGGAGGTCAAATTCTATGATTAAAAAGTTCAAAAAAGTAATCAGCATCATAGTTTGTGTCCTTTTGAGCATTGCTATGCTGGGAGGATGTGGAGGTGGTGCAGGCAAGACTGCGGGGGATGAGGGCACGAAAGCCTCAGCCGGAGAAACAAAGGCGGAACAAACACAGGAACAACCAAAAGATAAGTTCAAGGGAGTAAAAATAAATGCGTTGCTGGAGGGTCATCCTACAAGTAACGCTCTTAAGCAGCTCGAGGCAGAATTTGAGAAAGAAACCGGTATAGATCTCAATCTGGAAATTGTACCATATAATGAGCTCCCACAGAAAGCACTGCTTGGTTTTAGCCAGAAAAGTGATCGTTATGACGTAATCTTCAATGACAGGGTTTACATGCCAGGTTATGTTGAAAACGACTATATTATACCGCTTGACGATTTCGTTAAAAACGACGAAATAAATAAGTACTGTGATTTGAACGATTTTGTGGAACAGTACCTCAATGCATGTAAGTATAAAGATAAGCTGTATGGACTGCCTGTATATGGAGAAAGTACATTCCTCATGTACAGAAAAGATCTTTTCGAGGAATATGGTATAAAGGTTCCACAGACCATGGATGAAATGGTAGAGGCTGCTAAGACTGTTAAGGAGAAGAGCAATGGAAAGATATACGGTATTACGCTCCGTGGTCAGCAGGGAATACATGCTGTGTATATATGGGCAGGATTTCTCTGGGGATTCGGCGGAAGATGGTTTGATGAAAACGGAAGGCTGGATATTGCTACGCCCGAAGCTATAAAAGCTACAGAATACTATGTAAATCTGCTTACAAATTACGGACCTCCTGGTTTCAGCAATTTCGGATGGCAGGAAAACAGGCTGGCATTCCAGCAAGGAAACGCGGCCATGACCTTTGACGCTACGGTTAACGGAGCATATAATGAAGACCCGAAAGAATCTTCGATAGTCGGAAAAGTCGGTTATGCACCTGTTCCCACAGGGACCGACAAACTGCAGGGAGGACAGTGTTCACTTGCTGTTCATGGGTTGTATATCAGTAAGTTCAGTAAAAATCCTGAAGCGGCATTTATGTTTGCTTCATGGGCTACAGGCAAGGATGTGCAAACCAAGTCTCTCAATATAGAAGCAAACTGTGGCATTTCTTCTAAATCTGCTATGGAGTCAGAGGAATTTAACCAAAAGTATGGTTCATTTAAAGACGGTATGCTTGAAGCGATAAAGAATGGTAATGTAGATTACCTGCCTTCTGTTCCTCAATCAAGTGAAATTATAGAAAAAGTCGGAACTGCATTGTCTCAATGCCTTGCTGGAACAAAGACGCCCAAGGATGCCCTTACTGAAGTGAATGAGGATATAAACAAGAATGTCCTTAAAAAGTAAATGTAATCTACAGTAAACGGTCATAGGTTTTGCAAATAGGCTAGTTTAGCCTATTTGCAAAACATTTCAAAAAGGTAAGGAGTACGATTATGGTGGATGCCAACAACGCACAGAATGCAGTGTTAATGAATAATCCGGGTAGAAAGAAAAGCAAAATACATTTATATTTCCTGCTGCCTTCACTAATTACTATTATAGTTATAATGATAGTTCCTTTCTTTTATTCTTTGTATATTACGCTGCATAATGCCAATCTCCTTGAGAATGGCGGTAGATTTACTTTCAACGGATTGGGCAATTTTATAAGTTTCTTCCAGGATGAAAGGGCGCTAAACGCAATTGCCGTTACATTGAAGTTTGTTTTGGGAGCCGTAGCATTGGAGGCCTTGCTGGGAATAGCTATTTCGCTGTTCCTGGACAGAAACTTCAAAGGAAAATCTATTGTGCGCAGTATTTTGATAGTACCTATGTTTATGACGCCTGTTGTTACCGGGTTGGTTTGGAGAACGTTTTATGATCCTACTGCAGGTATCTTAAATTTTATTTTGGGAGTATTAGGCCTTGGAAACAGGTATGACTGGCTAGGAAATACATTCTCGGCCTTACCGTCAATAATAATGGTAGATGTATGGCAATGGACTCCGTTTATGGTGCTTTTGTTCATGGCAAGCCTTGATTCCATATCTGGTGACATATATGAGGCGGCCTATGTTGCAGGAGCATCAGAATTTCAGTTGATCAAGTATGTGAAACTACCGCTTTTAGTACCCACTGTTTTTATTGCGATTGTTTTAAGAATGATAGATTGCATAAAAGCCTTTGACATCATATATGTGATGACCAAAGGCGGGCCCGGGTTGGCCACGGAAACTATAAACATGTATGCATATACGGTAGGTTTCAACTTTTTTAGGATAGGGTATGCGACTACAATAGCATTTGTATTTACTTTTTGCATAACAACGCTTCTTAGCTTTATCGTATCGAAGTTATTAAACAGAGTAAACACTAATTAAGTAGGTGGTGCAGCAAATGAGAGAATTTAAGAACAGAAAAAGTTCTTCAACATGGATGGTAAAGAGAGGGTTGTTTTGGGTCGTACTGATTATCATACTTGGATTTTTCCTTTTTCCTCCGGTATGGCTGCTTTCTACATCGTTAAAGAATTTTAAAGATGCTTTTGCTATACCTCCCAAAATAATATTTACCCCGACCTTTGAGAACTATGCGTATGTTTTCAGCAATGGGGACTTTGCAAGATATATATTGAACAGTATTGTAATATCTTTTGTTTCCACATTTATTTGTATGCTGCTGGGGGTTCCGGGAGCATATGCCATAGCCTGTTTTGAATTTAAAAGGAAGAAAGATCTTAGCTTCTTTATCTTAAGTACAAGAATTGCGCCACCTATAATGAGCCTTCTGCCTTTATACATAATATTCAACAAATTGGAATTGATAGGGTCAAGATTTCCTTTAATTATTATGTATATACTTATGAATCTTCCTCTCGTTATATGGATAATGCCGGTGTATTTCAGGGAGATACCTCTTGAGCTAAGAGAGGCGGCTATTATCGATGGCTGTTCAGAGTTAAAAGTATTCTGGAAAGTGATGATTCCGTTAGTAAGGTCAGGGCTTGCTGCCACAAGCATACTTTGTATAATACAAGCGTGGAATGAATTTCTTTTCGCGCTGGTACTTTCAGGAAACGACAGTCAAACCCTTCCGGTGGCAGTAACTTCATTTATGACCTTCCAGGGCACCCAGTGGGGACCGTTATCAGCGGCAGGAACCATTATTATGATACCAATGATAATATTCGGTTTTATGGTTCAGAAGAGCTTTGTAAAAGGAATGACTTTGGGGGCTGTCAAAGGATGACGGCAAGCATCAGTTGATGCATATCAATAGTAGGTGAGACGGGCTAAAGTAAAATTTATTATATTAACGCGATAAAATTTGGTAAATCACTCAGCAGCTTGCTGCTGGATCATTTGAAACATATTTTAAATTACATTTTACAAGGGGGATTATATTATGCGTAGCACACTAAACGTTGGAGTAATAGGTTTAGGGTTGATGGGAGCAAGGCATGCACTCGCACTGGACAAGATGCCTCTGGTGAATTTGAAAAGCATCTGTGACGCAAATGAAGAAAGGCTTCAGGCATACTCTGAAAAACTGAAGGTAAAGGGTTATAAAGACTACAAAGAAATGCTTGATGATGAGGAACTGGATGCGGTTAGCATATGCCTGCCGGATAATATGCATCTGGATGTGGTGAAAACTGCTGTTGATAAAAAGAAACATATACTGGTAGAGAAACCTATAGCATCTGAACTCAATGAAGGAAAACAGATATATGAACTCGTAAAGGACTATGATAAGGTCTTCACGGTTGGTCATATTGTGAGATTCGATCCAAGATTTTCTGAAGTCAAAAGGCGTATAAGTGAGGGACAGCTGGGCGATATCATATACCTGTATTGCAGAAGGAACAGTCCGATTACTGGTCCGAAACACTACAAGGGATTCACAGACCTCAGCATGCATGTAATGATTCATGATATTGATATAGTCAACTGGTTTTTCAATTCCAACCCTGTAAAGGTTTATGCAAAAAGCAGGAGTGCGCTACTCAAGGAATATAATATGACCGATTGCATATTTGCGCTTATTGAATATGAGAACGGGGCAATAGCTTGCCTTGAAGCATGCTGGGTATTGCCTGAAAACTTGCCCGGTTCTATAGACGACAAGGTTGAAGTAGTAGGGACAAAGGGAGTTGCATACATTGATTCTTGTGACAAAGGAGTAAATTTCATAGCTGCAGGAAAAGTAGATTATCCTGATTCCAGGCATTGGCCTGATGTAAACGGAGAAATCGGCGGAGCGTTGTATGAGGAATTGACAAGCTTTGTAAATTGTGTCATAAAGGGCAGAAAGCCGGTAGTGAGTGCCTATGATGCCGTAAAAGCTCTTGAAATAGTGGATGCCATTGAAAGATCTAGGAAAGGCGGCTGTGAAATACGGCTGTAACGATTTAAGAGGGGCGGCTTCTTGTACTTAGCGATAAAACGCTTCCATAACAAGGCAAAAGTGCTGGTTTTAGTAAAAATTGAAGGCACTTTTGCCTTGAATTTTTATTTTTTATATACAGTTTTTCTTAAAAGGTGCAGTGATTTATCAGTTCTGTTTGGCAAGACCTTCCTGCTCCATTACCTGAATGATCTGAGTAACAATGGGGACCGGGGCTTCACGGCATGGGAGAATTGCCTGTTCCTCATGCGTTTGTTTGTTAAGTTTAAAAAGGTACATTTTGACAGCAATATGTGCTATAATATTTTCCAAACTTTGTTTATGAGGAGTATGATCATGGGGACACAGGTACCGTTGATTGAACTGGAGAGACGTATGAGATGCTTCAGGGCCAAGATGGAAGCGTCATATCCGGAGTGGGAGACAGCTGTTATTTTCAGCAAAATAAACCTTTATTACTTTACCGGCACTATGCAGGACGGCATGCTGCTCATCCCCCGGGACGATGAAGCGGTATACTGGGTGCGCAGAAGCTATGAGCGGGCATTGGATGAATCACTGTTTCCGAACATAAAATCAATGGACAGTTTTCGCGATGCTGCGGCAGCCACCGGAAAGCTTACCGGCACAGTGTACCTGGAAACGGAAGTGGTGCCGCTGGCATTGTACCAACGATTTCAAAAATACTTTCCTTTTACGGATGTAAAGCCTCTTGACGCCCAGATCGCCGCGGTAAGGGCTGTGAAAAGCGAGTATGAATTGTCCCTGATGGAACGATCCGGCAATATCCATCGGCAGGTATTGGAAGAACGGGTACCCCAAATGCTTCGGGAAGGGATGAGCGAGGCGGAACTCGCCGCTGAGCTGTATTCCGTTATGATAGAGGAAGGCCATCATGGGATAGCCCGCTTTGGAATGTTCGATACCGAAATGTTATTAGGGCACATCTGCTTTGGGGAAAGCTCTATTTATCCTACGTATTTTAACGGGCCCGGAGGCAATTGCGGTTTGAGCCCTGCAGTGCCTTTGCTGGGAAGCCGTGAGCGCAAACTTAAGAAAGGAGACCTGGTTTTTATCGATATCGGCTGTGGAGTGGATGGATATCACACTGATAAAACCATGACTTACATGTTCGGGAAGCCCCTTCCCAAGGAAGCCATGGATGCCCATTACAAATGCGTCGATATACAGGACGAGATTGCAGCTATGCTGAAACCCGGCGCCGTTCCGTCTCAAATATACAGGACTGTAATGGATAAACTTACCGATGATTTTTTAGAAAATTTTATGGGCTTTGGAAGCCGCAAGGTGAAGTTCCTCGGCCATGGAATAGGCCTGCATATTGATGAATTTCCTGTTATTGCCGAAGGGTTTTCCGAACCGCTGCAGGAAGGGATGGCCTTTGCCCTTGAGCCCAAAAAGGGGATTGCGAATATTGGAATGGTGGGCATTGAGAATACCTTCCTGGTCACCCCTGGAGGAGGACGGTGCATTACCGGAAACAGCCGCGGGCTTATTCCTGTATATTGATGTAAGCACTTGCGGGATAAAAGCTTTGTTATCGCATAAATTCCGGCGCGTGATGGGTTTGGAGAAGCATTACAATGAGGGCCGGACGGCGCCCGGACGGTTTTGCCTCCTTTCTGCCAAACCCAGGCTGCTGGCTGCCCTTCTTGAACCGAAGCCGAGGTATTTATCCGCCAGGGACCTGAAATTTGGGCGCGTGGCTGAATTCATCAAATATGCCGATGTCACCGAGCCTTCCACTCTATACCTGTTCAGAGTCCCAATAATTTCATCGGCGGTTTTTATTCCCATGCCGTGACCGTAGTAAGTCCCGTTGCCGAGGTCGATAGTATTCTCACCTTGCCATTCGGGAGTTTCAGGGCTTACGTCGGGATTTTTGAAATACCTGCAGTCGCCCGGCAGATGATCCGCCGGGTTTCTATAATATTCAATGCCTAAGTCGCTGTCAAGATGCTGCCAGTCCATCAGGTATATGCCTGCAAATAAGCGGTTAAAAAGCTCTTGGGGCAAGATATCCAGGAGCCCTTTGTAAAAAACAATAACTATTGCTGTGGCACACTCTGTACCGTATTTTGAGCTGTTGGTGTAGATGTCATTGATCCCATCGGAAGGGTTAATTCCTCTTTTCAGCAGGAAGCCTCCTTCATTTGTACGTATCCAGTAATCGGGATTGCAGACGGAGTCACGGAAGGTTCTGAATGAAAAATAGCTTCTATAAAGCTTTAAAGACGCGCCGATGATGCTCTTCCGCAGGCTCGCTTCAAATCTCAGCTGCTCTGTCGAGTCATAGCTGTAGACGGTATTGCTGGAAAACAGTATATTCATTATTTTTGTTTCCACAGTATCCAGCTGGTACTGTTTAATTATATCATCGAGGCTGACCAAACTGCCTGATATCATGATCATGGCGTCCAACCTCCCATTTTTACGGCGTAGGCTATTTGCTCCTGAATAGGGGAATGAAGCCATTTGTGCCACCAGTAATAATTTCTTCTGTACAGCAGTGATGAGCAGTTGGAAAGCAATGTTTTGGTATAATTGTCTAATGAGTTAAAGGTGCCAAGCAGCCTATGTTCGTCTTCACTCAGGGGGACTGCTAGTTTTCCGCTGTCGGCGATTACGGCTTTGCAAAGGTATTTGGCTTCTAAAGATACGGCAAAAGGTATGGGACTGCAGCTTTGATGAAGGCTTTCTCCTGTGTAGTATAAAAAGGGATAGTTCTCATTGAGCCACCTGATGCAGCATGAATATTGCTGCAGTCTGTCCCTACTGCTGCTCCTGTCCATACATGGTATAAATTTAAGGAGCCTGGCCGCCAGCTCATAATCTTTTTGCCTGGGGGACAGCAAGCGGTGTGCGATCAGGTACAGTACGTGAGGGTCACCTGACTCAAAGCAAGTCCAGATTAAATCATAGGTGAAGGCACCCTTGCAGTGCCTGTCAAACAGCAGGTTTACAATTACAGGCAAGACAGTTTTATCCTTATATGATTTTATGATATGTAAAGCAGCGATATCTATGACCTCATCATGACTTTTGTCCATACCGTCATTTATGCAGCCTGTTTTAAGAATCCACTTCAATGCCGAGTGAGTTGCCTGTCTGGAGTCCTGGGGCAGGCTTCTTATATTCGAAGGTTTTCTTGCCAGTATTTTAGCTGTAATTTGCAGGGCGCTCTTATTTCGTGGATTTAAATGCTTGTGCAGGCCGGATTCCTCAATCTCGCGGCGCAGTGCAAACAAAGTTGAGAATTGAAGCTTTTCATCGTTTAGCAGGCTGACGGCTTTGTCCCTGCCATTTTTAAGAGTTGACTTAAAAAAGGCCTTTAACCTGTCAATTCCGTCAGCGCACCTGATCTTATCCAAAATGTTCACATCGTTTAGGTCATGAATGGAATCGGACATACGGCGCATAAACCTCCCCTTTGCATATTGCCATAATCCATAATATGCGGCGGAGATGAAAATGCGCACAGGCTTCATAAATTTGGCCCTTTGAAATTTAAAATTGCCGGTGAACAAAGGAAATATACCGTTTATCCGGGCCGGTGCTGCCCATGCCGAAGGTTTACCGGCTGTATTTATGAAAATTCTTGTTAGTGCCTATGACGAAAATATTTTCTTCGTATATGGAGATATTAATAATGCGAAAGGATGACGAACTCGGAGGAGCAAGCTTATGGATCATACAGTTGTGAATGAGTTGAACGCGATACTTAAAGGCGAGCATATGGCCATCGGCGCATATGAAAGGCTGATAGGGGACTGCCAGGATGAGAAGGTAAGAAATGAGCTCAAACGGTTTCAGCAGGACCATATAAGGCATGCCGGTGAACTGGCTCAGCGCATCCGTACTCTGGGAGGACAGCCCTATGGCGGCACGGGATTTGCCGGCCTGATGGCGAGCGCTAAAGGACTGGTAGAGAGTGCAACCGGAAAGGGTACTGCCGATGTTTTAAGAAGAGCCTATGACGGTGAAGACAAAGGAATTGCGATGGCAGAGGAAATAGTAAAAGGAGACCTGGACGATGAAAGCTGCGGCCTGGTAAAAAGAATCCTCGGCGAGGACCATGACCATTTGAGAAGAATGGCTGATATGATAGGAGAATACGAAAATATGGAGTAACCGGGCCAGGTGGTGGCCCTTGGCTCGCCTCACAAGGGGAGAAGCAGATGTCGGTTAAATTGGTTGAATTGATAAGAGACTCTACGGTAGAAAGCATTCACAGAGGAAGCATTGTAGTTGTGGATTCAAACCGGAATATACTGTATGAAGCAGGCAATGCTGAAGTTCCGGTTTTTTTCCATTCCTCAGCCAAGCCCCTTCAGGCTGTTGCTGCCCTTGAGGCCGGCATAGCCGAGAAGTATGGTCTTGATTTGAAAGAGATTGCTGTGATGTCCTCTTCCCACATAGGAGAAAAAGAGCATATTGATACCCTGAAAGGCATAATGGGCAAAATAGGGGTTAACGAGAATGCGCTACTTTGCGGCATCCATGAACCGTACAGCAAAGAGGCTGCTAAGGAATTGATTTTGGCAGGGCTTACGCCGTCTACACTCCATTGCAACTGTTCCGGAAAACACCTGGGTTTGATAGCGGCCTCAAAGGCAAAAGGATTATCTATAGAAGACTATTACAGGGCTGAACACGACATTCAGAAAGAAGTAAAAAAAGTCATTGCTGAGTTTAGCGGTACCAGCTCGGAAGACATTGTGACAGCCGTCGACGGCTGCGGTATCCCTGTTTTCGGGCTACCCCTCAAAAACATGGCTTTAGCCTTCGCAAACCTGGGCAATATGGAGTTTTCAGGCGGCAAATACAGCAAGTCGCAAAACTATGTTATAAGTGCTATGACGTTGTATCCTGAGATGGTGGCGGGCAACGGCAGGCTTGATACTGAAGTCATAAAGCGCTTTGGAGACAGGCTTCTCATAAAGACAGGTGCTGAGGCGGTGAGCTGTATAAGTCTGCTGGGCAGGGCCACGGGTATAGCTCTGAAGATAGATGACGGCGCACAAAGGGCTATAGCCCCTGCCGTGCTGGAAACCCTCCTGCAGGTGGGTTTTATAAGCAGGGAGGAGGCCGAAAGCATGAAAGATTTCTGGATCCCGCCTGTAAAAAACAACAAGGGTGAGAAAGTGGGGGAACTGAGGGCTGATTTTAAGTTGAAAAAGCCGGCTGCGGTGCAATAGCCCCACTTTTGCTGCAAATCCATCATTCTGAACCATGGCAGCGAATGTGAGGGGTAGCATTTATTTTAAAGCACATATAAACATCGCTGTCACTTGACAAAGTTTACGTTATTTTCTAAAGGACATGCGTGGTTTATAAGCCGACACAAAAGCGTTTATACCGTATAAAAAAGAAGGGACCTACCAAAACGAAAGTATGTTCCTTTTTTATTGCCCTATGTCATATGCATTGTTATAATTATGAAGAGAAGGTCGTCAACATTGAAAGATTGATGCTGCTTTTCAGAAGATGTCGGTGAGGCGCTTTTCTCTTTATAGGGCAGCGTCAAACTAATAGAAAGGTGCGAAATGGGTAACATTGCATCGGTTGTTATAAGCAATGCGACAAGGGAATATGACAGGGAATACCATTACGCCATCCCTGATGAGCTTAAGGAGAAGGTTGTGCCCGGGGTGAGGGTTATTGTGCCTTTCGGCAGGGGCAATAAATCCGTAGAAGCATATGTTTACAAGGTGCTTGACGCATCTGAAATGACCGGTTTGAAAGAAATAAAAAAGGTGATAGATGAGAAGCCTATCCTTGATGAAAAAATGCTCAAACTTTCCGAATGGATGAAAGAAAGATACATATGCACTTATTCAGACGCCATAAAGTGTATGCTTCCTGCAGGCATAGGGATAAAAAGCACGAGGATAGTGAAGCTTGTCAGGCACGACGGGGACTTGAAGGGTGATGCAGGGAAAATTCTTGAACTGCTCGCTGAAGAAGGCGGTGAGTGTGAATATGAAGAACTCAGGAAGAAATCGGGAGCAAGAAGTTTTGCAAAACACATCAGGGTCTTGGAGGAATCAGGTCTGGTAAGCATATTTGAGGAATACAGCACCCGTGTCAGAGAAAAATATGTCAGGGTGGCTTACCTGGCTGTTCCGAGAGATGAAATAATCGATGAGATAGAGAACAACAGAATCAAGAGAATTCAACAGATCAGGGTGCTTGAAATGCTGTTGGACAACGAATACATATCTACTGCTGATATCGTGAGATTTTCGGGAGTTTCAAGCTCGGTCCTGGATACGCTTAAAAAATACGGGTACATCGATTTTAAGGATATTGAGGTCAGCAGAGATCCGGTAAGAAGCAGTACTGTTATAAAGACAAAGGCCCTGGAGCCTACTCCCCAGCAGGCTGAAGTGATAAGCAAGGTCAAGGAGCAGCTGGACAGCGGGGAGTTTGGCGAGGTGTTGCTGCACGGCGTTACAGGAAGCGGGAAAACGGAAGTGTATTTGCAGTTAATACAATATGTCATTGAAATGGATAAGCAGGCTATTGTACTTGTGCCTGAGATATCCCTGACGCCCCAGATGGTGGAGCGGTTTAAAGGCAGATTCGGCAACGATGTGGCGGTTTTGCACAGCAGGCTGTCCCTTGGTGAGAGATATGACCAGTGGAGGCTGATAAGACAGGGGAAAATAAAAGTTGCAGTCGGAGCAAGGTCGGCGGTCTTTGCACCTTTCGATAAGCTGGGAATTATAATTATTGACGAGGAGCATGAAAGCTCATATAAATCTGAGATAACCCCCAAGTATCATGCGGCGGATATCGCAAGAAAACGGTGCCGGGATGAAAAGGCGGTGCTGCTGTGCGGGTCTGCTACACCTTCGGTGGAGACCTATTACAGGGCCAGGCAAGGGGAGATAGAACTGCTTGAGATGACTGACAGGGCCAATAGAATGGTCATGCCTGAGGTTCATATAGTTGACATGAGAAAAGAACTGGAAGAGGGAAATAGGTCTGTTTTCAGCAGAAAGCTTGCAAAGGAGATAGAAAGCAATATTGAAGCCGGCCGGCAGACCATGCTTTTTTTGAACAGGAGGGGTTACGCATCTTTTGTTTTGTGCAGGAGCTGCGGAAAAGCGATCACCTGCGTGAACTGCAACGTTTCTCTGACCTACCACGCGGCGGATGACAGGCTGATATGCCATTACTGCGGATATACTGAAAAGGTACCGAAAACATGCCCAAACTGCAACAGCACTTATATAAGGTATTTCGGCACAGGGACCCAGAAGATAGAAGATGAACTTAAAAAGCAATTTCCCGGCTGCTCGGTTATAAGGATGGACATGGACACCACAACGTATAAGAACTCTCATGAGGAGATATTGAGGGAATTCCGGGAGAAGAACATAAATATTATGGTAGGAACACAGATGATAGCCAAGGGCCACGATTTTCCCAACGTTACGCTGGTTGGTGTCCTGGCGGCCGACAGCCTTTTGAACACCGGCGATTACAGGGCCTCCGAAAGGACCTTTCAGTTGATAACACAAGTTGCAGGAAGAGCCGGAAGAGGAGAAGTTCCCGGAAAAGTGGTAATTCAAACATACAACACCGAGGATTTTAGCATACTTGCGGCTTGCAGGCATGATTATGCCTCTTTTTACAAGCAGGAAATTACTGTAAGGCAAAAGCTTAATTATCCTCCCTTTACCAATATTGCCGTTGTAGTGCTCAGCGGGGTTAATGACAGGCTGGTGCTGGATAGGGCAAAGGCTGTGAGGAAATCCATACTGGACACCTTTTGCATAAATGAGGGGGATCCTCTGGTCCTCGGGCCTGCAAGGGCGCCCTTGTCAAAAATCAAAGGCAAATACAGATGGAGGATAGTAATAAAGTGTAAAAGTATGGATAAACTTATAAATGGCCTCAGTAAAGTGTCCGACGGCTTTTACGGCGGAAGTAAAAGAAGCGGTGTGGAATTGAGTGTAGATATCAATCCTTTAAATATGCTATAATTGATAAAAAAGGCAGGGGTGGCTTATGGCTATAAGGCAAATAAGGACGGAAGAAGACGAAATTTTAAGAAAAAAATCCAAAAAAGTTGATGTTATTGATGATAGGATAATCGCTCTTATCAAAGATATGGCCGATACAATGTACAAGGCAAATGGAGTAGGGCTTGCAGCCCCGCAAATCGGAATACTCAAAAGGATTGTGGTGATAGATGTCGGAGAAGGGCTGATAGAACTTATCAATCCGGTGATAAAAAGCCAGTCCGGAGAGCAGATTGAAATTGAAGGCTGCCTTAGTATTCCGGGCGTGTTTGGCGAGGTGAAGCGCCCTGCCGAGGTTGTTGTGGAGGCTTTGAATCCGAAGGGTGAAAAAATAACCGTCGAAGGAAAGGACCTTCTCGCTGTGGCCCTGTGTCATGAAATAGACCACCTTGACGGGATTTTGTTCAAGGATAAGGTGATAAGGTTCGTAGACAAGGAAGAGATCGAGGAGAAGTTATGAAAAATTCAGCTTCCCATGTGATAAATATTTATAGTAACCGTTAAGGAGTGACTGAAGTTTGAGGATTGTTTTCATGGGGACGCCGGAATTCGCCGTTCCCAGCCTGGAAATGCTGGTAAAGGAAGGATATGACCTGGCCGCTGTCGTTACCCAGCCGGATAAGCCTAAAGGAAGGGGGAACAAACTGGCATTTCCCCCTGTGAAAGAAAAGGCGCTGGAATACGGCGTCCAGGTGCTGCAGCCGTCAAAGATCAAAACGCCTGAATTTGTCGAGACCCTGAAGGAAATACATCCTGACTTGCTGGTTACCGTTGCATATGGAAAGATACTTTCAAAAGAAATACTTGATGTTCCCCCGCTGGGCTGCATAAATGTTCATGGGTCTCTTCTTCCGAAATACAGGGGCGCCGCACCCATACACTGGGCCATAATAAACGGCGAATCGGTAACCGGGATAACCACCATGTATACCGATATTGGCATGGATACCGGCGACATGTTGTTGAAGGCGGAAATAGAAATAACTGATGATATGACGGCAGGCGAGCTTCATGACAGGTTGTCAGTGCTGGGCGCGGAAGTGCTTAAGAAAACGCTGGAGAAGCTGAAGAACGGTACATTGGAGAGAATTCCCCAGTCCGAAAAGGACGCTACGTACGCTCCCATGATCAAAAAAGATCTGGGCTGCATTAACTGGTCAAAATCGTCCAGGGAAATACATAACCTTGTAAGGGGTACCAATCCGTGGCCGGGTGCCTATACGTTTTACAAAGGGGACAGGATGCGGGTGTGGAAAACCGAAGTGATAGAAGGTGTCTCTTCCGGAATCAGGCCGGGCACTATAAGTGAAGTGAGCAAGGAAGGCATGACGGTGGCTTGCGGCACAGGACTGCTGAGGATACAGGAATTGCAGTTTGATTCGTGCAGGAGAATGTGTGTAAGTGAGTATATCTGCGGTCATAGAATAGACGAAGGTGAAGTCCTTGGATAAGAGCATAAAGGATTTTTTGTTTTTATCCGGACTGCTGATGCTGTTTTCAGTTTCAATACTGGCGATTTTTGGTTATATTTACCGCTATTCCGACATAAATACTTATAGCAATATATTATTATTTCTTATTGCAGTGACAATAATAGTAATATTGGTTTTTATAATTGCCATGGCGGCAGTGCTTCATGCTTACAGAAAGAGGCACGTAAGCTCTGCATTTTCGTGGCCGGTAAAGTTAGGGTTAAGGGTTTTATTGCCTTTTGTTACTTTTATCTCGGGGATTTTGAAAGGAGAAAAGGATGCAATAAGGAGATTCTATGTTGATATAAACAATATTCTGGCCGGGTCATATAACAAGAAATATTCACCTGAAAAGGTGCTTGTGGTGGTTCCCCATTGTCTGCAGGATTCGGCCTGCGATTGTAAAGTCACTAATGATATAGGCAACTGCAAGAGATGTGGAAAATGCACCATAGGTGATATAGCGCGCATCGCTGAAGAAATGAAGGTGGAAGCCAGGGTGGCCACAGGAGGGACAGCGGCAAGAAATTTTGTAAACATGAGCAGGCCGGAGGTAATACTGTCTGTAGCGTGTGAAAGGGATCTGGTGGTGGGAATAAGCGATGTAGGCAACATACCCGTATTTGGGATTGTAAATGAAAGGCCCAATGGGCCATGCCGTGATACTACCGTGGACGTTGGGGTTTTAAGGAAGAGGCTGGAGGAAATTGTAAAGCTGTAAGTCAGTGATAGGAGGTTATTGATATGCCTTATTTTTATGGATACGACCCGTATATTGTACTTGTCATACCGGCGCTTTTATTCGCTCTGTACGCCCAGTTCAAGGTGAAAAGCACCTTTAACAGATACAGGAAATATATAAACAGCCGCGGATTGACAGGAGCGGATATAGCAAGGATCATCCTTGACAGGAACGGCCTTTATGACGTAGCCGTAGAACGCGTGAGAGGGGAGCTTACCGACCATTATGACCCCAAGACGAAGACGGTGAGGTTATCTGAGGTGGTATATTCCAGCGCTTCTGTAGCGGCCCTGGGAGTTGCTGCCCACGAAACAGGGCACGCTGTGCAGCACAAGGTCGGATATGCACCGCTGGCTTTGAGAAGCAGCCTTGTGCCTGTGGCAGGCATCGGTTCATCCTTTGGACCTTATATGGCCATTTTGGGACTTGTATTCGGCTGGGAACCTCTGGTGAATCTGGGCATAATACTGTATACGGCGGCAGTCGCTTTTTATGTTGTGACCCTGCCTGTGGAGTTCAACGCCAGTGCAAGGGCCATAAGCGCTCTTGAGACTGCAGCAATAATCAGCACTGATGAAATAATTCCCGCCAAAAAGGTATTGAGGGCGGCTGCAATGACATATGTGGCGTCCGCTGCAGTGGCTTTGGCGAGCTTGCTGAGGCTTGTCCTCCTTGCAGGCGGCAGAAGAGATGATTAAAAAGAGATGGGTAGATGAATGGCTGTTGATTTGTCAAGGGAAATAGCGTTAAAAATACTATACGAAATAAATGAAAAAGGAGCCTACTCCAATATATCGCTCAACAAGCATCTTGAAGCTCATAAACTGCGGGATATCGATAAGGACTTCATTACGGACCTTGTATACGGCTCTGTAAAGTGGAGGCTGACGATTGACTGGATAGTGGAGCAGTTTTCCAATATAAAAATCGCGAAAATTTCACCTTGGATATTGAATATTTTGCGCCTTGGCCTTTACCAGATGCTGTTTACGGATAAGATACCGGAATCGGCTGCAGTAAATGAAAGCGTCAAGCTTTCAAAAAAATACGGACATTCCGGTTCAACGGGTTACGTCAATGGAATATTAAGGAACATAGCAAGAAAAAAGCACGAGATCGAATACCCCAGCAGGGATAAAGAACCTATTAAATACCTGTCAGTAAAGTACTCACATCCTGAATGGCTGGTCAGGCGGTGGGTAAACCTGTATGGAGAGGATTTTACTGAAAGCCTCCTGGCTGTCAATAATGAAGTGCCTGATTTTACCGTGAGGGTCAACACTCTTAAGATTACCAGGGAAAATCTGATTGAGGCATTGCAAAAGGAAGGTCTGGAAGCCTTTAAGGGTAAATATGCCGAAGATGCCGTGATAATCAGGAGTCCTTCGTCAATTTCGAGACTGGAATCCTTTAAAAAAGGCTATTTTCAGGTACAGGACGAGAGTTCAATGCTGGTTGGGAAGGTGCTGGACCCAAAGCCGGGTGAGCTTATAATAGATGTTTGCGGCGCTCCGGGGGGGAAATCCACCCATATTGCCCAGTTGATGAACAATAGGGGCACTGTGATATCCAGGGATATTCATGAACATAAACTCAAGCTGATACAAGATGCGGTGAAGAGGCTTGAAATTGATATTGTAAAAACGGAATTGTTCGATGCCACGCTGGTGGATGAGAGTTACATCGAGAAGGCTCACAGGGTGCTGGTGGATGCCCCCTGTACAGGTCTGGGAATTATCAGGCGCAAACCGGATATAAAATGGGCAAGAAAGGCCGCCGATGTGGAAGAAATTGCAGGGCTTCAGAAAAAAATCCTTGCTGCAGCATCACGGTACGTGAAGCCTGGTGGGGTGCTTGTATACAGCACATGCACGATAGAGCCTGAGGAAAATGAAGAAATTGTAAAGTGGTTTCTGAGTTTAAATCGTGATTTTGCCGCAGAAGACCTTTCGCCCTTCCTGCCTGGGGGACTTGCAGGTAAAACTGCGGGAAACGGATATATACAGTTATTTCCGAACAGGGATGGCGTGGATGGCTTCTTTATTTCGAGACTGAGGAAAAGAGGGTAGGCTGATGAAGGATAAAATAAATTTGCTTGGCATGACGATTGATGAACTCCAGGATATGCTTGTAGGAATAGGCCAGCAGAGATTCAGGGCAAAACAGGTTTTCAGCTGGCTGGGCAAGGGTGTGAAAGATATTGATGATATGACAGATCTGCCTAAGACACTGAGGCAGGAGCTTAAGAACATCGCTTATATCGGAGGCTTGGAAATACTGAGAAAGCTGGTATCAAAAGACGGCACGGCCAAATACCTGTTTAAGCTGGATGACGGCAATATAATAGAAAGCGTCCTTATGGAATATAAGCACGGCTTCACCGTTTGCGTGTCGTCTCAGGTCGGCTGCAAGATGGGGTGCAGGTTTTGTGCTTCTGCAGGCATAGGCTTCGTCAGGAACCTTTCAGCGGGGGAGATGCTTGATCAGGTAATCGCTATCCAGAAGGACAAGGGTGAAAAGATTGGGAATATTGTAATTATGGGTATAGGGGAACCAATGGATAATTACGACAATGTCATAAAATTCCTGAAACTTGCCCATTCGCTGGAGAGTTTAAACATCAGCTACAGGCGCATGACGATTTCTACCTGCGGGCTGGTGCCTGAAATATTGAAGCTTTCCAAGGAGGACATGCCCGTCAATCTTTCAATTTCCCTGCATGCTCCTAATGACGAAATCAGGGAGCAAATAATGCCTATTAATAAAAAGTATTCTATTGACAAAATAGTTGAAGCATGTAAGATATATACTGAGATAACCAGAAGAAGGATTACCTTTGAATATGCGATGATCGCAGGGGTGAACGACTCGGTGGAAAATGCTTCTGAGCTGGCGCGCAAGATAAAAGGGCTGCTTTGCCATGTGAATTTGATACCTGTAAACGCTATTGAGCACGCTGAGTTCAGTCAAAGCGACAGAGTTCATATTGAGAAGTTTAAAGAAACCCTTGAGAGATATGGTATAGAAACGACTATAAGGCGCGAGCTCGGCGAGGACATCAATGCCGCATGCGGTCAGCTACGCAGGAGCGTTATTGAGGCTGGCGGCTGATTTTAACTACTTGGGTGGTGGATTTATGAAATTTGCAGTAAAAAGCGATAAAGGAAGGGTAAGAGAGAATAATGAAGACAGCTACAACATAATCTCAGGATATCCTAAGACTTCTTTTGCCTTCATTATTGCAGACGGCATGGGAGGCCACAATTCGGGAGAGGTTGCCAGCAAAATGGCGGTAGAATTTGCCGGGGACTATATACGGAACTTTCCTGGAAAATTTTCCTGCGAAGAAGACATTCCTGCCGCCATAAGAGAAGTGATGCAAAAAGCAAATGCCAGAGTTTACAATAAATCTTTGGAGCAGGAAGCCAACTTCGGCATGGGAACTACTTTCACTATTGCCTTTATACACGGGACAAAGCTGTTTATCGGGCATGTAGGCGACAGCAGGGTATATCTTATAAGGGAAGGCAGTATTGAGCTCTTGACTACGGACCACTCCTTTATCGAAGAGCTGATAAGAAACGGTTCTTTGACAAGGGAAGAAGCCCACAATCATCCGGGCAGGAACGTGATAACCAGGGCTTTAGGGTGTTTCGAGGAAATACAGATAGATACCTATTCATGTGACTTGCTTAAAGGTGATTTTATTCTTTTGTGCACAGACGGGTTAACCAATATGCTTGACGAAAATGAAATAAAAGCTGTAGTTGAGAAACTGGATGAGCCGCAGTCAATATGCGACGAACTGGTCAGAAGGGCGAATGAGAACGGTGGAGAAGATAATATTACCGTGATCGTAATCAAGAATGATTGAAACGGGAGATGTTTATGGAAGGTCGAATTCTTGGAAACAGGTATGAGCTGATAGAGAAAATCGGCGGCGGGGGAATGGCTGTTGTATATAAAGCCAGGTGCAGATTGCTCAACAGGTATGTTGCGGTAAAGATTTTGAGGACGGAATTCACAAACGATGAAGAATTTGTAAAAAGGTTCCGCATCGAGGCCCAGGCTGCCGCGAGCCTATCCCATCCCAATATTGTGTCAATATACGATGTGGGAGAGGAAGACGGCATACACTACATTGTAATGGAATATATCGACGGGATTACTTTAAAGCAGTATATAGCTAAGAAGGGCGCTTTACCATGGAGAGAGGCCGTAAATATAACCATACAGATTTGTTCTGCTATAGAACAGGCCCACAGGAAACATATTGTGCACAGGGACATCAAGCCGCATAATATCCTGCTTACAAGGGATGGAATTGCAAAAGTGACGGACTTCGGCATTGCCAGGGCGGCGTCATCCTCAACCATAACCATGGTTGGAAACACCATAGGTTCCGTGCATTATTTCTCGCCTGAGCAGGCGAGAGGAGGTTATATCGACGAGAAATCGGATCTGTATTCTCTTGGCATTGCCTTATATGAGATGCTTACAGGGAGGGTTCCTTTCGAGAGCGATACTCCGGTGGCGGTAGCTCTCATGCATATACAGAGTAAAGCCAGGCCGCCTGTGGAAATTAACAGCGATATTCCCCAGGGGGTAAATGATATTGTTATGAAAGCCATTGAGAAGGAGCAGAGCAAGCGGTACCAATCCGCATCCGACATGCTTTCGGACCTTTACAGGGTCCTTAAAGAGCCGGATCTGAGGTTTATAAATTCTTCAATTGAAGAAGATTTTCCGACAAGAAAGGTTGAGGTCATCAGGAGCGATGATTTAATAGAAAAGGAGGAGAGGGGAATTAACTCCAAGAGTTTAAAAGAGAAAAAGCGTGACAGGATTACGACCTGGCTTGCAGTCATCACTTCGTTGATCATAATTTTTATTTTCGGGTATGTAGGCTATAGCATAGTGATGCCCTCTATAGCGACTGAAAAGGAGTTTACTGTGGACAACTATGTGGGCAGAAACTTTGATGAGGTTAAAGAAGAACTGGAAAAGTATAACATAAACGTAAAAGGAAAAAGAGTGTATGACGAGAACAAACCAAAGGGCGTTATAATCTCCCAGAGCATAACGGCAGGCCAAAAACTTAAGCTTTCAGAGCAAAATACTATAGAATTTGAAGTGAGCGACGGGCCCAAAATGGTAAAAGTACCTGAACTCAAAAACGCTGAAAGCAGATTGGCGGAAGCCGAACTAAGACAGCAGGGATTGAATATCAAAATAGTAGAGGAATTTAGTGATTCTATTGCAAACGGACACGTGATACGGACAGAACCGGTAGCCGGCGAAGAGGTCAAAGCCGGCACCGTTGTAACGGTATATATAAGTAAAGGACCTGAACTGAAAAAGGTGACAGTGCCAGATCTGATTGGTAAAACCAGGGCAGAGGCCCAGCAGTTGTTAGTCGCCAGCGGTCTTACTATAGGTAAAATAGAGCCCGCAGATGTTATAAATGATGTTGCAAAGATTATAAAACAGGTACCGGCTGCGAACACTGAGGTTAATGAAGGCAGTGCGGTGGACATAACCTTTGAAACTATCCCTGATGAAAAGGATCAGGGCGGCGGCGACCAGAATACGGGCGAAAATCAGGGCGATAGCGGTCAGACCGGAATTGGCAGCAGGAAAATTGTCACTGAGAAAATAAACCTTGATGACCCTGACAGCTACGGTAAAAGAATAAAGGTGCACATTGAAGCCATACCTTCGGATACCGGAAAAGCCGAAGTTTTGTTGGATGATACGATAAGAAAGGAGAGATTTCCCCTCACCGTTGAGATACCTGTGCCCCAAAATGGGACCACAAAAGTGAAGGTTTATCTTGACGATGCACTTTACGTGCAACTAGAACGCTAAGGCGAATGTAGGGAGTGATTTTTATAATCCCGGGGAGGTTGAAAGTTTGCCGTCAGGCATTATTATCAAAGGTATAGGAGGTTTCTACTATGTAGCAACTCCGGATGGGATATATGAATGCAAGGCAAGGGGTATTTTCCGTAAAAATGAGCTGACTCCCTTGCCAGGGGACAGGGTTAATGTAACGGTAATTGACGATAAAAAAAAGGTTGGAAGCCTTGATGAGATTTTGCCGCGGAGCTCACAGCTTGTAAGGCCGGCTGTGGCAAACGTGGACCTGGTTGTTGTGGTAGTGGCGGTCAAATCTCCAAGCCCGGACTTTTTTCTGTTGGACAAACTGCTTATTACTGCGGAGAAAAAGGGCCTGGATGCTATAATATGTATTAATAAGATTGACTTGGACGCCGAAGGCGCTTATAGGAAAATTGTACAAGCTTATGAAAAAGCCGGTTATAAAATTATCTTGTCAAGTTTAAAGACGGAAACCGGCTTCGGAGCTTTGAAAGAAGCGATGGCCGGCAGGATATCCGTGCTTGCGGGACAGTCAGGCGTAGGGAAGTCTACCATGCTAAATAAGATAATGGATAATTGGATTATGGAGACAGGTGAAGTAAGCAGGAAAATCGACAGAGGTAGGCATACTACACGGCATGCGGAACTGGTGCAGCTTGAGTCGGGGGGGTATGTGGTGGATACACCGGGCTTCAGCTCTTTCGAGCTGTCCGGCATAAAACCCGAGGAACTACAACTCTACTACCCTGAATTCAGTAAGTCTGTCGGCGGCTGCAGGTTTACATACTGTAGCCATATAAGTGAGCCAGGTTGCGGTGTTAAAGAAGCTGTAGGCCAGCAGCTTATAGACAAGGACAGGTACAATAGGTATATTCAATTTTATAATGCTCTGAAGCAGAGCAAAGAAAGAGAATACAAGGGGAGGAAATGAAAATGCTAAAAATTGCACCATCGATACTTGCATCAGATTTCTCAAAACTTGGTGAAGAGGTTAAAAAAGTTGAAAGGGCTGGGGCGGATATTATCCATATAGATGTCATGGATGGCCACTTTGTGCCAAACATAACCATAGGTCCTAATGTGGTAAGATGTTTGCGCAAAGCGACGGGACTGCCTTTTGATGTACACTTGATGATAGAAAATCCCGACAGCTACATAGACGATTTTATTGACGCCGGCACCGACATTATATCCGTTCATGCGGAATGTTGCTATCATTTGAACCGGACTATACAGAAAATAAAGCAGAGGGGGGTAAAGGCTGCGGTGGCCCTTAACCCTGCTACTTCTCTGAGCGCTGTAGACTGGATATTAGGCGATGTTGATATGGTATTGATCATGACGGTAAACCCCGGTTTCGGAGGGCAGAAGTATATAAGCCCCATGACCGAAAAGGTCAGAGAATTGAGAAAACTCGTTGAAAATAAAGGCCTCGGCATAGATATTGAGGTTGACGGAGGCATTGATTTGAGCAACATATACAAGGTTACCGAAGCCGGGGCAAACGTTATAGTCGCCGGTTCAACGATATTCAACGCTCCTGATACGGCACAGATCATAAAAGACCTGAAGGAAAAAGCGTTTAAAGGTTAGAGATGACAGCAATAATAATTTGCAACGGCAGCATAGCCGACTACTCTTTTTATAAAAAATATTTCAGCGAAGCTGACCTCATAATATGCGCCGACGGCGGAACCCACCACGCAAAGGGGTTTGGCATAAAACCCCATGTGGTTCTTGGCGATTTCGATTCGATGTCGGAAGGCAGCCTCAAATACTTTGAAAGCATGGGGGCTGAAATATTTAAATTTCCGTCAGAAAAGGATATGACGGATACGGAGCTTGCCGTAGAGTTTGCCGTTGAGAGAGGAGCTGCCTCGGTTATCATCATCGGCGGCATAGGCACAAGGATTGACCATACCCTGTCCAATATTTTTATATTGAAAAAGTTGCTGGATAGAGGAGTCAAGGGCATTATTGCCGATGAGCATAATGAGATAACCCTCATAAAAGACAGGATTTTGCTGCAGAAGGAAGAGGGTGTGAAGGTTACCCTTCTGCCTCTTACCGACAAGGTTGAGGGGGTTACAACCAAGGGCCTGTATTACAAGCTGAATAACGCTACAATCATGATGGGCTCGTCATGGGGAGTGAGCAATGAATTTTCAGATGACAGGGCGGAAGTTTCTATAAAATCCGGCTTGCTGCTGGTGATAAAGTCAAGAGATTAGCAATGTCGATGCTGTTTACGTTCTCCATAAGTACTTTCCATAATAAATGTTTTCTGCCTTCAAACAAGTCAACTTATTAATTATTATAGACAAGAAAGCATTCATTGCTCGGGACAGGACTGTGTCTCAGACAATGAATGCTTTCCGCCTCAAAATATAAGCTGCTTGATGAATTTACACATTAAGCCTTGAACTCCTTGACCAGTGCTTCAAAAGCAGGCAGGGAGTTTTCTATCATCTTGGGGTCTACAGAGTAAGAAATCCTGAAATATCCGGGATATCCAAAACCTGTTCCGGGTACAAGCAGCAGGTTATACTTGACTGCCCGCTTGACGAATTCTACGTCATCTTCAATCAAGGCCTTGGGAAAGAGGTAGAAAGCGCCCTGGGGCTTGACGCATGAGAAGCCGAGGCTTGTAAGGTGATTGTATAGAAGATCGCGCCTTCTCTTGTATTCTTCAACATTGGCCTCCGCATCAATGGTATCGGCTATGACCTTCTGCATAAGGGCGGGAGCATTTACAAATCCGAGGGTCCTGTTGCAGAAAACCATCGCATTTATAAGCACGTCAGCATCTTTAATTGTACTGTTTACGGCTATATAGCCTATACGTTCGCCGGGAAGGGCCAGGGATTTGCTGAAGGAATTGACAATTATAGAGTTTTTGAATATCCTGAACAAGCTGGGCACCTGGACACCATCGTAAACAATCCTGTCATAAGGCTCGTCAGATATAACAAATATAGCAGTGTTGTATTCCTTTTCCTTATCTTCAAGCAATTGAGCAATTTTTTTCAGTGTTTGTTCACTGTACACAACACCTGTAGGGTTGTTAGGAGAGTTGAGGATGAGCGCCTTTGTTTTCGGAGTTATGTAGTCTTTGAGGACATGGGGGTCAGGCTCAAAGGTGTCCGGGTTGGTAGGCACTACAACTGGTTTTCCGCCATGGTTATCAACATAGAAGAGGTACTCGACGAAATAAGGCGATAAAATGAGGACTTCTTCACCCGGGTTCAGAAGGGATTTTAATACGACGTTGAGTCCTCCGGCAGCCCCGCAGGTCATTATGATGTTTTCATAGGTCAGAGGCACACCTTTTTCTTCCTGAAGGTAAGCCGCAACTTTGGCCCTTACGTCATTATAGCCAGCATTGCTCATGTAACTGTGTTTTCCTGGCCTTTCGTCCATCACAAGGTCTTTCAGCTTTTCCTTAACAGCCAGGGGAGGCTCCATGTCAGGATTGCCTAAACTGAAATCGTATACTTTATCTGCACCGTGAATTTTACGAAGCTTTTCCCCTTCTTCGAACATAGCTCTTATCCATGATGACTTGCTGAGGTTATCGACAATTTTATGTGAGAACATTTAAAACACTCCTTTTAGTGATGTTTGTTTATATGTTTTAATTGATATATTACACCAAAAAGCTACCGGTGAAAAGATCTAAAAAAGAAGCAATAAACCTAAAAGTTGTATAGTTTATCGGCTATATAAGCTTATACTATAATTTACTTAAACAAACCCGGGAGGGTTTAAATCCGATAAATATGGGGAATAAGGGGGAGGAAATCAAATGTTTACAAGAAAAGTTAGCAGAGTATTGGTGTTGCTTTTAACGGTAATATTCCTTTTCTCAACTTTAGCAGGCTGCGGCTCAAAGTCTGCTGATTCTGCGGCTAATGATAGCCAGAAGCCGCAAAGCGATTCAAAAGCAGACGCTGCCCAAAGCACTGCTGGGCAAGAAACAGCTGAAAAACCGACAGATCCCTTTGATTATTCGACAGCAAAAATAGACTGGAAGCAAAAGCAGGGAACAACAATAAGGGCTATGTTCTCAAAGCATTTTTTTACCGACGGGATACAAACTCTATTGCCGGAATTTGAACAATTAACAGGCATTAAGGTTCAGTTTGAAGTATTTCCGGAGTCTGAGTTCTGGAATAAAATGCTGATAGAATTTAACGGCGGGTCAAATCCTCCGGATGTTTTTATGCTCAATTACAATGCAGTAGCTCAGTACCATGAAGGAGGTTGGTTAGAACCACTGGAACAGTATATAAAAGACCCCAAGCTTACTGACGAGCAGTGGTATGATTTTAAGGACTTTTTAGCGACAGCTATTGACTTCGGAACCTATAAAAATATTTTTTATGGTTTTCCTGTAACAGGAGAATGGCAGATATTGTTTTACAGGAAGGATCTTTATGAACAGAATGGGCTAAAAGTACCTGAAACAATGGAAGAGCTCTACAATAATGCAAAGGCGCTTCACAGCGATAAGATTGCCGGTATAGTCAACAGGTGCGCAAGAACCTCTGCGGCATTCTGGCCTTGGGGCGGCTTTGTCAGGACATATGGCGGATACTGGTTTACTCCGGATGGGCAGGTACAGCTTACTTCTGAACCTGTAGTTAAGGCTACCGATATGTATGTGAAACTGTTAAAGGAATGTGGACCGAAAGGCGTAGTCAATTATACCTGGTATGAAGCACTCACTGACTTCCAACAGGGTAAAGCGGCACATTTCATAGATTCAAGCGGATTTATGGCGATGGTTGAAGATCCTGCCAAATCAGCAGTTGCAGGCAAAGTTGGATATGCGCTGCTGCCAAGCGCTGAAAGCGGTAAAAAAGCAGTGCCGAATGTAAACCACTGGATGCTTGGAATGGGTAAACAGTCCAAAAATAAAGAAGCAGCTTACCTGTTCCTTGAATGGGCAACTTCTAAGAAAGTAGGCAAGGTTATCGCAATTAACAACGGTACAGCAGCCAGGACTTCTTTATGGCAGGATGAGGAATTCATGAAAAAATATCCTCAAGATTGGGTTAAGGCAAGCCTTGATAGTTCCCCAATATCTGATAAGCTTGCTATACCTCAAATAAAAGAGTTGGGGCAGGTAGGAGAATATCTGGAAATTGCACTGAATGAAATATACGGGGGTAACAAATCTACTGCCGATGCTTTAAAAGAGGCTGAGACAAAAACTTTAAAAGCTATTGGCAAGTAAAACTATTGGCAAGTAGCAAGCCGGCTGTCAGCCGGCTTGTATATTCCCTTCCCGGTGTTTTTTATTCAAAACCGTATTTACTACTGTCACTGAGAAAGCCGCAGCAGGCTAAAGGCACTGCTGCCAAAAAGGATTCTGACGATGACTGACTGTGGAGAGATGCTGAATTCATGGCATTGCATAAATACAACACTGCTTTGCCCTTTTTCAGACAATTTCAGGCTAAAAAGCAAGATATCGCTGAAAGCTGCGAAAATCATTCTTTGAAAAACAGAATTCCGGGAATGCGTGAGAAAAACCTAGAAAATAAAAGACAATAGAAGGAGGTCTTCCTAATGAAAGAATTAAAGAAAGAAAAAATGCTTGATGAGATTAAAAGGTTACAGGAAGAGATAAGGGAATTGTGTGAGACTGATGAAAATAAAAGGAGAAAAGAATACTGGGTTGATACAGCAATAAGCAATGATTATTGGCACGGTATCCCAAAAGATAAGGAACAAATACCTTTTATTGTTGAACTGGAACGGGAAGGATACTCCAAAATACTTGGATATTCCCTGTCCGATTTCTATACGGATCCATACAGCTATGTTTTGAATTCATTAAAGATTATGGTTTTTAAGTTTAAAAATTTTCATGACTGCACCCCGATAGATAAAAGTGTTACATATTACTGTGGTGCGGGTTTTGAAAAAAGTATATTCGGAGGAGAACAGATATATTCTGACCAGGATGCGTGGCTGGCAAGGGAAAATATTATTAATGAAAGGGTAGATATTGACTCCCTTGAATACCCTGATTTTTATAAGTCCGGAAGCATGCCTTACACTCATAGATTTTTTGAACAAATGCAAGAAATTGTGGATGAGGATTTTAAATTGATATTTCCACAGTGGAGCAGGAGTCCGTGGGGTGTAGCGTGGCATCTTAGAGGCATAGACAATCTTCTTGTTGATATAATTGAGGATTATGATTGGGTAGTAAAATTCCTGGATTATACTACAAAAGCGAGGGAACATTGGACAGCAGAGCGTGCAAAATTTTTAAACACAGGGCTCACTGCCTGTAATATATACAACGATGAAGTGACTTCTCCTATGGTATCACCCAAAATTTATGAGGAACTCATTAGGCCTACGGAGATTAAGTTGAGCAACTTTTTCGGGGGAATCAACTACTGGCACAGCTGCGGCAACACGACTCCTTTCCAGAAATTAATAAATGATATACCCAATTTACATATGGCTCATGTCAGTCCATGGTCAAGCGTAAGCAACGCTGCAGCATCTTATAATCCTGATTCGGTGGTAATAGAAGTTGCTTTATATGCCTATGATGATGTGATAAACCCACCAAGAGAGGGGTTTATAGAAGAAAAATTAAGGTCAATCAAAGAGGAGACGAGAAATCATAGATCAACTGTGAGGGCTGATGGCATACAGATTGTCAATGATATAAGAACAGATCTGAAGAGGATAACTGAATGGATAGATTGTGCAAGAAGAATACTTATTTAAATTTTGTAAATGAGGGAGACAATATGGATATTTACTTAAAAAATGGGGTTGAGCCGAAGATAAAAACTGAAAAAATTAAATCCCGCGGCAATAACTTATATGCTAACAGGTATGGATATATATATATTCTCCCGGGGGTTATTATTCTGGCTTTAATTACACTTGCGCCCTTTATATATGATTTGTATCTCAGCCTGACCGACCGCTATCTGGCAAGCAGTGAACCTGCTAAGTTTGTTGGCTTGATGAATTATGTAAATATATTTAAAGACAAAAGTTTTTGGTCTTCTGTTCTAATCACTGCAATATACGTTTTTTTAGCGGTTTTTATAGAGTTGGTCCTTGGTTTTATTATAGCTTTGCTGTTTCAAATAGAGTTCAAGGGTAAAAAGATTGTACGATCGGCTATTCTTTTGCCAATGGTAGCAACGCCTATAGCCATAGCGTTTATGTGGAGAATAATGTATAATCCTAATATAGGAATTATCAATTATCTGTTGAGCTTAATAAATATCAGAGGCATTGAATGGGTTTCCAGCCAGGACACTGCGTTGATATCGGTAATTCTCGTAGATATCTGGCAGTGGACGCCATTTATGTTTTTGATACTGTCTTCAGGTATTTCTGCTTTACCCAATGATCCATTTGAAGCTGCTATAGTTGATGGAGCAAGTTTTACACAAATATTAAGACATGTAATGTTCCCTCTCTTAAAACCTATTATAACTATAGGATTAGTATTCAGACTTGTGGATTCCTTCAAAACTTTTGACACTATATATGTTTTAACCGGCGGTGGTCCGGGGACTGCTACGGAGACTCTGAATATACAGGTCTTTCTGAATGCGTTCAAGTATTTGAAAATGGGTCATGCGTGTGCTTTAAGCATAATAATGATAATTATCATAATATTCGTGTGTAATTTCGTGGTAAAAAGGGGAGAGCTTAATTTTGAGTAAGCCGGTTTCGAGTGTTATATGGCTTAGAACCAGCAAGTAAGAACTAAGTTGTCCTTAGCTATATTAATATGATAAAATGACAATGGGAGAAGGGGTTTTCATGGTGCTGAGAAGTCAAATGGAACGGCCGGTAAAAAAATTTATTATAAAAGTTTTACTGATAATTTTTGCACTGATTTTCAGCTTTCCTTTGATATGGATGCTGCTGACAGCCTTTAAAAACAGGATCGATTTCCTCTCTGTACCTCCTAAATGGATATTTGTCCCTACTTTGGCAAATTTTAAAGAAATTTTTTCGTCTGCGGACTTTTTAAAGGCTTACTCCAACAGCATAATAGTAAGCGTCTGTTCCGTCGCTTTGGGTATCTTCCTAGGCGTGCCTGCGGCTTACGGCATTAACCGGTTTCGGTTTAAAGGGAGATCCAATCTCGCATTCTGGATTTTATCCACAAGATTTGCACCTCCTGTTGTAGTGTTAATACCATTTTTCATTATATATAAAAAAATTGGGCTGTCTGATACGTACCTTGGCCTTACAATTATATACCTGGTCATTAATCTCCCGCTTATAATATGGATAATGTACGGATTTTTCAAAGATATACCGGTTGAGCTTGAAGAGGCAGCAACAGTGGATGGAGCGGCTCCTTTCTATGCCTTTTTCAGAATTGTTTTACCTCTTGTTGCTCCGGGCTTGGTCGCGACTTCCATACTTTCCCTTATTTTTTCCTGGAATGAGATGATGTTTTCTCTGGTTCTGACGTCTCTTAAAACAAAGACGCTGCCGGTAGCGATATACAACTTTGTTTCATATCAGGAAATAGCTTGGGGGTCTCTTTCGGCTTCGGGCATGATGGCAATTATTCCTGTTACTGTTTTTACGTTATTAATACAGAAGTACCTGGTGAGCGGTCTGACTTTCGGGGCTGTAAAACATTAAAAATTGGAGGTTAACATGATATTGCGTTTCATAACTGATAGATTTTTAGCTTTTAAAAGCAGTTTAAAAGTGGAACTGATATCATATAACCTCATCCTCATAATTTTACCGTTATTAATAACAAGTATCATTTCCTACAATGTATACAGGAAATCAATATTTGAGGAAGTGTCCGAATACAGCTTAAAGATTATTAGTCAGCTGAGCAGCAATATAGATATGTACCTTGAAGATATGGTAAGTATATCCATACTTACGATGTATGATAAAGAATTGCAAAACATTTTGAAGAAAAGTGATGCAACATATTATATAGACCCTAAATATGCTGATATATACAGGGAGGATAAGCTGAAAAACTTTTTATTTATGTTAAATAATCTACGCACTGAAATAGATGGAGTGTTTATTTACAGCAACGATGGACGTGTATACCATAATATAAAAGGAAAAGGCATAGTAGGCGCAAGCAATTATAACAGCAAATACGATTATAAAAAGAGTTTCTGGTATAAAAGGGCGAAAGAGGCTAACGGGAAAAGTATAATTATCGAGACACATAAGCAGGAACAGGTATTACCGGGTGATATGGAGGTTTTTTCGGTAGCTAAAATTATTAAAGACATCAACTATGGTAATGAGATCGGTACAATATTAATAGATGTAAATCTCAGCAATATAGAAAGAATATGCAAAAAGGTTATATATAATGAGCGTGAACAAATAATCATCGTGGCTGAATCGGGAAATGCCATATTTAGCACATTACAAAATGAAAAAAGCGATATTGTCAGACAACTTTACAATAGGGTAAAAGACAGCGAACATGGAAGTTTTCTTGAGTTTTTTCTTAATGAAGAGCACCTGGTAACTTACACAACCTCTCAATATTCTGCATGGAAAGTGATAAGGTTTGTACCTATCACACAGTTGCTAAATGCTACTCAGTTTATAAAGAAGTCAACCTTTACTGTAATTGCTCTGTTTATGTTGTTTTCGATAATTTTACTTTTTGTTATATTAAACAAAATAACTTCTCCGGTATATAAGCTGAGGGAACAGATGAAGCTGGTAGAGGAAGGTGAACTGAATGTAAGTGTGGATGTTGGAAGCAATAATGAGATAGGGCAATTAAGCGACAGCTTTAACAAAATGGTGAGCAAGCTGCGCGACTTGGTACACAGGGTTTACGAAGTGCAACTGCAAAAAAAAGAAGCCCAGCTGATAGCTCTGCAAAGCCAGATTAATCCGCACTTTTTATATAATACCCTTGATTCGATCCACATGATGGCGGAAATAAATCAGGACTTTGAAGTGAGTAAAATGGTAACAACATTGGCTAAATTGCTGAGGTACTCAATAAAATCGGGAAGCGATTTTGTAAAAGTTTGCGACGAAGTGGAACATGTAAGAAACTATGTAGCTATACAACAGGTAAGGTATGAAAACACGTTTAAGTTTTTTACTGAAATCAGTGAAGATATTGATCAATATTTGATCTTAAAATTAGTTTTGCAGCCCCTAGTGGAGAACTGTATATATCATGGCTTGAAGTACAAGAAAGATAATAGTTTTATATTGATTAGCGCAGAAAAGGCAAATGATTTAATTACTGTTAAAGTAATTGACAACGGCAAAGGGATGACGGAAGAGCGTCTGTCCTATGTCAGAAGAATATTGGATAATCATGATAGAAGTATGACCCAGGAAAGCATTGGCATCAGCAATGTAAATAATAGAATCAAAACTTATTTCGGTGAAAAATTCGGGTTGGAAATATACAGCAGCCTGGATGTAGGAACAGAAGTGCGGCTGCTTATTCCTGCTGTAAAAGATATCAAAGATATTAAGATGTTCGAAAATTAGCCGGTAATTTTGCCGAGGTTCAGATTTTAACCATAAAATGTGGATTAATGCAATATTTAGGCAGTGTTCTTTGAAATCCGCATATAGTTACGAGAGGAGAACCGATAAAAAGAGCATGGCAAACAAGCCATAATGTTGGTCATAAAAACAGAGCTTTAGCTTTCAGCTTTAGTTTCAGGCGTGGCCTGTGGTCTGCCAACCACAGATGGATCAGAAAATCGCGGTATTATGCCGGAGCAGGCGCGGGACTATCGAAACCGCAAGCATGAAAAAGAATTGGGTCAGATGCTACTTTTATTAGCCAAATTTGTGATAGAATATACCTGCCGATCAAGCATAAGTACGAGTCGATGTAGGATACTTGCTGATTTTTAGCTGAGCGACCCAAGTCATGGTATAGAAAGTTTGACGAACAGGAAGCAGGTTATCCAGGTCGGGCAGACAGAGCTTTGATATGTTCTTATCAAGTACAATCAGCCTGTTTCTTTACGGTTCGAAATACAGAGCATTTTAAAGCGAAGCTTTTGCTGATGATCAGAATGCGGAGTCCAATCTTGTGCATGAACAAAAAGTTGCAGAACAGAAGATATAGAAAAATACACCATTCGTTTCTATCCTGGGGATAATGCGGAAGAGTCAAGGCAGAGTGTCAATGTATTTATATGGAAATTTTAGTTGGGTAGTTTTATGCCGGTTACAGGGAAACTTTGAGGGGGAAATATAAATGCTAAGCCTTGAAACATATTAAATCAAAGCTCTCTTACTTTTCGAGAATGTATAGATTAAACAAAACGTAGGGGTGGGGGACTGTATGTTTAATATATTGTTAGTCGATGATGAAGTGCTGATAAGAAGAGGGCTAAAAGCTATTATACACAGGAACAGCAGCAACTTTAGAGTTGTCTGTGAGGCTGCCAATGGAAACGAAGCTATCGGATTGATAAATAAGTACAAGCCTGACGTTGTAATATCGGATATAAAAATGCCGGAAAAAGACGGGTTGGAGTTGGCAAGGGATATATGCGAAAAATATCCTCATATAATTACGATAATTTTGAGCGGGTATGACGACTTTAATTATGCAAAACAGGCAATAAAATTCAAAGTGTATGATTATTTGTTAAAACCTGTGGAAACCGAAGAGCTGGTTGGTCTTTTGAATAAATTATACAGTGAAATGGAGATCCGCCTTCATGACAAGAAAAGTAAAGAATTCTTAAACATGCATATCACCGGAAAAATCTCTTTGTTATTTGCAATGGTAAAACAGAAGGATCTGATATTGAATATTGAAACGATGAACAAGCAAATGGTCGGCAAAGTGATAGATGATATTTTTGCGTACATGATTGATGATAAAATGGATATATTTCATGTAAAACAAATATCATTGGAACTGCTGAATATTGTACTTAACGATTTAGCAAGCGTAAGTGATAATGTCCGGGAAGAATTTATCTCAGATATGTGCACGCAAAAAAATATTGAAAATATTAATTCCGTTGAAGGCATTAAGATTTGGTTCAAACAAAGTGTGAACGCAATAATTGATTACTTGAAAAATAGGAACAGTGCCAGTCAGGTGAAAGTTATAGATAAAATAAAAAAATATATAAAAGAAAACTATGAAAAGGATATATCACTGAATCTGCTGGCTGAAAAATTTTACTTAAATCCATGTTATTTAAGCGATCTTTTCAAATCAGAAACAGGACAGAATTTTCTGGAGTATCTAACATCAGTAAGGATTGAAAAGTCAATTGAGCTGTTAAAAGACAGCAGGTTAAAGATTTACAACATTTCTAAAATGGTCGGATATGACAGCACCAATCATTATAACAGGATTTTCAAAAAAATTATAGGAATAACTCCTGGTGAATATAGGAAGAAGATGTGCATATAGGAAAGTGTTCATTAGATAAAGCTTGTCTGAAAAAAACAGTGAGGTGGTAATAAATGAAGAGCGACTGGACTAATTATTTTGGGGCTGAAAATATTATGTTAGAAGTTGTAAATGAAACTGAATCAGATAAAATGATATTAAAGATGAAGACTACGATGAAGTCGGCTAAAAAAAAGGAATAATATTTATAAATGGGGGTTGGTAACTTTGAAAGCAGCGGTATATCATGGCAAATTTGATTTGAGAGTCGAAGAAGTTGAGAAGCCTTTATTGAAACCTGACGAGGTATTGATAAAAGTAGAGGCGTGCGGGGTGTGTGGTACCGACCTGCATATATACGAAGGTGCAGAAGGTGCTGCGGCATGTATACCCCCGACCGTTCTCGGACATGAGTTTTCAGGAGTAGTAAGTGAAGTAGGAAGCTCTGTCAAATCACTAAAACCGGGGGATAGGGTATGCGTTGACCCCAATGATACCTGCGGCATGTGTTACTACTGCAGGATAGGAAAGGTACATTTTTGCGAGAATATGGTTGGCTATGGTACGACTGTTAACGGGGCTTTTGCGGAATATTGCGCCATAAGAGAGAAGCAAGCGTATAAAATTGATGATAAACTGTCATTTGAGGAAGCGGCAATGGCAGAGCCTATTGCGTGCTGCTTGCACGGAATGGACCTGACGGGTGTAAAGACAGGTGACACTGTAATGATTATAGGAGGTGGCACAATAGGCCTTATAATGCTTCAACTGGCCAAATTGTCCGGTGCCTCAACGCTCATTATAGTTGAACCTGTCGGCACCAAAAGAGATATGGCTGTGAAGCTTGGTGCGGATATTACCATAGACCCGTTGAACCAGTGTATCGAGGAAGTGTTGGCTGCTTATTCAATTAAGTCGATAGATGCTACGATTGAGTGTGTAGGGCTTAAGGAAACGATGCAAAACGCCATAAAATATGTAAGCAAAGGGGGGACCGCAATGCTGTTCGGCCTTACAAATCCTGCCTGTGAAATTCCCCTTATGCCTTTTGACCTTTTTAGGAGAGAAATTACGATTAAAGCGTCTTTTATCAATCCATGTACACAAAAAAGAGCAGTTTCAATACTTGAATCAGGAAGAATAGATGTTAAAAGTCTCATAACCGACCAAGTCAAACTTGACGATATCAATAAGGTTTTTGAGGATAACTCGTATAGGAAAAGGGGGAAGGTGATCGTTCGACCTTAGATATTAAGAGATAAATAAGCGGCATAGCAATTTTACTTATCTTCCCGCAGCTTTTCTACTAATTTCTCATCCGGCGTAACGATCACCGTTTTAAAGTTTTCATATATCACCATGCCTGGCTTTGCGCCTGCAGGCTTTTTTACATTCTTAACGCAGGTATAGTCGACAGGGACGTTTGACGAAAGCCTGGCTCTGCTGTAGTAGGCTGCCAGGACGGCGGCTTCCAGCAACGTACTGTCGGGAATTTCCTTCTGAAGCTTTCTTATTATTACGTGTGAACCGGGGATATTCCTTGTATGGAGCCACAGGTCATTGGAGGAGGCCATTTTCAATGTCAGAAGGTCATTCTGTTTATTATTTTTCCCTACAAATATATCGATGCCGTCAGAGGATTTAAAGTGCAGCGGCGATGAGGCCTTGTCCTGCTTTTTGTTATCTGCTTTCTTCTTTGAAGGCAGGTATCCCTGTTCTGCCAGCTCCTGTCTGATCTCACCTATTTCCTGGAGAGTAGTACAGTTTTCAAGAAGGAGGGCAACGCTTTCAAGGTATTCGAGTTCTTTTAAAGTTTCTTCTACCTGGCGGCTTGTAAAGGTAAAAGTGCTTTTAGCCTTAGAATACTGTTTAAAATATTTCTGAGCGTTTTCCTGGGGTGTAAGATTCTCATCCAGCGGTATTTCAAGGTATTCTCCGCTTTCACTGTAATAGTTGAGGAGGGATACGCTCTTTGAACCTTTTGGTATGCAGTATATGTTGGCTGTTATTAATTCTCCGTAAAGTTTAAGCTTTTCACGGTCTGCTACCTCCCTGAGCTTTTCCTGCTGAAGGGCCAGCTTTTTATTGCAGCGATCGATGCTGTTGTTGAGCGCCTTAAAAATGCTTGCTTTTTTTTGTTTTAGCCTTTCAGCCTTATCTCTGTGGGAATAGAATGTATCAAGCACCTGGCTTATGGATGGCAGGTACTTCACGTTTTTATACTGGTGTATTTCCAGGCAGTGAAAGTCTATAGGGGGGCCGCCTTTTTCATCACTGTAAATTATGCAGGGAGCAAACCTGTCGCCGTCTATATCGTTTATTATCTCCTTAAGCGCATTTTTAAGCCTTTCGATGTCATCATAGGAAAGGCTTGAAGCAGGAGCCTTGCTTTCTACGGCGGCACGGTGACATACTTCTCTGCACAGCAAAGGGCTAAAGCCCTTGATGTTGTTTAATAAATATTTTTCAAGGCTTGTTTCCTTTGCCGAGAGGTCATTTACCATATTATCCACAAACAAATCTATATCCAAAGAGCCCGGACTGATTTTATCCTGGGCCGGGGGCAGCGTGTACAGGCGGGCGGGCATGATCTCCCTGACGCTGCTCACCTCGCTGTCCACATGTTTTATGGAATCTATGATTTTATCCTCGCTGTTGGTGAGTATTATGTTGCTGTGCCTTCCCATTATCTCAATTATCAGCTTTTTCGCCGTAAGGTCCCCAAGCTCGTTTAGCGATTCGACGTGAATCGTAACCATTCTCTCGTAATCGTGAAATTCGATGTCAATTATCTTTCCGCCTGACAGGTGCTTTCTCAAAAGCATGCAGAACATAGGGGGATTGGCCGGGTTCTCCTTTGAATCCTCGGTTATGTGAATCCGAGGGTAATTTGCGCTGGCGCTCATAACAAGCTTAAAATTCCTGCTTTTCGCTCTTATATTTAATATTATCTCGTCGGCCTCCGGCTGATATATCTTCTCTATGCGGCCGCCCTGAAGCAAGCCGGATAGTTCTTTTACAACGCTTTTAACCACTATTCCGTCAAAAGGCAATGGAAAACAACTCCTTATTATTTGCTTTGCTTAATTAGTATAACACTTTAGATGAAACATGGCAAAAAAATGGTATAATAACATTCAAAAGCTCACAACGAGTAGTTTCCTTTGAGGTGGGTCATGGTTATAGGGGTTTGCAGGATAGTATTATCGATCGATGAAGTTTTTTCACTGAAAGAAAAGAGGCACATTTTAAAAAGCATCATAGAGCGGCTGAAGTCAAGGTTTAATGCCTCTGTGGCCGAGGTTGGCCTTAATGATAAGTGGAAAAACGCCGTGTTGGGTGTGGCTTGTGTTTCAAATGAAACGGCCCATGCCGACAGCATGATCGCCAATATAGTGAATTTTATTGAGAATGACGGCAGGGCGGTGTTGGTGGATTACATCACGGAGACAATACATGTGAGTTAGTGTTTAGATCAATAATTTCTACTTGACTAAAGGGAAAAGGCCGATAGTGTATTAAAAAACTTATATAAATTTTAATAATATGTGCGGGGTGTGGCGCAGTTGAGAGAGCGCTGACGCTCTGACTGCTACTTCAGAGATAATCGAAACAGGCAGTCATAAAAATTGCACAAATGATAAGAAGTAGGGCAATTCGGGGACATAGCTCAGTCCGGGAGAGCACCACAATGGCATTGTGGGGGTCGAGGGTTCGAGCCCCTTTGTCTCCACCAAATCTATCAACCGAGATTAATACAATAAGAGCCAATCCGTCAGGGCTGGCTCTTATAACGTCTGTTGGCAAAATAGCGTGTACCTATATTAGACTTTTTCGGTACGCCTTCTATGAATAAAGTAATAGACAATCAGGGCAGCGAAGGCCGCGCAGTCGAGCCAGAGGAATATTTCGCCCGTCAGGCCATACAGCGTTGTTTTGCCGCGCATGGGTACATCGCTGATCATAACCCGGTCTTCCGTGCTGAAGAAATTCTGATACGTCAGCGTATTGCCGAGGTAATCCGCCGAAATGCTAGAGCCTTCGTTGGACTGCCTGACTGTTGAATAACCGTTTTCGATACCGCGCAAGAAAGCCACGCGGCTATGGTAGTCGCCGATTTTTTTCGTGTCATATGCAGGGATAAGCATAATGTCAGCGTCTTTGGCCTGAGAAACGAGCATAGGGTAGTCGTTATCGAAACAGATCGCGGTCGAAAGCTTGCCGTAAGGTGTGTCAATGACATGGATAACGCCGTCAGAGTCAGAGGGGTACCAGGAAATAGTTTTTTCGTACTGGAATTCGACCTCTCCCTCAGGATTGATCATTATGGCCAGGTTTTTGTTCTTTGTCTGTCCGTAAAGGAGGTCGACGACGGCCGGCATGAAGTATACGCCGTTATTTTTCGCAAACGATTTGGCTCTTGTCATGAAGGTGTCGAAATCGTCCTCGTACATTGGGCAATTTCCCTCGCTCCAGAAGATGATCTTCGCCCCGTAATCGGCGGCTTTCTGGCTGGAAGCAAATAGATTATCCTGAATTTTAGCCATTACCGGCTTGTTGGTTTCTGCGTCCGCTTTTGGCGTACCGGCGGCAGTAATGGACCAATAGTCCCGGTCATGGGGCTCGGAGATCGAGGCGATGCGCACCGTCGCGCCCTTCGGCTTGTCAAAAGCCATCCGCGCCCACCCGAAAACCATGACGGCGGCCAGTATGACACTAAATACGGCAAGCGGCCTCTTCACGGTTTCCAGCTGTTTGATATTCTCAAACGCCAGCACGGCTACAGGCGCGAACCACAGGACTATGAATTCGACAAACCAGCTGCCGAAGAGGGAGGCCGACTGCATGAGCGGCAGGTAAGTGCTCTGGGTGTACGCAACCGAGAAGGTCATGCCGAGGTTTGCAAATGTCAGCAAATAGTCAAGGACAACGTATATAACCGGGAAGACGAATATCGACGGAAGTGGTCTCAGCCGGCGGAAAAAAATCCTGTCCAGATAGAGCGACAGAATGAGCGGAAGGCAGACTACAACCGCAAAAGTCACGGTCAGAACCAGTCCCATGTCCCAGCCGCCGTCGATGCTGAAAAACCGGGCGACAACCATGATGAGTACCGGAAGAAGCGTTTTATACCACTTGTCCATATGCCTGAAGGAATAAATAAGTAACGGGAATGATAACCATGGCGCTGCCGGGATATTGTATTCCCAACCAATGAAGAAAATGAGCGCTGAGCCGACGATTCCTGCTAGATTAATGAGCAAGCTGTGAGCCTTTTTGACGAGTCCTGCTAGATTAATGAGCATGCTGTGAGTCTTTTTCACTGTTCTCTCTCCTTTTATAAAAGTTTGTTGACAAGTTCCCGGATATATGTGCTTCTGATTGCGTCGTCGGTCAGGTCGATTTCCGGGAAGCCTTTAAAGAACTGCTGGAAAATACTTGGGAATAAGAAGGTCGCACAGGACAGCTGCATTAGAAGCCTTTTAATTTCAGCGCCGCTTTTTTCCGGTCTTGCTTCAAGGATCTCGTCCCGCAGTATGTCGAGGAAAGCGTGGAGTTTTCTGACGACCGGAGCGTCGTCATCCGTCGATGTAAAGAGTCCCGATAAGAAAGCGCGCGTCAGGTTAGGAAATTTGATCGAACCAATGGTCATACCCTCAAAGACCGAAATCAGGCGCTCGCTGATAGGGAGGCCAATGCTATCCTTAAAATTTTCAATGTCAAATGCATTGTTCAGCGCTATGTCCAGCGCTCGTTGAATGAGTGCGTCTTTGCTCCTGAAATAATAGCTGATTGCCGCGCTGTTTACTCCAGCCTCCTGGCCGATTTGCCGGATCGTTGTCCTGTGGATGCCATATTTTTCGATGCAGCTTATCGTCGCCATAATGATTTTCTCTTCGTTTGTCAAATCCAGCACCTCCTACATCTTCACAATAGCATAATCACGTGATTTAATCAAGTGATTAAATCAAATAATTTAATCGGATGATTAAATTTGTAAGTTTCTACCAAATTTATTTCTATAACACATGAAAAAATTAGTGAAAATACCTTATTCCATGTTTAACAATGGAATTTATAATCACCTAACTTGCCATAATTTGTCCGAAAACCCTTTATTTTAAAGGGTTTTCGGACAAATTGTGGCAAGAAAAACAGCAATATGCTCGTATATCCGTTTCAACTTCTTCTCTGGAATTTCTACGTTATATGTACGATCCTTGCTGTTCACCGCCCTGAACTTTAAGCCATCTACGGCTAGAAGCTCCCTCTGGTATAACCCCAGTTTCATACAGAGCTTGACAAAGGCACGCAAGACGTTTTTGAGCGCTTTGGCATTATTCTTTCGAAAGTCTGCTATCGTACGGAAATCCGGCTTCAGTTTTCCTAACACATAGAACAGCTCAATATCTCTTGTGCATTCTACCATAAGCCTTCGGCTGGAGTGTATCCTGTTAAAATAGCCGTAGATATACAGTTTCAGCAGATCTCCGGGATGGTATGGCAGTCTTCCGGTTTCCTTCAGGGATGTATGCCGAAAGCCAGCCTGTGCCAGGTCTAATCAATCAACGAAAGCGTCAATGACCCTTACGGGGTAATCCTCATCTATATAATCTTCGATGCAATCCTGCAATAGAGCGATTTGCCTTCTGTCTTGACCTTTATGTAGTTCATAGCAACCTCTTACTTTTAATTTGGAACATATATATTATATTATTTATGGATTATTTTACATAAAATGTTTAATGATTTGGTTAAATATGTCGCAATTCGGGCAGGTTTTCGGACGGTCTGGCCAGGAGGAAAGTCGCTCCATATCTGAAAATGTAACGTGGGGACAGCGTAAGCGCATGGCAGACGGAAAAATCGGTCTCCCATATGGCCAGCTCCTTGGCTATGAAAAGGGAGAAGACGGTCTGCCGAAGATTGTGGAATCAGCTGTCAGTCAGGAAGATTGGAATGAGCGCAACAGCAGTTATATTAAGCGGTACAGCAAGGCCACGGAACGGATAGTCGAACTTGAAAAGCTAAGGTGTGAGCGCCAGAATAAAGCTATGATGCTCGATACATTTATCAAGGGCATTGATGTATGCCCGCCGGTTTCGGAGGAATTAGACGATAAGCTGTGGGCGGTGGCGGTCGAAAAGGCCATGACGGACGGTGAGCTGGTGTTCAGCTTCAAGGATGGTACAGATTGAGACATAAAAGAAAATAGGATAAAAACAGCTCGCGGGGCATAAGCTTTGCGAGCTAAAATCATGGCTATATTTGTATATATCTTATTATTTATAAACACGCAACATATAAGTGAAAACCAGACAACACTGGTAAATGACTGCCGGTTCAATCACTGGAGTGGAGCTTGAAAGTTCTGTGCTTGTTGTTGGACTTTCTGTCTCCCTTTCTCAGTGTGCTCTGCCTCTTTAGGGCTAATCATGTACAACTCTGAACAGGCATTAGTGGGTACAACAATACAAAACCTTGGAAATCCGGTTGAACTGGGGAGAATAATCCGTTCTTTTGATCCTTGCGTATCCTGTGCAACCCAATGTGTATACACATGGGAAGTGTATTAAAACCATACAGGTGGTGCCATGAAAGAAGTGCTTGTCCTTGGAAAAGGACAAAGAAATAAAAAGTAAGCATCGTGCGTCCAGAACCGCATGGTGCTTATTTTTTTATGGGAATTTTGCCCTATTTTTTGTCCCTGAGCTTTATAGATGAGAGGGGCTTTTCGGCAAACCGCAGGGAGTGGAGTTCTCGTCTGATTCAAGGCATAAAAGAATTGATATGTTCTCTTATACAGATGTTATAAAAATGGCTCACTGACATCCATTCCATCAACCCGAGCCATATGAAGTGATTGGTGTTGATGAGCGCGTGTTACAAAACTGGAAAATTATAACAGATGAAAGCGCTGCAGTGGTAATCGATGAAGTTTTTTCACTGAAAGAAAAGAGGCACATTTTAAAAAGCATCATAGAGCGGCTGAAGTCAAGGTTTAATGCCTCTGTGGCCGAGGTTGGCCTTAATGATAAGTGAAAAAACGCCGTGTTGGGTGTGGCTTGTGTTTCAAATGAAACGGCCCATGCCGACAGCATGATCGCCAATATAGTGAACTTTATTGAGAATGACGGCAGGGCGGTGTTGGTGGATTACATCACGGAGACAATACATGTGAGTTAGTGTTTAGATCAATAATTTCTACTTGACTAAAGGGCCGATGGTGTATTAAAATACTTATATAAATTTTAATAATATGTGCGGGGTGTGGCGCAGTTGAGAGAGCGCTGACGCTCTGACTGCTACCTCAGAGATAATCGAAACAGGCAGTCATAAAAATTGCACAAATGACAAGAAGTAGGGCAATTCGGGGACATAGCTCAGTCTGGGAGAGCACCACAATGGCATTGTGGGGGTCGAGGGTTCGAGCCCCTTTGTCTCCACCATCACTTAAAAATAAGCACCGTGCGTCCAGAACCGCATGGTGCTTATTTTTTTATGGGAATTTTGCCCTATTTTTTTGTCCCTGAGCTTTATAGATAGAGGGGCTTTTCGGCAAACCGCAGGGAGTGGAGTTCTCGTCTGATTCAAGGCATAAAAGAATTGATATGTTCTCTTATACGTCGCTTATATAAATGGCTCACTAACATCCATTCCATCAACCCGAGCCATATGAAGTGATTGGTATTGATGAGTGCGTGTTACAAAACTGGAAAATTATAACAGGTGAAAGCGCTACAGTGGCAGCTGAGCATAAGAGAAATGATGGAGAGGTGGCAATCTATCTGCTCTGCTCTATCAAGAATAAATAAACAGATGGCTGAAAAAGCTTGTAAATAAAGGTTTTCCAGGCGTTGCTCTTGAGGGATAGGAGATGCTAAAAATTAAAGGCGGGAATACAGAGAAACTTTTATTTGATGTATACGGAAAGGCTCATTATTTATTTTAAAAGAGGTGATAGCAGGTTGAAAATTGTGCATTAAACTTGCTATGTGTTTTATTAGTTGTAAAATCGATGCTAGCGCCGGCTGGCTATTGGAGGGTTGCAAATGAGGCATGATGAGAATAGCCCTTTAAGGCACCGAATATTTAACGCGGCTTTTATAGTAGGTATATGCATGGCGTTTTCTTGTGCTGTGGTGAATTATTTGCTGGGTTTAGGTACAGCGGACACGTTAATGACCTTAGCTTGTGGCCTTATTATTGTAGGGTTATATGTACTCTTTAGAATCAAAAAGAATTATGAGCTGGTGTCATTGATAGTTGTTGTTTTTTTAAGTTTTATTTTCTGCCCAATTATGTGGATTGTTGCGGGAGGAAGTTACTCAGGAATGCCATATTATATGATTATAAATGCCGGGATCATTGCTTTATTGCTTATTGGATTCCAGAGAAAGATAATCCTTTCTCTTTTTGCTTTGGTTGTCGGTGTTCTGATGGTTATTGAGTATCATAGACCGGACATAGTAATAACATATGATTCCAGGTTAATCAGGTATATGGATTTATCTTTTGGGCTGTTCATTTGTTTGTTTTCTATAGCACTTTTAATTGCTGTTCTTATGGATAGCTATATGTACGAACTCCAAAAATCCAAACAATACCTGGAAACCCTTGAGGAAAAGAACAGGGAGATAGAAGCCAAGAACAAGATGCTGGAAATAAGCAATGCTGAATTTATAAAGGCTAAAGAAGAAGCAGAGAAACTGAATAAGCTGCTGTATGAAGAAAAACAAAAACTGGAAAAGCTGTTAATAACAGATTATTTAACAGGAGTTTTTAATAACAGGTTTATTACTTCTTTTTTAGAAGGAGAGATTAAAACGTTACATAAAAAACAGAAAAAGCTAACTATAGCCATGGTTGATATTGATGATTTTAAAATTATAAATGATACCTATGGGCACTTATATGGAGATTATGTCCTAAAGAGGGTAGCCGGCACAATAAAAAGTAACCTGAGGAAAACTGATATAGTAGGGCGTTATGGAGGCGATGAGTTTTTTATTATTCTGTGTGACACCGGCAGGGAAGAAGGGCATGCCATGATGGAGCGTATTCGCCAGAAGATTCAGGAGATAGAATGGGAAAAGGATCTTGTAGTAACGATTAGCGGCGGTATCGCAGAGATAGGGAGCGACGAATTGACCGGTATATTAAAGAAGGTTGATCAGCTGTTATACAGAGCAAAACAAAAAGGCAAAAACCTGGTGGAAACAGAGGTTAGCGGCTAATTGTTCTGAAAATAAGGTAAAACGAAACGGGATGGCTCTCTCATGTCTTGACTGAGATGGGCTGTGGTGATAAAATATTCCAAAGATGAAGCATTATGCCAAGATGTGCAAAGTAGCCCAGTTCAACAGGAATATACCATGTCATGTTAAGGGGCATCAATCAGCAGATACCGGAAGGCAGAGAGGATAGCCAAAAAATCTTAAAAAGATTAAAAGACTGTAAGAGAATAAGCGGATATATAAGCTATATGCATATTGTTTTATGAGAAATCATCTTCACCTGATTATGAGGGTTAAAACGAACCGTTAGAATAGATATTCAAAAGAATTGGCGGATGGTATGTCTGTCGATATAATGTAAAACATTGCAGGGGTGGGATATTTATTCCAAGTCAGGTTCGAAAGTTAACCCATCGAAAAAGAAGAATGTTTTTCAAATGTACTTCGCATACCCACCGAACTATAGTAAGTAAGCTCGTTTATCGTATTATCTGCTGTGCGGAAAAGGGACAGGAGCGTAAATAGCGGCCTGCTGCTGATGTGCGAAAACAAGTAACTTTGTAAATGTCCTTTGAAAGAAAGTTGTACAAAAGGAGGAGTATTTCATATGCGGGAATATGCCGCAAAAAAGCAGCCCAATGCTGTACAACACGTACCTCCTGAGGAGGCACCGATTTCCGGTATGAGCAATCAGGCGATGCTCGCCTTCCTCTCCGCATCGCAAAAACAGCGGGTATCCGAGGAGGACGAGATCCGGCAAAAGCTTACCGAGAGGTTCGGGGTGGATTTTTCGGGCTTGAAAATCACAAAGGATGCAGCCCTCGACGATGTACAGGAGCGGGCGTATACTAAGGGCAACGAGATTCACCTTGCGCCGGATGTGAACCCTGGGTCCCCAGAGGGGCAGGAAATACTTATGCACGAGGCGGTACACGTAATCCAGCAGGGTACGAGATCCCTTTCAAGCGGTATGCTTCACGATTCAGCTATGGAGGCGCAGGCTAACGATATAGCAATGGGAGCGGGACACATAGACGTTTCGGGCTTTTCCATGCCTACGGCTGACGGTGCTCCGGTACAGGGCTTTCTTGATTTTATTTTCAACCGCAAAAAATACAATGCAAATAGAGCGAAGAAGCTGCTTCAACAAGCGGAAAATAGTGATCCGGAACTCAACCGTGAGATGGGCAAGAGGCTGGCTAAGTATGGCCTTTCTGGAGGCACGGCTATATTCGATCCCCAAAAGCATGCTAATTTGTTCGGGCAAGCAACCGAAAGCGAGGATGTGTTTTCAAAAAGGCCCCTTTTAAAAAAGGGAGTAACTGCTTCTGAGCTTAAGCGCGAGTTGGTAGGTTTGCCCAAGGAGGAGTTAACTCCCAATAGCGGTATTTTTAAGTTGTACGGCGTATCGCAAGAGGAGCTGGATGCGATGTCGTCGCTTAATCCGGAGGCTTACCGCTCTCTGATCGATAGGACCTACCGCGGGACAGTTATGGCGGCAAACATGGATTGGACGCGCATGTCCGACAGCGAATTTATTAAGAATTATACATTGCTCAGAGGGATTTCACGTCTAGCTGTCGTTGCCAATCAGGCCCCGTATAAAGTAGGTATAGACAAGGAGCTGGTGCAAAAGGATCCCAATGTGGAAGTAATGATTAAGGATCCCTATAATAATATAGGTAATCTAATGACATACGCCGACTTGCGCCTACGTTCAATAGTTGAAAAGGGAGAGCGTGGGGGAGAAAGTGAAAGTACTAAACAGGACCTCAACTTCTTTACAAACGTCGTACTGGAGTCTCAACGGCAAATTAATGAAAATTATGCGGCCATAACGCCTGCAGCACCCAAGAAACGCGGCTTCTTCTCCCGTTTATTTGAATTTTTCAAGCGTGGGAGAAGGCAAGGGTAGACCAGGGGACAGCAGACTGTGTGAAAAGCTGATATAAAGCTTCGCAACAGGTGCTGTGTAGCCCGCGTACTTTACCTAAACTAATAGATTTCTACTGTTCTCTTTAAAAGTTATGAAGGAGCCTATGCCTTAAACCAGCACAGGCCTCCTTTTTTCCTTAATCTTCTTATTGTCTTATTGTTTCCAGGTATATTCATTACTCGCTTGCACTGTCTACCGGACTTTGGCCGGTGGAAAAGGTGGGCGGAAAATCCTATGAAATGTGGGGACAAAAGGAATAAACAATAAACCTGCGACAGGGTGAAGGGCTTGGTGGCACACCAAATTTTAGGGAAGAAGAAATTTACATAAGAAAAAGAAAGTGCTATACTACTTATATATATTGATTCATTTGCGCGGAGGATCCTCTGGTGTGAAAAATACATATTTCATGAACATCTACTGACCCAAAGTTTTGTTCGAGGCTATTCTCTTTCGGCTTATTATCCTCATGCCAGGAGCGATAAGCTGATTCCCGTAACACTGGAATCCAAAGTTGAAAAGGCGGAGATTCGTTTGGGTGGCACGGAATAATTAGTGGTATGATGCCAAGTGTTTATTGGGTTAATAAACATAGGTGTTAAAGACACAAAAAATGGGGGATGAATCATGAGAAGAAAAAGACTTTCATCATTTCTGCTTAGCAGTTTTGTAATGCTTACACTGCTCATATCTATCTTTTTTGGCGAACTGACTTGTTTTGCAGCAGCAAACAGCCAGGAGGCGGACCTGGCAGGGACAACAAGGCTTACGATCGTACATAGCAATGATACCCATTCCAGGGTCAAGGAGGGCGATGGTATGGGATTTGCAAAGATTTCTACCATCATTCAGGAGGTTAAAAAGGTAAATCCGAATACCCTGGTGCTTGATGCCGGAGATACCTTCCACGGGCAAACGATTGCGACCCTAACCGAAGGAGAAAGCATCGCCCGCCTTATGAATGAGATCGGTTATGACGCCATGGCTCCAGGGAATCATGATTTTAACTATGGTTATGAGAGATTGGTGGGGCTGAGCAAGCTGACGAATTTCCCAATATTGGCTGCTAATGTAAAGAAAGAAGACGGCAGCGACCTCCTTGACGGGTATATCATAAAAGAGATAGCCGGCTTGAAGGTGGGCATTTTCGGCCTGGCAACCCCTGAAACTAAGCACAAAACGCATCCGGATAATGTAAAGGGCCTCACTTTCGTAGACCCGGTTGAGGCAGCAAAGCAAACAGTAGAGGCTTTAAAGGACGAAACGGACATCATTATAGCAATTACCCATTTGGGCATGGACCCCTCTTCTGTGGATACCAGCATTAAGGTCGCTGAGGAAGTTGAGGGCATTGACCTGATCATAGACGGACATAGCCATACGGTACTGGAACAGGGGAAAAAGGTGGGCAATACTTTAATTGTCAGTACCGGGGAGTATGACAAAAATCTTGGCATTGTGGACCTTTATTACAAGGACGGCGAAATAGTAAGCATGGAGGCGCGACTTATTGGAAAGGACATGGCGGCAGAAATATCTGAAGACGAAGCAATAGTGAGCATTATTAAAACGATAGAAGAGGAGCAGGCAGAGCTGCTCAACCAGGTAGTCGGCACCACTACGGTGGCTTTGGATGGAGCCAGAGAAAAGGTTCGCACAGGAGAAACAAACCTCGGAAATTTGATAACTGACGCCATGAGATATATAACCGGTGCAGACTGTGCTATTGTCAATGGCGGCGGTATCCGTGCTTCCATTGATGCAGGCGATATTACTAAAGGTGAAGTAATTACGGTACTACCTTTCGGCAACTATATTGTTACCAAAAAAGTAACGGGTGCTGAAATCAAAGCGGCTTTGGAAAATGGTATCAAGGCTTATCCGGGGCCTTCCGGAGGCTTTCCCCATGTTTCCGGCATAAAATATGTCATAGATATTGGCAGGCAGCTCGGAGATCGCGTTGTAAACATAACCGTGAATGGGCAGCCCTTGGATTTAAACAGGGAATATGTGCTGGCAACCAATGATTTCATAGCAGCTGGTGGCGATGAATATACAATGATTTCAGACAATCCCATCCTCAATGAATACGGCGCTCTGGATGAGGCGGTGATAGCTTATATCGAAGCAAAAGGGACCGTCAGCCCTGCAGTGGAAGGACGCATTACCGTGCAGGAAACAAAAGCGGAACCGAAATATTACATCGTACAGCCCGGGGATTGGCTGATGAAGATCGCGAGGAAGTTTAATACGACCTGGCAAAAGCTGCAGGAACTCAACAAGCTTAAAAATCCGCACCTGATTTTCCCCGGTCAGAAGATCCTTCTGCCGGAATAGCGCCTTCTTGCTCAAACAGGACAGGAGATGGTTCCCTGTTTAGACAGGGAACCATCCCCTGTCCTGCGTGCTTTTGAAGCTTAAAATATTATATTAAAACACAAGGGAGGGGCGATACTATGCCGAAAACAGTAGAGGCAAAAAGTAAAAACTTGCTTATAATATGGGGTATTTCATTATTGGCAGTACTGGCAGTACTTGTATCTTGGATTTTTATATCAAACCTGAATCGGCTTCCCGACGGCTTTGTATATGTGACCGACGAAATTCCGACCGCAATTCTTGAGATACGATATGCCAGTGAGGACAATTTCGTCGGCACGGTGATTGACGGTTATCATGCGCCAAAAGCGATACTTACCAAAGAGGCGGCACATGCACTTAAAAAAGCCGCTGATAATCTATATGAGCAGGGATACTACATTAAAATTTTTGACGCTTACCGCCCGCAGAGAGCAGTTAACCATTTCATACGCTGGGCAAAGGATTTAAATGATACTAAAATGAAGAAAAAATACTATCCTGATCTGGATAAATCCGTTTTGTTTGAACGGGGATATATCGCAGAAAAGTCCGGCCATTCACGGGGGAGCACCGTTGATTTGACTTTGGTTGATATATCCACAGGCAAAGAATTGGACATGGGAAGCGGATTTGACTTTTTTGGCGAAATTTCACACCACGGCACTGATTTAATCACAAAGGAACAGGAAAAAAACCGAAATATCCTGCGTGATGCTATGGTCAGTGCCGGTTTTGAAGTTTATCCGGAGGAGTGGTGGCATTATAAACTAAAAGATGAGCCTTATCCAGATACATATTTTGATTTTCCGATTAAATAAAATAAGAGGACAAGGGGACAGCTACACTGTCCCCTACTTGCCTGTTATTTAAAAATCTGTCGTAAATAGCCCCCCGGGCCCCAAGGGCACCGGGGGACAAACGGCATATCTTTGTATTATTCAAAAACGATAACGGCTTGTTTATTTTTTATCCTTAAGAGAATTGTTTCAAAAATGCGGAAATAATGGTTCAAATTCTTGGTTTCAAGGTATGATGTAATCATATCCTGCCCGATTACCAGGTCCATATTTTGTGGCTCGGAACATACAAGAACAGCCTGGTCACCCTTTAATACCGGCGTACTGAAAATATTGCCATCCAGAAGTCTGCTTATTCTATCAAATTCAGTTATTCCGGTTCCCGGCTGAATTCTTTGCAGCTGGACAAAGAGTTTTGTGCTGAGCGCAAGTGCTTTTCTTCCTACAATTCCATTTTCTATGAATCTGGCCAGGCCGGTTGAAATGTCTTTAAAAGGATTTTCTCCTTCGCCCCAATTTGATATGGGAAGTTTAATAGTTCCGTCATCGGTCAATAGGCCCTTGTATCCCAGTTCATCATTGCCAAAAAAGATAAATTCATCTTCTTTTAATGCACATTGGGAAGCCGCCTGTATGGCCGAGGACAAGTCGACAGGCAACCCCATCTGCTCGCTCGATTCCAGATCTCTCCACAGAAGTGAAAAATCTTGGCTGATCAAAGGAATTTGCTGGTATATCCTTCCCTTAATAACCGAGAAATTTCCTTCGATTTCATCCAATTCTGCCCTGTTGTCGACGTTGATGCTTTGGATGCCTGCTCCCAAGGGACCATAAATGTTTATAAATCTTCTTCCTGTCAGGATTTTTTTAGCTGCTGATACAACGGCGTCGTCTATTTTCTCCCAAAGATCGGCAGGAATTGGAGAACCTTCTCTAAACAGGTAATCCATAATCTCCCTCCTTGTTTTACTTATTTTCAATTAGGCTTCCTACAGTGCTTTCAGATTTACCGGAAGACGGTTTTTCAACAATATTCATCTCCTCCAGCATTTCTCTGACCTCTTGTTCGCCTTCGGCAAAATGTTCTGCTTCCTCAGGGTCCAGGTGGCGAAGCAAGGTCATAAGTTCTCCTATATGAGCCTTCTCCTCGTCCCTTATGTCTGCGATCACTTTTTTTGCTACAGGATCATCGGTGGCTTGTACGTGGGCGTCATATACGTAAATGGCTTCAAGCTCACCCGCTATATCGAGTCTTATTGCCTGGATCAACTCTTCTTTGGTCAATTTTCTCGGGACATTGCCTACGAAGGGATTAGCAAAACTTGCCATTGTTTTTTCCTCCTTTTTTTAAGAAGTGCTTGTTTGACTTTGTCCATTATTTATTATTATACTACTTTAAAGTTAAAAATAAAATAGATAAAAAATAATAAAAATGCAGTAAAGTCCATATTTGAGCCGATAAGGCAGGCTTAAAACAAATAAGAAGCTTTTACAATACTGGTAATATATGAAAAAAAAGGATGAATTATTGTCAAGGCAACAGAGAATCAAAAGCGGCAGCGGGTATTGCCATATCTTGCTTTTATCTTCATGGCTTTTGTCTTATGAAATTCATGTCCATTTAATGTTAAGAGAAGGAGTGGAAGACGTAGCTACAATGATGAAATGCTTTACTGTAAGCTACGTCTATTATTACAATAAGAAGTACAGGAGAGTAGGGCACCTATTCCAGGACAGGTTTAAGAGCGATATGGTGAGGACATACATGTATTGGTTTTGACACGGCAACGCTCTCCTATGTGCCGCCGTGCTGTTTGTGTAATATTAGGGTCGTCTAAGGGTTTCTGATAGGCAAAAAGGAACGGCGGCTCTGGGAATCAAAGCCGCCGAAAAATGCTATAGGCGTGTCAATATGTCTGCTGTGAATATGCCATTCGCTATAGGCACATAATATATAAACCATATAACCAATCGTTCATGTTTATTTTCAATTTTATATGTGTACGCTCAACAAAATCGAGATGCTAGGTCTTAAATGGGATTTTCAAAAATTGCTGATAAACTAACTGATATGTTTACATAAAGGCCGGTTTCCCAAATGGCACGCAGGCATCAATTCCAACAACTCGAGCCATGCGGAGACCGTTGTGAGGATCGGGCACATTTGAAATCCTTGAAAACAAAGGGGTGTAGGCAGAATAAATTTTCAATAAGGCCCTTAAAAATGTAAAAAATGACATTTATTTGTGATTTAAGATAATCTTTTTAATGTTGCCATACAGTTGGCAATATTAATATGTTATACTCTAATTGTGGTGATGAAATTGAAGCTTCAGAGATTGTTAATGATTATATTCTACTTAAAAATGCATACAAAAACGACAATCGACGAACTTTCGGAATATTTGGAGGTTTCGAGACGGACAGTTTGCAGGGATATTGAAATACTCCGGACATCTGGGGTTGATATTATAAGCTGCCCGGGAAAGGATGGCGGTTACAGACTGTCTGAAGATTTCTCTTTTGAGAAAATGATTTTCAGTAAATGCGAGCTTACTTCCATGCTGTTAAGCACAAAACTGCTTCAGCAATTTAAGGGTACTGAGTTTGCAAAAGAAGCCGAGGCATTAAACTGCAAAATTGAAAAGTTGTTGGAAAAAAACAATAAATCAGCATCAAAAATGAGTGAATTTCTGCTCGTAGATACGGAACCCGAGCAGCGGCAGAATAATATTCAGGAAATACTGAGCTGTGTTGAGAAAGCATACGATAATAATATGCTGTTATTTATCGAATATAGAAGCCCTTTTTGTAAAAAGCTTTCGACATCTGGTTTTGTTGCGCCCTACGGTCTGGTAAATAAAGCAGGCTACTGGTATATAGTCGGATTTTGTTATGAGTTTGAAACATATCGCACTTTCAATACGATTTTTATTAATAAAATCTACATGACGGAAAAGCCCTTTACAAAGAATAAGGATTTTAATTTGGACAAGTATTGGGAAGCACAAAAATCAAAATAATCATTTCAAAAATAAGGAGGTTGGACTTATGGAGGTTAAGTATGTTCCAAAAGGAGAGGAAGGAAAAACCTGCGCGGACTGCAAGCATTTTGAACGGGATATCGACATGCAGGGAATGGGGAAATGTTTTGGGCATGAAGTGATGGCAGAAGGCAGTTGCAATTTTTTCGAACCAAGGGAATAGCATCCTCGTATAAGCAGCTAAAATTTAGCTGCTTATACTTTTTTTGTTCATTTGTGCCTGCAGTTATTCAAGCGATTCCTAGTTTATTTATAATATACAATGAGGAGTCTTAAAGAAGAAACTTTGAAACAGCTGGAAGAAAAATGCAGATCATTTGAAGAGAGGGCAAAGGATGAAAAAACCCAGGGAAAATACCTGGCGTTTTTAAAAGAGTTCGAATCCCGGCAGTAAAAAGGAAGCAGCTTGAATAAAATTTGACTCCCTAAAACCACCCAGGAACGGTGCCCAGCCGAAGGCAATAACCCTTCCGAAAATGATCGAGTGGTTTAAAACTTAAGGAAGATAAAAAATTCAGTAAAAATGAACCCTTTGAAATCTTGCAACTATTTACAGGTGTACGGGATTTTGAAAGGATGGTACCAAGTGGAAACTATAGATACCGGCATGCCGTCGTGATTGCGGAATTTCGGATAATGTGGGCATGGCGGAGTATGTTTGGGATGCAAACGGTGGTTTTGAATTAGAAATCAAGGCCGCTGTTTTTTGTGAAAATGTGATAGAGTGTGATGAGGAAGTAAATGCTTCGTAGAAGATTGATTTTTAAGGAAAGAAATGGCATATTAAATTCAACCTTAATTCTGTAAAGATTCATTTATCCTTCGCAAGGAACGAAATGAGGCAGGTCAACCGCTATATGCAGTGGTTATGGGGCAAAAATGGGCAAAAAACGGGCTGAAAAAAGCGTATTTTTTGGCTTGATTTTATAGGGGTTTTTATAGACGATATTCAATTTTCCAAGTCTCGATTCCGGTTGTCTCATTTATCGGAATACTTCTCAGCGATGGAGATTATTGATGCCTATGAAAGGCATGCCGGCTTCAGATTTTCATTTAAAAATGGCGAATATAACCGTGACAGAATTCTTTGGCTGATATTGCGCTGTATTTGGAGCCGGAGAGGCAGGAACTGGGACTGCCGCATATTGTAACCAGAGGAAAATGTTTGTGTTAAGTGAGGTGATAATTTGAAAGAAGCTTTTTGGTCCTTTGATCATCTTCTGATATCCAAAAGCTATAATAATCCTTTGCCCCATAGACATTTTGCCAAACATTTGATTTTTGGCGTCAATGGCTATTTCGAATGCGTGGTTGAGGGTGCAAGCGTCTATTGTAACGGTGTCTGTATTGATTCAAATATTGAGCATACTGTAAATCATGACGGTTGTGAATTGTTAGTGTTTCTTTTTGAGGGGACAAGTAACTTGGCTGCGGAATTAGATGAGAAATTTTTAAAAGGAAAAGCTTTTTGCTTAATACATGAAGAATTATCTTTAAAGGTAAGTGAACAACGGAAGAATAATTATGACGATTCAAGGAAACTGGATGAGGCGATTTTATCTGCTTGTAATATAAAGAATGACGTCTCTCCAAAATATGATGATAGGATATATCAGATTTTAGAAGGAATTTATAAAATGGAAGGTATCTATGAGAATACAATCGGCATGCTATGTGATTCAGTTTGCCTTTCGCGGAGCAGGGTATCTCACTTGTTTAAAAAACAAGTCGGCGTTTCACTTAGCAGTTATCTGGTTTTTGAAAAGATGCGCAAAGCTTTCACATATATTGCAGCGGGTGAGAATATCACCACCGCCAGTGCCCGGGCAGGATTCAGCAGTCCTTCCCATTTTTCAAATGTTTGCAAAAAAATGTTTGGACTCCCTTTTACGGATTTTATTAAAACAACCGTGTTGAAGGAGATAATATAGCATGTTTTTGCAAGTGTTTTGTTTTGCTCCGAAGTATAATTAAATAAAATGATACTTGTGGAGGAAACAAACTGTGAAAGACAGGAGAATTGAATTCAAAACCGGTTTTTACAATTTAAACTCTCAGCCGAATTTCAATTTTCAATTAAATCGTACGATTATGTGGGATGGTGGGGATTTAGCCGATATTGAACAAATCGCCCATAAAATAAGAGATAGCCTTTCATGGAAACGAGAGCTGATAGCACTTGGCGATAGAGCGATTTCAGAAAAAAGAATTAAGGAAGCTATTGCATACTATCGCATGAGTGAGTTTTTTATGTATGATGGTGATCCGGATAAGGAAAAATATTACGCGCTTGCTGCGAAATTGTTTTACGACTATTACAATGACTATTTTGATGATGGTACTGTTGCTCGCTATGAAGTACCCTTTGAAGATATTGTGCTTCCTGTGATGTACGCAAAAGCGAAGGGAAAGAGAAAAGATACAATCCTTTTGCATGGTGGAAACGACTCCTATTTTGAAGAGTTCTTCTACCCAATGCTATATTTAGCGGAAAGCGGTTTTGATGTTTATCTCTTTGAAGGCCCTGGTCAAGGAGGTGTTATGAGAATACAGGGAAAGCATTTCACTTACCAATGGGAAAGGCCGGTGAAAGCGATCCTTGACTTTTTCAAACTGGATGATGTTACGATTATTGGTGCATCCCTGGGTGGTATGCTTGCACCTCGCGCGGCGGCATTTGAAAAGAGGATTAAGCGTGTTGTTGCCTGGTCTGTTTTTACTAATTTTATGGATATTCTCCTTTCAACCCAGCCGCCCGGACTGCAGAAAATTCTTAAGCTTTTCATTAAGTTGAGATTTTCATTTATTATTAATTTAGTTTTCAATTTAAAGCTGAAAAAAGGAGATGAACTGGTAAAATGGGGCTTAAGGTATTATCGCTGCACTGTCATTCTTTATGGAGAGGGACAACGACACGTTCAAAAATCTGCGAGTCATCCCTGTGACCAGCACACAGATGGTACTTGCAAAAATACTGGTGCTGTTCCTGTTTGGAATTATCTTCTGCATAGCTTCTACCATCGTTACAATTCTTTGCGGCATGACTACCTTAGAAGTTTATGGGATACCATATAAGCTGTTTCTGGCCGTAGAAACAGGAATTTTCATTACGGCGGGAACGATGCCATTGATTGTTCTCGTCGTCTTTTTTAGCAAGACCTACATTTTCTCTATCCTGTTGTGCGTGTTTTACAGTGTGCTCAATATGAGTGCTACAGCGTTATTTGACGTGCTTCCCAAAACAATTCTATGGCTTTTGCCCACGCCGCTTACAACCTTTTGGAGCGCCGGAGATATGGCAAGGCACGGAATCAGAATAGATTTAGAACAAATGGCGGGGTTGATTCCATCGACTTTTCAAGTGGTACTGGTTCTTGGGAGCATGGCGATAGTTTCCTTTTTGGTGATTGACATGTTATATAAACGGAGGAGGGAGTAAAAATGGTTTCTATCATCAGAACTGAATTTTATAAGTTGAAACGGTATCACATTCTTTGGGCCGGTGTCGCACTCATGCTTCTTTCCGTTTTGCTGACATTGTTCACTTCTATGGCAAAGGATGGCTCAACATGGGATTTTGCATACCTCACGGAGCAGGTTATAAAAAACAATATGACGATGATTTTCCCAATGTGCATTACTTTGATTGCCGGATACATCATTTCCCGTGAACAGACAGATGATACTTTGAAAAATATACTGACTGTCCCGGTTCCCTTCAAACGGTTGTTGGCGGGTAAGCTGATTGTCTGTGGAGTATTATCCATTATACTCGGTCTGATTTGCAGCATTTTTACAATCGTTGCAGAGTTTCTGGCAGGATTCCCCGGTTTTAGTATTACGCTGGCAGTTAAAGCAATCGTGCAGATCACAGTCGTAAATTTCTTTTTGTACCTGGCTGTACTGCCCATTGTTGTTCTTACCAGTCGGGGGACAAATGGCTTTTTGATTGGTGTTATTATTGCATTTGTCTATGGCTATGGAGGAATGTTTGCAGCAGGTAACATGACATTGGTAAATATCTATCCGATTACTGCGTGTCTTGGGATGGTCGATTATCGCAGCTATGATGAAGCCGTACACTGGAATATCTTTCTGTGCATTTGCAGCTTTATCCTTGTTGTCGTCATTGTTGCTGCATGCATTTTCTGTATGAAGGAGCAGGAGCTTAAACAAGCAAAGAAAAAGGCTAAGAAAGTTGCTCCAAAGAAAGGTTGGTAAGTATCGCTAGTCAAGGGATAGCTCTCACGCCTTGACAAATATATCTTTTATTAGTAGACCATGACTAAAAACTTATGGATAAGAGTGATGAAGGATGGTAGGTCAAGGCAACTGAGAATCAAAAGAGGTAGCGGGTATTATCATATCATGCTTTTATCTTCATGTATCTTATGAAATCCATGTTGCTTAATGTTAAGAGAAGGAACGGGGGACGTAGCTGCGGCAATGAAACGCATTACTGTGAGCTGCGTCTGTTATTTCAGCGTCCCGTGTCTATCCAAACAGAAATCGCATTTGACAATTTTGCTGAAATTTGATACCATATATAAATATCTTATTAACTACTATGAAAATACGATGGTGTCATTGGCTTATATCTGAGAAGTTTATTTAGGTTAAATATTAATGCAAAAATAAGAAACGAGTAATGTTTATCACGTAAATCCGGCTGATAGACAATACTCGTTTTTTATGGAAAGGACTGATGTATATAATTAGAGAATTAGCCAGAAGTGTTCGTGAGTACAAAAAGCTATCTATTATAACTCCAATACTCATCAGCCTGGAGGTAGTTATTGAATGTATTATTCCATTCATTACCGCAACTTTGGTCAATGAAATTAAAAATGGATGTGAATTAAACACAATCATTAAGTATGGAATTATTTTGATTATCATGGCATTTTTGTCATTGACTTTTGGTGGAATTGCAGGATCCACCAGTGCCACTGCGGCCTGTGGCTTTGCAAAAAATTTACGGAGGGATATGTTCTATAGCATTCAGAATTATTCCTTTGAAAATATCGATAAGTTCCTGGTCTCATCGTTGATTACACGTATGACAACCGACGTTACCAATGTTCAGATGGCGTATATGATGCTGATCAGAGTGGCGGTACGTGCCCCTTTAATGATGATCTTTGCATTTGTGATGGCCTTTGTAATGGGCGGACGCATGGCATGGATTTTTCTTGTAGTTGTTCCAATTCTTGCAATTGGTTTGGGTATTGTAATATACAAAACCTTTCCGTTGTTTAAGAAGGTTTTTAGAAAGTACGATGCTTTAAATAAATCAATTCAAGAGAATATTAAAGGGATGCGCGTGGTAAAATCTTTTGTCCGTGAAGATTATGAGCAGAAAAAATTCGAGGCGGCGGCCCAGGATGTATGTGCAGACTTTACAAGGGCGGAACGCATTTTAGCTATTAATGGACCGTTAATGCAGTTTTGCATGCATGTAGTTATGATTTTCGTTCTGTCCTTTGGCTCTTATACCATTATTACCAGCCGGGGATTGGATTTTGATATCGGGCAGTTTTCCGCCATATTAACCTATAATTTTATGATTCTGAGCAGCCTCATGATGCTTTCCATGGTATTTGTAATGATTACTTTAGCCGTGGAATCTGCCAAGCGCATAGTTGAAGTAATAAAGGAGAAAAGCACCTTAACAAATCCTGAAAATCCCATTTATACAGTTAAGGATGGTTCGATTTCTTTTGAGAATGTCAGCTTCAAGTATTCCGAAAAAGCAGAGAGAATGGCTTTGGCAAATATAAATTTACAAATCAGATCCGGAGAAACCATTGGAATTATCGGTGGTACAGGGGCTTCGAAGTCGACCCTTATTCAGCTGATTCCACGCCTGTATGACGTAACTGAAGGAGTTGTGAAAGTTGGGGGCGTTGATGTAAAAAATTATGATTTGGAGGCCCTGCGTAACCAGGTCGCTGTTGTATTACAGAAAAATGTTTTGTTTTCCGGAACCATCAAGGAAAATCTCCGTTGGGGAAATAAAGATGCAACTGACGAAGAGCTGGCTGAGGCCTGCAGACTTGCTTGTGCTGATGAGTTCATCAATCAATTTCCTAAGGGCTATGACACCTATGTTGAGCAAGGAGGAGCCAATTTGTCAGGCGGACAGAAACAGAGGCTTTGCATTGCAAGGGCATTGCTTAAGAAGCCCAAAATATTAATTCTTGACGATTCCACCAGTGCGGTGGACACCAAGACAGATGCGAAAATTCGTAAAGCCTTGAGGGAATATATTCCGGAGACAACCAAGATAATTATAGCCCAAAGAACCGCTTCTGTTGAGGACGCCGATAGAATAATAGTCATGGATAAAGGTACTATTAACGGTATCGGGACTCATAAACAGTTATTAGCCGAGAATGCCATCTATCGAGAAATATATTATTCTCAAAATAAGGCAGGTGATGAGAGTGAAAACTGATCAGATTAAAAATAAAAAACCGGTTCTCTTTAGATTGTTCAAAGACATATTTGAGTTTTACCCGGTGATGTTCCCGGTTGTCATTTTATGTATCATATTTAATGCGGTTATTAGCTCCATCCCTGCTGTATTTATGCAGAAGGTTATTGCTCTTGTGGAGAAAAATTGGCGGGCCGGCGACTGGAATGCGGTAGGAGGAAAAATATTATATTATGTTGCCATATTAACAATATTTTATGTATTAGCCATTATAAGCAGTTTTGCATATAACCAGATGATGGCAATCATCACCCAGGGGACTTTGAAAAAATTTCGTGTAAAAATGTTCAATAAAATGCAGAAACTTCCAATTAAATATGTAGATACCAACAATCATGGAGATATTATGAGTTATTATACCAATGATATTGATACATTACGGCAGATGATTTCTCAGAGTTTTACGCAGCTTTTGATATCCAGTGTCACAGTGACTACTGTCTTTGGAATTATGATTTACTATTGCATATGGTTAACCCTTGTTGTAGTCATTGGTATAATTGTGATGCTCTTTATTACAAAAAAGGTTGGCGGAGGTTCTGCCAAATACTTTATTAAGCAGCAGAAAGCTCTTGGCCGTCTGGAAGGTTTTGTAGAAGAAATGATGAACGGACAAAAAGTAATCAAAGTGTTCTGTCATGAAGAGGAAAGCAAAGCGGATTTCGATAAGATCAACGAATCATTATTTAGCGATGCAAGGGCAGCAAACCAATATGCCAATATTTTAGGCCCTATCCTGAATAATATCGGTAATATATTATATGTCTTTGTCGCAACTGCAGGCGGCGTTTTATTGGTTACCAATGTACCGAACATAAGTCTTTCAGGGCTTGCTATGGGAATTAGCATTGTCGTCCCTTTTCTGAACATGACAAAACAGTTTGTTGGCAACATCAACCAGGTATCCCACCAGATAAATGCTGTCGTTATGGGAATTGCCGGTGCGCAGCGGATCTATGATTTGATTGATGAAGAACCGGAACAGGACGATGGATACGTTACCTTAGTAAATGTCCGTGAGGAAAACGGACAGTTAATTGAATGTAAAGAGAGAACAGGAATTTGGGCCTGGAAACATCCCCACAGCAGTGATGGTTCTGTAACATACACGAAATTGGCCGGCGACGTGAGATTATTCAATGTTGATTTTGAATATGAACCGGGGAAAACAATTTTGCACGATATCAGCCTTTACGCGAAGCCGGGACAAAAAGTAGCCTTTGTTGGTGCCACCGGAGCCGGAAAGACGACGATTACAAACTTGCTGAATCGATTTTACGATATTGCTGATGGTAAAATCCGTTATGACGGCATTAATATTAACAAAATTAAAAAATCTGACCTTCGTAGAGCCATTGGCATGGTTTTGCAGGATACAAATCTTTTTACCGGCACTGTAATGGACAATATCCGTTACGGCAGGCTAGATGCCACCGATGAGGAATGTATTGAGGCCGCAAAGCTTGTGGGTGCGGATGATTTCATTTCTCGCTTGCCGGATGGCTATCATACGATGATTACTGAAAACGGCGCAAACCTGTCTCAGGGGCAGCGTCAGCTGATTTCAATTGCCAGGGCGGCAGTTGCAGATCCTCCGGTTATGATTTTGGATGAAGCAACCTCCTCCATTGATACAAGAACTGAAGCCATTGTTCAGCGTGGAATGGATGCCCTCATGAAAGGCAGGACAGTGTTCGTAATTGCTCACCGCCTGTCCACGGTTAAGAACTCTGATGTCATCATAGTGCTGGATCACGGACGCATCATTGAACGTGGCAATCATGAGGAACTGTTAGCTAAAAAAGGTCAGTATTATCAACTGTATACCGGTGCCTTTGAGTTAGAGTAAGGCTGAACATTTTTGAGAAGCTACGATGACTGATTTATTTATTATGCCAAATATGTTCAAACCAAATTTTGTGTGCTATAATTAATTTATAATTTGTTTATGTAAAGTTAACAGCTTTTAAATTGTGCTCGAAATTTAGAACAGATTGAAGGGAAATGGTGAAATGAATCCGAAGGTTTTTTGGAATATTTCTTATGGCGTATATATTATATCTTCTATGGATAGCGATAGGCCTACCGGCTGTATTGCGAATAGCGTAATGCAGGTTACGGCATCACCTGCAACAATAGCTGTCAGCATAAATCACGATAATTTTACTAATGAATGTATCAAGAAAACAAATAAGTTTGCAATCTCAATTCTTTTAGAAACTACAGATCCTTCAATTATCGGAACTTTTGGCTTTAAATCAGGCAGGGACTTTAACAAGTTTGACGGTGTATCCTACGAAATGAAGGAAAATCTCCCGGTTTACAAGGATTCATGCGGATATATTATCTGCAATGTGATAGGTAAAATGGAAACAGAAACACACACAGTTTTCCTTGGTGAGGTTATTGATGGGGATGTTTTAAATGAATCGGGACAAGTTATGACATATGCATATTATCACAAAGTTATAAAAGGAAAGAGCCCCAAGAATGCGCCCACATATTTGCCTGATGAGAATAAAAAGCAGGAGGCTGATAAAACAACTAATAAAACAAGGTATAAATGTCAGATTTGTGGTTACATTTTTGAAGGAGAAACACTGCCAAAAGATTTCAAGTGTCCAATATGTGGCCGAGGTGCAGAAAATTTTATAAAGCTTTAGATGATATGTAGACTGGGAGATGGTTCTCTTCAGTCTCGGCAGATACAAAAGGATGATTAATAAGGCTTTTGGGTTATTTGAGAAAGGGGTATTTCGACTTTGATTTGCTGAACTTGAACGGAAGCTGATCAAGCACTCTATGATAAAATTCCTGGAGTGCTTGATCTTTTTTATGCCGGTTTTATACGTCTAAGGTAACCATTTATGGATTTGGGACCTTTTATTCAGGTATTGCTGAGAAGTACGAGGCGATGGTAAATTATTATATATACAGGAGAAAATTGCTTGAATTGGGAATTGAGTTATGGCAAAACAGGGACAGTACCATGGACAGAATCATGGAAAACGTTGAAAAATGCCGTACCAAATATTCTGTATCTAAAGATCAACTAAGCAATGTATTGACCCTAACAATCCGGCGGATTTGTGAGTGATGGGAAATGAGCTTAATTTGCAGATAAAGGGGCTGATACGGATGATCGGTAAAAATTGGATAAGAATTATTTATGGAGATAATCCCAGGCAAATGGTAAAAGAGTTGCTTGAAGTTATAAGACCTGAAGAAGAAATAGACGAAAACGCACTTATTGGGATTAAACCGAATCTTGTTGTAGCAAAACCTTCCCGCTCAGGTGCAACAACATCGCCCGAAATAGTGGAAGGGCTCATTGAATATTTGAAATCGAGAGGGCTAAATAAAATAGTAATTATGGAAGGCTCCTGGGTAGGAGACAGGACATCAGAAGCATTTAAAGTATGCGGCTATGAGAATTTATCGAAGAAATATGGCGTTCCTCTTATTGACCTTCAAAAGGATAAATACAAGGCATATGAAATAAATGGTTTGAGGATAAATATTTGCGATTATGTTACAAAAGTTGATTATTTAATAAACATACCGGTCCTCAAAGGCCACTGCCAGACTAACGTGACTTGTGCTTTAAAGAATATGAAGGGCTGTATACCCGATTCCGAGAAAAGGAAATTTCACACCATGGGCTTGCATGAGCCTATAGCATATTTGAACAAGCTCATAAAACAAAGCCTTATAATTGTTGATGGTATGAATGGTGACCTTAACTTTGAAGAAGGCGGTAATCCGGTTCAGATGAACAGGATAATCGCGGGAAAGGATCCTGTGCTGATAGACGCATACGCGGCGCAGTTGATGGGCTTTAGCATTGAGGAAGTTCCGTATATTGCCATGGCTGAAGGTATCGGTGTAGGCACTGCTGACCTGGCAAATGCTGATGTTATTGAATTGAATAAGGATAAGGGATCAAGAAGGTTGACACCTTCAAGAAAAGTGCAACAGTTATCAAGGCATATTGTCGAGGACAGCGCTTGCTCAGCTTGCTATGGAAGCCTTATTTATGCACTGGAAAGGCTGTATGAAAAAGGTCTTTTGAATAAATTAAAAGAAAAATTGTATATCGGCCAGAATTTTAAAAATAAGCAGTATGATGGGGTAGGTATCGGTACGTGTACTTCAGGATTTGATAAGTGCGTTAAAGGCTGTCCGCCAAAAGCCAGGGATATTGTAGAATATCTGGAAGGCCTCATATGAAGGGGGCAGGGACGAGGGGAGGTTCTTAGACAAGGGGACGGTTCTCGTGTCTTTTGCCCCAACTCAATTTCCGTCCTCTCGCAGACGGCCGAAGTAAATGCTTGCTACATACAAAAAATAAAAGGACAAGTGCGGTAACACTTGCCCTGGGGCTGATTTTATCTGCTGCTTAGTATTATTTACCTTTTATTTGATATAGTTTTCTATAAAGGCAGCGAATTCAGCGGTGATTTCATACCTGGAGATGAAGCCGATGTTTTTATAGTACATTGACTCGTAGTACACACCCTTTTGATTGTAAATCCTTATAGCAACCGGGTCGGCCAGGGCATTGCCTGCAGAGCCCTGTGAAGGTGCCACTGACGCCGGGCCCGTTTCACCTATGTCCGTCATGCCCTGTGATGCTCCAGGTGTCGAAACATGATCCGGCGCTATCGGCTCAACGGGCCTTTCATTTGAAGAATCCCTGCTTTCCTGCCCAACGGGATATGCAACGTCAACCTCAACATCTCTTGAATTGTCCGCCCTGTTATAACCAAACAGTTTTTCAAAATACTTGTCGCTGGAGTTCTTCAGCGCCGAATAGAAGCTGTAAAATCTGGCTATTTCATTCCTGTCGGTGATTTCAGCTCTTATATTGGTGGATCCCTCCGACTTGCTTTTTTCAGTATGGACTATGAACTGGATTTTGGCGATATCCTCAGGCCCTTCTACACCGTAAAGTTTCAGATACTCGATTGCGTCTTCATCCTGATTATTGAGGTAGCTTTCAAAGGCAAAAAACTTAAACAACTCATACTTATCGTTTCTTTTTACTGCGACGACTGACTCACTGCCTGCCGGTAGATAACTAAAAACCTCACAGCCAATCAGGCTTTTATCCGGGCTTTTTTCAATCGTCATAAGTTTTTGGCCGATGTCTTCGTCGTCAATTGTAGCAGAAAAGCCCAACTCCTCTACGTAATCCGACATCAGGATATAATGCCTGCCGTCAATTTGGAATTGATTCAACAGCGGTGCAGCCATATCTTCCCTTCCTGACGCACTGTCCTTGCCAATCATATCCTCCTGTGCTATCTCAGGCATGCCGCTACCCCGCAAACCGTGGTTAAACAATTTGTCTTTGAGGCTGAATGTAAGTATTCCTCCTGCAAATACGATTGCCAACGCAAGGGCAGGTATTGCTTTTTTAAAATTGATATATAAAATGGAGTTTTCCTTTCTTCTTTTTGAGTGGTTTAAAACACTCTCAAGCATTCTCTCTTTTGTCGACGCGTCCGGCTTAATACGGTCGAATACGAGCTTAATGTCCTCCCGTTTCACTTTAGATCACCTTCCATTTCCATTTTTAACAGTTTTCGGGCGGTATGAAGATGGCTTCTGATGGTAGATTGCTTCTTGCCCAGCATTTTTGCTATCTCTACCGTCGAATAACCTTCATAATAGTATAGGTATATGGCCGTTTTATATTTTGTGGGAAGCGCCATAATTATTTCATAATTTTCATCCGTATCAAAAGGCTGTTCAACCGCCTTTTCAGCCGCCTTATCCATACCGACGGTTTTTGACCACCAGTGTTTGAAATGATCCTTACACAGGTTTGTGGCCGTCCTTATCAGCCATGCTTTCTCATGATCTTCACTTTTAAAAACTGTTCCGTCTCTCATAAGCCTTATAAAGGTATTCTGTACCATGTCCTCGGTATCATGCCGATTTTTCATGTACATGAAGCAGACGCGATAGACAGTATCTACATGGCGGTTATAGAGCTGTGACAGTTCTTCATTCGTACGCAACAAAGAACCCTTCAATTTCCTTCCTCCTTTCACTTATAATACGATCAAAGCAGGTAAAACGTTGAGGAAAATGAATATTTTTATCTATTATTGATCACATGCCTGATGCTGCATACACATATTACCCGGCCTTGTCCGGGCTTTTTCCTGATTTATTTAAACAGCTGCCATAAACTGCGGGGTTAATTATAATAGACGAGTAAACAAGGGGGGAGTTCTTGTGTCTTGATAAATGCATCCTGAATTATATACCCTTTTCCTGCTTTAGAGCTTCCTTCATTAGGTGTATAATTTTTCTCAAACATAAAGGCATTCTCCTTTCATGTCGATGGATGCTTGTCGCTTCAACTTTATACCACCCACTTTATACCAGGAGATGCCTTTATGCAATGTGCGAAATATTGCCCATTCAGCTTTTGTTGCAAACATTGCGCGGGACTCAATGTCTTAATACTCTCTTTTGCTTTATTCGGTTCAATTGTCCGTATTCTGGTTGACGTCTGTGCTTTGTATATAGATGGTTTTAGAATTGTTATCCCAGGTTACTTTATCTCCCAGACTTTCAACTACAAATCTCACTGGTATGACTATCTTGCCATTTACCACTTGAGGTGATTCTTGCGTCGTTATTTGAGTTCCGTTTATAATTGCAATTTGGCTATTAACCTGCCATTCAATGATACAAGTTCCTTTCTTGATTATCAAAGTGTCAGAGCTTTCATCGAAACTTGCTTGCGCTCCTATTCCCTTAAGTAAAGTATCATAGTACATATACGTTTTTCCGTTCATTGTTACAGGCAGCGTATCCATAAACAACTTTCTGCCGTTGATTTTTACTGTTATAGGTTGATTGTTTTGAGGTATTAGGCTGCTGACGTCAAATATAAATATAGTGTTGTCAGGATTATACGAAAAAAATGATTGATCGTAAGCTATGATGTATTTGTTATTCTCATCAAGTTCTTCTATATAGCTTATTTTGTCTTCCGGCAGATAGGTTTGAGTCTCCTTCTCAATATTCCATATTTCACAGCTGCGAGGATAATATATAATGGCTATGCTATCGTTTTTGGCCATATCATGCCACTGCAGTGCATCGCTGCCCCAAATAGTCTTAATAATCGTACCGGTGTTAATATCCCATATTCTCAAAGCCTTGTCGCCGTACGAAGCAATGATTCTCTCGCCGTCATTAGAAAAACTGACAGTTTTCAATACGCCCAGCATACCGTTTTTGTCCCTAGGCGGCAGCACCGTATATAGCCTTTTGCCCGTGTTCATATCAAAGGCAGCAAAGTTACACCTGTTGTATGGTTCAAGTACCATTATATTTTTTATTAAGTTGAATCTAATATTTATTAAATCTCCTGTGCCGTTAAGCCATTCAGTCCGCCCGCAATCAGCCCTGTATAATTCCTTTCCGGTAGCAATATCGATTGCTATTAAGTTTTCACAATAATACATATACCAAAACTCAGCGCATATTAATTTTTTATTATCAGGGCTGATAAAAAAATCGCCGATTTCCAATTGTGTATCATTATAAATAGAAGGTTTCACCACAAAAGTCTTTTCAATATTAAGCGTGTCTAGGTTAAAGAGGTTAATATTGGCAATTTCATCAAAAGGATCAGAAGTTAAATTAAACAGCAAGTATTTATCATCGGCACTAAATTTAATTTTTTTTACATATGAACCCCCTTCTTCTCTTTCTGTTTTGATGGTCTTAACTAGTTTAAATTCAGGCAATGAGTAGACATCAAGTGATAGAGATCCTCGGGATATTTCATAATTGTGTTTCACTAGAAACTTTCTGGAATTGCTTATATAAACGTTTCCCGAAAAACAGTATCCAATATCATATTTTTTTAGTTGGCGGCCTGTTTCAATGTCATAGTAGTATAAATAATAATGGTCACTGTCACTTTTACTAGCAGTTAGTACGATGACCTCTTTGCCTGTATCAGAGAATAAAGACTTGTATATATTTTCTTCCTGAGGTATGAAAATTTTGTTCTTAAGCTTAATATTTTCTTGAGCATGAGCTGCTACAGGAAAAACCATAGCGAAAGCCAATAAGGTTATTAAGCAAAAAATAATCTTACGCATTGTGTTATTCTCCTTTCCTAAAATCCTGCATAAATCAAATATTAGGCATCTTTTGCCGATTTTACGCTTAAGGTTTAAGTTCTTTCGGCTTTCTTTAAAGCCTTGTTCCAATTTGCCTGAAAATAAATCGCAATACCTTGCTGCGAGCCAGCCTTTTGGTTTTTACATTGGTATATTTTCTCCATTTTACAGGTTAATCCTTCTTCCGGATGGGTTATTTTCCATAAAAAAGTAAACACCTTATGTCATTTCGCTCTAACCGGCTTTTACGCCGTCCTATATTATATCCAAATCGGCCCTATAAGGTCTGAACGCCCGAAAATTTTTCTTCATTTTCTTCTTTCATGTCTTAAACTTTAAAACCTCTATATGTTCCTGGAGCATGTCCTTAATTTTTAGGGGAGAGGACCATTGTGCTTTTTGGTGGCATCGTCGAAGTTTTCATAATAATCTTAAATAAATAAATCATGACTAAAAACTGTGAATAAAAGCGACGAAGGCTGCCAAGACAGCGGAGAACCGGGTATTGTCATATCATGTGCTTTGTGGGAATGAGAGAAATATTTCATGGAACCACGTACGAAAAGAAAGATGGGGATAGATTTTATATTCATGTCTTTTGTGTTATGGATAATCATTATCCGTTTAATGTTAGAAGGAGTGGAAGACGTAGCTGCAGTAATGGAGTACGTTACCATAAGCTACGTCTATTATTTCAATAAGAAATACAAAAAAGTAGGTTGTCTATTCCAAGACAGGTTTAAGAGCGAGATGGTGGAGCAGGAAGGGCACTATTGGCTTTGGAAAGGTATATGCATCAAAATCGGTGAAGACAGGGGTAGTTGAGAAAGGGGCTGGACTATGAGTGGAGCAGCTACAGCTGCTATTTCAATGATGATTACTTTTCCAAAATGCCGGATACCTATACTATTCTGGATTATTTTCCAAAAAGAAGGAAGCGCTGTTAAAAAATATAAAGCCCATATGAATGAAGAGACAGGATATTTATAGACCTGAAGGAAGAGGTAGGGGTTATGAAAAAGGAAGAAGCGAGGGAACTTTTTCAAAAGATGCTTATAGGCCAGGGACTAAAAACAAAATAATGGAAAGGTGAAAATATCAGATGGTTTGATGAAGGGGCTTAGGGAAAAACAAAGTTGTCAGCCAGGAAGATTGCCGCTGTTATCGGTTTGGACAAGGATAAGGTGAATAGAATTCTGAGATTTTAAGCAGGAGAACCGTCAGCGTGTCTACCCGTACCTGCTGTTTGCGAAAATTGCATCGTGACATTCATAAAGCACGGAATTTGATTGTTTTTTTGAAAGGATAGTGATGTTGACACGAGGAATATTTTTGCTTAAAATGTTCGTGGATTGATTCTGGAATGAATAACGGAACAGGGATATGGTGACAGCTAAAATATTCACATACACAATGAGTTGTTATAGTTTCAAATTTATAAGATAGACAGGAGGTAATGAAAATGAAAGAAGTTTATGAGTTTTTAAAGAAGTGCGGAACATATTATTTGGCTACGGTAGAAGGAGATCAGCCTAGGGTTAGACCCTTTGGTACGGTGGATATTTTTGAAGGCAAACTTTATATACAGACAGGCAAGGTAAAAAAAGTATCTAAGCAACTCCAGGCAAATCCAAAAGCAGAGATTTGTGCTTTTGCTGATGGAAAGTGGCTTAGAGTGTCAGGTAAGCTCGTCAGAGACGACAGAGTGGAGGCAAAAAAGCATATGCTTGATAATTATCCGGAGCTTCAATCCATGTATTCGCCGGAGGATGACAATACAGAGGTTCTCTACTTTGAGGATGCGACAGCTACCTTCTATTCATTTACCGAGGCGCCAAGGGTAATCAAATTTTAGTAGAGAATGTTCTGGTGATGTTTTGTTGAGGGATGCTGATATTAACTCATTAGATGAAAAATGCATCTTCACGTTGATAGCGGCCGCCATTAGGGTTAAGAGATTTTATGATGTGCTTTGTTAAGCTTTTTCAAAAAGGCTGTATGTTAAGATCTTTTAAAAGGGCTTACCCGTGACAAGGGAAGAGGATTGCGAATAGGAAGTCACCTCTATGGTAAAAAATGCTATAGGGGTGATTTTATGCCAAGGCCAAAAAGTGTTTGCGAGACACCTATCCCTCCCTTTTGTCACGGCGACGGATATTGATGAAAGGCTGGAAGAGCTTTAAATCGAGTTGATCCAATTGCAAATTCAAAAAAAGCATATGATGACATTTGTCAATGAGATTTATCATTAAAGCAAATCTGTTATTAGAGCAGAAGAGTGTTATTGAAGAAATAGCAACTTCTTTTAATAAAGGCTGTATCATAGTCGGGCCAAATGCCCGTGTGATTTTACAACCTATTCTATATGTTTGTTTTCATAGAGACCGATGTAAAAGTTGAATGTTGTTGTAACTGAGTATGTCCCGGAAAGTGGAAATTTGACAGAAAAAAGAGCAGGTGCAGAAGATAAAGTAATTATAAGGTACATTATCAGACAGGCGAAACTTTTACATCAACTTCTTAAGCACAGCGTGAAGTCTAGCTGTAAATACAACTAACTAATTGAAAAAATAAAAAATTAACACCAGATGTTACGGATTTTGCAGCTTTGGGAGGACATAATGGGAATTAAACTTTCAGACCATTTTACTTACAGTAAGCTCATACGGTTTACATTGCCATCCATTGCTATGATGATTGTCACATCAATCTATGGTGTGGTGGATGGTTTCTTCGTTTCAAATTTTGCAGGGAAAACACCTTTTGCGGCAGTTAATCTTATCATGCCGTTTTTAATGATTGTAGCGACCGTTGGTTTTATGTTCGGCACGGGCGGTACTGCCATCGTTGCAAAGACTTTTGGCGAAGGTGATAAGGACAAAGCAAACAGATACTTTTCTCTGTTTGTTTATGTGGCATTTTCTTTAGGCATCCTTTTTTCCGTGCCGGGCATTGCCTTTATTCGCCCCATATCCACCATGCTGGGAGCTGAAGGAGAGCTTCTTGAAAACTGCGTCATTTACGGTCGTATTATTCTTGTGACATTGCCGTTTTATGTATTGCAGCTTTTATTCCAAAGCTTCTTTGTAACCGCGGAAAAGCCGCAACTCGGTTTTGCTGTGACAGTTTTTGCAGGAGTAACAAATATGGTACTTGACGCGGTGCTCGTGGTATTTCTGCCGCAGGAATACAAGCTTGCGGGTGCGGCTGTCGCTACGGCAATGAGCCAAGTGGTCGGCGGCGGTGTTCCGCTTTTCTACTTTCTCCGAAAAAACAGCAGCATTTTACGGCTCGGAAAAACAACCTTGGATAGCGTAGCGATTGTCAAAGCTTGTATAAACGGTTCATCTGAATTTATGAGCAATGTTTCTATGAGTATCGTCGGTATGCTTTACAATATGCAGCTCTTAAAATATGCAGGGGAAGACGGTGTAGCTGCATACGGCGTAATGATGTATGTCAGCATGATCTTTTCTGCGGTATTTTTCGGATATTCCGTTGGTATAGCCCCAGTAATCGGCTACCATGACGGTGCTAAGAATTATACAGAGCTGAAAGGATTGCTTCGTAAAAGTCTTACGGTTATCGGTACATTCAGCGTCTGTATGGTAGTAGCTGCTGAAACGTCTGCCGTGCCTTTGGCCCATATTTTTGTAGGGTATGATTTGTCGTTGGTGGAGCTTACGGTGTCAGGATTCCGTATTTTTGAATTGTCGTTTTTCTTTATGGGCTTTGCCATTTTTGGCTCCGGTTTTTTTACCGCCCTCAACGACGGGCTGACTTCTGCTCTGATTTCTTTCCTTCGTACATTGGTATTCCAAGTAGTTGCCGTTCTGCTTCTCCCATTGATCTGGGGAATCAACGGTGTTTGGATATCCATTGTTGTTGCCGAATGTATGGCAGTTGTGCTGACGGTGATGTTCCTTTTTATAAAACAAAAGAAGTATCATTATTGATTTTTTATTCGTGACAAGGTGACGGGATTGTTGAAACGAAACCACCTCTATGGTAAAAATACCGCAGAGGTGATTTTCATGCCAAAAGTAGAAGCATGGCCAAGGGGAGACAAGGGAAAGACAAGGGGACGGTTCTTGTGTCTTGACGAACATGGACAAAGGGACGGTTCCCATGTCTTGATAAATATATACTAAATTGGTAAAATATGTATAAAAACTGTGAATAAAGGTGATGGAGGATGCCAAGGCAACAGAGGATCAAAAGCGATAGTGGCTACTATCATATCATGCTTCGAGGAAATGAGAGAAGTAATATATTTAAAGATGATGAGGATAAACGGCGTTTTATGGAAACTATGTTCGAAAAAAAAGATAGGGATAGATTTTATCTTCATGCTTTTTGCCTTATGGATAATCACGTCCATTTAATGTTAAGAGAAGGAGTAGAGGACGTAGCTACAGTAATGAAACGTATTACTGTAAGCTACGTCTATTATTTCAATAAGAAGTACAAAAGAGTAGGGCATTTATTCCAGGACAGGTATAAGAGTGAGACGGTGGAGCAGGACAAGCACTTATTGGCCTTGGCAAGGTATATACATCAAAATCCGGTGAAGGCAGGAATGGTTGAAAAAGCGGCTGACTATAGGTGGAGTAGCTATAGCTGCTATTTAAATGATGATTACTTTAGCAAAATGCTGGATACCGAAACCATACTGGGCCTTTTTTCCGAAAACAAAGAGGTGGCCTTCAAAAGATATAAAGCGTATATGAACGAAGAGTCTGACGAGACATTTATGGACCTGGAGGAAAAGATAGAGGCTATGGATGAAAAAGAAGCAAAAGAACTTTTTCAAAAAATGCTTATGGACCAAGGGATCGAAAACAAAACGGATGGAAAGGTGCAGATATCGGAGGGCTTGATAAAGGAATTTAGAGGAAAGACTAACCTTTCAGCTAGGAGAATTGCTGCTATTACCGGTTTGAATAAAGATAAGGTAAATAGAATTTTGAAGAGCTAGACAGGAGAACCGTCCCTGTGTCTAGACAGGAGAACCGTCCCCGTGTCTACCCATGTCTACTCCAAGGAAAAGGCGCAAAAACGGCAGTGACTTCATTTTTAATATACCGGTAAAGGGCTCTTGAAACCGGACGCAATCAACCTTATTTTTAAGAATATACCCATCATGCCCATGTTTTTTGTTTGAGAAGATCCATATAGACTGACTTAAAAGAATGTTTGCTTGATCAGGAAAAGGATTGAGATGAGCAAAGAGCTAAATCAACTAATTTAGTTGATAGGTAACTCTTTTTTTATGCCAAAGTGACCGATAATTTAGGCTGGTAAAGTGGTGAAGTTTTTGATTGACAAAAATATAAAACTAATGTATCCTAATTTTTGTAAAAGTCTGCCTAAAAATAAATCTGCAAAGAACTCCACTTGTACTTGTAAAAGCATAATTTGGAGGTGATTAAGTGGAATTAGAAAAAAGAGCCAATAAGCAGTTAATTCTATTGACACCTATAATATATGTCATATTTATATTTAATTGTATTGTGGGGTATGTGGTTAACAAAATCACATTAATACCCTTACTTATTTCTGTTATATTAGGCTTGCTAAATTTTATGTATACAAAGTAAACAAAGCCTCCAAGTTAATTAAATATGTCGCTTTAGCAGGGTTGTATATAAATCATGTATTCCTGATGGTTACAACAGAAATTTCACTTAGCAATTTTATTGTATTTGTCATATTAATCATATTAATAATGATGTCTTTAATGTTTTTCGACAAGAGGTTTACAGGAGCAGTCTTAGTAATAACAGCATTAACACATGTAGTCTTTACTGTTTCAAAGATGTCTAATAATATAACCATATTGGATATGGTATTAAATTTGCTGGTGCTTATTGTTTTTATTTGGGCGACATATAATTCATTGAGAATATATGAAGAAACAGCCGAGCTGATGAAAACCGGTGCAGGAAAGAGGGCAGGCGATTTTAAACATGTCGGAAATATTTCTAATATATATATGAAAAAATAACTCAATTAGAGGCTGAAACTGAAATACTGAAAAAGGGCAGCAATGAGTTCCAGAAATCGCTGAAAGAGGTCACTAAAGCTATTGAAGATATAGCTGCGGGTTCTTTAAGTGTAGTATCTGATACCGAAAAGATAGCATCGCATATATCCGAATTAGAAAAAACTCTTTCAGATAATCAGGAACATATAAAATGCGTTACTGAAAATATGGATAAAATAATAGACAATAAGAACCAAGGGCTAAAATTAATGAGCGAACTAAGAAATCTAACAGAAACAACATCAGGGGCAATTGCAGAGATAGATAAAATGGTTGATGAAACCAGTATTAATACAAATAAAATAGTTTTGGCAGGTGAAACTATAAAACAAATAGCCGCTCAAACTAATCTACTGGCTTTAAATGCAGCCATAGAGGCATCCAGAGCCGGACAATCCAATAAGGGATTTGCTGTAATGGCAAATGAAGTAAGAAGTTTGTCCGAGGAAACTAATAAATATGCTAAGGAAATACAAGTTTACACAACAGCATTGACCGATAGTGTGGTTAACGCCGTTAATGCATTGGGTGAAGTAAATTCAGCCATAGAGAGTGAAGTTAAGGGCGTAAAAGATATGGATAATCTGTTGGAGAAGATACATGAATCTACTACATCAACACAAAATTATATAGTCAGTTTAAATGAATCCTGGAAAAAAATTTTAGAACAGACAAAGGAAATTAAAGAGTCAATAGCAAATTTATGTGCTGTCAATGAAGAGTGCTCCGCAAATATGAGCCAGTCATCCAGCAATATGCATAGCCAGACTCCTTACGTGGATTCCATCGTTAAACTCATTAATAACTTGTGTGAAATGGCTTATAACTTAAAAGATAAATCTATGGAAATCAAAATGTTGATTGACGTAGGATTATTGATAGATTATCTGGAGGCGGAGGGTTATAATAATGACAATCTTGCAGAGATATGCCGCAAGTTAAATGTAACGACGGCATATGTGGCAGATGAAACGGGATATGTACACTATTCCAATGAGGAAATATGCATAGGTATAAACCTGTTTGAAATTGATAAAAGCTTAAAACAATTGTTAAGCGGTGTTGATTATGTTGCAACTCCTATAAAACAAAGAGTGGAAGATGGAAAAACATATAAATTTTTATGTGTATATAGGAATAACATGCTTTATGAATTGGGAATAGATTTATCAACATCTCAAGTATAATAATTTCTGCTGCATCCATCTACTCCGGAGACTGCCCCTGGGGACCGGCGCATGGGGATATAAGGGAGCAAAGAACCCAATTACATTGAAATGGATGACAAATTATGATATACTTCTATTAAAAAGTATATTTATGAAAATTAACCAATTAAATGTAAATTATTAAGGGGTGCAAATATGGCGATAGTTGAAGTTATAAAATATGACGGCTCGCCATCTGTTTTTGCGTGGAAATATCCCAATACTGAACTTAGAACATGGACACAAATAATAGTTAATGAGTCACAAGAGGTTGTTTTATACAGGGGTGGCCAGGCATTAGATTTATTAGGTCCAGGCAGGCATACTTTGGAAACAGCGAATATTCCATTATTAAGTAAACTTGTAAATTTACCTTTTGGTCGCCGCTCGCCGTTTACAGCAGAAGTTTGGTATATAAATAAAGCAAATACGCTTGATGTTAAATGGGGAACTCCCACTCCTATTCAGCTGCAAGATCCAAAATATAATGTGTTCATTCCTCTTAGAGCGTATGGTCAATTTGGGATTAAGATATCAGATTCAAAAATGTTCCTGCAAAAACTTATTGGCACGTTGCCAACGTTTACATCAGCCGATCTTGTTAAGTATTTTAGGGGCGCTTATTTAACTACGGTTAAAGATGATATTTCAACTTATCTTATCCAAAATAAAATATCCATTCTTGAAATAAACGCATATATCAGTGAAATATCTGAATCTTTAAAAAACAATATTGCGCCTACTTTCGCCGAATTTGGAATCGAATTGGTATCCTTTTATGTCAATGATATCAGCGTGCCTGAAGATGATCCAGCTGTGGTCAAGTTGAAAGAAGCCCTCGCAAAGAAAGCCGAGATGGATATCATTGGTTATTCATATACACAAGAACGTTCCTTTGATACCTTAGAAGGTGCGGCAAAGAACGAAGGCTCTTGGGCATCTCAAATAATGGGCGCCGGGATGGGCTTAGGCATGGGATTCGGCGTGGGAAATAACTTTGCCGGAGCATTTGGTGAAATCGGAAAAAACATTAATATCAGTCAAAAGAAAGAATGTCCACATTGTCACGTACTAATTGGTTCAGAAAATAAATTTTGCCCACACTGTGGTAAGGATACCACTAATACAGCTGATCTTGTCGTTTGCTCTAAATGTGGCGCGAAAAACAAGTTAGGGGTGAAGTTTTGCGGACAGTGCGGCAACAGTTTAATTAAATGTTGCTCAAAATGCGGCAAAGTTGTTGAAGAAAACCAAAAATTCTGTCCTAATTGCGGTAATTCTTTGATTAAAAAATGCGCTTCTTGCGGCAGTCCGCTTGCCAACAACATAAAATTCTGCCCTGAATGTGGCAAGGAAGTCGGAGAGTGATATAATGCGTAAGGGTGTTATAGCAACAATTAGCGTTTTTGCTATTGGATTTTTAGTTGTCATTGCGGGTTTTTTCTTATTGGATATTGAACGAGTCGCACTGAATTTTTGGGCATTTGGCTCACTGCTGTTTTCTCTCGCTGTTTCATTAGTCGCAACTCTTACCATAGTTATGCCCAAAATAAATAAAGATAATATCTTTTACAACGCCGGAGTGATCAGTGCAATTTGGATTTATGAAATTTTCGTCGTAATCAGCATTATTTTCACTAATTACTTTAAAGGCCATGTGGGTACTTTTATACTTCTTCAACTAGTAATAAACGCTCTTTTCTTTATTGCGCTAATCCTTATTACAAGAGCCTCCGTACATATTCACGATATTAATGAAAAAGCTTATGAAAAAAAGCAAAACGGGTTATATGACAAACCCAAAAGAGGAGGCTTTTAATATAGTATGAAGAAAAAGAATTTATCTTGGGGTTGGGTTGTTTTTTGGCTTATTATTTTCTGGCCGGTAGGACTGTATTTTCTAATCAAAAAATTGCCACCTAAGGGGAAGGCTGTCGCTCTTTCGGTTATTGCCTGGTTTTTTATTGTTATTGGAGGATTGGGAGCTATTGGTATTATTTCAGGTGAAGCACCTGCAGACAATATAATTCCAGTGCTTATTTCCCTTATCGTTGGAGTTTTGCTGCTGAGGAAGGCAAAGCGAGTCAAGAAAACTCGTATTAGGTATGAAAAATACATAGACCTTATCATTAACCAAAATGTCAGAAGCATAGATTATATTGCTTCCGAAGTTGGTCTGCCGTATAATCTTGTTATAAAAGATTTACAAAATATGATCGATCTTGGCTACTTAAAAGACGCTTATATCCAAACGGATGACAGGAAACTTGTGTTTAGGCAATTAGAACAACAGGTATTTACAATAGAAACAGCGGATGAAAATAAAGCTTCTGCACAAACGATTTCTGTCCGCTGTTCCGGCTGTGGCGCGAGCAATGTCGTGGTAGTTGGCAAAGTGACAGAATGTGAATATTGTGGCTCTCCGATAAATGTTTAAGACGCAAAGAGTTGATAGAAATCTTAAAAAATGAATTTTGGAATAGGCTAAGTAAAGCTAAAATCAAGGTACTTTTTGTGAAATTTGCCAATTCCAATAAGCTATTCTGAAGTGTAAAAATAATGAAAGCTGAGGTGCTTCTAAAATGAATGAAGTAGATGAATATATTAAAAGCTTTCCGGAAGAAGTACAAGAACGATTAACTGCCATCAGAAATATTATTCGTGAATTAGCTCCGCAGGCTACCGAACGAATTTGTATGAGAATGCCCACATATGATTTAAACGGAAAGTGGTTGGTTCATTTTGCCGGATTTAAGAGGCACATTGGCTTTTATCCACAACCTGAAGGTATTTCGGCCTTTAAAGAAAAACTGTCTGACTATAAAACTTCGAAAGGAGCGGTGCAATTTCCGCTAGACAAACCACTTCCAATAGATTTGATTCGAGAGATTATCAGGTTCAGGGTGGAGGAGCAGACAAAATAAATTGTTTTAAACCACTAGTAATACATGGCAGCGGATTCCTTTTGGGTTTTACGCTCCTGCTGTTATGTCTGACATTACTTTCGGTAATCCCCTTGACGGCAGACTTTTACAATGGAGGAACGGTATGCGTCTTCGAAGAGTCAGGATTCCACCATCTCATTGAAACGGTGTATTGAAGATTGCTAAGAAAATTTTTCCGATGTTTTAACTGTCAAGTTTCCATTTTGCAGGAGGAAGCCTATGGTTGATTTTTTCGTAGAGCTGATTGCTGATATCACTGAAGCTTTTCTTGATTTTTGGATTAATAAAGCAGCGGCAAAATTCAAAAGAAAAAGATAAATTGCAGCGCCGATGCTGATTGAAACTTTTCAGCCATCTGTAGCGTCAATAGATATATCCAAAATATTATGATACTTTGTAAAAACGAATTGCTGCGGATATGGCTGGCCAGAGTATTGACCAGCATTGGTTGTTTTATTGCTGCCTTGGCTACGGTATTATGCGATGAAATGAAGGAATTGAAAGGAAGGTTGATTAGCGCATGAGGTACAAGAAGAAACCCAAAGAGGCTGTCGCATTTATGCTTGCACTGGCCTTTATGCTCACGAACTGTGCTGCTGCGTTTGGAGTTTCAGGGGCGGCAGAAGATGACTTTATTATCTCTCGCTACTACGGAAGTACTTATACTGTAGATGGAAAAGTTTTATATGACATAGCAATAAAACAGCTCGGCGAAAATCAATATGTTATAGACCTGCAGTTTTATGATTATGACTCCAAAAAGCAGATTCAGCAGCTTTCGTATGCTTTAAGGGATGATTTTATGCCTGAAACCGTGCATAATCCAATTCAGATATATGATGTAAACATTGATGGCAGCTATGATATCATTATTGACCTGGGTATTTACGGTAAAATAAGGCTTGCGCTATGCTACATCTATGACTCCGACAAAAAGGGCTATGTTAAGTTGGCAGGCTTTGATGAGTTGATGACTCCATCTTATAAGCAAGGCTATGTGTTTGAAGAATGGAGAGGCGATGCTACTGAGTATGGTATAAATAAGTACGGGGTATATGGAAATGAAATGGTTCTTGTGGCAAGCCTGTATTGGAAGTATGGAGGAAATCCAAACCCTGCATACACGGAAAAGATTCTTATTGACGGTGAGATGGTGACCGTAAAAGAGAATGTGCCTGAAGAGGAGATTGATTTCAGAGAGTGGTATTAAAGCTTAACCGTAAGGAAGGGCTTATCTTGTAAAATTTTTGTAAAAACACCTTATGAAAAGGGTGCTGTAAATCTTGAAATTATAAGGCTTTTATTATAAAATTTATTCGTGTGAGTCCAGAGCTATCGGTAGCAAAACTGCATGATATACATGACATAATTGAAGAAAAAAGCCTCAAAATTACGGAACTGGAACAGCAGAATCAATGGCTGTTGAAGCAGTTCCGTAATTTACGTCGAAAGCAATACGGTATATCTTGGAGCAGAACAGTGCTGATCATTTCGGCGAGGCGTAGGCGACTGCCGGTCTATCGGTGATCGAGCCACTCATGACTGAAGTGAAGGCGCATTATCGCAGGGACCTTCGCCTGACATCGGCAAACTCCCGAAGGAGCTTCCTTTGGAAGCGATGGGGGATAAACTGCCTAAAGGAAAGTGTATTTGTCCGGACTGGGGCGACGTAATGCACACAATGGGCAGGGATTTAAGGCTACGCCATTGAACATTTTCTCATGATGGAACGGGAGAACAAATGCCTGACACATAAGTTCGCAGACATGGCAGACATTAGATGATATTGTCGAATATGCCGAGAGCACACCATGATGACGAAGATTACAGGACTATAGTCAACAATACTATTTGCGATTTCTTTGGCGTGGGTGAGTCTGACTTGGTATAACTCACGTTCAGGACGGCTTGACACTTACGTATTCTTAGCATTTATGTTTTGCAAAATATAGTTAAAACAAAATTGTCGATAAAAGATACATTGTAAGAAAATGTAAGGGTTGGAAACTTTGACAAAAAAAGACAACGAAGGCCTAATCACAGCAAAGCTTGCTTGATGTTCAGGAGAAAAATGAAAGGTGATTTAAGTGGATAATTGTAAGTTACTTCTAACCGTTATGATAATAATTACATTACTTTTTCTGACAGGCTGCTCCACCGGCCAATTTTTCATTCATCGTCCAAAAGCTGAAAGCGGCATTATAGACTTAACTCAATTACAGCTCGAGAATGATATTATTCAATTAGATGGCGAATGGGAATTTTATTGGAATCAGCTCATAAGTCCCACTGAAATAGATACTGCTTTGATGACCGGTTATATTAATGTCCCCAGTTCATGGAATAATTACATAACGGATAAAGGAACTATTTCCGGAGATGGCTATGCAACCTATAGGCTGACCTTTGTGACAGATAAAAAAGGAAGATTGGCTTTAAAAATACCTAGGGTGCGTACCGCATATAAACTATGGGTCAATGGGGAGTTGACCGGCTCTTCCGGAACCGTGGGTACAACCAGGGCTACCATGGTACCCCAGTATCTTCCTCAAGTTGTTTTTTTTGAAGCAAAACAAGGGAATAATGAGGTAGTAATCCAAGTTTCTAATTTTTACCATCGCAGTGGAGGGATATTGGAAAGCATAAAGCTTGGCAGTGAAAAACAAATCCTTGAACTGCAATACAAAAATATAGCATATAATGTCCTGGTATTTGGCTGTTTAATGCTGATGGGTGCATATCATCTTGCTTTATTTTTTTTCAGAAAAAAAAATACCTCTGCATTATATTTCGGATCATTTTGCATATTAATCGGAATAAGAACCTTGTTGGTGGGAGAATGCTTTCTAATACATTTATTCCCCCAATTCAGCTGGGAAATTGCCCATAAGATAATGACGTTGACATACTATTTGGGGGTACCGTTAATATCGATGTTTTTCCGGTCGGTTTTCGCTAAATATTTTGATGCCCGTATAAATAAAATGGCCCAAATAATGGGGGCAGTCTTTGGAATTTTCGTTATATTAACCCCTGCGAGGGTATTCACGGTTGTAAACCCTTTATACCAGATATGGACCGTTATTGCTATCATATATATGTTTGGTGTATTAATTAAAATTTCTCTCCATAAGGAAAAAGACAGTTGGTTTATTGTTTTAGGCGCTTCGACTCTTTTATTGGCTACTTTAAACGATATTATTTTTCTTAGCATATGGATGAATGATTATAGGCCTGCGTTTTTGAAAGCTTTATTCAGAAAGGGTGATCTTAGTTCTGTAGGACAACTTATTTTCGCTTTTGCAAGTTCATTATTGTTGGCGAAAAAATTTTCCGACTCCATGGAGCAAAAGGAAATTATAACTGCAAAGCTTTCTGAAATGAATACAAACCTGGATAAAATAGTATTACATCGTACTGAAGCGTTGGTGGAGGCAAATGAAAAAATAGAGCATCAGAAACATGAGCTTGAAAAAGCAAACCGGCGCCTTAAGAAACTTTCATTGAAGGATCCTTTGACGAAATTGTGGAACAAAAGGAAGTACGACGAAACTATAAATTCGGAGTGGAATCGGTGCTTAAGGCATCAAAGGCCGATTTCTTTGATAATTATTGATATTGATTATTTCAAAGAATATAACGATTATTATGGCCACTTGGCAGGGGATAGATGCCTGACCAGAGTCGGGCAAACCATTAAGAATTCGTTACCGCGTCCAACTTACATGGCAGCCCGTTACGGTGGGGAAGAATTTATCGTGATATTGCCTGAAACAGAAAAAGAAGAAGCTGTTAGAATTGCCGATATGTTACGACGAAAAATTGAGGCACTGCACATCTGCCATGAGAAGTCACCGGTGTGCAATTATCTCACTGCAAGTATAGGAGTAGCTTCTATGGTCCCAACTATTAATTCCTCACATGAAAAATTGTTTAAAGCTGCAGACAAAGCCTTATATCAATCAAAAGCCAATGGCAGAAATCAAGTTAAGTTTTCAAGTTAGGTTCTTATATGAACAGATCATAGTGCCAATGTTTTTTGCATTCCCATATACCATAATTGTGAACATGTCCATACCTCGGGCAGCTTACATTTCACTAAGAAAGAGTGGTCTCTTGTTCGTTTTATCCTATAATAATTTTACACCGAGCCTTTGCTTCGCCGCTATCTGATGTAATATAATAATGCCTGCTTTTCGCAGTTTCAGCTTTCCCTCCGTGACTTTGAAGGCTTGTTTTTTCTCTTTAAAGACAGCAAAAGCAGCAGCAGGGGGATTAGGATTTGAAAGGGGAGGGAATAGTAGGGCCACACTCTTTCAGCCCAACTGAACATCTCAAGCACGTTTTCGTATATCCATATTGAAAGTACGACACAAAAGGTGGAGATCGCCCCGGTCAGCTTCCTGTAGTCGCTAATTCCTGCAAGTTGACTTAAAGCCCTTGCAGCCGCGTAAATGCAAACCGATATTTTTACTCCTCCGCCTATCAGCAGGTTTATGTCTACGAGAGGTTCCACATTAAACCCAGGAATAAGCAGTGATGTCAAATGAGAGATAAAAGTTGTATGGGCTATCAGATCACTTCCCAAAACAGATATGTCTCTAAAAAATATTATAATTCCTAATAATACTGTTACTGCTGCCGATAAAAGCACAACTTTTTTAAGCCTTTCCTTTTTGTTTAAATGGGGAAACAGCATAAGAAATGCCACCGTTTCTCCAAAAGGGAAGGCTATGAAATTAAAAGCTGCATTGAGCACAGGTGAGATGCCGTTTTCAAGGATAGGGAGGAAAGCCGTGAAATCATGGGTGGCGATGAGCGAAAGGTTGATAATAGAAACTATCAAAGGTATAATGGGCACCAGCAGCTCGCTTAACCTTCCTAGCACCTCTATCCCACTGTTTACTGTATAAAGCAATACAATAGCAAGAAGCCCTATCACCACAGCCATAGGCGTTTCGGGAAAAGTCGTCGTGCAAATGAACTCGCCAAAATTCCTAAACAACAGGGAAGCCAGGTGGATAAAATACCATATATACAGAACGCTAAAAATACTGCCGACAACTTTTCCTAATTTTTCCTTAAGAATATCTACCAGAGTTTTTGCTGGGTTCAGTAATGCAATGGTTGCATACACCCACATCAACAAAATACCGCCTGCTCCTCCAAGAAGTAAGGCCAACCATGCATCGTTTCCTGCTCCCCGTGTAGGAGCCAATATCACAGTACTACCAAAAAGAAAGCCTGATAAAAGCAAAAATAGCTGAATGCTTGATATACGCGTCTTTTCCATTACTTTAAAACTCCAATCATCTTTAATGCGCCTTCTATCCATTGAGATGGGCTGGAAGGCCTTCTCCCTGATGCCAGAAGCAAACTGACAGCCAGGCTGGTTGCCATAAAGAAAATATATATTGCGTATACCCTTGCCTGTTCTTTATTTCGTATGAACCTTTGAAGGTCATAAAAAATCAGAACAGTAAACACCGCCAAAACTATTGCCATTATGTCATTTTCCCTCCTTCAAGGGGTTTCTGACAATGCCTGTCCGCACTATTTTTGCATCTACCCGGATGTCCGCCTGGAGCTTGCTGAAAATCTTATCCCAGCCTTCCTTTGCATTTTTCCAGTACCGGGGATGGTATTTACGCACATAGGTGCCGAAACCAAATATATCGCTGGAATACTCTTTTTGGGTCTTCTCCAGTGCCATCAAGATTTCTTTTTTTACTTCCTCTTCCAGTTTTTCCTCAAGAAAATACAGATTGTCTGACGATTCCAAACTGCTACTTCCCTCATATCCTCCCACATCAGCCTCAATCTCCACCTTGACGGTGAGCATGGAGGGTTCGCCGTTTTCAAATGCCACTTTGACTCTCCCTCTTGACCTCATAATCTCCATCGCTATCTTGCCCTTATCTACGGGAACATTAACAATAGCGCTTTCAATTTTATCTATGGCAAAAAGGTACCCTCGTGTTTCACGTGGGTCCAGCCAGCCTGCCAGCTTTCCGCCTTTAAAAACTGCAAGGCCTTCCGTCCTGACCTCTTTTTCTCCTGCTTTTGATATTTGCCCAATGGCTAGCTGCCTTCCGTTGCTTATCATATCTTTAATTAAGTCAATAAGCGTGGTTTTTTTTACTGTTCCCCGCAAAACGGTATTTTCTATAGTACCTTTTATATATATAGCCGGTATGGCATCTATGTCGGTTTCCATTTCAAGGATTTCCCTGGGGGTCACGTCTTTTGCGACCAGGACGTCCATTAGGTAATCCATTTCATTATCTCTTTGGAAAAAATCCATCGCTTCTTCTATACCATCTTGCGAAAGCTTTTCTCCGAGGATAAGAACTTGGGCTGTGCTAAAAAATAATTTTTTGTCAACAATGGACAGTATGCCTCTTACAGCCTCGAAAACTGTTTCGCCTTCATAGGACTCGACAAATACAGGCTTTGGCTGCGGGCCTCCGCCTTCTGCATTTCCGGAAGATGTAGACTGGATGGCGCCAGGTTCCACCACCTGGACGGTCAAAAGAACTTTGCCGTCCTCCGTCCGGTCCAGTCCGACTCCTGCCACAATATTCATATCGCTCAGATCCCTGTTGCTCCAACAACCGGTTAGCAGTAAAGGAAATATAAGCAAAAAGGCAAGCAGGACCCTGCCGGTTCTCTTTTTATCCTTTTTGTACATCATGGTTTTGTATTCACCTCTTGGCGTTTTGTCCCTTTTACACCCCTTTTGTTTTCCTGCTGCCGGAGTATCTTCGGCCTTGTCACCATAGCCCAGATGGGCACTACCACCAAGGAATCCTTAAGGTCGTGAACTGTAAGCGGCGCAAAGGGAGCCATATAGGGGACCCCAAAGGAACGCAACCTGCAGAGGTGTATAAAAACAGCCACAATCACAAGGGTAATTCCAAGGAAGCCTAAGAAATTAGCCGCTATCAGGAATATAAAGCGCAGTAGCATGGTTGATCTGATAAGCGGCGGGACAACAAAGCTGCAAACTGCTGTAATGGCTACGACGATTACCATCAGGTTGCTGGCAATGCCCGCTGCCACCGATGCCTCACCCAGCACAATTGCACCCACAATGCTCAGGGCCTGGCCGATGGGCTTTGGCATACGGATGCCGGCCTCACGCAGGAGCTCAAAGGCTAATATCATCAATATTGCTTCAGTAAAAGGGGAGAAGGGAATTCCCTGCCTTGAGGCAGCAAGGGTAATCATCAGCTTGAACGGGATTACCGTTTGATGAAAGCAGACCAGTGCCACATACATCCCCAGCAACAGGTTGGATATCATCAGCGCTGTCAGGCGCAGCAGGCGCATAAAGGTGGCAAAGAAGGCATGGTCATAGTAATCATCTGTGGTCTGTATAGATTCTATATAAAGATAGGGGACCGTAAGTACATAAGGCGTGCCGTCGCAGAATATGGCCACACGCCCTTCCAGCAGCTTTCCGGCCAGCTTGTCGCATTTTTCGCTGTTCCCAACCGTGGGAAAAAGGGATAAGCGGTTGTCGGAAATGTACTGCTCGATTATGCCGGTATCAAGTATGGCATCGGTTTTAATCTTTTTTAGCCTCCTGCGGACTTCATTGACAATTTCCTCATTGGCAATCCCTTTGATATAGCAGATGCAGACGTCGGTTTTTGTCTGCTCACCAAGCTGCATCATCTCCAGTTTGAGATTAGGGTTTTTGATCCTCTTCCGCAAAAGGGCCGTATTGGTAAGCAGGTTTTCGACAAAGCCTTCCCTTGCGCCTCTGATAGAGGTCTCGGTATCGGGTTCCATTACCTGCCGGCCCTGAGGAGCTTTTACTCCAATCACCAGGGCTTTGTTTTCACCGTCAATAAAAAGCAGGGCTTCCCCGGATACGATGCCGTCCACGGCTTGCCGCATATCGTTGGCTTCTCTTATGTCACTATCGATGACCACGCATTCTTTAAGGCTCTTATATATGCTGCTGCCTTCATACAATTCCGTATTTGACAAAAATTTAAGAACCGGATGAATCACATCTTGGTTCAATGCTCTCTTGTCAACAAAACCGTCGATATATGCCACCAGCATCCTGACCAGGCCGTTTTTCCCGCATGAAAATTCCCGGTGCATAAAATCGCTGCAGCCTGAAAATATTTTACCAAGCCTGTCATTAACTTCTTTGACTGTTTCCGGTATTGGCCCATATAGATCTGTGCTCATGTTATCACAATTATCATTTTGATTTTCTGTTTTGCCACGCTTTCTCATTCTTTCATTCATTTTTTATCATCCGTTTTACAGTATAACCATTATCTTAATGTGAAATACATAAATGAAGCTTTTGAACAAACAGGCTGCTTTGAATAAAAAAAGCTCTAAGCCCGAGCCTTCTTGCTTTTAATATGCGTTGCCGGTTAATTTAAGTAGTGGATAATTTTAATAAAGTGCAATCGCAGCTTCCAGGGACATGTTAGGTAGGAGGAAAGCGAGATTATGCAGAGACAGGGGCGGTGGAATACGTAAGCTTATTTTGATTCCTTATAGGTAGGCTGAATACAAAGTATCCGTTGATTGCAAAGCTGATCTCTACCGAGCTCCAATTCCTTATAAGTTAGGCTAAGCACAAGAGGAGCTTTTACAAATGTCAATATTAGACTCAGGTTTCAATTCCTTATAGGTAGACTAAATACTATACAAACACAACAAAGAAAGAACAATGGGAGCTGAGTTTCAATTCCTTATAGGTAGACTAAATACAAAAGTTGTCTCCAACAACTTTAAACGGCTATAAAGTGTTTCAATTCCTTATAGGTAGACTAAATACAATACCAACAAATCGGCGCTTGTGAATGGGAACGAGACGAGTTTCAATTCCTTATAGGTAGACTAAATACACCTACTGCTTATGTTGAAGGTATGTGCATTGCTGTGTTTCAATTCCTTATAGGTAGACTAAATACCTGAGTTCCTACAAGCTTATCATTTTTATCATAAATGGGTTTCAATTCCTTATAGGTAGACTAAATACTTTATTTAGGCCTCGAATAAACCAGTTAATCCCCTCGAGTTTCAATTCCTTATAGGTAGACTAAATACTATATTATATCTATATCCTGTTTATTATGCTTATGTTGCATGTTTCAATTCCTTATAGGTAGACTAAATACTTTCAGAAAATGGGGAGCAATTGCATGTTGCCGATATAGAGTTTCAATTCCTTATAGGTAGACTAAATACCCGTCAAGGGTGCATAAATGCTGCCTTTCATTTTTGGCTGCTAAACAGCTTTTCCTTCATTATACACAACAGACGGCAAAATCTCAACATTTTTATTTCCGTCGATCTCCCGGGATTTTTGCGCTATCGGCAGTCGACAGAAAATCGACTCAAAATCCTTTTTCCATAAATTATATACCATGATTGCGAACATGTCCATGATTGCCGAATTTGCCATGTCAAATATAATAACAATAAGCTACAGAATTTCATCCTACAAATATTTGCTCGCTTCCTTGATGCTGAGCTTTGCCATCTTGTCTTCGTATTTTTGGATAAAGCCCTTAACCCAGCCGGGATTGACTTTGCTGTAATCCCTTAAAATCCAGCCGATTGCTTTGTCGATAAAAAATTCTCCGGTTCCGAAGTTGGCACAAATAATCTTTTCCAATAAATCCGTGTTGACTTTTTCTTTGTATTGCAGCTGGAAATCAATTGCCACACGCCTCAGCCAAATATTATCGCTTCTGCTCCAATTCAACATAACATCGGCAAGGGTAGGATATTTCTGCACAAGAAAGCCGATGATGCCGTCGATGGAATCCGACGTGTCCCACCAGGATTTTGTAACGATGAGTTTCTTTAATTTATCCAAGTCATGCTCTTTCAGCTTGTTTTGCACGGCAATTAAATATTCAACGCCGGCGTATTGGGCTTCTCGGTAATCTTTCTGCCAACAGGCGTCGACAAAGTTCCAGTCGATATTTTGTTCTTTGGCGGCCTTTTTGATATAGGGCTTAATAACCGCCGTCAGCTTTGGTTTTGGCAACCCCAAAAACGCAAAACGGTTTTTCATGTATGCGGACATTTTTGTACCTTGCTCTTCATCCTTTTGGCTCTCCATTTCAGCAAACATCTCGCCATACCACATCTTTATCACCCTTCTTTAGCTAAAATCGATAATCCTCTCGGATCACTTTTCTATATAGTCTGAAAGCAAAACATTAAAAATTCAACCATTTATTTCAGAAATAGGAATGCATAAACACGATAATTACATTATAATGTGAGAGTCGTTGACCTTCATTCAATATGGATGCACAGTGGCAAAAAACAGGGCTCGATTAAGCTCCTTATATAAAAATAAAGTTACAATTTATTTTTGACTTTAATAATATTAAAGCATAAATTAATATTATTAAAAAGTAGGTACTCACATGACCATCGAAAATGTTCCGGATTGGATGTCAAAATCTGGAGGATGAAGATTTGGTGTTCATCAAAAATTTTATACAAGCCTCCGGATCCCTTAAGCAAGTCGTCTGCCAGTACAGAGTAACATATCCTACGGTGCTTTCTATTGCAGTATTTTGACTCCATCGGTCGATATCAGCTTGACATCCGCATGTAAGGTCGTCATAAAACCTATCAGTGCGATTGCTGAATACAGCTTAAAAATATTCTGAAATATATGAGATTAAGGAAAATTTTTGTCAGAAATGAAAAAGAAATATTGTCGAAAAACGGAAAAGAGTTTATGATAATAAATATGACAGATATCTAAAGGGCAAACCTGGCGAAAGCCAGGGGCGCAAAGCCAAGGGCCTGTGGAACGAATTCTATGGCAGCCGGTTGCACGAAATAGAGCCTCTATGGAACTGGTGCATAGAGGCTTTATTTTGTTAAAAGAGGCTTAAAATAAGGAATGAGGGTAAAGCAGAGCTCTTAAAAAATTAATTTTAAGGGAGGAGAATATGGTTTCGATTAGCAATCTTAAGACCAGAACTAAGCTTTTACTATCATTCGGCGTAATCCTTATCATCACAATCATAATAGGAGTAAACGGCCTGTTTACCGCTGGGGATCTACAAAGGAGCTTTGAGAATTTTTATAATAATAGTTTTACTCCAAACATGATATTGGGCCAGATCCAGGTAAACCAAGAAAGATCGATTACAGAAATACAAAATATTCTCTATAAATCAAAAGCTATGGAAAACTCAGGTGTCATTGAGCAATCGGTCAAGGCTTTGGAAGAGCTAACGAAGGAAAATGATCTCTTAATCCAACAATATGAGGCAAACAACCTTACGCCGAAAGAAAAAGAACTTTTGGAGAAGCTAAAAGCTATTGACTCTGACTACCGTTCTGCCAGGGAAGAGGTGATACAGGCTGTAAGAAAGGGCAATTTCACTTTCGCTGTTGGGATTGACGAGCATAGGGTAAAGGCTTTGCGTGAAGAAGCTACTGATATACTGTCTCAGATGAAAGAAATAAACGACAAGGCTGCTATAGATACGATGACTGCCGACAGGGCAAAATTCAATGCTTCAAGAAGCGTATCTACCCTATTGCTGGTAATTGCCTTTCTGGTAGGCCTAGTATGTACTATACTTTTGACAGAGATGCTTGCCAGACCCATTAAAACCTTGGTAGAACATGCCCACCTCATGGCCGGGGGTGACTTTACCTGTGAACTGCCACAAAGTTTACGGCGCCGCAAGGATGAAATGGGAATGTTGGCCAAGGCTTTTGCTGATATGAATGATAGGATTCGTTCTGCGCTTAAGCAAGTATCCGAGTCAGTAGAGGAAAGCAGCGCATCAAGCGAGGAACTTTCCGCTACTGTGGAAGAAGTCAGCGCTCAAGGGGAAAACATCACTAACTCTGTCCAGCAAATTGCTGCAGGGATGGAAGGAATCAGTGCTTCGGTAGAAGAAGTGGCAGCGGCCAGCTCGGAAATCAGGAACAAGGTGCGGAAGATGGAAGAAGAAGCTATAAATGGGGAAAAGAAAGTAGAGGAAATCAGAAGAAGAGCAGAAGAAATGAAGGATTCAGCGCGCATCTCCAGGCAAACAGCCACTGACATCTACAATCTTAAGCAGCAAGAAATTAAGCAGGCTATTGAAGAAGTGGGGGTTGTAGAAGAAATAAACAAAATGGCGGATGTCATTTCACAAATATCCGAACAAACCAACCTTTTGGCTTTAAATGCCGCTATCGAAGCGGCTCGTGCAGGAGAGCACGGCAAAGGTTTCGCAGTAGTTGCCGAGGAAGTCCGTAAGCTGGCCGAACACTCGGCTAATACGGCGGGGGATATTCAGCAGGTAATCCGGCAGGTCAGTGCTGCTGTCGGGAAGCTTACTAACAATGTTGAGGAGATACTGAAATTTATCGATGAGAAGGTCACACCTGACTACGACATGCTGGAGAGAACCGGAGAACAGTATGCGGAAGATGCCCATTTTGTAAAAGGCCTGACCAATGAGTTCGCTGATGTTGCCTCCCAGATTGCTGCTTCCATTGAAGAGATTGCAAAGTCCATTGAGGGAGTGGCTGCCACTGTGGAAGAAGCCACCGCATCTTCTCAGGAGGTCAGTAACAGCTCATTAGAATCAGCCAGAGCTCTGGAAGAAGTGGCTAAGACAGCCCAGTCTCAGGCGGAAATGGCTGAGAAATTAAGTGCAATGGTAGCGAGATTCAAAGTATAACAGCATTTATTAATAAACCGTCAAACATTGGATTTTGTGAGTTTTGATTTGAGCTTTTTGCAATTTCTTTGTTGTATTAAACTGCTGTACGGTGGCTTTTGAAAGGGGATGTAAATAATTTTGCTGTTTTAAATCCGGATACTTTTTCTAAGGCAAGGGAACTTTAATAAATTTATATTAAAAAAATTATTGCCAGAAAACTTGGAGTTTATGCATGAACCCATAGTTTTCTGGCAATAATTTTATGAAGGCGCAGGTCTCCTTTGTTTTGTAGGATCCGGCTTGCCCGGCAATGGGGGTGATCATTATCGAAGACAAAAATTTGAGGTCTGTCTTGGTTGAGGGAGCGATAAAAGCCAAAAACGATACCTATATCAGGGTTGGCTCTTTGACCTTTCCCTTACTTCAAACATGGAAATCTCTACAAGTTTTGAAAACGGAGTCTAATTCATTGAATCCCTTCGGAAACATTTCCGGATATTTAGTCCGCTTTTTTTAATAAATTGTTAAATACATAAATATATCCCAGCTTTCATAAGCAAGTAAAATAACAGATCAAAGTTAAAAATTTGATGCCAAAATATTCTCAAATAGAAATTAATGAAAAATTTTGTCGAAAATCAAAAAATATTGTCGAAAAATAGAAAATAGTATATAATGTGGAGGTAACACATATCCAAAGGGCAAACCTGGCGAAAGCCAGGGGCGCAAAGCCAAGGGCCTGTGGAACGAATTCTATGGCAGCCGGTTGCACGAAATAGAGCCTCTATGGAACTGGTGCATAGGGGCTTTATTTTGTTAAAAGAGGCTTAAATAAGAATGAAGTAAAGCAGGGCTCTTAAAAAATTAATTTTAAGGGAGGAGAATATGGTTTCGATTAACAATCTTAAGACCAGAACTAAGCTTTTACTATCATTCGCCGTTATCCTGATCATCACGATTATAATAGGGATAAACGGGCTGTTCACCTCTGGTGATCTTCAAAAGAGTTTTGAGGATTTTTATGTTAACAATTTTACTCCCAACATGATATTGAGCGAGATCCAGCTGAACCAAGAAAAATCAAGTACAGAAATGCAAAGGATTCTTTATAAAACAGAAGCCATGAAAGACATGACTATTATTGAGGAGTCAGTCGAGACTTTGAATGAATTAGCGAAAGAAAACGATCTCTTAATCGAAAAATATGAGGCAACCAGCCTTTTGCCGAAAGAAAAAGAACTCTTGGAGCAGATGAAAGCTGTTAACTCTGAATACCGCACCGCCAGAGAACAAGTGATACAAGCTATGAAAAGCGGCAATTTCAGCTTGGCTGTTGAGATTAACGATGAGAAGGCAAGGGCTTTGCGTGAAGAAGTTACTAGTCTTCTGGCTCAGATGAAAGATGTGAACGACCAGGCTGCCGTAGACGTGATGGCTTCTGACAAGACAAAATTCAACAGTTCAAGAAACACAGCTGCCCTATTGTTAATAATTGCCTTTCTGGTAGTCCTAGTATGTACTATACTTTTAACGAGGATGATTGCCAAACCGATTAAAACCTTGGTAGAACATGCCCACCTCATGGCCGGAGGTGATTTTACCCGTGACCTGCCACAGATTTTACGGTGTCGCAAGGATGAAATGGGAATGTTGGCCAGTGCTTTCGCTGAAATGAATAATAAAATTCGTTCCATGCTTAAAGAAGTATCCTATTCGGTAGGTGGAAGCAGCGCATCAAGCCAGGAATTTTCAGCTACTGTGGAAGAAGTCAGTGCCCAAGGGGAAAGCATCACTAGCTCTGTCCAGCAAATTGCTGCAGGGATGGAAGGAATCAGCGCTTCTGTAGAAGAAGTGGCAACAGCCAGCTCGGAAATCAGGAACAAGGTCCGGATGATGGAAGAAGAAGCTATAAACGGCGAGAAAAAAGTAGAGGAAATCAGAAAAAGGGCAGAAGAAATGAAAGATTCAGCCCGCATCTCCAAGCAAACAGCTAATAACATCTACAATCTTAAACAGCAAGAAATTAAGCAGGCTATTGAAGAGGTGGGGGTTGTAGAAGAAATAAACAAAATGGCGGATGTAATTTCGCAGATAGCCGAACAAACCAACCTTTTGGCTTTAAATGCTGCTATCGAAGCGGCTCGTGCAGGGGAACACGGCAAAGGTTTCGCAGTAGTTGCCGATGAAGTCCGTAAGTTGGCCGAACACTCGGCTAATACGGCTGGGGATATTCAGCAGGTAATCCGGCAGGTCAATGCTGCTGTCGGGAAGCTTACCACCAATGTTGAGGAGATACTGAAATTTATCGATGAGAAGGTCACAGCCGACTACGACATGTTGGAGAAGACCGGAGAACAGTATGCGGAAGATGCCCATTTTGTAAAGAGCTTGACCAATGAATTTGCTGCTGTTGCTTCCCAAATTGCTGTCTCTATTGAAGAAATTGGAAAATCGATTGAGGGAGTGGCTGCCACAGTGGAGGAAGCCACCGCATCTTCTCAGGAGATAAGTAACAGCTCAGTAGAATCAACCAGAGCTCTGGAAGAAGTGGCTAAGACAGCCCAGTCTCAGGCGGAAATGGCTGAGAAATTAAGTGCCATGGTAGCGAGATTCAAAGTATAACAGCAGTTATTAATAAATCGCTAAACATTGGATGTTGTGAGCTTTGATTTGAGCTTGAGAGTGTGAAGAAAAGCCTGTAAAAAAGCTTTCTATGAATAATAAATGCAAAATCATAGAAAGCTTTTTTTGGGCAAAAAGACGAGAACCAATGAGTAAGGACAAAAGACAAAAGATATAAGGTCAGGAATACCTTGAAAGAGGACAAAGTTACGTGAAATATAGCAACTACCGTTATTTGATGCAAACTCCTGTAACAATTCCTATGGTATTAACATAAACTGATATTGGAAGTTAACCTTTTTATGTGGAGGTATTAACCATGCTCTCGAGCATTGAATTTATAAAGCAATCCCTGGCTTTACATCTGTTTTTTGGAAGGATTATGAAAGAGCACTCATTTTTCCTTGAAGTGGCTTTTACGCCGAGGGATGCAAGATTTACCCAACAGGCAGATGATTTCCGCCGGGAATTTGACGGGCTTCTAGGAGAAGCTATTTCTCTCTCAAACGGGGTTGTTAATCCAGACGTCCTTCAATCCGGAGAAGTGATAACGCCTTTTACTTTGAAAGCAGAAAAGGCGACCGCATATTTTACAGGGATACAGATACCGACTCAACTGACACAGGCAGAAGCAGGACTGGCGGGCGGTGGTATGATAGCAGCCAACCCCATACTTGAACAGCGCGTGTCCGCCCTTAACCAAAGGGCAATAAACGCAACCGCTGCGTTAATACAGTTTAAAAGGAATATTTTAGCTGATGTTTTAAGCTGCAAAATGTTTACATTTAATTACCCCTTGTTGATCATACACATAACTCGTGAGGCAGAATTATATTTTATGCAGCTTAGAAGGCTTCAGAGCGGAGAAGAGCTAAAACTGGAAAAAGAAGCCCGTGAATTAGAATTCTTCTGGAACAGGCAAATGGCAGAACATGCTAAGTTTATTCGAGGTTTGCTGGATCCTGCGGAAAACAGTTTGATCAGCCAGGCTAATAATTTTGCAAACGAGTTTGATCAATTGACAGCAGAAGCAAAAGCGGCAATGGATGCAGCCGCTCCGCCGGCTAAAGTTACCGACGAAAGCTTAAAAGCAACTGAGGATTTACGGAATTTCAAAGCCCAAGGAACGCAGGGTATTCTTGCTTGCAAAGTAAAATCGATCATTATACCGCTACTGGGTGATCATGTCTTGCGTGAAGCGAATCATTATTTGCGGTTGCTTAAAATGTTTGAAAAAAGTTAAGTGGCTGGACAATCACCGGAAATGACATGTCCGTCGGAGGATAGATTATTGTATTTTCATCCGTTTTCATTGCCGGAAGCTTTCAGACAGGTAAAGCACCGGCTGTGCTTCTGCCCTGAAAGAAACCACAGCAATCCCAATCCCGTCGGACAGGCTGTCTTCACGGTTCTGTGGCCCATCTTATATTGGTTTAAAAATGCTGATTCCGCTGAAATGCAAATTTCAATTCCTGCCGGGCAGAAAAATCTGATTGACAATCTAAAAACTCTTAATCTTTCTTTTGTTCTTACTTTGCTGCGGCCTGGCCTGGCACGTGCATAAGGGTAGTGGTTTAAAAAGATAAATATCAGGGTGAAAGGCGGTATTTCTTGCCGCCTTTTATTGCTTTATTTTATAAGGTATAAAATATTTGAACAATACTTTTCGAAATAATAATTATGCATTATATTGAAATCTGGAGAACAAAAACGGCTTGGTTTCGTCATTGTTTTAATGGTTGGATCATCTCTTTGGTATTACAAATTCAGTTAATTTATATATTGACTATAATTATTATGAATTATATTATATATAATATATACATATTATACTTTATGGAGGTATACTATGGATATTTCTGAGTTTAAAAATATTCTCTGGGATTACACGAGAAAAATCAATGAAAATGCAAACAGCATTTTCAATCCTATATGTGAAAAATACAGGTTAACGGTGCTGCAAATCAGGATACTTATGGAGCTGTATAAGTACCAATCCCATACGATCGGAAGTTTGGCAGAAGGTATATATGCGGCAGAGACAAACATATCTTCGATGTGCAAGAAATTAGAAAATATGGGGCTGTTAAAGCGCATCAGGTCTCAAGACGATGAAAGAGTGGTAAAAGTAGCCCTTACAGAAAGGGGAAATGAGGTTGTATCGGAGGTGGACAGGTTATTGAACGAAAAGATCTCTAAAAATATCGGTGAGGAGACGGAAGAAATTTTGGAAAGCATAGTACAGGGACTGCGAAAGCTGAATGATTTGCTGCAAAAGATTGTTCCAAACAAAGGGGAATAGAGTTATATTAAAATAGGAGAATAAAAGTGCAGACAAATTGGCCGTAATTCCCAGGACAGCTGAGGCTTTAGGTTGGACAATGAAAGGGAGGAGGATGAGAGAATGTGTTTTGCCGGAGGCCAATCTTTGGATAAAATGATAACGCAATATGGAAAGGCGGGCTGCCCACATATTGGAAGAGAAAGAATAAAGGCAGGGCTTATTAAATTGGCGGAGTGGCTTTTTATAAAAAGACTATGACGGAATAGAAATTTGTGACGGTTTTTGCTGGATAGGAGTGGTACCTTGATGAATATACTTGTTACTTTGAATTCAAACTATGTTAAACCTTTGAAAATTATGCTAAAGTCGCTTTTTCTGAATAATGAGGGAGAAGTATTTTCCATTTATTTGATGCACTCAAGCCTTAGTGATGAGGAGCTGGAGGATTTAAACAGCTATATTAAAATCCATGGCAGTGAATTAATTGTAGTTGATGTTGACAGCGACTATTTTGCAGATGCGCCGGTTCTCCTTCATTATCCCAAAGAGATGTATTACCGCTTGCTGGCTCATAAATTTTTGCCCCAGGACCTTGACCGTATACTGTATCTGGATCCCGATATTTTAGTTATCAATCCCATCAGAGAACTGTATTATACGGATATAGAGGAATATTTGTATGCCGCGGCATATCATAATGTTATTTCTATTAAAGGAATAAATAAACTCAGGTTAATCCCTTATGAAATTGATGCTTATTACAACTCAGGAGTGCTTCTGATGAACCTGGAGCTTCATAGGCAGCTTATTGATGAGCAGCCTATTTATGAATTTGTGGAAAAAAACCGGGCCAAATTGATCATGCCGGATCAGGATATATTAAATGCTCTGTATTCCAAGAAAATAAAGAGTTTAGATGAAAAATTATACAACTATGATGCCAGATATTATATCTATTATAAGATCATGAGCAACGGGCTGTGCGACATGGATTATGTGATAAGAAATACGGTAATTCTTCACTTTTGCGGAAAGAAAAAGCCGTGGAAAAAGGATTATAGGGGAAAGTTCCATTCTTTGTACAAGCACTATGAAAAGCTGGCATTAGACTGACGACATGAGAAATTCTCGATAAGGCCCTTATTTAATTATCGACAGCGCAGCGGCAACAGATTATATTCAGCCAATGCCGAATGTTTTGACCCGAGGGTGTAAGGTTGTGTGAATTATAATGCGAGGAGTGTTGCAAATGAATTGGTTAAGAAGATTTATGATGGGAAGGTATGGTGTGGATCAGCTCTCCATGGCTTTGCTCATACTCTCATTTTTGCTGACGGCCATAGCAGAGCTGACCAGACTGCCAATATTGGTTTTTATAGCTTATGTCCCCTTAGTTATAAGCATTTTTAGAATTCTGTCGAGGAATATGGTAAAGCGCAGGCTGGAAAATTATAAGTTTGTTATGGCTATGGGCCCGGTTTATTCGTGGTTTAGGAGGCTGCAAAGGCGTGTTAAGGATTCAAAAACCCATAGATACTTTAAGTGCCCGAATTGCAAGGCCAGTCTGAGGGTTCCGAAAGGGAAGGGAAAAATTATTGTTATCTGTCCAAGATGCAGAACAGAATTTAGCAGGAAGACATGAAAAAGCAATTTATATTAATGCATCAGAAGGCTGAACAAAAGGCCTGCACAAAAGCCAAAAGCCATTTCAACCGCCCATGCCTTCATGGAGTACGCTTCCCTGGTCTTTGGGAATATTTCCACAAATAATATATAGAGTATCAGGCCGGCGGTAAAGGATAGGCTTATGGACAGGATGAAGGGCGACACGCTGCTTATGACCGCCCCCGCCAGCGAACCGATCCCCATGGGAAGGGATATAAGCAGTGTAGTTGCAAAAATGACCAATTTTTTAAATTTACATTCTTTAAAAAATACTCCGAGAGTGATGCCTTCAGGTATGCCGTGCAGCACCAGGACCATTATGAGATGGACTCCTTCTGTTAAAGATATGTAAAGCAATGACCCTAAAGCTATGCCGCTGGGCAAATTGTGCATCCCTATACCGATTGACATAATGACGGCAGCTTTTAAAAAGCGGTGTTCACCTGCTTTCGAAATGTCAATGTCATCATGTCCCAACGATTTATCAAAAACCCAAGCCAATAACAGGCCGGCTATAATGCCTGACAGGAGCAAGGCGAAGTTTCCGTTTTCATAGGATTCGGGGAGGAAATCAAACAACACCAAAGAAAGCATGAAACCTCCCAGCAGGCGGAGAAGAATTTCTTTAAATCGGTTATCTTTGCCTGTTAAAACGAAGGAAAGAATGACGCCCGTCAAAGTTCCGGCCAGCGCAGTCGCAAAGCCGGCAGAGCCTATTAAAACAGAAGGAGTTGAGAATATATCAAGCATCAGCTTATATTGCCTCCAAATTGTTATGTTAGTTACTTATAATTATAGCTCTTTTTTTATTTGTTTTATAAAGGTATGGTTTTATAAAAGGTATGGCCAATAAATATAAAAAGTTATGACCAATAAAAGCCATACCTTTATAAAATTCTGCCGACTCTCATAACCCGCATTGAGTTGAATACGGCAAGCAATGCCACACCGACGTCTGCGAATACTGCTTCCCACATGGTGGCAGCTCCGCCGGCTCCCAAAAACAGCACCAGGCCTTTTACTGCCAGCGCGAATATGATGTTCTGCCATACAATAAGACGCGTCTTTTTAGCTATTTTTATCGCATTTGCAAGCTTTAAAGGCTCGTCGGTCATCAGCACCACATCTGCCGCCTCGATTGCGGCGTCTGAGCCAAGTCCGCCCATAGCAACGCCAATGTCGGCCCTTGCAAGCACCGGAGCGTCGTTAATGCCGTCGCCTACAAACACGATCTTTCCTTTAGGGCTCTTTTCCTTATATATCTGCTCAAGCTTTTCAACCTTTTGATGAGGCAAAAGCTCGGCATGTACCTCATCCAAACCAAGCTGCCTGCCGATCATTTCACCTGAGACCCTGCTGTCGCCCGTGAACATTGCAATCTTTCTGACACCCATGTTCCTCAGCTCTTTCAAAGCCCTTGCCGAATCGCTTTTTATCTCGTCGGATATAGCCAGAAACCCGGCATACTTTCCGTCAACAGCTATATGCACTATGGTGCCGAAGGCCTCAGCCTCTTCAAAAGAGATGTTTTCTTTCTCCATAAGTTTAGCGCTGCCCGCAAGTACTGTTTTATCCCTTATCTTGGTCTTAACCCCATGGCCGGATATTTCCTCATAGCTCTCTATTTCGACTTTATTCACGTCCTTGCCATAGGCTCTGAGGATGGAAACCGCTATAGGATGGTTGGAATAGCTTTCGGCGAATGCGGCATACTCCAAAAGCTCGCTTTCGGACATCCAGCCTGCCGGCTGCACCTTTGAGACTGTAAATACGCCCTTCGTAAGTGTGCCTGTCTTGTCGAATACGACGGTGTCCACGTCGTTCAAAGCCTCCAGGTAGTTGCTGCCCTTTATCAGTATGCCGTTTTTCGATGCTCCGCCGATACCGCCGAAAAAGCCGAGGGGGATGGAGATCACTAAAGCGCAGGGGCAGGATATTACAAGGAATATCAAAGCCCTGTATATCCAGCCGGAGAACGCGGCACCCGGTATGGCCAGCGGTGGAACTACTGCCAGGAGGAAGGCGGTAATGACAACCGCGGGAGTATAGTACCTTGCAAACTTTGTGATAAAGTTTTCGGTGGGAGCTTTTTTGCTGCTTGCGTTTTGCACCAGGTCAAGGATTTTGGATACTGTGGATTCTCCGAATTCCTTTGTGACTTCTACCGTTAAAAGCCCATTCCTGTTAATAAAGCCGGACAGCACATTGCTTCCTGCTTCGACCTCTCTGGGAGCCGCCTCGCCGGTAAGGGCGGAAGTATCAACCATCGATTTGCCTTCGATCACTTTACCATCGAGGGGGATTTTTTCACCAGGCTTGATTATTATAATGTCGCCGACATGCACTTCCTCCGGAGAAACCTTCCTGACGGCGTCACCGGTCTTTAAGTTGGCAAAGTCCGGTCTTATATCCAATAAAGCCTTGATATGCTTTCTTGAACGGTTTACCGCCATATCCTGAAATAATTCTCCTATCCGATAAAACAGCATTACGGCCACGCCTTCGGGAAATTCCTTTATTGCAAAGGCCCCGATGGTGGATACCGTCATTAAAAAGTTTTCATCAAGCACCCGGCCTTTCGCTATGTTTTTGGCGGCCTTTAATACGACTTCGCCGCCTACCGTTATATAGCTTATCAAAAAGAGGGCCAACTCCGCCCAGAAGCCGGAGTTGAGCGCTATTGCCGCACCAAAAAACAGAGCGCCTACCGCAAGCTTTATTATTTGATTCATATTTGATTCTGTGTCGTTTTCCGCTTTTCCTCGCTGTTTCTCAACTATCCTTATATCCGATTCTACCATTCTAGCGGCTTGCAGGACCTCTTTAATAGTTCTCTCAGCGTCATATTTGTTGTTAAGTTCAACAGTAAGCTTTTGGGACACGAAGTCTACAGAGGCATCTTTAACTCCTGAAATATTTTTTACGCCTTTCTCGATCTCCACTGCACAGTTCGCACAGTCCAAGCCCTGGAGGATGAATTCTTTTTTAACTTTTGTATTCATTTTACCCCCTTTCCTCAACCTTACCTTTCCTTTATATGCATCAGGCCCTGGTCGAATATCTGCTTAATATGTTCATCATCCAGTGAATAATACACTATTTTTCCTTCTTTTCTGAATTTCACGAGCCTTGCCTGCTTTAACACCCTAAGCTGATGAGATATCGCGGACTGCGTCATATTGAGAAGGGCTGCTATGTCGCATACGCACATCTCGGATGCAAACAGGGCGCAAAGTATCTTAATCCTTGTAGTATCACCAAACACTTTGAAAAGCTCCGCCAGGTCATAAAGGTTTTCCTCTTCTGGCATGCTTTCCTTAACTTTGTTTACGATATCCTCATGTATTACATTGCAATCACATCTGTCAAAATCTAATTTATAATCTTCCATTCCCACACCCCATTTATTCATGATATGAATATTTGAATAATTGTTCATATGTTATATTATGATTATACTGCAGGTATATGTGCAAGTCAATACCATAATATTAAATATGTTTTGTTATTATGGTATTACGTGAAAAGCGACTGACGGAAGGCTTGCTTCACATTAAAGTGGGGTAGATCGGATGAAGGCTTGTTCAAAAAAATTTCCATGTTTCGCCACTTTTTAAAAAGTGGCATATGATATTGATCTATTTTCCACTTGGCAATGCTTTTGCGAATATTTGAGGTAAATGGGGTAAATCTAATATTGTACCGATTTATAAATTTTCAAAGTGCGGCATTTGCAACAGCGGTAATAAAAAAGAGTTAAGAGTGCCGGGGAGGGGGGTTGGCATGGCTGAAAACAGGTATAAGGAACGCCATATGGCAATGCCGATTGAAAAACATGATACTGCCGCGTGGGCGAACATCAAAGAGAGAAAGCCGGTTTCCGGGGTGACCATCCCGGATGAAATCCAGGTTAGAAACGCCAAGGAATATGTTGACACCAACGAAAAGTAACAGAAGGCAGCGAAAAATAGAAATCCCTTTTGCAGGGATTTCTATTTTTGATGTCAAAAAGCTTTAAATCATTAATATTGCTGCGCCAGCCTCTTGTAGGTTTCGTATCTCTCTTTTGCGTGCTTTTCAGCCAGCTCGAACATTTCTCCGGCAATATCCGGGAAGACGTTCATGAGCTGCGAATACCGCACTTCGCTGTGGAGGAAGTCCTTAAAGGAGCCTTTAGGTTCCTTGGAGTCGAGAATGAAGGGGTTTTTGCCTTGTTTTTTAAGAGCGGGGTTATACCTGTATAAGTGCCAGTATCCTGCCTCCACCGCTTTTCTTTCCTGCATCATGCTGGTGCCCATGCCGGTTTTTATGCCGTGGCTTATACACGGAGAATAGGCGATTATGAGGGAGGGACCTTTATAGCTTTCAGCTTCGCTGATGGCCTTGATGGTCTGGTTCATATCCGCTCCCATGGCTATCTGGGCAACGTACACATAGCCGTAAGACATAGCCATCAAGCCAAGGTCTTTTTTGCGTATCTTTTTGCCTGCTGCTGCGAATTTTGCCACAGCTGCTGTCGGAGTTGATTTTGAAGACTGTCCTCCCGTGTTGGAATACACCTCGGTGTCCATGACGAATATGTTGATGTCTTCTCCGCTGGCAAGGACGTGGTCCAAACCGCCATAATCTATATCATAAGCCCAGCCGTCGCCGCCGATGGCCCAGAAGGATTTTTTCACAAGGTGGTCCTTCTTCTCAAGTATTTCTTCGATGATGCTGTTCCCCTTGTAATCATAGTTTTCAAGAAGCTTAAGAATTTTGGCTGAAGCGGCTTTTGAGGCTTCACCGTCATGCATGGCTTCAATCCAGGCACGGAAAGAGTCCTTGATGTCCTCAGGTATTTGGGAGTTTATAGCCTGTTTCATCAGGTCTGCCAGCCGTTCTCTTATTTGCTTGACGCCGAGGTACATGCCGTAGCCGAATTCGGCGGCATCTTCGAACAGGGGGTTTATCCAGGCAGGGCCCTTGCCCTGGGCGTTGGTTGTATAGGCTATCGACGGAGCGCTGGCTCCCCATATGGACGAACAGCCTGTCGCATTCGGAATCATCATCCTGTCCCCGAACAGCTGGGTTAAAAGTTTGATATACGGAGTCTCGCCGCAGCCGGGGCAGGCGCCGTTGAATTCAAGAAGGGGACGCACAAATTGGCTGCCTTTCAAAGTCTTCGGGTCCACATAATTCGTTTTCTCGGTGATCGTCATGGCAAATTCCCAGTTCTCAGATTCGGCTTCGATTTGCGGTTCAGCGGGCTTCATTATCAAAGCCTTTCCTTTGGCAGGACAGACGTCGGCGCAGTTGGCGCAGCCCGTACAGTCAAGGGGGGCTACCTGTACCCGGAACTGAAGGTGCTCCATGCCCTTTCCGGCAGCTCTTTTTGTTTTGAATGTAGCGGGAGCTCTCTTCACTTCTTCATCATCTAATAAGAACAGCCGTATTGTGGCGTGAGGGCAGACATATGAGCAACGTCCGCATTGTATGCATTTGTCTGTTTGCCATTCGGGTAGCATTACCGCAATGCCGCGCTTTTCATAGGCTGTAGTGCCGAGGGAGAATGTGCCGTCCTCCATGCCTGCAAATGCGCTCACCGGAAGTTCATCGCCCTCCTGCCTGGCCATCGGCCTCAGGATGTTTTTAATAAAGTCGGGCTCCTTTTTTATGGGCAGTTCCTCATCTTCTTCAGCATCTGCCCAGGAAGGAGGGACGTCAACCTTTACCAAAGCCTCTATGCCTTTATCGACGGCAGCCTTGTTCATCTCGACAATGTCCTGGCCCTTTTTGCCGTAGATTTTTTCTATGGAATTCTTAAGGTATTCAATAGCGAGTTCTACGGGTATGACGCCGGCCAGTTTAAAGAAAGCGGCCTGCATGACCATGTTGATTCTGTTTCCCAGGCCGATATTCGATGCGATCGATATGGCGTCTATTATATAAAAATTGATGTTGTTCCTGGCGATATACCTTCGTATTGAAGGGGGTATCTTTTCCTCCAGCTCATCTGCGCTCCAGGGGCAGTTCAGCACGAAAGTGCCGTTTTTCTTGAGCCCCTTGAGTATGTCGTAGTGGTATATAAAGGATTTGTTGTGGCAGGCTATATAATCTGCGCTGTAAACAAGGTAGGAAGACCTTATGGGCTTTTTCCCGAACCGCAGGTGGGAAACGGTGGTGCCGCCGGACTTTTTGCTGTCGTAGGAGAAATAGGCCTGCACATAGAGATCGGTATTGTCACCTATGATTTTAATCGCGCTTTTATTGGCACCGACGGTGCCATCGGAACCAAGCCCCCAGAACTTGCAGCTTATGGTGCCTTCCGGCGTCGTATCCACTGTGGCTTCTTCGGGAAGTGACATGTCTGTCACGTCGTCTACTATACCGATGGTAAACCGGTCTTTGGGATTCTCCTTCTTTAAGTTTTCAAAGACGGCGATTATCTGTGAGGGTCTGGTGTCCTTAGACCCAAGTCCGTATCTTCCTCCGACTATTACAGGCGGTTTTTTGGATTTGCTCAGCGCCTTGACGACATCCAAAAACAAAGGTTCACCGACGGCTCCCGGTTCTTTAGTGCGGTCCAGTACGGCTATTTTTTTGACAGTGGCCGGCAGGATGCCGGCAAAGTGCTTTTCTGAAAAAGGCCTGTAAAGATGGACCCTGACGGCGCCGACTTTTTCTCCTTTGTTCATCAGGTAGTCTATCGTCTCGTCTATAGTATCGCATACCGATCCCATGGCTACAATTACATATTCGGCTTCAGGGTGCCCGTAATATTCAAAAAGACGGTACTCACGTCCTGTAATGCGCCCCAGCTCCTTCATATAGTGTTCTACCGTTTCGGGTACTTTTTCGTAAAAGCTGTTGGCGCTCTCTCTTTGCTGGAAATATATATCCGGGTTTTGGGTAGTGCCCCTTGCTACGGGGTGTTCGGGATTTAAAGCCCTTGCTCTGAACTTCTTTATAGCAGCCCGGTCAACAAGCTTTGCAATATCTTCAAAGTTTAAAACATTTATTTTCTGGTATTCATGGGAAGTTCTGAAGCCGTCAAAAAAATGTAAAAAAGGTATCCGTGTTTTAATGGCGGATAAGTGCGCAATACAGCCAAGGTCCATCACTTCCTGGACATTAGAGGAGGCAAGGAGGGCTATGCCGGTTTGGCGGCAAGCCATGACATCCTGGTGGTCTCCGAAAATTGACAGAGCGTGGGTGGCGATGGCCCGGGCAGACACATGAAGCACGCCCGGAAGCAGTTCTCCCGCCATTTTGTACAGGCTGGGGATCATCAGCAGCAGCCCCTGGGAGGCGGTATAGGTTGTAGTTAAAGCACCTGACTGGAGAGAGCCTCTCATCGCTGCTGCAGCTCCCGCTTCAGACTGCATCTCAACTACTTTAACCTGCTGGCCGAATATGTTTTTCATCCCGTGGGCAGACCATTCATCAATGCCTTCAGCCATGGGAGAGGAGGGAGTTATGGGATATATCGCCGCCACTTCGGTCAATGCGTAGGATGCGTAGGCAGCGGCCTGGTTACCATCCATGGTTTCAGTTTTTCCGGACATAATTTAGAAAACCCCTTTCATCACTTGCGATTATAAATAAATGCAAGCTTAGTATGTCCTTGCCGCGGCAATTTATCCCATAAAAATTTGTCCTTAAAGTGCTTAGTTTTGAGTTTTATGGTAAAATAAATATAAATTTTGGCTGCTTTGGCATTAGGAGGTAGATTATTTGAATAGCGATGTAAGCAAAAAAGTTGTTGTGTTTGTTGCTGCTATAGGTTCCTTTGTTACTGCATTTATGAGCTCCTCTGTTAACATAGCCCTTCCTTCCATAGGGGCTGAGTTCATGATGAACGCCATACTGTTAAGCTGGGTTGCCACGGCATATCTTCTGGCGACTGCGGTGTTTCTCATCCCCTTTGGGAGAATGGCGGACATAATCGGCAGGAAGCGGATTTATTTATACGGATTTTTTGTTTTTACTGCCGCTTCCGCGTTTTGCGGAATTTCAAATTCGGTGGTCATGTTGATCCTTTTCAGGGCTTTGCAGGGAATAGGAAGCGCGATGATATTCGGTACCGGAACAGCGATATTGACATCGGTCTTTTCCGCAGGTGAGAGGGGAAAGGCTTTGGGCATAAACGTAGCTGTGACTTACCTTGGACTTTCCCTTGGACCGTCTTTAGGCGGGGTTTTAACGCAGAATTTTGGCTGGAGGAGCATATTTCTTGTAAATGCGCCCCTTGAGCTTGTGGTAATTATTCTTGTCCTATGGAAGCTAAAGTCGGAATGGGCTGACGCCGTCGGGGAGAAGTTCGACTTTATAGGCTCAGTAATATATGGCATTGCCCTTTCGGGAATTATTTACGGGTTTTCACTCCTTCCTGAATTGTCGGGCGCTTTTCTGATATTTTTAGGTATTGCAGGAATAGTAGTGTTTGGCTTGTTCGAAGCAAAAACGGAAGCTCCTGTTTTTAATATAAGCTTGTTCAAAAGCAACAGGGTCTTCATATTTTCATCCCTGGCGGCTTTAATCAACTACAGCGCAACATACGCGGTTGGGTTCCTTCTAAGCCTTTATCTGCAATACATAAAGGCATTGACTCCCCAGCAGGCCGGGATAGTGATGGTAGCTCAGCCTGCCATACAGACGGTGTTTTCTCCTTCTGCGGGGAGGCTCTCCGACAGGATTCAGCCCCGCAAAGTTGCTTCAGCAGGGATGGCCTTCACAGCTGCAGGGCTCCTGATGATGTCATTTTTAAGCAAAGGAACGGAGCTGGTATATATAATAGGCAGTTTGTTCATTATCGGCCTTGGACTGGCCCTTTTTTCGTCGCCTAATACAAATGCGATCATGAGTTCGGTTGAAAAGAAATTTTATGGGGTGGCATCGGGGATGCTGAGCACAATGAGGCTGACAGGACAGATGTTCAGCATGGGGATTTCCACGCTGGTCTTTGCGCTGTATATAGGGAAGGTAAGCATAACACCTGAATACTATCAGCCTTTTTTGAAGAGTGTAAGAATCATATTCGTAGTTTTTACTGTGCTTTGCATATTAGGGATATTTGCGTCCCTTGCGAGGGGCAAGCTGGACCGGGATTCAACTGAATAAAAGGAAAAAAGTCAGATAATAAAAAACAAGCCTTTCGCTTGTTTTTTATTTCAGACTTACGATTTCTGGAACGGTCACCCTCCTACAACCGGCAAGGGAATTAATCCCCTTGAAAACTCTGGTATAGGATTTAGCCCGGGCATAAAAATTTCTATGCGACAAAGAAGGGGTTGCTTTACATCCCAAGGGACCGCTTTATATCATCAATTGTCAGGTTATTGCCATTGATACCCATATAACTGAAAGTGCTGGTGTCAAATACCGTAAATTTAAAATAGTCAAGTTTTTCTTCATCCAACATATTGGATATTTGATCCAGGATTTTACTGCTGTCTCCCGGTTCTTTGAGAACATAGTACCTGGCTCCGTGGATGGGCAAAATTTTGTAAAAATTTTCCGATTCCCATACGCTATGGGGCACGTAGGCCAATATTTCATGAGCCGACTGGTTATTTTTACCGAAGCCGAAAAGCTGGGCTAAAAACGACAGGCTGGACTGTGAAACACCTTTTTTATACCGGTAGTCCAACCCCAGTTCCCTTACGGAATAGAGAAAATCCTTCGCGTAAGTCTCTCTCTGCCATGGAGGGATATTTAAAAGAGAGCTGTTGACTTCAATGATAATATCACTGTCGCCTTTTAATGCCGAAAGGACTTCATAGCTGTTTGCCCTGTTCTCATCAGAGGAAGACGACTGCTTCATGGATATGGAAAATTTCGGTGAACTAAAACTTCCGTCTGACTTGTTCTCTTTAACTTTAATTTTTAAGTCCTTTATAGCCATATTTTTACCCATCCTTTTAGATAACTCTATTTATCCTTAAATTATATATTAAGTATATTACAGGCACAATAGTTTTAATTATTAATCAGATAACTCGCGGCTATGCGTTTTTTTCCGGGAAAAGCCTGGTTATCACCTTGATTAAAAGGTAGAAAAGGATAAGCACGAAAAAAACGCCTGCAACGCCTGCAACCATAATAAATAAGCTCTTTTCAAAGTTTGACGCGTTGACAAAATTTTCAATCATGTTTTTAAACCTCCTTTAGCGTACCAATAAAGGAACAAGGGCAAGTATAAGGCCGCCGGCCACTATTGAGCCCAGCTGTCCGGATACGTTGGCGCTGACCGACTGCATGAGTATGAAGTTGGTTGGGTCTTCTTTCTGGGCCAATTTATGTACTACCCTTGCAGACATCGGGAAGGCGGATATTCCGGCCGCCCCTATCATAGGGTTGATCTTGTTCTTTAAGAACAAGTTGAGGAACTTGGCGAACAAGACTCCTCCTGCGGTATCGAAGACGAAAGCCACCAGACCCATAGCGAGTATCAAGAGGGTTTCCCACCTGAGAAAATCGTCAGCCGCCATAGTTGAGCCGATGGTTATGCCGAGCAGAAGGGTGACGAGGTTGGCCAGCTCATTCTGAGCCGCGTTCGAAAGCCTTTCAAGCACACCACATTCCCTGATGAGGTTGCCGAACATGAGCAGGCCCACCAGAGGTACGCTTATGGGAGCCACTAAGCCTGCAATGATTGTGACCGCTATGGGGAATATGATTTTTACGGTCTTAGATACTTTGACATCCTTGTAGTCCATCCTTATTAGCCGCTCCTTTTTTGTCGTGAGCAACTTGATGACAGGCGGCTGTATTATGGGCACCAGCGACATGTATGAATATGCTGCGACGGAAATTGGGCCGAAATACTGCTTCGCAAATCTTGCAGCCACATAGATGGCGGTAGGGCCGTCAGCAGCTCCTATTATCCCGATAGCGGAAGCGGTTTTTACATCGAAACCCAGCAGGACGGCTACGATGAGTGTGGCAAATATTCCAAACTGTGCTGCCGCACCGAAAAATATCATTATCGGGTTTCTGAACAGGGGAGTGAAATCGATCATCGCTCCTATTGCAATAAAAATAAGCACCGGAAACAGCTCGGTCAGTATTCCGGATCTGAGTAGCAGCTCAAGCACGCCGGGTTCTACCCTGTAAGCCTGTCCCGCCGAATCAAACACATAATCCAGCTGATTTTCAAAAAGCTCCCTGGAAGCCGGATTATTTTTCACAAAATCGGTTACAAAGGGGTCCAGCACCTTTTCGGACGCAAACCTGACAACTGATAAAGGTATGTTGACAAGTATCGCCCCAAATCCTATGGGAAGAAGCAGCATTGGTTCGTAATCTTTTTTAATGGCGAGATATATGAGTATAAAACCGATTATGTACATTATCACCATCTTGATATTTAATGATGTAAAGCCTATTAGCAGCCCCTGATTTTCCATAATTTGTTCTCCTTTCAATATTTAAAGTTATAATGATATGGGTATGCCAGGTTTATAGCTGTTTTATAAGCCATATTGATTGCTACTTTAACTGCCGGCCTTTATATTATGATTGTTCAGCAGTTTTCTTATCTTATCTGAAGGGTCCATGAGCAAGCTTAAGGACTGGTCATAATTCAAAGTATCGATCAGATATGCGATGAACTTTGAAACGTCTACATCCACATACCATGGCGCCTGCCTCAGTTCCGGTCTTCTGTAAGTCAGGTTTGTTGCGTACAGCCTGTTTATTATTCCTTTCTCATAGCACTCCTGAAACTCCCGGATTCCCTCGGTAAACAGCGCAAAAGTGACTGCAACGTAGATATTCCGGGCTTTGCGGCGTTTAAGCTCTCTGGCTATGTCAAGTATGGATTCGCCCGAAGACAGCAGGTCATCGACGATCAGGATGTCCTTGCCGAGGACCGAATCCCCTAAAAATTCATGCTTGATGATGGGGTTCCTTCCGTTAACTACTCTTGTATAGTCCCTGCGCTTGTAGAAAAGGCCCAGGTCGAGACCCAGCATGCTGGAATAATACAGGCTCCTGTTGATTCCGCCCTCGTCAGGGCTTATAACCATCATGGAGGACTTGTCTATCTTTAAGTCTTTTTCGGTGCTTAGTATGGTTTTTATTATCTGGTATGTAGGGTGAAGGTTCTCAAAGCCTTTAAGAGGGATGGCGTTTTGCACCCGCGGGTCGTGGGCGTCAAATGTGAGAATATTATCCACTCCCAACCGCTCAAGTTCCTGCAGGGCGATGGCACAGTCCAGCGACTCCCTTGTCATCCTCTTATGCTGCCTTCCCTCATAAAGCATGGGCATTATGACCGTAATGCGCCGTGCCTTGCCTCCGATTGCTGCGATAATCCGCTTTAAATCCTGAAAATGGTCGTCGGGGCTCATAGGGCACTCCATGCCGAACATTTTAAATTTGCAGCTGTAATTTCCTATGTCCACCAGGATGAATATATCGTGACCGCGAACAGATTCATTTATGACGGCTTTTCCTTCCCCGGTGGCAAACCTGTAGGTTTTGTGTGAAATAAGAAAGGTTTCACGCAAAAATTCAGGATACGCCAGAAGTTCCGGCTCGCTTTCAGCGATTTCTTTCCGACGGCTGATGAGACGGCTGTTTATCAGTTCTCCAAGCTCCTTGCTGCTCTCCAGTGAAATAATGCCTAGGGGGCCGACGGGAATTTTTTCGAATACTCCTTTAATTTCATTCAGAACTGACATTTCTCATTCTCCTCGTTTTTTGTACTTAACATAGGATAACCCATATAAATATTTTTTACAACGTTATTATAATAAATGTTTTAATATAAGTAAATTTTTTTATTATGTTTATCAGTAACTGCCTGCTTTTTCTATTTTATCACTCAGAGGGAAAGACTAAAACTTGTAAGCCAGACATTTTACACATTTACTGAATCACAATTCTTCTCTTTGGCGAAACTTTTATGCCTGAAAGTCAGTAAAGTATATAGTTTTTCCAAACTTCAATTTGAAAACTCTTCGCTTTTTCATTTATTTACCGATAATTATATGTAGCTGGACTAACTCATTTACATGTGATATTATTTCAGTTGAAAGCTTTTGTGGCAAAGCATGGAGGGGCCAATGAAGTACATTGAACTGGATACTGATAATGCAGAACAATTATGTGCGGTAGCTAAGGCATTGTCCTCGCCGACAAGAATTGAAATATTAAAACTGCTGTATTATTATAGCCTGAATGTAGCAGAAATTGCAGAAAAATTAGGAATTCCAGCTTCCAGCGCAGGTGTTCATATAAGGATTCTCGAAAGTGCAGGGCTTATAAACACGGAAGTGCAGCCTGGTACTCGTGGATCCATGAAATTATGCAGCCGAAAAAGTGATTTTATTACCATTCGTATGAGTGGCCTGGCTAAGAATGAAAGCCAGACAAGGTCGGTCAGTATGCCGGTGGGAGCATTTACAGATTGCGACGTATATCCAACATGTGGTCTTGCAAGCTTGGATGGTTTTATTGGAGAAGAAGACAAGCGGGAGTCTTTTTATAGACCTGAAAGAATAAATGCTCAAATACTGTGGACTTCCTCCGGCTATGTCGAATACCGTTTCCCTAACCTCTTGCCCAAAGGAAAAACGGCTAAAAGTCTTATGCTTTCCATGGAAATCTGTTCTGAGGCGGCAAATTTCCGTGAAGATTGGAAGTCGGATATAACCTTGTGGATAAATGGGGTTGACTGTGGAACGTGGACCAGTTTAGGTGATTATGGTAAACGTAGAGGTAACTTATCGCCTGCCTGGTGGCCGATGGGTTCAACACAGTATGGAGTCCTCACAAAATGGGTGATAAATGGTGAAGGCTGTTTTGTAAATGAGAAGCAAATTTCTGCTGTAAGTATAGAGCAATTGGACCTTGCCGGAAATTATTACATTACAGTTAGGATAGGCAATAAACCTGACAGTCAGTATATTGGCGGATTTAATATATTTGGAAAGGGTTTTGGTGACTATCCGCAGGATATTGTGCTAAGTGTTGAATACTGATTGCTGTTTCATGTAATGTCCAAAAATATATTTTTACGCATAGGTATATTTCAAAATTATGAAATATACCTTTTTCTTTAACCAATATAAGTTTTAACAATTTTGAGGGCAATGCCTGACAAAAACCAACAAAATTTTTGTTTTAAATGCCAACCTATTTAAAACAAGATTTTTATTTTAAATTACAAACACAATGGTTTTATTGTAGCAAAATATCACAAAAATACTGCATAAAATGCACATATAATTGTTGACATTTACAGATAATCATGATATCATTCTAACTAAACAAACAAGAATTATGTTTTAAATAAATTTTCTTCCAAATAGATTTTCTCTAATTAAAACATAATTCTTGTTGGAAAGTGAAAAGGAGGAATATCATGAACAGAATGAAAAAAATTATTGCTCTGATTCTTGCCGCTGTAATGGTTCTGTCTCTAACTGCGTGTAGTGGCGGCGCACCGACTGATTCCCTTACTGACAACGGTACAACCCAAGGTTCAACGCAAGATACTTCAGAAAGCACAAGCACACCTGTGGCACCAGGCAAAAAAGGTTCAATTGAGTATTGGACAGTATTTACCGGTGCCGATGGCAGCAGCATGCAGGCAATCGTAGATGCATACAATGCAACAAATCCGGATTACACAGTCAATCACCGGGCTATTGAAGCAAATGACTTATATTTAAAAATGCCTCTTGCCATTCAATCCGGTCAGGATGTTCCGGACCTTGTCATCAATCACGTTGAGCGTCTGCGCATTTTCAAGGACAATGGCTTTTTAATCGATCTTACCCCTTATCTTGAAGCTTCAGGTATTAAGGCTGAAAACTACAATCCCAAAGCATGGGCCATGAGTGATATAGATGGCGGCCACTATGGCGTTCCTCTTGATATACATAGCTATATACTTTACGTAAATATGGATCTATATGAGAAGTATGGTAACGGAGCTCTTGATGATGGTGTTCTAACCTGGGACGAGGTTCGTGCAAGCGCCGATGCGTGTGTAAAAGACGGTATTATTCCCATGGGCCTTGCATGGCTGCGCGTTAAGTTCCTTGCCGCATATGCACAGCTCGGAGGTACTTTAAGCTCTGACGGCGTGACACCTGACTTTAACAATGATAAGGCCAAAAAGGTATTGCAAAACTGGATTGACCTTTACCAGGCTGGTTATACCCAGAAGGACGGAGATGCTCCATGGGAGTTGTTCCTTGGCGGAAAGATGCTTTACTGTCCTGAAGGCCAGTGGATGTGGAATAACGTAAAGGAATCCGGTTTGAATGCCAAGATGTTTGACTATCCCGTATTTGATCCAAAAATAAAGGGTAACTGGACATCATCCCACCAGTTTGTTATCCCCAAGGATGACAGCCGTCCCGCCGAAGAGCTTAAAGCTGCACTGGACTTTGTCAACTATGTAGGCAATAACGGCCTTGAGTGGGCTAAAGCAGGTCAGACTCCTGCACATAACTCCATTAAGAATATTCCGGAGTTCAAAGAGATGCCTCAGGCCTTCCTTGCAAACGAAAATGAAGAACTGAAGATATATGACTACAAATACTACGGATATGCTGTAGAGTCACTTGATAAGGTACTTGGAGAAATATTGTTCGGTCGCATGACAATTGAAGAAGGATTGAACCAGGCTGTCCAGGAGACCAAGGACAGAATTGAAACAGAAGGCTGATAAAGTTTCAGAAGCCATGTGTTAAGGGAAGATGCATCCCTTAAGGCTCTTCCCTTAATACATCTATTTTTTAATACTGGCCCTTCGGAAAGGAGATCAAGGTGTGAGTGAGCGTGTATTAGGCCGAAAAAGCAGTAAATTCAATATAACGCCTTATTTATTCATCCTGCCACATGTTATTCTTTTCATTGTATTTTTCCTGTATCCGCTTTTCTATGGCGTATATGCGTCATTTACAAAGTGGAATTTGTTTAATGATCCCGTATGGGTGGGTCTTGATAACTACAAAACAATAATGTTTATTAAGGAGTCGACCTTTTATCGTCAGTTTTGGAACGGCCTTGGCAATACTGTGAAATTTGTATTGTTTTGTGTTCCTTTTCAGATCCTTATTCCCCTGGTACTGGCGATTGCTATTACCCAAAAGCCAATAGGTTACAAATTTTTCCAAAGCATTTTTTATCTACCCACCATGTTTTCCATCACTGCCGTTACTCTTACCTGGCTCTTTATTTTTAACAGGTCACTTGGTTTATGGAATCATCTTTTGGGTACAGATGTGAACTGGTACGGTGAGCAACCCTATGCGTGGATGGCTCTCGTTATTATTACCCTATGGTGGTGTCTCGGGGTTAATATGATTATATATATTGCCGCAATCACCGGTATAGATCAATCTATGCTGGAAGCGGCGGAAATTGACGGAGCCTCAAAGTTTCAGAGATTCATATATGTAATCATCCCATCCATTAAGTTCCCGCTTACATATACGTTGGTTAGCTCGGTAATTCAACAGTTCAATATATATGGTCAGCCATTGATTGTTACAGGCGGCGGACCGAAAGAATCAACTTTCGTACTTTTAATGTATATCCGAAATCTGGCCTTTGGTACCGGCAATCCTATCGCCGGCACATCCAGTGCCATGGCAACCTGTTTGGGTCTGGTTATTGGCATTGTATCCCTTATTCAGTTAATGCTTCTTTGCAAACAGAACACATAGAGGTTGGAGGTGTCGTGTATGAAAAAGGCTAAAATCGTATGGAGAAAAGTACCTATAATTTCTTTTATCATATTGTTTGTTTTCACAATAATATTCATAATTCCGCTTATCTGGATATTTCTGTCCTCTTTCAAAGTGGATATGGAAATCAACCAGGCAGGTGGATTTCTGTTTTTCCCAAAAACCTGGACACTTCGCAATTTTGCAGAGGTCCTGAATCCTAACAACAAGCAACTGCCTGTGTATAACTGGTTTATAAATTCAATTTTTATATCAGGTTCGCATACCATACTGGCGGTTATAATTTACGGCATGTCGGCTTATGCATATGCAAAGATGCAGTTTAAAGGCAGGGATATAATATTTTTAACAATGCTGTTTCTTTCATCATTTCCTGCTGTTACAAACATAATTCCATTGTACAAGGTTATGCTCAACTTAAAGTGGCTCAATACACCTCTTGCTTTAATTGTTCCAGGCCTGGCGGGCGTTTTTAACATTTTTCTGATACGTCAATTTTTGTACGGTATACCCGATTCGATAATTGAATCGGCAAAAATTGACGGCGCGAATGATTTACGAATTTTCTTCAGAATAATCATTCCCCTTGCCCGTCCGATTCTCATAGCAGTTGGGTTATTCTGCTTTACAGGTAACTGGAATGACTTCATATGGCCCTCTATTGCCATCAACAATTTGGACCGTTTGCCGCTTACTGCAGGCTTACAGCTTGTAAAAGGCGTTTATGGTGTTCAGGTTGCGCGTATCAGTACGGTTGCAGTTGTGGCCATTGCACCGATGATAGTTTTATACGCATTTGCCCAGAAATATTTTATTAATAGTATTTCATTGACGGCCGGTCTTAAAGGCTAATACTTGATTTGCATTAATTTACTGAATGGAGGAAAGGTATGATTCCGAGAAACGAGTATCCCCGTCCCCAATTTGTGCGTGAAAACTGGCAAAATCTTAATGGAGAGTGGGAATTTTCCTTTGATAAAGATACGTTTGACAGGCGCATTCTTGTTCCTTTTGCTTATCAGACCAGGCTTTCGGGTATAAACATACAGGATTATCATGATACTGTCTGGTACAGAAGAAACTTTACCGTTGATGAAGATTTGTCAGGAAAACGTCTGATTTTACATTTTGGTGCTGTTGACTATGAATGTGATGTCTGGATAAACGGAATGCATGTCATTAACCATATTGGAGGCCATACAAGCTTTGAGGCTGATATAACAGAGTTTGTAAAGGTTGGAAGCAATGAAATAAAAGTCAGAGCAAAGGACGATTCCTTTGATTTGGAGAAGCCCCGTGGAAAACAGTATTGGGGTGAGCGTCCACAAAGCATTTTTTATACCCGAACCACAGGCATATGGCAGACCGTATGGCTTGAAACAGTAAATGAAAACCATCTGGCTCGGGTATGGCTGACTCCAGATCTTGATAATTTTTCTGTTGAAATTGAATATGAATTGAACGGTAATGGAGCGGCAGAACTGGAAACAACTCTCTTTGCCGGTGGTGAGGAGATAGCAAAACATATAGTTGCATCGGCCGGAAATAAGGGAGTTTTCACCATAGATATTGCCCAGCAAGGCAATAAAAAATGGAATTTCAATGAAGACCTGATGTGGTCACCTGAAAGGCCTAATCTTATCGACATTTTGTTCAGGGTAATCCATGACGGCAAGGTTACCGATACTGTGAAATCATATTTTGGTATGCGCAAGGTTTCTATAGAAAACGGCATATTTATGCTAAATAATCGGCCTTACTACCAAAAGCTGCTGCTTGACCAGGGCTATTGGGAAGAATCACTCCTTACAGCGCCAAATGATGAAGCCTTTATTACCGATATCCGTCTTGCCAAGGAAATGGGCTTTAACGGAGTAAGAAAGCATCAGAAAATAGAAGATCCCCGGTTTTTATATCATGCCGATAAAATGGGCTTTATTGTGTGGGGTGAAATCCCTGCAGCCTACAAGTATTCCAGGAAATATGTACAGCGCATCACCAATGAATGGATAGAGGAAATATTCCGGGACTACAACCATCCCTGCATCCTGGTATGGACACCGCTTAACGAGTCCTGGGGAGTGCCTAACATAATGAATAAAAAGAACGAGCAAAGCCACAGTGCGGCCATGGTATATATTGCAAAATCCCTTGACAAGACCAGGCCGGTGATTTCCAATGACGGCTGGGAGCATACCTGTACAGATATCCTTACAATCCATGATTATGAGCCAAGAAAACAAGTCCTGAAAGACAGGTACAAGAGTTTGGAAAGCATTTTGGAAGCCATGCCTGCGGGTCGCAAAATGTTTGCCCAAAACTGGGAGTACCAGAATCAACCCATCATGATTACAGAGTTTGGCGGAATATCCTATCAAAAAAGCAATTGGGAAGGATGGGGATATTCAAATGCCACTTCTGATGATGACTTTGCAAAGAGGTATCATGAAGTGGTTTCCGCAATACTTGAGTCACCACTGATACAGGGATTCTGCTATACGCAGATAGCCGACGTTGAGCAGGAAATTAACGGACTTTTAACTTATGACAGAAAGCCCAAAATTGATCCTTCAATTATCAGGGCCATCAACAATGGTACATGGAATCCGGAAAAATAATAATATTTAATTTAAGAAGGCAGATCATTTGATTTGCCTTCTTAATATTATAAGAGGGAGTTATGCGAGACAAATCAATTGACTGTTTTAAGGGTATCCTGACCGTTTTAATGGTTTATGCCCATTGCTTACAGTTCTTCGTTAATTTTGAACGCTCAAAAACTTTTTATTACATATCTGAATACATAAATTTAACAACCTTCTCGGGGTTTATGTTTGCCTTCGGGTTTGTCGCCCATCTGGCATATCTCTCCAAACCTTATGCGAAAGCCGGCAGATCCATACTGAAAAATGCCGGCAAAACTCTTGTGGCTTTTTATATTTCAAGTCTGGCATTCAGAATTTTTATTGACAAAGTGCCCTACAATCCCCGGGTTATTTACGATATCCTGCTTTTCAGGCATATGGCCGGCTGGTCAGAATTCTTAGCTTCATTTACTGCTATTATGCTTGTTCTTCTTGTTCTTTTCTTCTTATTCAGAAAAGTAAATGGGCTGTTTGTAGTTCTTACCTTTGTATTCAGCATAGCCATGTGCCTTATACCTTATTGGGATACTTCATGCATTGTCGGCCTTATAATCGGCGATAAAAACGGACCCAGCTTTCCTATGTTTCAGTATCTTGTCTATTTTGTGATAGGCATCTACTTTGCCAAAAAGCGTCCTAAGTTTAAACTCCTGCATTTAAGTGTTGCTGCATTATCCAGCATGGTATTTGTTGTTTATCTTATTCATGGAAAGCATCCGTCAAGATTTCCGCCAAGCGCTCCGTGGATTCTGGGTGCAACGCTGTTTTTATATGGGTATTACCTGTTTTCCCTGGCCATTGCCCAGAAGAAATATATTGGATGGCTCTCCGATATAGGGAAAAACAGCCTCTATTATCTGCTTATCAGCAATATCTTCATTTTTGCCATGAAATCTTCAGGCTTTTATCTAATGAACTCGTCTTATGCATCAATACTGTTTGTCATAATCATGATAATAGCGGGATTCCTGCAAAGGCTTATACGTATCCCTCCGAAAGAGAGCGTAAAACCAAGTACTATAAATACCCAGGAATATACAAAGAAAGCAGCGGTTTAGGTCGTATTTGAATTTTTTCATTGTTACTTGAAAGCTACCCTGCTCACAATAATTATGTTTTGTTAAGGGAGGCATAGAAGGCATAATAGTTCTTCAATAAAGCATTTTAAACAAGAAACTAACTCTTATGCCCGTAAGTTTTGCAGAAAATTTGAGTGTGAGTTGTTATTTTAAAACAGTTTCCTTAAATGATGCTCTGCCATTCAGATGTGTTGTACTATTTCCAATTTAAACTTTAGTGAATATTTCTTCATAGAAGATGCACCACCAGGTATTATATTTTTTGTCTAACATTTGGGGTGCATTTCATATTTTTATTTATTCGGATGTTATTGAGCAGCGTGCCTGCTGCAATTTAAAACGGGGCTTTTGCTTAGAGAAGCGCTGAGCAGCTTACGGCTACAGCCGTATAAAATAAATAATTTTGAGAAAATAATCATATATTGTTAAGTAATATCAAACTTGTCATGGGGGAATATTATGAGAACTACCTTTATACTTGGCGCCGGTTTTTCAAAGAATTCAGGAATACCCGTGCAAGCTGAAATGCCGAAAAAGTTGATAGATAATCAGGAAAATACTTTTGAATGTGCCGTTACTGCTGTAATAAAAAAATTTATGAAGGATGTTTTCGGTTTTGACGGCACAGGAGAGCCTCCAAACCTGGACGACATCATCACATCTATCGATCTTTCTATAAATTCAGGTCATCACCTGGGCATAGCTTATTCGCCTGCCCATTTGAGAACCTTGAGAAAGCTTATAGTGTACAGGATCTTTTCCATATTGGAGGGCAGCTTTATATGGGATAAAGAAGTAAGCTTGTTGATCAGCAGGCTTTGCGGCAGATTGGATGAGGTCGGATTTGTAGTGCTGAACTGGGATACCGTGCTCGAAAATTATATGTTTTCAGCCGTGCCCGATGCCGAGCCTGACTACTGCAACAGCAGCAGGAACTGGAGGACCGGACATGTTACGTACGGTACAAAGACCGCGAAGATTGCTAAAGTCCACGGTTCATGCAACTGGCTGTACTGTGGCAACTGCAGGAGCTTGTTCTATGACATTCATAATGATTTCAGTTTGAAAGAAAGAGCGGGTTTCCAGAGCCTGGATTTGACACTCTTTGAAGAGTTAAAGGAGTTAAACTGCGATGGCGAGGTCCTGTCAAGCAAAAAATGCCTGCTGTGCGGAAACGGCGTCTCTTCACATATTGCTACTTTCAGCTACAGGAAGTCCTTCAGGTCAAATTCCTTTGCCGACATATGGAAAGAAGCTGAGAGCATGCTTTCGACCTCCGATAACTGGGTATTTATCGGCTATTCTCTTCCTGACGCCGATTATGAGTTCAAGCATCTTTTAAAAATAGCGGAGATGAAGCTGGCCCATATAAAGCAAAAGAGCTTATCAGTGGACGTGGTTTTGCTCAACAGCGACTCAACGGCTTCAAAGTATCAGAAATTTTTTGGGAACAGACTTCATCATATCTATAACGGAGGAATCCGGGAATACATAAAGAATGTTTAATTGAATTTGTATTTGTTGCTTATTTGTTATACCGACAGATAAAATTAACGCGCAATATGCAAATTAGGCGGCCAAAGATGTCATCCAAACTCTGGCACGCCTAACCTGTTTAGGAGTACTTTTGCTGTATTTAAGACCTCGATAGTTCCGGTATATTTTATCTGACTGTTTCCAAATATTTTGAATCAACCGTTTCCGCTTTATTTGCTGCATGCTCCCTTAGGAGCTTATTATATATATACCACAGTAATGAATTCTAAAACAAAAAATTTTTATTTGGATCGGCAAAATGAGCAAAAACATTATGTGAACTATTTCAATTTATGGTATAATATGCTTATGAAATGTTATTTCTGCTAAAAAATGTATTGGGACAGGTTTGACAAACGATAGCCGGACATGTATAATATTCGTAAAGTGGTAAACTTTTGATAGCTGAATCTCCTTGAAAGGAGTACGGAGGAACCAACCATGAGGGGTTAATCCGGTCTGGAAGCCGAAAGGCAGGATGGTAGAAATGCTTCAAAGCTTGTTTTGGGTGGCCTTTGTTGCATGGAGTTTTCGGTTTCCGGTCGGTAGGGGTGATCCTATTACCCGAACCCGGCAGCTAACTTCGGAAGCTATAAATAGGAGGTAAAAATGATAAAAAAAAGCAAATTATTGATTACTGTGCCGGTGCTTCTTTTATTCCTTGCACTGTTTTCAGTGTTTGCACATGCTGAAGGGGATAAAACAGGAATCGTCACGGGCGACTCTTTAAACGTCAGGCAATCGCCGAATACCTCGGCAAAGATTTTAACTCAGCTTGCAAAAGGTGTAGAAGTGGTGATTGTCGATGCTTCAGGTGACTGGTACAAGATCACTTACGACGGAATAACCGGCTGGGTGTTTGGGCAGTATGTATCTTTGAAGGATAAACAAGCTGCAACCGGCACTGTGAATGCTGAGGAGGTCAATGTAAGGGCCTATCCGGACTTATCGGCGGAGGTGCTTACAAGGCTTGGCAAAGGTGCAAGTGTAAAGATTTTCGGGAGAACGGAAGAATGGTATAAGATCGAAATTTCTGAAGGGAAATTAGGCTGGATCTACAGAAAGTATGTGGACGTAAAAAACGCCAATTCCTCAAGAGGTGCGGATGAAATAGTCCCTGTGGTTGAAGCACCTAAGAAGACTGATGAAGTAGGGAAGACTAGGCAGAAGATCGTTGAGTATGCTAAGAAATTTTTAGGTGTCAAATATGTATACGGCGGTTCTTCGCCAAAAGGATTTGATTGCTCGGGATTTGTGCAGTATGTGTTTAAGAATTTTAACATTAATTTAGAACGGGTAGCGGCAAACCAGGCGAAGTATGGGACCAAGGTAGACAAAAGCAAGTTAAAGCCGGGCGATCTGGTATTCTTTGATACCAACGGCGGGCATAATTACATCAATCATGTGGGAATATATATCGGAGACGGAAAATTTATTCATGCCTCTTCCGGGCGCAACAGCCGCAAAGTTATCATAAGCGATCTTACGGAAGGATTTTATAAGGATGCTTACATGACTGCAAGAAAATATGTCAATTAAGGTTTATGTTATCAATGCTCCTTGTTAGAAGGAGCTTTTTTTTGGTTCTACAATAAATGTTGGGGTGCCGAAGCGTAATAGTTTCGGTGCTCCAGCATTTTTTGTAAATAAAGAGAGCATGGAGTTGAAATCTCAAGTAAAATGGAGTTACCACAC
>Ga0134101_1000028_pt1 | contig 206290 bp, 193 predicted proteins | sample 12_3_2metaG_FD_94446 | JGI IMG/M metagenome (GOLD analysis project Ga0134101, IMG submission 94446) | Switchgrass degrading microbial communities from high solid loading bioreactors in New Hampshire, USA - 12_48_3.3_201_A2 metaG | ecosystem: Engineered > Bioreactor > Semi-continuous >...
CATACCGAACACGGCAGTTAAGCTTCTCAGTGCTGATGATACTAGGATGGAGACGTCCTGGGAAAGTAGGTCGCCGCCATATTTATATGGACCTCTTATGGGAATACCATAAGAGGTCCTTTTCTTTTGCGACATGGGGACGGTTAATGTGTTACAAAAAACAAGTTCCATTGCCTGATGGGTTTGCGGAGGTTAACATTGGGAGTGAGTATTAGAAAATGTTAATAGGCAGGTTCTTAAAAAAAGCGTAAATCGCGGCAAGGAGGCCGCGAGCCGGCATCCGTTCTGCCCATTTACATTTTCTTGAGGAACGGACAGTTAACCGCAGCAAACTCATCCAGGCAATGGAACTGTTTATATGTCAAGTGAACTGTTCCCGTCATATAAATCAGGCGTCGCCCATTTTCGTTTCGAAAAGCTGGCTTAGGGAATCTTTATTGTGAATTATCTTTACAGCCTGGGCAAACAAAGGGGCAACGGAAACTACCTTTACTTTTGGATGATTGAATACCTTTTGGTTTTCCACGGTATCTGTAATAACCAATTGCTCAATGAAGCTGTTTTCCAGTGCCTTAAGTCCATTATCGCTTAAAAGGGCATGGGTTACGCAGGCGTAGATTTTTTCTGCGCCATGTTCTTTCAACGCCCGGGCTGTGTTGGTCAATGTGCCGCATGAAACAGCAAAGTCGTCCACTATAATTGCATTCTTACCTTTTACATCACCGATGATTTCAAGTATCTCTGCATTTTCATCATGACCTCTGCGGGTTTTGTCACATATGGCTACAGGGGCATTGAGGGCAGTGGCATATTTTCTGGCATTTTTCGCAAAGCCCACGTCAGGAGATACTATTACTGTGTTGTCAAGATTTCTGCTTTTTATATAGTCACATAAAATAGGCATACCATATAAGTGATCCACGGGCTTCTTGAAAAAGCCCTGTATTTGCGGACTGTGCAAATCCATGGTGATTATTCTGTCGACACCGGCTGCTTCAAGGCAATCTGCACATACACGCGCCCGTATTGAAACCCTGGGCTCGTCCTTCTTATCGCCCTTGGCATAACTGAAATAAGGAATGATTGCAGTAACAGAGCTGGCACTTGATCTCTTGAAGGCATCAATCCAGAAGATCAGTTCCATAAAGTCGTCATTGGGGCTAAGGCCTACAGTCTGGACTATGAAAACGTCCTTATCCCTTACTTTCTCCAGTATTTTCACAAATATATTACCATCAGAAAACTTTATCATTTGTGACTTTCCAAGATCAGCATCCAGGTATTTGCACATGTTTTTCGCAAAATTTATGCTGGAACTTCCCGCGAATACCTTGACACTGATTGCCTCAAGTGCCATTATAAATACCCCCCTAAAATGATTGTCCTTTGTCCGGCTATAAATTTCAAATGTGTTCTTCAAGTCATAAAATCCATGGTATAATTTTATTATACACATTCTTGAGACAATAAACCAGCTAATACAATGCAATTTCATATACAGCAGGAAATAGGCAATATTTCTTAAATTATCGGTGAAAGCGGACTGAACCATAATGGATGATTTAAAGCGGAAGTTAAGAAACCTAAAAAAGTTTGAGGCCCGCATAAGATTCGGCAACATGGAGCCCACAGGAAATAAACGGTATATCTGGAGCCAGTACTTTTCCACCAGGGATGCCGGCGATCCTACCGTTAAGTACAACCTCAACCGTTTGTCCATGTTAAGCCGGGAGCAGCTGCGCGAAGTTTTTAATGAGTATTTTTATCATGTATACTACCAATATTATAAAGAAAATGGTATAATCCCGGCAGAAATGTACGATATTACACTGCTGTCCAGAATGGGACTTCCCCCGGATTCCACCTTGGAGGATATCAAAAGCAGGTTCAGGGAACTGGCCAAAAAGTATCATCCTGACTTAGGAGGCGACAGCAGCAAGTTTATAGAACTGATGGAGACGTATAACAAGCTGTTGGATAAATACGAATGACGGGTTGCAATTACCATGAATTTGTTCTAATAAATCAGTATATATAAAATGAAAAATTATTGAAAAAATAAATTTATAAAAACCTTGCAAAATATTTCGGCATGTAGTAAAATATTTCTCGTTGTGACGAGACAAACGATGAAGTGGAAGGTTGCTATTATTTAATAGGTTAATTTCCATGGAGAATGTCCGATTCTTGAAACCGGGCGACAAGTCACTGTACATTAGCTAAGCATATTTATGCTTAATTTATGGTATTCAAGCCCAGGTTATAACTCTATAATCCTGGGTTTTATAATAATTGAATAGGAAACACCCGGCATAGTGTACAGAACAAATGCTTGTTGTACGTAATGTTAAGGAGGTTTATGTATGGCAAACAAACAGAAAATAAGAATCAGGTTAAAGGCATTTGATCATCAGCTGCTTGACCAGTCAGCGGAGAGAATAGTTGAAACAGCCAAAAGAACAGGTGCTAAGGTTTCGGGTCCTGTACCTCTGCCTACAAAAAGAGAAGTTATTACAATCTTAAGAGCGCCGCACAAGTATAAGGACTCCAGGGAACAGTTTGAAATTCGCACACACAAGAGGTTGATTGATATAAAAATGCCTACCCCAAAGACAGTTGACGCGTTAATGAGGTTGGATTTGCCTGCCGGCGTGGATATTGAAATTAAACTGTAAATAGCAAAATCTGATGTTATGTTCGCGGTCGAAATCTGGTAATCGAACTGTGAACCAATGACACAAGGGTAATTCCCTTGCCTTAGAAGGAGGTAAAACAATGGATAAGTTCATACTTGGAAAGAAAATTGGTATGACACAAGTTTTTGACGAAGAAGGAAATGTTGTGCCGGTTACCGTAGTGTTGGCCGGACCATGTACAGTAGTACAAAAAAAGACCGTAGAAACTGACGGATATAATTCAATAAAAGTCGGTTTTGAAGATATTCCTGAAAGAAAGCTGAACAAGCCGGATAAAGGTCAGTTTCTGAAGATTAAGGCTGGCATGAAGAAGTACTTAAGAGAGTTCAGAACAGATGACCTTGACAAATATGAGTTAGGCAAAGCCATCAATGTTGCGGATATGTTCCAGGCCGGCGACAGGGTTGACGTTACCGGTATTTCAAAGGGTAAAGGATTTGCAGGTACCGTGAAACGGTTCAACTCAAGGATAGGCCCTATTTCACACGGTTCAAAATATCACAGGGGACCTGGTTCCATGGGTGCCAGCTCAAATCCCTCAAGAATTTTCAAGGGAAAGATTATGCCTGGTCATATGGGTGTGGAACAAGTAACCGTTCAGAATCTTGATGTAGTCAGAGTTGACGGAGAGAAAAACCTTATGTTGATCAAAGGTTCGGTACCCGGAGCGAAAGGCTCTCTGCTGGCAATCAAGAACACAGTCAAGGCTTAAGATCGTACGAGGGGAGGAAGAAGAAATGCCGAAGGTTGATGTATACAATATGAATGGCGAAGTTGTGGGAGATATCAATCTCAGTGACGACATATTCGGTGTGGAGATAAATAAAGATGCTATTCACCGTGTTGTTGTGAACCAACTGGCCAATAAAAGACAGGGAACCCAGTCTACCAAGACTATAAGCGAAGTACGAGGCGGCGGAGCAAAGCCCTGGAGACAGAAAGGTACCGGTAGGGCAAGACAGGGCAGCATCAGGGCTGCCCAGTGGATCAAAGGCGGAATAGCCCTTGGACCGAAACCCAGGAGCTACCGTTATACGCTACCTAAGAAATTACGCAGGATTGCGTTTAAGTCCGCTCTTACATCAAAGGTAAACGAAAACAAGATCATTGTGCTTGATGATTTGAACTTTGACGAAATCAAAACCAAGAATATGGTTAAGGTTTTGAATAATTTGAAGGTTGATTCAACAGCATTGCTGGTTCTTGGTGAAAAGAACAGTATTGTTGAAAAGTCAGCAAGAAATCTGCCGAATGTAAAACTGTCTCTGGTCAATACATTAAATGTTTACGATGTATTAAAGTATGACAGATTCATCGTAACCAAGGCCGGAGTTGAAAAGATTGAGGAGGTGTACGCATAATGAAACTTGCAGAGGATATCATTATAAGACCGCACATTACTGAAAAGAGTAACGAGGAAATTGCTCAGGGCAAGTACACCTTTATAGTCGATCCCACGGCAACGAAAGTGGAGATTAAAGAGGCCGTCGAAAAGCTTTTCAATGTCAAAGTGCTTAAGGTTACAACTGCAAGGTATGAGGGCAAGGAAAAGAGACTTGGTGTCCATATCGGAAGGCGTCCGAGCTGGAAAAAGGCAGTAGTGAAGATTGATCTTGATCCTCAGCATGAAACCTATCTTGATAAAGGTGGTAAGGTAGTAGCCGTAAACAAGAAGTACAAGACAAGCATAGACGATTTCGGTATAACACAGTAAAGATTGACGGGTACATGCCTCAATGATGAGAACAAGTAATAAGGAGTGAAATAGAATGGCTATAAAAAAATACAAACCAACGTCTCCCGCACGCAGGTTTATGACGGTTTCCGTACTCGAAACCGCTGTAAAGAAAGAGCCTGAGAAGTCATTGTTGGAGCCTTTGAAGAAGAACTCCGGCAGAAATGCGAACGGCAGGATAACGGTTCGTCACAGAGGCGGAGGAGCAAAGAGGAAGTACAGAATAATTGATTTCAAGAGAGATAAAGATGGTATCAGGGCGAAAGTTGCTTCTATAGAATACGACCCCAACAGAACTGCTCATATAGCGCTGCTCCATTATGTGGATGGGGAAAAGAGATATATACTGGCACCGCTGGACTTAAAGGAAGGGGATTTTGTAGAATCCGGTCCGGACGCGGATATCAAGCCGGGAAATGCTCTCCCTCTGGCAAACATTCCGGTTGGTACCTTGATTCACAATATAGAACTGAAACCCGGCAAGGGTGGACAGTTGGTCAGGGCAGCCGGCGGAGCGGCACAGTTAATGGCTAAGGAAGGCAAGTATGCACAGGTAAGGCTTCCTTCAGGAGAAGTAAGAATGATAAGCATCAATTGCAAGGCTACAATTGGGCAGTTGAGCAATGTTGAAAATGAAAATATAACTATAGGCAAAGCAGGAAGAAAGAGATGGATGGGTATAAGGCCTACGGTACGTGGTGTGGCCATGAACCCGGTTGACCACCCGCACGGCGGTGGTGAAGGTAAGTCGCCTATAGGAAGACCTTCTCCGGTTACTCCTTGGGGTAAACCTACATTAGGTTACAAGACAAGGAAGAAGAACAAGAAATCAGATATGTTTATTGTAAGAAAGAGGAAAGGCTAATAAAGGTTTGAGAAAGGAGGCATTACTTTGAGTAGGTCATTGAAGAAAGGACCATATGTAGATCCGAAACTGTTGAAGCGAGTTGAAGAGATGAATGCAAAGAATGAAAAAAGGGTCATTCGTACATGGTCAAGAGCTTCGACGATATTCCCGCAGATGGTTGGGCATACAATAGCAGTTCATGACGGGCGTAAACACGTTCCTGTTTATATAACCGAAGACATGGTAGGACACAAGTTGGGTGAATTTGCGCCGACAAGGACATTCAAGGGACATGGAGCTCATACGGAAAGATCAACTGCATTGAAGTAATGGGCACCTGAACGTGCAGATGGCGTTGTGAAAGGAGGATATATAATTGGAAAAGAGGGTTTTATCAAAAGAAAAGCTTCTTGAGAAGAAAGACGAATTGCTGGAAGCGTTCTATTCTGTCCACAGAAAAAGCAAGAAGCCTGAATACCTGACAAAGAAAGAAAGAAAAGCCTTAGGAATAGGTAAAGATATTGGGAAAGCAACAGCCAGATATGTAAGGATTTCTCCCAGGAAGGTTAAAATCGTTATAGATCTGATAAAGAACAAGAATCTGGACGAAGCATACGCTATTTTGAGATATACACCCAAGGCAGCTTCGGAAGTTTTGATGAAATTACTGAATTCAGCAGAAGCAAACGCGGTTAACAATAATGGTCTGAACAGGGACGCGCTTTATGTATCGGAGGCATATGCAAACGCAGGTCCGACATTGAAGAGAGTAATGCCAAGGGCGCGTGGAGCCGCCAACAGAATTTTAAAGAGGACCAGCCATATTACAGTGGTTTTGAAGGAACGCGGAAACTAAGTACAAGGGAGGTTGAAGGATGGGCCAGAAAGTTAATCCCCACGGTCTGAGAATTGGAATAATTAAGGATTGGGATACAAAATGGTATGCAAATAAGCGCAATTTCAGCCAGTATTTGATCGAAGACGTAAAGGTAAGGAATTATATCAAGAAAAAATTATATTCTGCCGGTATTGCAAGAATTGAGATAGAGAGAGCTGCCAATAAGCTGAGAATAAATGTTAATACCGCAAAGCCCGGTCTGGTTATAGGGAAAGGCGGAGCCGGTATAGAAGAACTGAGGAAGGAAATTGAAAAATTAACCGGCAAGGACGTATTGGTAAACATTACTGAAATAAAGAGCCCGGAAACAAATGCACAGCTGGTTGCCGAAAATATTGCATCCCAGATTGAAAAGAGAATATCTTTCAGAAGGGCTATGAAGCAGGCAATGGCCAGGGCAATGAAACTGGGTGCAAAGGGTATAAAGACCCAGGTTTCCGGAAGGCTTAACGGAGCAGAAATTGCAAGGACAGAGCACTATCATGAAGGAACCATTCCGCTTCAGACCTTAAGAGCTGATATTGATTACGGCTTTGCTGAAGCAGATACTACTTACGGAAAAATAGGGGTTAAGGTTTGGATATATAAAGGAGAAGTTCTTCCAGCTAAGAACAAGAAGAAGGCGGAAGGAGGAGAATCGTAATGTTAATGCCGAAAAGGGTTAAATACAGAAGGGTTCATCGTGGCAGAATGAAAGGTAAAGCTTCAAGAGGAAACAAAGTCGTTAATGGCGAGTACGGTTTGAAAGCCCTTGAACCCGCATGGATAACAAGCAACCAGATTGAAGCAGCCAGGGTTGCAATGACACGTTTTGTAAGAAGAGGCGGACAGGTATGGGTTAAAATATTCCCTGACAAGCCGGTAACAAAGAAACCTGCTGAAACGCGTATGGGCAGCGGTAAAGGTTCTCCCGAATACTGGGTGGCAGTTGTCAAGCCCGGAAGAATACTGTTTGAAATTGCCGGTGTACCGGAAGATCAGGCCAAAGAAGCTTTAAGACTTGCTGGGACCAAATTGCCGATAAAATGCAAAATTGTTGCCCGGGAAGAAGAAATGGGTGGTGAATCTAATGAAAGTTAACGAAATAAGACAAATGTCTGATCAGGAGCTTCAGCAAGAATTGAAGGAATTGAAATCAGAGCTTTTCAAGCTTAGATTTCAGCTTGCCACTAACCAGCTTGAAAACACGATGCGTTTGAGAGAAGTGAAAAGGTCAATAGCAAGGGTAAAAACTGTAATTAGAGAACGAGAATTGAACATAAATGTAAATAAAGCGTAACCCATATAAGATTATGGGAGGAGGTAATAACGAGCATGCCTGAAAGAAATCAAAGGAAGGTAAGAATAGGTAGAGTTGTCAGCGATAAGATGGACAAGACGATTGTTGTGGCTGTGGAAACAAACGTGAAACATCCCCTTTACAAGAAGGTTGTCAAGAGGACATATAAACTGAAGGCACACGACGAGAATAATGAATGCCGGGTAGGGGACCTTGTAAAAGTAATGGAAACCCGTCCCTTAAGCAGAGAAAAAAGATGGAGACTTGTTCAGATTATTGAGAAGGCTCAGTAACGATACAGGCGAAGGAGGTATCATCATGATTCAAGCGCAAACCAGGCTCAGAGCAGCTGATAATACAGGTGCAAAAGAATTGATGTGCATCAAGGTGTTGGGCGGATCCAAGAGGAAATACGCCAATATCGGCGATGTTATAGTTTGCTCTGTTAAAGATGCAACGCCAGGCGGAGTTGTGAAAAAAGGCGATGTTGTAAAATGCGTTGTTGTTCGCTCCAAGAGAGGCTTAAGAAGGCCTGACGGATCATATATAAAGTTTGACGAAAACGCAGCAGTAATAATCAGGGAAGACAAGAATCCTGCCGGAACACGTATTTTTGGACCGGTTGCAAGAGAACTCAGGGAGAAGAACTATTTAAGGATTCTGTCACTCGCTCCTGAAGTGCTTTAATAGATGATTACAGTGATATTCGGATAGATACGGTTTGGGAAGGAGGCGTCTGGATTGGCCAACAAAGTTCATGTTAAGAAAGGCGATACAGTATATGTGCTTACCGGAAAGGACAGGGGTAAGAAAGGCAAGGTTTTGAGAGTTTTGCCCCAGGACGGAAGAGTAATTGTTGAAGGTGTGAATATGTCTACCAAGCATACAAGACCTCGGGGAAGGTTCCAGCAGGGTGGAATAATACACCAGGAAGCACCCATACATGCATCGAATGTTATGCTGGTATGCAATAAATGCGGAAAACCCACAAAAGTTGGGAAAAAGATATTGGAAAACGGACAGAAAATGAGAGTTTGCAAAAAATGCGGCGAAGTTATAGATGTTATGAAAGAAGCAAAGGTGAGCGAATAAGTTTCGTAAAGCTGATTTCTGAAAGGAGGTTACTCAATGTCCAGAATTAAAGATAAATATGTTAACGAAGCCATTCCGGCTTTGAAAAACAAGTTTAACTATAAAAGCCCCATGCAGATTCCAAAGCTGGAAAAAGTGGTCGTAAGTATGGGGTTGGGAAGTGAATCCAAAGACAACCCGAAAGCAGTTGAATCTGCAGTAAATGACCTGATGCAGATAACCGGGCAAAGACCCATTGTTACGAAGGCTAAGAAATCAATTGCCAACTTCAAGCTGAGACAAGGCATGGATGTAGGCGTAAAAGTAACCCTCAGAGGCAAGAGGATGTACGATTTTGTAGATAAGCTTTTCAATGTTGCACTGCCGAGGGTTAGGGATTTCAGAGGCGTTTCCAAGAATTCCTTTGACGGCAGAGGCAATTACTCTCTTGGAGTGAGAGAGCAATTGATTTTCCCGGAGATAAACTATGATAAAGTTGATCGGATAAGAGGTATGAACATTACATTTGTTACAACTGCTAAGACGGATGAAGAGGCTAGGGAGCTCTTGACGGTTCTGGGGATGCCCTTCAGCCAGTAAAAGGAGGGATAATTGAATGGCAAAGAAATCCATGATCAATAAACAACGCAGAAAGCAAAAGTTTTCCACCAGAGAATACAACAGGTGCCAGTTGTGCGGCAGGCCTCATGCATATATAAGAAAATTCGGAGTATGCCGTCTGTGCTTCAGAGAATTGGCATATAAAGGGCAGATTCCAGGTGTTAAGAAGGCTAGTTGGTAATAACGATTGGTAAAGAGGGAGGTTTAGGAGTATGCACGTAACAGATCCGATTGCTGATATGCTTACTAGAATAAGGAATGCAGCTTCGTCAAAGCATGAAACTGTGGATATACCTGCATCCAACATAAAAAAGGCTATAGCTGATATCCTTTTGGAAGAAGGCTATATCAGTGGCGTTAAGCTGATTGATGACGGTAAGCAGGGTATTATCAGGATTACATTGAAATATACTGCGAATAAAAGAAATGTTATTTCCGGCATTAAGAGAATTAGCAAGCCGGGATTAAGAGTTTATACAGGGAAGAATGAGATTCCGAAGGTACTGGGTGGCCTTGGCATTGCTCTTCTGTCAACTCCGAAGGGAATCATGACGGACAAGAAGGCCAGGCAGGAAGGTGTCGGCGGCGAAGTTCTTGCTTTTGTATGGTAAAGAATACTGTGAATATAATCGGGTTCTGAAAAGGACTAAATGTCCTCAATATTAAGAACAGGAGGATTGAATAGATGTCAAGAATAGGAAAATTACCTGTGGTCATTCCGCAAGGCGTTGAAGTAAAGGTTGATGAAAATAACCAGGTAACGGTAAAAGGAAAAGGCGGAACTTTGACAAAGACCATGCATAAAGATATGATTATAAATGTGCAGGACGGGGTTGTGACTGTTAAAAGACCCTCGGACAGCAAGCTGCATAAATCCCTTCATGGCTTAACCAGGACGCTGATTTTCAACATGATTGAAGGGGTAACCAAAGGATTCGAAAAGGCCCTTGAAATCAATGGCGTAGGTTACAGGGCCCAAAAGCAGGGTAAGAAATTAATACTAAACCTGGGATACTCTCACCCCGTTGAAATAGAAGAACCTGAAGGTATAACTTTCGATGTTCCTGCTCAGAACAGAATTGTTGTAAAAGGAATTGACAAGCAGAAGGTCGGAGAATATGCAGCCATTATAAGAAGCAAGAGAAGACCTGACGTTTACAAGGGCAAGGGTATTAAATATGCTGATGAAGTTATCAGACTCAAGGAAGGAAAGACAGGGGCTTAATAAAATAGGCTCTTAGACGAAGGGAGTTGAGTTTTAGCCGTGAAAGCAAATAGCAAAAATGACGTCAGAAAAAAAATACATGCAAGAATAAGAAAGAAAATATCGGGTACGCCTGAACGTCCCCGCCTGAATGTATATAGAAGCTTAAAGCATATTTATGCTCAGATTATAGATGATACAACCGGAAATACCTTGGTTTCAGCTTCCACCCTTGATCCGGCAATCAAGTCCAGACTGCCTTACGGCGGCAACAAGGCTGCAGCCAGGGAAGTCGGCAAGCTGGTTGGCGCAAGGGCAATTGAGAAGGGTATTACGAAGGTTGTATTTGACCGCGGCGGATATATATATCATGGAAGAGTCAAAGAGCTTGCAGAAGGTGCAAGAGAATCAGGACTGGAATTCTAATTACAAAAGGAGGAAAGTGGATGCAACGTATTGATCCCAGTACATTGGACTTAAAGGAAAAAGTCGTTAATATAGGCCGTGTTGCCAAGGTTGTCAAGGGTGGCCGCAATTTTCGCTTTAGTGCGCTGGTTGTAGTCGGAGATGAAAACGGTCATGTGGGTTGCGGTATTGGAAAAGCTGCTGAAATTCCTGACGCTATCAGAAAAGGAATTGAAGACGCAAAGAAGAACCTGATAAAAGTGCCTATAGTGGAAACAACCATTCCTCACGAAGTTATGGGAGAATTTGGCGCAGGACAGGTATTACTAAAACCGGCTCAGCCAGGTACCGGTGTTATTGCCGGCGGACCTGTAAGGGCAGTGTTGGAGTTGGCAGGTATAAAGGATATAAGGACAAAGTCCCTGGGTTCCAATAACCCAATAAATATGGTACAGGCAACAATTGACGGGTTGTCACAGCTGAAAACGGCCGAGGAGGTTTCCAAAATCAGAGGAAAGGCTGTTGAGGAATTTATCGGTTAGGAGGGAGCTTATGGCCAGACTGAAAATAACCTTGATTAAAAGTATAAATAAAGCACGGGAAAGAGAAGTGGCTACAGTTAAGGCCCTTGGTTTGAAAAAGTTGAACAGTTCAGTTGAACAACCGGATAACCCACAGATTAGGGGTATGATTAACAGGGTGAGTCACTACGTAAGAGTTGAGGAAATATAAGGAGGTGTACTTCATGAAGCTTTCAGAATTAGTAGCATCACCGGGTTCGAAAAAGGCACCCAAGAGAAAAGGCAGAGGTCCAGGTTCCGGTAATGGTAAGACTGCAGGCAGAGGGCACAAGGGACAGAACGCCCGTTCAGGCGGCGGCGTAAGACCGGGATTTGAAGGCGGACAGATGCCGTTATACAGAAGAATCCCCAAGAGAGGTTTCAACAACAAGAAATTTGCTAAGGAATATGTTGAAATAAATATTGACCAGTTGAACAGGTTTGAGGACGGAACAGTTGTAAACGCTCAATTGTTGAAAGAGATGGGTATTATTAAAAAAGTTGCTGACGGTGTTGCTGTTTTAGGTAATGGTGAACTTGAAAAGAAGTTAACTGTACAGGCAGCCAGATTCACCAAAACAGCTACACAGAAAATTGAGGCGGCAGGAGGAAAGGTTGAGGTGGTATAAATGGGTGGAATGCTTGAAGTTATAAAGAATGCGTGGAGGATAAAAGACCTCAGGAAAAAGCTGATTTTTACAATCGCATTACTGCTGATTTACAGAATAGGAGTTCACCTGCCCGTACCGGGACTTGATCCCAGGGAATTTGCAAGGCTGGCAGCTACAGGAGGACTTTTCGGTTTCCTGAATATAGTTTCAGGCGGTGCATTCCAATACGCGACTATTTTCGCAATGAGCATTACACCGTACATTAACTCTTCAATCATAATGAATCTACTGACAGTTGCAATACCGAGCCTTGAAAGACTGGCAAAGGAAGGCGAGGAAGGAAGGAAAAAGATTGCACAGTATACCAGGTATGGTACAGTAATTCTTGGCTTCCTTCAGGCCACTGGTCTGTACTTCGGTATGAAAAACGCAATAATCGGCGGAGGAAGCGTTTGGAGTTATATTACTGTCACCCTCACGTTTACTGCCGGTACAGCTTTCCTGATGTGGCTTGGTGAACAAATAACTGAAAATGGAATCGGCAACGGCATTTCACTCATTATATTTGCAGGTATAGTTTCCAGAGGACCTGCCCTTGCGGCTGCATTTTACCAGTACTATATCACGGGACTGCTTGGACCCGGCATACTGGGTATATTTGTTGGACTACTTATTGTAGCAATATTTGTATTTGTAGTAGCTGCAGTCATTTGGGTACAGGAAGCAGAAAGAAGAATACCTATTCAATACGCAAAAAGGGTAGTCGGAAGAAAAATGTATGGAGGCCAGAGCACTCACCTGCCCATAAAGGTAAATATGGCGGGAGTCATTCCCATTATATTCGCAATGTCGATTATGTCTCTGCCTTCAACCATAATTACATTTGTGGCTCCTAATTCCACATCACCCGTGGTATTATGGTTCAAGAATGCCCAGGGTTCCATTGGATATGCCTTGATACAGGCAGCACTGATTATATTCTTTACCTTCTTCTATACAGTTATCCAGTTTAACCCTGTGGAAGTTGCCAACCAGATGAAGAAAAACGGCGGATTTATACCTGGAATCAGACCAGGAAAACCGACATCCGATTATATATCCAAGGTATTAAACAGAGTCACCTGGTTTGGAGGGTTTTTCCTGGCAGCTGTAACAATTTTACCGTCCATCCTTGAGATGGCTACAAAAATCAGCGGACTGTGGTTCAGTGGTACGGCAATGCTGATTTTGGTCGGTGTTGCACTTGATACCATCAAGGAAATGGAGTCCCAGATGTTAATGAGGCACTACAAGGGCTTCCTGGAATAAGTGAAAAAGGATCGTGAAAGCTTATATGAACTTACTGATATTAGGAGCTCCCGGAGCAGGTAAAGGAACAATGGCGCAGATGCTCCAGGAAAAACTGAATATTCCTCATATATCAACCGGTGACATCTTCAGATACAACATCAAGAATGATACGGAATTGGGCAGAAAGGTAAAGCAATATATAGAAAGCGGTGCCTTGGTACCGGACAGCTTAACGGTTGATTTAATGAAAGACCGGCTGCAAAAGCCGGACTGTCTAAAGGGTTTTTTGCTGGACGGTTTTCCAAGGACCATTAACCAGGCAGAAAGCCTTGATGCAATACTTGATGAAATGAACCTGAACCTAGACAATGCAATTTACCTGGAGGTTCCGGATGAAGTTATAATCGAACGAATTACGGGACGCAGGGTATGCACTGAATGCGGTAAGACCTACCATATAAAAAACAATCCCCCCATAAGGGAAGGATTGTGTGACGTGTGCGGCAAACCCCTGATCCAACGTGAAGATGATAAGGAAGCTACAGTTATAAAAAGGCTTGAGACATATCATAGGCAAACTGAACCTTTGGTTGCATATTATAAAAACCAGGGTAAGCTTTTGGTTGTGAACGGAGAAGGAAGCATAGATAGTGTTTTTAAAGAAATCCTGAGAATTTTGGGTGTGCAGGAGAATGATTTCAATTAAATCTAAAAAAGAAATTGATATAATGAGAAAAGCCGGTGAAATTGTAGCTCTTGTTCTTGAAAGATTAAAAGAGGTAATTGCTCCAGGCATTACAACTATTGAACTAGACAGGATAACGGAGGAACTGATCCGGGAAAATAATGCCATTCCTTCTTTTAAAGGATACAAAAGCTTTATGGAAGGAGCCCCGGATTTTCCGGGTAGTATATGTGCTTCTGTAAACAATGAAGTGATACATGGCATTCCGGGACTAAGAAGACTGGAAAATGGTGATATTATAAGTATTGATGTGGGGGCATATTACGAAGGCTTTCACGGAGATGCGGCCAGAACTTTTGCAGTGGGGAATATAACGGAAGAAGCAAGAAGGCTTATTGAGGTCACTGAAGAGAGCTTTTTCCGTGGCATAAAAAAAGCTGTGCCTGGCAACAGGATAGTTGATATCTCCGCCGAGATACAAGCTTATGTTGAATCCAACGGATTCAGCGTTGTCAGAGATTTTGTCGGGCATGGCATCGGCCGTGAGATGCACGAACTTCCTCAGATACCAAATTACAAAACCCGGGAAAGAGGGCCAAGAATCCAAAGCGGAATGACATTAGCTATCGAGCCTATGGTTAATCAGGGAAAACCTGATGTTACAATGCTGGACAATATGTGGACCATCGTAACAAAAGACGGGAGTCTGTCGGCACACTATGAAAACACAATAGCGGTGACCGATAACGGGCCGATAATCCTTACGACGCTTGGTTGACCTGTTTAAGGTCTAGGTGGAGGATATGGATATAACAATAGGTGCGATTGTGAAATCGAAAGCGGGAAGAGATAAGGGAAGACATTTTGTTGTAACAGGAATAATAGATGAGAATTATTTATTGCTGGCAGATGGAGACCTTAGAAAAATAGAAAAACCCAAGAGAAAAAAAGTCAAGCATGTGGAATATACCGGGGACATTTTGGAGGCTCTGAAAGTTAAACTGGAAAGTAAAAAAAGAATAACAAATGCAGAGATTAAAAAAATGTTATCCCAGTATCTTGAAAACAGCTTGACTGAAAATATTAATCAACAATTTTAATGGTGCATGTATTTATTCTCTTTATAAAGGAGGTTTTGTGTTTGGCTAAGGAAGATGTCATTGAAGTTGAGGGTACTGTCGTGGAAGCGCTACCGAATGCCATGTTCAAAGTAGAGCTGGAAAACGGACACAAAGTATTGGCGCATATTTCCGGAAAACTGCGGATGAATTTTATAAAGATACTTCCGGGAGACAAAGTAACGTTGGAATTGTCTCCATATGATTTGAACCGGGGTAGAATTACCTGGAGAGCTAAATAATAAGGAGGATTGACAATGAAAGTAAAGCCGTCTGTAAAAGCTATATGTGAAAAGTGCAAAATAATTAAGCGTAAAGGCAGAGTAAGGGTTATCTGCGAAAATCCCAAGCATAAGCAAAGACAAGGATAGAAATACCAGATTTATGGGTAAAATAACATCTTAGGGCGCGGCTGACTGAAAACTTTTTCAGTTCCCAGGATGATTATTTGATATAGTGTAAACATAAAGTGCGATATTAGCATGATTTCTTTTGAGTATATGAAACATGGAGGTGTAGTGAATGGCTCGTATAGCCGGTGTAGATTTACCCAGAGAAAAACGTGTGGAAATTGGCTTAACGTACATTTTTGGAATTGGAAGAAGCAAAGCCAGAGAAATCCTGCAGAAAACAGGAATAAACTTTGATACTCGGGTAAGAGATCTGACGGATGATGAAATAAGCAAACTGAGGGAAGTCATTGAAAAGGAATATACTGTTGAAGGCGATCTTAGAAGAGAGATTGCACTTAATATTAAGAGACTTATTGAAATAGGATCGTACAGGGGCAGAAGACACAGAGCGGGATTGCCTGTACGCGGTCAAAGAACCAGAACCAATGCAAGGACCAGAAAAGGTCCGGGTAAAACCGTTGGTGTAAAGAGGAAATAAGAAGGAGGCTTAAGAGAGATGGCAGCTAAAACGACGAGAAGAGCTACCAGAAAGAGAAGAGAACGCAAAAATGTTGAACATGGCGCTGCACATATCCGTTCCACATTTAACAATACAATAGTCACCCTGACAGATACCGCAGGAAATGCTATAGCGTGGGCAAGTGCAGGCGGTTTGGGTTTCAGGGGTTCAAAAAAGAGTACTCCTTTTGCGGCTCAGATGGCGGCAGAGGCAGCAGCTAAAGAGGCTATGGAACATGGAATGAGAACTGTTGAGGTATACGTTAAGGGCCCCGGAGCCGGAAGAGAAGCTGCTATAAGAGCATTGCAGGCAGCAGGTCTAGAGGTAAGCCTGATAAAAGACGTTACACCAATACCTCATAATGGTTGCAGGCCGCCCAAGAGAAGAAGAGTATAGTAAAAGTTGACATTGAGATTACGAATTTGGAGGTGTTTTACTTAATGGCGAGATATACAGAAGCATCTTGCAGACTATGCCGCAGAGAAGGAGAGAAACTTTTTCTGAAAGGTGAAAGGTGCTATACAAATAAATGTGCTATTGTAAGGAGAAACTATGCTCCTGGTCCCCATGGACAGCAAAGGAAGAAGATGTCCGAATACGGCGTGCAGCTCAGGGAAAAGCAAAAGGCCAAGAGATTTTACGGTGTTCTTGAAAGCCAGTTCAGAAGATATTTTGAAATGGCTGAGAAAAAGAAGGGCATTACAGGTGAAAACCTGTTACAGATACTGGAAAGCAGGTTCGATAATGTAGTGTACAGGCTCGGCTTTGCATCCTCAAGGGCTGAAGCAAGACAGTTGGTAAGGCACGGTCATTTCCTGGTCAACGGTGAAAAGGTAAATATCCCTTCTTACCTGCTTAAGGCCGGGGACGAGATCACAGTTAGAGAAAAGAGCAAGAATTCGCCGAAGTTCAAGGAAATACAGGAATCTATCGGGTCCAGACTGATACCCGCTTGGCTGGATATGGATAAAGAAAACCTGAGAGGGAAAGTTGTAAATCTTCCTTCAAGAGAGGATATCGATCTGCCGATACAAGAACATCTTATTGTTGAGTTGTATTCAAAATAACAGAGTTTCTTCGGCTTGATGTTCGTAATCCTGCCTGGCAGGATTTTAGGGTAAAGGATTATCAGGAATTTGTATGACCAGTTATTTTAGATCAGTTGCCCTCAAAATTTAAGTAAGAAAAAGGGAGGGTTCCGTTGATGATTGAAATAGAAAAGCCAAAAATTGAATGTGTTGAAATGAGTGAAGACAAAACCTACGGCAAGTTTGTGGTCGAACCACTGGAAAGAGGTTACGGCACAACCTTGGGTAACTCCTTGAGAAGAATACTCCTGTCTTCCCTTCCCGGTGCTGCAGTCACCTCGATAAAAATAGACGGTGTGTTGCATGAGTTTTCTACCATAACAGGAGTTGTGGAAGATGTCACAGAGATTATTCTTAATATAAAGGAACTTGCATTGAAACTGCACAGTGACGGGCCTAAGGTTATTTATATTGATGCCGAGGGTGAAGGAGAGGTTACGGCCGGCGATATAAAAGCCGATGCAGATGTTGAAATCCTGAATCCGGATCTTCATATTGCCACATTAAACGGAGATGGCAGGTTCTACATGGAAATGACCGTTAAGAAGGGCAGAGGCTACGTTTCCGCTGAAAAGAACAAACAGCCCGGACAGCCCATCGGAATTATACCTGTTGACTCCATTTATACTCCCATCAGAAGAGTTAACTACAAAGTTGAGGATACCCGTGTCGGACAGGCAACAGACTGGGACAAACTTACTTTTGAAGTGTGGACAAACGGAAGCATAAGTCCGGATGAGGCTATAAGCCTTGCAGCAAAAATATTGAGTGAGCATCTGAACCTCTTTATAGACTTGTCAGACCAGGCGAAGAATACTGAAATAATGGTTGAAAAAGAAGAGACGAAGAAGGAAAAAGTCCTGGAGATGACTATAGAAGAGCTTGATCTGTCAGTAAGATCATATAACTGCCTGAAACGGGCAGGAATAAACACTGTGGAGGATCTGACGAACAGGACCGAAGAAGATATGATGAAAGTGAGAAACCTTGGCAAGAAATCTCTTGACGAAGTGTTGCAGAAACTGAAAGCACTCGGGTTATCACTTAAACCATCAGACGAATAGTTTCAAGCTGGAATATTGCTAAGGAGGTATAGGAAATGGCAGTTTTGAGAAAACTGGGCAGGCCAACGGCCCAGAGAAAAGCCGTTCTGAGAGGCTTGGTTTCTTCTCTCATTGAGAATGGGAAAATAGAAACTACCGAAACAAGGGCAAAGGAAGTCAAAAGAATTGCAGATAAATTAATAGCTTTGGCTGTAAGCGAAGTAGATAACTTTACATCCAAGCAGGAAAAAATCACAAAGGCTCGTTTGGACAGCGGCGGAAGAAAAATAACAAAGACTGTGACATCAAAGAGCGGTAACAAGTACGAAGTTGTGGAACGCGAAGAAAAGACCGACCTGAAGACTGTTGACAGTCCTTCAAGATTGCATGCCAGAAGGCAGATAATGAAATGGTTATATAGAAAAAAGGATGCCGACGGCAACAACATTAACCTGGTTAATAAGCTGTTTGACGAAATTGCTCCTAAATATAAAGGAAGAACCGGCGGCTACACAAGGATATACAGAATAGGCCCGAGACGCGGCGATGCGGCTGAAATGGTAGTATTATCACTTGTTGACTAATAGTTCCATGTAAGGCATCAACAATTAAATCCTGAAATAGCTCTGATGGGATTAGGTAGGATGAACAGTACTTAATCCCATTTTACTAGATGAATGTTTATTTTTGTCAGAGAGTTTGGCTGTTTTTTGAATTTTCTTTTTGGGAAGATGTATATGGAAAAATCACTTATAAGAACAGAACACGCCTCATATTCATACAGCGCTCACAAAGGTTTTGAAAGAGACCTGGCAGTCAACGACCTGAATATTGAGATAAAAAGAGGGGAATTTGTGGCGGTATTGGGCAGGAATGGTTCAGGTAAATCAACCCTGGCCAAGCTACTTAATGCATTGTTTATTCCTGATGAAGGCATAGTTTATGTTGACGGGATCAGTACAGTGGATGAAACTCAGGTTTGGGAAATCAGGCGCAAGATAGGCATGGTGTTTCAGAACCCTGATAACCAGATTGTAGGCACTTCTGTGGAGGAAGATGTGGCTTTCGGTCCGGAAAATTTAGGGGTACCTCCCCTGGAAATACGGAAAAGGGTGGATGAAGCTTTATCCATGGTGGGAATATCCGATTATGCAAAACATGCACCCCATCTGTTGTCAGGCGGCCAGAAGCAACGCGTTGCCATTGCGGGAATACTGGCAATGAAACCTGACTGTATTGTACTGGACGAAGCTACATCCATGCTGGATCCCATTGGAAGAAAAGAAGTCATGGCAGTTCTTAAGAAGCTTAATACCAGGGAAGGCATTACAATTATCCACATAACCCATCATATGGACGAAGCAAGCCTTGCAGACAGGGTTTTGGTCATGGATCATGGAAAGATTGTATTAAGCGGGACGCCGAAATATGTTTTTTCCAATGTGGAAGTCATTAAAAACCTGGGTCTTGAAGTGCCACAGGTTACCGAATTGTTTTATGTATTGAGAAAAGAAGGCATAGAGCTGCCAAACGGTGTTTTGGACGTTGATGAAGCGGTAAACCTGGTTAAGGATTACCTGGAAAAAAGTACTTAAATGCAGCAGCTTATTTGGGAGGAAATATGTCGATTGAACTGGAAAACCTTACGCATATATATATGAAAGGGACACCATTTGAGAAAAAGGCCCTGGACAATATAACCCTAAGAATATCAGACGGTGAATTTGTAGGGATTATAGGCCATACCGGTTCAGGCAAATCTACCCTGGTACAGCATTTTAACGGCTTGCTCAAACCTACTTCGGGAAAAGTGACAGTTAACGGCATTGATGTTACCAGGGGAGATCTTAAGGAATTGAGAAAGCACGTAGGCATAGTGTTTCAGTATCCTGAACATCAGTTGTTTGAGGAGACTGTCTATAAAGATATTGCTTTTGGTATGGTTAAAATGGGTTTTGATGACGACAGGATAAAAAGAAACATTAACTGGGCTTTGAATCTGGTAGGGCTTGACGAGGATATACTGGAGAAGTCGCCCTTTGAACTTTCGGGTGGGCAGAAAAGAAGAGTGGCTATTGCAGGTGTTCTGGTGATGGAGCCAAATATACTGATATTGGATGAGCCCACTGCAGGACTTGATCCCCAGGGGAAGAACGAAATTTATGGATATATTCAGAATCTGCACAGGCAGACAGGGAATACTGTGATAATAATATCCCACAATATGGAGGATATCGCTAAAATAGCCCATAGGGTAATCGTGATGAATGAGGGCAGAATTGAGCTTGACGGTAGTGTGGCCACTGTGTTTAGGGAAGCTGATAGGCTGGAGAGCATAGGACTTACCATACCCCAGATTTCTGTTTTTATCAGGAAATTGAAAAAGATTGTACCTGATATACGTGAAGATATATTTACCATTGAAGATGCGAAGAACGAGTTGTTTAAAATTCTGAAGCGCAGGTGAATTTCTTAATGCTCAAGGATATTACTTTAGGTCAATATTATCCCGGAGAGTCCATTTTACACAAATCGGACCCCAGGACGAAAATAATACTGGTAATTGCTTATATGGTCGTTATCTTTCTGGTGGATACATTTACCGGGTACATAATTTCAATATTATTTACCCTTTTGTCAGCAGTAGTATCAGACATACCCCTGAAATATGTCTTTAAAGGCCTGAAGCCAATAATTTTTATTGCCCTTTTTGTAATGGTACTGAATATCCTGACGATAAAAGGCACCCCCTTGCTTGAATACGGTATTATACATATTTCCTATGAAGGTGTTGAAACGGCCGTTAAAATGATAATCCGGCTGATGCTGCTTGTTTTGGCGGCTTCGCTGCTAACCCTTACAACAACCCCCATTTTGCTTACAGACGGCATAGAGAAACTGATGGCGCCATTAAGAATTATTAAGGTACCAGTGCATGAAATAGCCATGATGATGACCATTGCCTTGAGATTTATTCCCACTCTTTTGGAGGAAACAGAGAAAATAATGAAGGCACAGGCTTCAAGAGGGGCTGATTTCGACACGGGGAACCTGGTTCAGAGAGCAAAAAGTTTCGTACCTGTCCTTATTCCACTGTTCCTGAGCGCTTTCAGAAGGGCTGATGAGCTTGCTTCCGCCATGGAATCCAGGTGCTATCGCGGCGGAGAAGGCAGGACCAGGATGAAACAGCTTAAATTGGGAAGATATGATGTAGTAATTTCTCTGGCAATGGTAATGTATATATCTATAATTATTATTTTGGAGTTTTTTTAACAAATTTACTTCATTTAGCTGAATATCCCTGGTATAACCTCCCATTTAAAATTTGATTTATTTTTTTATAAAACATATAATGTATATTAGTCTACTCTAAATGGCAGCATTCGTGACACTCATTCTGATATACCGGCATAACAGCATATGGGAGGTTATCTGCTAATGAAAATTTTATTGCGGCTTTTTAGTTACCTGAAAGAGCACACCCTTCTGATCCTGCTTGGAATTTCTTTTTCCTTGATTGCTGTAGCGGCGGAAAAAGTAAACCCGTATGTCAGTAAACTCATTGTTGACAGGGTTTTAATAAACCGTGAATTTGGAATGTTAGGTTACTATACAATCATCCTGGCTTCAGCAATAACGGTAAGGGCAGTTTTTCTATATTTAAGGCATTTGTCGTTTGAATATATTTCTCAGAAACTCTTGTACAAATTGCGAAGTGTCCTATATACCAAGCTTCAGTTTCAATCTTTTGAGTTTTTCGACAAGACACCTACCGGACTTTTGATGAACAGAATGGTAGGTGATTTAAATGCAGTCAACCAGTTCGTAAACAGAAGTCTGATTTTATTTCTTCAAAGTGTAATTTCTCTCGCATTTACCATTTCCATCATGATTTCCCTGAATGTCAAACTTACCCTGATAATCTTGCTGCTTGTCCCTGCTATCGCATTCAATATGCGAAAGATGTCCAAAGTACTGCGTCCCTTGTACAGAAAAATAAGGACTGCTTCTGAAAACTTAACTACTTTTGTACAGGAGGACATTACCGGTATAAGGGTTATCAAGGCGTTCGGGCGAGAAAAGGAACAAAGCGACGCGTTTTGTAATGTAGCCGGCGAGATGGCATCAACAAATATTGCTGCTGCTGACGCAAGAGCAAAGTATGGTCCCCTATCCAGTTATTTCATGGAAGTGGGACTTATTATTATATTGCTTGTGGGAGGATATTTTGCAATAAAAGGCGAGATATCCATAGGTGATTTGGTGGCCTTTAACGGTTACATGCTCATGCTACGGAACCCTATCACCCATATGGTCGGCATGGTAAATCAATGGGAGCATGCCCGTGCCTCCATGGAAAAGATATTTGAACTTATTGATGACGAACCGGCCATACAAAATGATCCTGGTGCCGTGAAGCCGGCTGAAGTGAATGGTTTGATCAAGTTCGAGAATGTTTATTTCAAGTATGGCGATGAATATGTTCTGAAAGACATCAGTTTCACTGTCAGGCCTGGTACTGTCACAGCGATAATGGGCACTACTGGTTCAGGGAAGTCTACCATTATAAACCTTATCGAGAGGTTTTATGATATAGACAAAGGAAAAATAACAATAGACAATATCGATATAAAGAAAATTGACTTGGATACATTAAGGAAAAATATAGGTATCATTATGCAGGAAGTATTTCTATTTTCAGATACCATTGAAAGCAATATAGCTTTCGGTGTGCCTGATGCTAGCCGTGAACAGGTGATTCGGGCAGCAAAAATTGCTGATGCCCATGACTTCATCATGGATATGCCCAATGGATATGATACCATCATAGGGGAACGCGGAGTTGGACTTTCCGGTGGTCAAAAGCAAAGAATAGCCATAGCAAGGGCAATAATCACAAATCCCAGTATTCTCATTCTGGATGACGCTACTTCCAGTGTTGACATGGAAACGGAAAGGGAGATTCAGGAAACTTTGTCAAAGGTGATGAAAGGAAGAACCACTATAATAATCGCCCACAGGGTTTCCTCGGTAATGCACGCAGACCAGATTCTATTCCTGGAGGATGGTGTCATTGTGGAGCGGGGGACACACAGTGAACTTATAGAACTGGGCGGTAGATACTATAATATATATAAAGAGCAATTGGGCAACTTTGACATTGAATGTGGCACTAATCTATGCTGTAAGAGCAGAAGGATGCGTTTACAGGGGGTAAATTAATGAGAAACAATTACATGGTTGATGAAAAGGTTACATCGGAACTTAATATGAATCAGATCAGGCGGCTGGCGTCGTTCCTGAAACCATACAAAAAGGAAGTCTGCTTAACTGTATTGTTTATGATTATTGCAACCGTTACAGAACTTATTGGGCCATACCTTTTACAAAATGCCGTTGATAACTATATACCGAATAAAAATATCAAATTCCTGGTTATATGCGCAGTTGCATATCTCGTGTCTGCTTTCGCATGTTATATATTCAGCCGTCTGAAAATACAACTGGCAAGCAGGACAGGGCAAAATGTGCTTTACGATATGAGGACCCAGGTATTCTCCCATGTTCAGAATCTTTCCCTAAGCTATTTCGATAACACCTCTGCCGGTAAAATTATAGTAAGAATAGTAAATGATATAAACCGTTTGGACGGACTTTTTACCGATGGTATCATAAATGTTATAACCGAAGTCTCCGTGCTTGTTATGTCAGCTGCGTTCATGATAGCCATACACCCAAAGCTTGCGTTAATTACCCTTACCACTGTTCCTGTATTCAGCACGCTTCTTTTCCTGACACGCAACTATATCAGAGACAAGTGGAGGGTGGTACGCGCAAAAATATCCAACCTCAACGCATACCTGCATGAAAATATTACAGGTATGAAGGTTATTCAGGCATTCGTGAGACAGAAAGAAAACAGCAGGATATTCCATGAAATCCTGGATGATGTGTTCAACTCCTGGATGGATGCCATCAAGCTTAACAGCGCTTTTGGACCAAGTATTCAGGTAGTTACTGTATTGGGCAGCATACTGATTTACTGGTTCGGCGTTAGGTTTTTAAGGACAAACAGCGTAACAGTAGGCGTCCTCATTGCATTTACCTCTTATTTGAGCCATTTCTGGAGGCCTGTAAATACCCTGAGCGGTTTTTACAACGACCTGTTGGTGGCAATGGCTTCTTCGGAGAGGGTTTTTGAACTGTTGGATACAAAGCCGGATATAGTGGATACTCCGGATTCATATGAGTTGCCCATGGTGGAAGGAAACATAGTGTTTAAGAATGTTACGTTTGAGTATGAAAAGGGAAGGAAAGTCCTGAAAAATATAAACCTTGAGGTAAAGGCCGGCGAAAGCATTGCATTGGTTGGTGAAACCGGTTCAGGGAAAACCACCATCACCAATCTCCTGGCCAGGTTTTATGACGTGGAGGATGGATCAATTCTCATTGACGGCCACGACATAAAAAAGATAAAATTATCTTCGCTGCGTTCAAATATAGGCATTATGATGCAGGATCCCTTTATTTTTTCCGGTACCGTATTGGAAAATATAAAATACGGAAAACCGGACGCCACCTTTGATGAAGTAGTGGCGGCGGCAAAAGCTGTCAATGCCCATGATTTCATAATGAAAATGGAGCAAGGTTACGATACACAGCTTAGGGAAAGGGGTTCAAGACTTTCCATAGGAGAAAGGCAGCTTATCGCCTTCGCCAGGGTATTGCTGGCAGACCCGGCGGTGCTTATTCTCGACGAAGCTACCGCAAGTATTGATACCCATACGGAGATGCTTGTACAGGAAGCTATAGAAGAACTCCTGAAAGGAAGAACATCATTTGTTATAGCCCACAGGCTCTCCACTATCAGAAATGTTGACAGGATTCTGGTCATCGATAACGGGGAAATTGTGGAAGAAGGTACTCATGAAGAACTGCTCAGGCGGAGGAATGCCTATTTCAATTTGTACAAAGTTCAGTACAGCGCTTTGAAGGCTGTTTAAAGAAAAGTGTTACGCATACCGGTTACACAAGGATAGTAAGTATGAAGAACGTTAAGCTTACCATTGAATTTGACGGCACCAATTACCATGGATGGCAAAGCCAGAAAAATGCTATTACAGTACAGGATGTAATAACTGAAGCGATAACAAAGGTCACCGGCGAAAACTGCCAACTGACAGGGGCCAGCAGGACAGACGCCGGTGTTCATGCCTTGGGATTTGTGGCCAATTTCAGGACCAGTTCGTCGATACCGGCAGAAAAATTTTCGTTTGTACTTAACACCTGCCTTCCCCCTGACATAGTTGTAAAAAATTCCGAGGAAGTGGATATGTCGTTTCATGCCCGGTTTTCTGCAGTAAGCAAAAGGTACAGGTATATATTCCTTAACTCAAAGCATCCGTCAGCATTGTACCGGAACAGGGTGTTTCATGTCCCATGGCGTCTCGATGTGGATGCCATGAGGGAGGCGGCTCTATTTTTTAAAGGAACTCATGATTTTTCTGCATTCAGGGCCAGCGGTGCCAGTACGGAAACCAGTGTAAGGACAATGTATGACGTTTCCCTTACCCAAAAGGATGAAATGATAATTTTCGAAGTCGAGGGAAACGGTTTCCTGTACAACATGGTGAGAATAATGGCAGGCACTTTGGTGGATGTGGGCCTTGGCAAAATTGCTGCAGAAAGAATAGCCGGGATACTGAAAAACGGCGAAAGAAACATGGCAGGCCGGACGGCTCCTCCCCAGGGGCTTTACCTGGTTTGTGTAAATTATTAAAAAAGTGAACTGGCAACCGATTATACTGAAGATATAATAAAGTATGGGACAAAATTAGCAGAAAAACAGACATAAATTAAAATAATTAAAAATATACTTGACACACTAATATATACTATATTAAAATGTTTAAGTGTTGAAAACGGCCTGTATACACATTAATATATAGTTTATTGTTTTTATTACTATCAAGGCGACTTAAGGAGGTTGGAGAACAGATGAGAACTTACATGGCTAAAGCCCAGAACGTTAATAGAAAGTGGTTCGTTGTTGACGCAGCCGGAAAGCCTTTAGGAAGACTGGCCAGTGAAGTGGCTCGTATTATCAGGGGCAAACACAAACCGGAATATACTCCTCATGTAGATGTAGGGGATTATGTTATAGTTTTAAATGCTGACAAGGTTGTATTAACAGGCAAGAAACTGGATCAGAAAGTCTACAAGCGTTATTCAGGTTATCCGGGCGGCTTAAAGGAAATCAAGTACAGGAAATTCCTTGCAGAAAAACCCGAGAAGGCGGTAGAAAAAGCCGTTAAGGGAATGCTTCCGAAGAACAGTCTTGGAAGGGCAATGGCAAGGAAACTTAAGGTTTACAGAGGCAGCGAACACAATCATCAAGCTCAGAAGCCTGAGAAGTTGGAACTGGACATATAGGAAGGGAGGAGTGTTATAGATGGCTAAGGTTCAATATTACGGCACGGGAAGAAGAAAGAAAGCAGTAGCCAGAGTGAGACTTGTTCCTGGCAGCGGGAACTTTACTATAAATGAAAGAACCCTTGATGATTACTTTGGCCTTGAGACACTAAAAGTCATAGTAAAGCAGCCGTTGGTACTTACTGATACTTTAAGCAAATTTGACGTTATAGCGAAAGTGCACGGCGGTGGTTTTACAGGCCAGGCAGGCGCAATCAGGCATGGTATTGCCAGGGCACTTGTTCATGCAGATGAGGAATTAAGACCGGTTCTGAAGAAAGCAGGATTCCTCACAAGGGACCCGAGAATGAAGGAAAGGAAAAAGTACGGTCTCAAGAAAGCGAGACGTGCACCTCAATTTTCAAAGAGATAGCATTTTGTTTATTTACACTCGAGTTTGTTCAAACTTACAAAGTTTGTTTGCGAGTTTACAAAACCGTCATTGGTTTAAATACCTTTGGCGGTTTTTTGTGCAAAAATGCGGATTGGAACTAAGTTGTAGAGATAATTGCATTTTTATTATATAATATCTCAACGAGGATAAAGCTGCTCCAGTAAACGGGTGGCAAGTAAAGAAGATAAACGGGTAAGCAATGATTTTGAATACATCAAGGGGAGTGATCAATATGAATATAAGAAAAATAGCAATTGTCTTACTTAGTTTATTAATTCTTTTGCCGGGCTGTTCATCATCCAACGCGCCAGGAGATATTGAGGAATCTGCGAATGGGCAGGAGATTTCAAATATACATACTGATGAAAACCTGAATCAGCAAAATGAGAAAACAGATTACTCTGAGACTGTTGAATCTTCAATGGACAGTGATATTTCTGAAAGCGGGAAAGAAAAGACAGATGAAAGTATCCCTGAAGATCGTATAAGGGAGACAGAAGGCAATACTTCTAAAAGTGATAAAAAGGAAGCAGGCGAAAAGGAAAATAAGAATGATGATGAGAAAGAAAATATTATAGAACTTATTCCTATGGCACAGTTGCCTGACCTTACTCTTGATCCTCAACCTTCTATTACGAGAGATGATATGTATGGCACCCAGTTCTTGCTTTTCCCTGTATATCATGATACCTTTAGGTATCAGATTAGGGAATATAGGCTTGCACATCTTGTTATTGACTTCGGTAACACAGGAAGTGAAACTCTTGTGATTACTGATGAAGACCTCTATTTCAGTATCCTTGATTCAGAGGGTAAAGAGTGTGCAGGCTCCAAGGTTCATGGGGCTCCTGTCCGTATCGCTCCTGGAGAGATTAAGAGGGTTGTGGTAACTGCCGAACATCCAGAGGCAGGATTCGTATTCTTTAATGTCGGAGGCCAACGGTATACCCTCACAAGCCCTATGTACCGTGCTCTTCCTCACGAACAGAAGGATATCGTTGATACTACTCCTTATAAGAGGGCTACCCAAGAGGGAGTAGTTGACGGTATGCCTTATGTCGTTGCATTGAAGCCAATGGAGGTTATCGGAAACGGCAAGGCGAAGGCTATGGGTAGTGGTTTGATGGTGGTAGAGAACAAGAAAGTCGGACCGATTGAATGCGGAGATGAAGGGTTTATCGTCCTTGTAAGGGTGAAGATTGCCAATACCTCTAACGAAACTATGAACATTGATAAACTTATCCTCACACATGCTGATGATAAGGTCGATGTTCTTCGTGAAGAGGATTTGGCAGCCCTTGGTGATAAGGCATTGCCTTTCACTATTGAGCCTCAGTCCATCGTAGAAGGATGGGTTCCTCTCAAGGTTGAAAAAAACCACTTTTTCTATGGAATTAAAATCCATAGCAACCATGGGATTTTCATTCTTGGGGACATTCAAGGATACCCGATTTTCTAGCTATAACAAGAGGAATGTTTGTCACAGTACTAGGACGACTGGCCAAGACTGATGTAAGCGGCTACAAAGAGAGCAGCTTCACTGATGTGAAAAGCGATGCATACTACATGGGATATATAGAATGGGCAAGAGTAAACAACATCATAAAGGGTTTAGGTAATGGAATGTTTGATCCTGATAAGTCTATTACCCGCGAACAAATGGTGGTCATTATGCGAAACTATGCTAAAGTCAATGGCTTCACACTTCCGAAGGTTAATGAGGAAAAGACCTTTGCAGATAGTGATAAAATAAGTGATTATGCTAAGGAAGCTGTACAGGAGATGCAGATGGGAGGAGTAATCGACGGCAAGAATAACAACCTCTTTGACCCACAGGGTACTGCTACCCGGGCTGAGGCCTCAGCAGTTTTGCATAGGTTTGTGGATGTGATTTAGTACATCAGTTCTTGTAGTGATAATATTCTTTACAAGAAGAAGACCCCAGAAATCATACGGTTTCTGGGGCTTGTTTTTATAACTGGAATCAGGCGAAAATTATAAATATTATTGAGCAATATTTTATTGGATTTAGCACTGCCACAAGGCAGTATTTTTCTTATTAGTACGACAGATAAATCATTTATCATTCTCAATATTTGGTAGCGTCTATACATTTAATAGTATAATAGTTATGCGTTTTTATATATAAAAGTTTAACCTGATGATAGGAGGAAAACCATACATTGTTTGAAACAAGAGAAATATTCCGTGTCTGAAGACCGTTGTTCAGCAATTTAAGACTGGCCTTTTCTTCCTACTCCGGCGGGGAATTCTTCAACGAAGTTAATTGATTTGGCCTCTTGTTCAGAAACTGGCGTTTTTGTCCAATCAATGGTGCGTTCATAACCTGCATAGTCGCATATTCTGATTGCGCAAAGAAGCCCATCATCTCCTCTTTCATATGCGGCTATACCTGAAAGGGCAATCCTTTTTCTTTCTTCCTGGCCTGCTCTTGAAACTATATGGACCCATTCAATTACACATGTAGTACCGTCATCAATAATTGTTTCATACCGCATACCAACACAACGGGGGATATATTCGGACATAGCTTCATATTTTTTCCGTATCTCTTCGGGTGTTACAGCTGTTGTGTGGTGTGGATCCACAGGTTCGTATCCGCCGAATTTACAATTCGGACTTAAGCAGCCCATGATACGGTCAACATCAACACGGGGTACATGATGAAGTGCTTCATAATATTCACGCACTGCACCTGTCAACAGCCCCGGATCTCCCATTTCCAAATGTGCAGATTTAAAAATTGGTTTTCTGTAGGCTTGCAATCCCGGAACATATGTATGGTGGCAGTATATCCTGACTTCATCCAATGTATCTTTCGTACGCAGGTCACCTACCACAAACATGGGTACCTGGGTTATGGCATCGTCAATTACAAAATTAACGATTAATTCTGTGACTGATCTTCCGTTGGCACGGGTTTGGATAACGGGTGTCACAAATGCTCTTTCTGCCTGAAAGGTGGAAAGCCAACCTTCAGCGAAACGGCGTATACCCTCAAGCCCTTCGAAACGCCCGTATGGTGCATCCACAGCGCTTGGCACATTTCCGAAAAGTTTCTTTTCCCGAAATAATCCCAGTGCCGTCTCAATATCCTGGTTGCAAACCGCATTGATGAATTTTAACTCCGGTGATGTGGCCAGGATTGTACGGCCGGAATCCGAATACAGTTTAGCAAGGTTGCACAAATTTCGTACCTTCAAAGTTAATCTCCTCCTTAACATGCAAAATATAGTTAATTAAATTATAACATTTATTTCACCTTATATATCATGGAGACAGTTAATTGTAGCAAACCCATCCAGGCAAGGGAAATTACTTTCTTGCGACTGGTGAACCACCGCTATGTCTCAGTCCTCTTAAAAACCCTTGAGAATATAATTGAACATAATAATGTGTTCAGTATATAATAAAGAAGCAAAATTAAGAAAATATAATGTTTATAAGGACATAGATTCAAAGGGATAAATATGAAATATACCAGGACTTTTTCAGAAAAGGAAACATATGAAAAGGGAAAGGAATTGGGAGTAATTTTAAATGCCGGTGACGTAGTGTGCCTGGATGGGGAACTTGGTGCAGGGAAAACTGTGTTTGCCAAGGGTATAGCCCATTCCCTCGGCATAGACCGGCATGTAACAAGTCCTACCTTCGGGCTGGTTAATGAATATGATGGGGAAATTCCTTTGTTCCATTTCGACGTGTACAGGATAGACGATCCGGAAGAGATGTATGAAATAGGGTATGAGGAATATATTTACGGAAACGGTGTAACGTTAATTGAATGGGCGGAAAAAATAACGGACATTTTACCAAAGGATAGGATACAGGTAAATATCCGAAAACTGCCTGAAAAAGGCCTGGATACGCGGGAAATTACTGTAGAGTTTGTGGGAGACAGATACATGAATTACAAAAGCAAGCTCAGTAACTGGCAATCTATAGATTAGATTATGATAATGCTTCTTCTCTTAAATACGGGATGAGGTAATACAAAGGAGTAATAAGTATGAAAATATTGGCGGTGGACTCTTCTTCGCTGGCAGCGTCAGTAGCTTTAGTTGAAGACGAGGTACTGCTGGGTGAAATTACACTGAATTACAAGAAAAAACATTCGGAAAAGCTTGTGCCCATGATCCAGCAACTGCTGGAACATATTGAGCTTACTCCCGATAATATTGACCTTTTTGCAGCAGCCACCGGTCCGGGATCATTTACCGGTCTGAGGATTGGCATAATGACGGTAAAATCAATGGCCTATGCTGTTGATAAACCGGTTGCTGGCGTTACCACCCTGGACGCACTGGCATACAATGTTCATCATTTTGATGGTATAATCTGTCCTATAATTGATGCGAGAAACAACCAGGTTTATTCAGCCCTCTACAGGTATGGCGGCACATTGGAAAACATCAGCGGTTACATGGCGGATGATATTTCTATTATTATTTCCATGATAAACAATTATGGAAGCAATGTTGTTTTTGTAGGAGATGCAGTATGGCTGCATAAAGATAGAATAATAAGGCAACTGGGCGGGAAAGCGAAATTTGTGCCGGGAAACCTGACGGTTCCGCGAGCGTCTTCTGTTGCTCACCTGGCTTACAAAAAGGCTTTAAGGAATGAAACCATGAAAAGTTTCGACCTGGTGCCCTTTTATTTAAGAAAATCACAGGCTGAGAGAATGCTGGAAGAGAAAAAGCAAAATAAAAAATAGTTTTATTTTCCATAATGCGGGGGAATTGAGTGGATTTCAGTATAATTCCGACTGTAAAAGCACATATTGATGATATTGTAAAAATTGAAAACCGCGTCTTTACAATTCCATGGTCTAAGGATGCTCTTTTGGAGGAAGTCACCAGGAACCGGTTTGCTGTGTATTTTTCCGCTGTAATGGAAAATCAGGTGGTCGGCTATATAGGTATGTGGAAGATATTTGATGAAGGGCATATAACAAACCTGGCGGTTCATCCCGGCTATCAGAATAAGGGAATTGGAAAGGCTTTGCTTAAGCATCTGATTGACTATTCAGCATCTCATGGAATAACGAAAATGACGTTGGAAGTCCGTGAAAGCAACATAAAGGCTATCAGGCTTTACAGAAGTTTCGGTTTCAGGAACGTCGGCATCAGAAAAAAATATTACAGCGACAACAATGAAGATGCCCTTATAATGTGGAAGGAAGATATTCAGCCTCGCTGAAGGCTTTTTCATAATTTTTTCTGGTATATTGATAAATATTAATTGCACAATAAAACATGTGAATTAATTATATTTATCAATAAAGGGGAAAAATATGAAAAAGCTTGTTTATCTACTTTTACTTACCATGATAATATCTGTGGCATCCTGTGCAAACCGTAATGAAAAGGCGGAAAGCGAAAAAGAGAGAACAGTACAGGAGAATGAAGAAGATACCACTGACGAAGATGAAGATTCATCAACCGGAAATGAGACAAGGTATTTCAGCGAATTTTTGGAAAGTCCTACCCGGGAAAATACTGCTATAAGCTTACCGGATGAAAAGAAACAGGATGATGAAAAGAACAAAAAAGATGAAAAAAAGGGTAAGGCAAAGAAAATTGGTGGTTTTACCACAAAGATTCTGAACAGGGATGAGGACAGGGTCAATAATATCGAAATAGCCGTAAAAGTACTGAACGGAATATCTGTAAAGCCCGGGGAAGAGTTCTCATTTAACGATACTCTGGGAAGAAGAACAAGAAGTAAAGGTTACGAATCCGCTCCCATCTTTGTCAGGGAACCTGACGGTGATGTAAAGCGCAAAGAGGGTGTTGGCGGCGGTATATGCCAGGTATCAAGCACATTATACAATGCAGTTCTCGATGCAGGACTTAAGGTGACCGAAAGACATGCTCATTCAAAAGAAGTGGACTACGTTCCGGAAGGGAAAGACGCCTCGGTAGTTTACGGGTCAAGGGATTTCAAATTTGTCAACAACCGTGACGAAACTGTTTATATAAGGGCCTCCACCGACGGCAAAAAGGTATATATTTCACTTTATACCGGCGGCCTTCCCGGGGAATAATGCCGTTATTTCGCAAATTGATTGACAGCCACTTACCATATTGTAAACAATCTGTTATAATATATCATGAAATGTAATGACATTTAATGATATTTGATGATGAGTATGAATATTGTACTCATCATTATTAGCATTTTGCGGTTTTACCCGTGGAATGGGTACCACAAAATAATGTCAAAGATATAAAGATATACAGATGATATAAGTGTGGAGGTTATTATGGTAACTTCGGAAGTAGTGGTTAAAAATATGGATGGGTTGCATTCAAAAAGGGCTGCGATACTTATACAGAAAGCGTCCAATTACAAGTCCAGCATATGGATTGAAAAGGACAACAAGAGGGCCAACGCGAAAAGTCTTCTGGGCCTGCTTTCTCTTAGTATAGGTTACGGCGACAAAGTCACTGTTACTGCAGAGGGCGATGACGAATACCAGGCTATGGAAGAGATAAAAAACTACCTGGATTCACAGGCTTAGTGAAGAAACGGCTGTACGTAGCACCCGGCCGTGCAACGCCAGTATTAAATCCTTTTGTATTCAGGGAAGTGATTTGATATTTTCGATATATTTGAAGAGTTAAAAAAAGTGCCCGATAAACCGGGCGTTTATATTATGAGGAATAAAAATGACAAGATAATATATGTAGGTAAGGCAGTTGTGCTTAAAAACAGGCTGAGGCAATATTTTCAGCCTTCGGCTGCGCATACTTCAAAAGTGCGGGCTATGGTTGAAAATGTTACAAGGTTTGAGTATATAGTGACGGATTCCGAGTACGAGGCCTTTATACTTGAGTGTAACCTTATAAAGAAGTACAGGCCGAAGTATAATGTTTTACTGAAGGATGACAAAACCTATCCATATATAAAAATAACCCTCAACGAAGAATACCCCCGCATACTTACAACCAGGAGGATACTTAAGGACGGCGCCAGGTATTTCGGTCCTTATTCCAGTGCTGCTGCTGTAAAGGAAACCATTAACCTGATAAAAAAAATTTTCCCGTTAAGGACATGCAACAGGAACTTGCCTAAGGATATCGGGAAGGAAAGGCCGTGCCTGAATTACTATATAAAACGCTGTGTAGGCCCATGCACAGGAAATGTTAACAAAGACGAATACAGGGCAATGATTAATGATATAATCATGTTTATTAACGGGAACCAGGATTTCCTGATAAAAAGGTTCACCCGGCAAATGAAAGAAGCTGCGGAGAACATGGAGTATGAAAAGGCTGCAATGCTTCGCGACAGGATAAACAGCTTAAAGCATGTGACTGAAAAGCAAAAGGTGCTGTCCATTTCTGAAACGGATCAGGATGCCATTGCCTGCAGCAGGGAAGGACCAGATATCTGTATGCAGGTATTCCTTGTCAGGTCAGGAAGGCTCATTGGCAAGGAGCATTTCATGCTTGTGGCCACGGAAGATACTGATATGACGGAACTTTTTACTTCTTTCGTGAAACAGTATTACAACAACAGGGAGTATATACCAAAAGAAATTTTGCTGCAGCATGAAGTGGAGGAACGCGATTTCCTGGAACGGTGGCTGACTGACAAAAAAGGATCCCGGGTTTATATTCATGTCCCCAAAAGGGGGCATAAACTGAAGCTTATTGAAATGGTACAAAAGAATTCACAGATAGAACTCCAGCGTTACTGTGACAAACGCCGGACCGAAGGAGCCATAGCAAATGAAGGGCTGGAAGGCATGATGGAATTGCTTGGCCTTGATAAAAAACCTGTCAGGATAGAGGCCTATGATATTTCCAATACGGGCCATCTGGACATGGTCGGCTCCATGGTGGTTTTTACGGACGGTAAGAGCTCCAAGAATGATTACAGGATGTTCAGGATAAAAGTCACTGCGACACAGAATGACTATGCTGCCATGCAGGAAATGGTGTTCAGAAGGTTCAAGCGGCTAAGCGATGCGGAATTTGGGGATGAACCCGACCTGATACTTGTTGACGGCGGAAAGGGACATGTAAACAGTGTTATTGAGGTATTGAACCAACTGAATATAAGTATCCCGGTTTACGGCATGGTTAAGGACGAACACCATAATACAAGGGCTATAGTTTCCTCAAACCGGGAATATAACATATCTCAGAACCCGGAAGTGTTGCGGCTGGTTATAACCATACAGGAAGAAGCCCACAGGTTTGCCCTGCAGTACAATAAGAAGCTCAGGAGCAAACGCCATTCGTACTCTGTGCTTGACGAAATAAGCGGAGTGGGGGAACGGAGAAAGAACGCTTTACTAAGGCATTTCGGCTCAATCAGGAACATTAAGAATGCAACTGTTGAAGAATTGATGGAAGTAAAGGAGATTAACAGGAAGGTCGCTGAAAACATAAAGTCATATTTTACCGGCAGATAACGGAGAATGGGAAGAAGAGACATGTCAGTATTTGCTATTTCAGATTTGCATCTTGCCCTGGGAATTAACAAACCCATGGATATTTTCGGGGAAAGATGGACCGATTATATGTCAAGGATTGAAAATAACTGGAGAAATACCGTAACTTCCGGTGACCTGGTTTTGGTACCCGGGGATATTTCATGGGCTACATATCTTGAGGAAAGCTACAGGGACTTTTCGCTGATACACAGACTCCCCGGCATAAAAATTATTTCAAAGGGCAATCATGACTATTGGTGGACTACGGCCGCAAAACTAAAAAAGTTTACCGAGGAAAACGGGTTTGATTCAATACTTTTTTTACATAATAACAGTTACAATATGAATGGAATTTCCATTTGCGGCACAAGAGGCTGGAAAAACCCGGGAGATGAGGATTTTACCGATGCAGACTTAAAAATTTACTACAGGGAGCTAAGCAGGCTGGAGATATCTTTGAAAAGTGCCAAATCATATCCTCCCGGTACATTAGTGGTGGCAATGCACTATCCGCCTTTTAATGCCAATGGTGAACCCACTGAATTTGTAAGCCTGATGAAAGCTTACGGAGTAGATATATGCATTTACGGGCATCTGCATGGAGAAGCTGTTAAGAAGGCGGTTACAGGCAATATTGACGGGATTGATTTTTACCTTGTTTCGTCAGACTATTTAAAATTTTCGCCTGAAAGAATATTATAACTTGTGCAAAAAACGTAATTTTTCGACTTTTTATTGGATTTGGGCAGGCAATATGTTATAATGATTTAGTTATTTTGAGTATAATTTTGGTTATACCGGCTTTTTTGGCTTTATACGGGCGTAAGGCTCGTTTATATATGTAACGAAAGTAAATTTAAAATTAAAAATGGAGGACGAATCTAGACATGAAAGTAAGCTTAACGAAACTGGAAAAGCATGTTGTTCAGCTTGAAATTGAAGTAGAAGCCGAAAAATTTGAAGAAGGGATGAATAAGGCATTTATAAAGAATAAAAACAGGTTCAGTGTTCCGGGCTTCAGAAAAGGGAAAGCTCCCCGCAGCATCGTAGAGCGCTATTACGGTGAGGCCGTACTGTATGAAGATGCCGTAAACATAGTATGTCCCGAAGCATATGACAAGGCTGTTGAGGAACAGGGAATTCATCCCGTGGAACAGCCTGAAATTGATATCAAGCAGATAGGCAGCGGACAACCTCTGATATTTACGGCAAAGGTTACAGTTAAACCGGAAGTCGAATTGGGTGAGTACAAAGGTATAGAAATAGAAGAAGATGAACTTAAGATTACTGATGAAGACGTGGATAAGGAACTGCAAAGTATTGCCGAAAGAAATGCCCGTATCATTACCATTGAGGAAGAACGTGCCCTTGAAGAGAATGACATTGCCGTGATTGATTTTGAAGGTTTTATTGACAATGAACCTTTTGAGGGCGGAAAAGCTGAAAACTATGAGCTGACCATCGGCAAAGGGCAGTTCATTGAAGGTTTTGAAGAACAGCTTAAGGGAATGAAGGCAGGAGAGGAAAGAGAAATCAATGTGACATTCCCCGAAAATTATCATGCTGAGAATCTGGCAGGCAAACCTGCAGTGTTCAAGGTTAAGTTGAAACAAATAAAGGTTAAGGAACTTCCTGAAATAGATGACGAGTTTGCGAAGGATGTAAGCGAGTTTGATACCCTTGCTGAATACAAAGAAGACCTGAAGAAACAGCTTACGGAAAGGGAAGAAAAGAGGATTGCCAGGGAAAGGGAAAATAACGTTATAAGAAAAGTTGTGGAAAATGCAAAGGTAGATATCCCGCAGGTTATGATCGACAGGCAGATTGACAACATCCTGAGGGACTTTGATATGAGATTGAGATTCCAGGGAATGGACCTTCCCAGGTATCTCCAGATCACCAATACCAAGATTGAGGACTTCAGAAGCCAGTTTAATGAAACAGCTGAAAACGATGTAAAAACACGGCTGGTTCTGGAGAAAATCTGTGAAGTGGAGAATATCCAGGTAACTGACGAACTATTTGAAGAGGAAGTCAGAAAAATGGCAGAAGATTACAAGCAGTCAGTGGAGGACTTTAAAAAGAACCTTAACGAAGAATACACAGAGTATATTAAAGAAAACCTGAAGATGCAGCAGACTGTAGACTTCCTTGTCAGCAATGCCAAGATTAACGTTAAACAGAAATAAAAGTATTGGCCATACCTGATTAAACCGTACGCAATGAGGGAAGAAATATAACAGGTATAGTCAATTTTACTATAAATTTAGTAATATAATAGTATAGAACTCACCTATACTATCCAATAGGATAAGGAGGTTATTTAGATGAGTAGTTTGGTGCCTTTTGTTATTGAACAGACGAACCGGGGCGAACGCTCTTATGATATTTTTTCCCGATTGCTGAAAGACAGGATAATCCTGTTAAGTGATGAGGTAAATGATGTAACGGCAAGTCTCGTTGTTGCCCAGCTGCTTTACCTGGAACATGAGGATCCTGATAAGGATATACAGTTATATATAAACAGCCCGGGCGGCTCAATTACAGCCGGGTTTGCCATTTATGATACAATGCAGTATATAAAACCTGACGTTCAGACCATATGTGTAGGTATGGCTGCAAGCATGGGAGCTTTCCTCCTGGCAGCAGGTACAAAGGGAAAGAGGTATGCCCTTCCCAACAGTGAAATAATGATACACCAGCCTTTAGGCGGTATCAGAGGCCAGGCCACTGACATCAAAATTCACACCGATTGGCTCATAAAAATCAAGGATAAGTTGAACAGGATTTTAAGCGAGAGAACCGGCCAGCCCCTTGAGAAAATTGAACGTGATGTGGAAAGAGATTTCTTTATGTCTGCGGAGGATGCTGTCAAGTATGGTATAATCGACGCGGTTATGTACAGGGAAACAACCAAATGAGGTGAAATGATGGCCAGATACGATGAAAAAAAGCAGCTTAAGTGCTCTTTTTGCGGCAAGACGCAGGAACAGGTCAAAAGGCTTGTGGCGGGGCCTGGGGTATATATATGCGATGAGTGTATTGAACTTTGTTCTGAAATAATTGAAGAAGAATTCGAGGAAGCAAAGGTTGAAAGCGATTTTTATGACATACCCAAGCCTAAGGACATAAAAAATGTGCTGGACCAGTATGTTATAGGCCAGGAAAAGGCCAAGAAGGCTTTGGCGGTGGCGGTATACAACCATTATAAGAGAATAAACACTGATGTCAGGACTGACGACGTGGAACTGCAGAAAAGCAATATTATAATGATTGGACCTACCGGTTCCGGTAAAACCCTTCTGGCCCAAACCCTTGCAAATATACTGAATGTTCCTTTTGCCATTGCGGATGCCACGTCCCTTACTGAAGCAGGTTATGTAGGTGAGGACGTTGAAAACATCCTGCTTAAACTCATTCAGGCTGCGGATTACGACATTGAGAGCGCTGAGCGTGGCATTATTTATATAGATGAGATTGACAAAATAGCCCGTAAATCCGATAACCCTTCCATTACCAGGGATGTAAGCGGAGAAGGCGTACAGCAGGCATTGTTGAAAATCCTGGAAGGTACCATAGCTTCAGTGCCTCCCCAGGGAGGAAGGAAGCATCCTCATCAGGAATTTATCCAGATAGATACAACAAATATATTGTTCATATGCGGTGGTGCCTTTGACGGTATCGATAAAATAATACAGAAAAGAATCGGCGAAACAGCCATGGGTTTCGGAGCCAACATACGCAGCAAGAAAGAGATGGACATCGGGGAAACCCTGGAACATATCCTGCCTCAGGACTTGCTGAAGTACGGGCTGATACCGGAATTTGTCGGCAGGGTGCCTGTCATTGTGACATTGCACTCACTGGATAAGCAGGCATTGATAAATATACTTACGGAACCTAAAAATGCTATTGTCAAGCAGTTCCAGAAGCTGTTTGAAATGGATGATGTATTACTTGAGTTTGAAGATGATGCACTTGTGGCCATCGCAGAGAAAGCATTGCAGAGAAATACCGGGGCGAGAGGCTTAAGGGCGATTCTGGAAGAAGTAATGATGGATGTAATGTTTGAACTGCCGTCCAGTACCAATATAGAGAAATGCATTATCAAACGGGAAACCATTGAACAGAATCTTAAACCTGAATTGATAATAAATGAGAACCGGAAACCTCTAAAAAAGGGATTGCCCAGAAAATCCAGGCTAAAAAGGGAATCGGTCTCTTAAGGAAAACTCAGGATTAATATTTTGAATATTATAAAAATTTAGAAAAGAGCGCATATAAGCGCTCTTTTTTTTACAGCCTCTTCAAGGAAAAGTATAAAAAAGAAAATTAAGGAAAATTATATTTAGTGAATACTTTAATTATATTATTACATTAATATGCGGAGGTTGTTATGTTAACCGGCGTTTTATTAGTAATACAATTTTTCTTTTCGGCAGTGATCGGGATTTATTTTCTGAACCTTCTCAAATCGCAGCAGATAAATAAAAGTGCCCTGGACAGGGAAGCCAAAAAGGAGTTGGAAAAGCTTAAGAAGCTGCAGAGTATTAAGCTGACCATGCCTCTGGCGGAAAAAACCAGGCCGGCAGATCTTAAGGAGATACTGGGCCAGGGAAATGGTTTGAAAGCCTTAAGGGCTGCTTTATGCGGGCCAAACCCTCAGCATGTCATTATATACGGCCCTCCCGGAGTAGGCAAGACCACTGCCGCCAGAATCATCCTGGAAGAAGCCAAACGTATGCCTGCATCTCCCTTTAATGAATATTCAAAATTCATCGAAGTGGATGCTGCCACACTGAGGTTTGACGAGAGAGGTATAGCGGATCCCTTAATCGGTTCAGTCCATGACCCTATTTACCAGGGAGCCGGTGCCTATGGCGCTGCCGGTGTCCCTCAACCGAAGCCGGGGGCTGTTACAAAAGCCCACGGAGGTATACTTTTTATTGATGAGATAGGTGAATTGCATCCTGTGCAAATGAATAAGCTGCTAAAGGTCCTGGAAGACAGGAAGGTATTTCTTGAAAGCGCATATTACAGTTCTGAGGATAAAAACATACCTCTGTATATACATGAAATATTTCAAAAAGGCCTTCCTGCAGATTTCAGACTGGTAGCCGCAACTACCAGGAGTCCTGAAGAAATTCCGGCTTCCATCAGGTCACGCTGTATAGAAATATATTTCAGGGCATTGTCTCCCCGTGAAATTGCCAGGATAGCGTTGAATGCGGCAGAAAAGGGAGGTTTTATCATGGAAAGCGGAGGTGGAGAACTAATTTCCAGGTATGCCCGGAACGGCAGGGATGCAGTGAATATTGTGCAGCTTGCCGGAAGTCTTGCCCAGGTTGAAGGAAGGAGTACAATATTTATAAAAGATATAGAATGGGTGGTGGAATTCGGACATTATGACCCCAGGAATGACAGAAAGCCTGGTGATGCAGAACAAATCGGATGCGTCAACGGCCTTGCAGTGGCCAATGCCTGTTATGGGTCAGTTATAGAAATTGAGGCCTCGGCTGTAAAAGCCCCGGAGGAAAAGGGGACGATCAAACTTACCGGAATAATTGAAGAAGAGGAAATGGACAGTAAGGGACATAAATACAGAAGGACAAGTACAGTAAAATCTTCAGTGGACAATGTCCTGACTGTATTGAAAAATTTATTGGGAATTGACTGCCGGGAATATGACATCCATCTGAATTTTCCTGGTGGTATCCCCATTGACGGACCTTCTGCCGGGACGGCCATAGCTGTCGTTATTTATTCCGCCGTGAAAAGGATACCCGTAAGGAGCGATATTGCCCTGACCGGGGAAATTTCCATAAGGGGAAAGGTCAAGCCTGTGGGTGCAGTTTCAGCAAAAATTGAAGCGGCCTGCATGGCAGGTATTAAAAAGGTTTACATACCAAAGGATAACTGGCAGGAAAGGTATAAAGATATGGAAATAGAGGTTATTCCTGTGGAAGATATCACCCAGGTTTTCAGTTCCGTATTCGGTTCTTTTGGCAAGACCAGGCATATAATCCTGCCGGAAACACATAATAATATTATATCGGCATCTGGAATAAATAACTTAAGATGCACAGGTCCTATATGACAAATAGGACAAAAGGATTACAAATTAGGGATTTCTGGACCATTGATAACATATATATATCTGTTATTCTATAGACAAGAACATTAGCATTTCTCCTATTGGGCTTGAGGTAGAAAGACACCCCTTATTTTTTTTTCGCAAATTTCCGTTTATTTGTGCTAAAATAAAATGATACTAAGACAAACCGGTATTTTCGGTTATTATACCGGGTTGAGTTTGTGTGTAACTTTATTTTTGGGGAGCGTAATATGGAAAGAGCATTTATTCTCGGTATTGAGACAAGCTGTGATGAAACATCCGCCTCTGTGGTTGCAGACGGGCGTCAGGTTTTATCAAATATTATTTCTTCACAGGTAAAGCTTCATGAACAATATGGAGGTGTTGTGCCTGAAATAGCCTCCCGCAGACATGTGGAGCTGGTTTTGCCTGTAATAAACCAGGCATTGGAAAAGGCAGGAGTTAACCTTTCTGATATAGATGCCATAGGCGTAACATATGGTCCCGGCTTGGTAGGTGCGCTTCTTGTGGGGATTTCCGCCGCAAAAGGAATCGCCTTTGCAACCGGCAAACCCTTGATAGGGGTAAATCATATTCACGGACATATAGCCGCAAACTACCTGCAGCATAAGGATCTTGAGCCGCCTTTTGTATGCCTGGTTGTTTCCGGTGGGCACAGCCACATTGTGTATGTCAGGGATTACTGTGAATTTGAAATTCTTGGGAGAACCAGAGATGACGCAGCCGGAGAGGCCTTTGACAAAATAGCCCGGACCCTTGGCCTGGATTACCCTGGCGGGCCTGTTATAGACAAGGTTTCCAGGAATGGTAACGAGGAAGCCTTTGATTTTCCCCGGGTGGTGTTCGATGACGGAAGCCTGGATTTTAGTTTCAGTGGCATAAAAACAGCGGTTTTGAATTTTGTAAACACCATGCAGCAAAAAGGCGGAAAGTGGAGAGTGGAGGACGTAGCCGCCAGTTTTCAGAAAGCAGTGGTGGATGTGCTTGTTAACAACGCTATAACGGCAGCTGAAAATACAAACTCAAAAATAATTACCATTGCCGGAGGTGTTGCGGCAAACAGCAGGCTGAGGTCACTAATGAAGGAAAAAGCAGAAAAGAAAAACATAAAAGTATTATATCCCGACCCGGTGTTATGCACTGACAACGCCGCTATGATAGCGTGTGCCGCCTACTATTATTACAAAAAGGGTATTGTATCGGATTTTTCCCTGAATGCTATCCCGGGGCTTAAAATAGATGAGTGAGAGGATTGTATATTTTTTTTGTTGAAAATATGACTGTTCAGACTGTGGAAAAAGCCTCCGAGACATACTGTGGTGTGGTTTCGGCCTGTGTATAACTTTGTGGATATTGTGGATTTAAGTATTTTAATGATTTTACCGATATATATACCGGAGGGATTATATTATGAAAGTCCAGGACATACTCCGGCAGAAAATAAATGAAATACAAAACAGGGTTCCCATACCGTTAGGCGGTACCGAACCGGTCTTTTCTTTTTCCAAAGTCCTTGAACAGACCGGCGTGAATACAGGCAGAAGCGGGACATTGCGCCGTGTACAGTATTGTAACGGTGTAGCTGCCGGAATTTATGGATATTCAGGAAAAAGTGCGATTCAAAATGAAGGAAAAGCCAGTAATGATAAGGAAGATTTAAACGGCAGTTTTTATTCCCTCAGTGATGAACAATTGAAAGAATATATTAATCTCTGCATACAGAAAGCTTCTGAAAAGTATGACGTGGATAGTAACCTGATAAAGGCTGTTATAAAACAGGAGTCAGATTTTAATCCCAGAGCATTGTCCAAAGCTGGCGCCAGGGGTTTAATGCAGCTTATGCCTGAAACGGCACGGATGCTGAATATTGATGACGTTTGGGATATAGAAAAGAACATTGACGGAGGAACCAGGCACATAAAAAGTATGATTCATATGTTTGATGGAGACCTTCGTTTGGCCCTTGCCGCATATAATGCAGGTTCTGGTGCTGTGAGGCGTTACGGTGGAATTCCACCATATGAAGAAACACAAAATTATGTAAGCAAAGTCATGGAATATTATGAAAGTTTTTCAGGAGACTCCCTGGGCAGCTCTTCTGGAGAACTTTGAACAGGCATTTTTCATGCTGCCGTCAAAATAACGTACTGAAAAAAGGGAACATAAACCTAATTTTGAATTGATATTTTTTGCTGCATTCTTTAAAGTGAAATATTCACACTCAATACATTTGTACCTTTTATAACTTTCCGGTTCCGCTTCAACGGCAGTTTTATGCCTGCTGCAGCGGTAATTGGGCGATACAACGCCCTTGTATTTACAAAGTATGTCGTCGTTAATCCCTATTTTTATTCCTATGTGGCAGTTGAAGCAGCTTTTGTTTGTCATTGGCAGGACTCCCTCCGGGTAATGTTGTGGTGGCGGAAGCATATAACTTATGATATATTCAATACTAGTATTATAACATCCGTCAGGATTTCCTGAAAATTTAGGGAAATATTGCTTTGAAAGGAAGTTAGGCATGAAAAACGGAATAGATTTGCATACCCATTCCGCCAGGTCCGACGGTAGCATGGAACCAGGCGAACTGGTGAGAAAAGCTGTGGAAATAGGGCTTAAGACAATAGCCCTGACCGACCATGACACCGTGGCGGGAATAGAAGAAGCGCTTTTTACCGCTGAACAAACGGATGTTGAAGTTATTCCCGGTATTGAAATCAGTGCTTTTGACAATATAGAATATCATGTACTTGGTTATTTCAACAGGTATTCATATAAACTGATTGAACCATACTTGATAGCTCTGAGGGAAAAAAGGAATGAAAGAAACCCGAAGATTGTAAAAAAGCTCCGGGATTTTGGTTACGATATAACCATGGAAGATGTGTTAAGGCAGGGAGAGCCGGGCGCCGTCATAGGCAGGTTGCATATTGCGAAGGCATTGGTGGAGAAAGGAATAACAGCAAGCATCTCCGAAGCATTTGCTGAATTCCTGGCAGAAGGCAAAAAAGCGTATGTTCCACGTGAAAGGCTTACTCCGGAAGAGTCTGTGGCATTGATTAGAAAGTGCGGTGGTGTGCCTGTTCTTGCCCATCCCAAGTTTCTGCATCTTAACAAAACACAGCTGACTGCATTTTTGGAAAACATGAAAAAGGTAGGTTTAATGGGACTTGAGGTTTATTATACTGAAAATACAAAAGAGGAAACTGAGTATTTTGAGAAATTAGCCGAAGAACTTGGACTTCTTAAGACAGGAGGAAGCGATTACCACGGTGAAAACAAGGAGAACCAGGTGCTGGGAAGCGGTGTTACTGATATTGAAACAGGAGAAGAAATTGTTGCAAATTTAAAGAAGTTTTTGTCCCTTTAAATTTATTTTTGGGCATAAGTCAAATAATCATGCAGTCAGATACCCATAAAGCCGGAATCCTTAAATAAATACATAAACCAGTGCTTCCTGGGCAAAATACTTATACGAAAATTTTTCTCAGGGAGTTTTTGCGATGCTTTATCTGATTAAGAGACGGGGATTCCTGTTACTTATGGCGTTATTATTTTTATTGATAATCCTTTCAATATTGTTCTTATTTGCAAGCCAACCGCTCAATACAGTTCCGTCGAAAGGAACTTTTGTTTAACATTTTTAGTTGTTCTTTGTCAAAAAAGGATGTAGAATATATTCTTGATTGAACTGTGTTTAACTGTCTTTAAAAACGGGTATTTTTAAATTAATGCTTGCATGTTATTATTTTACCGAGAGAGAAGGAAATAAATGGCAATAAACATTGTTCTTGTTGAACCGGAGATACCGCAAAATACAGGCAATATAGCCAGGACATGCGCAGCATTGGGAGCCAGACTCCATCTGGTAAAACCATTGGGCTTCTCAGTTGATGACAGGTACCTGAAACGTGCCGGACTTGATTACTGGGACAAAGTTGAAATCGCATATTATGAAAATTTCAATGAGGTCAGGGGAAAATACGCGGGAAACCGGTTTTATTATGTCACTACAAAAGCCCCCAGAATATATACAGACGTTACCTATGAAGACGGTTGTTTCCTTGTTTTCGGCAAAGAAACTGCCGGCCTGCCTGAAAAGCTTCTAAGAGAAAATATCCACGACTGTATTCGTATTCCCATGAGGGACAACATCAGATCTCTTAACCTGGCAAACTCAGTGGCCATAGTGGCGTATGAAGCTGCCAGGCAGAGGTGTTTTGCCGGCCTTGTAAAACAGGGTTCTCTTAAAATGGATGATATGTCTTTTTGATATATCAGGTATTGTACTATAAATATACAGAGGTGTACTTTAATGACTGAACTTAAGGAAATAGATATAAACTGTAAAGGGTTGTTTGACTATTATCTTTCATTATTTGAGCCGACAGTGTCGGACTTGACTTTTACAAATCTATTCATGTGGAGATATTACTACAGGTTCAAGTATATTATTTATGACAATTATCTGAATATTTTAGCATTTCCGGCAAAAGACGAACCATATGCGCTGGTTCCTATAGGGGAAAAAGATGAAAAGAAAATGAAAAAGGCCATCATGAACCTTATTGAAATAATGAAGGAAAACGGTATTAAACCACTCTTCAGGAAAGTAGGCGATGAATATATAAAATTTTTCAGCGATGTTGCCGATGACCAAAGCATAATATTTGACAGGGGCAACAGCGATTACCTTTACAGGACTGAGGACCTTATCAATCTTCCCGGCAAAAAGTATCATGCCAAGAGAAATCATATAAGCAAGTTTAATAAATTGTACAAATCAGAATATGAACCAATAAACAGCAGCAATATTTCTGAATGTTACAGTATTATGGAAATGTGGTGCCGGTACAGGAACTGTGAATGTAGTTACGGAGAATATTGTGAAAAACATGCAAACATGGAACTGTTGAATAATTATGAAAAACTGGGGTGTAAAGGTGCCCTGATTAAGGTAGACGGTGTGTATCAGGCTTTTACAGTAGGAGAAATGCTGAACCGCGATACAGCGGTGATACATATAGAAAAGGCTAATTTTGAAATCCATGGTTTATATGCAGTTATCAACCAAAGGTTCTGCATGGAGCAGTGGAAAGATACCCTTTACATAAACCGGGAACAGGACCTTGACCAGGAGGGATTAAGAAAGGCAAAATTATCTTACCATCCCATAAAACTGGTTGAAAAATATACCGTAATTCCGAATAAATAACCGGAGATAGGGAAAACTGATTTTGTTTATTCTCACAAATTGATGGTGCTGGTTAAATTTGTTGTGTTTCAACTTGAAAATGAAAATTAAATAATATAAAATACTTTAATGAAGGTTTACAATGATTACAAATAAGGAGGTTTTTTTATGGCAATAAAGGTAGGTATAAATGGTTTTGGACGTATAGGGCGTCTTGTATTCAGGGCTTCTGTAAACAATCCTAACGTTGAAGTGGTAGGAATAAACGATCCATTCATTGACCTGGAATATATGACGTACATGCTCAAATATGACACAGTCCATGGCCAGTTCAAAGGCGACATCTCCACTGAAGACGGCAAATTGGTCGTCAATGGAAAGAAGATTAGTGTTTATGGCATCATGGATCCAAAGGATATTCCCTGGAGCGAATGCGGTGCTGAGTACATAGTAGAGTCCACAGGCGTATTCACAACAATAGAAAAGGCTTCCGCACACTTCAACGGCGGCGCAAAGAAGGTTGTTATCACTGCTCCTTCTGCTGATGCCCCCATGTTTGTTATGGGTGTAAACCATGACAAGTATACCAAGGACATGAATGTTGTATCCAATGCTTCGTGTACAACCAACTGCCTTGCACCAATCGCAAAGGTTCTCCATGACAACTTTGGAATTGTTGAAGGATTAATGACAACCGTTCATTCGATTACCGCAACCCAGAAAACTGTTGATGGTCCTTCAAGGAAAGACTGGAGAGGCGGCCGTGCAGCAGCCCACAATATAATTCCTTCTTCAACAGGTGCAGCAAAAGCTGTTGGCAAGGTAATCCCTGAACTTAATGGCAAGCTCACTGGCATGGCATTCAGAGTTCCCACCATTGACGTTTCAGTTGTTGATCTCACCTGCCGTCTTGAGAAGCCTGCTACTTATGAAGAGATTAAGGCTGCCATGAAGAAGGCTTCTGAGAATGAACTCAAAGGCATCCTCGGATACACTGAAGACGCTGTTGTTTCTTCAGATTTTATCGGTGATCCGAGAACATCCATATTTGATGCTGATGCCGGCATTTCATTAAATGACCACTTTGTAAAAGTAGTGGCATGGTATGACAACGAATGGGGTTATTCAAACAAAGTCGTTGACTTGGTATGCCATATAGCAAGTGTTGACAGCAAGTAATTTTGCCCTTACGAGATTAACAGAATTATTCATAAAAGACCCTGTTGCCTGACAGGGTCTTTTTGAATAAAAAATAAACGTGTATACAAAAAACTTCCCGGAATTTTTGCAGAAACAGCCTGATTAGTATAATCAGTAGTTTTTAAGGTAAAATAAGTATGCAAAAAATGATATTACTTGAAATATATAATAAAAAGATATAAAATATTTACGGTTAATTGTGGCAAAATTACATATTGGGAGTGAGATTTATGTTAAGAAAGAAAACCGTTGAAGATATTGATGTAAGAGGTAAACGAGTTATTGTCAGAGTGGATTTTAACGTTCCCTTGGACGATAATGGGAATATAACCAACGACACGAGGATAGTAGCAGCATTAAATACAATCAACTACCTGATAAATAAAGGTGCTAAAACCATACTGGTATCACATCTTGGAAGACCAAAGGATGGATTTGATGAAAAATACAGTATGAAGCCTGTCGCAGAAAGACTCAGCCAGTTACTGGGCAAACCCGTTATACTGGCTAAAGATGTTGTTGGCGATGATGCCCAGGCCAAAGCGGCAAACCTGAAAGAGGGCGAAGTCCTTTTACTGGAAAATGTAAGGTTCCATAAGGAAGAAACCAAGAATGACCCTGAATTCGCGAAAAAACTTGCAAATCTCGCTGACATTTATGTTAACGACGCTTTCGGAACTGCTCACCGCGCTCATGCATCAACTGCAGGTATTGCCGATTATCTGCCGGCTGTAGCCGGATTCCTGATCCAGAAAGAAATTGAAGTTATGGGTAAAGCCTTATCCAAGCCTGAAAGGCCTTTTGTGGCCATTTTAGGTGGTGCGAAGGTTTCCGATAAAATCGGTGTTATTGAAAACTTGCTGGACAAGGTTGATTCGCTGATTATCGGCGGTGGCATGGCATATACGTTCCTTAAAGCTAAAGGCTACAAGATCGGCAATTCCATCTGTGAGGACGATAAACTGGATTTGGCCAGGGATATAATGGAGAAGGCTGAAAAGAAAGGCGTTAACCTTATGCTGCCCATCGGTAGTATTGTTGCCAAGGAATTTAAGAATGACACTGAATATAAATATGTACCGTCTGACGACATGCCTGACGGATGGCTTGGTATGGACTTAGGTTCCCTAACCATTGAAAAGTTCACCAAGGAAATCAAGAAGGCAAAGACCATTGTTTGGAACGGTCCTATGGGAGTATTTGAATTCCCCAATTTTGCGGTAGGTACCAGGGAAATTGCCAAAGCAGTGGCTGAATCAGGAGCAATCTCAATAGTTGGTGGCGGTGACTCTGTAGCAGCTCTTGAGCAACTGGGATATGCCGATAAGGTTACCCATATTTCAACAGGCGGCGGAGCATCTCTTGAATTCCTGGAAGGCAAAGTGCTTCCTGGTATAGCTTGCCTGCTGGACAAAAACCCCAGGAAGAAATTTATTGCCGGCAACTGGAAGATGTTTAAAACTCCGTCCGAAGCCAAACAATTTGTAAGTGAACTGAAAGGGAAACTTGCAAACGTAGATGCGGAAGTGGCCGTATGTGTTCCGTTTGTATGTATCCCGGCGGTTGTTGAAGAACTTAAAGGTTCCAATATAAAGGTTGGCGCCCAGAATATGCACTGGGAAGACAGCGGTGCATACACCGGCGAAGTATCCGGCAGGATGCTTGCGGATCTGGGTGTTGAATACGTCATCATCGGGCACTCCGAACGCAGGCAGTATTTCGGCGAGACAGATGTTACCGTGAACATGAAGGTCAAAGCTGCGTATAAGAATAATCTCAAGCCTATAATTTGTGTAGGAGAATCACTGGAACAGCGTGAACAGGGAGTAACTGAGGACTTAGTACGTTACCAGGTCAAGATTGCCTTGAATGGGTTGACGGAAGAACAGGTTAAGAATGCCGTCATTGCATATGAACCCATCTGGGCTATCGGGACCGGAAGAAATGCTACCAGCGAGCAGGCCAATGAGGTGTGCGCAATTATAAGGGAAACGGTTAAGAAACTTTATAATGAAGAAGTTGCGGAAGCAATAAGAATCCAGTATGGCGGAAGTGTAAAACCTGGCAATGCCGGCGAGTTATTCAACATGATGGATATCGACGGCGGGCTGGTAGGCGGCGCAAGCCTCAGTGTTGAGGACTTCACAGCCATTGTAAACTTCGATGAAAAATAGTGTGTAAAAGTGTTATAAATAGGGTATTTAAAACCAAGGGGCATGAAATCATATCCCCTTGGTTTACTAATTTTTCCGGAAGGATACAAAATATTCATGAAAGGATATTGATATGAAGGACAGACTTGTTGCATTAATCATACTTGACGGTTACGGCATTAATCCAAGAGAAGAAGGCAATGCCATTAAAGCAGCATATAAACCCAATATGGATAAATACATCAGAAATTATCCCAACGGCCAGATTCATGCAAGCGGCATGGATGTGGGCCTTCCTGAAGGCCAGATGGGCAATTCTGAGGTGGGGCATACAAATATAGGCGCCGGAAGGATTGTCTACCAGGAACTTACAAGGATAACCAAGTCCATAAGAGACGGCGACTTTTTTGAAAAAAAGGAATTTTTGGATGCCATAGAAAACTGCAGAAAACATAACTCAAAACTTCACCTTTATGGCCTCCTTTCTGACGGGGGTGTTCACAGCCATAACACTCACCTTTATGCCCTCCTGGAGCTGGCTAAAATGCATGGATTAAAGGACGTTTATGTTCACTGCTTTTTTGATGGAAGAGATGTCCCTCCTGACAGTTCAATAGGATATGTCAGGGAACTGGAGAAAAAGATAGCTGAGATTGGCGTAGGCAAGATTGCCACTGTAATGGGCAGATATTATGCCATGGACCGTGACAACAGATGGGACAGGGTCCAGAAGGCCTACGATGCCATGGTGCTAGGAAAGGGATTGTATGCCCAGTCGGCCGAACAGGCAACCCTTGAATCCTATGAAAGAAGCGAATTTGACGAATTCGTGGTACCTACGGTAATACTCAATGATGGCAAGCCTACAGCCACTATAGAAGAGAATGATTCTATCATTTTCTTCAACTTCCGTCCGGACCGCGCCCGTGAGATAACAAGGGCTTTCGTGGACAGGGATTTTGCCGGTTTTAAGCGCGAGAAAGGTTACTTCCCGGTACATTATGTCTGCATGACCCAGTATGATAAAACTATAACCAACGTATCTATCGCCTATAAACCTGAAACCCTTGTGAACACCTTTGGTGAATATGTAAGCAGGCTGGGGTATAACCAGCTCAGGATCGCAGAAACGGAAAAGTATGCCCATGTCACGTTTTTCTTTAATGGCGGTGTTGAAAAGGTGTATGAAGGCGAGGACCGGGTTCTTATACCTTCACCGAAAGTAGCCACTTATGACCTTAAACCTGAAATGAGCGCTTATGAAGTTGCGGAAGAAGCTGTAAACAGAATAAATTCAAAGAAATATGACGTAATAATATTGAATTTTGCCAACCCTGACATGGTAGGCCATACTGGCATCTTTGATGCAGCAAAGAAGGCAATAGAAGCTGTGGATGAGTGCCTGGGGAAGGTTGTGGATGCAATACTTGCCCAGAATGGTGTGGCGATAATTACCGCTGACCATGGCAACTCTGAACAGATGATAGATTATGAGACAGGCGGCGCATACACAGCCCATACCACAAATCCTGTCCCGCTTATAGTATTGGGGCTGGGAAATGATTTTAAGTTAAGGGAAGGAAGGCTTTCTGACCTGGCACCGACAATGCTGGATATTATGGGCCTGCCGAAACCGGAGGAGATGACGGGTGAATCCCTTATTATCCGGTAACGGACAGCGTCGAATTTTGAAGTATTGCAGGATTTAGTTATCATAAAGGTTTAAGCGTGGTATTTCATGCTTAGACCTTTTTTGTGCGTAGAAATCATTCACTATAATTTGGAAATTTTATTTTTTTTGCAGGAATTGATGTTTTATTGTAGAATAAATATAGACATACTGTTAAATATGTCAAATCATGTTAACTCTTTGTCGGATCGATTTTTGCTGTTTATGGAGAAGGAAAGTGGATGAAAACCAAAAAAGATGCACACAGGTTTAAAGGGCTGTTGCGTAACTATATCTCACATATTTATTTTGCTTCTCTGGGCATCTACATTGTGTTGGTCATATATACGCTGGTAACATTGTTGTCATTTAAAGTATATAACAGCATTGACATAACGAATGGGACAGTGGATTTCTCAAGCCATTCAATAGATATTTACGGTCCTGTTACCCTTAAAGGTGCACTCAGGCAAAGAAATGATTTAGGTGTGAACACCTTCAGTGTCGATTTGAAAGGACTGCCTAAGGGACGGCAGTTAAGCATAAAGTTATCCTGGATATATAATATAGCGAGATTATGGATAAATAATCAGCTGGTTTATGAAGGCCGGGCCACGGATTTTGCGAAAGTAGTCCATTTTACTGCTGAAGACCCGGATGCTGAATTGATAATAGAATTATCGGAATCGACTCTAAAAAAAACTGATTTAGTCAATTCTCTGATAATAGGGACAAAGGACCAGATGGATAACATGTCCAGGAAACTTATGTCTGCAGACTTTTTCATCCTGGGCAGTATTCTGACCGCTGCCTTCAACCATTTCAGCATGCTGAAGATAAGGAAGGAAACTGCCAAGCTGATTTATTACAGTTCACTGTGTATTTCCATCGGCTTGCTTACTGCATTTAGCGGTGAGATGGTCATCAGGTACTTAATACCGGGTGTTACCTATCCCTTTGTGCTGAGGGCGAGATATATAATAATAATGATGGTGTTTTCCATATTTACGGCATACTTAAAGCGCATGTATCCCAGTTATTTCAGCAGTTTACTCCTAAAATGCACGATTGCAGTGGCCTCCGTATTTTCTGTGGCCTTGATTTTGCTGCCCCTGGAATACCTGAACATAGTTTTGGTTGCTTTTCTTCCCGTTTTAGCAATTGACATAATATGTTTGGCGCATACATATAAAAAACAGGAAAGAAAATATGAAATTTTCCCTATTCTGACTTCTGCAGTATTTGTAGTCCTCCTGGTATTGGTGAGTGGAATAGCCAAATTCAATAACCTGAAATATTTGCAAATAGCATGTTACACTGTGACTTTCATCCTGCTTGTATCATACTCCATCATGATGTCCATCAAGTTTATGAAGGAATATGACGGAGTTGACGAGGCTTCTGAGAAGCTCATGATTTATGACAAAATAAAGGATGAATACCTGGCAAATATTTCCGCTCAGCTTAGGAAACCCCTGCAAAATATCATCGAACTCATGGATTCCCTGGCAGCCAACAATGATTACAAGTTGGATGACCAGTCGAAACTAAACCTGTCTCTGACAGCGCTTACCACCAAGAGGCTTTTCAATCTTGTCAGCGATTTGAGCGATTTTACAAGACTTAAAAATGACGACCTGGAACTGGAAAAAGGTGTAATAGATTTATGGCAGGCCGTCGACATATCCATGGAAATTCTGGGCCCCGCGGCTACCGTTAAGAAACTGGAGCTTAAGAACAATATAGAACCTGGGAAGATTCTTGTATTGGCGGACCAGATGAGGCTCGGCCAGATACTGAACAATCTGATAAGCAATGCCATAAAATTCACCCAGTCCGGGACAGTTAATGTGGATGCCAGAAAAAACGGCAAAATGGTGGAGGTTATGGTTTCGGACACAGGCATTGGAATTGCTGAGGAAGACAAGGAATCTATTTTCGAAATGATTGACAGCAGGGTAAAAAATGATGAAAAGGATATCAGGACAGGTTTAGGCTTGTGGATAACAAAGCGTCTTATTGAGATGCACGGTGGCACAATAAGAGTAGAATCGGAACTAAATAAAGGTTCTAAATTTATCTTTACCCTATGTGCTGCTGAAACAAGCATGAATAATGTCCTGAAGAAAACGATGCAGAGTGCTGGCCAAGGAATGGATAAGTTTAATTTAAGCAGGATGCTTAAATTGAATGCTAAACCGAAGGCTGAGTACCAGATTCTGGTTGCCACCAATGATCCGGACGACCTGACATCTGTCATGCGCAGCCTGTCATCAGACAAGTATGCTATAACAGTAGCTTACACCGGTAATGAAGTAGTTGACAATATTTTCAAGAATGAAAACAATACAAGGTTTGACCTGCTCATAGTCGATACAAACCTTATGGAAAAGAACGGGTACGAAGTATGCAGGATAATCCGGAAGAAGTTCAGCCCCATTGAATTGCCTGTACTCCTGATAACTGACAGTTTTGTCAGTGATGTTGTTGTTACTACTTTCAACTGCGGCGCAAATGACTATATTGTTTCACCGTTTACAGCACAGGCATTAACCGCCAGAGTCCAGACTCTGCTTACTATGAAGACTTCAGCAGAACTTTCCATTTCCAATGCTATGAAGTTAAAAACCGAGAGAAACCAAAGGATACTCGCTGAGGCTTTCGGACGGGCTTCAAGAGCCCTCTCATCCACACTGGAATTGGATGAACTGCTCAGTGGTTTATTGAAAAACCTGGGTACATTCCTGTATTTTACCCTGGGTTTTGTCCTGCTCAGTGAAAACGGTTCCTTCAGGATAGTCAGAAGCGTGATGCCTGAAGAAAACAACCTGGAGGAAAAGGTCAGATATCCTGATATACACAAGAGCCCGGTGCTTTCAAAGGTAATAACGGAGGCCACACCCCTTCTTGTGGGGAAACGCGAGGAGTTTAAGTATGATGAAATTATAAATGATCAACTTTCTATGAAAGATATAAATTCGTTTATTGCCGCTCCCATAGTAAGCAGCAACGAAATACTCGGACTTATCATTATTGCTGATGAAACTGAAAATGCCTACAATGACTATCAGGCTCAGCTGGTATTTAACTTTGCCACCCAGTCAGGTATAGCCATAACCAACGCAAGACTATTCAGCGAAATTAAGGAAATGGCGATTACCGACGGACTGACGGGCATTTATAACAGAAGGCATTTTTTCCAGTTGGCGGAAAAGGAGTTTGCCCGGTATAAGAGGTATGGAAGGAAGCTTTCGGCCTTAATGATAGATGTGGATGACTTTAAAAAATTAAATGACACCTATGGGCATCATTTCGGCGATACGGTCCTAAAATCAGTGGCGAAAATATGCAGGGAGCAATTGCGGGAAAATGACCTTATTGGCAGGTATGGCGGCGAAGAATTTGCCGTGATCCTTATTGAAACTGACCTTATTGAAGCAAGTAAAGTGGCGGAGAGATTGCGCAAAACCGTGGAAGAAAAAATCTCACATATCATAAGCGGAGTGGAGGCTGAAATTTCTGTCAGTATCGGTGTTGCCACTGCCACGGAAGATATAAAAAGCGTGGATGAGCTGATTTGTAATGCAGACCTGGCTCTCTATAGTTCCAAGGGTTCAGGCAAAAACTGTGTGAGAGTATTCGCCTACTATAACTAGAGAGAGAACTTTGTCATTGGGAAGGTTTTTTTTGACATACTTTTAAAACACGGGGATGGTTCTCCTGTCTTGTTCTTAATCAATTTGGATTGGACAAGACAGGAGAACCATCCCCGTGCCTTGCAGGAAAGAGAACTGTTTATATGTCAAAAGAACTACTATTGACATAGACAAAAATGTCTTCTTTCTGGTACAATATGAGTAAATTTTGCATTAGGGGGAGTATATGAACAGGTATATTTTATCCATTAATTGCGGCAGTTCTTCACTTAAATTCAATCTCTTCAAGCTGGTTGGTTCCGACCGGTTAGAATCGTTTATGCAAGGGATTGTGGAGGAAATAGGAAACGCTGCAAACAGCAGGCTTAAGTATGATTTTAACGGCGAAAGAATATTCATAAGCAAACCGGTTGAAAACCATTTCGAAGCCTTGAAAATGATTTTTGACGAATTTTCAAAATATAGTATTGCCCATAAAGATATTTGTGCGGTAGGACACCGGGTGGTACATGGCGGTAGTGAATACACCCGCAGCGTTCTGATTGATGAAAAAATTACACAAAAAATACGCGAACTGATACCCATAGCGCCTTTGCACAACGCGCCCAACCTGACGGGAATAGAGGAGACCCGGAAGCTCCTGCCGGATATCCCTCATATTGCTGTATTTGATACTGCATTTCATTCCACCATTCCGGAATTTGCCTTCCGGTATGCAATTCCTGAAAAATGGTATAAAAAATATGAGGTCAGAAAATATGGCTTCCACGGCACTTCTCATTTGTATGTATCCAGGCGTGCGGCCAGATTATTGAACATTCCCTATGATCAGTTCAATTGTATAACTGCCCATTTGGGCAACGGCTGCAGTATAACGAAAATTATAGGTGGCAAATCCGTGGATACGAGTATGGGCTTTACACCACTGCAGGGAGTTATTATGGGTACCAGATCTGGCGATATTGACCCCGGGCTTATAGCTCACGTCGCCGATAACATTTCCCGGGATGAGAATATGAGCAAGGAAGAAGCTCTGGAACATGTATTGAAATCGCTGAACAGGGAAAGCGGCCTTAAAGCCCTTGCCGGCACAAATATGATGCAGTATATCAGGGAAAAGGCGGTTCAGGGAGATGCCGACGCGGAAATGGTTATATCAATTTATGCATACAGAATAGCGCAGTATATTGGCGCTTACCTTGCTACTATGCCTTCTGCCCATGCTATCGTATTTACCGCTGGCCTGGGTGAAAATGAAGGTTATGTCAGGAAGAAAATACTTACATTCCTTGAAATGTTCAATATAACTGTAGATGATGAAAAGAACGCTGTCAGAAAGCAGGAAATTATAATTGGCGAGGCAGCCTATCCCAGGAACCTGAAAATTATGGTGATACCTACTGACGAGGAAATTGTAATCGCCTACGATGCTTTATATCTGGGATACCTGAAAGGAAACCTGCCTGAGGTCTATCCATTTGAGCAATAGTTATGCTTATCAGAGCGCTCTCATTTAACCTGGAAGGAGACTCAATATGGTTTGCAAATTAATTTGCTGCGAGGTTTTCTTAAGGGAGGCATGCCTTGCTGTGGCAACTTCACCGAATACTGTGGATTTGGAGTTTACACCGAAGGATGCCCATGAGAATGCCGATGAGTTAAGAGATATCTTGCAGAAAAAAATTGACGACTCTGAAAGCTACAGACAATATGATGCAATTTTGCTGGGATATGGCCTTTGTGGTAATTCCACCGCCGGCCTTAAGGCCAGAAACATACCCCTGGTTATTCCCCGTGCCCATGACTGCTGCACAATTTTTCTTGGCTCAAAAGAGAAATTCAAGATTCATTTCAAGGATAAGCTAAGTGCCAAATGGAATTCCGCGGGTTATATGGAAAGAAAGGAAAACGGTATTTTCAGGGAATCATCTGTCCCTGACATGCTTGGCATTAACAAGTCTTACGAAGAGTTGGTGGAAAAATACGGAGATGAAAATGCCAAGTACATTTGGGAGACTTTGCATCCTGAAGAAAAGGAATACTTTTTTATAGATGTGCCTGAATTTTCCCACCTTGGATATCTTGATAAAATGAGGGAAATAGCCGAAGAGGAAAACAAGAAACTGACAGTAATTGAAGGAGACATGAGGCTTATAAGAGGTCTGGTCAATGGTGAATGGAACAGCGATGAATACCTGGTAATTCCTCCGGGTAAAGAAATCGTACCCATTTATGACATGGACATAATTTTGGATGCGGAATAACTTTCTATAATTGACCATAGTTTTCCTGCAAGCTTAAAATAAAGATCGTGAGGGTTATTTCATTAACCCTCTTTCTTTTTCATTTATGCACTGATGTATTATTTTGCAAAATAAATCTTTATTTGCATTGAATATTGACAAATAAAGTTAAGGCATATATAATACAACGTAATAATTCATATATGAATAGTAAGAATTGAAAAAGGAGAGATTCTAAATGGATGTAGGAAAACTGGGTTTTGACACATTGCAAGTTCATGCCGGCCAGGTTCCGGACAGGGAAACAGGTTCCAGGGCTGTGCCAATCTATCAGACAACATCATATGTATTTCAGGACACACAGCACGCGGCTGACTTATTCAGTTTGAAAGTGAGCGGCAACATTTATACAAGGATCATGAATCCCACCACTGACGTTTTTGAAAAGAGAATGGCTGCTCTTGAAGGAGGAGTCGGCGCGCTTGCCCTTGCTTCCGGTTCTGCCGCTATTATGTATGCTGTCATGAACATAGCCGGCGCAGGAGATGAGATTGTGGCAGCAAGCACTCTCTACGGTGGTACATATAACTTGTTTTCCAATTTGCTTCCCAAATACGGCATTAAAACAACATTTGTTGATCCGGACGATGTGGAGAATTTCAGGAAAGCTATAAACGACCGCACAAAACTGGTTTTTATCGAATCCCTGGGTAATCCGGGAATTAACATAATTGATATAGAGAGTGTCGCAAAGATAGCTCATGAAAATGGTATACCCCTTATTGTCGACAATACTTTTGCCACTCCGTACCTGTTAAGGCCCTTTGAGTATGGTGCTGACATCGTGGTACACAGTGCCACCAAGTTCATCGGAGGCCATGGCAACTCCATTGGCGGAGTGATTGTGGACTCAGGAAATTTTGACTGGGCTAAAAGTGGAAAATTCCCATGGTTTACAGAACCTGATCCCAGTTACCACGGTATCAGATATGCTTATGATTGCGGCAACGCTGCCTATATAATCAAGGCAAGGGTAACATTGCTCAGGGACAGTGGTGCATGCTTGAGTCCATTTAATTCTTTCCTTTTCCTGTTAGGACTTGAGACATTGTCGTTGAGAGTCCAGAAACATGTGGCCAATACCAGGGAAATTGTCAAGTTCCTGAGAAATCATCCTAATGTTGCATGGGTGAACTATCCGGAACTTGAGGACAATAAATATTACGAATTGTCAAAGAAATATTTCCCAAAGGGAGCTGGATCTATTTTCACCTTTGGCATTAAAGGCGGAACGGAAGCTGCCAGGGTATTCATTGAGAATCTGGAGATTTTCTCTCACCTGGCCAATGTTGCCGATGCAAAATCATTGGTTATTCATCCGGCCACTACAACTCATTCGCAGCTTTCTGAGGAAGAACAATACGCTGCCGGAGTTACACCCGATATGATAAGGATTTCAGTAGGCATTGAGGACGTGAATGATCTGATAGCTGACCTGGATAATGCATTAAGAAAAGCAGGAGGTATGTAATAAAATGAAGATATCCACAAAGGGGAGATACGGCCTTCGGGCCATGCTGGACCTGGCCTGCCATCATAAGGAAGGCGTTGTAGCACTGAAAGATATTGCCGACAGGCAGGATATCTCAGGCAAATACCTGGAGCAGATATTTCCTCTTTTGAAAAAATCAGGTCTGGTTAAGGGCGTTCGAGGATCGCAAGGGGGATATATACTGGCAATGAGCCCTGACAAGATAAAAGTCGGTGATATATTAAGAGCCCTGGAAGGTTCCCTGGCTCCTGTTGACTGCGTGGATGAAAATGTTAAATCCAGCTGTAACAGGCTTGACACGTGTGCAACAAGATTAATCTGGGGAAAAATAAAGAAAATGATTGACGAGACCCTGGATTCCATAACCCTTCAGGACCTGGTAAATGAATATGAGCATTTGAATGAAGAACAGATGATGTATTATATTTAGAGTTAATAAATGTGTGTAAGTAATAATAAGTACTTGTGCTTAAGGTCATTAACAGGAGGTAGAAAAGGTGAAGATTGCGAAAAATTTAACTGATTTGATCGGCAATACACCCCTATTGGAACTGCAGAACTACAACAGGGAAAAGAATCTGAAGGCTACATTGATAGCTAAGCTGGAATACTTCAATCCTTTGGGCAGTGTCAAGGACAGGATTGGTTTCGCAATGATAGACGACGCTGAAAAGAGAGGCCTGATAAATAAAGATACTGTCATTATTGAACCTACCAGCGGAAATACAGGAATTGCCCTGGCATTTGTTGCTGCAGCAAGAGGTTACAAGCTGATACTGACAATGCCTGAGACAATGAGTATTGAAAGAAGGAATCTGCTGAAAGCCCTGGGAGCACAATTGGAACTGACTCCTGGACCGGAGGGCATGAGAGGTGCTATCAGAAGGGCGGAAGAACTGGCAGCGGAAATTAAGAATTCATTTATACCCCAGCAGTTTAAGAATCCCGCCAATCCTGAGATACACAGAAAGACCACCGCTGAAGAAATATGGAGAGATACTGACGGGAAGGTTGACATATTTGTGAGCGGTGTGGGAACAGGTGGAACCATTACAGGTGTAGGCGAGATCCTAAAACAAAGGAACAGCAGCGTTAAGGTGGTGGCTGTTGAACCTGAAGATTCGCCTGTTCTTTCGGGAGGCAAACCCGGACCTCACAAGATTCAGGGAATAGGTGCGGGCTTTATTCCCGATGTCATTAATTTAAACATAATTGATGAGATAATTAAGGTTAAAACTGAAGAGGCTTACAGTGCCTCAAGAGATCTAGCAAAATATGAAGGACTCCTTGTGGGGATCTCTTCCGGCGCAGCAGCCTTTGCGGCAACCCAGCTTGCCTTAAGACCGGAAAATGAAGGTAAAAACATTGTTGTCATATTGCCGGATACAGGTGAAAGATACCTTTCCACCGAACTGTTCGTCTGATATTTCAACAACTTAGTTTGCATTACATCGGAGGGATAAAACAGATGCCAATAAAAATACCAAATGATCTGCCTGCCAAACAGACGCTGCATCAGGAAAATATCTTTGTTATGACAGAGGAACGTGCCATTCACCAGGATATACGGCCTCTTCGCATAGTGCTTGTAAACCTGATGCCCAATAAAATTGTGACTGAGACTCAGTTTTTAAGGCTTTTGGGAAATACGCCCCTTCAGGTTGAGATTACACTGTTGCATATGGCTTCCCATAAGTCCAAAAATACGCCCCAGGAATACCTGGTTAAGTTTTATAATACGTTCCCTGAAATATGCCATGAGAAATATGACGGCATGATTATTACAGGAGCTCCAGTGGAAAAATTGCCTTTTGAGGAGGTCAATTACTGGGAAGAACTCAAGGAAGTAATGGAGTGGAGCAAGAAAAATGTATATTCAACTTTGCATGTTTGCTGGGGAGCACAGGCAGGATTATATTATCATTACAATATACCAAAGTATGAATTGAAGGAAAAGGTGTTCGGGGTGTTCAAACACACCCTGACAAGAAAAAATGAAAGGTTGTTCAGGGGGTTCGATGACGTATTTTATGTGCCCCATTCCCGTTATACGGAAATAAGACGGGAAGATGTGGAAAAGGTTGATGAACTGGAAATCCTGTCTGAATCCGAGGAATCGGGCATATATGTCGTTTTGGCCAAGAACGGCCGTCAGATCTTTATTACGGGTCATTCGGAATACGATGCCCTGACCCTGAAAAATGAATATGAAAGAGATAAAACAAAGGGGATTCCTATTTCTATACCAAAGAATTATTTTCCTGACAACGACTCCACAAAAGACCCTATTGTGAGATGGAGGGCCCATGCACACCTTTTATTCTCCAACTGGCTGAACTACTATGTATACCAGGAAACACCCTATGACCTGGATAAGCTGTCATAACATTGTTGGTTTAAATTAAAAAGCACACCACTCAGGTGTGCTTTTTATTCAATACTAATACCTCTGTCTTCTTGGGCCATTCTGATTAAAGCTGCCTTTGCCGCTGTTTTGCCTTTGCTGCTTTCTGATTCTTCGGCAATCCGGACATCTTTGCGGTTCATTCTGGAAACCTTTTTCCAGGTAAAACTGTTGTTCGCCTTCCGAGAATATGAATTCAGCGCCGCAATCCTTGCACGTCAGAGTCTTATCTGCCATGTTATCCCTCCTTAATGTAAAGGATTTAACCATCTTGACTTCCTACTCCATATACATTAAGGAGAAATAGGTCCAAGAATAAATTAAATCTTTATAAAATTATTATACATCCCAATATTTGAAATATCAACAATATTTATATGTTATTATTCACCTAAAAATTTATATTATTCATAAATTTGCAAACCAACTGCCTCGAGACTCGGTCAAGGCTTATGTCTTGACATTTCACGCGGTTTACTATATCATTTTAAAATAAACAAGATTCGGATATTCTCCATACAGTAAAGCAATGACCGGGAGGAGTAACCATAACTTTATGTAAAGAGAGAAAAACCACCGGCTGAAAGTTTTTCCGTAAAAGTGTGGTGAAGGTCGCCCGTGAGCTCTGCATGCGAAGCAAAACTGCATGAGTATGCAGCGGTTAGAACCGTTAAAGCAGATGAGTGTTCAGGGTATTTTGCTCTGAAAATTTTGGTGGTACCGCGGAAAGCCTTCGTCCAAACAGGATAGAAGGCTTTTTAATAATATTATTCGGAGGTAAGTGATGAACGTAATAAATATTGAAAAGACCTATAACCCAGGGGAAGTAGAGGAGAAACTGTATAAAAAGTGGATTGAAAATGGTTATTTTCATGCTGAAGTGAATAATGCAAAAGTACCGTTTACAATAGTCATACCGCCGCCCAATATTACAGGTCAGCTTCATATGGGCCATGCCCTGGACAATACCCTTCAGGATATATTGATCAGAATGAAGCGGATGCAGGGTTACGAAGCCTTGTGGCTTCCGGGTACTGACCATGCCAGTATTGCCACTGAAGCCAGGATTGTTGCAACCATGGCGGAAGAAGGACTGACCAAGGAAATGATCGGCCGGGAAGAATTTTTAAGAAGGGCATGGAAGTGGAAAGAAACCTATGGAAACAGGATTGTTGAGCAGCTTAAGAGGCTGGGAAGTTCCTGTGACTGGGAAAGAGAAAGATTTACCATGGATGAAGGCCTTTCAAGGGCTGTAAAGGAAGTATTCATACGCCTGTACAGAAAAGGGCTTATATACAGGGGCGAGAGATTAATAAACTGGTGCCCCGGATGTAACACTTCCATTTCTGATGCAGAGGTAGAGCATGAAGAAATGGACGGCCATTTCTGGCACATTTATTATCCTATCAAGGACAGTAACGAATATATTGAAGTTGCCACTACGCGGCCTGAAACCATGTTGGGCGATACCGCCGTTGCTGTTCATCCTGATGACGAAAGATATAAACGCTTGGTGGGCAAGACGGCCATTCTGCCTCTCATGAACAGGGAGATACCGATTATTGCGGACGAGTATGTGGACATGGAATTTGGTACCGGTGCGGTTAAAATTACACCGGCTCATGACCCCAACGACTTTGAAGTTGGTTTAAGGCACGGCCTTGCTCAAATCAATGTAATGAACAATGATGCAACCTTGAATGAAAATGCTGGCAAATATTGCGGCATGGACAGGTTTGAGGCAAGAAAACAAATTGTTGAAGACCTGAAAGCCCTTGGACTGCTTGGAAAGGTTGAACCACACAGACACAATGTGGGAACTTGCTACAGGTGCAACAGTATTGTAGAACCGTTAATATCCCTCCAATGGTTTGTAAAGATGAAACCTCTGGCTGAACCCGCAATAGAAGTTGTCCGCCAGGGTAAGGTACAGTTTGTTCCGGAACGGTTTGCAAAGATTTATTACAACTGGATGGAAAACATACAGGATTGGTGTATATCAAGGCAATTGTGGTGGGGACACAGGATACCGGCATACTATTGCACCGGATGCGGCCACATGGTTGTTGATTATGATATGCCTGAAAAGTGTCCTGCCTGCGGTGGAAAGATGGAACAGGACCCGGATACCCTTGACACCTGGTTTAGTTCTGCCTTATGGCCGTTTTCAACCCTGGGCTGGCCGGATAAAACCAGGGAACTGGAATATTTCTATCCCACCAGTGTATTGGTTACCGGTTATGATATCATATTCTTCTGGGTTGCCCGTATGATATTCTCTGGATTGGAACACGTGGGCAAGGAACCGTTTAAATATGTATTTATACACGGCATTGTAAGAGATGCCCTTGGACGTAAGATGAGCAAGTCTTTGGGCAACGGCATAGATCCTATTGAAATAATAGATAAGTATGGTGCCGATGCATTGAGATTTGCCCTCACTATAGGAAACGCGCCGGGTAATGATTTGCGTTTCAGCTATGAAAAGGTTGAATCAAGCAGAAACTTTACCAATAAGATCTGGAACGCTTCCAGGTTTGTGCTGATGAATTTTGACGATAACCCAGACTTTACGAAAGTTGACCGGCAGAAGTTCACAACGGCTGATAGGTGGATTTTAAGCCGTCTCAACAAAGTAGTCAGGGAAGTAACCTATAACATGGAGAATTTTGATCTTGGTATTGCCCTGCAGAAGGTTTATGATTTTATCTGGGACGAATTCTGTGATTGGTATATTGAGTTAGTCAAGCCGAGACTATATGACAGGGAAAGTGAAGGAAGGCTTGAAGCCCAGTATGTGTTGAACAAGGTGCTTTCTGACGCCATGAAGCTTTTGCACCCGTTCATGCCGTTTATTACTGAGGAGATTTACTGTAACCTCATCAATGAGGATGAAAGTATAATGATATCAAGCTGGCCTGTTTATACAGAGGAAAACAACTATCCTGAAGCGGAAAAAGAAATGGAAATGTTCATGGACATTGTAAGGAGTATCAGGAATATCAAGGCAGAAATGAATGTTCCTCCGTCAAGAAAGCCGAAAGTAATATTTGTAAGTAAGGATAATAAAAACAGGGAAATTATAAGGAATGCAGAATTGTTTATAAGAACCCTGGCAGGAGCTTCAGGTATTGAGATAAGAAATGACAAGCAAGGTATTCCTGTTAACGCTGTCACGGCTGTACTAGAAGGCGTCGAAATCTTTGTTCCTCTTGAGGAATTGATCGATTTGGAAAAAGAGATTGAACGCCTGGAGAAAGAAAAGACAGAACTGGAGTTTGAACTGGAGAGGGTAAACAGGATGTTGTCAAATGAAAACTTTGTGGCAAAAGCTCCTCAAAAGGTCGTGGAAGCGGAAAAGGCCAAAAAGGATAAGTATACTGATATGTACAACAAGGTTCTAGAAAGGCTTGCAAAACTTAAGAAATAAATGGTTCTGAAGGTGATTTGATGAATTATGGTTTTATCAGGGTTGCGTCGGCAGTACCGGAACTTAAGGTAGCAGATTGCAAATTCAATGCTTCCAGGATAATAGCCCTTCTTAAACGGGCTGATGCTGAAGGCATACAGTTTATAGTCTTTCCCGAATTGGGGCTTACGGGTTATACTTGTGGTGACCTTTTTCACCAGGACATATTTCTCAAGGCATGTGTTGACATGCTGAGACATATCCTGAATGAAACCCGCGATACGGAAACCGTAGCTGCTGTGGGCATGCCCATTTACACCAGTAATAAATTGTATAACTGTGCCGTTGTTATCCAAAAAGGTGAAATTCTTGGTATCGTTCCCAAGGCAAACATACCCGGGTACAAGGAATTTTATGAAGAAAGGTGGTTCTCACCCGGCGAGGGAGATATTGGCACAATAAATATTGCGGGAAAAGACGTACCCTTTGGTACCGATATTCTCTTCCAGTCTGATGCCGATGACAATATCTGTTTTGGGGTGGAACTTTGCGAGGATTTATGGGTACCCATACCGCCCAGCAGTTACCAGGCTCAGGCAGGGGCGACATTTATACTGAACCTCTCCGCCAGCAATGAATACATCGGTAAATATTTGTACCGGCGGGATCTTATAAAGCAGCAATCAGGAAGATGTATAGCCGGCTATGTCTATACATCCAGCGGAATGGGCGAATCCTCCACTGACATTGTATTTGGCGGGCATGCCATAATTGCCGAGAACGGTGAGATACTTACTGAATCAAAGCGGTTTTCCCTGGAAGAACAGATTATTTCCACAGAACTGGATATTCAAAAGATTGTCAATGACAGGTTTAAAATGACCAGCTATGCGCAGCCGCAGCTTCTGATGGATTTCAGAAAAGTGAAATTTAAACTCAAGGATATAGATATCAGGCAGAGATTTACCAGAAATGTGCCGGAGTTACCTTTTGTCCCCGAAGATGAGACTATACGCCGGGAAAGGTGCCGGGAAGCATTTTCAATACAAACTGCCGGCCTGGCGCAGAGACTCCGCCACACTGGAATTAAGCATGCAGTACTGGGTATTTCCGGGGGACTGGATTCAACACTGGCCCTTTTGGTTACAGCAAGGACATTTGATATGCTGCAAAGGCCCAGAAAGGACATCCTTGCAGTTACCATGCCGGGATTTGGCACTTCCGGTATAACGTACAGCAATGCCGTTCAGTTGATGAACTTGTTGGGCGTCACTTACCGGGAAATAAATATCAGGGAGGCTTGTCTCAAACATTTTGAGGATATCGGGCATGATCCCAATATTCATGATGTGACCTACGAAAACGTCCAGGCCAGGGAAAGAACGCAGATACTGATGGACCTGGCGAACAAAATAGGCGGCCTGGTAATAGGCACCGGTGACCTTTCCGAGCTGGCTTTGGGCTGGTCCACTTACAACGGCGACCATATGTCCATGTATGCAGTCAACTGCGGCGTACCAAAGACATTGGTGAAGCATATAGTAAAGTGGTATGCGGACGTTTCCGGGGACGACAATGTCAGGGGAATACTCTACAGGATTATTGATACCCCCATTTCACCTGAACTTTTACCACCTGACAGCGAGGGGCATATTGAGCAGAAAACCGAAGACATCATCGGTCCCTTTGAATTGCACGATTTTTACCTGTATCACATGGTGCGTTACGGCGCATCGCCTGAGAAGATAGTATTTTTGGCGAAACAGGCATTCAAGGATAAATATGATACAGCCACAATAATCAAATGGTTGAAAATATTCTACAGAAGGTTTTTCAGCCAGCAGTTCAAACGGTCCTGTGTGCCTGACGGCCCCAAGGTGGGTTCAATAAGCCTCTCTCCAAGGGGCGACTGGAGAATGCCCAGCGACGCGTCAGCAGGAATCTGGCTTGATGAACTGGACAGGATCCGGGATAACCGGGAAATTTTCTAACAATTTCTGACTTGACAAACAAGCGCATCTGTCTTAAAATAACGTTGTGTCTCACAAGGCACTGGTGTGGTGGATGTAGTTCAGTTGGTTAGAGCGCCAGATTGTGGCTCTGGAGGTCGTGGGTTCGAGTCCCATCATCCACCCCATGTTTTATAAATCCGCACACAAGTGCACAACAAAAGGTGCACTTTTATAATCTTATCTCAAATAACGTTGGGATGTAGCCAAGTCGGTAAGGCACCAGACTTTGACTCTGGCATGCGTAGGTTCGAGTCCTGCCATCCCAGCCATTGTGGGCCATTAGCTCAGGAGGCAGAGCACTTGACTTTTAATCAAGGTGTCCCGCGTTCGAGTCGCGGATGGCTCACCAGTTTAAAAGCCGCTTGTCCATAAGTGACAGGCGGTATTTTTTGTCTGGAAACATCTTCCATGTGCCTTCAGTACATTTGAGCATAGCAAACCCATCAAGGCAAATCAACTAACGGTAGTATAAAAATCAACTAACAGATGAGATATACAACAAATACTTTATTTAATCAGTACTTTTTTCATTTATAATATAGTTAAATTAACAATGAAATTAACCAGTCACAGTTAATAGGCTTTGTACATTATCTGAATCTTGTAATGAAAGGCAGGTGTTTTTACTTGGCAGATACATTAGGTTCACGGATTGCAGAGTACAGGAGGGCAAAAGGCATAACACAGGATCAACTGGCAGAATATATGGGTGTATCCTCACAGGCGGTTAGCAAATGGGAAAATGATTTGTCCTGTCCGGACATTACACTGCTTCCCAAGTTGGCAGACTATTTCGGTATAACTATTGATAAACTCCTGCGTGGAGAGAGTAGTAATACAGTTCAAGTCGTTTCAGAAAGAGAACGCAAAGATATAAATAAGATGCTTCTGAAAATTTCGGTGAATTCTTCTGTTGGTGATATCATAAAGATTAACCTTCCTTTAAGTTTGGTAAAAGCCGGGCTGGAAGTGGGAATGCAGATGCCGCAGATTTCAGGCAATGATGCTTTAAAGAATATTGATTTTAATGCAATATTAATGGCAGCAGAGAGCGGAGTCATTGGCAAGCTGGTAGAAGTCAAAAGTCATAAAGGAGATATTGTCGAGATAGTGATCGAGTAATACGGGAGGTTGCCAGATGAGGATAAAAGTTGAGGCTGAAGGTCACTGCTTTGCTTTACCGGTGCCACTCAGCATCATAATAAATGGTTTTACGGCCAAAATAATAAAAATTTGCATAAAAAAATACGTACCTTTTTCTTTTTCAGGGAAGCATCTTCTCGTCCTGGTAAAAGAATTAAAACGAGCCAAAAAGAATTTTCCCAATCTTGTACTTGTTGACGTTAAGACTTCAAACGGAGAAAGAGTGTTGATAACCCTTTAGTTTCAAGTTTCAGCATCAATTTACAGTTCTTTATATTTCTTTACATTCGGTAAGGAGGTCAGCAATGCTTCTTAAGAAAAGAAAATACGGCAATCCTGATATGATTGTCCTTCCGTTTAAGGTGTCACCCTTCTATTCAGCGGTATTTGCACTTCAGCGCATCGTAAGCGGTTTGATACCTACATTTTCAATATTCATTACAGCACGGTTCGTTAATACTTCCATAGCTGTATTGAATAAAACCGCAGAATTGCAAGATATATATGTACCGATTGCTTTGCTTGCTGCCGTAATGTTTTATAGTGTTGTGATTGGAGTTCTGATGAATTTCTTGGACTGCAGGGCCAAAATCGTTTACAGAAAAAAACTGCGTCCTGAAATAATTGAGAAATGTGCGAGACTTGAGTACAGGCATATAGAAAACCAGAAGACTGTTGACCTGGTAAACCGGGTCTGCCCGGTAATCGATACTACCATAAAGGACATGTACACACGAGTCCTGGAGGCAGCTGAAAATATTGTTTATGCGGCAGGCATTCTCATTACCCTGTTTACCCAGGTTTGGTGGGTTGCCTTATTTATAACCTTATCGAGTGTTCCTATCATGGTTATTGCCACTAAAGCCGGTGAGAGAAGTTACGAGGCTGACAAGGTGATGACCAAAATCGACCGGAAGGCATGGTATTTGTCAGAAGTGCTCAAAAGCCGCGAAGCAGTCGAAGAGCGAAATGTTTACGGATACAGTGACAAACTGAATGAGCAGTTTGCCGAGCGTTACGAATTCTTAAGAAAATATAAGCTGAAGGTTTCCGCTGCAAACTTTGTAAAACTGAAAATGGGCGGAGTCATAACGTCAATATTATCCACAATTGTCATGCTGGCGATGCTTCAGCCTGTGGCCCAGGGTAAAATTGACATAGGGATGTTTATAGGAATGATGGGAGGAGTTTTCGGACTTTCAGGCCGGCTATCCTGGGGGGTAAATTCTCTTGTACAGGACCTGGCCCGCAAAAGGGAATATCTGAAAGACCTCACTGAGTTCATGAACCTGGAGGAACATGAAGATGCAAATGTTTTACCTGATAAAAGTATGAGCTTTAGAAAAATAGAGTTTAAAAATGTATCGTTCAGGTATCCTGGAACGGAGAAACTTGTCCTGGATAATATTTCTTTTGTAATTGAAAATGGAAAACATTATGCTTTTGTCGGGATAAACGGAGCCGGTAAAACCACAATAACCAAGCTCATTACCGGTTTGTACACAAACTACGAGGGAGAAATTCTGGTTGACGGCAGGCCTCTCAGAAGTTTATCCCAGTCGGAGATTAAAGGCCTCTCATCAGTGGTTTATCAGGATTTTGCCAGGTATTATATATCCATGTTTGACAATATAGCAATAGGCAGCCTGAACCAGGAGCAAAACCGTAATAATATTCAAAAAGCTGCGGAATTGGTAGGTTTGACCGGCACAATCGAAAAGCTGCCTGATGGTATTGATACACCTTTGGGAAAGGTTTACGAGAAGGGTGCGGACATATCAGGCGGAGAATGGCAGCGGGTTGCCATGGCCAGAAGCATAGTAAGTTCCGCTCCATTAAGGATATTGGATGAACCTACAGCGTCCCTCGATCCCATAAGCGAGAGTATGGTATATAAGAAGTTTGAGCAGATTTCCAGAGGTATGACCACCATATTTATAAGCCACAGGCTTGGTTCCACCAAGCTTGCAGATATTATCTATGTACTTTCCGGTGGTAGGATAGTTGAATGTGGTTCACATGAAGAACTTATGGTGAAAAACGGTATTTATGCGGAAATGTTCAGGGCGCAGGCTGAATGGTATAAAAGCAGTGAATTTGACGTGATGCCGGATGAAGCGGAGGTGTCTTTAAATGCTTAAGGTGAAAAACGGAAAAGAACACCGGAAGGTATCGCTTCTGAAGGTCCTTTTGTTTGGTTTGAAAATGAATTTGTCTGCGATACCTGTATTGTTTATAGTTATAAATATTATTGCTATATTGCACGGGGTTTCCCATGGTTTTGCAACTTTCATGACCCAACGGTTTTATGATTCCGTGGAAAGCGTACTGAGGGACAGAAACACAATAAGGTATGCTTACATGATGATTATTGCCCTTGGATTGACTTATTTAGTCAGGGAATTTCTGAACGGCCTGCATAATTATTTGCATGATGTTGTTTTTGTTAAACTAAAAGGTGAAATGGCAAAGTTAATCCATAGCAAGATGGCACGTATTGACCCGGTTTGCTTGGAAGATACAAAGCTTCATGATGATATTTACAAGGCACAGGAGGGATCCTTAACAGTTGCTTTTATCCTTAATATCGGTTTAACTATCTTAACTTTCTATCTCCCATATTTTGCTTTTATGGGGATATATCTGTATTATCTTAAGCCGCAGTTTATCCTGTCCATTATCTTTGTTTTCATCCCCGTCCTGGCGGCACAGCTCATGCGGACAACTGTTATATCAAAATTCGAGGACAAGGCTGCTCCTATCAGGCGTGAATGTGACTTTTACGAAAAGGCTATCATTAACAGGGAGTATTTTAAGGAAACACGTATCCTTGGAGCATTTCAGTTTTTTATAGCGCGCTTTGTGAAATCTGTTAACAAATTGAGCAAGGCTGAATGGGAAGCAAACAGGAAAACTAATCTTATTGAGCTGGCCATGCGCTGGCTTACCGTAGCCGGCTATGGCGGCATTCTCTATATGCTTGTGAAGGCATTACTGGCAGGTGAAATATCTGTAGGCGCATTTGCAGCAGTATTCAACTCCATTGGTATGATGTTTATTATAATGGAGGAAGTGATAACACATCATATCGGACGTATTACGGCAGATCTTGGCAAAGCACACAATTTCATTCGTTTTATGGAATTGCCGGAACGCGGCGGGGAAGAGTGTGCTGCGGATTTCAGCAAGGGCATTGTTGTGAAAAATGTCAGCTTTGTTTACCCAAATGCTGAAAGTAAAAGTATCGATAATGTATCTTTTGAAATAAAGGCTGGAGAAACTGTTGCTATCGTAGGTGAAAATGGCGCAGGGAAAACCACTCTTGTCAGGCTGTTATTGGGGTTGTATAAACCTACTGAAGGCACGGTCTGGATAAATGGAATGGACACATCGAAAGCCAGCAGTAAATCCTTATTCAGCAACATTTCCGGAGTATTTCAGAAATACCAGCGTTACTTGATGACCCTTGAGGAAAATATCCGGATCAGTGACATGACAAGCTCTTCAGATGTAAATATAGCCGCAGAACAGGCAGGCGTTGAGGTAAATGAAATAAATTTCCCGGAAGGCTATTCTACAATGCTGTCCAGGGAGTTTGACGGTATAGACCTGTCCGGAGGCCAGTGGCAGCGCATAGCTATTGCCAGGGGACTTTACCGGGTACATGATGTCATTGTTCTGGACGAGCCGACAGCAGCCATTGATCCTATTGAAGAGAGCCGGATATATAAGAAGTTTGTGGAGATTTCAAAGGAGAAAACGGCCATAATTGTCACCCACAGGCTGGGATCGACAAAAATCGCAGACAGGGTTATTGTGATGGATAAAGGAAGAATTGCTGCCATAGGATCCCATGATGAATTGATGAAGAAATGTGAGTTATACAGGACGATGTACAATTCCCAGGCGGAATGGTATGCTGACAATCACGTCTTGAACAACCATCACTAAAACGTTTAAGTTAGGGAAACCATCTCCCCGTCTTGATTTTCTTGCTGTATATTTACCAGTACGTTATAATGGTTTTGACAGTATTTTCATTTTTTTGTGGAATATTTTGATAAAAATTGACAGAGGGTGGTAAATATACTTCGATGTGTGCCGGGATTTGTTACTGAAAAGATATTTTAATGAGGATGGAGTCCTGATATGACCATCATTCAGAAAAAATTACTGGGCAGCTTCCGGAAGATGTTTTGGTTTACCAGGTTGGTTTCGCGTACCGGATCTTTTGCATTGAAAATATCCCATGTTGCCATATCTTTTATTATCTTCGTAGTAATTATGTCAATAAATTTACCCCCTTGTTTCAGCGAGAAAGAAGGCATCGTCTGGACTGAAGAAGAACTGGCTTTTATGGAGGAACATCCTGTAATTCTTATCGGTGTGGATCCCGGATTTGCGCCTTATGAATTTTTTGATGAAAATGGCAGGCACATATTGGTTTGAATTGAAAAAACCCGGCATACGAAAAGGAGAGGTTCTCGATGCTGATTAAGATTTTGGTAGCTGATGATTCCGCGACTGACAGGTTAATCATGAAGAATTTGCTGAGCGATTATTATGTGTTAACGGCTGGTGACGGAGAAGAAGCTATTCGTATTCTTGAAGAGCAAGATGGAATTAACCTTCTTATACTGGATCTGAATATGCCTAAAATTAATGGATTCCAGATTATGGAATATATAAAGGATAAAGAGCGGTATAAGGATCTGCGCACAATTATATTGTCAATTCATGATGAAATGCATAATGAAATCAGGGGCTTGCAGGCCGGTGCCGTGGATTATATCCGCAAACCGATTCATATGGCCACTCTGAGAGCCAGGATTGACGTCCATGCTGCGCTGATTCGTGCAGAGAATGCTTTGAGACAGAAACTGGACGAACAGACACTGACATTTGAAATGCTTTTTGAGCAGGCTCCTATAGGCATAGCAATTTCATATAATTGTGATTCTGATTTTTCCTGTGGAACTAATCCCAAAATTAACTTAAAGTTTGAGCATATTACAGGAAGAACAAAAGAAGAGCTAATTCGTCTTGGATGGGCAAAGATAACTCATCCTGATGACCTGGAAAAAGAACTTGATTGTTTCAGAAAGCTTCAATCAGGCAAAATTAAGATGTATTCAATGGACAAAAGGATAATCAGGCCGGATGCTTCCATTGTCTGGGTACACGAAATTGTTGCGCCTCTTGCTTTATCCGGTGATTTTCAATTTAACTATATTTGCCTGTTACAGGATATCACTGGGCAAAAGGAGATGGAAAAGGCACTTTTGGAAAGTGAACGCAGCAAGTCTGTTCTGCTTGCCCACCTTCCGGGGCTTGCATACAAGTGTAATTATGACCGGGAATGGACAATGCAATACGTTTCCATGGGTTGTTATAACCTCACGGGTTATCCCCCGGAACACCTTATTTATAACAATAAGGTTTCCTATAACGCAATTATTTCACCGGAATACCGCGAGGTTTTATGGAATGAGTGGGAAAGGGTGCTTGCCGAAAGGCTACCGTTTAAATACGAATATGAGATCATAACGGCTACCGGGGAAAAGAAATGGGTCCTGGAAATGGGGCAGGGCATATATAATGAGAATGGCGAGGTTGAAGCTCTGGAAGGAATAGTCCTTGACATTTCGGACAGAAAAGCTGTTGAAAATGCCTTAAGGTATGCCATTGAACATGACAGGTGGACAGGGCTTTATAATCTTGAATACCTTGTTTCATTATTGAAAACAGATGTCAGGAAGAAAAAACACATTAAAAAAGCCCTTATAGGAGTTAATCTTAATATGGTTCAGATAATAAGCGCCAATTACGGATACATGTATTCCCAGAACCTGATAAAAAAAGCTGCCGAGGCACTCAGCCAGTACTGCAATGAAAACTGCATCCTTTTTTACCCGGCTGAAAACCGGTTTGTGTTCTATATTCTTGATTATAAAGATAAAGACTATCTTATTGATTTCTGTGGGATTATTTCAGATAAACTGAGATCTCTGTTTGTCACTGAAAGAATAGGCGGAGGGATAGGTATACTTGAAATTGCGCAAAATGAAAATGGACTTGACACAGAATCAATGCTCAACAAGCTGCTGATTGCTTCAGAACGGGCTATAAGCGAGTTTGGGAAAGACTTTGAAATATGCTTTTATGACGAGGAACTGGAATTTGCCATTAGCCGGGAAAGAGAAATAATGGAGGCTCTCAGTGCCATAGCAGCAGATGTTAAAAATGAAAATAATGACCTTTACCTGCAATTTCAACCGATTATTGACTTAAGAACAGGAAAAGTATTTGGTTTTGAGGCACTGGCCCGGTTAAGAACGGAAAAGCTTGGAACGGTTCCGCCTTTGGAGTTCATTCCTGTTGCTGAGAAAACAAAGCTTATTCTTCCCATTGGGGAAAAGGTGATCATAAAGGCATTCCGGTTTTTAAACAGGCTTAAGGAGTTGGGCTTTAATGATATCCATATAGCCATAAATATTTCCGCTATTCAGTTGCTGAATCCGGATTTCATAAGTAGGCTGTTTGAGTTGATAAATGAAATGCATGTTGACCCGAAGAATATCGGCCTTGAGATTACTGAATCCATTGTAGCGTCTGATTATGATAATATTAACAAAATCATAAAGAAAATGCGGGATGCCGGGCTTTATATTGCCATTGACGATTTCGGAACCGGGCACTCTTCTCTTGCCAGGGAACGGGGACTTATGGTTGATTGTATGAAGATTGACCACTTTTTCATTGACAAGCTTCTGTATACAGACCTAAATAAAGCAATAACCGGCGATATTATCTCCATGGCCCATAAACTCGGACAGTGTACTGTGGCTGAAGGAGTGGAACACGGCAGCCAGTTGCAGTACCTGAGAGATCACTGCTGTGATATGATACAGGGATATCTCATAAGCAAACCCCTAAATGAAGACGATGCCGTTGCATTCCTTAAAAACCGAAGTAAACTGGCTGTGGAAGAACTAGGGCAAGACATGGAGAGTCACTGTGCATGGCAGCCATAAAACCCGTTACCGGGTAAAAAGCAATTGGCGGCGGATTACCGCCGCCAATTCGTGTATACGACCCAATGCCGTTAGCCATGTAATTTCTAATCCAGTAAGCAAATTAAGTTCCTGTTAACTGTCTATTCATTATACGTCTGTCTGAGAGTAGTTCTCAAGGAAGCCATCCTATTATAATGTAAAATCCACGGCAAAATGATATATCTTTTTAAAAGAAGTATTGAAATAGTAGAAAAATAGTGTTACAATATGAGTGAAACAATAATGATAATCATTATCAATTAGACAGAAACAAAAATAGTGGATTTAAGAAAAAAGAAGTGGTACATACAGGAAGCTGTCGTCGACAGGATTAAAATATTGGGGGCTGATATGATGGAGAATATTTTAAAGAGTCGTTTCTTTTTACGAAGTATGGAGAAACCGGAAGTTAAGAAGGAACCACCGGTGAAAAACCTTACCCATGCCGAAATAAACAGGGAATATGTCATAAAGGAAATCAGGACAAATGACAAGGAACTGAAGGATTTCCTGTTTACTCTGGGATGTTATGAAGGAGAAACTATTACTGTCATATCAGTACTTGCCGATAATTATATTGTTGCAGTAAAAGATGCCAGATACAGTATCGACAAAGGACTGGCAGAAACAGTTATCATATAAATTAATTATTCAAATTAAGTTCAGTTGAATTCAGTTTTCTAGTAGGGTATTTTCTATATTACTCCTAAGTAGGCTGAAATGCAGACTGTAAACAGGAGGCAGACATTAATGGAGGGTTTGAGACGGAGTAGCATCAGAGTTGCTCTTGCAGGAAATCCTAACAGCGGGAAAACGACATTGTTTAATGCATTAACAGGACGGTTCGAACATGTTGGCAACTGGGCGGGCGTAACAATTGATAAGAAAGAGGGCGAAGTAAGGAAAAGCCTGAACAATACAAACGTTCAAATTACAATTGTTGATCTTCCCGGGGCATATTCAATGTCCCCGTTTACATCCGAGGAAAGCATTACAAGTGATTATGTAAAAAACGAAAAACCCGATGTCATCATTAATATTGTGGATGCTACAAACTTAAGCAGGAGCTTGTTTTTTACTACACAGCTTCTTGAATTGGGTATCCCTGTAGTTGTTGCCCTGAACAAAAGTGATCTGGCCAGGAAGAAAAACACAGCAATAAACGTGGAATTGTTATCTGCGTTATTGGGATGCCCTGTAGTGGAAACAGTTGCGACAAAAGCGGCTGAAAATGGTTTGGATGTGCTTGTTTCCACTGTTGTGTCGGTAATGCATATTATTCAGACCGCGCCTTTTGACAGTACAGGCATAGATTTATCAGACAGGAATTCAGTTGAGGAGTTTGACAAGAAACGGTTTGAATTTGTTAAGGTAATTGTTGCACAAGTGGAAAAGAGGCAGATAAGCAGCCATGTCCAGACCAAGCAGGACGCCGCTGACAGGATTCTGGCTCATAAATGGCTTGGGATTCCTATATTTGCGGTTGTCATGTGGGTGGTCTTTTCAATTTCACAAACTTACGTAGGTCCATTTTTCGCAGATATATTGGTTGACTGGATAGATACATTTTATGTGTGGGTAGAAGGATTGATTGGTGAAGGAACATCACCCCTCCTCTCTTCAATTTTACTTGATGGTATTATCGGTGGAGTTGGAGCCGTTGTGGGATTCCTGCCTCTTATTATGGTAATGTTTTTCCTTCTGGCATTGCTTGAAGATTGCGGTTACATGGCCCGTGTAGCTGTTGTTATGGACCGTTTCTTTAAAAAGGTAGGCTTATCCGGTAAGTCAATAATCCCCGTTATTATAGGCACCGGCTGCAGTGTGCCGGGGATTATGGCAACCAGGACTATTAAAGACGAAAGGCAAAGAAAGACTACGGCACTGCTGACGCCCTTCATGCCGTGTGGGGCAAAACTTCCGGTTATTGCATTATTTGCCGGTGCATTCTTTAATAATGCTCCATGGGTAGGTCCGGCCATGTACTTTGCCGGCATAATCATTATTGTTATCGGCGCATTGCTGATAGTTAGAATAACCGGCGAAAAACACAAGAGATCATTCTTTATTATAGAATTGCCGGAATACAGATTCCCGAGCATTAAAAGAGCTGTAATATCCATGTTCTCAAGGGCAAAAGCGTTTATTGTGAAAGCCGGAACCATTATACTCCTCAGTAATGCAGCAGTACAAATCATGCAAACCTTTAACTGGAAAATCCAGATAGTTGCTGAAGGAGCTGAAGATACAAGCATATTGGCAACAATTGCGTCACCCTTTGCCTTATTGTTAATTCCTTTAGGTTTTGGTGCGTGGCAGCTGGCGGCAGCGTCAATTTCCGGTTTTATTGCAAAGGAGAATGTAGTTGGCACATTGGCAGTTGTTTATGGTATAACGAACTTCATTGATCCGGAAGAATATGTGCTCCTTTCTGACGGAGCAGGTGTGGCGGGAGTCCTTGGACTGACCCCTGTAGCCGCATTGGCGTACCTTATGTTCAATTTGTTCACGCCGCCGTGTTTTGCTGCAATTGGCGCCATGTATTCCGAGATGGAAAACAGGAAATGGTTTTGGGGTGCCATTGGGTTTCAGTTTAGCATTGGATATATAGTGGCATTTCTGGTGTACCAGTTTGGTACTTTGATTACTACAGGGTATTTCGGAACTGCATTTATACCTGGTTTTCTGATTGTTTCAGCCATGGTGGCAGTTATTGCGTACCTTGTAAGAAAAGGCAATGTAGAATCTGACAGGAGATTAGTGTTGAACATTTAGGAGGATAATTATGAACGATATAATTCTGGTTTTGGTTATTTTAGCGGTTGCAGGCGCTGCAATTGCAAAGATTGTTATAGATAAGAAAAAAGGTGTTAAGTGTATCGGATGCCCGGACGGCGGGTCCGGTAAAAGTGGCTGTTCATGCTGCAGGCAGGATTAGCGGAGGGTAATGGTAACAGGTGCCTTGGATGTATAAGATAAAATAACCAGGCACCTGTGTTTTTTCCGGGAATGTGCCAGACAGGCAATATTTTTTGACGAAAAGTTTAAAAGGTAATTTTGGTGGTATATATTTTTCAGTGGTATTGAGAATGATAATCAATAAAATATCAAATTCAGGCAGTATATTTTTTCTGCAAATCATGATGGATTTTATAGTTTTAACGCTTAAAATCCGTAGAGTATAAAAGTTGTGGTAAATCCAACAAATATCAAATTAACAGTGAGGAGGAAAATTCCATGAGTGAAGACAAAACATTAAAGAATCTGATGGAAGCATTTGCCGGAGAATCCCAGGCCAACAGGAAGTATTTGGCCTATGCCAAAAAGGCTGAGGAAGAAGGAAACCTTAACGCTGCAAAATTGTTCAGGGCAGCTGCTGAAGCAGAAACGCTTCATGCTTTGAAGGAATTTGAAATTGCAGGGAAAATCGGTTCCACTGCCGATAACCTTAAGGATGCCATTTCCGGTGAAACTTATGAATACACACAGATGTATCCTGAATTTGTAAAAGAAGCTGAGGCATCAGGAAATAAAGCCGCCCTGAGAGCTTTCACCTTAGCAATGAAAGCGGAAGAAGTTCACGCCAGGCTTTACAAGGAAGCTTTGGATAACCTGGACAGTAAGGAAGAAATTTTCTATTACTTATGTCCCGTTTGCGGAAACATTGAAAAATCAATCCCGGAAAAATGCAGCATCTGCGGCGTTCCTGGCGAAAAATTCATTAAGTTTTAGCGGCTGACTACAATTAATAATACGTTTACTAAACCGAATTGAGTTTATCAATTGATGCACATCCTGCAAGAACGTCTAACCTTCATCCAGGATGTGCATTATTATTTATTTAGTGAAACAGGAAGGATTTTATATATCTTATATCGAACATTTCAGGTAGATTTTTCGTCTGATAAGCTATAATTACAAATTTACCTTAAAAAGGGGATGTATTTTGCATGAGGAAAATGATTTGCTCTGCCATTATTTTAGCAGTTCTTGCATCTGTGGTATTCCCGGCAGGAGTCTTTGCTGATTCTCCTCTCACATCAACGGAGTTTTATACTGCATACCTGGATGTGGAACTGGTGGCCAAAGCCCGTGAAATGGGCCATATAGATGAAGAAATGGCTCAGTACCTGTCGGACCCTGCAAATCCGCTGGACATTAAGGCAGCGGTAATTAATGCCATTGGCTGGGGCAAACCAGGAAATACAGAAAGGTATGCCAGCCTTATTCTCGGGAAGACATTGGATGACCTGGACCTGGATGTTATTCCTCCTCACGACCTGTTTTGCATCGGTTACCTGATGGCTATGGAATACTACGGCGATGTAGGTTTTACCCCTTATATACTGGAAAAGGCTTCCCTGAAATTACCGGACAGTTTTACCGTGACCATGATAACTGCCCTGGTGAAAGGACAGGTAGCCCTTAAGGATGTCAATGAATGGTATAAGGTGTGGGAATATGCTGATGAGGTTGTTTCTGATCAAAACCTTGTAAGAGACATGAGAGATGAAGCGGTTGAAATAATCATGGACTATATTGCCCTTTACAAGGATTATTTCGACTACGGAAAACCGAAACCGATAACTCTTACATATTTCAGAAGCCCGAAAGATGAAGCGGAAGACCTGGTTAAGGGTTACATCGCAGAAAGATTTTACAATAAACTTGAAGAAAAGACAAATATAAAAATAGACTTTATTATAACTCCGGAAGATATACAAATGGAAAAATTGATGCTAATGGTTGCTGCCGGAGAAATACCTGATTTCATTGAATTTCCTTGGCAAAAATATCCCGGTCTCCTGGAGAAAATGGCAGAAATGGGTGTAATAATTGAATTAAGCGATTTGATAAACAACTATGCGCCCCATGTTCGTCATGTTATTGAAACCAATACAGAAATGATGAATCAAATTAGGGCTTTTCGGGATCACATTTATCAAGTGCCGGTGATCAATATACAGGAAACCCTGGTTGGTACAGGACCAGTTATTAGGGAAGACCTGTTGAAGAAATATTGGCTTAATGTGCCTGAGACTATTAAAGACTGGGAAAATGTGCTCAAGGTTTTTAAAGACGCAGAGCCTTCCGTGAAACCTTTATCTTTCAGTTTGTCAATGCTTAAGGAATCCAACGTGTTTATCAGCGCTTTTGGGATTCCTTACGGATTTGGGGTAAGAGACGGTAAAGTGTTCTATGGACCTGTTGAGGATTCCTACAGAGAGTTTTTGTCAACCTTAAGCAGATGGTATAAGAATGAACTTATAGATCCTGAATTCCTGGTGCTTCAGGATTCTCAAATAAAGGCTAAGGTAAATGACGGCAAGGTAGCAGCTTTTATCGGCAGCGTAGACGACATGAAGAACTCTTCTTATGCCCTTAAATCAGTTGATTCCTCGTTTGAACTTGTTCCGGCGCGAAATCCGGTTCTGTATGACAGGGATAAATTGAATATGCTATCGGAAATACCGATTTCCACTGAATCTGGCATTGCCATCGGAAGTAAAAATGTATATCCAAGGGAATCTGTTCAATGGATAGAGCAGGCATATATAGAAGCCGTAAATCCGTGGTCTTTAAATACCAGGGAACAAGTGCAGTTTAAACTGCCGCCGGTTACTTTTACCGAAGAGGAGAGTTCTGAACTTTCAGCCATTATGAGTAATTTATCTGTTTACACCGACGAGAGGTTTGCCCGGTATGTTATCGGTGATGAATCCCTGGACAGTTTTGAGGATTACGTGATGAAAGCCAAAAAGCTTGGCGTTGACCGGGCTGTTGAAATTATGCAAGCGGCTTTGGACAAGTACAACAACCGTATGCCTATCCTGGAAATTAACGGCCTGGTTGTAGAAACGGATACGGACCCCATGATTATAATCGGAGGAGAAATGTTGCTGCCTGTAAGGTTTGTTGTGGAAGGACTGGGCGGCAGCGTGGCCTGGCATGCAGGGAATAGAATGATTACTGCCATGCTTGGGGACACAGTTTTGTCATTGAGGGCTGGCAGTACTGAAGTCTTGATAAATTACGTACTCACAACCCTTAACAGAAAAGTTGAAATAATCAACAGAAGGGCTTATGTTCCTGTATGGTTCATAGAGGAAACCTTTGATGTTGATGTCAGCTATGATGAGAGTACCAGGACCGTGAAAGTGGTTAAAAAGTGACAAGGGACGTATCTCATGAACCTGAACCGACGGATTCTTTTTGCATAATGCTTTTTTTAATATTATTATAAAGTAAAGAAACAGCCATTTAACGGGAGGGATTGTTATAAAGCATAAGTTTGATATACCTGATACTAAAAAAATAAGGTTGATAATAGACACCGACGCAAAGAATGAGGCAGATGACCAGTTTGCCATTGTGCATGCCCTGTTAACCCCCAGATTTATAATAAAGGGTATTATTGCAGCCCATTTTGGCACCCACCGTACCACTGAATCTATGCAGGAAAGCTACGATGAATGTTTGAAACTCCTAGAACTTATGGGACTTACAAATGAAATTCCCCTGTACCGGGGTGCCAAAGCCAGGATACCTGATGAGCAAACCCCGGCACCTTCGGAAGGCGCAGACCTAATTATCCGTGAAGCCATGGCTGAGAGTGACAAGCCGTTATTTGTAATTTTCCTGGGTCCTTTAACTGATTTGGCTTCAGCTTACCTTAAGGAGCCTGCCATTGAGAACAGGTTGACAGCAATATGGATAGGCGGTGGAGCGTGGCCTGACGGTGAGAATGAATTCAACCTGGGTAACGACATTGATGCAGCTAATGTCGTGATGAGTTCAAATATACCTTTGTGGCAGGTGCCGCGTAATGTCTATTCTTCAATAAGGGTAAGTATTGCTGAACTGGCTGTGAAGGTAAAACCGTATGGTAAAATTGGAGAATACCTGTTCCGGCAGCTTTATGATTTTAACTTTATGATGAAGGACAATATGAACTTCCCGAAAGGTGAGATGTGGAGCCTTGGCGATTCCCCTGCCGTCAGCCTGCTTTTGGATTCCCACGAGTATTGCTATGAAATGAAACCAGCCCCCAGGATAACACCTGAAATGAGGTATGTACATTATCAGAAGGAAAGACTTATCCGCGTGTATAACTATGTGGACCCGCGCTTTACGCTGGAAGACATGTTTGCCAAGCTGAAGCTGCACTATGGAAGTTAACATGCAAGGAAGGTTTATTAAGAAAGCTCACGGAATCAAAAAACGTCTTTTGCTACCGTGAGCTTTTTTAAGTTAAAGTACCGTACTAAAATTCCTGTTCAGAGTTCAGGGAAGCAGACAACTGTTCAAATATCTGCTTGGTTAAGTCAGTATGGCGTGTACCAAACAGGTAATGTTTATCATTCCTGGTTGTTATAAGTATAAATGGAGGATAGCGAGGATCGAGGCATACTTCCATGTTACCAATTCCTTCGGCAGAAAAGCTGCCTCTTAGCAGGTTCTCCATACCTATACCGAACTTGCGGGTCATTTTCATCGGCAATTTTTCAAGAAGTTCAACTTCGGCGATTTCTTCATAAAGTATCGAGTATCTGGCGCTGCCATTTGTCGAAACGATACCGGTTTTTGTAAGTTCCAGTTCAATTTCCTTTCCTGCGATGCTGTCGAGTAAGATGCCTGTAAACGGCATTGCGATAAGCAAAAGGACCACAAAACCCATTATTGCTTTGCCTGCAGGTTTGGCGAGATTGAAGGAAGAGTTTGTACCGATCCTGTTGTTTATTATAAAACGGCTGTCATTTGGATTGTAATATATTATACCTCCAATCCATTTGTCGTCATCGTCAACATACCAATCCCTACCGCTCTGGGCAGTCAGCTTTTCCTGGATTTTTCTTGTGTTCATTTCGACTCTTATTATAGCAAGGGTAATGAAAAAAACTATGGCTATTGTCAGGATTATGCCGAGCATCGGATTGCTCTGGGTAAGAAAAATCACCAGGCTGAGGGCTGAGAAGCAATAGGCGCATACGAGCCACATTCTTCTCCAGTTACGGCGGCGGACCTGGGTTAATACGCGGGCAAGACCTGTGTTTTCATCTATTGTTTCTGATTTATTGCGGTAGAGATAGCGGTAAATAAGCCAGAAAGTCACGGGGATTGCAGCAAGTATGGCGTATAGTGTCCAAAAGTTCTTATCCCATATTACGGGGAGCAGGCTGAGGAAAAATGCAGGGAAAAAAACCCATGGAGACAGCCATTTGTCTGGAGGTATTGTGACAGTGTCAATCCTGATGCTGTCCGTATTTTCTCTTTTCCAGCCATTTTCTGCCTTGACCTTTTTTAAGGCCTTGTTATTCATTACATACACGACATTAGGAAGTATAACCAATAGGTCTATCCATGAGCACCACAATGCCATGGAAAGGCCTAAACCTTTTGCAAACAGGCATGGAATGGCAAGAACAAGCAGGATTATGCATACCAGAATTTGCTGTTTTTTGAAACGTTTAAGGATTTCCTGCACCTTTTCATCTTCCCTGGCCTGATACGGTAAGGTAACACCGATTACTATGTTTTTCTTGAACTTAGCTTCATTTATAAGCAAATAACAGGCGAGCGGAGCAACCCAAATGATACTGGCCCATAGAAATATATTGATGAACATTATTGTCCCTCCTCATATAATTTCATGCACAGACTAATAACATCGTCACGGCTCATACCGGCCAGACGAAGTTCAGATATGTTCAGGCGCAGAGCTTCAATGGTCTCAGGCGGGACTGACGATCCTTTCTGTCTGGAAGCAATTACAGCACCGCTTCGCCTGTCAGTATGAATGTATCCTTCCTGTTTCAGCAATTGGTAAGCCTTGCTCACGGTCATCATGTTTATGCCGCTTTCTTCCGCCAATGCCCTGATTGTGGGCAAGCGGTCACCGGGAAGCAGTTTCCCCTCAGCTATGGCAATTACAATCTGGTTTCGTAGCTGTATATACAGGGGAATGTCGCTACTAAAATCAAAATAAAAAATCATAAAATGCACCCGTTTCATTGCATTATTTGCATTACATATTATAATGCAAATAATGCAATCTGTCAATTGCTTTTCTGCTGCGGGCATTTTCTTGAGTTCTGCCATGCTTAATGATAAAATGAGATTGACAGTCAGTTACTATTAACCTGCCTTGAGAGAATAAATTTATACCGGAGGATAAAATTGAAACTTATATCATGGAATATTGATTCACTGAATGCTGCACTGGTCGGCACTTCGGAACGTGCTATATTAACCCGGAAAGTGTTGGGGAAGATTGCTGAACATGAACCGGATATTATAGCCATACAGGAGACAAAACTGTCCTGTGATGGTCCATCCAAAAAGCACTGTGAGATTTTAACTGAAAAATTCCCGGACTACAGGATTGTCTGGAACAGTTCAGTGGAACCGGCACGTAAAGGTTATGCGGGCACCATGTTCATATACAGGAACTATTTAACGCCATCTGTCACATTTCCCAGGATCGGGGCTCCCGGCACTATGGATGCTGAAGGCCGCATAATCACGCTGGAATTTGACTGTTATTATATAACCCAGGTTTATACGCCAAATGCGGGAGAAAACTTGAGCCGCCTGGAAGACCGTCAAATCTGGGATATGAAATACGCTGACTACCTGTCCTGCCTTGATAAGGATAAGCCGGTGATAGCGGCGGGTGATTTTAACGTGGCCCACAGGGAAATTGACCTGGCCCATCCGAATGAAAACCGCCGTTCGGCAGGTTTTACCGACGAGGAGCGCCAGGGATTTACAAACCTTTTGGCAAGAGGTTTTACAGATACGTTCCGTTATATTCACGGTGATGTGACAGGAGCCTATACCTGGTGGAGCCAGCTCATCAGGACAAGCAAGATAAATAATTCCGGCTGGCGCATTGATTACTGGCTGGTAAGCAACCGGATTGCAGATAAAGTGATAAAGTCGGAAATGATTGATTCAGGTCCCAGGCAGGATCATACACCAATATTGCTGGAAATCTGCATATAGCTTGCTTGTTTTAAATATCTAATCATAGAGGGATATTATGAAGGTAATGGCATTCAACGGTAGCCCCAGGAAAGACTGGAATACGGCAATTTTATTGAAAAAATCGCTGGAGGGAGCTGCTTCAAAAGGGGCGGAAACGGAACTTATCCATCTTTATGACCTGAATTTCAAAGGTTGCATAAGCTGTTTTGAATGCAAACGGATAGGTGGAAAAAGTTACGGCAAGTGTGCTGTAAATGATGATTTAAAGCCTATTTTCAAAAAGATTGAAGAGGAAGTGGATGTAATTATTTTAGGTTCACCCATTTATTTCGGGCAGGTAACAGGTGAGATGAGGTCTTTTCTGGAAAGGCTGTTCTTCCAGTACCTGGTATATGATGGAAAAGGGACTTCCCTGTTTGGCAGGAAGATAAAGACTGGTTTTATTTACACCATGAACTGTGGAGAAGAGATCCTGGAGAGAATTGGATACCTGCAGAATTTCAAAGGCATGGAAAGGACTCTTGAACGGTTTTTTGGCTCCGCTGAATCGCTGATAGTGACGGAAACATATCAGTTTGATGATTATTCCAAATATGTGACCACGGGGATAAATGCTGAAGCCAGGGCAAAGAGGCGGCAGGAGGTATTTCCCCAGGATTGCCGGAAAGCATTTGAAATGGGCGCCCGCCTTTGCTCAATTTAAGGTTGGCTAGAGAATTTTCCTTGACATATAAAGCGAAACAAGGGGACGGTTCTTGATTTGATGAGCCGTTCCCTTGTTTCGTCTTGCCTGTGTTTTCCCCGTTTAGGTGAGTCCTTATTTTATATAGGAGGTTTTGTATAAACTTTATTGTCATTCATTAACTTTTAGTCTGTGGAGTAATTGTCAAAGTAACCCTGAATCAGGATTATGGGGGTTCCTTTGTCGCCACTGCCGGAAGTAAGATCGCACAGGGAACCGATTAAGTCAGTCAGGCGACGTGGAGTAGTTCCCTGGGAAATCATACTGTCCGCCAGTTTTTTCCCCTTGTTTTTGATATATTCAGAGATTGCCTTCTTTAGTTCTTCCCCCTGCAGGTTAGAAAACTCATTATCCGCCAGGTATTTAAGCTTTACCTCGTGGGGCTGTCCTTCCAGTCCTTTTGTATAGGCAGGAGACACCACAGGATCTGCCAGCTCCCATATCTTGCCCACAGGATCTTTGAAAGCACCGTCGCCGTAAATCAACACTTCCACTTTTCTGCCAGTTTTTTCGAATACAGATACTTGTATGCTTTCCACAATCTTCTGGCAGTCTCTCGGGAATAATTTCACAGAATACTCTGTTGCCTTGTTGCTGCCTAGAAGTCCGTATTTTTCATTAAAACCGCTGCCGTCAACAGGAGAAGACAGGATTTCATCAAGGCCGTAAAGTTTCCTGGCACCGGCTTTTCTTAAAATGCGTTTGGTCCGTTCACGGTTGTGGATATCGCAGGTCAGGACATAATCGGTATATTTCAGAATTTCCCGGCAATCATTGGCAAGTATTATTTCAACATCGCAGCCTTCATTCTTTATTATCTCTTTATAATAATCAATGTAGTCAATACCCGTGAAGGTGTGTTTCTGAGAACCAAACAGTTCCCGAAACTTCTCTTCCGTCAATATGTCATTCCAGGGATTAATATCCTTTTCATCCAGCAAATCCTGGCTTAGGAGATGGTTGCCCACTTCATCAGCCGGATAGCTTAACATTAAAACTATTTTCCTGACACCTCTTGCAATGCCCTTAAGGCAGATGGCAAAGCGGTTTCTGCTCAGAATGGGAAAAACCACTCCCAAGGTCACATCACCAAATTTACTGTTGACATCTTTGGCAATTTGGTCTATGCTGGCATAATTACCCTGGGCCCGGGCCACAACGGCTTCAGTTACGCCTATGATGTCCATATCATTAAGCTCAAATTTTTCTGATCTTGCTGCCTCAAGAACGCTGTTTACAACGATTTCCACAATATTATCCCCATTACGGATGATAGGGGCCCGGATGCCTCTTACTACCGTACCTACTAATCTTTCCATAATAACGGCTCCCTTTTGTTTATTCAATATGGCTGATACCGCAAAATAATACCGGTTAAGCCGGATATATTATACCATTTATTTACCAAGTATAAAATCTCGTATTATTTATGACTCATATAAGCAGGGCTTATACTTAGGGTTCTTATTATAAATAGCAATTCTTTCGGGAACCATTGTTTGCTGGTACCCGCAGTCTTTACAACCCATACCTGCTTTATCCGGATCAACTGCTGGCACTTTTATAATGCCTCAGTCCAAACTTCCAAAACCATAATGTGAACATGGTAAAAATGGTTACAATGGCCAATGACATGGCAATTATCCTGCCAGACGCTGTTCCCGTGAGGATTTGTGCAGGAACTGTTGCTATTATACCGTAAGGAAGGATGAAATAGAATATTATCTTAAGTATCCTGTCAAACAATACGCCGGGTATACGCATGCACATCTCAAAGATCGCTCCTTCAAGCATCTGGATGTTACTGGCCGAGATAACGAAAAACGGTATGGTTCGGATAATAACTTCCATATCATAGTAAAGTACAGCCATTAGAATGATAAATATAATATACAGGATTATATTACCTGTCCTGATGGGTGTGTCCAGCATTGATACACCGTACAGTATAATCCATATGCTCAATATGATAAGAGGGGAGGAACCTATATTTATATTTTCAAAAGTCAGCCTGAGAAGGGGACTGACTGGCTTGGTAATGTAATGGTCCAGATCTCCGGTCTTTATTTTGTCAGGGATTTCAATGACACCGAAAAAGTAAATGGTCATATTAATAGCATTAAGCAATGAAAAAGTACCGAGAAAGACAGTTGTTTGCCCCTGGCTCCAGCCTCCGATGGAATCCACCTGCGAATAGATGGCTTTAAACATCAGAAGCCAAAGTATAAATAAGCTGCCATCCACAAAGGTGGCCCCGAAAAATGAAAGCCTGTACATCATGGTCCTGGACAGCTTCAATTTAAGCAGTGCAACAATAAAGCGCAAATTTCTTATCATATTCCCACCCCGTCGTAAATTACTCTTAATTTGTTGTATGCAATTTTATTGAGTACGGTAAACAGCAAGAACCATGCTGACAGAACAATGATACCAGTCAGAGCTTCTTCCGTATTTTTCCCTATAAGCAGCATTGATGGTAAGTAGGTTACATAATAAAAAGGGAAAATCCGCATTACAGTAATTACGGCATCCGGCAAAAGGGATAATGGAACAAGGCTTCCTGTAATAAAGGCAACCACATTGCTTTTTATCATCAGGAACGCGCTGATGTCCAGGTATTTGAACGCAAGGATACCTAAAAAGTAATTCAGTTGGATCATGAAAACAAGACCCAAAATTATCATTATTATTGCCTCAAGGATTAGTACCGGGTTGCTTGTCATCATAAACCTAGCCCTGAACAATACAGTCCAGGCAACAGATGCGGCAAGGATAAATACCAGGTAAAACAACATAACACCGAATGTCTGGGCAATAAAATAAGTTTGCGTACCGGCCGGAATTACCATGAACTTGGAGAAAGTGCCTCTCCTTATGGAAGAGCTTATTTCTTCGCTTACATTGCCCGACAATTCTATCTGTGATAAAAATGAGCTGAAAATATAGTACGTGAACATTGCAGGGTAGGTAAATCCCGCCACAGTTTCATTCTCACGGAAAACAGCACCCCAGAGGACATATGCGAACAGAATCTTTGTTACCATGTAAACAGCTGCGATGCACACATCAAAGATGTATACAATCTGAGCCTTGAAGGATATTTTCGCAACTTCCAGATATTTATTCATACTATTCACCTGCCCGGTTATTATAGATACGCTCCACGACACTTCCTATTTCGTCTTCCTCGATGGTTATGTCGCTTAGTTCATATTGCCTCATCATTGCATAGGCTATCTGCTGGGTTGATTCAAAAGGCGCAAAAAAAGCGCATTTCAGGGGGTTTTTCTCGATTATTTCACAACCCTGGGGTAGTGCGAAATCAGTAGGTTCAGCAAAGTGCAGGGTAATCTTTTTGTGTACCTGGTATTTCTCAAACAGGAAGTCTGTGGAACCGTCATATATTTTTTCACCCTGGTTTATAACCACACACCGTTTGCAAAGGCTTTTGATATTTTCCATATAGTGTGAGGTAAGAATAATGGTGGTGCCTTTTTCTTTATTCACATCCCTCAGAAACATGCGTATTTGGCGCTGTGCTACCGCATCCAGACCTATGGTTGGCTCATCCAGAAACAGTACCCTGGGGCTGTGTAAAAGAGCAGCAATGAGTTCCATTTTCATGCGCTCGCCCAGGGACAAGGTCCTTACCTGGACGTTGAGCAGATCTCCTACGTCAAACAAGCTGACAAAGTAATCCAGGTTTTTTTGATAAACATCTGCCGGTATGTTGTACAATTCCTTGAACAGCAGGAACGTATCGGCAGCAGTCAGTTCAAAGAACAGCTGGCTTTTTTGTCCCATCACAACGGCATACTGCATTTTGAAACTGTTTTCAAGCTTGTTGGGATAGTATCCCAGTACGGATATTTCTCCTGAAGTGGGTGCGATGATTCCTGTAAGAAGCTTTATAAGGGTTGTCTTTCCTGCGCCGTTGGGACCAATAAGCCCCACAAATTCGCCTTCACTAATATCAAGGTCAAAATCTGACAGTGCGGTCTTGTAGGTATACTTTCTGTTAAACAATGACTTGATGCTGCCGCTGAGGCCTGCTTCCTTTTCAAAAAGCCTGTATGTTTTTGTAAGTTTTTTTGTGTGAATCATGGACAACCTCCCAAATTACTTTGAATATTGATATTACAGTTTTCATGTGCATATAATATAAAAAACCCGCAACAGGATAACCTTTGCGGGTACAGCAACAAGGTATTAAGTTCAGAAACTTAAGCAACAAAAAAACACGATAACCTTATCGTGTATCCGGTGAAATTTGTCTGTAAGGTTAATCCTAGATTTGGAAGGCAGCATCACATACACACATGCAAATTTCCTTGCAATGTGCGTATAAAACAGCCTTCTACAAATATTAATTTAAAGGAAACACCTCTACAGACGAAACTTTCAAACAAATCCTCACCTTTTTATGTTGCTTATTTCAATATTACATAATTGAATAAATATGTCAATACTTTGTATGTATCAACTGTTTATAGTTTACAATGAAAACCATTATAGTTATACTAAGCGGAAAGAGATGTAAAATGTAATACTTATGCTATTAAAAAGGGAGAATGGTGAAAATGAGCAAGGTGATTGTTGCAGACTGCGGCAGTTATGATATACAGCTTTTGAAAAGCAAAATAAACAGTGGCATTGAACTTCTGGGCGGATGGGAAAGGTTTGTCTCACCGGGGATGAAAGTGCTTTTGAAAATAAACCTTATTGGTCCCAAAACACCTGATTCAGCTGCCATAACACACACCGCTTTCGTACAGGCATTGACGCAGATTCTTAAAGAACTGGGTTGTACTGTATGGATAGGTGACAGTTCAGGCGGCGCCATAGGCGGTATTTCACCGACTACAAGGAGTTTTGCCGTTTCGGGACTTGAGGATATGGCAAAGAAAGAAGGCGCAATAATAAAGAATTTTGACAAGGAAGGAGTAGCAGCTGTTCAGCCGGAAAGTGGATGCACAGACAAAATGTATATAGCAAGGCCTATGTTTGAGGCGGATTTCGTAATTAACCTTCCCAAGTTTAAAACCCATTCAGCCGCAGTTTATACAGGGGCCGTCAAGAACTTGTTTGGTTGTATTCCAGGCCTGAGAAAAGCCGAGTATCATAAAATAGCTGCTACGCCGGACAAATTTGGTGAAGTAATTGCGGATATACATAAAGCTGTTGATGTCGGACTGCACATTATGGACGGGATAACAGCAATGCAGGGGGAAGGCCCTACAGCAGGAGAACCTTATCATGCAGGTAAAATCCTCATGAGCACAGACCCATTGGCCCTGGATACTGTAGCCCTGGCTATGCTGGGTGTGAAGGTTGACAATGTACCCATGCTGGTGACTGCAGGAGAAAGAGGGCTCGGAGAATCCAGGTTGGATAAAATAGAAATCGCAGGAGACTATGTTGCTCCACCAAGACTTCAGGGATTCCGGCTGCCAAAGAGGTATGTCAGAAAAAGGAAGAACGTAAACAGCGCAATTATGGTTAAAATAATCAACTTTCTGAAATCCAGGCCCAGAATTAACCTCAGGTCATGCAAACACTGCAATATGTGCGTGGAAAGCTGTCCGGCCGGAGCAATTAACCGGGATACGAAAAAAATAGACTATGGCAAATGTATTGAATGCATGTGCTGCCATGAACTGTGCCAGTATAAAGCAGTCGAACTAAAAAGAGATTACCGTCTTGCGGATATTATACTGCGCATTTTTAATATGTCATAGGCCACAAGTCTGTTTTGTACATTTTTATGCGGAAGGCCAGGGCTTGTTTCACGGAGAGCATTTTATTTACACAAAATACCGCCTTATTACATATTGTGTATTGCCGGCGCAATAAAACCTGATAAACAGGTTATATTAAACATTATGGGAGTGATAAACATGGCTGAAGCATATGTAAGGCATATGTTTGCAGGGAACAACACATCCAGGGGATTTTACAGTTATTTCGATTACATACTTCCCCAGGACGAAGCCGGAAGAATATTTATAATAAAAGGCGGTCCGGGTGTTGGCAAATCCACATTTATGAAACATATGGCAAAAGAGTTTGCAAATAAAGGTTATGCCCTGGAATTCATACATTGTTCCAGTGATCCGGAAAGTCTGGATGCACTTGTTGTGCCTGCCCTGAAGGTTGCCATAATCGATGGAACGAGCCCGCATATTATAGACCCAAAAACACCGGGAGCCATTGATGAAATAGTTAACTTTGGCGATTATTGGGATGAAGCTGGTATAAGTAAATCTAAAAACGAAATCCTGAAGGAAAACGCATATATAGGGAGACTTTTTAAAAGGGCTTACAGATACCTGGCCGCGGCGGCAATTATACAGAGCGATAATGCGGAAATAGCGAAACTTGCCGTGGACCGGCAAAGAGTACTTGAGGAAGCTGAGAATATTATTGAAAGGTTTTTCTCCGGTGAAAAGGCAGCAAAAACCAGGGGATCAGTGAGAAAACTTTTTGCCACTGCAATAACCCCTCAGGGTCTTAAAGGTTATACATCATCACTTTTTGATACTAAACACCTGATTGTTCTGAAAGGCGACAGCGGTACCGGAACTGAGGACCTGCTTGAAAGGGTAAAGGAGGCCGTCCTCCTTTTGGGCTACCATGTGGAAGCCTTTTATTGTGCCCTTCTCCCTGAAAAACTTGAGCATATAATAATCCCGGGCAAGGAGTTAAGCATCACTACAAGCAATAAGTATCATCCGGTTGTGTCAGCCGGCAGGCAGGTGATCGACCTTAATGAATATCTGGACCAGCATGTTATGAAAGAAAATAAGGACGAGTATGAATATAACCGGTTGGAGTTCGAAGGACTGCTCAACCGGGCGATTATGACCATAGAACATGCCAAAAGGGTACATGACCATATGGAAGATTATTATAAACCCCATATGAATTTTGATCTGGTTGAAGATTTAAAAAACAAGGTTCTGGCAAAAATCCTTGATACGTAACAAGTTACTTGTACGGAAAAGTGACGTAGTTAGTTCCGGGTTAAATTTTCATGAAATGTAATAATGTAAACATAAAGCTCTGTTTGTAACAGGGCTTTTATTATCCTTTCAGATGCCTTATTTTCATTTCTCGTGATTTTCACTTTTCTGTTACCAGGTGAAAATATTTGTTCAAGCCTGTATAATGTTACCATACAGTCTGAAATGAAAAAGAATTAATTAAATTTGAAAAAGGCTAAAACACTTACCTGTTTATGTCCGTTTATATATACAAAACGTACTGAAGGGTAGAAACGATGGATATTACCGAATTGTGGACGCAGTACAGCAGTGAGCTGCTGGGATACCTTAAAAAGCATACAGGCAATATTGACGCTGCAGAGGATATATTGTCTGAAGTTTATTTAAGTGCAGTGAGGCATCATACCACTTTGGCAAATATGGCTCCCAAGCAGTGCCGTAACTGGTTGTTTACCTGTGCAAAACACAGGTTCATAGATACAGTCCGCAAAAAAAAGATTGAAACCATGTACCAGGTTATACCTGAACCATTCGAAGATGATTTGACCAGGGTAATGGTTTCTGAGGCGATGTCGCAGCTTCCCGGCGACTTGCAGGATCTTGTCGGGATGCGCTATTTTGCGGGGCTGGACAGCGTGACAATCGGCAATATCCTGGGTATTCCACCCGCCACAGTACGCACTAAGCTGCGTAAAGCGAGAGCTTTACTGCGGAAATATTTAGAAAAATAGGAGGTAGTGTAAATGAAAAAACGTCTGAATGTCAATGCATCCATTGCCGACATCTCATCTGCTGCTCAGGAAACCCTGGAAGGCTTTGATGAAATAAAAATCAACTGTTCGGCCTGTTTTGTATCCTCAAAAAGCAGATATCTTTTAAGTCACGGAAAGGTAAAAATCAACTGTTCCCATATTATTGATATTGGTGAAATTAATGAAGTGGAAGTACTGGCTATCAACGGGGCCAAGAAAATGTCAGCATCCTTTGAAGCTCCGGCAAAACCGACGATATGCGCAATAAACGGAGGGCTTATTATTGAAGACAGCCCGAAGAAAAGCCTGGATCAATACCTGCAGGTTATAGTAAACGGTGGGGTTTTGCATCCTATGAGCTTTGATACATCCAATTTCAAAGTAAACGGCGTTTTACTTCCTTATCCTGATGGTGCAAAAATAATTATGGATGAAAATTTCAGATTGAATAACACGTTTATAAATGCAGCCGTTCCGGGAGAAACCTATTTTGTTTTCAGGTTACCTGAGAATTTGAACAATATTTCTGACAAGGATATCCAAAAAGCGTTTAAGATGTCCGGACTTGTTGCAACGGAACCCCTGGACCTGGAACTTCTTAAGAGAAAAAATATACGGTTTTACACTTTATGGCTTACTGCCGCTGAAGAAAATGCTGAAGTTCTTATGGAACTTGTTGACGGTGCTTTGGGCAATACTATAATCCCGGCCGGGTATAAAGTGATGGAAGGCGGAACCCTCGACAAGTTGGCTGTACGCCGCTTTGGGAACAGGATTTATGTTGAGGGCGACCTGAAAGTGTACAGGGAAAATGCTGATGCCCTGAATCAGGTTGAGGGACTCATTGTAAAAGGCACTGCCTATATTGCGGAACCTTTACTGGACCTTTTCTTTGAGAAATGTTCCGATAACGGTGACATTGCTGTAGTCAAGGGTGAGTGGGTTGACGTAAGCAATACCGAATACGTGATAAATGCAGTATTATTGGAGAAAATGACTGATGGTGCCACTTTCTTCATTGATAATTCAGATGTGGAAATCCATGAAGATGTATCGCCGGAACAAATGAAAGACCGTATACACGGCATCTACATGAAGAACAGCACCCTGGTTTTGGGATTAAACCAGCGAAATGCCCTGCGCACGTTTCAGCTTGATACCCGGAGCAGTATCGATATACGCGGGCAAATGGAAGAAAAGAAGCCTGAACCTGAGCCGGAGTACCTTGAGACCAGGATCAATACAACATATTATAAGCTTTAGTACTTCATATATATTCAACGGCGGAGTATAATAATCACTAAAAAAGTTATATGTCTTACTTGAAATTCACCTGGCATTCGGCTATTGTTACAATTAAAACATACTATTTTAGCGACATGGAGAAAAGATAATGGACCGCCTGAGACATATAAAGGATTTGGTTTTTAAGCATACAAAAAGGTATATCGTTGGTATTTTTTGCCTTATAATTGTTGATATCCTTCAGCTGGCCACACCAAGAATATTCGGCCTGATAACGGATCAGCTTGAAATGAGAACCTTTACCAGGTCCACACTGATGGTTTACTCATTACTGTTAGTGGGTATAGCTGTAGGAATAGCTACCTTCAGGTTTTTCTGGAGGTATTTTATTTTCGGTTCATCAAGAATTATTGAGGCAGATTTGCGTGACAGGCTATATGCCCATTTACAAAAACTCTCCATTAATTATTATAACCACAATAAAACCGGGGACCTGATGGCCCATGCCACAAATGACATAAACAATATAAGAATGGCTTTTGGCTCAGGCATTGCTGTTTCTCTGGACAGCCTGCTGATTCCTGTTGCCGCTTTGATAATGATGCTTAATGTGGGAAGTATCGGATTAACGTTGATATGCTTTATACCCCTTGTTTTACTGGCTGTCGGCACAGGTTTCTTTATGAGGATTATGCATAAATCCGTAGAAAATATGCAAGCTGCCTTTTCGACCATGACCGAAACAGCCCAGGAGAATTTTTCAGGCATAAGGGTTATCAAGGCATTTGCGCGGGAAGTCAGCGAAATGAAAAAGTTTAACAAGGCCAATCTCCACAACCGGGCCATGAACATGAAATATGTCAGGATGATGAGCCTGATGAACCCTCTGATAATGACCATAGCCTCAGTTTCTTTAATCATAGGATGGTGGTATGGCGGAGTCCTTGTCATATATGGTGATATGAGCCTTGGTGGTTATGTTGCCTATAACACTTATCTTGGCATGTTGATCTGGCCTATAGCATCAATAGGATGGCTGGCAGGCATCTTTCAGAGAGGAGCGGTCTCCCTGGACAGGATTAACAGGATCCTTGATGAAGAACCTGAAATCCGGGACGGCCCCAATGTTGTCAATATAGACAGGATCAGGGGGAAAATAGTCATAAAGGATCTTGACTTTACTTATCCGGGAGGCCACTCCCCGGTTCTCAAAGGTATAAATCTTACAATAGAAGAAGGCCAGACCCTTGCCATTGTAGGAAGGACCGGCAGCGGCAAAAGCACTCTGGCAAACCTCTTACTGAGGCTCTATAATGTGGAGGACGGCAGGATATTCATTGACGGGTATGACATTAACCGGATACCTTTAAGCGTTTTAAGAAAAAGTATAGGCTATGTACCCCAGGAACCATTCCTTTTTTCAACAACCATCAGGGATAATATAGATTTTTACAGAAATGCCAGTGATGAAGAAATTATCCGGGCTTCAAAAATTGCAGGAGTCTATAGCGATATTATGGAGTTTCCCTATAAATTTAACACAATAGTTGGCGAAAGAGGAGTTACCCTGTCCGGCGGCCAGAAACAGCGCATCTCCATAGCAAAGGCTATTATCGGTTCACCTCCCATACTCCTTTTTGATGATTGCCTTTCAGCTGTGGATACGCGTACCGAGGAGGAAATTCTTAAAGGCCTGTCAAAAATCATGGAGAATGTTACAAGCATTATTATTTCTCACAGGATTTCTTCCATTAAGGATGCTGACCAGATAATAGTCCTTGATGAAGGCAGGATAGCGGAATTTGGCACTCATGATGAACTCCTTGCAATGGAAGGCATTTACTATGAACTGTATCAAAAGCAACTGCTTTCTGACAAGTTGGAGGTAAACCATATATATGGCTGAACAGTATAATTTTCATGAAGAAGAGATTCTGGGCAAGGCTTATGATTCAAAATTAATGAAAAGATTACTAAGGTATGCCAGAAACTACTGGAAGTATTTTGCATTTGCCGTCATTATGCTGTTCTTTTCAACGGGTTTCAGCCTGGCAAGACCTTATATACTGAAAGTCATTATTGATGATTATTTAATGGGTTATGCCAAGCCAATGATGGCATATGAACTTAATTCAGGTGAAAAGGGCATAGTTTACGAAGGTTACATATATCAGAGAATCGATGGTGAGATTTCTGAGGATAAGTTGGCCGGTGAAAATATTTATTCAATTATATATTACAGAAAAGTACCTTATCTGATAAAAGGAATCATGAAAGAAAAAGATGAGGGAAATATTACTGTAAGAGAACATAAGACCCAGGATAACTTTAACTATATCATTTCAGTCAACGGTACCGAATACCCGGCTGCCATGCTTTCTGATGAGGATATAAAACTGTTCCGCAATGTTGATATAAGTGCAATAAACAAATTAGGCATTTTGATTATCTCAATGGTAATACTGGCATTTGTTTGTGACTATCTGCAGGTATATGCCCTAAGCTATGCCGGCCAGACCATTATTTACAATATCCGCAGGGAAACGTTCAATCACCTTCAAAAGATGTCCGTATCATTTTTTGACAGGAATCCTGTAGGAAGACTGGTAACCCGGGTAACCAATGATACGGAAGCTCTCAATGAAATGTATACCAGTGTACTTACCACTTTACTGAAGGATATCATCATGCTTGCCGGCATAATTGCCATCATGTTCCGCATGAATGTACGCCTTACGTTGATTTCTCTGGTAACAATACCCCTGGTAGTTCTTGCTACTGCCTTTTTCAGAAAAAAGGCCCGTCAGGTTTACAGGAACGTAAGAACTGCCCTGGCTGCTATCAATGCTGCCCTGTCTGAAAATATTTCAGGGATGCGGGTAATTCAGATATTCAATGTCGAAAAGGAAAATTACGCGGAGTTTGAGGAAACAAACAGGAAATACCTTAAAGCGGGTATGAATGAAATTGTGACTTTCGGTATATACAGGCCTGTAATAGAAATGCTGTCTGCCATAGCTACCGCCATTCTCATTTGGTTCGGCGGTCTGAGTGCTCTTTCAGGCCTGGTGGAACTGGGGGTACTTTATGCCTTCGCCAATTACATCGGACTTATGTTTAGTCCGATTAACGATATTGCTGAAAAATATAATATATTGCAGACAGCCATGGCATCATCCGAAAGGATATTTGCCCTGCTGGACACCGAAACGGAAATTGACGACGGGGAATTTAATCCGGAAAAGGAATTCTTTGAAGGTGATATAGAATTTAAGAATGTGTGGTTTTCATACAATGGAGACGAATGGGTATTGAAGGATGTCAGCTTCAAGGTGCCTGCAGGCAGCACGGTGGCCATTGTCGGTGCTACAGGTTCTGGGAAAACCACCATTACCAACCTCATCAACAGGATGTATGAGATTCAGCAGGGAGAAATACTGATTAATGGTGTGAATATAAAGAAAATAAAAAAGGAGTCGTTGCGGCGTAATATCGGAGTGGTACTGCAGGATGTCTTTATTTTCAGCGGAACTGTAAAGGAAAACATTAACCTGAATGAAGACAGTATATCTGATGAAGAGATTATTCAGGCAGCCCATAATGTAAACGCAGACCATTTTATAAATAATCTTGAAAAAGGATATGACCATGAAGTAAGCGAGAGAGGATCCACATTTTCTTCCGGGCAGAGGCAGCTTCTGGCATTTGCCAGGGCTCTGGCCTTTAATCCGTCAATATTGATTCTTGACGAAGCCACAGCCAATATTGACACGGAAACTGAGGCGTTGATACAGCAAGCTCTGACGCAGCTTACCAAAAACCGTACAAATATCATAATTGCCCACAGGCTTTCCACTATTCAGCATGCCGACAATATAATTGTTTTACATAAAGGCTCCATAAAAGAAGAAGGTACCCATGAAGAGCTTCTGCAAAAAAAGGGCTATTATTACGATTTGTATAAGCTCCAGTACGATAAAGCCATATCCTGAAAAGGAGGCTGATTTCCGTGTCTCAGACAAAGAGCAGGTTCTCTTTCCTGGATGGGATTGCTCCAGTTAACTGTCCGTTCGTCAAGAAAATGTAAATGGGCAGAACCTTGTAAAAAGCTACCCGGCTTACTCGCCATCCGTGGCTCGGGCGCCGGCTCGCGGCATCCTTGCCACGAATTACGCTTTTTTCAAGAACCTGCCCATTAACATTTTCTAATACTCACTCCCAATGTTAACTTCCACAAACCCATCCAGAAAAGAGAACCTTTCTACACATTATTGTTTCTTCTGTTTCTTTCTGTTAAGATATGAAAGAAAAGAAGGTGATTAGCTGGTGAAAACTTACGAGAAACCGCTGCCTGACATAATAGGGGAAAACTTAAAAGTGCTCTTCGTAGGATATAACCCTGGTATTACCTCTGCAAGGATGCGGCACCATTATTCCCACAGGAGTAATAGGTTCTGGAGGCTGATGTTCGAATCAGGCCTGACTCCATATAAATTTTCAAGTGAAGATGACTACAAGCTATTGGAGTTAGGATTTGGTTCCACCAACATCGTTGACAGGCCAACAAGGGAAGCCGGCGAGATAAGTAAAGAAGAATTAAGGATAGGCGCATATAACCTGTATGAAATGATAAAAGAAATCAAGCCGCAGATTGTCTGTTATGCGGGCATAGGCGTCTATAAGGCATATGCTTCAGTCATACTCGGGAAACCCTTAAGCAATATTAAAGTCAGTCCTGGCCTGCAACCTGAAAGTATCATAGAGGGCATAAAGGATTTTGTCTGCCCGAATCCCAGCGGGCTCAATACCATGCCGTACCATGAGCAACTGAGATATTACAAAGAATTGAAAGCATTGATAAGCGAAACAGAGTAAATCCCATTTATTAACGTTGATTTTATGGATTTTATATGGTAACATTAGCAAATTAAGTGCAGGGTTTTTCATTTATTTTTCCCGGAGGAAAACGCTTAAAATGAAACGGCTCATAATGAATTTGGGGATTGTAAAGTCATTCAGGACGCTTAAGGGAAATGCCAGGGTAGCTGTCTTGTTTGAACCTATGTGGGGAATACCGTTTAATCTGTACAATTTTTACCTAAGTCTTTACATGAAAAGCATGGGCGTTACAGACAGGCAAATCGGTTATCTTATATCCATCGGTTTTATCGCTTCATCTGTTCTTTCATTATTTGCCGGTGTCATTACCGACCGACTGGGAAGAAAGAAAACCACGTTAATATTTGATTTTATTGCATGGCCGGTGGCCATATTTATTTATATGATTTCAAACAATTTCTGGATGTTTGCCCTGGCGTCTGTGGCAAACAGTTTCGTCAGGATTGTTTCCATATCATGGAACCTCCTTAACATTGAGGATTCAGACAGTGAGCAGAGGGTTAATACTTTTAACCTTATGAATATCATTAACTTATCATCGGGGATACTGGTGCCCCTTGCCGGTCCCGTGGTACAGGCTTTTGGCCTTGTCACGGCTGAGCGGATTTTTATGGCTTTTGCCATAATAAGCATGAGCACCATGATATTCCTAAGAAACAGGAAATATACAGAAACAGCAACAGGGCAGCGTATACTGGAGGAATACAGGAAAAGGGACAAGACCAGGAAGTCCTATATAAACATTTTCGGCGGAGCAATAAACGTTATAAAACAAAGGCCTGAGGTTATACTGGTTATGGGTATCGTTATTTTATATAACCTGTACATACCGATAGGATCATATTCCAGCCTTTATTTTGCCCCATATATGACGGAGGCTGTAGGCCTAGGAAAATCCACGGTCTCCTTGTTGGGTGGAATATATTCAACAGCGACATTACTGGTGTTTGTATTTGTAAATCCCATAATAAACAGGTATAACAGGCGGAAAAATATGCTGGTGGGGCTTATCCTGCAGTCCGTTGCTATTTTGTCCTTTGTAATACTTCCAAGAGGAATTTTGACCACTGCTGTTGCAAGCATCATAATGCTGGCAGTAGGATTTAGTATTTACAGGCCCCTGATCGATTCACTCCTGGCTGACAGCACCGAGGGTGATGAGCGGGCAAACCTGTACGCACTCATGAATACTGTAACATTTGTGCTTACATCCGTCATGGGGGCTTTATCCGGATATTTATATGACATGAATCCGAAACTGATTTATGTGCTTTCATTGGTTATTCTGGCATTATGCACCGTACTGCTTTTAACTTATTTGAGGATAAATCGCGCCGGAAAAACCAGACTCGCAGAAATACAAGCATCGTAGGCTACACCGCGTTCACACATATTTGCCGTATCTTCTTCATATACCCCGGGCCACAAGTTACGGCGCGTCGTTTTTCATGATTTTTATCCTGTAGACAGGTTTCGTAATATAAATGGTTGGCAACCTTATGAAGTGCTGTTTTTATACGGAGTAAACCTTTGTTCATATGCCCTGGCGGGAGTATTCTTCTTCTGCCCCACCCAGTGGCTTTCTAAACATATAAGAACCGGTGATTTCAATGATATTTTTATACGCCCTGTCAATTCCTTATGGTACTTTATATGTAAATATATAAACCTGGATTATGTAAGCCATATCAGCCTTTCAGTGACAACCATGGTTATCTGTATTATAAAGCTCGGCATAAAGGTAACTTTTGTAAAAATATGTTTTCTTCTGTTAACCTTAGTAAGTGCAGCAGTTATTCAGGGCTCTGCCATGATGATTTTTTCAATACCTCAGATAAAGTGGATAAACGGCAATGTCAGCAGAATATTTTTCTACGCAGTAAAAAGGATAACGGATTACCCGTTATCCATCTATTCAAAAACCATCCAGTTTTTGCTGACATATGTATTCCCATATGCTTTTATCAGTTTTTACCCCAGCCAGTATTTTATCGGCAAAAATGACTTTCTCTTTTTCCATCCGTATATCCAGTTTTTTTCACCGGTGGTGGCAGCCATCTTGTTTACTATTATGATAGCCTTCTGGAACAAGGGTATAAACTGGTACCAGGGAACCGGTACGTAAAAACCTCCCGTAACAACACATCATGAAATCTTTACTATTTCAGTTTTCCGGTGCAGAGATCCTTGAAAAATTTCACCCTGGGTGTTTCCTCCATTCTGAACATGCCTACCGTGGTGCCAAGTTCCATTGTCAGGGGAGACTCTTTTGTATAAGGTGTCCACTGAGGCAGGCCTTCCCCGTTGGGATCCCCTTTCATGGCAAAATTAGCCCAGTAACCTGCAATCTTGTCTGCCAGTTCATAATCAATCTTTTCAAAAGGCCTCCAGCTCCTGGGAAGGGTTTCGAATACATACCAAAGCTCTCCTGAATGGAATGCGCCTGAGTCATCGCCGGGAAGCTTCCTGGTGAAATAGTACAAGTACACCGGTGATTTTTTAAGTTCATCAAAGACTTCCGCCCAAACACGGGTAGCAGCAATCATCCTGTCGGCAAAAGTATTGTCGGCTGCAGCCTCCTCATCGTTTGTCACATTGCTCAGTTCCAGATATTTTTCAGCATATTTTCCGTACTGGGCTTTAGCCCGGGCCATGAACTCATTATAAGTAATTTTGACCGTACGCATTTCATCAGCCGTGGAGCCCATCAGATATGGTATATTTTGTACATTTCCATGCATAATGGCATCGGAGGGATCCTCATATAATACATACGCGTCGATATTCGGTGTATACCTGACAGGTTTTCTTTCATTACCCAGTACAATAAAGTCAGTTGTTTTCTCAATAATTGCTTCTGCAGGTATAGACCTCAATTCTTCTGCTGTAGATGCATTGAAAACGGATGCAATCTGAAGACCCATTTCTTCGGCTTCTTCCAGGGTAGGCAGTGAACCAAATGCGTGAACGCCTCCGCCGCTTTGCAAAATTGCCTTGTTTATAAAACCCCATGCAAGAGGCGATGCCACAAGGGTCTGTACACTCATTGCGCCTGCCGACTGGCCGGCTATTGTAATATTTTCCGGGTCTCCGCCAAAGGCTGCGATATTGTTCTTAACCCATTTTAATGCGGCAATCTGGTCAAGAATGCCGTAATTTCCCGATACCTTTCTTTCCGATTCTTTTGAGAGTGCAGGATGTGCCAAAAAACCCAGAGCGCCAAGCCTGTAGTTTATAGTTACAAGTATAACGCCCCTTTTGGCAAAACCTTCACCGTCAGTTTCCAACTTATGTCCATAGCCGTGTCTTAAAACACCGCCGTGTATCCAGAATATGACAGGTAGTTTGTCGTTTTCAGATTCAGCTGGTGTCCAAATGTTAAGGTATAAACAGTCTTCACTCATGGGCAATTCTTCAGGATAAAATTCTCTCTGGGAAAATGAACCCTTTACCTGCCTTGGCTGCATGGCCATTGGACCAAAAGTATCTGCTATTCTAACCCCTTCCCACGGAATTACCGGCTGGGGAGGACGCCATCTCAAATCGCCCACGGGGGGAGCCGCATAAGGTATGCCTTTGAATACTGTAATATTGGGATTTGATCCGGGAACGCCTTCCAAAAGTCCTCCATCCACTTTAACTCTTCTCAATGCCATATTATACACACCTCGGATTATTGTTTATAACCAGTTATATTATAGCAGTTAGCCTGTACAACCTCCATATTTGTCCGCTTTAAGCCTGTCTTGGTATAAAAAATTTTTTTAAATTCCCCGTAATGTCGAAAAATAGCCTATTACAAAAAATATTGCCGGGAAATGTTACCTGGTCATAAAAAAGTTTACGCCTATGCCATAATCGGGTGGGTTGGAGAGGCCAGGGAGTTTTACATAAAGACAGTTAATGCAATCCCCATTGAAAACTCATTTCCCGGAGTATATTCAAGAATGATTGACATGGACTGACAGGTTGGGCTTGACTCATCAATATCAGGCATTATATACTTAATCTGTAAAGCAAAGCAATCATGTGACTGGCGGATTAATTGAACTGACAATAGGGAGCATGATTGAATATGGATAACCGACCGCCTGGGTATGAAATATTTTGCCCGGGCGTTTTTTGATTAAGGAGGAATGTTTATGAAATCGTACCAGTTGAAATACGGACTGAATCCTCATCAAAAACCGGCTGAGATAAGGTTTGACGGCCAGGATATGCCCTTTGAGGTACTGAACGGAAATCCCGGGTTTATTAATTTTCTGGATGCCCTTAACTCCTGGCAACTGGTAAGGGAGCTTAAGCAGGCCCTTAATATGCCGGCGGCTGCATCATTCAAGCATGTAAGCCCTGCCGGCGCTGCACTGGGAATCCCTCTTTCTGAAGAGCTTAAAGCTGCTTACCACGTGGAAGGTATGGATCTGTCACCTGTAGCTGCAGCATATGTCCGCGCCAGGGGTGCAGACAGGATGTCTTCTTTTGGTGACTGGGCGGCGGTCAGCGAAACCGTTGATGTTTCTCTTGCCATGGTTTTAAAAAGGGAGGTTTCCGACGGCATAATCGCACCTGGGTATACCCAGGAGGCGCTGGACATATTAAAACAGAAAAAAAGCGGTAAGTATAATGTTATTAAAATAGACCCGGAATACCAGCCGCCGGAGTTTGAAATACGGAAGATATATGGCCTGGAATTTGTCCAAAAGCGGAATAATATAATACCTTCATATGAACACCTGGAGAATGTGGTAACGGAAAATAAATTTTTACCTGAAAGTGCAAAAAGGGATATGATACTGGCCATGATTACCCTTAAATTTACCCAGTCCAATTCCGTGTGCTATGTCCTTGACGGGCAGGTTATAGGCTGCGGGGCAGGCCAGCAGTCAAGGATTCACTGCACCAGGCTGGCAGGAGACAAGGCGGATATCTGGTTCCTCAAGCAGCATCCGAGGGTTTTGGGAATAAAGTTTAAAGAAGGCGTAAAAAGGCCGGACCGTGACAATGCCATTGACCTTTTTGTAAGGCAGGATGCAACCCGGTATGAGCTGGACATGCTTGCCGAACTCATGGAAACAGTTCCTGAAAGGCTGTCAGCACAGGAAAGGGAAGAGTGGCTTGGCAGAATGAAAGATGTAACTCTTGGTTCGGACGCATTTTTCCCGTTCAGGGACAATATTGACAGGGCTTATAAGAGCGGAGTAAAATACGTGGTACAGCCTGGAGGTTCTGTAAGGGATGATGCGGTAATCGAAGCCTGCAACGAATATGGAATGGTAATGGTTATGAACGGGTTAAGACTGTTTCACCATTGAGCGGACAGGCAAATATCTTGATTTATTTTGTATTTAAGTATATAAATATATATAAAGTTGCCTGAGATATGCTTAGAAAGTAATATTTATTAATTTTGTCTGATTTTGGCATTATCCCAACATTTACGGAGGTAACAGATGATTAGAATACAGCACCTGACCAAAAGCTATAGTAAAGGGAATGTAAAGGCTGTAGACGACCTCAATCTTGAAGTCCGCAGGGGGGAAATTTTCGGTTTCCTTGGCCCCAATGGAGCAGGAAAAACCACGACGATAAAAATGATTGTGGGGCTTCTGAACGCGGACAGGGGAACTGTTGAGGTAAATGGGTATGACGTAGCCAAAGAACCCATTCAGGCAAAGAAAAACATCGGTTATGTTCCTGACAATCCTGATATTTTTGACAGGCTGACAGGAATTGAATACCTTAATTTCATGGCCGATGTATACATGGTGCCAATTGACAAACGGAAGGAAAAGATTGATTACTTCCTTGATATGTTTGGCCTCAAGGATGCGGCAGGGGATCTTATAAAAAGTTATTCCCATGGAATGAAACAAAAGATTGTGCTTACCGGTGCACTGCTGCACGATCCGGCGGTCTGGGTGCTGGATGAACCCATGGTGGGGCTTGATCCGAAATCAGCCCATCTTCTTAAGGAACTTATGCGGACTCATTGCGATAAAGGGAATACCGTATTCTTTTCCACCCACGTCCTTGAAGTGGCGGAAAGGCTTTGTGACCGCATTGGTATAATAAATAAAGGACGGCTTATTGCAATAGGGACTCTCGATGAACTTAGGAAAGGCGAGAGTGCCGAAACATTGGAGAATATATTCCTGGAGCTGACGGAAAATTGAGGACGTTTATATCTCTGGTCAAAATACTGCTGAACATGAATTTTTCCATATCTGCTTTACGATACAAATTCAAAACGGGACAAAAGGGAAAATGGGAAACCGTGGCGGTTTTCATTTCAATAGCAGTCATTGTTCTGTTTATGATGCCGTTTTACATCCTGTTTTCATTGGGACTATTTATAGCGGCAAGACAGCTTAACCAGCCGGAAATAGTACTGGCACTGGTCTATATTGCCGGGCAGATAATAGTGTTATTTTTCGGTGTTATTATGACCATGAGTTCATTCTTTTTTTCCAATGACATAAGGAATCTTATCCCGTTGCCCCTTACTCCGGCCCAGGTCATCGGAGCCAAGTTTGTAGTTTTAATGGTAAATGAATATTTGCTGTTGGTTCCCATCCTGCTTCCGCCATTTATCATCTATGGCATCGGGATGAAATGCGGTGTTCTTTACTGGTTCAAAGCCCTGATTCTCATACTGCTGTCACCGGCTGTTCCTTTGATGATAGATTCTCTCATTATTATTCTTTTGATGAGGTTTGTAAACTTAAGGAAAAGTAAAGACTTAATGGCGGTAATTGGTGGTTTGTTTGGTATTTTCCTTTCTGTGGGAATTAACATCTTTATCCAAACTTATATGCAAAATTTCAAACCTCAGGAATTTTTTCCCGAATTTCTGGCAGGAAGTGGTTCAATTGTTGATATGATTGCCAGCAGGTTCCCGCCGGGTATTTGGGCAGTATACGCTTTATCAAGGACTGGCCTTGAGGGATTGGGTTATCTGGGATTGTATATTCTCCTGTCTCTGGCGCTTCTTTACCTGTTTCTGGCATTAGCCAACAAGGTATTCTATAAGAGTGTGCTGGCCGGACAGGAAACAGCCAGAAAAGGCCAGAGGGCAAAAAATGATGTTGCTATAAAGGAAAAATCGAAAGTATCAAGCCCGGTTATGGCTATATATATGAAGGAATGGAAAATTCTCTTGCGGACCCCCGTATATGTACTGAACGGTCTTGTGGGAGCGTTTTTGGGCCCGATTATACTGGTTTTAATGATGTTTACAAAAGAGGGTATGGGTGAATTGGTTATTCTGGCCCAGAATCCCAGGAACGCTATGTATTTCTCCCTGGCAGGATTAGGCCTTATGCTTTTCACCAGCGGCATGAATGTTGTGGCGTCAACTGCCATTTCCAGGGAGGGTTCCACGTTCTGGATTTCAAAAGTTATACCTCAAAAGCCAGAAGTTCAGGTTAAGGGTAAGTTGTTGCACGGATTGTCAATATCCGCATTATCCATATTGCTTGTAGCCGTTATTTTCCCTTTAATTTTTAAAATAGACCTCATAAGGATTATAGCGGTTACCGCTATAAGTTATACCAGTTCCGTGACACTGATTTCCTTAGGGCTTATAATTGATATCCTGATGCCGAAGCTTGAATGGTCGAATCCCCAGGAAGCCATGAAGCAAAATACCAATGGAGTCCTTGGCATGCTTGCTTCCATGGTGTTTATGGGATTGATTGCATTATTGACCGTACTGTTGGTGGTTCTAAAAGCCGCCGAATGGATCCTTTATTTGGCGTTATTTGTCTTCTCGCTGGTCCTGGCTGTAATCAGCGTCAAAGTGCTTTATAAAACAGCGGCAAAGCAATATCAGAGTATTGAAGCCTGACTTATGCTTAAGTTTCCTGAAACAGTACTAACTTCAATTTTATTTTCGTTACTTATCACTGTCCCGGAGTATTTATTCTTGCTTTGGGTTACGGCATTTACAGAAAACCCTCTTATATCTATTTCGCCTGAAGTAGTGGTAAAGTCTATGCCGAACTCCGAGTCATGGGGGAGCTTAAAACGGACATCTCCTGAAATGGTTTTTCCCTCAATATCATTTTCGAAAACAGTATACTCCACTGAGATATTTCCTGAGACCGTATTAAATTTGAGATCTCCTTTGTAATTTCCTATTTTGATATCACCGGAAGCACTTCTTAATTCTGTACTTTTTGTATGTAGCGTAGTGCTTGTGATATCGCCTGAGACTGTGGTTATTTCAAGGGTATCTGCAGAGGCGTCCAGCTTTATGTTTCCCGATGTAGTGCGCAATTCAATATCGGAAGCTTCTATACTGTTCGCCAGGAATTCTCCTGAGACTGTATGACATGTAAGATTACTCAATTTCAGTATATCAAATGCTGAAATGTCAATATTCCCGGATGTGGTCGTTAGGGCAATATCTTTCCCATAGCTTTCGGGAAGATACAGGTTAAGCTTAAGGTCCCTGTAACTGCTGAAAGTAAACAATCTGAAAGGTTTATTGTCGTTGTGGATTGTTTCAATTATTATTTTATCTCCGCTCTTTTGCGCTGACAATCTGGGTTTCTCAATTCCCACCAGCCTGGCCTTTCCTGAAAAAACTGCCTTCAGTTCTGTTTCATGGGAAGGGATCAGAATTACATCTGCGCTTACAGATTTGACCTGTATTTCGTTTATTCCGTTTATATCAAAACTCGCTTCTTCATTCAGTAGGACGTAAGTATATGTATCAATAACATGTTCGGAAGACGGACCATATTTATCTCTGCTGAAAATGGCAGTAACACCTGCCATGGCAAACAACAAAACTGCCAGAACCATAATAGCTGAAGTTGCCTTTGCAAAATTACTCATATAAAACCCTCCGGTAAAATTTATAAAATTCTTCTATATTGCATAATTGAACTTCAAATATAAGCTATTCCAATACACTTCTATTATAAACTATATTGTAGTTTTTCGATATAAATAATGAAGGGAAATTATTATAGTGAAGGTCTTACCTATGTTTCTCACCATTGACAACGGTATTTTCTAGGATTAAAATTATGGAATGGTAATATTATAACAACCAAAAATATAGATATAGATATAAAATTGGATTGGAGGGAAAAAATTGCCTGAAGAAGTTGTAATATTAAATGTCGGGGGAATATCATGTGAACATTGTGCCAACAGGATAATGACAGCCCTCAAGAGTCTGAACGGGGTCGTTGACGTAATTGTTTCTCTTAAGGATAAAAAGGTAACGGTTGAATATAACTATGAAAAGATAGATTTGGAAACTATAAAAGCCGTAATAGAAGATAACGGTTATGAAGTGAAATAAACTTTTAAGTTATTGGTGATTGCTTGTTTTTGTTGCCGGCATACAGCAATTGCGGAGGTTTAAATGGACGACAAGAAGGCGCCTGTTTTGTTAATGAATTTAAGATATTTGCTGCTCAATCCTCTGAAGTTTTATGATGTGGATATTACACCCGTTATTTTTCTTGTAATTTTGGCTCTCAGCTTTTCAAGCGTCTTATTTCCTGAATCATTGACACAAAAGGAAGTTTTCATAAATACATATAATGCAATAAGCGTTACGGTAATTTATATAATGTCATCAATATACCTTTTCGCATATTTGGACGCAAAAAAGGGCAGGAATGTTACCCTTTCGGATATCCTGGCCTATATGAAAAAGAAATGCATTAAGGTAATATTGGCGGCGTTGCTGTTTGGAGGCATGTTGTTCATAGTTATCTTCACGGCGCTTCTGGTACAGATACAGCCGATTCTGACAATAGTCTCCCTGGCACTGATAATTGTTGCGTTTATTTTATATATTATGTTTGTTTTTCATACCTGCTTTATAATTGAGCAGGACATGGGCATTATAGAGGCATTCAGAAGCAGTAAAAGAATAACGGCAGGCCGCAAAGGTGAAATATTTCTTGTTATTTTTCTTTTCAATCTTGTTATATTTATTCCATTGTTTATTATTTACTCTATTGCTGCAACCACTGAAAACATACTTATATGGTCATTTGTAATTTCATTCATAGGAACAATTACAACCCTGGTTCAACAAAGACTTATGGCAGATATCTATTTGCTGATTAAGAATAATGGTGTTTCTGGTTAAAAGTTGTACTTTTAGTGAAACGCTTAAGAAAAGGAAGGAGTTATTTAATGGACATTAAAGAAAAAGCAATGAAATTGCATGCCGAATTAAGAGGGAAAATAGAGATAAACAGCAGAGCCAGCGTCGAAAACAAAGAAGACCTTTCCCTTGCCTACACGCCGGGTGTTGCCGAACCCTGCCTCGCTATCAGGGATAATGTGGATTTATCTTATGAATACACGAGAAGATGGAACCTGGTTGCTGTTGTGACTGATGGTTCAGCAGTTCTGGGTTTGGGTGATATTGGACCTGAAGCAGGAATGCCGGTTATGGAGGGGAAATGTGTTCTCTTTAAGAAGTTCGGTGACGTGGATGCTTTTCCAATCTGCATCCGTTCAAAGAATGTGGACGATATTGTCAATACCGTAAAACTTATTTCCGGTAGTTTTGGCGGAGTTAACCTGGAAGACATATCTGCACCCAGATGCTTTGAGATTGAACGAAGACTGAAGGAAGAATGCGATATTCCCATATTTCATGATGACCAGCATGGAACCGCCATTGTAACACTGGCGGCAATGCTGAATGCACTGAAAATTGTTAAGAAGGATATTAATGAGATTTCCGTGGTGGTAAATGGAGCGGGAGCCGCCGGTATTGCCGTAACAAGGCTCCTGATGACCATGGGGCTCAAAAAAGTTATTCTCTGCGACAGCAAAGGCGCAATATACAAAGGACGGCCCGATCTAAACAAGGAAAAGGGAATGCTGGCGGAGATATCAAACCTGGAAATGAAGAAGGGTACTCTTGGCGATGTCATTAAGGGCGCTGATGTATTTATAGGCGTGTCAGCGCCTGGAGTGCTGACAATCGACATGGTAAGGTCCATGGCACCTGATCCCATTGTATTTGCCATGGCTAATCCAGTGCCCGAAATAATGCCTGACGAAGCCAAAAAAGCAGGCGCAAAGGTTGTAGGTACCGGACGTTCCGATTTTGCAAACCAGATTAATAATGTACTGGCATTCCCGGGTATTTTCAGAGGAGCTTTTGATGTCAGGGCCAGAGATATTAATGATGAAATGAAAATTGCTGCAGCTAAGGCAATTGCCTCGCTGGTTTCCGATGAAGAACTGAACCCGGATTACATTCTGCCTGCTCCTTTTGATCCAAGGGTTAAAGACGCGGTTGCTTCAATGGTAGCCAAGGCTGCAAGAGAAACAGGAGTTGCCAGAATATAATCCACGAAAAATTTAAGTGTTTTAAACATGTGGTAAAGAGCGGATAAAACCGCTCTTTATTATTTCATATATTTTCCTGTCTTACATTTATACCAGGTTCCATGTTGCAATAGTGTCAACTTGTTGTAGGTTTTATATGTCAAGAGGATATCAATTGGGTGGTTCCCTTGTCTGAATGTGTATGCTCCGGTTAACTGTCCCTTACTCTGGGCTTGTTGTGTCCACAGGTATTGAATGGTATAATGCAGTTAGGAGCTTTTGCAGATAATATAATTCTGGAGGGGTAAAATGAGAGACTGGGAAAGTTTTGCTAAACTGGCAGTACCAAATTCGGACATCATGAGTTTACGGGAAGAAGCACGTAAAGATTTTGAAAAATACGGCGTATATCCTGATTCGGTGCACCGGGTCCAGGAATGTACGCTTTTTATGGGTTGGTACAGGGACAAAAAGGTGTTGTTTGCCACAGGAAGAGGTGAAATCTATGAAATGCTGTCAGGGGAAGAGGTGGAAGCCGGAGATGTAAAAGTAAAAATATGCAGCCTGATATTGGACAACTGTAAGGTTATAAGAAAATACTTTCCGTTTACCTCTCCTGTAAGCTACCGGGGCAAGGACATATCAATGGGTCTTGGAGACCGTCTTGGCCTGGCATCGCCGGCTCATATAAGGCTTATAAAGGGCAGAAATGTTTTCCCAGTATTGGCTCAGCAATCTATCAGGGAACTGAACCTTACGGACAGGACATATGAAGATGTACTTCAGGCTGCCTCCTGGGCTGTTTTTCAGGAAGGATACACAGACGGTTTCGGGGCAGACGGGGACCACCTGAAAACACCTGAAGAGGTGAAGATGGCGCTGGATGCAGGATTTACAATGATAACCCTGGACTGTTCTGAATACATAGATAATGATGCTGCCCTTCTGTCTGATGAAGAAGCAGAGCAAAAGTACTATGGCATTGATGAAACTGACCGTAAAATTCTTGAAGAAAAATATCTCAACAGGACCTTCCTTATTGATAATGAAAAGACAATCCATTTTTCAGCTGTGGTATTAAGGAAAATAGCGTTGATTTATCTTAAAGCAATAAAGTTCACTGTAGGTATCTACCATGATATTATAAAAGCTTCCGGCAAGGATATCGACTTTGAAATGTCTATTGACGAGACCCTGACGCCCACCACTCCTGAAGCTCATTTTTTTGTGGCTTCAGAACTGGTTTCCAATGGTGTGGAAATAAGAAATCTTGCTCCGAGGTTCTGCGGAGAATTCCAGAAAGGTATTGACTACAGGGGTGACATAAACAGGTTTGAAGAAGAATTTGCCGTGCATGTTTCAATAGCAAGGCATTTCGGATACAAAATCAGTATCCACTCAGGCAGCGACAAATTCAGCGTGTTCCCCATCATCGGCACGAAAACCTCCGGAAGGTTCCATCTTAAGGTTGCAGGCACCAACTGGCTGGAGGCAGTAAGGGTTATAGCTGCGAAAAACCCGGGACTTTTCAGGAGGATGTACCTGTGTGCCGTTGAAAATCTGAATGAGGCAAAGAAGTATTATCACATATTCACTGAACAGACCATGGCTCCAAATATTGACAACATTCCTGACATCAAGCTGCCGGAGATTATGGATATTGAAACTTCGAGACAGATTATGCATATTACATATGGCATACTTCTTAAGGCAAAAGATCATAACGGGAAATTCATATTTAGGGATGAAATCTACGAAACCTTGGAAAAATATGAAAGCATATACTACGCTTATCTGGAAAAGCACATAGGAAAACATTTAGAAGCATTAGGCATAGAAATATAAAGTTATAATAGAATAAAGGAGTAATAAATTATGAAAATCAGGAACGATTATGAGTTAAAAAAGGCTCTTGACAAAGCTTTGGATAATGTAAAAATTACTGACGTTCATACCCATTTATTTACGCCTGACTTTGGCAGTATGCTTCTCTGGGGTGTCGATGAACTGTTGACCTATCACTACCTGATAGCAGAAACCATGAGATGGGTGGACATGCCTTATAAAGACTTCTGGAAAATGTCCAAGCGGGAGCAGGCGGACCTAATCTGGGATACACTCTTTATAAAGAATACACCCTACAGTGAAGCATGCCGGGGTGTGCTGACAGTTCTTGAAAAGCTGGGCCTCGACGTATCCTCCAGGAACCTTGACGAGTACCGCAAGTATTTTTCAGGACTTGACCTGAATGATTATATTGATAAAGTTTTTGAAATATCCGGTGTAGAGAAACTGGTAATGACCAATGATCCATTCCAGGAAGATGAATGGAAGGTATGGATGGGGGATTATAAAGGTGATGAACGGTTCAAGGCGGCCCTCAGGATAGACCCTCTCACCAACAAATGGGATGAGAGCAGCAGGAAACTGCGCGCCTGGGGCTACAATGTGAGCGATGAACTTAATGAACAGACTTATGCGGAAATAAGAAGATTCCTTTCTGAGTGGATAGACAAAATGGATGCAGTTTATATGGCGGCATCCCTGCCTCCTGATTTTAAAGTTCCGGAAGAGAGTGCCAGGTCCAAGATTGTGGAAAACTGCATAATTCCCGTTGCCAGGGAAAAGAATGTGCCTTTTGCCATGATGATAGGCGTAAAGAAGCTCTTAAACCCGGAATTGGGAGATGCCGGCGATGGCGTGGGGAAAGGCGATATAAACACCGTGGAATACCTTTGCAGGACCTACCCTCATAATAAATTCATGGTTACTATGCTGGCGAGGGAAAACCAGCACGAATTATGCGTTGCAGCGAGAAAATTCAGGAACCTGATGGTATTTGGCTGCTGGTGGTTCCTGAACAATCCAAGCCTTATTGAAGAAATGACAAGGATGAGACTGGAATTGCTGGGTTCTTCGGTAATACCTCAGCATTCCGACGCGAGGGTTCTGGACCAGCTTATTTATAAGTGGACCCATTCCAAAAAGATAATTTCCGGTGTTCTGTTTGACAAGTATCATGACATTCTTGCTACTGGTTGGGTAATTGAGGAAGAGGAAATTCAAAGGGATGTGGATAAGCTGTTCGGAAAGAACTTCTGGGATTTTCTCAAAGCTGAGTTTTAAAGCCGGTAAAAGGTACTAGTGTTAAAAGATGTCCAAGGAGGATTTGCTGCCGGAGGTGCCATATGTCTAAGTTTTATACGGAGATAGCTGATTACTATGATTATATATTTCCTGCCAGTGAACAGCAGGTGGCATTAATCAGGGAGCTGGCAGGAAATCCCCCCAAAGATATTCTGGATGTGGCAAGCGGAAGCGGCGGATATTCTGTCAGGTTAACGGAAATGGGTTATAATGTAACTGCCGTCGACCTGGATGAGAAGATGATACAGAGCCTGAAAGCCAAGAACAGCAGTATTGACGCCCACGTCATGAATATGCTGGACATAGAAAAACTGGGAAAAAACTTTGATGTCATTTTCTGTATTGGCAATTCTCTTGTTCATCTCGATAACAATAATGAGGTGCTGAAGTTCCTTAAAGCCTGCAGGTCGTGCCTTGACCCAGGTGGAAATGGTAAACTCCTTATACAGGTAATCAACTTTGACAGGATTTTGGAGAAGAATATCACCAGCCTGCCGGCTATAATCAATGAGGAAGTCGGTTTGACATTCGAAAGGTATTATGAATATCTGCATGATAAGCATAAGATTAAATTCAGGACAGTCTTAAAAGCTGACGGCAGGGAAATAGAAAACTACGAACTGCTACATCCCATAAGGTCAGATGATTTACTGAACCTTTTGCAAAATGCGGGATTTATGCATATCGGGTTGTATGGAAATTTCAGCAGAGAGAATTATGACAGGCTAAACTCTTTCATGCAGGTTTATGTGGCGGAATAAGGCCATGATGTTGAATTTTTTACGCGAATCAATTAATATAAGTATTGTTGATACAAGATTATAACGGAATGGCGTTACTTATAAAAAAACAATAAAAATGAGAGGGAAAAAATGACGATTACACTAGGAGACTTTCTGTATCAGCTTGTACATAATGTTCCCCTGTTAATCACAGTTATACTTACCCTGGGTGTAATAATGGTTAATGGTTGGACCGATGCACCTAACGCCATAGCAACCGTAGTTTCCACACGTGCTTTAAGCCCCCGCAAATCCATAGTTTTGGCTACTGTTTTCAATTTCCTGGGTGTTTTGGTAATGACCCTCCTTAATGCGACAGTAGCCCAGACTATTTATAAGATGGTGGATTTCAGGGGCAATACCCACAATTCGATAGTAGCCCTATGTGCAGCCATGTTTGCCATTGTCTTATGGTCAACGGCAGCATGGGTTTTCGGCATTCCAACCAGCGAGAGCCATGCACTGATAGCCGGCATTTCAGGAGCCGCTATTGCACTTCAAAGAGGTCTTTCCGGAATTAATGGAAGTGAATGGATAAAGGTTATTTATGGCCTTTTCCTTTCGACGTTTATGGGATTCGGCATGGGCTTCTTTGTAGTACGTGGAATCCAGCTTATTTTCAGGAACATTGACAGGCGTAAAACGAGAACTTTTTTTTCAAATGCCCAGATTCTCGGTGCAGCTGCCATGGCATTCATGCATGGAGCTCAGGACGGCCAGAAATTCATGGGCGTATTTATGTTGGGTATTTATCTTGCCCAGGGGATGGGTAATGTAACTACCTTTTCAATCCCTGTCTGGATGATGATACTGTGTTCTCTGGTAATGGCGCTGGGTACTTCCATAGGAGGTTACCGGATAATTAAAACCGTTGGCATGGGTATGGTAAAGCTGGAAAATTACCAGGGGTTTTCGGCGGACCTGGCAGCGGCATTGAGCCTGTTTCTGGCATCAATACTCGGCTTGCCGGTCAGTACTACACATACCAAGACAACAGCCATAATGGGTGTCGGCGCGTCCAAAAGAATTTCCTCGGTGAACTGGAGCATTGTGAAAGAAATGGTTGCAGCCTGGCTGCTGACGTTTCCCGGCTGTGGCATAGTCGGTTATATAATGGCTATGATATTTATGAAATTATTTTAAATAGTAAATAGAGAGGGATTGGCAGATGCGCAAGAGGAAAATAGGTAAAACTTTTTCGTATTTCGGTTCTTTTGTTGAGCTTTCGGAGTATTCATTAAGAGCTGCAGAACTATTGATAAAGACCATAAACAATTTCAAAAAGGACACCCTTGATGAAAAGCTTAAGGAAATGCACAGTATAGAACATTCAGCTGACCTGAAAAAACATGAACTTTTAAACAGGCTCGTGAAGGAATTCCTACCACCCATTGAAAGGGAAGATATTATAAGTATTTCTGAAAAAATTGATACAGTCACCGATTCAATAGAAGACGTGCTAATCAATCTGAGTATATTCAATGTAAAATCCATTCCCAAAGAAGTCCTGGAGTTTACCGAAATAATTATGAATTGCTGTAAATCCATGATTTCTGCCCTGAGAGAATTTGAGAATTTCAAAAGGTCGAAAATACTGCATACGGAAATTGTGGAACTGAACCGTCTGGAAGAAGTGGCCGACGAATTATACGTAAATAATGTAAGAAAGCTTTACCGGGACGGATCGGATGTTGTAACCATATTCACCTGGAAGGAAATCTATGACAGCCTGGAAAAATGCTGCGATGCCTGTGAAGATGTGGCAAATGACATTGAACTGGTGGTCATGAAGAATTCATAATATAACAAAAATAGGATCAGGCATATATCCGGGTATATTTATCATACCCGGATTAGTTTTTATACTGTGGATAATTTCACTTGTCAACTGAAGGGCGCTAAAAAATTGATGCCTTTTTTAATATACCTTATATACTTTTATTAAATTATGTATTAGAATATATGAATATAATGTGATAAAAATTTATTGTATTACTTTGATAAAGGGGGAAAGCCATGGATAACAATTTACAATCTTTTTTATCAATGGTTGTGTACATGCTTGTAGTCATCGGTATAGGTATCTATTATTCCAAGCGTGCAAGTGAAAGCAGCAAAAACTATCTTATCGGAGGCAGGTCCCTGGGGCCGTGGGTTACAGCTATGGCGGCGGAAGCTTCTGACATGAGCGGCTGGCTGTTGATGGGCCTCCCGGGCGTTGCTTACTGGTTTGGATTAAGCGATGCCATATGGACTGCCATAGGACTGGCAATAGGTACATATTTGAACTGGCTGTTTGTGGCAAGAAGATTGCGTACATATTCCCATATTGCCGGAGATGCCATAACTATTCCTGATTTCTTCAGCAACAGATTCAAGGAAGACAAAAAAGTCATTATGACCATTGCTGCGCTATTTATCCTGGTATTTTTCAGTGTCTATGCAGCAAGTTGCTTTGTTACCGTTGGCAAACTGTTCAGTACCTTGTTTGGTTTTAAATATTTGTATATGATGATTGCCGGTGCTCTGTTTGTAATATTCTATACATTTATAGGAGGCTTCCTGGCTGAAAGTGCGTCTGACTTCATGCAGGCTGTAGTAATGATTTTTGCCCTGGCAATGGTTGTTATAACTGGCATTTCAGCGGCAGGAGGCATTTCCAAGGTTATTGAAAATGCAAGGGCAATCCCCGGATTTTTTGAATTTTTCGGTATAGCTAATCCTGTGGTAAAAGACGGATTGCAGCAGCTTGGTTCCAACGGACAGCCGTTATTTGGTGAAGCTGGTAAATATGGATTTTTGACAATAATCTCTACAATGTCATGGGGACTTGGTTATTTCGGTATGCCCCAGGTATTGTTGAAATTCATGGCAATAAGGAAACCGGAAGAAACTAAAATTTCAAGGAGAATTGCAACGGTTTGGGTTGTAATTTCCCTTGCTGCCGCAGTTTTTATCGGTATTACAGGAAGAATATTGTACCCTGCTGAATTGCTTACCCAAAGCAGCGCGGAGAAAATATTCATAGTCATGTCCGCAGATTTCTTTGTGCCTATACTGGCAGGTATCGTAATGGCAGGGATACTGGCGGCAACAATCAGTTCATCAGATTCATATTTGCTTATTGCTGCTTCTGCCGTATCAAAGAACGTGTACCAGGGAATAATCAAAAAGAAGGCAACGGATAAAGAGGTACTCTGGGCTTCCAGGATTACATTGCTGATTATAGCAGTTGTGGCTGTAATTATTGCTTTGGATGAAAACAGCATTATATTCAAGGTTGTATCTTTTGCCTGGGCAGGTTTCGGAGCCACATTCGGACCATTAATGCTGTTCTCGTTATTCTGGAAGAGGGTCACCAGGTCTGCGGCTATTGCGGGAATGGTTTCAGGCGGCGGCATGGTTTTCATATGGAATCTGCTTATAAAGCCGTTAGGAGGAGTTTTCGGCATTTACGAACTGTTGCCGGCTTTTGTCATTTCCTGCATTGTGATTGTCGTTGTTTCGCTACTTGACAGGGAGCCTTCCGAAGAAATTCAGAAAGAGTTTGAATTGGCCAGGCAGGCACGCAGTATCACTATTTAACGTAACATTATAAACATAATATATAACAGGATATCAGGACTGAGAGAGAACAAGGAGCGTCATAATGCGATTTTTTTCAAATTTTCTTGATATTATGACGCTCTGATGTTAAAATGGTGGTATGCTAAACTTAATATAAATCCAATATAATTTAGGCGATATGGGCCTGAAGTCTCTACCGAACAACCAGAAATTGTTCGACTATTGGATGTACTTTACCGAAGGTCAGCTGAGTGTCACAGCCTGACTATGCGGTGTATCATGTCGAATTTTTGGTGATTGGTGATAACCAATCTTTTTTGTTGGTAGTCTTGGTAAACCGTCAGCCCATCGCTCACCCAGCAGTATTATTATTTAAGATGGAGGGGTTTTTGAATGGAGAATTTTTTCAAGCTAAAGGAGAATGGCACAAACGTATCCACTGAGATTTTAGCAGGGCTAACAACATTCTTTGCCATGTCCTACATCATTTTTGTTAACCCGGCTATACTGTCTCAGACAGGTATGCCATGGGGCGCAGTATTTCTTTCAACAATTATTGCAACAGTAGTCGGAACTCTTGTAATGGGCTTGTTTGCAAATGTTCCGTATGCCCAAGCTCCCGGTATGGGTCTTAACGCATTCTTTACTTTTACTGTATGCTTCGGCTTGGGTTTTTCCTGGCAACAGGCATTGGCAATGGTATTTTTATGTGGTGTCATAAATATTCTTATCACTGTCACCAAGATTCGCAAAGCAATTATTAAGTCGATTCCTGTAAGCCTTCAGAATGCCATCGGCGGCGGAATTGGTATCTTTATCGCTTACATAGGAATTAAGAGCGCCGGATTGATCAATTTTACATCTGATCCCGGTACGAATATAATCCTGGACAATGGAACAGTTATAGCTGACGCAAGTGCTGTTCCTGCATTGGTACCTCTCAACACCCCGTCAGTTTTGTTATCTCTCATTGGTCTTGCATTGACAATAATCCTGTTGGTATTCCGGGTAAAGGGAGCAATCCTGATAGGAATTATTGCAACAACTATTATTGGAATTCCCATGAAGGTGGTAGACCTTTCGGCAGCAGGAACGACAGCCGGTATAGGACAAGCTTTTGCCGATCTGGGGACAACCTTCGGTGCAGCATTCGGAAAAGAGGGAATGCTTTCACTGTTCAGCGATCCTGCAAAAATTCCTCTTGTACTGATCACCATTTTCTCTTTCAGTTTGGCTGATACATTTGATACCATAGGTACATTCATCGGCACTGGACGCAAAACCGGTATATTCTCTGCCGAAGATGAAAAAGCAATGTTCAGTGGTTCAGGATTCAGGTCCAAAATGGACAAGGCACTGTTTGCTGATTCCATAGCTACTTCCATCGGTGCTATATTTGGCACATCCAATACCACAACATATGTAGAAAGCGCTGCAGGAATCAGCGCCGGCGGACGTACAGGTCTTACCAGCGTTGTAACTGCCATCCTGTTCATACTCTGCATATTCATTGCTCCTATAGCAGGACTGGTTCCCGCTGCTGCAACGGCGCCCGCTTTGATTGTTGTAGGTATCATGATGCTGTCAGCATTCAAGGAAATCGAGTGGGATGATATTACGGAAGCAATACCGGCCTTCTTTGCAGGTATTTTCATGGCTATTGTTTACAGCATTTCTTATGGTATTGCCGCAGGTTTCATTTTCTACTGCATTGTAAAGATTTGCAAAAAGCAGACCAAGGAACTTCATCCCATACTTATTATCGCTACGATACTGTTTATTCTGAACTTCATTCTTTTGGCGATTATCTAAGTTTGATATAAATAATCTGATATTTGATAAATTACAAAGGACTGACTGTTTAAACTTACCTAAACTAAAAAAGAGACAAGTCTTATATTTAAAGACTTGTCTCTTTGTATATATAAATAAAACCAATTTAAAAAAGATATATAATTTCATAATTAGGCTAATTCATACTAATGAATATTACAATTAACAGAGATTGTAATATTCGGCCACGGTATGCCCCTCTCCACTTTTGTCTTTTTGTTTCCTAGTTAAACAATTAACAAAACCGCTAACAAATGCTTTCCGACTGTTTCAAGAATTTGATAAAATATTATTTTTTTATTGACATTGACGCAACGTAAAGGTATATACTGTTCAGTGACAGGAGGGAAGGCTATGGAATATACCATAGATAAGCTGGCGAAACTGGCGGGAATAAGTTCCAGGACCCTGCGCTACTATGATGAAATAGGGATTCTGAAACCGAATAGGATAAATTCATCAGGGTACCGGATTTATGGACGACAGGAAATTGATAAGCTGCAGCTCATACTTTTTTATAAGCATCTGGGTGTAAAACTGGAGGTTATCAAAGAGATTCTTGACTCCCCGGATTTTGATGAAATCGAGGCGCCGAAGAATCACTACAGGGAGCTCCTTGAAAAGAGAAAACAGCTGGATGCTTTAATAGAGAATGTAATTAAGACAATAGCCGAGAAAGAAGGGAGAATAATCATGAATGACATGGAAAAATTTGAAGGATTTAAGAAAAAACTGATTGATGAAAATGAAAAGAAGTATGGTAAAGAAATACGTGAAAAATATGGAGAAGAGACTGTGAATGAGTCCAATAGAAAATTTATGGAGATGACACCGGAACAGTACGAAAAGGTTAGTAAACTTGAACGGGAAATTATGGAAACACTTTATGAAGCTATGAAAACAGGCGATCCCGGCGGTGAAATTGCCCAAAAGGCTGCAGAACTTCATAAGGAATGGCTGTGCTGTTTCTGGCATAATTATTCGAAGGAGGCCCATGCAGGAATTGTGCAGATGTATGTAAATGATGAAAGGTTCAGGGCTTACTACGACAAGGTACAGCCTGGTACCGCAGAGTTTTTGAGAGACGCGGTTTTAATCTTTACTGGAATGAAAGGATAAGGAAAAGGATAGGTTTAAACCATTCCGGCCTTTAGAAAATCATATTGATGAACAATTCTGTTATGTAAACCGTGGCACAGGCAGACAGTGCCACAGTAAGGAGGTTCTTTTCCTTAAATGCAAGGGTTACTGCTACTATGGTACCGGCAATGGCGGAGTACAGCGACTTCGTGGATGTGAAAATCGCTGGAAATGTCATTGCCGAAAGCACTGCGTAAGGTACGTAATAAAGAAAAGACTTTATGAAGCGGCTCTCAATTTTTCTTTTAAAAATAACCATGGGCAGCATGCGTACCAGGTATGTGACGCCTGCCATTACCAGTATGTATACTGCAGTCAACTTGATGCCTCCTTTATGGGGAAAAAGACCGCTCCTATAACAGAGGCGGTAACGGCACATATGATTATAATGAACCCTTCCGACAACCTGTTAAGAACCGGGACAAAATGCAGCAGACAGCTGACGGCTACTGAAAACAGGATTACTTTTAGCACCGGAAGTGAATGTTTTGCCGGTGGAATTATTATGGCAATAAACATGCCATAAAGGGATATATTAAGGGCTGTACACAAAGATTCAGGAAGTATGGTACCGGCAGCCGCTCCCAGGAGCGTGCCGGCTGTCCAGCCTAAATAGGGAATAGAAATCAAACCATACATGTAATGCCTGCCGATATCTGTTTCCTGCCTGCTGGCAACGGCAAAGATTTCATCAGTAACTCCGAAGGAGATCAGCAACCGGTGCAGCAAAGTGAAGGATTTGTCTGCTTTCTGGGTAATAGAAACAGACATGAGGGCATACCTGAGATTAATAATTAATTGTGTCAGGGCCATTTCGATATAAGGGGCGCCGGAAATTATTAATCCCACACCGGCAAACTGCCCGGCTGACGTAAGGTTTGTCATGGAGATCAACACCGCAAGCCAGGCCGGGAGGCCGGAATTGACCGCTATAATGCCAAAAGAAAATGAAACGGACAGATACCCTATACCAATAGGGATACTGTCCTTTAATCCTCTGAAAAAATTGTCTTTTGCACTCTGAACCATATATCTGGCTCCTCTTGCATGTACAGCCACATTAAGTTATTGTATTTTACATAAATCGTAAACCAGCTGTTTTTTTAATTCCCTGCTAAATGTTGCCTACCGTATGATATTTATCATACTTTGTTACAGTATTTATTGCAATACCTTTGTTCAATTTATCAGCCTGCATGAACTCTCTTAAGGGACATTACCTTTTTACGGCCAGTTGCTGTTTCTGTTGATTTGCCACTGTCACTGGTATCAGTGTTTTCTTTGCCATAGTATGCCCTCAGGTACATTTCCTTTATTTCGCTCATTAAAGGATATCTCGGATTAGCACCCGTACACTGGTCATCAAAAGCTTGTTCAACCATTTCATCAAGCCTTTCAAGGAATGTCTCTTCATCTATTCCGTATTCCCTGATTGATTTTTTAATACCCACTTTTTCTTTCAGTTCTTCAATTGCCGATACCAGGCTTTCGAATTTCTCGTATTTATTATTGCCTTTAATGCCTAAGTAGTCTGCAATCTCTGCATATCTTTCCAGGGTGTGGGGATGGCTGTATTGAGGGAATGTTCCCATTTTGCAGGGCACTTCGGCGGCATTGAAACGCATGACTTCGCAAATCAGCAATGCATTTGCCACGCCGTGGGGCAGGTGGTAAAAAGCGCCCAGTTTATGGGCCATTGAATGGCACACGCCCAGGAAAGCGTTGGCAAAAGCCATTCCTGCCATAGTTGATGCATTGGCCATCTTTTCCCTGGCCTCAACATCTTCAGCGCCATACTGGTAAGCCCTTGGCAGATACTCAAATATTGTTTTGATGGCCTTAAGGGCCAGTGCATCTGTATAATCAGTAGCCATCATGGATGCATAAGCTTCAATGGCATGGGTCAGGGCGTCAATACCTGAAGCGCTTGTCAGGCTCTTTGGCTGGTTCATCATTAAATCTACGTCTACAATAGCCATTTTTGGCAACAATTCATAGTCTGCCAGCGGATATTTAATACCTGTTTTTTCATCAGTTATGACCGCAAACGGTGTAACCTCACTGCCGGTACCTGAAGAAGTAGGTATGGCCACAAAATATGCCTTTTCACCCATTTTGGGGAAAGTGTAAACTCTTTTCCTTATATCCATAAATCTCATGGCCATGTCGACAAAATCAGTTTCTGGATGCTCATACATAACCCACATTATTTTGGCTGCATCCATTGCGGATCCTCCGCCTATGGCTATAATGCAGTCAGGTTCAAATGCTCTCATGGCTTCGGTGCCTTCCCTGGCGCTGGCAAGAGTCGGGTCCGGGGTTACATTGTAGAATGTGGTGTGCTTAATGCCCAGTTCGTCCAGCTTATCGGTTATTGCCTTGGTATAGTTGTTTTGATAAAGGAACCTGTCAGTTACAATGAAAGCTTTTTGCTTGTTCAGAACATACTTTAATTCATTGAGGGCAACCGGAAGGCAGCCTTTCTTTATATAAATTTTCTCAGGTGACCTGAACCAAAGCATGTTTTCTCTTCTTTCCGCTACGGTTTTAATGTTGATGAGCTGGCTTACGCCGACATTTTCCGATACTGAATTGCCACCCCATGAACCACAGCCAAGGGTAAGGGAAGGTCTCAGTTTGAAATTGTATATGTCGCCGATTCCGCCTTGCGAAGACGGGGTGTTTATTAGTATGCGGCATGTTTTCATTCTTGCTTCAAATTTTTCCAGCTTTTCTCTCGCAGTCAGCGTATTTATATATATTGCGGCTGTATGGCCGAAACCTCCGTCGGAAATAAGTTTGTCCGCCTTATCCAGTGCGTCATCGAAATTTACTGCTTTATACATGGCAAGAACAGGAGAGAGCTTTTCATGGGCAAAGGCTTCGGATATGTCTACGCTTTCCACTTCGCCGATGAGAATCTTTGTTCCCGCCGGCACTTTTATACCAGCCATCTCTGCGATTTTTTCCGCCGGCTGGCCGACGATCCTTGCATTAATTGTTCCGTTTATTAGAATGATCTGGCGTACTTTGTCTATTTCTTCATCATTCAGGAAGTAGCATCCCCGTGCCTTGAATTCAGCCTTGACTTTTTCATAAACATTTTCCAGTACTATAACAGACTGCTCAGATGCACAAATCATGCCGTTGTCAAAAGTCTTGGAGTGTATAATGGAGTTAACCGCAAGGGTTATGTCTGCCGTATCGTCTATAATGGCAGGTGTGTTGCCAGGACCTACGCCAATGGCAGGTTTCCCGGATGAATACGCAGCAGTCACAAGTCCCGGTCCGCCTGTGGCAAGAATAAGGTCAGAAGCTTTCATTAACTGGTTTGTCAGTTCAAGGGAAGGTACATCAATCCAGCCTAGTATATCTTCAGGAGCGCCTGCTTCAACGGCAGCCTTAAGCACAACTTTTGCAGCTTCAATGGTGCAGTTCTTGGCTCTGGGATGAGGGCTCAAAACAATTGCATTTCTTGTTTTAAGGGCTATGAGGGTTTTGAATATTGCCGTTGATGTAGGATTTGTGGTCGGAATTATCGCTGCAATAAGTCCCACAGGTTCTGCGATTCTCTTTATTCCGTAGGATTTGTCTTCTTCAATAACACCGCATGTCTTTACGTTTTTATATGCGTTGTAGATATACTCAGCTGCATAGTGGTTCTTTATTACCTTGTCTTCCACAACGCCCATGCCCGTTTCTTCCACTGCCAGCTTGGCAAGTCTTATGCGTTCCCGGTTTGCGGCCATTGCGGCGGCAAGAAAGATTTTGTCCACCTGTTCCTGGGTATATCCGGAGAAAATTTTCTGTGCGGTTCTCACACGGCTAAGAAGTGCCTCCAGTGATTCCATGCTATTTACTGGTAAATTTCTTCCTGTACCTACCATATTTACTCCTCCTACAAATTTGCTCTCCCTTGTCGTTAATAAGTATGTTAAACATTTAACGATCTTTGGTAAAATTTTAACATAATTTATTCTAAATATCAATAGTTTTTGTTAGAAAAATAACAAAAAATTTCTCATATTTATCCATTTTTTTTGTATATATCATATATGTGTCACCAAGACAGAAGCGAGACAGGGGAACAGTTTAGTGTCTAGTGGTGTCTGCATGTACTTATTTGTATTGTCTATTGAATTGGGATTTGAGGCGTGATAATATAGGTGGGTAAAGGAGGAAACCTCATGTTTTTCATAGAACTTCTGAAATCGGTATTTCTGGGGGTTGTGGAAGGTATCACCGAATGGCTTCCCATAAGCAGCACAGGCCATATGATCCTTGTGGATGAATTTATTCATCTTAATGCCTCGGATGCATTCAAGGAAATGTTCCTGGTTGTCATACAGTTAGGTGCAATCCTGGCAGTAGTTCTTATGTATTTCGACCGACTGAATCCTTTTTCAGCTAAAAAATCCGGAAAAGAAAAAGAAACCATATACAGAATATGGCTGAAAGTTATTGTCGGTGTTATCCCGGCTGGAATACTGGGTGTTTTGTTTGATGACTGGATCAATGAACACTTTTACAATTATGTAACAGTTACTGCAACACTCATAATTTACGGTGTCCTTTTTATAATCATCGAAAACCGCAACAGGAACAGAGTGGCCAGGATTACCCGTTTCGAAGAGCTGCCATATAAAACGGCTCTGTATATTGGTTGTTTTCAGGCCTTATCCCTTATTCCCGGAACCTCGCGGTCAGGGGCAACCATACTTGGCGCCATAATCCTGGGAGCTTCCCGCCAGATAGCTGCTGAATTTTCTTTTTTCCTGTCAGTACCTATAATGTTCGGCGCAAGCCTGATAAAACTTCTAAAGTTCGGTTTTAATTTAACCGGCATGGAAATTGCTTTACTGCTGACAGGCATGGCAGTGGCTTTTATCGTTTCAGCAGCTGTTATCCGCTTTTTGTTAAGGTATGTACGAAACAACGACTTTAAGGCTTTTGGCTGGTACCGTATTGTCCTTGGAGTTTTAGTATTAAGTTACTTTTTAATAACGTCGTAAAGACCAAAAACTGAATGTAAATTACATTCAGTTTTTTTAGTTGAATGGCATCCGGCCATAACGTATATGGGAAGTATATTTATGACTTCCATTCAAATAATATGGACAAAGGTTTTTTACTGCTGGACGGGGTTTATCAAGCGCTTTACTTTAACTATTTTGTGGAATATAATTATTTTGTCATGGCCCCTCATACACAGGATCCCAGAGAGGGCTTCAGACATTAACTTACATATGATACCTGTTTTTTACATCTGGATAAAATGAAAGGGTGATTTTTTTTGGGGCAGAGATAATTAATGATATGATGGCGCAGCGGCCAAAGTTCCCGAAACGTGCCATAATAACTGCAGGAATGCCTTACGGCAACAAGGAACTTCATTTTGGGCATGTGGGCGGTGTTTTTGTCCACGCGGATGCTTTTGCACGTTTTCTCAGGGACCGGATAGGCAAGGAAAATGTAATTTTCATTTCCGGGACTGACTGTTATGGTTCTCCCATAGCTGAGCATTACAGAAAACTGGTGGAAGACGGCGGGTTTCAAGGTACCATTGAAGATTTTGTAAAGATTAACCATGAAAAGCAAAAAAAGACGCTAAATGACTACAACATCAGCCTCAACCTGTTTGCAGCATCAAGTTTCGGCCCGGCAGCTGAGATTCATAAGGAAGTTACTTCAGCTTTTATAACAAGGCTGTACGAAAACGGGCACCTGGTAAAATTGACAACTTCCCAGTTCTATGATACAGAACTTGGTGTTTTCCTAAACGGCCGCCAGGTGGTGGGACAGTGTCCTATTGAAGGGTGTACGTCGGAAGTGGGTTATGCCGATGAATGTTCACTGGGTCACCAGTATATGCCTAATGAACTGATCAATCCCAGGAGTACGCTGTCAGGCAAAAGGCCCGAGATGAGAGACGTCACAAACTGGTATTTCAGACTGGCGGATTTTCATAAACTGCTTACTGAGTGGGTGGAGGAGTTAAAACAGAAAGATAATACAAGGCCGTTCCTTATAAAAAGCATAGAAGAATTTCTTGAACCGCCGGTAATTTATGTGAAGAAGGACCAACTGGAACAGTTTGAAACAATCAAGGATAAGCTTCCTCCGTATACTTTCGATGAAGCACCGAACAAAACTTCCTTCACGCTTATATTTGATTCTCTTGATAAAAGAGAAGAGGCATGTGCCGTTTTAGCCGCTCATGAGATTCGTTACCGTACGGGAAAGACCCTTGTACCTTTCAGGCTAACCGGTAATATAGAGTGGGGAGTGGAAGCTCCTGTTCTGGAAGGTTTAGGCGGCCTGACAGTATGGGTATGGCCTGAATCGCTGTGGGCGCCCATATCCTTCACAATAACTTATTTAAGGTCCCAGGGCCGTGAAACTTGCAGCGTCAATAACGGCGGTGACATATTGGACAGCAACGGATGGCGTGAATGGTGGTGCTCAAAGGAAGCAAAGGTATACCAGTTTATCGGCGAAGATAATATATACTTCTATGGACCTGTTGAAATGTCCATGTTTATGGGACTTCAGGGGAAAGCCCCTACGGTGGATCCGCCGGAAGGAGAACTACAACTGCCTGATCTTATTGCCAACAATCACATTCTCTTCCTGGACAAAAAGGCCAGCAGCAGTGGAAAAGTTAAACCTCCCATGGCCGGCGACCTGCTGAATTATTATACCGCGGATCAGCTAAGGGCTCACTTCCTTGGACTGGGCCTTGGTATAAGAAGCGTAGGCCTCAAACCGAAGCCTCTTAATCCCAATGCGGGAGAAAAAGACGGCGACCCTGTCCTGAAGGAAGGGAACCTCCTTTCCAACGTGTTTAACCGTGCTGTCAGGTCATGTTTTTATACGGCGCAGAAATACTTTGACGGTAAGGTTCCGGTGGGTAAAGTAAGCGAAGAAATATTGGAAGAGGCGAACAGGACAATACTTGAGTATGAGCGCCTCATGTATAAATTTGAATTCCATTCGGTTATGAACCTTTTGGACACTTTTATCCGCAACATAAACAAGTATTGGTCCAAAAATATCAGGACGGCTGAAGTCAACGACGATGCAGAACTCAGGACTCAGGTGCTTATTGATACCTTCCATATGGTAAGGGTGGCAGCGGTTCTTGTTCATCCCATTGCGCCTCAGGGCACGGAAATGATCCGCGAATATCTTAACGTGGATGAGAGTTTCTGGAACTGGGATAAAATTTTCGATCCCATATATTCATTCATGGAAGACCCGAATGAGCATAAACTGAAGTTCCTTGAACCGAGGGTTGACTTCTTCAAGAAGCATCCGTACCAGATATCCGGCGATAAATCACCGGAAGACTAGACAATGAAAATTGAACTTTTTAAGTTTCGAGGACGCAAGCCGGTACGAATCAAATAATAAACCGGTCTGCGTCCTTTCATGTACTATCTATTCCCTGTAACCATATCCACCGAAAACGCCAGGGAAGAAAATTAGAATGATAATAATGATAATTATTATCCACCAAATCCATTCACACCCGTAATTGTAGCCCCTATCTTCTGCCATTATGTTCACACTCCTCATTTTATTATTAAATCCTTGTAATCTAATACATAGTATTCATGTGTTCCCTGGTTTGCTACTGGATAAAGCCAACTGCATGGTAATATCTGGTTCGACTGATTGGCCAGTATATAAAGTAACTTAAGAAAAGCAAGAATGTTCCGCTTCAGGCAAATGGCCCGTAAAGCGGATGTTTAAATTAAAGAGGAACATTTTTTATGTTTTTTAATGTATGGCTGTAATATTTGCTAAAACAGTGGCCATACTAGCTATCAAGGAGTGTGAATGTATGAATGCCAATGCTGAGTTGTTAAATTTCGTTTATCAGAATTCCCAGATGGGTGTGGCCACAATAGAACATCTGAAAGATATTGTTAAGGATGAGGAGTTTAAAAAACAACTGGATTATCAGTTCAATGAGTATAAGAATTTTCACGAAGAAGCCAAAGCGATGCTTAACAGGAACGGATATGACGAAAAAGGAATCGGTACATTTGACAAAATCAAGACTTATCTGATGATCAACATGGAAACACTGACGGACAAGTCCGCTTCACATATTGCCGAGATGCTTATTATCGGAAGCAATATGGGAATTATTGATGCCATAAAAAACATCAGGAAATATAAGGACGATGCGGAAGCTGATATACTAGACCTCATGCAGAGACTGCTTAAATTTGAAGAAAAAAATGTTGAAAAACTGAAAAACTACCTGTAACGAAATGTCTGCATACCGGTTATGCAAAGTACGCTATTTGCTTGTTAACATCATAATACTTATATTGATGGCATTTTTTACCGGGATTGTAAGCCTGTTTTTTGCTCCCGCCGGTTACCCGAAGGCCATTTTTCTTTCGTATTTTTCAAAACCTTTGATTTTGCTGCTGAACATTTTACCGGTGGTTTTCCTGATATTAGTGTTATTTTTTATCATTAACAGGATATGGTTAAGTTTTATTACCGCTTATTCCATGGTAATGGTCCTGACATGGATTAATTACTACAAGCTGGTATTCAGGGACGATCCTTTATTGGCGGCAGATTTGGTACTGATATCCGAAAGCGTGGAAATGGCGGGCAAGTATAACATAAAACTCAATTGGCAGATTATACTGGCAATTGCTTTAGGAATCCTGTTTGCAGGAATTGCACGTGTTTATGCCAGAGGAAGGATCAAGTCCCCGGCAGTAAGGTTGTGTGCCTTGGGGCTTGTTGTTGCAGCCGCTATCAGTGTTTATAACCATATATATATGAGTAATAAAGTCTATGATGCTACTGCAAATAATGATTTGATTAACAGGTGGTCGCCGACGCAGACTTTTATATCCAAAGGATTTCTCTACCCGTTTATTTACAGCATAAAAACCAGTTTCCCCAAACCTCCGGAAGGGTATGATCCTGTTGAAGCAAAAGAATTGTTATATTCCTTTGCTTATACCGATATACCTGAAGAAAAAAAGGTCAATATTATTTGTGTCATGCTGGAAGCATACAATGACTTTTCAAAGTTCAAAGAGATTGATTTTAATATTGGTGTGTACGATTACCTGCACCAACTCCGGGAAGAATCGTACCACGGTGAAGTTGTTACCAATGTTTTTGCCGGTAATACCATTAACACGGAAAGGTGTTTCCTTACGGGATACACCACCTTGTACAACTTCAGAAAAAATACAAATTCATATGTCCATTATTTCAGGGAACAGGGGTATGTGGTGGAAGGAAGCCATCCCTGTTACGACTGGTTCTACAACAGGAAAAACGTAAATGTATACCTGGGTTTTGAAAGATATTACTATTTCGAAAACTACTATTCGGAACTGGCTGGAGGGAATATAGCCGGAGATGATATCCTGTTTTCTCATATAATTAAACTCTATGAGCAAAACAAGAACACCGGCAGGCCTTACTTCAGCTTCAACGTGACTTACCAGAACCACGGGCCTTACTCCTCTGAAAGAAAAGCCAGCGTTGACTACATTAAAAACAAGGGCTACCCGGAGGAGGAATACAATATCCTGAACAACTATTTTTCCGGTATTTATGACACAAACCAACGGCTAAAGGAATTTATCGATTATTTCAGGGCGCAGGAAGATCCCGTTGTTGTCATTTTATTCGGCGACCATAATCCCTGGCTGGGTGACAACAACAGCGTCTACAAAATGCTGGGTATTAACTTAAGTTTCAGTAATGAAGAAGGATTCTACAATTATTACAATACTCCATACATAATTTGGGCAAATGACCGGGCGAAAAGAGTACTTAACAATGCTTTTGAAGGCGAGGGCCCGAAAATAAGCCCCAACTTCCTCATGAATGTATTTTTCAAATTAGCCGGATATGAAGGCAATGAGTTTATGCAGCTTTCTAACGAATTAATGAAACTGACTGATGTAGTCCACGACAAGAAATATTACAAGGAATCAGGGCAATTTACTGCGAAACTTTCTGAAAAAGCACAAAAAATGTTGAATGATTTTCTTAAAGTGCAGTATTATTGGAGTAGAAATTTCAGGAAAGAACTAACAGGGAAAAGGTGACATGGTGATAAAGATACAAATAAAAGGGTATAATCTGGAACTTGAAACCACCGAAAAATTGTTTTCTCCGTCAAAAGTTGACCCGGGAACTCTTGCTATGCTTTCCTGCGTCGAATTTTCCGGGGATCAGAAGGTACTTGACTTAGGATGCGGATACGGAGTGGTAGGTATCACCGCTGCCAAAATTGTAGGTGCGGAAAATGTATATATGGTGGATATTGATCCTGAGGCAGTGGATTTGTCATTGAAAAATGCCAGGTTGAATAATGTGGAAGGAGTCCATGTAATAGAAAGTGATGCATATGACCGGCTTGATGAAAGTGGGTTTGACCTGATTCTGTGCAATCCTCCTTATCATGTGGACTTTTCCGTGCCTAAAAAGTTTATAGAAAAGGGATTCAACCGCCTTAAAACCGGTGGAAAGCTGTTTATGGTAACCAAACGCAAGGATTGGTACAAAAATAAACTGATATCCGTATTCGGTGGCGTACGTATCCATGAAGTCAACGGTTACTACGTGTTTGAAGCTGAAAGAAAAACCAGAAATTATGTAAAGAAATTAAGATAACATGGGAGAATTTTCTATAATAAGGGCAGATAATCAAACTTAATAATCATGATTACACATAAAAAGCCTGCACAAACTCACAACCAAACAAATATCCAAGGAGGAAGTAACGTGGAAAAATTTATTAACAATGTAAAGCTCGGATTCATAAGCTATATTTATCCACCGCCGCCTGAAATCAGCAAACCCCTTGAATGTCTCAGATGGCAGATTCAAAAGGCACATGAACTGGAATGCGAAGTTATACATGTATCTTATCAAATGCCGACGGAAGAAAGTGAAATGGAAGAACTCAAAAGGCTCCTCGGTGAGTATAACATTGAGCTCGAATTGAGGGCAAGCCGTGATATTTTTGAACTGACTGGTCCCAATGCAAAACAGGCCCGTGAAAACATTCAGAAGTCCATTGATTATGCCAAATATTTCGATGTCAGAATAATGAGAAACGGTTACGGAACCCTGAAAGCTGAAACCACACGGTATAACAAGTCAAAACCTGTCAGAGAACAGCTTGATTTTCTTGTCAAGAACCTAAAAGAAGCCGCCAGAATATATGAAGACAATGGTATGCTGTATGCCCTTGAAAACCATTGCGATTTCACCGGAAAAGAACTGGCCTGGGTCTTTGAACAGGTCAATTCTCCAAATGTGGGAGCCGCTCTGGATACTGCCAACGGATTTTCAATCTATTGTGATCCAAATGATGATATAAGGGAATTGGCTCCTTATACCATCACAACCCATATCAAGGACTCAAAAATAATGGATTACGAGGGTGATGACATTATCCCATATCTGCCGCTGGGATGCCCCCTAGGCGAAGGTAACGTTGATTTGGAGATGGCCATAGATCTGCTTATGGAAAAAAGCCCCCATGCATACGGGCTTCACCTGGTACTTGAACAGGGATGGTACGGCGGCCTGGACAAAGGTTATGACAGGAGGCTTTATAACTACATGGTCATGGAAAAGGGCCTTGAATACCTGAAAAAACTAATAACCAAGTAAGGCAGAATACCGCTTATGCGGTTTTTTGCATACCTATGGGACTGTTAATTACTGCAAAATAGTGATAGTATATAAATGTATTTTGCTTAAATAAGAACTTTTATAAGTAAAAACATAAATGCAGAAAACGCAATTATAGCTTGTAAAAGCAATGAGGAGGAGTTTTACATGTCAAGAATTGGTGATAATCTGGAAAAGCTTTTTTCACTGGAAAACAAGGTAATTTTGCTTACCGGGGCAATAGGAGGCATAGGTTCAGTGCTTGCAAAAGGCCTGGCAGATGTGGGCGCTGAAATGGCTTTGTGCGATTTGGACAAGGAAAAGCTGGATGAACTCGCAGCAGAAATCAATAAGACCGGAAAAGCAAAGGCATTTTACCTGAACCTGCTGGAAATGGATTCCATAAAGTCCTGCGTTGACAGTGTCATAAAAGAATTTGGCAGGATAGACGTATTGATTAACTGCGCGGGCATCAATAAAAGAGAAGGTTTTCTGGATGTGGAAGAGTCTACATATGACAGGATTATGGGTGTAAACCTGAAAGGCCTTTATTTTATAACCCAGGAAGTTGTAAAACACATGATTAAGCAAAAGAAAGGCAACATCATCAATATGGCATCCCATAATTCAGTAGGCATGTTGGGCGGGGTTTCCGTTTACGGGGCTACCAAGAGTGCAGTAACTGCATTAACCCGTTCCATGGCAATTGAATGGGCAAAATATAACATAAGGGCAAATGCAATAGCTCCGGGCCACATATTGACACCTCTGACCACGGTTACATGGGATGATCCTGTAAAATCCCAATACTTAAGAGAAAGGATTGCTATGGAAAGACCGGGTACACCGGAAGAATTACTTGGAATTACCATTCTTCTGGCCTCCGATGCGTCAAGCTATATGTCAGGCATGATGTACCATGTGGACGGCGGATGCCTGGCAGGTGGAAAACCGTGGCCCTTTGACACGAAATATTAGAACTTTACAACGCAACACATTAAAGACAGGAAAATGGATTTTGAATTATTATAATAAAAAAACTGGTAAAGAATTTCATGTTCTTTACCAGTTTTTTGTATTACTTATATTGCTTATTCCAGTCCATATTGCTTCTTCAGCTTTTCCACGTGTTTATAGTGTTCCAGGTTTCTAAGCTCTGAAGCGGCTTCTCTGTCCAGAACGACGGTTGCTTCACCACTGAAAAGTTGAAGGGCTGAGGCTGTTACCTGCGAGGTTACCGGACCTTCAATGGCCTGGGCTACCACCCTGGCCTTCCTTTTGCCGTTTGCTATCATCAGCAGGCTCCTGGCTTCCAGAATTGTTCCTATTCCCATTGTTATGGCAAGATGCGGCATTTTTTCCCTTGAAATGCCTGATTTTTTAAAGAAACTTTCATAATTATCGTCCAGAGTTTGCTGTGCCAGTACCTGGACATGAGTCCTTGAAGCAAGGGAGGTTCCTGGTTCGTTAAAACCCCAGTGACCGTCGCCGCCTATTCCCAAAAGCTGCAGGTCAATGCCGCCGGCCTTTTTTATCTGCTCTTCGTACCACAGGCAGTACTCGCTGGGATCTTTGGCCAGACCGTCAGGAATATACACATTTTCCTTCTTAATGTTTATATGCTTGTGAAATTCCTCATACATAAATCTGGCATAGCTCTGGTCCACTTCATATGGTTTTTCCAGATCCATGCCTATTCCAAGGTATTCGTCCAGGTTAAAGGTTGTCACTTGTGAAAAGTCGAGACCTTGCTGATGCATTTTTATAAGTTCCCTGTATGTACCTATGGGTGTGCTCCCTGTTGCAAGTCCCAATACGCAATTAGGCTTTGACCTTATGAGGTTTGCTATTACATTTGCCGCATATTTACTCATTTCCTCATAAGTCTCTCTGATTATGACATTCAAAACCCCTCATCTCCTTTAAAACTTATCTAAAAAGCTTGTACGGTTATATTGTCTATTTTTAATCAAAGTCCGTACATGTTTATTATACATTTTTTAAATACGTACGAAAATGTCTGCATTACAAAAATTTTTTCATGAAAGGAAGTATTTCGCCAAAACAAGACATTGACAAATATGTGCTATGGGTATAAAATATCAAACAATATATCACAGAATAAATATTCACCAAATCTGGTACCTATGCGTAATTGCCAGATTAATTCTCCGGTTTAAATCTATAGGCCATTTGGATAAAACCTGGAGAAAACATTTAGCTTGTACTTTTGTACGGCAGAGTGTTAACTCGCTAATCAAACATATCTCAGAAGGAGATATGCGGTGCAAATTATAATTTTATAATTTAAATCTATAATATTGAATAAAGGGGAAAAGGAGAGGTTAAGATGAAAAAAATCGTCAGTGTTATACTCTTATTTGTGATGGCTGTTACACTCCTTTCAGGTTGTTCAGGTTCAGCAGGCAGCAGTGACGAAATCAGAATAGGAGTAAACTATGAGTTGTCAGGCAATGTGGCTACTTACGGTCAAAGCTCCGTAGAAGGTATCAAGCTTGCCATTGAGCAGATTAATGCAGCAGGCGGAGTAAAGGGCAAAAAGATTAAGCTTATTGAGTATGACAACAAGTCTGAAGCTGCTGAAGCCACAACACTGGCTACCAAGCTCATGACACAGGACAAGGTAGTGGCTGTTCTCGGTCCGGCAACTTCCGGTGCCTTCAAGGCTACTGAACCTGTAGCACGTCAGAATAAGGTTCCCATAATCTCCGGTTCAGCAACTGCAGATGACGTAACCGTGGATGATAAGGGCGTAAAGGAATACGTATTCCGTATTTGCTTTAACGACTCCTATCAGGGATCTGCCATGGCTCAGTTTGCTTCCCAGGGCCTGAATGCGGCAAAAGCGGTTATAATTATGGATAGTTCCAGTGACTACAGCAAGGGCCTTGCTGATAACTTCACCAAGACCTTTGAAGCCGCAGGCGGTACCATTGTTGCACAGGAAGCATATGTGAAGGGCGATACTGATTTCAACGCCATCTTAACAAAGATTAAGGGCCAGGATTTCGACGTAATATTTGTTCCCGGTTATTATGAGGAAGCCGGTCTGATTATAAAACAAGCCCGTTCTCAGGGCATTGACCAGCCGATTCTGGGCGCAGACGGTTTTGACTCACCGGTCCTCAAGGATTTGGCCGGCGCAGAAGCCCTTACCAAAGTATATTATTCAAACCACTATTCATCATTGGACCAGGATCCGGCAGTACTTAAGTTCCAGGAAGACTTCAGGGCTAAATATAATAAAGAGCCTGATGCTTTTGCAGCCCTTGGTTATGACCTTGCAAAATTCGTTGTAGATGGTATCAGCCGTGCTGAAAAGATTGAAGGCGAGTCTATCAAGAACGCCCTGGCAGCAACCAAGGATTTTGAAGGTGTAACCGGAAAATTCAGTATTGATGAAAATCATAACCCTGTAAAATCAATTGTTGTTATTGGTCTTGAAAACGGCGAAATTGCTTCCAGTGAGAAATTCGGTCAATAATCCGTATTTGATAAAAATTTAATAATCTTTTCATTTACATATAAGTGAGGTCTTTTGCAACCTCACTTATATGTGTTATTATATAGTCATAATAACTAAAATGGTATATAGATTGAAAGAAGGATAAAACATGGAACAATTTTTACAACAGGTGATCAACGGCCTGTCACTGGGTAGTATTTATGCATTGATTGCATTGGGCTACACCATGGTGTACGGTATTATCAAGCTTATTAATTTCGCCCATGGTGATGTCTACATGATAGGCGCATATGTAGGATATTTTTGCATGACCACCTTTAAGCTGGGATTTTTACCCTCTCTTTTAATTTCCATGATAACTTGTACTGTGCTGGGTGTCTTAATTGAGAAAATCGCTTATAAGCCATTAAGAAATTCCACAAGAATTGCCGTACTGATAACGGCGATAGGTATGTCCCTGTTTCTGGAGTATACCATGATGTTTTTTGTAAAGGCAAATGTGCGTACATACCCGCCCATGTCAGGTTTATTAGCCCAGAGTCATAAATTGGGCGATATTGTTATCACAACCAAGCAGCTCTTGATATTTACTGTTACCATAATACTCATGGTATTGCTGCAGTTTATTGTAAAGAAAACAAGAATAGGGAAATCAATGAGAGCAGTAGCCCTCGACAGAGATGCTGCCCAGCTTATGGGTATTAATGTAGATACCACCATATCTTTTACCTTTGCAGTCGGTTCAGCTTTAGCCGGCGCCGCAGGTATACTGGTAGGTGTATATTATAATTCCATAAACCCGCTTATGGGTGTCCTGCCCGGACTTAAAGCTTTTGTTGCGGCCGTGTTCGGAGGCATTGGCGTTATACCGGGTGCTATGATCGGAGGTTATCTGATAGGCATAATTGAGGTGCTGGTATCAGGATATGGCAACTCCATGTACAGGGATGCAGTTGTATTTGCTATACTGATAATAATCCTGATTGTCAAGCCCACAGGCATACTTGGAATCAATACAAGAGAGAAGGTGTAGACGATGACGATGATACTGGAAAAAAGTTGGGTAAAAAGATTACTTGCTCTGGTCCTCACCTTCCTTATAGTACAGGTGCTGGTTTCAACAAATATAATTAATACCTACTTCCAGGCTACTATAGCCACCATATGCATTAATATAATCCTGGGTGTGAGTTTAAACCTGATAACAGGATTTACAGGCCAGTTCTCGTTGGGACATGCGGGGTTTATGTCCATAGGCGCATACACCTGCGCCATAATTACCTTGCGTATGTCCAATACTTTCGGATTTCTCCTGGGTGTGGCTTTGGGAGCAGTATTTGCTGCAATAGTAGGTTTTCTGGTCGGCCTGCCCACCTTGCGCCTTCGGGGGGACTATCTTGCCATAGCAACCCTGGGCATGTCAGAAATTATACGTATCATTTTTCTTAATATGGAAATCACTAACGGAGCAGCGGGCTTAAGCGATATTCCCCGTTTTGTTAACTGGACCTGGCTTTATGTGTTTACTGTAGGCACTTTGTTGCTTATAAAAAATTTCCTTAACTCCTCCCATGGACGCGCGTGTATTGCTATCAGGGAGGATGAGATTGCTGCCGAGACAATGGGTATAAACATAACTAAGTACAAGGTTATTTCTTTCATGATAGGAGCTTTCTGTGCGGGTATTGCCGGAGCACTTTATGCTTCATATTTTTACTTCCTGAAGCCTGATTTGTTTGGTTTTTTAAAATCCATTGACGTATTGGTTATTGTTGTTTTAGGAGGTCTTGGAAGCATATCGGGTTCGGTATTGGCGGCAATACTCTTAGCTTTGATTTCAACTGCGTTGCAGGCATTTCCTGAACTCAGAATGGTATTTTATGCACTCCTCCTTATCATTATCATGCTTTTCCGTCCCCAAGGCCTTATGGGTTCCAAAGAGCTTTCAATCAAGTATTTCAAAAACCTTGGGAAAAGCTTGATTTCAAAGAAAGGAGGGGCTTAGTATATGTATATACTAAAAGTGAACAAATTGACCAAAACTTTCAGCGGTCTGACTGCTGTGGCAAATATAAATATGGAACTAAAACCCGGTGAATTAATTGGTTTGATAGGGCCCAACGGAGCAGGAAAAACCACCGTATTCAATTTATTGACAGGTGTTTATGTACCGACGGCAGGTACCATGTTCTTTACAAAGGATGGCAAAGAAATACCGCTGCATGGGAAAAAGCCCCATATAATATGTAAAGACGGACTGGCGAGGACATTCCAGAATATCCGCCTGTTCAAGGATTTGACAGTTTTTGATAATGTCCGTATTGCCATGCATAAAAATGTAAAGTACAGCATAATATCCAGCTTCTTCCATTTACCTTCTTATTTCAGGGAGGAAAAGCAATTGTATGAAGACACAATGGAACTGCTAAAGATATTCAGGCTGGATGATAAAAAGGACGAGTATGCAAAGAATCTTCCCTACGGGGACCAGCGAAGACTGGAAATTGCAAGGGCCCTGGCCACTGAACCCAGCCTGCTGTTGCTCGATGAGCCGGCCGCCGGTATGAATCCGGCAGAAACAAGGGATCTGGTCGAATTGATAAGCTGGATAAGGGATAGATTCAATCTTACAATATTACTCATTGAACATGATATGCATGTGGTTATGAATATTTGTGAAAGAATATATGTACTGGACCACGGAATGGTAATAGCAAACGGTACCCCGGATGAAATTAAAAGGAACAAACAGGTTATTGAAGCTTATTTGGGAGAGGATATCGAAAATGCTTGAAGTAAAGAATCTTGATGTGCATTATGGAGTGATACATGCCATCAAAAATGTCTCATTAACTGTTAACGACGGAGAAATTGTTACCCTCATCGGTGCCAATGGTGCCGGAAAAACGACGACTTTGCGTACCATTTCCGGCCTGAAAAGGCCCACAAACGGGACTATAATGCTCGATGGGGAGGATATTACAAACACTTCAGCCCGGGAAAGGGTGGCTAGGGGAATCTCTCATGTTCCTGAAGGCCGGCATATCTTCCCAACCATGACAGTACTGGAAAACCTGGAACTTGGCGCTTATCTTCGCCATGACAAGAAAGGGATTACAGCGGATCTTGAAATGGTTTATAACATCTTCCCCATTTTGAAAGAAAGAAGAAAGCAGGCAGCGGGTACCCTGTCCGGCGGTGAACAGCAGATGCTCGCCATAGGACGTGCACTGATGAGCAGACCCAGGATACTTTTCCTTGATGAACCTTCAATGGGGCTTGCACCACTGTTGGTCCTGGAGATCTTCAGAATAATAAAGGAAATTAATGCATCAGGAACTACGATTCTTCTTGTTGAGCAGAATGCAAGCATGGCACTGCAGATAGCGAACCGTGCTTATGTCATGGAAACCGGATCGATTGTACTTACCGACACCGGTACTGAATTGCTGAAGAGTGAAGATATTAAAAAAGCATATTTGGGGGGGTAATAATGATGTTTGTAAAGAATAAGATGACCACCAACCCGTATACGATTTCTCCGGATCAAAGCATTCTTGAAGCCAATGAAATCATGATGCAGCATGGTGTAAGAAGGCTTCCTGTGCTGAAGAACGGAAAATTGGTGGGCATAGTTTCAAAGGAAGACATCCTGAAAGCCTCACCGTCAAAGGCGACTACTTTCAGTATGGGAGAAATAAGTTACCTGCTCTATAAAACAAAAATCAGCCAGATTATGACGAAAAACCCTATTACTATTTCTCCTGATGCCCTTCTTGAAGAAGCAGCTACATTAATGAGAGACAACAAGATAGGTTTCCTGCCTGTGGTGGACAACGGAAAATTGGTAGGAATTATCACTGAAAGCGACATCTTTGACGCATTTATAGAACTTCTGGGCTTTCGCACCCCCGGGACAAGGCTTACCATTGAAGCTGTCGATGAGCCTGGTATTATGTCGCAGCTTACCAGTATCATAGGACAGTTTGGGGCAAACATCAACCATGCGGCTGTCTACCGCGGAGCCAGTGGAAAAAGTGCAATTGTCATAGGTATAAATTCGCAGAATACAGCTGATCTTGAAAGGGAAATAGAAGAAAGCGGGTTCAAGATTTTATATAAACTGCAGAATAAATAATCCGGGCGGACTGCTTAAATTCCATGTTGTAAGCAAGATGCCTGTATGATACAATTTTATAGTAATATAACCGGCATGAAGCCGGAAGAGAAAAAATTTATTTTATTGTTAACGAACTAATACCATGAAGGTATGGGCTTTGAGAACAAAGCATGTACTTTTATGGTAATTTTATTTAAGGGGGATTTTAAGTGAGGAAAGATTCGACCAAACAATTGGTATTGTCTGGACTTTTTATTGCATTAGGATTGTTGCTGCCATTTTTAGTGGGCCAGATTCCAAGCCTGGGCGCCGCATTGCTTCCCATGCATATTCCCATATTGATCTGCGGTTTTGTATGTGGATGGCCGTATGGACTTGCAGTGGGATTTATAACTCCGCTTCTGAGGAGTTTTCTTTTCGGTATGCCTCCCATTTATACTGCCCTGGCAATGGCGTTTGAACTGGCTGCTTACGGTTTCATGACCGGCCTTTTATACAGGGTGCTTCCCAAAAGGAATGGTTTTGTATATGTTTCCCTGGTTGCCTCAATGATTTGCGGGCGTATAATTTGGGGACTTGTTAGCATTCTTATCTACGGACTCAGAGGTTCTGCATTTACCATGCAACTGTTTGTCTCCGGCGCTGTTTTAAATGCGATACCCGGTATCATTATCCAGATAGTTATCATTCCTTTGATTATAATTGCGCTGAAAAAGGCAAGGCTTATAGAGGACTAATTAATAAATATCACTGTTTAAAGATTACAGAAAAAGAGGTACAGACTGGTGGACATAAGGGAAGTAATGGAAAGGCATTTTCAAAGGTATCCCGGCATGCAGATTCAGGATATGGTAAAACTTATATACCAGAATGAGTTTGCGGGTGGGCATTTTGTCAGCAGTGAAGAAGAAAGCCTTGAAAGAATGAAAAGGGAAATGGATTCCCTGGACCATGAAAAGGCATATCCCGTATTTGAAGACATCGGCAACGGACTTTGCAGATTGCACCTGGGAGGGCTTAAGGGTTTAGGTCTGGATTTGAGAACGGCGAATATGTTTTTTATCAATACCTCAAACAGGAAAAGGGGCAGCCTGGAAACCTTTACTGAAAAGCTTGGCATCCTGAAAAGGTGCTGCCAGGAAAAGACTGTAACCTTTCCACAGGAAGAACTGGACGATTACCTTGATGAATACATGAAACGAGGATATCCTGCAGTAAGTCACAGTGAAAGTTATAGAAGAATGTATGCCCCGGCTTACCGCATAGTGGATTACGTTTATTGCAAATTCATTGATATTTTTTCACGGATAGATTTCCTGCTGAACCGCAAAAAGACAGTAAACGTAGCCATTGACGGAAACTGCGGAGCAGGTAAGACCACCCTGGCAAACCTATTAAAGGGCGTCTATGACTGCAACCTTTTCCATATGGATGATTACTTTTTGACGCCTGAGTTAAGGACAGAAGAAAGGCTTAAAGAGCCCGGCGGAAATGTACACTATGAAAGGTTCAGAAAAGAAGTCATTGATGGAATAAAAAGCGGTGAGCCTTTTCAGTACCAAATCTATGACTGTAACAGGGCCGTCCTTGCAGATATTGTAAATGTGACGCCAAAGAGGCTGAATATAATTGAAGGCTCTTACAGCATGCATCCGACTCTTATAGACAGTTATGAACTCAAGATATTCTTGAGCCTCAATGAAAAAGAGCAAAGCCGGCGCATTTTGGAAAGAAATGGCCCGATTAAGCACAAGAGATTTGTAAATGAATGGATACCTCTTGAAAACCTTTATTTCGAAAATTTGAAAATTAAAGATAAATGTGATATAGTATACACAACATAGGTTCATATGTGGCAATGTGTGTCGGGAACTTACCAGTGTGTAACTATATAACCTGTAAATATTCATTTGCTGATAAAGAGATGGTTTTTTATTTTTTTTATATATAAATTAATTTAAATTGAATAATACCCGGCATTTGTAATTGCCCGGGATTATTTTATGTATTTTTTCTAGGAAGGGGACTATGAAGTGAGCGAAGAAGTAAGCAGTGAAGTACGTGCACCAAGCAAGGCTGTTCAACTGGCCCTGGATTTTGTGGAACCAGGGGATGAATCATTGCTGGAAAGCCGCGAGAATCTTGGCAAAAAGTTACCTGAAGGCATCTCATCAAAGCAACTGTATAAAGATATCGTACATATCGCATGGCCTTCCTTTATAGAGATGGTGCTTACACAGCTGGTTTCAATGGTGGATATGATGATGGTGGGCCGTCTGGGTGTATGGGCCATAACAGCCACAGGGCTTACAATTCAGCCGAAGTTTCTTTTAATGACCTTGTTCATGTCCATGAATGTAGGTGCTACTGCGTTGGTCGCCAGATACAAGGGCCAAGGTAATCAGGAAAAGGCAAACAATGTGTTAAGACAGGCTTTACTAATGACCTTTTGCTTATCTTTAGTCGGTTCAGTAATCGGATATATCTTTGCAGAACCTCTTGTAAAGTTTATGGGTGCTGAAGAAGGGGTAACCCTGGCTAGCGGCGTTGATTATTTCAGAATACAGATGATCGGTTTTGTTTTCCTTGCCATGACAAGTACCATAACTGCAACATTAAGAGGTGTCGGAAGCACCAGAATAGCGATGATTTATAACCTGATTTCCAATCTTGTAAATGTATGCTTTAACTTCCTGCTTATTTATGGTTATTTAGGTTTCCCGAGACTTGAGGTTGTGGGCGCTTCGATAGCTACAGTTATTGGCCAGTGTACGGCATTTGTCATAGCATTGACTGTTGTTCTGAAAGGGAACCATTACCTGATACTCCGTTTGAAGGACGGATTTAAGCCTGATTGGGCAACTATGAAGAGCATTGCGAATATAGGAATACCTGCCGCAGTTGAGCAGCTAGTTATGCGTGCAGGTATGATTATTTATGTAAAAACGGTTGCGTCGCTGGGAACCTTGGCATATGCCATTCACCAGACCTGTATGAATATTCAGGCCATGTCGTTTATGACCGGTCAGGCATTTGCCGTTTCTGCCACATCCCTCGTTGGGCAGAGCCTCGGAAAGAAACGGCCTGATTTTGCGGAAGCCTACAGCAGACGTACCAGACGGATAGGAATGGTGTTTTCCATTTTCCTGGGGCTGTCATTTATACTGTTTGGTAAATATATCGTTGCGCTGTACAATACAGATCCGGACTTTATAAAACAAGGCGCGAAAATCCTGATGTTTGTAGCTTTCTGTCAACCATTCCAGTCTTCCCAGTTCATCCTGGCCGGTGCTTTAAGAGGAGCGGGAGATACCAGGTCCATTGCTGTCATATCATTCGTAACTGTTTTATTGGTACGTCCGGGATTGGCCATTATTGCCATTCATGGTCTCGGCTTCGGCCTGGAAGGCGCCTGGCTGGCGTTGATAGCAGATCAGCTGCTAAGGTCGCTGTTGGTGTTCCTCAGGTACAATTCTGGCAAATGGAAAACCATCAAGGTATAATGTCAAAGGGGCTGTTCTCTTAATAAAGTTATCAAGAGAACAGCCCCTTTAAATGTACTAAAGCTGGTTATTTGAAGTTGGGCAGGTATTTTTCGTTGGCCTTGAACATTTCATCCACCATGCTCTTAATTTCCCTTAAGCTGAGGACAGCGGATGTGAGGGGATCGTAACAGATGGCGTGGAAAATCTTCCTTTTATCGCCTTCCAGGGCACCTTCCACGGCAAGTTCTTCGCACCTGGTGTTGATATCGTTAAGAATTGCCAACTGGGCCGGGAGATTTCCAACTTTTATGGTATTAAGCCCGCGTTTGGATGCTATTACAGGAACCTCTACACAACATCCGTACGGAAGATTGTCTATAATCCCGTTATTTCTTACATTTCCGTTAAATTCAAAAGGCTCATTGTCTCCGAAAACAGCATTGAATATATAAGCAGCATATTCCAAACCTCTGGAAAGGTTTACATTTTCCTGTCTGAACCACTGTTCAAAGTCATCCCGCCAGTGGTCCTCACGCCTCAGGTATTCTTTCAGTATAAACGCGTATTCACCGGGATTCCACCCTGTTCCGTGGGTGCAGTATTTTTCCAGCAAGTCTTCTCTTTTTCTGAACCATGGATTGTATTCTGAATTGTGGCCACTGGACTCTGTAACATAATAGCCCAGGTGTAAAAACATCTCGTTCCTGACCTGTTCCTCATTATAGATTTCAGGCTTTTCTACAGCTTCTCTGATTAGAGGATAAGCGTCTTTTCCATTCCACTTATATTCCAGGTACCATGCCTGATGGTTAATGCCAGCACATAAATATGTAATCTCGTTCATGGGCGCACCAATCCATCTGGCCAGCATGTGAGCCGTTCCCTGTACGCTGTGGCATAGACCGGTTATAGTAAGTTCAGGGTATTCCCCCTGCATGGCCCGGCACAACATGCCCATGGGATTGGTATAATTAAGGAAGACTGCCTGGGGACAGTATTTCTTAATGTCAGCACAGATTTCCAGCATAACGGGAATTGTTCTTAATGCCCGGAAAATACCGGCCGGACCGCGGGTGTCGCCCACATTTATGTCGACACCATATTTCTTTGGGATTTCAATGTCGTGCCTCCAGACCTGCACTCCTGCAGCCAGAATTGTACATACCACCCCGTCTGCTCCTTTTAGGGCTTCAGCCCTGTCCATGGTGGCAGTTACCTTTGCCGGGTAATTCCCAGCAGCTACAATCCTGTCACATGCCCTCTTTATTAGGTTCAGCCTGTCTTCATTAATGTCCATCAGAGCGATTTCTATATCCTGTAGGGCAGGAAATGTCAAGATATCCCGGACCAGGTTTCTTGTGAATTCGAAACTTCCGGCGCCGATAAAAGCTATCTTTTTCAATTTGACTCACTCCTTATGATTTATTCCGTTATGCCTAATATATCATTCCAGAATTTACAATGCAACGGCCTGTAAAAGATTAACAGGGTGATTTATATATGTGATATAATCAATATAAAGTCTGTAAAAATGTTATTAAATGAAAACAAATTATTCGGGGAGATAATATGCAGTACAGGATAATGCCGAAAACAAATGACAAGCTTTCCGTATTGGGTTTTGGATGTATGAGGCTTCCTACCGTTGCCGGGGGAGAAAATTCCGGCCTTATTGACAGGAAGAAGGCTCTTGAATTGTTGTGGGGAGCCATTGACAAAGGCGTTAATTACCTTGATACCGCATACCCGTATCATATGGGAGCTTCTGAATCGTTTTTGGGCGAACATGTGCTGAAGAACGGGTACAGGGAAAAAGTGAAAGTCGCGACCAAACTGCCAACCTTCCTGGTAAAAAGGCAAGAGGACATGATGAAGTTTTTCGAAAGGCAGAGAAAAAAGCTTAATCTTGAGCAAATTGACTATTATCTGCTGCATGCCCTGAACGGGCAGACATGGGAAAGGCTATTGACCTTTGATGTTATGGAGTTTATGGATTTTCTTAAAAGAGAAGGTAAAATCAGCCGGATAGGGTTTTCTTTTCACGGAACCCCGGAAGATTTTCGTAAAATAATCGACAGCTATGCCTGGGATTTTTGCCAGGTACAGCTCAACATTCTCGACGAGTTTTATCAGGCGGGAATTAACGGTGTCCGGTATGCCGCGTCAAAAGGAATAGGCGTCATAATAATGGAGCCCTTACGGGGAGGAACCCTTGTCAATAACATTCCGAAAGAAATAAAAAAGATATGGGACAGTGCTCCTGTAAGGAGAACACCTGCTGACTGGGCATTGAGATGGTTATGGAACAACCCGGATATTCAGGTTGTACTTTCAGGCATGAGTTCACCTGAGCAGGTGGATGAAAATGTCAGATCGGCGGAGGATTCATTGCCTGGCAGTCTGTCTCCTGAGGAATTAGGTATAATACAAAAAGTAAAGGATAAATACCATGAACTGCTTAGAGTAAGATGTACCGGTTGCAGGTATTGCATGCCCTGCCCGGCAGGGATTGATATTCCTTACGCATTCCAGGCACTGAATAGCTACTACCTTACCCGTAAAAAAATTGGTGTCAAGGTTCACTACATGAATAGTATCGTGGGAAGAAAAAACCAGCCGTGGACATCTGCGTGCCTGAATTGCGGGAATTGTGAAAGCAAATGTCCCCAGCAGATCAGGATAAGAGAGGAATTTAAAAAGGTGCGTAAAGTATTGGAAGGTGCCGATGTCAAATTTCTTGCCGGAGCGGCGAAACTGGTTACCGGCCAAAAGCATTGATTTAATACAATAAATAGTTAATGGGGTTATAGTGTTAAGGCAATAATAAGTAAAAAATAAAAGAAGCATTCATTAACTGAATGCTCCTTTTGTTTTACCAATACGTGATAAAAATGATTGCTGGCTTATAGGGTAACTTCCGGTTATTTGCCGAAAATGCGGTCATATGCGGTATTAATCTCGTCTATTTCATCCTGGGACAGTTCCCAAGAAGCAGACATGGCGTTTTGCTCAGCCTGTTCAGGCGTCTTGGCGCCAACCAGTGCCGTTGTAATCCTGTCTTGCTGGTTAACCCAGTTAATGGCTACGTGAGCCACCGGTTTATCATGTCTTGCAGCTATATCCCTTAAGACGTCCACCAGTTGCATGCTCTTGCTCCAGAGGGGTTCCCTGAAGAATGGATAGAATTTGCTGCGGTTGTCTCCTTCTTCAAACTTGGGTTGTTCCTTGAATTTCCCGCTTAAGACTCCTGCTCCCAAGGAGCCATAGGAAAGCACGCCGAGCCCTTTTTCATGGCAAAATGTTATTACTTCTTCAGTGTCTCTCTGAAGCAGTGAGTAAGGAGGCTGCAGACTGACTATTTCCGTTAGGGACATAATTTTGTTGAGAAGGTCTATATTGAAGTTTGAAACGCCCAGCCAGCGGAATTTGCCTTCCTCTTTCAGTTTAAGGAGCTCATTTACGGATTCTTCCAGGGGAGTGGAAGGGTCCGGCCAGTGAATCTGATACAAATCTATGAAGTCAATGTCGAGAAATCTAAGGGAATTTTCAATCTGTTTTCTTATATCTTTCGGTTTGAGGCTCCTTATGAAATTCTTCCCGTCACGAAGAGTACCGCATTTTGTCGCTATTATGACGCTGTCCCTTCTGCCTTTTATAGCCTTGCCTACTATCCGCTCAGCATGTCCATCTCCGTAGGCGGGGGCTGTATCAATCAGGTTTATGCCGCAGTCAATGGCTTTTTGTATGGTATATATTGACATATCGTCGTCGACTTTTCCCCAAAAGTCGTTACCCATGGCCCATGTTCCGAGACCGACCACTGAAACATTAAGGTCGCTGCTGCCAAGTTTCTTGTAGCGCATATAATCATCCTCCTTTTTAGTATCTGGTATCTTCCGGTGTTTATTATATCCAATTTTTCCTCATGTTTCAATGTTGACCGGATTGGTGCATTACCTGGTGTGTTTGCTACGGTTAACTGTTTATTTATTACGGGGACTTATTTTGCTTAATCCCATGTTAAAAATGTGTGACATACTTTGTATTCATATATTATAATGATACAATGTCAGTATACATAATATCAGAACATGAAACTAAATACTGTTTTGCAGTCAAGGGGAGGTTAACTTGTTTAAAAAGACGGTATATGTTTTACTACTGGCATTCATTTCAAGTTTGTGGCCGATGCATGTATATGCCGCAGGCAATGCAGGTTCATCATTCAGTGATGTACCGGAAGGCCACTGGGCATTCAGCGAGATACATGAGCTAAGAGACCTGGGTATCACCAATGGTATTGGAAATAACATGTTTGGCCTGGGGAAAACCATAAAAAGAAGCGAATTTGTTACATACCTGGTAAGGTTGCTGGGTTGGGACATTGTTACCCCATCTTCCGGCAGTTTTGCCGACAACCAGAACAAAGCCGCCTGGTATTACCCATACATTGAAACGGCCCTGAGAAAAGGCGTAATATCCGGGGATACTTTGTATTTCCGGCCTGAGGAGCCCATTACCAGGGAAGAAATGGCTGTAATGATAGTCCGTGCCCTTGGGTATAATGCCCTGGCAGGCCGTCTGGACTATCTTGATAGCCCGTTTAAGGATGTCAGAAACAATGTGGCTTACATATCCATTGCAGAAGAATTTGGTATTATAACAGGATTTCCTGACAACACTTTCAGGCCAGGTGCCACTGCGACCCGTGAGCAGGCAGCTGCCATGATTATGCGGATGTACAGGAAGCTGAAAGGTAAAATAAGCGAATTACATGCCTTTTACGCCATCAGTTCCTCATCCCAGCAGGATATGATCAAATGGCTTGATTCTGTGAGTTTTGGATGGTGCAGGCTGGAATTTGACCAGGCTAAGAAAGAGCCTGTCCTTAATACAACCAACAGTAACGGCAATTATTTTGCAGTCCCCCCGGGATTTGACGGACCGGTCAGTTTGGCCGGCAAAAACCGGGTACCGGCACAACTGATGGTGTTTGCGGACAATGAGACCGTTATCGAAATAAACGGCAAAAAAGTGGGACTTCTTGAGTATATCCTCACAAATGAGCAATTGGGATCCAGGATAGCGGAAATGATAGTTGAACAGGTCAAAAATACCGAAAAAGATGGCAAGAAGGTTTCCTTTGACGGCGTAGTCATTGACTTTGAGGGAATGAAGGGAAATACGCTGAAAAAAGCTTTCAATAAATTCCTGGACGAACTTCGTTTAAGGCTTGGAGAAAAGAACCTCTATGTAACGGTGCATCCTGTAAGAAGAGCTGGACAGATGTACTATGACGGCTATGACTACAGGCACATAGGCGAAGTTGCGGACAGGGTGATCCTAATGGCCCACGACTATAACGCCAAGAAGCTTACTGATTTGGACATGAAGAACGGGTATACATTTACTCCCCTGACGCCGGTTGATGAGATATTCCATGCCTTACAGGCCATTACTGATGAAAAGACGGGCGTACCAAAGGAAAAAATCTGGCTTCAGATATCTTTTGATTCTGCCCAGTGGAAGGTAAAAGATGGACAGGTGCAGAACCAGTACCCCTATACCCCTGATTACCAGGCTATTTACAACAGGCTGGTAAAGAACGTGCAGGTTAATTTCCCTGAAACGGTTCAGAATCCATATGCAACATTTTACGATGACAATAATGGCACATATAATGTCCTTTGGTATGAAGATTCAAGAAGTGTTGCGGCAAAAATAACCCTGGCCAAAATGTTTGGTATAAAGGGTATATCTTTGTGGAGACTGGGGAATATACCTGATTACCGGGAAGCTTCCGGCAAAAACGTCTATCTTGATGTTTGGAATACCATACTGAAAGAACGGTAGCTATAAATAATCTGCTGATAGATGAAATGCAAATATTTATTTCCTGAATCCCTGGACAAAAATTTACAATTTTATATGAACTAAGCATCGAAGAATAAACAAAAGGAGAGCCGTAAGGCTCTCCTAAACTTTATATCGAATATTTCAGCCAACTGGGAAATTAATAGATATACCCGTACTTTTCAGCTGCATAGCACAACGCCTTTAAGTTATCAAAGGAGGTACCCGGATTGATGCTGCCGGCAGTGGTTAATACGAGATGTTTGCCGGGGCCTGCCTGCTCAATGTCTCTTTTGGCATATTCGATAACGTCTTCAGGAGTCCCGTTAAGGAGTATCTTAAGGGGAGGAATTTGTCCGTAGACAACAGCATCCGGCATCTTTTCGAGGATTTGTTTAGGTTCAATATATGGATCTATGTTCACTTCGTTAACTCCGATGCCCTTGAGGTTATCCAGTTGATGCAGCATGTGCGAGTCAGCGTGGTAATGCCTCTTGTCTTTTTCACCGGGGGCAAAGGTATCGAAAATTTCCTTTTCTGCATCAAATATGAATTCTTTGTAAAGGTCCGGGGAGATGAGGCCTGTAACGTCGCTTGCCAAAGAGAAGCCGCCCACATTTTCCGGATAACCGGTGGCTTTTCTGATTTCAGTAACATACCTCTTGCTTGTGTCCACCCAGCATTTAATCAGTTTCTTAATCTGGTCCGGATCTGTCATTATCCAGGTGAGGAAATTGGTTATGCTGCATATCTGCCCCATCATAGTGCAGCAGCCCTTGATTCCGCCGCCATACTTGAGGTCGATACCATACCTGGACTTTATTTTCTCGCGCCATTCAAGGTACTTTGGCACAAGTCCCTGTTCCAGGAGGTTGACTTTATACATTTTTTCCACCAAGGTGTCGATTTCCTCAGGAGAGGTTACGGCCGGGCGAAGAGTGGGTGTAGCGTTTGACTCATAATTTACTTCGCCTCCGTAAATGGAAGCATCCATAATGACGCCGAAATCTACAGAAGGTTGTATGGTGTAGGCTAATTCTTTTTCGGTTATTTCACTGCATCTTAAGCGGTGTTCCTGCTGGTATTCAAAATCCGAATAATATTTTGCATTATCTAGTTTCAAAAATTCGCAAATCCAGTCCCCGTCCAGATATATGCTGACCGGCACCCTTGGGATATCCCGTGACAGGTCCATACATTGCTTATTAACTTCCCAGAATTTTTTCATGTCAATATCATAAGGCATAAGTATCCTCCTTCCATAATTTTCAGCTTAAAATAATGATAGCACAAATTTAAAGATTCTTATATGATTTATACATTTATTTTGTTATCATGCATAATTCCCAGGTAGTATGTCTCCCGGCATAAATACGGCAGTTTGCATTAATATGGATCTTAATTTTTGATTTGCTTTTTGTACATCGAAAGATTAGAATATAATAGATTCAGAATATAAAAATATGGCATTGTATTAATATTTTATACATACAAAGGGGAACTTGTAATGGTTATAGGTTTTGATCATGAAAAGTATTTGAAGGAACAGACGAAATACATTTTAGAAAGAATTGAGAGGGTTAACAATAAACTTTATCTGGAATTCGGAGGCAAACTTTTCGGCGATTATCATGCCGGAAGGGTTCTGCCGGGATTTGATGTGAATGCAAAGGCCAAAGTCTTAAGCCAGCTTAAGGACAAAGTTGAGATAATAATCTGTGTTTATGCAGGGGATATTGAAAGGCATAAAATGAGGGCTGACTTTGGCATAACATATGATATGGAAGTAATGAGGCTCATAGATGAACTCAGGGAATGGGATCTTGACGTTAACAGCGTGGTGATAACACGTTACTCGGGACAACCTGCTGCAGAGATTTTTCAGAAAAAGTTGGAAATCAGAGGTATTAAGACCTATTTCCATAAAGCCACGAAAGGTTATCCCGGCCTTGTGGACACTATTGTCAGCGATGAAGGATATGGAGCCAATGAATATATTGAAACCACCAAGCCCCTTGTTGTGGTTACGGCTCCGGGACCTGGAAGCGGAAAGCTGGCCACCTGCCTGTCCCAGATATATCATGAGTATAAACGTGGCATAAAGGCCGGTTACGCCAAGTACGAGACTTTCCCCATATGGAACCTGCCCCTGGACCATCCTGTAAATCTGGCGTATGAAGCTGCTACAGCGGATTTAAAGGATACCAATATGATAGATTCCTTCCATAAGGACGCCTATGGTGTCACAGCTGTAAACTATAACCGCGATATTGAGGCATTTCCTGTACTGAACGGCATTTTTCAGAAAATCACCGGGAATGACGAAATGTACCATTCGCCTACCGATATGGGCGTAAACAGGGCAGGCTTTTGCATTATTGATGACAATGTGGTAAGGGAAGCTGCCAAACAGGAGATAATAAGAAGGTATTACAGGGCCTGGTGCGAATACAAGAAAGGACTTACCGAAAAGGATACGGCCTTGCGTATTGAAGCAATCATGACGAAACTTGACTTGAAGCCGGAGGACAGGAAGGTTGTGAAACCCGCTTTTTCCGCGAAAGAAAAATCTAAACTTAAACTGGGGACTGAAAGCGCTTCCGGCACGGCCATAATGCTTAATGACGGGAGAATAGTTACAGGCAAAGGTTCCGAAATTATGAACTCATGTTCAAGCATGATACTCAATGCCATTAAGACCCTGGCAAACATATCCGATGAGATACACCTGCTTTCTCCCATGATACTTGAGCAGATCAAGAGACTTAAAAAGAACCACCTTAAAAGCAGGGATGAAATATTGAACCTGGAAGAGATACTGATAGCTTTAAGTATCAGCGCCACGACCAATCCCACTGCTCAGTATGCCATGTCCAAGTTGGACATGCTGAACGGTTGTGAAGCTCATTCCACCCATATGGTATCCCAGGCGGATGAAGCGGTGTTCAGAAAGCTGGGCATCAATCTGACCTGTGAACCTGAATTTCCCACCAAGGAGTTGTTTTTTGTATAAAAAAACAGCGGTATCATGTTTCTTAATGATATTATAAGGTATATTATAAATGGGAGGGAAAACCTATGTTTTTGGATCTGGCAAGAAAAAGGTTCTCCGTGAGAAGCTACGAGAAACGGCATGTAGAAAGGGAAAAACTGCTGCAGGTTATCGAAGCCGCAAGAATTTCACCGTCTGCGTGTAATTTTCAGCCCAGGCATTTCATAATTTTTAACGACGAAGAGGCAAAGAAGAATCTTTGTACGGTTTATTCCGGCAAATGGCTGCAGGAAGCGCCGGCTATTATTGTTGTATGCGGCGATCACAGTAAATCCTGGAAGAGAGCTGACGGTAAGGACCACTGTGACATAGACACTGCAATTGCCATAGACCATATGACCCTTGCCGCTGCTGACCTGGGGCTTGGTACATGCTGGATATGCGCGTTTGACGCGAAAAAATGCCATAAACTTTTAGATCTTCCTCCGGAACTGGAAGTTATTGCTTTACTGCCTATTGGTTACCCCGCCGTGACGGCTGACATAAACCGTTTCGACGAGAGAAGAAGAAGCATTGATGAGATTCTTGACTGGAATACCTACAACAGAAAGGGTTGAGTATAACACTTGGTCAATATGATGATAACTAAAGTACCTTTATCCGAGTTAAAAGGACGAATGGAGCGGTTCAGGCAGAAAATGAATGAAAGCTACCCGGAGTGGGAGCTTGTCATCATTTTCAGCAAGGTGAACATGTATTATTTTACCGGCACTATGCAGGACGGCATGCTTATGATTCCCCGTGAGGAAGAGCCGGTCCTCTGGGTCCGCAGAAGTTTGGAAAGAGCCCTTGATGAATCTCTTTTTCCGGATATCAGGGGCATGAACAGTTTCAGGGATGCTGCCATGTCTTACAGGACAATACCCAGGTCTGTCCATATGGAAATGGAAACGGTTCCTATGGCGTTGTACCAGCGGCTTACCAATTATTTTCCCTTTAGGGAAGTGTATTCTGCAGACAGGCAGATTGGTGCCGTTCGTTCTGTCAAGAGCGAATACGAAATAAAACTTATGGAGAAGGCCGGGAGCCTTCACCGCTACGTGCTTGAGGACCTGGTTCCGGGTATTTTGAGGGAAGGCATGAGCGAAGCCGAACTCGCAGCGGAACTGTATACCGTTATGGTAAAGGAAGGCCATTTCGGCATTGCCAGGTTTAACATGTTTGATACAGAGATAAGCCCGGGACATATCGCTTTCGGTGAGAGTTCCATATATCCCACATACTTCAACGGACCGGGCGGCAATTACGGCCTCAGCCCATATGCGCCTATTCTCGGCAGCAGGGAAAGAAGGCTTAGAAAAGGCGACCTTGTCTTTGTTGATGTTGGTTTTGGTTATGAAGGGTACTATACAGACAAAACCATGACATACATGTTTGGTCAAAGCCTTCCTGATGAGGCGGTTAAGTACCACTTAAAATGCGTGGAGATTCAAAACACCATTGCCTCCATGCTCAAACCCGGTGCAAACCCGGCGGAGATTTACAATACCATTATGAAAGAACTGGATGAGGAGTTTTTGATGAATTTCATGGGGTACGGTACCAGAAAGGTTAAATTCCTGGGACACGGTATCGGACTTCATATAGACGAACATCCTGTAATTGCTGAAGGTTTCAGTGAACCAATAAAGCCGGGGATGGCATTTGCCGTTGAACCTAAATACGGTGTTACTGGTATTGGTATGGTTGGTATTGAGAATACATTTCTTGTGGAGAAAGACGGCAGCAGGTGCCTGACGGGAAGCAGCACCGGTTTAATCCCTGTTTATTAGCGGTATCTTAACAAACCAACCGGTAAATAAAAGCCCGGGACCTTTGAACAACTAAGGTCCCGGGCTTTTACATATTCTTTGTTTGAAACAAATATCTTTCAAAGATTTTAACTTAAATGTCTTACAACATTTATTACTTCAAACCTGCCGCAATTTTTATGTTGTTCTGATGGGTTGCGTCAAGCTGTCCGTTATTATGTCGGGTGCTGCCTTCAAAATGGATGTCAAAGTGGCCGTCAAAACCGTTATTTTTTACCCAGTCATAATTTATTCCCGGGCCATAATTATCGCTTCTCCAGGATGTGTACTGGCCGCCGGGAGCACTGTCATTACCGGCGTGAGGCATACTTGTGGCACTGGCGGCTATTTTTCTTCCATTGTATTGAATGACCACCGGCCTGGATTTCCAGCTGAATGAGCCACCCCATATCTGTTTCATGGTATTGGCATCTGTTTTTGTAAGAGGTTCACAGTCAGCATGGTTAGCTCCCGTGGTCCTTTTTGCACTGAAGATCTTTCCCGTGTAAAAGTCTACGACCTTGAACTCCGCATTGACGGGTATTACATACTGGGCTTCCGTCCACCAGTTCAGAAGTTCGCCATATTGGGGACCTGGAGTAGGTTTTACCGGCACATGGTGAACAGGAATTCTCAGTGTCTGGCCAATGACAAGACTGTTGGGGTTTATTGAACTGTTTGCCTTTATCAGTTCCTCCTGGGGTATACCGAATTTCAAAGCGATGTTCCATACTGTATCGCCTTTTACGACTTTATAGCTCGTATATGTGACATACGGCCCCGTGCTTTGTGAAACGTCGGAGGAAGATGGCTTTGATGTGTCCGATTTGGGTATTTTTATGGTTTGCCCTATATAAATAATGGTATTTTCGTTCGCATTGTTATATGTCATCAGATCGTTTACATTTACTCCGAACTTCTGGCTTATCTTCCAGAAAGTATCACCTTTCTGGACAGTATAATATATTTCACCTGTCTTTTCGGCAGCAGGAATAATAATCTTGTCCCCTACGTTCAGACTGCTGTTGTTTACGGCATTGTTGGCTTCCAGCAGAGATTCCAGGCTGACACCGTATTTCTGGCTTATTTTCCAGTATGTCTCTCTCTTTGATACCGTATGAATGGTTGTGTATGCGGAGTTGTCGGGAACATGGATTTGCTGTCCCACATAAATCACGGAGTTTTGGTCCGCATTATTGAGAGCCATAAGTTTATCAATAGATACATTGAATTTCTGGCTTATTTTCCAGTAGGTGTCCCCTGGCTGGGCTGTATAGGAAAAACTTTGTCCATAAACAAAGCTTACGCTCCCGGCAAAAATGCCAAAAGCTATCACCCCTGAGAAAAGAAGCTTTTTGAAATACAAAAGAATTCCCCCTTTCATGGTTTACATAATATATTTCGATAAATACGGGGGAATCCCTCTATGTAATTACTGGCGGCAATACCGCAGTTTACCTGGAAGCTGCCTTAAGTTTCCGGCACCTATTCAATATTACCCAAAAGCCCTATTTCTTCAGCCACGTTTTGCATGCCTTTAATTGTCTCACCGATGATGAAATCCAATTCCATATTTAGCATCTCTGCTCCTTTTTCGATGACTTCACGGTTAACACCGGCAGCGAAACTTTTCTGTTTCCATTTTTTCTTTACGGAATTTACAGTAAGGTCCAGTACGCTTTTACTTGGACGGAGCAGAACGCAGGCGGTAATAAGGCCTGTGAGTTCATCCACGGTATACAGCACCTTTTCCATTTGTTCCACTGGTTCAACATCTGAACATATACCCCAGCCATGGCTTATTATTGAACGTATCCAGTCTTCAGGAATGTATCCGTTCAATAACTCAGGCGCCTTTTTGCAATGTTCTTCAGGATAACGCTCATAATCAATGTCGTGCAGCAACCCGATTATGCCCCATTTTTCCACATCAGGTTCATTGAGTATCCTTGCGAAATGAAGCATAACAGCTTCAACGGAAAGGGCGTGCTTGATGTGGCTTTCACTTTCATTGTACTTTTTCAGCAGGTCCAATGCCTGGGACCTGGAAATCCTGTTATTCTCCATTTGTGATTTTCTCCTTTTTACTGTATAGTTGAAAAATTTATATAACCAGGACTTTAACAGTAATTATAGCACAAAAAGACAAGCAAATTCCATTTATGGTATAATAACTGCACAGGAAGGCATTTATAAAAATGACAGTTATGCTTTCCTGAAATTAAATTAATGCTTCTTTGGGAGTATCCGGTATGAGATTCAGGCCATGCATTGATTTACATAACGGAAAGGTCAAACAGATTGTGGGTGCCACTCTGAGTGACAGACTTAAGGAATCCCTTGTAGAAAATTTCGTGTCTGACAAGGATGCGGGTTATTATGCCCGTTTGTTTAAAGAAGACAATTTAACAGGCGGCCATGTAATAATGTTGGGAAAAGGAAATGAAGAAGAAGCTGTAAAGGCCCTTAAGGCCTATCCCGGAGGATTGCAGGCCGGTGGAGGGATAACGCCGGACAATGCATCCATGTTTCTTGACGCAGGCGCTTCCCATGTTATAGTGACTTCATACATATTTCATGATGGCAGGCTTGACATGGACAGGTTGAAATACATGGTTTCCACGGTGGGGAAAAACAGGCTGGTAATTGACATAAGCTGCAGGAAAAAGGACGGCAGGTATTTTGTGGCCACAAACCGCTGGCAGACTATCAGCGATTTTGAAATAACAAGGCGAAATGTTGCTTTCCTGGAAGAGTACTGTAGCGAACTGCTGGTTCACGCCGTGGATGTTGAAGGGAAACTTAAGGGTCCCGATGAAGAACTGCTTGCTCTTTTGGGTGACTGTGTCAGTATTCCGGCCACCTATGCAGGCGGGATAAGCTCCTTTGATGATCTGAAAAAGGTAAAGGAATTGGGCAGTGGCAAAATTGATGCCACCATTGGCAGTGCCCTTGACATTTTCGGCGGACACATGCCGTATAAGGAAGTTATCAAATGGTTCATGGAAGAAGGAATATGATTCTTGATTTACCGGAATATGTCCTTAAGATTCTTAACAAATTAAATGAAAATGGTTTTGAAGCGTATGTGGTGGGAGGTTGCGTCCGGGACAAGCTCATGGGGAAAGAGCCCAATGACTGGGATATTGCCACATGCGCTTTGCCTGAGGATATAAAGAAAATTTTTGCAAAGACCGTCGATACAGGTATAAAGCACGGAACAGTAACTGTTATATTTGATGACAAACAGTTTGAAGTTACAACTTTCCGGACTGACGGGGATTATACAGACAGAAGAAGGCCTGATTACGTAACCTTCACAAAAGTGCTGGAACCGGATTTGTCCCGCCGCGATTTTACCATTAACTCCATGGCATATAATCCCGGAACAGGACTGATTGATTTGTTTGGGGGACTGGAAGACCTGAGGCTGAAGCGAGTAAGAACTGTAGGGAACCCCAATGAGCGTTTCAGGGAGGATGCCCTTAGAATGCTGAGAGCAATAAGGTTCGCAGCCCAGCTTGAGTTTAACATAGAGCATGAAACTTTTATGTCTGTCAAAAGAAACAGTGCCTTAATCCGGTATATCAGCATGGAACGGATAAATGGAGAAATCAGTAAAATCCTTTTGTCAGCGTCACCTGAGAAAATCAACCTTTTATTCGAGACCGGATTGATGAACCATATAATTCCTGAATTCTGCAATGAAGAGCTGTACGCCGCCGGTGATGAAAGGCGCCGCATATTTGACGCTTTGGCGCGGACAGAAAATATTCTTCATATAAGATGGACGGTTTTGCTCAGCGGCCTTTGTCCAAAGGACAGGGTTGCTAAGGCTTCTTCCATTATGAAGAGGCTAAGGTATGACAATAAATCCATAAAAAGAACTGTACATCTCCTGAAACTTCTTGAAACTGATTTAGAGGACCATCCTGTATCAGTGAGAAAAGCTGCTTCCCTTGCAGGCCCCTCCTTTTTTGATGAACTGTTGGGCATAAAAAGTTCCCTGGCGTTAACCAATGATGAAAAACAACGACTGGATGCGGTAAGAAATCAGTGGGAACAGATCAGGGCAGACGGAGACTGCCTGTGTGTATCATGCCTCGAAATAAATGGTGATGACCTTTACCGGTTGGGGTTTAACGGGGAAAAAATCGGTACTGTCCTTAATGTGCTTCTGGAAACAGTTCTCAATGATCCCGGACAAAATAACAGGGAAATTCTTCTGAACATTGCAACTGTGCTGAAGAAAAAACTTCAACCTTAAGTTTACAGGGTCTATTCTATATCTCATGAGCCTAAATGTTTGAAAAGTTAATGTTATGGAATAATAGTGGGTAAATAAGCAAAACATGTATTTGCAAAAATAATCAGGGAGAGGCTCATGGGAAGTTTCAAAGGTTTTGATATCAAGAAGGGATTGAAATATTTACTCGTAGGTGTCGTGACAGGCTTTGCCAATGGTATGTTCGGCTCAGGAGGCGGCACAATAGTAGTACCTGCCATGGTATTGTTACTGGGCATTGAAGAGCATAAAGCCCACGCCACTGCAATAGCTGTAATACTGCCTCTTACTTTGTTCAGTGCGTTTTTCTACCTGCAGGGCCGTTTTATAGACTGGAGCCTGGCATGGAAGACCATGGCTGGAGGCCTGGTTGGAGGTTTCATTGGTGCAGCTCTTTTGAAACGCTGCCCGGTGAATATCCTGAGAAAAATTTTCGGCGGTTTTATTATTCTCGGAGCCATAAGAATGATTATAGGTTAGGTGATGGCAATCTTACTTGTTCTGATTGGTCTGGCATCCGGCATTATCAGCGGTATGGGCATAGGAGGAGGGGCAATACTTATCCCGGCCCTGGTCATGTTTGCAAAATGCAACCAACATACAGCCCAGGGTATAAACCTTATATATTTCGTGCCTACTGCCATTATTGCATTAATTGTACATATACGAAACAGGATGGTTGATGTAAAACCAGCTGTTTTCCTGGTCCTTACAGGGTTAATCGGCGCCTTTGCCGGAGCAAAGACGGCACTGGTACTGGAAAGTGCTGTCCTGCGGAGGATTTTTGGCATATTTTTGTTGATAGTCGGTCTGAATGAAATACTCAGAAAAGGTAAGCAGTTCAATAAAAAATTTTAAATTTTACATAATTTTTTTTGCCGTTGCGATTGAAATTTGAAAAATTATGGTATAATTACACCATTATATATATTTATTTTGCCTGCAAACCCAGTTATTTCAATATTCATCCTGAAAAATCATATATAGGTTTTATATAAATTTTTTAATGGAGGTAACCTGATGTACCACTATAGTACAGAAAAAATCAATTTTTTTGAAAATAATAATCCTGCTTTGCTTCTCAAGGAATTTGGCAGCCCGTTATATGTTTACAATGAAAGGATATTCCGTGAAAGATGCAGGGAAATGGCAAATCTGGTGGATTACCCGAATTTTAAGGCAACCTATTCCATTAAAGCCAACTCAAATCTTACTCTTTTACGCATTGCCCATGAAGAAGGGCTTCATGCGGATGCCATGTCCCCGGGAGAAATATATGTACTTTTAAAAGCAGGTTTTTCTCCTGACGAAATTTTCTTTGTGGCCAACAATGTCTCAGAAGACGAAATGAGATTTGCTGTTGAAAGGGGCATCATTACCAGTGTGGATTCCCTCTCGCAGCTTAAACAGTTTGGCAGGCTTTTCCCGGGTGGAAAAGTGGCAATAAGGCTTAACCCGGGGGTTGGGGCCGGTCATCATGCGAAAGTGGTAACGGGAGGAAAAGAAACGAAGTTTGGCATCAACTTGGAACTGGTTGACGATGTCAAACGTATCCTGAAGGAATACAACCTGGTTCTGGTGGGAATCAACCAGCACATAGGGTCCTTGTTCATGGATGGCCATGTATACCTGGAAGGAGTCAAAGCTCTTCTTGAAAACGCTGAGCAATTTGATGACCTTGAATTTATTGATTTCGGCGGAGGTTTCGGTATCCCATACAGAAAGCAGGAAGGACAGGAAAGGCTGGACCTTGGCGCATTTGGAAAGAAATTGAATGAAGTCCTGGTTAACTGGTCAATGAAATACGGGAAAAATATTCTATTCAGAATAGAACCGGGAAGGTACGTCTGCGCTGAATCAGGTGTTATTTTGGGAACTGTTCACGCCATTAAGCATAATTACGACAAAAAGTTTATCGGAACGGATATAGGGCTTAATGTATTGATAAGGCCTGCAATGTACGATTCCCATCACGAAATTGAAATTTACAGGGACGGAAAGCTTGTTGCAGGAGAAGAAAAAGAAAAAGTGACCGTTGTGGGCAATATATGCGAAAGCGGCGACATATTGGCAAAGGACAGAATGCTTCCGATAGTTGAAGAGGGAGATATTCTGGTAGTCCTGGACGCCGGTGCCTATGGATATTCCATGTCCAGCAACTACAACAACAGGCTGAGGCCTGCCGAAATACTCATCGAAAAAAGTGGCTGTGCAAGGCTTATAAGAAAGAGAGACACACTGGAGGACCTTATAGCCAATATGCTGATAGACTAGTTAGTTACGGCCGTCAGTTTACATTTAAAATACGGCTTGACATGTTTTAAACGGTTAATTTATAATTTTCCTATAACCGAATCATTGAACTAAATATAGCGGATGACCGGCATGGGGAGAGCTATTTCCGAACGGAAATACACCGAAGGAGTTACACTCTCAGGTAAAAGTACCCTGTCGTGACGATCTCTGGAGAGACCTGTTAAAGGCGCCGAAGGGGCAAACACCTTTTCAAGGGTGGAATCTCTCAGGCAAAAGGACAGAGCAAGCTGTAATGAATTTGCACCTGCAAAATTCAGAGGTCAAACGCTATTGGTTTGGCCTTTTATTATTCATAACTCCCGTAAATGCAATGGGAGCTAGTAGGCCAAGAATTATAGTCTGGTATAAGGAGGATAAATTATGCACAAAAAGCTGTTTATACCCGGTCCTACGGAAGTAAGGCAGGAAGTGCTGGCACAGTTGGCAAGGCCAGTGATTAGCCACCGGACCAAAGATGCGTCATTGCTTCAGAAAAGCATTTCAGAAAAAATGCAAAAAGTAATGTATACAAATAATGATATTTTGCTTTCGACATCTTCCGGCAGCGGTTTAATGGAGGGTGCTGTCCGTTCCTGCACCAGAAAACGTGCTGCTGTTTTTTCTATAGGGGCTTTTGGCGACAGATGGTACCAGATGGCTGTATCCAACGGGGTCCCGGCAGACAAGTTTGATTCGGAACCAGGTAAACCCACTACACCTGAAATGGTGGATAAAGCATTGTCTACCGGAAAGTATGACCTTATCACCATTACCCATAATGAGACGTCTACGGGCGTAATGAACCCGGCGGAGGATATCGCGGAGGTTATGAAGAAATACCCGGATGTCATATGGTGCATGGATACTGTAAGTTCCCTTGGTGGAACAAAGATAGAAGTGGATAAGCTGGGAGTGGACATATGCATTACATCGTCCCAGAAGTGCCTTGGACTTCCCCCAGGTCTCTCAATCTGCTCAATTTCCGAAAAGGCCCTTAATGCGGCGGCACAGGTAAAGAACAGGGGATTCTACTTTGATCTGCTGACCCTTCATGAATATGTGAAGAAAAGAAATTATCAATATCCATCCACTCCTGCCGTGTCACTGATGTTTGCCCTGGATTACCAGCTGGACAAGATACTGGAAGAAGGACTGGAAAACAGGTTTGCCCGCCACAGGCAAATGGCCGAAGTGGTCCGGGAATGGGCAGACAGGAGGTTTGAAATATTTGCCGACAGGAATTACCTTTCAGTATCTGTTACCACGATTAAGAATACGAAGAATATTGACATAAGCTGGCTAAATGATAAACTTGGTGAAAGAGGATACATAATTTCCGACGGTTATGGTGCCCTCAAGGGCAAGACTTTCAGAATTGCCCACATGGGTGATACTACTGTTGAGGAAATCAGAGAACTGCTTGATACTATAGATGAAATAATTGTTGACTAAAAGCACGGATTGTCAAAACCCCTTTTGGAATGCTATGAATGGAGGATGATAAAGTTGAACATTTTAATTGCTGAAATGATAGCTGACGAAGGTGTTGATTACCTTAAGGAGCAGGGTTTTAATGTAGATGTGAAGCTTGGCCTGTCCCAGGAGGAGATACTGGACATAATAAGCGAATATGACGCCCTGGTTGTTCGCAGCGTGACCAAAGTAAACAGCCAGTTGGTTGAAAGGGCTGAAAAACTTAAGGTAGTGGGCAGGGCAGGTAATGGCGTAGACAATATCGATATTGAGGCATGTACCAAGAAAGGGATTATAGTCGTCAACACTCCTGAAAGCAACACAATGGCAGCAGCTGAGCTTGCTGTTGGACTGGCTTTCAGTGTGTTCAGAAACATACCCCAGGCTAATGCTGCAGCAAGAAGAAAAGATTTCAGGAGAAAACTTTTCACCGGTATGGAACTGGACGGTAAAACCGCAGGCATAATAGGGTTGGGAAGGATCGGTTCCATCGTGGCAACAAAACTTAAAGGCTGCAGGATGAATGTCATAGCCTATGATCCATATATAACTGATGACAGGTTTAAGAAACTGGGAGTTGAAAAATGCGAAACCCTTGAGGAACTTTTAAGAAGGTCAGACCTCATAACCATTCACACACCCAAAACAGAAGAAACTTACGGCATGATAGGCGAAAAGGAATTAAGTATGTGCAAGAAGGGTGTCGTTATAGTTAATGCGGCCAGGGGCGGACTTGTTAATGAGACTGCCCTGTACAATGCTTTAAAGAGCGGACATGTCTTCGGCGCAGCACTGGACGTGCTGGACCCTGAACCCGGATACGACACGCCTCCCGAGAAGCAGACTTATTGGAATAAACTTCTTGAGCTGGATAATGTAATAATTACTCCCCACATCGGCGCCTCTACGGTGGAAGCCCATCATAACGTTGGGACCACAGTGGCAAAACTGGTGGCAGATGCATTAAACGGCCAGATGGTGGCAGCTGTCAATATGCCCCATGTCCATGCGAGGGATATGGAGTATTTGAAACCGTATATTGAGTTGGCTGAGATTCTCGGCAAGATATATTACCAGGCTGAGAAGGAAACGGTGCATAAGATCGAGATTATTTACAGCGGCGACCTTGCCCAGAAAGAGACCGGGATAGTTTCCCTGTCCGTGCTTAAAGGTTTTCTCGATCCTATAATCCAGGAAAAGATTAATTTTATTAACGCACCTCTTGTACTGGAGAACATGGGAGTACACTTTGTTGAGAGCAAAAGCTCGTATCTTGACAAGTACACCAACCTGATTACCGTAAAATTCACTACAAAGAGCAAAACATTAGGTGTATCGGGTACGGTATTTGCCAAAGACTCCATAAGGATTGTGGATTTCTTCGGGTATAAGCTTGACTTTGAACCTACGCCTTATGTCATTGCCATACAGAATATAGACAAGCCTGGTATTATAGGACAGATCGGTACCATTCTTGGAGCAAATGACATTAATATAGCTGCCATGCAGTGGAGCAGAAACCGCAGGGGTGAAAAAGCGGTATCTTTCGTAAGCGTTGACCAGGAGGTTGCTCCTGAAATTTTGGACCTTCTTAAAGAAATAGACGGCGTACTTAAAGTCAGCATGATGAAGTTCTAGGCAAGGATACAATTCTTAACAAATTCATAGCAAAACCAGAGCCAAAAATAAAAGCACATGGCCTTGACGGGGCGGCTGGACCGTTCCGTTAAGGAAATGTGCTTTTTGTTTCCTGAAAATTCAAAATTGACGTTTGAAGTTTATACCTATATGATTTTCCTGCACTCCAGGTAGAACCTTTTTTCGTCGGCTTCTCCCATGGAAAAGGTTTTCCTGGGTAGAACCCCGTCCAGGACAATAGTCCTGAAGAACCGGTTTTTGTCTGTGGGAGGAAGGTATATTCCAATGGTATCCTTTTTCATACAGAGTTCTTTAACTGTTTCCTTACCATGCACATAATCCAGGTATACGCCTTTATGGGACATGACGTAATCATCCAGGAACGCCTGAATGGCTGCCGTAGGCAGGCTAAAACCGGTATTGCCTGTAATCAGCAAACCTGCATTGTTCTGTGTCACATATGGGAAGACAAAGCCCTCTGTATTCTTCATTTGTCCGGCAGCCGCTTCTGCCTCAGATTCGCCGGCAAATTCATATATATATGTATTTTCGTGCCTGAAGTACTGCCTGAAGGATTGCGCAAATTCATCAAACTGCGTGTTAAAGACAACCCTGTGAATAGGCTCAAAAACAATACCGCCATCATGTATATTCACAAGTTCAACCAAAGCATACCTGGCAGGATGGGTTTCCAGGTCTTTGGACGCCAGCTGCTTTTTCACGTTTTCCCAATGGGCTTTGGCTGCGGCCAGGGAATGGTTGCCGTCCCCTACGGCATACATCATAATACCGCCGGTGCTGGTTCCATATTTTTCTTTGAACCTGTCGGCATCAGAAAGTTTTTCCAGGCCATTTAGCAAACTCATGAGCCGGTCCCGGTCATTGACAAGGTAACCTGTTAAATGGCCGCTGTCAAACATAAGGTCGAAATCATACAGTTTCCTTGACGTTTCCATGTTCTCAAAAAGGGGTTCAATAACGGACTTATCCGGATCGTCGATTAAGACCATTACATGAGGCAGTTCCAACGGAGCCTTTTCCCTGATTTTGATTCTTGATGGAATCCTTTCAAGAACTGTGCCTTCCGTTGCTCTAATAAGGGAAGTTGAACCGTTGCTGTAGTCATAGCATTCCAGGTCAAGGGCAACCAGGATTCCCCTGTGGGATTTCCCGCTTCTTGTGGTCCTTTCTGTAATTATAAAACCGGGTTCAATTTCCTGGAGGATTCCGGCATTGATACAATCATACATGCGCTGGTTTATTGCTGCTATTCTCTCGTCCACATCCGGGCTGTTCAGGTAAACCTCGGGCAATATCATGTTAAGGGTGGACGGAGAGTTGCCCACGAAGTCCCGTACCTTTTCCCAGTATTCCGGATTGGATGTATACTGGTCACATGCCACCACCGCCCATTTGGTAAGGTTGGTACCTTTTTCAGGTAATAGTACCTGTGGCATTTTTATGCCATATTTCAAAAAATCCTTTTCCATCTGTACACCTCTGTATGAAACCTTAAAAATGCAATTAAAATTTTATAAAACTTGAAAAACACAGTCAATCAGAATTGTGTAAATGGGATTATACCATTGTCCGGTTAACTGTTCGTTTGCCAAGAAGAGAGTAAGCAAGAATGTTTATCTTGCGGCATCCGTTGAAAAACGCATATTTTGCAGATCTATGTGTAACAATATACAACAGTTTATGTGAAAGAGTGATTGGATTGGGGTTTAAAAAGTACAGCCAGGTTATTGGTTTTCCGGTTATCTGTGTTGATAAGGGAAGAAAAGCTGGTGTTGTAAAAGACATGTTTTTTTGCCGCAAAAACAGGACAGTGGATGCCATTTTAGTGGAAAAAGACGGCTGTTTATCTTCCCTGAAAGTACTGAACTACAAGGATATTGACGATTTCGGCGATGACGCTGTGCTGGTGAAAGACTTGTCTTCCCTGAAAAAAACAGACAGGAAAGAAATTGAGTCAAGGCTTAAATATTCAAATCTTAAGGGTATGCAGATTTTTTCCAGGGACGGTCAGGAACTGGGTGTAGTGTCGGATATCCTGTTTAATGTTAAAACCGGCATAGTGGAAGGGCTTATCGTTTCTGAAGGCCTTATACAGGATATTATGACCGGCAGGAGTACAATAGTGCTCATTGGGAAAGAAGAATTCAGCAACGAGTATGTGCTTGTGGAAAAAGAATCGGCGGAAGAAATGATTAAGGGGAAGTCAATTATGGATTTGCTTAAGAATAAGCATGAATAAAACTTGCAGGAAAAAAGAAAATAATAATAAAGCACTGGAGGAAGGTGAACAGATTGATGCACGGCAACGGATTTGCAAAAGGAATTATCGTCGGAAGCATTATTGGCGTAACTGTTTCGATGATAATGAATTCTGATATGGTAGGCAGAAAACAAAAGAAAAATTGGATGAAGAAAGGAAGGAATCTGGCCAGAAAGTCCGGGGATATTGTTTCCAATGTAATGGAGCTTTTCATGTAGCCTAAAAAATACCAGCATTTGGTTTTGGTGTAGGCTTTTTATACTCTCAAATCCTCTGTTAAGGCCGGATAGCAATATCCGGCCTTAAACATTACAATTAACCGTATTGTAATTGGATTAACTGTATTGGTATTAATAATCAGATAATCTTTGTTACTCCTAAAACCGACTTATGAAGAAGAGGTTCAGGTTTTGAAAAATCGTGTAAGTTTTGCAATTGGGTTCTTAATACTTGGTTTTCTTGCTGTCATTGTTTATATATACCGGGTAAAGGTCGTAAGGATTGTTACACCGTTTATACTGGCATTAGTTATATATTACGTACTGAACCCTGTTGTTAACCTGCTGCAAAAGCACGGTATAAAAAAGAATGCTGCAATACTGCTTATATTCTTATTTATTGTTTTAACAGGCACGGCCACCTTTATTTATATTTATCCTGAAATGATCCGCAGCATTGAGGAACTAAACGGTATTATCCCTGACATTGCTGAAGGATACCAGCAAGTTGTCAACAGAGTTATGTCTTCCGTTAAATACAGTAAATGGTCGGACAGTATCAAAGACATGATCTTCAGGGAAATGGAAAACTTTACTGCCATTTTGCAGCGTTATATAACAAATCTCCTGCAAAAAACAGCAGACATGCTCATTGACACCGTTTCCCTCCTCGTCAGCATAGTGTTGGCGATGGTTATTTCCTATTATTTCATAACTGACAGCAGCTTTTTTTATTCCTTATTCATGTCGGTAGTTCCGGTAAAATGGAGAAACTGGCTAAGGGAAACCGGGCGGCAGATAGATAGTGTGATTACCAGGTTTGTACAGGGACAGCTGCTTATTGCCCTGATACTTGGACTAATTGAATTTACCGGCTTTTACATTATAGGGGTAAAGTTTGCCCTTTTGCTTGGAATCATCGGGGCCATATGCAATATTATCCCGTACTTTGGTCCCGTAATAGGGGCTGTGCCTGCGGTTATACTATCCTTCCTGCAGTCACCGTATAAGGCAATCTGGGTCATTGTCCTTGTCATCATTGCCCAGCAGTTTGAAAATGCTGTCATTGAACCAAGGGTTATAGAAGGAAAACTGGGATTCCATCCCGTAACTACCATATTCCTTGTAATGGCAGGGGGTGAGTTCTTCGGGATTATGGGGATGCTTTTTGCCATACCTGTGGCAGCCGTTCTGAAAGTGATTGCCAAAAGGATTATGTCAATTATATAATAAAACCGCCGGCAGCTATTACATCCTTGACACAAAAGCCTCGTTTTTTATAATATAAGTCTATTAAGGCAGCAATAATTGGATATTATATAAATTATAACCCAAGGTGAGGTATAAAATGCAAAGCAGAGGATTAAACGAATTAAGACAACTTTTTCTGGACTTTTTTAAGGAAAAGGGACACCTGGTGTTGCCGAGTTTTTCCCTTGTTCCGGAAAATGATCCCAGCATTTTGTTGATAAATGCAGGAATGACGCCCTTGAAACCATATTTTTCCGGTGAGCAGAAACCACCGTCAAAGAGGGTTGCCACTTGTCAGAAATGTATAAGGACCCCTGATATTGAACGGGTCGGAATTACATCAAGACATGCCACTTTCTTTGAAATGCTTGGAAACTTTTCTTTTGGTGATTATTTCAAAGCTGAAGCAATCCCATGGGCATGGGAATTCCTTACCAAACGCCTGGGAATTCCCGAGGAAAGGCTCTGGGTATCTATATATGAAGATGATGATGAGGCTTATGATATATGGATAAAAACCGGTGTGCCGGCCTATAAAATTACCAGACTTGGTAAGGAGGACAACTTCTGGGAGCACGGTACCGGTCCCTGCGGACCCTGCTCGGAAATTCACTATGACAGGGGGCCGGATAAGGGATGTGGCAAACCTGACTGCAAGGTAGGATGCGACTGTGACCGTTTCATTGAGGTATGGAACCTTGTTTTTACCCAGTTTAACAAAACGGAAAGCGGCGAGTATGTCTTGCTGAAGCAGAAAAACATTGACACGGGGATGGGCCTTGAAAGGCTTGCTGCAGTCATGCAGGGAGTAGATAACCTTTTCGAGGTTGATACAATAAAGAATATACTCATGTATGTATGTTCCGTTGCCGGGAAGAAATATGGGGCAAACAGCAAAGACGACATTTCAATCAGAGTTATTACCGACCATATCAGAAGCACTGTATTTATGATAGCTGACGGAGTACTGCCAACCAATGAAGGAAGAGGGTATGTCTTGAGAAGGCTGATAAGGAGAGCCGCCAGACATGGTAAACTACTTGGCATCAATGGCATGTTCCTGTACGATGTAGCTGATGTGGTTATAAAGGAATCCTGCGCCGCTTACCCGGAATTGGATGAAAAAAGAGATTATATCAAGAAAGTACTCAAGAATGAAGAAGAACGGTTTGAGGCCACCATTGACCAGGGTCTGGAAATCCTCAGCAATTACATGGCGAAACTGAAAGAAAGCAATGCTTTGGTCATTCCCGGTGACATGGTATTCAGGCTTCATGACACCTATGGTTTCCCCCTGGATCTTACAAGGGAGATTGCTGCGGAAAATGGTCTGGAAATTGACCAGGCAGGTTTTGAAAAGCATATGCAGGAGCAGAAAGAAAAGGCCCGTGAAGCGCTTAAGGACCGCGATATTTCCGCCTGGTCCGGCAATATCCTGGCAGGCCTTGCAGATGAGTCTCCTTCGAAGTTTGTAGGATATGAAATGTTTGAAACTTATGCAAAAGTCAAGTATGTTATAAAAGACGGAGAACTTGTTTCCGGGGCAGCTGAAGGTGAAAAAGTTACTATAATTACCGATGTGACGCCTTTCTATGCCGAAAGCGGCGGACAGATTGGTGACAAAGGCTATATCCGTTCCGAAAGGGGCCTTATTAAAATAGATGACTGCAAAAAGATGGCGGACGGAAAAATCCTTCACATTGGCACCGTTGAAAACGGCGAAGTGGCATGTGGGGATACGGTCCATATGGAAGTTGACGTTAAAAGGCGTATGGACACCGCCAGGAATCATACAGCCACACACCTTTTGCAGAAAGCCCTCAGGAACGTGTTGGGCGAGCATGTTTCCCAGTCAGGTTCACTGGTGGAGCCTGAAAGGCTGAGGTTTGACTTTTCCCATTTTGAGCCCATGACTGCCGGGCAGATAGCTCAGGTGGAAAAGGAAATAAATGAACGCATCCTGGACAATCTTAAGGTTCATAAAGAGGAAATGCCTTTGGAAGAAGCAAGAAAAAAAGGAGCAATGGCCCTGTTCGGAGAAAAATACGGTGACACGGTCCGTGTTGTATCTGTAGATAACTACAGCATGGAGCTTTGCGGTGGTACCCATGTGGACTCAACAGCAGAGATAGGCCTTATAAAGATAATATCTGAAGGCGGTGTTGCGGCAGGCGTAAGAAGAATAGAGGCGTTGACGGGCAGGCATGCGTTGGAATATTACAAAAACCGTGAAAGAATGCTTTTGGAAATTGCATCTGTGCTGAAGAGCGCTCCCGAAGATACTGTCCACAAGGCTGAAAGCCTGATGGCACGGGTTAAGGAAACAGAAAGGGAAATTGAGAAACTTCACGCAAAGATAGTTAACAGCAGCATAGGTGAAATCATTTCAAAGGCAGAGGATATTAATGGTGTTAAGGTCGTTGCAGCAAGGTTTGATGACGTTGATATGCAAAACTTGCGCAGTACCGGCGACAGTATAAGAAACAGGATTGGAAATGGCGTAATAATCCTTGCTTCCGGCAAAGAAGGCAAGGCAAATCTTGTAGTTATGGCCACACCAGAAGCTGTAAAAAAAGGCGCCCATGCAGGCAACATAGTACGTGAGGCTGCCAAAGTGGTTGACGGCGGTGGTGGCGGACGTCCTGAAATGGCGCAGGCTGGCGGCAAAAACGCCGAAAAAATAGATGAAGCGTTGAAAGTCGGGATGCAGGTGGTTCGCAGGCAGCTGGGCAACTAAACTTTAACAAAAATACAGGTAAGGAGAGATGATTTATGGAAAACTGTATCTTTTGTAAAATTATCGCCGGAGAAATACCGTCAGACATTCTGTACCAGGATGAAAAGGTGATTGCATTCAAGGACATAAAACCTGTTGCTCCTGTCCATGTTCTGCTGGTGCCCAAAGAACACATTGAAAACATTTATGAACTTAATGACTCAAATGCTCATGTACTTTTGGATATCCACCGGGTAATGAAGAAAATTGTAAAGGATATGGGACTTGAGGACAAAGGGTTCAGGCTTATCACAAATTGTGGAAGTGACGCGGGCCAGACAGTACCCCACCTTCATTTTCACCTGATTGGCGGCAAAAATCTTGGCATGTCAATTATATAACCTGGTAATATTGCATAACAACGGGATATGGGATGAAAAATGGGGACATAACCCTTGGGCCAGAGCTGCAGTTCATTTTTTGTTGACTTTGAATGAAAGTAATATATAATAATATGTGTACTTTTACAAGTTATGCCCTGTGAATGGTCATTTAAATAGTTTGCGGCTTATTCCCGGCACAATTGTTACTGTCGGAGGGAGGGAAATATATGCCTGAGATACGTTTAAAAGATAATGAGTCACTTGACAGCGCCCTGAAAAGGTTCAAAAGGCAATGCGCCAGGGCAGGTGTTCTTGCCGAAGTCAGAAAAAGGGAGCATTATGAAAAGCCAAGTGTACGCAGAAAAAAGAAATCTGAAGCTGCCAGAAAACGCAAAAGAAAATAAGAGGAACTGATTATGTCTCTTAAGGAAAAGTTATTGGAAGATTTGAAGAATGCTTTGCGGAATAAGGACAGCATAAGGAAAAATACTGTGCAGATGGCCAGAGCGGCAGTACTTCAGGTTGAAAAGGACAATAAAACTACCCTTGACGATGACGGTGTAGTAGAAGTGCTTTCCAGGGAATTGAAAAAGAGGAGAGACAGTTTACTGGAATATGAAAAATCAGGACGGCAGGATTTAGTCGATAATTTAAAGAAAGAAATAGATATATTACTTGAATACCTCCCGAAACAAATGACCGAGGAAGAACTTGAAATATTGATAAAGGAAGCTATCAGCAGCACAGGCGCCCAATCAGTAAGGGATGTAGGTAAAGTGATGAAGGAAGTAATGCCGAAAGTAAAAGGCAGGGCAGACGGTAAAGTAGTAAACAGAATTGCAGTCAAACTTTTGGAATAAAAGCTCGATTATTCGGGCTTTTTTTATTTTCTGGCAATTTTGTATTATGCAGGAAAGACTTGAGTCCAAATGTTTTGGCGGAAGCCGTGATGTTGATTGAAATTTGCATTTGCTCTATAATACACTATTGTATAATGTATTTTGGTGAAGATTATGTTAAGAGATAACAAGTGGGTATACAACAGGACAAGTAAAGAGGAGACCGAAACATTATCCCGGAAAGCGGGCATTTCTCCGTTGCTGGCGAGAGTGTGCCTGGCAAGGGGGTTTAAGGAAGCAGACGAAGTAATAAATTTTCTAAATCCTGATATTAAATATTTATGCGATCCCTACTTGATGAAGGATATGGACTGGGCTGTTGAACGTATAACCAAGGCCCTGGACAAGAAAGATAGGGTAGTTATCTACGGTGATTACGACGTTGACGGTGTTACGGCAACTTCGATTCTATACAGGTTTTTCAGGCTGATTGGGATAAACTCGGAATACTATATACCCGAAAGACTGGAAAACGGTTATGGCATTTCTATTCAGGCCATTGATGAGATATACGGAAAAGGTGTGGATCTTGTAGTAACAGTGGACTGTGGCATATCAGCGGCGGCATGCGTGGAATATGCAAAAGGTATTGGTATTGACTTTGTGGTAACTGACCATCATGAATGCTCTGACAGTATCCCGGCAGGCGTACCTTGCGTTAACCCATGCAGGCATGACTGTAATTATCCCCACAGGGACCTTTCAGGAGCGGGTGTTGCCTTCAAACTGGTCCAGGCGTTGTGCATCCGTCTTGGCTTAGGGGACAAGTATCTGGATTATCTGCCTCTTGCTGCCGTGGGAACCATAGCGGATTTGGTGCCTCTTCACGGTGAAAACAGGATTATTGCACATGAGGGTTTAAAAAGGATGGCTATTTCGGGTAATCCTGGAATAAACGCCCTTATAGAGGTTTGTAACATTGCTCCTGAAACATTGACGGCATATCATATAGGTTATATGTTTGGCCCCAGGATAAACGCCTCAGGCAGGCTTGGTTCAGCTGAAAAGGCTGTGAGGCTCTTTATCACGGATGATTTCAGTGAAGCTCTTGATATAGCGAAACAACTGGACAGTGAAAACCAGCAGCGCCGCCGGATAGAAACTCAAATCCTTGAAGAGGCGGCAGCCCAGGTGGAAAAAGAAAACCTGGATAAAAATAGGGTCCTGGTGGTCAGTGGGGAAGGATGGCACCAGGGTGTTATAGGAATTGTGGCATCAAGGCTTACCGAGATATACTACAGGCCGAGTTTTGTCATAAGCAGTGCGGGAAACGTAGCGAGGGGCTCAGGAAGAAGCATAAGGGGTATCGACCTTTATTACTTGCTTTCAAAATGTTCAGGACTGCTTACCCAGTACGGAGGACATGAACTGGCTGCAGGCCTTTCAATGAATACTTTCGACATTAAAGGTTTCAGCAAAATGATAAATGAATATGCCATGGATATTGATGAAGAGGTATTTAGTCCCAGGATTCATATTGATGGTGTTGTTCAGGCAGATGAAATAGACATTGACGCAGTCCGTGAGCTGGAGAAATTATCCCCTTTTGGCGTGGGCAACAATCCTCCACTTTTTGTAATGGAAAATGTCAGTGTAAGGAGTGCCAGAGCTGTTGGCGACGGCAAACACTTAAAACTTGATCTTTCAGCAGATGGCCGGAATTTCAGCGCCATAGGCTTTAACTTCAGCGATATTCTGGAAAGCCTCACCATGTGCGAAACTGTCCGCGTTGCCTTCAGACCCGAAATCAACACATGGAACGGTATGGATTCGGTGCAGCTTAATATAAAGGATATGAAACCGGAACGGCTTAAGCATGAAAAGCATACTTTTTATTATACACTGGAGAAATGTATACCGGCGGACATTTCAGCTAAAAAGGATGCTGAAATAAAGATGAAGGAAGTAGAAGAAAAGGAAATACCCGGCATAATCTTCGAAAGAGTAAATACCGGGAAACACTGTTTCATTTTTGTAAACAGCCTGGCAAGTCTTAAAAGGCTTCAGGAGACACTAAACAAAAGTGAACAAAATATTAAAAAAGATTATGAAATCTGGTATACTGGAATTGGTAACGGTTATGCAAAAAAAACCTGCATAATAGTCAACCCGATAATTGGGGAATTGGATGAGGAATTGATCGATTCAGCCGTTTTCTATGGTGAATGGCTGGATTTACAATACAGGGACGCTTTAATACACAGGCTGGAAGGTAAAAATATATACATTTGTCCTGTAAAGTGCGCAAATACGGAATACAGCAGTTTGACACCAGACAGGACAGATATGGCTGCCGTTTACAAGTATATTAATTACCTGATTGAGCGGGGTATAAGGAAAGACCTGTTCAGTATGTCTGATGACATTAAGTGTTGTTTTGGTGTTGACATGAATTATTTCAAGCTGAAGAAATGTCTGGATGTCTTTGAGGAATTGTCCCTGCTCACCCGGAAACCGGTGGGATGGTTTGAGATGGCGTTTGCTTTACGGACAAACAATGGTAAGAAAGCGAGCCTGGAAAGTTCCATGGTTTTGAGAAGGCTACAGAGGCTAAAGCAGAGGCAGGATTAAGATCGCAATACTTTTTGCTTACGCAAATTAAGGGAGGATATAATATATGGACTTAAAATCAAAATTAAGGCATGTAATGGATTTCCCGAAAGAAGGAATAGATTTTATTGATATCACCACGGTTCTGCAGGATCCTAAGGCGCTCAAGTACGCTTTTGACGCTATGAAGGAGAAACTGGAATCCTTTGGGGATTTTGATATTATAGTAGGCTCAGAAGCAAGAGGATTTATTTTCGGGGCTCCGTTGGCTTACGTTTTGGAGAAAGGATTTGTACCTATCAGGAAAAAGGGTAAACTGCCTTACAAGTCTATCTGCGTGGAATATGAACTGGAATATGGCACCGATATTCTTGAGATGCACATAGATGCCATAAAGCCGGGTCAAAAAGTGGTTATCGTTGATGATCTTCTTGCCACCGGAGGGACTACATATTCCAATATACAGCTGGTGGAAAAACTGGGCGGTAAGATAGTAGGCATACTTTACTTTGTAGAATTGACCTATCTGAAAGGCAGAGAAAAACTTAAAGATTATAACGTGGAATCCATTGTAAAAATTGATGAGTAATGTTTATTTAAAATGTTTGAATTTGTGGAGGGATTAAGTGCCGTACCATTTTGAAGAACTGATAGAGTTAATCGACAAAAATCAAATAAAATGCGATTTTGACAAACTCAGGGAGGCCTTTGATCTCTCTCTGAAGGCTCATGCCGGCCAGCAAAGGGAATCCGGGGAGCCCTTTATCATACATCCTGTTGAAGTGGCAAAGATCCTTGCGGAGCTGGAGCTTGATTGCACTACAATTATTGCAGCTTTGCTCCATGACACAATAGAGGACACCACCTGCACCTATGAGATGATAAGGGACAATTTTGGCGATGATGTGGCAATGCTGGTGGACGGTGTGACCAAACTGGAACAGATACCTTATTCGCCAAAGAAAGAACAGCAGGTGGAGAATCTTCGCAAGATGTTTCTTGCCATGTCGAAGGATATCAGGGTGATCCTGATTAAGCTGGCAGACAGGCTTCATAATTTAAGGACCTTAAGGTACATGCCGCCTGAAAAGCAGATTACAAAGGCCCAGGAAACCTTGGAGATTTATGCCCCTATTGCTCACAGGCTTGGAATATTTAAACTGAAATGGGAAATGGAGGATATCAGCCTCCGGTATATTGACCCCGAAGGTTATTATGACCTGGTGGAAAAAATCGCTCAAAAGAGAAAAGAACGGGAAGAATTCATAAATGACATTATCAACCATCTCCAGTTGAAAATCAGGGAACTGGAAATCGACTGCCACATAGAAGGAAGGCCGAAACATTTCTATAGTATCTACAGGAAAATGAAGGAGCAAAACAAAACCCTTGACCAGATATATGACATCTTTGCCGTAAGGGTCATAGTAAACACCGTGAAGGATTGCTATACTGTACTCGGCCTTGTTCACGAGCTTTACAAACCCATTCCGGGAAGGTTCAAAGACTATATTGCAATGCCCAAACCAAACATGTACCAGTCTCTTCACACTACATTGATGAGCCCGTCCGGTATGCCTTTTGAAGTCCAGATACGCACCTGGGAAATGCACCGGGTGGCTGAAGTGGGTATTGCCGCCCATTGGCGTTACAAGGAAGGAGGAGTTCCTTCAAAGGATCTCGACAGTAAGCTGTCATGGTTAAGGCAGCTTCTTGAATGGCAGAAGGAAATGCGTGACGCCGATGAGTTCATGGAGACACTGAAGATTGACCTTTTTACCGACGAAGTGTTCGTATTTACCCCAAAAGGTGATGTAATAAACCTTCCTGTAGGTTCTACCCCTATTGACTTCGCCTATGCCATCCATAGCGCCATAGGAAATAAAATGATAGGCGCAAAAGTAAATGGCAAAATTGAACCCCTGGGCTATGAACTAAAAAACGGGGATATAGTGGAGATATTGACTTCTTCCTCATCCAGAGGACCTAGCCGCGACTGGCTTAATATTGTCAAGAGTTCCCAGGCAAGGAATAAGATAAATCAATGGTTTAAAAAAGAAGGCAAAGAGCAGAATATCATCAGGGGAAAGGAAATAGTCGAGAAAGAACTGAAGAAGCAGGGCTTTGAATATAAGGACCTTTTCCGGGACGAATGGATAGATATTGTTTTAAAGAGGTATAATTTTCTTACCCTGGATGATTTGTTTGCCGCCATAGGTTTTGGCTCAATGTCGGCAAGCAAGATAATTTCCCGCCTTAAGGAAGAATACAGAAAGGCTACAGGTACAATTGAGGCGGTACAGCAGCAGGCCGATTATGAGAACCTGCGCCTAAAATCCAGCAAAAAACCTTCCAAGCCCGAAACGGGCATCATTGTAAAAGGTATTGACAATTGCCTTGTAAGGCTTTCCAGGTGCTGCAATCCGGTACCGGGGGACAGCATTGTAGGTTATGTCACCCGCGGCAGAGGCGTATCGGTGCACAGGAGTGATTGTCCGAATATAAGAAACTTAGAGAAAGAAGATGACAGGTTTATTGAGGTAAAATGGCATACCGCAAGCAATGTGGCATACTCGGCGGATATTACCGTTTTGGCCAATGACAGGACACAGCTCCTCATGGACATTACCAACTCCATCAGCGAGTTCAAGGTACCTCTTACTGCAATCAACGCCAGGACAAACCGCGATAATATCGCCATTATGAATTTAACGATTGAGATTACTGATATTGAACAACTGGATAATATAATAAAGAGAATAAAGAAGGTCCCCGGCGTATTTGAAACTACAAGAAACAAAAAGTAGAGAAGGAGTGTAAATTACAGGTGAGAGCGGTTGTACAGCGTGTTTCCAGGGCAAGGGTTACGGTGGGTGATAATATCGTCGGAGAGATCGGTAAAGGTTTTGTGGTTTTTTTGGGGATAAGCAGGGAAGATACTGAAAAAGATGCAGATTACCTGGCTAAAAAGATAGTAAACTTAAGGGTGTTTGAAGACAGCAATGAGAAAATGAACTTATCTTTGGCTGATGTTGGGGGAAGCCTTCTTATAGTTTCCCAGTTTACACTGTACGGGGATTGCAGAAAAGGCAACAGGCCAAGTTTTGACAAGGCACAAAAACCCCAGGAAGCGAAAATTCTGTATGAAAACTTTGTGCAAAAATGCAGAGAAACCGGCCTGAGAGTTGAAACCGGGGAATTTCAGGCAATGATGAACGTGGAAATCAATAATGACGGACCTGTTACACTTCTTCTGGACAGTAACCGTGAGTTTTGAAAGGAAGCGGTACATGATGCAGATAAAACGCCTTACAGGATTGGTGGAATCGAACTGTTTTATCGTATTTTCCGGCAAAAACGGTATTATTATTGATCCGGGAGCGCCTGCAGATGAAATCGGACAGGTTATAGAAAAACTGGAATTGCAAATAGATTATATAATATTGACCCATGTACATTATGACCATGTATTGTATGTAGATGAAGTGCGTAAGTTAACAGGCGGGAAGGTAGCCGTTCATGAAGCGGAAAAAGGCTACCTGGGAAACCCGTTTTTTAACGGTTCCATATTGTTCGGGCGGGACAAGGCATTCAATGAAGCGGATATATTTCTGAAAGACGGGGACATACTTAGTGTAAATGACATGAAGATTGAGATTATTCACACCCCCGGCCATACTCCCGGAAGTATATGTATAAAGGTTGGAAGCAGCCTTTTTTCAGGAGATACCCTTTTCAGGATGTCAGTAGGAAGGACAGACCTGGGGAACGGGGATCCCCTGGAACTTGCAAAATCGCTGGATAAGCTCATGGAACTGGACGGTGATGTGACCGTATATCCCGGGCATGGATCTTATACCACCATTGGCCTGGAAAGGGACGAAAACCCGTTCATGGTATGAACTCAGGCCCGACAGCCCAGAAGCGCGTAAAATCCGCTGCTATTGACAACCGGAGGTGCCGTTATTAAAATATAGTTATATTTTAAAATATATTGATTTAAAGCATGAAGTCCTCTCGTCCTTATAAAAATAGAAGACGAGAGTTTTAATTATTATTATGCGATGCGGAGGTTAGAGGAATGCTGATACAGGCGCCCAAGGGAACCAGGGATATACTTCCCTCTGAAATATATAAATGGCGTTATGTTGAGAATATAATTGACCAGGTTTGCATGAATTTCGGTTATAAAGAGATCAGGATCCCTGTCTTTGAACATACTGAATTGTTTGAACGTGGTGTCGGCGATACTACTGATATTGTTCAAAAGGAAATGTATACTTTCAAGGATAAGGGGGGCAGAAGTATAACCTTAAGGCCCGAGGGAACGGCAGGAGTAGTCAGAAGTTATATCCAGAACGGCATGGCTTCATTACCGCAGCCTGTAAAACTGTATTATAAAATTACGGCTTACCGGTATGAAAATGTTCAAAAAGGCCGGTACAGGGAGTTTAACCAGTTTGGTGTAGAGGCCTTTGGTTCTCCCGGCCCATCCATTGACATTGAAATTATCAGTCTGGTAAACACCCTTTTCGAAAGGCTTTCCCTTAAGAATATAGGTTTATTCATAAACAGCATAGGTTGCCCTGAATGCAGGAGCGAATATAATAAAAAGCTGAAGGCTTACCTGGAACCTATATTGGGCAGCCTGTGTCCTACCTGCAGAGACAGGTATGAACGCAATCCCTTAAGAATACTGGACTGTAAGGAAAAGGCGTGCCAGGAACTGACAGCCGATGCGCCTGCTTTGCTGGACCACCTGTGCAGTAAATGCGAAGAGCATTTTAAGGGCTTAAGGCAAGGTCTGGACGCTTTAGGCATAGCCTACAAAATTGACAAAAGGATTGTGAGGGGCCTGGATTATTATACAAGAACGGTCTTTGAGTTTGTTTCTGATAATGTGGGAACACAGGGAACCATTTGTGGCGGCGGCAGGTATGACGGCCTTATTGAATCCTGCGGTGGCAGGCCGGCGCCGGGCATTGGTTTTGGCCTGGGCCTTGAACGCCTGCTGATGGAAATTGAAAGCCAGGGTGTTGCCATTCCCGAGCCTGAAGGAACGGAAGTTTTTATTGCGTCGGTAGGTGAAAAGGCAGACCTGTATGCCCAGAGCCTGGTCCTGCAGCTTCGGAGAAACGGCGTAAATGCTGAAAAGGATCACATGTCGCGAAGTGTGCGTGCCCAGATGAAATATGCTGACAAGCTGGGTGCCAAGTACACTGTTGTAATCGGTGAACAGGAAATTGAAACCAACAAGGCTGTGCTGAGAAATATGATAAGTGGGGAAGAAAAGGATGTAAGCCTTGATTCCATTCCGGAAAGATTCAAAGGAAAAAAGTCGAATGACTGATTCGAATATAAATACTAAAAGCAGGAGGACTCTTATGGAAGAATCATTTGCCGGTTTAAAAAGAACCCATAAATGTACAGAGTTAAGCGAAAAGAATATTGGCGAAAAAGTAACGGTAATGGGATGGGTAAACAGGAGAAGGGACCTCGGTGGATTGCTGTTTGTAACCCTGCGGGATATAAGCGGTATATTGCAGATAGTTTTCAATAATGAGACAGACCCGGCTTTATTCCTGAAAGCGGGCCAACTGAAAAGCGAATATGTAATCGCGGTCACAGGTACCGTTGCCATGCGCTCTCCCGAGGCTATCAATCCGAAAATGAAGACTGGTACCATCGAAGTTATTGCCGAAGATGTTAGGATATTAAGCGAAGCGGAAACGCCGCCCATTTATATTGAAGAAAACCTCGATGCAAATGAATCTATCCGTTTAAAATACAGGTATTTGGATTTACGAAGGCCGGATATGCAGAGAAACCTGATTTTAAGACACAGGCTGGCAAAAATAGCCAGAGACTATTTTTCCGAAAAGGGTTTTCTGGAAATTGAGACACCCATGCTTACCAGGAGCACGCCGGAGGGTGCAAGGGATTATCTTGTTCCCAGCAGGGTACATCCTGGTAAATTCTATGCCCTTCCCCAATCACCCCAGTTATTTAAGCAACTGCTTATGGTTGCAGGGTTTGACAGGTATTTTCAGATAGTAAGGTGCTTCAGGGATGAAGATTTACGTGCTGACAGGCAGCCTGAGTTTACGCAGATAGACCTTGAAATGTCCTTCGTAAATGCGGAGGATGTAATGGAAGTTAATGAGGGCTTTATCAAAAAGGTGTTTAAAGAGCTGAAAGGCATTGACATAGAAACACCTCTGCCCAGGCTTACCTATAAGGAAGCCATGGAAAGGTATGGTTCTGATAAGCCTGACATACGCTTCGGACTGGAGCTTGTTGATGTATCGGATTTGATAGCCGGTTGCGGGTTTAAAGTCTTCTCCCAGGCTGTTGAGGAAGGCGGCAGCGTGCGTGCAATCAATGGGAAAGGATGCAGCAAGTTCAGCCGTAAGGAAATTGACGCATTGAATGAGCATGTCAAGACTTACAGGGCCAAAGGCCTTGCGTGGATTGCTGTCGAAGAAAATGGTTTACGTTCATCTATAACTAAATTCTTCAAACAGGAAGAACTGGACGCCATATTGGCCAGAGTACAGGCTGAACCCGGCGACCTCATTTTCTTCGTGGCCGACAGTAAAAATGAAATCGTATTTGATGCCCTGGGACATTTAAGGCTTGAGTTAGCAAGAAAATTGGAACTTACCAGTAAAGACGACTATAAATTATTGTGGATTACCGAGTTTCCCCTTCTGGAATATGACGAAGAGGAAAAAAGGTGGGTTGCAAAACATCATCCTTTTACCAGCCCCATGGATGAGGATATTGAGTTTCTTGAGACAGATCCGGGCAGGGTCAGGGCAAAGGCTTATGATATGATAATTAACGGTAATGAGGTCGGGGGAGGTAGTATCAGGATACACAGCCAGGACCTTCAGTCCAGGATGTTTAAGGTGCTTGGCTTTTCAAAAGAACAAGCGTGGGCAAGGTTCGGATTTCTCCTGGATGCCTTCAAATACGGCACTCCACCCCATGGAGGCCTTGCATATGGATTTGACAGGCTTGTGATGATTCTTGCCGGTGCTGAAAGCATAAGGGATGTCATTGCTTTCCCCAAGGTTCAGAATGCGTCAGACCTTATGACAAATGCACCTGATGTGGTTGACAGCAAACAATTGGAGGAACTTTCCATAAAAACGGTGGAGAAAGAATAATCCTCTTGAGGTGATAAGAATTAAAAACAGTAACTTGAGAGAGATAGCCGACTGGGCGCTGCATATTGGTATCGCAATCCTTGCGGGTTTCCTGATAGTCACTTTTGTAGCGCAAAGGACTGTGGTGATTAACTATTCCATGGAGCCTACTTTGTACGAAGGGGACAACCTCCTTGTGGAGAAGATAAGTCCCCGAATTGGTAAAATAAAGCGCGGCGACATCGTTACCATTGAAAATGCTTCCTTTACCCTGATGCAGGAAGGCAAGGTCATAATAAAGCGCGTTATAGGCCTTGAAAATGACAAGATTGAGATAAAAGACGGTAAAGTTTTCGTAAACGGTACGGAACTTGAGGAAGATTATATAAACGGCGATTATACCATGCCCATGGACGAGCGGTATTCGCACATGATAGTACCGGAAGGGCATGTCTATGTGCTGGGTGATAACCGGAAAGAAAACATTATTGACAGCAGGGTGTTAGGACCTATTAGCATGGACAAGATTACATCCCGGGCTGTCTTCAGAATATACCCGTTTAGCAGGATAGGACCTTTGTAAAGTTTTCCTTTCATTTGATACTTCAAAAGACAAAGGGGGTAGAATATAACCTGGACACAGGTTATATTCATTTATAATGAAATTATCTGCAGTGAGGGAAATACTCCATTGCGGGCTGGACGTTGGTTCCACGACCGTAAAGCTTGCTGTGGTGAACAATGAAGGCAAAATTCTGTACAGTGTGTACCGCAGGCACCTGTCAGATATAAAGCAGACTATTATTCAAGTACTGGAAGAAGCATGCCAGGAGCTAGACACTTCTCACATTTCTGTCAAAATAACCGGTTCAGGCGGGATTTCCGTATCAAAATGGCTTAATGTACCGTTTATCCAGGAAGTTGTGGCAGGAACCCATGCAGTCCGGACTCTGATACCTGAAACTGACGTGGCCATTGAACTGGGTGGCGAAGATGCCAAGATAACATTTTTTGAGCAGAATACAGAGCAGAGGATGAATGGCATATGTGCGGGAGGAACCGGAGCCTTTATCGATCAAATGGCCTCTCTTCTTAAAACTGATGCCCAGGGCCTCAATGAACTGGCCAGGGAATATAAAGTAATATATCCCATTGCGGCTAGGTGTGGTGTATTTGCCAAGACAGACATTCAGCCCCTTCTTAATGAGGGTGCGGACCCAAAGGACATAGCTGCATCAATTTTTCAGGCTGTGGTAAACCAGACCATAAGTGGACTTGCCTGTGGCAAAACAATAAAAGGAAACGTAGCATTTCTGGGAGGCCCTTTGTACTATTTGCCGGAACTTAAGAAAAGATTCATCGAAACACTTGGCTTGGAGCCTCACCAGGTAATATTCCCGAAGGATTCACACCTGTTTGTGGCTGTGGGTGCTGCAATTGCTCCCGGTAATTCTGCTATAACGTCCTTTGCCGAGCTAAAGGAGAAAGCTCTTAACGTCCTTGACACTACAGAATTTGAAGTGGAACGCATGGAGCCTCTGTTTGAGAATATTGAACAGTTAAATGAATTCAGGAACAGGCACAATAAAAACAGTGTGAAAAAAGCAAAGCTGGAGGATTTCTCAGGACCATGCTTTCTTGGCATTGATGCAGGTTCGACCACCACAAAGGCTGTAATAATTGATAAATGTGGCACCATTTTGTATTCATATTACGGCAATAATAACGGAAATCCGTTGAAATCAGCGGCAGCAATCCTTTCTGATATATACAGCAAACTTCCTGAATCTGCGTATATAGTGAATTCTGCGGTCACCGGCTATGGTGAGGGCCTTATAAAAAAGGCTCTCAGGATTGATATCGGCGAAGTGGAAACCATAGCCCATTACAAGGCTGCGGAAAAATTCCTTCCCGGTGTTGAATTTATACTGGATATAGGCGGACAGGACATGAAATGCCTTAAGGTAAAAAATGGCGCTATAGACAGGATCATACTCAATGAAGCGTGTTCGTCCGGATGCGGTTCATTTATCGAAACTTTTGCAAAATCTTTGGGAATGGATGTCGAAGAGTTTTCAGGCAAGGGCCTGCTGGCCGGGCATCCGGTAGACCTTGGCACCAGGTGCACCGTCTTTATGAATTCCAGAATTAAGCAGGCCCAGAAAGAAGGGGCGACAGTTGGTGATATTTCCGCAGGCCTTTCATATTCTGTCATAAAAAATGCACTGTACAAAGTAATCAGGCTCAGGAATCCTGAAGAGATGGGAGAAAAAATTATCGTACAAGGTGGCACTTTCTTAAATGATGCTGTTTTGAGAAGCTTTGAGAAGATATTGGGAAGACAGGTAGTAAGGCCGGATATTGCCGGGCTGATGGGCGCTTATGGCGCTGCCCTCATTGCCGTGGAGAGGTATGAGGAAGGTTATGAGAGCACCCTTATAAAAAAGGAAGAAATCGAAAACTTCAGCTATAAAACAGCATCGAGAAGGTGTGGCGGATGTACCAACAACTGCCTTTTGACCATAAATACCTTCCATGACGGCGGTAGGTTCATATCCGGCAATAAATGTGAAAAAGGCACAGGTGGTCCGGAAAAGAAACTGAACGTACCCAACCTTTTTGACTACAAGTACCAGAGGATATTTGATTACAAGCCCCTTGATCCGGACAAGGCTAACAGGGGTACTGTAGGCATTCCACGGGTATTGAATATTTATGAAAATTATCCTTTCTGGTTTACGTTTTTCACGGAATTGGGGTTCAGGGTGGAGCTTTCATCACCTTCAAACCATGAAATATACAAGCTGGGCATTGAGACAATACCATCCGAATCAGTGTGCTATCCTGCCAAACTTGTACATGGCCATATCATGGACTTAATCAACCGTGGTATAAAAACTATTTTTTATCCATGCCTGCCTTATGAGAAAAAGGAGCAGGAGGAAGCTGACAACTGCTATAACTGCCCCATTGTGACATCTTATTCGGAAGTCATAAAGCACAACATGGAAGTAATAAAAGAGAAAGGTATTAAATACATTAACCCGTTCCTTCCCTATAACGATAAAAACAAGTTGACCAAAAGACTTTACGAAGAGTTGGCGGATTTTGGCATGCCTTTTGACGAAATAAGACGGGCTGTGGACATGGCGTGGAACGAAGAGCAAAAAGTAAGGGAAGATATACAGAGAAAAGGCGAAGAGGTGCTTGAATACCTTGAAAAGACCGGCACCAGGGGCATAATACTAGCTGGCAGACCCTACCACATTGACCCGGAAATAAACCATGGCATACCAAATATTATCACAGGCTTTAACATAGCTGTGCTGACTGAGGATTCCGTGGCTCACCTTGCCAGAATGGAAAGACCTCTCCGGGTTGTGGACCAGTGGATGTACCATTCGAGGTTATACGCTGCGGCTGCCTTTGTAAGAGAAAGGGCGGATCTTGACCTGATACAACTGAACTCATTTGGCTGCGGCCTTGATGCAGTGACCTGTGACCAGGTGGAAGAAATCCTGGAAAGCAGCGGAAAAATTTATACTGTACTGAAAATAGATGAGACCAATAACCTGGGAGCCGCCAGGATAAGAATCCGCTCACTGTTGGCAGCTATTGAGGAAAGGCAGCGGAATGCCTTCAAGGCGCAAAAGGATTCATATGCCTTCAGGAAAATACCTTTTACCAGACAAATGAAATCAAGACACACCATACTGGCACCGCAAATGTCGCCTATACATTTCAACTTGCTTAAGGAAGCCTTCAATGTTTCAGGCTATAATCTCGAGGTACTGGATGCCGCCAGCAAAAATTGTGTAAATGTGGGGTTGCAGTATGTAAACAATGACGCCTGTTATCCTTCAATAATTGTGACGGGACAGCTTATCGAGGCGCTTAAGTCAGGGAAATATGATTTAAACAACACATCCGTCATTATTACCCAAACAGGAGGAGGTTGCAGGGCTACAAACTATATAGGCTTTATACGCAAAGCCCTCAGGGAGGCAGGTTTCGAAAAAGTGCCCGTTATTTCCCTGAATGCCCTGGGCCTTGAAAAGAACCCCGGGTTTAAACTAACGGCTGGTATTCTCCATAAACTGGCCATGGCCTTGATTTACGGTGACGTCCTTATGAAGGTCCTGTACCGCGTTAGGCCGTATGAGAAGATAAAGGAATCGGCGAATTTATTGTACAATTACTGGGTTGAAAAATGTGTAAAATCCATAAGAGAGGGCAGCTTTAAACTATTCCGAAAAAATGTGCGGGAAATTGTCAAAGATTTTGACGACATAGAAATAACGGACATTAAGAAACCAAGGGTTGGTGTAGTGGGCGAAATACTGGTCAAATATCATCCTCTGGCCAACAACAATGTTGTTGAGCTGCTTGAGCAGGAGGGAGTTGAGGCGGTTGTGCCTGATCTGGCGGATTTCATCTTTTATTGTGCCTACAATCCTATTTACAACCATAGATACCTTTCAGGTTCACTGGCAGGCAGTACTTTGTCCAGAATGGCCATTTCAGCCCTGGAATTCTACAGGAAGGAAATGAAGTCGGCATTGGCGGCCAGCAAAAGGTTTACCCCTCCTGCCAGTATAAAGGAACTTGCAAAAAAAGCTTCGAAGATTCTCTCCCTGGGAAACCAGACAGGGGAGGGATGGTTCCTGACCGCGGAAATGATTGAGCTGATAGAAATGGGTGTGCAGAATATAATCTGTATGCAGCCCTTTGCCTGCCTTCCCAACCATGTAACCGGCAAAGGCATGATCAAACCATTGCGCAAAGCGTTTCCAAACGCAAATATCGTGGCGGTGGATTATGATCCTGGGGCAAGCGAGGTTAATCAGATTAACAGGATTAAATTGATGCTTGCCACGGCATTTGACAACTTCTATAAGATGAATAAACAAATCCAGAAGGGAAATATATTTGTACCGGAAAGGAAAATAGTTTTCGGCGGGCCTGTATAAAGATTAATTGTCATAACATGTTAAGCCCCGGAATAATTATTGATTAAACAATAATTATTCCGGGGAAAACATATGAGATATTTAAGCTACGGCAGAAACAGGGGTAAAAAAGCAAACTTCCACAATTTACCTGGCTTGATTTTGATTATAGTTCTGATAATTGTTTTGATATATATAATTACATCAAATATAAATACATCCTTTATTGAAAATATTGATACCCAGCATTTCAGAAATGTCATGAACTATTCCCTTCCCATAATTGACGTAATGTATAACAGTGGCAAGATAAGTACCTTTTCAAACGAAATAAACAGGATTGCAAAATTCCTGTTCAATTTCGAATTTTCTTCACCCCTTACCGTTATGAATGCCCAGTTGCCTGTAATGAATGCTTATTACACAGGATATTACATGCCCATGCTTGCACGGCAGGAAAAAGGCCGTACCAAGCTGGAAAACAGGGATATGGCAGATACCGGAAAAGTAACTGACACTCATGAAGAACCTGATTTTCAGGATAACTATGCCCTTCAGAAAGATGCCAGCAGTATATCTTATCAGGACGACAAGAGGAAGGATCAGGAAATAACAGAAGCTGATACGAATGGAAAAATCACAGTATATAATGAAACCGGTTACAAAATTGATATAGACAAATATCTGGCGGGAGACCTGAAAATTAACTTTGACCGTATGGGACCCCAGATTCTGGTTTATCATACCCACACTACAGAATCCTTTATCAGCAGCATTGACCGGCTGTATGACAAAAATGTGCCTACCAGGAGCATGGACTCGAGGTATAATGTGGTGCGTGTGGGAAACGAACTTACCAGGCAGCTTGAATCCTATGGATTTAAGGTAGTTCATAATGGCACTGTTCATGACTACCCGGAATATGATATGTCTTATGTAAATGCCAATAAAACCCTGGCCCAATACCTGAAGAGTTATCCTTCCATTAAGCTTGCCATTGATGTGCACAGGGACGCCGTTGATTTGGAAAACAGGCTGAGAGTGGTAACAGAAATTAACGGGCAGAATGCTGCAAGGATAATGTTTGTGGTGGGCGCCGGGTCGGAAAACTGGGAAAAAAACCTGGAGCTTGCCGTAAAGATTCAAAACAGGCTGAACCAGATCGCCCCCGGCCTGGCGAAACATATTTATATAAGTAAGAATAAGTATAACCAATACATGACCGAGCGTTCCCTGCTGGTGGAAATTGGCGGGGACGGCAATTTACTGGAGGAATGTCTGGTAAGTGTAAAATACCTTTCCCGTGCCATCAGCGATGTGATTAATCCATAGTTAACCCGTCAATAATATGTCACTGGGACGGTTCCTTTGACACACAAGAAGGGTATTTCCTTGACTGTATAGGTATGTTTCGGTTAACTGTCCGTTCGCCAAGAAAATGTAAATGAACAGAACCTTGAAAAAAGCTACCAGGCATCACTCACCATCCGTGGCTCGGATGCCTGCTCGCGGCCTCCTTGCCGCGAATTACGCTTTTTTCAAGAACCTGCCCATTAACATTTTCTAAGACTCACTTCCAATGTTAACCTCCGTAAACCTATACAGGCAAGGAAATACCTCTTAACTATTTTTATATTAATGAGGAATTTTATGGGCAGGCTGGAATATTACAGGTCTTTGAGAAAACACAGAAGAAAGGTCATAGCGGCTTTTATACTGTTCATCATACTTCTGGCCGTGGGTCTTGCCGTTGCTGACTATGCCATAAACGGCCTTATCCATAACGACTATTCCGTCCGTATCGCCAGTGTAAAGGTAGAAAACGGGGAGCTATCTATAAGCATATTCAGCAGGTCATTTCGAATTAATTTAAAAAAGTTGGAGAGCGGTTAATTGTCTGCTTATCCGTATCATAAATTTATGTAATGTTGCACATGGGCTCCTGTATGTTATAATAATCTTTGTATTATTTATGGTACTTGTTCTGGACAACCAGTGAATTGGAGGGTTTTATGGCAAAAGAAAGGCAATCCAGAATCAGGAATTTTTGTATAATTGCCCATATTGACCACGGGAAATCGACCCTGGCTGACAGGCTGCTGGAGAACACCGGCGAAATTACGGAGAGGGAAAAGACCGAGCAGATTCTGGACAATATGGATATCGAAAGAGAAAGAGGCATTACCATAAAGGCCCGCGCAGTCAGGATGACTTATAAAAAAGACGGGAAAGAATATATTTTAAACCTCATAGATACTCCGGGACATGTGGATTTTAACTATGAAGTATCCAGGAGCCTTGCCGCATGCGAAGGAGCAATTCTTGTGGTGGATGCGGTACAGGGGATTGAAGCCCAGACCCTGGCGAATGTTTATCTTGCTGTGGAACATGACCTGGAGATAGTCCCGGTTATAAACAAGATCGATTTGCCGGGAGCAAGGGCAGATTACGTAAAGAAACAGATTGAGGATATAATCGGAATTGATGCCGGCGATGCCCCGATGATATCTGCCAAGCTGGGGATAAACATAAATGAGGTGCTGGACCAGGTCGTGGATAAGATTCCTGCACCATCCGGCGATGAAAATGCCCCCTTGAGGGCTCTGATATTTGATTCATATTATGACAGTTACCGCGGTGTAATCGTATTCATAAGGGTAGTGGAAGGCACCGTAAGGGTGGGCGACACCATTAAGATGATGAACAGCGGTAAGACATTCCTGGTGACTGAACTTGGTTACTTGAAACCTACTGGGCTACTGCCTTCAAAGGAACTTACGGCCGGCGAAGTGGGATATCTGGCAGCCAGCATAAAAAATGTAAAAGATTCAAGGGTAGGTGACACCATAACATTGGTGGAAAAACCAGCGGCAGAACCCCTGCCCGGCTACAAGAAAGCCAACCCCATGGTCTTTTGCGGTATTTATCCTGCTGATGGGGCAAAATACGGCCTTCTCAGGGATGCACTGGAGAAGCTGCAGCTTAATGACGCCTCCCTTTCCTTTGAACCCGAGACTTCCGCTGCATTGGGATTTGGATTCAGATGCGGCTTTCTTGGGCTTCTCCATATGGAGATAATCCAGGAAAGGCTGGAAAGGGAATATGACCTTGATATTGTAACCACAGCGCCAAGTGTTATTTACAAGGTATATAAGACCAACGGTGAGGTCCTGAATATTGACAATCCCACCAATATGCCTGATCCTTCAGAGATAGATTATATGGAAGAGCCCATAGTAAAGGCTTCTATCATCACGCCGCCTGAGTTCGTAGGGAACATCATGGAACTGGCACAGGAGAGAAGAGGCATTTTCAAGGATATGACATATATTGAAACCGAAAGGGTTAACATAAATTACGAGTTGCCCCTGAATGAAATAATTTATGATTTCTTTGACGCGCTGAAATCACGTTCCAAGGGTTATGCGTCTTTTGACTATGAACTCATTGGTTACCGGAAGGCAGATCTGGTGAAACTGGACATTCTTATAAACGGTGAAGTCGTAGATGCCCTGTCTTTCATCATTCACAAGGAAAAGGCATATGCAAAGGCAAGGCGAATGGCGGAAAAACTGAAAGAAACTATACCCAGGCAGCAGTTTGAAATACCGATTCAGGCTTGTATTGGCTCAAAGATAATTGCCAGGGAAACGGTAAAGGCATACCGTAAAGATGTATTGGCAAAATGCTATGGCGGAGACATAACCAGAAAGAAGAAACTGCTGGAAAAGCAAAAGGAAGGGAAAAAACGCATGAGACAGGTGGGCAGCGTGGAAGTGCCCCAGGAAGCGTTTATGAGTGTCCTGAAACTGGATTAAGCAACAGTGAAATATCACGTGGCCTGTACAGGCCATTGCTGATTTTGGAAATTAATCATGAGCAGGGAAATAAGCATATATATCCATATACCGTTTTGCAAATCAAAGTGCAATTACTGCGACTTTAACTCCTTTTCAGGCATTGATTACCTGGCGGACGATTATTTTAAAGCACTTAAACTTGAGGCCGGCAAATATGTTGACGAGCTTCGGGACTATCACATTGGTACCATTTTTTTCGGGGGTGGTACTCCAAGTTATGTAAATCACAGGTATATTTCTGGTTTTCTCAGCTTCCTCAGGGAAGCATTTTCCATTGGACCTGATGCAGAAATCAGCCTGGAAGCAAACCCCGGCACCCTTACCTTTGAAAACCTGAAGAAGTATGTGGACTGCGGCATCAACCGCCTGAGCATAGGAGTGCAAGCCTGCCAGAACGAATTGCTCAAAACCCTTGGCAGAATTCATACCATCGAGGAGTTTAAGGAAAATATAGGCCTTGCATTTCGGGCAGGATTTACAAATATAAACGCTGATTTGATATTTGGTATCCCCGGGCAAAACAGATCCCACTGGCTGGAATCCCTCAGGCAGGTGGTGGACACGGGAGTAAAGCATATATCATGCTATAGCCTTACCATAGAAGAAGGAACACCCTTTTGGGAAATGGTAAATGAAAAGAAACTTGTGCCTGTGGAAGATGAGCTGGACAGAAAAATGTACCACGATGCTTTGAAGTTTCTTTCCGGCCGGGGCTTTGAACACTATGAGATATCGAATTTTGCCATGCCGGGATACCGCTGCAGGCACAACCTGGTTTACTGGAAATGCAATGAATATATCGGTCTCGGCGCCGGCGCCCATTCATATTATAAAAACTGCAGGTATGCCAACGAAAGAGATCCAAAACGGTATATAAATCTCCTGAAATCAGAAAAGGATCATGTGACGGAGCGGCATGACATAGACAGGCAGGAAGCCATGTCAGAGTTCATGATTATGGGTCTGAGACTTATTGAAGGAGTAAGTGAAGAAAGTTTCCGTGAAAGATTCGGCACAGACCTTTATGACGTTTTTGGAGATGCTATTGAAAGACTAACCGGCAGAAATCTCATCGAGAAAAAAGGAAATTTTATACGTCTGACTGAAAAAGGCCTGGATTTGGCTAACCAGGCTTTTATTGAATTCATATAACCCCGCTTGTAAGTATAAACTGTAATAGATTAGAATATGCTTGTCAAATAATATCAGTAAAGTACTTGACAAAATATATATTGAGTGATATTTTTAAAATGCATGTTAGCACTCGACACGAGAGAGTGCTAATAAAGGGGTGAAAATGGTGTTCCTTGATGAAAGGAAGAAGGCGATTTTAAAAGCAATTATTGACGACTACATTAATACTGCCGAACCCATAGGTTCACGAACCGTTGCCAGGAGACATGAACTGGGCTTAAGTTCTGCCACCATAAGGAATGAAATGGCAGACCTTGAAGATATGGGCTACCTGCTGCAGCCTCATACGTCTGCCGGAAGAATTCCTTCGGTCAAAGGATACAGGTTATATGTAGATGAACTCATGAATGTCGAGGAACTTTCACGGGAAGAAATAGAATATATCCATGAAAGCCTGGAATCCAATATCAGCGAGATTAGACAACTCCTGAAACAGGCTTCAGTAATTATGTCAAAAGTTACGAAGTATACGTCTGTGGCTGTTACACCTTACATGCGCGAGATAAAAATAAAGGCTGTGCAGGTCATTCCCATTGATTCCAAGAAAGCTCTTGCCATCATCGTAACCAGTGCAGGCATGGTAAAAAACACCATTGTGCAGCTTCCCAGACCTGTGGATTTAGATTTCATAAACAGGGTGTCCAACCTTATAAATGACAAATTAAGCGGCACTACCATTGACAAGGTGGACGAATCCAAGTTCCAGTCCATTGAACTGGAGATGTGGCAGGACAGGGATATTGTCGGTGCCCTACTGGCCGGGGTTGAGGAAACGCTGAAAGACATGGACAACGTGGAAATATACCTGGATGGTACGTCAAATATATTCAATTTCCCGGAATTCAGGGATATAATCAAAGCCCGCGAGTTTTTCAACATCCTGGATGCCAAGGATATACTGAGAAAAATCCTTATACAAAATAAAACCGGTGAGAAGTCGGGCGTAGAGATCCGTATAGGCACTGAGAATGAAATTGAGGAAATAAAGGATTACAGCCTGGTAACTGCAACTTACAGCCTGGATGATGTGCTGATAGGCTCCATCGGGATTATCGGTCCCACCAGAATGGCGTATTCCAAGGTTATTTCCTCTGTTAATTACATCAGGAAAAAGATAAACAATGACCTGAGAAATTTTGTAAGTGACCTGAACAATGACTAGGGAATAATTGAACACCAAGGGAGGGTATTAATTGGATAACATCGAAAGGACAAATCTGGAAGAAAACATGGATAATCAGGAAGATACACAAGTTGCGGATGAACCGGTAGAAAACGTAAGCCCGGAGAAAGGTTCGGAAATGGAAGCAGGTTCGGAAGAAAAGGAAACCATGGAAGAAACCATTCCGGATTATGAAAAAATTGTGGCTGACCTGGAAAAGAAGCTTGATGAGAAAGAAAAGCAGTGTAGTGAATATCTTGAAATGCTCCAAAGACTGGCAGCAGAATTTGATAATTATAAAAAGCGGACTGCAAGGGAAAGACAGAATATTTATGATGACGCGGCAAGGGATGTAATCGCTGCTTTTTTGCCTGTTATAGACAATTTCGAGAGAGCCTTGGCTCTCATTGAAAAGGAAGAGAACAGTCCTATAAAAGAAGGAATCGAAATGGTTTACAGGCAGATAAAAGAGGTCCTGGAAAAGCTCAATGTTGAGGAGATTAAAGCAGTGGGAGAGGTATTTGACCCCAGGTACCACAATGCCATTATGCATATTGAAGACGATTCATTTGGCGAGAATGAAATAGTTGAGGAATATCAGAAAGGTTACATTTGCGGTGACAAGGTGCTAAGACACAGTACTGTCAAAGTCGCCAATTGATAGGACTTGTCTTAATCTATACATGAGTCTAGAAAACAGGAGGTAGGATATATGGGAAAAGTAATAGGCATAGATTTAGGAACCACAAATTCATGCGTTGCAGTAATGGAAGGTGGAGAACCTGTTGTAATACCCAACTCTGAAGGAAGCCGAACAACACCGTCTGTTGTGGCTTTTTCCAAGTCAGGTGAAAGGTTGGTTGGACAGGTTGCGAAGAGGCAAGCGGTCATTAATCCTGACAGAACCATAATCTCCATAAAGAGAGACATGGGTACCAACAGAAGGATCAGAATTGATGATAAAGAATACACTCCCCAGGAAATATCCGCCATGATACTTCAGAAAGTAAAGGCGGACGCTGAAGCATATTTGGGTGAAAAAGTAACCCAGGCAGTAATTACTGTTCCGGCGTATTTCAGTGACTCTCAGAGACAGGCTACAAAGGACGCCGGGAGAATTGCTGGTCTTGAGGTTTTAAGAATAATAAATGAGCCGACAGCTGCCGCCCTGGCATATGGACTGGACAAGGAAAGCGACCAGAAGATAATGGTATATGACCTGGGAGGAGGAACATTTGACGTTTCCATCCTGGAGATAGGAGACGGTGTATTTGAGGTTCTTGCTACAAGCGGTAACAACAGGCTTGGCGGTGACGATTTCGACCAGAGAATTATCGACTGGCTTGCTGACGAATTCAGGAAAGAGCACGGCATGGATTTAAGAAATGACAGACAGGCTTACCAGAGGCTCAAAGAGGCGGCAGAGAAAGCCAAGATTGAACTTTCATCCACGGCAACGGCCACCATTAACCTTCCTTTCATAACTGCCGACGCAAACGGTCCCAAGCACCTGGAAACGACGCTTACCAGGGCGAAATTTGAAGAGATGACTGCCGATTTGGTGGAAAGTACCATGGGACCTGTAAGAAGAGCCCTGGAAGACGCAGGGCTAAGCCCCAGCGATGTTGACAAGGTGCTGCTTGTGGGAGGTTCTACCCGGATTCCGGCAGTACAGCAGGCTGTTAGGAATTTTATGGGCAAGGAACCCTTCAAAGGCATAAATCCGGATGAATGTGTTGCCATAGGTGCGGCCATCCAGGCAGGAGTATTGGCCGGTGAGGTAAAGGACCTGCTCCTACTGGACGTAACGCCCTTGTCTCTTGGTATTGAGACTTTGGGAGGCGTATTTACCAAGCTTATTGAAAGAAATACCACGATCCCTACAAGAAAGAGCCAGATATTCTCAACGGCTGCAGACGGTCAGACCAGCGTCGAGATTCACGTTCTGCAGGGTGAACGTGAAATGGCTGCCTATAACAAGACCCTCGGCAGATTCCATCTGACAGGCATTCCGCCGGCGCCGAGAGGAGTGCCTCAAATTGAGGTAACCTTTGATATTGACGCCAATGGTATTGTCAATGTATCAGCCAAGGATCTTGGAACAGGAAAGGAACAGAAGATCCAGATAACAGCAAGCACTAACCTTACTGAAGAAGAAATTGAGAAGGCTGTCAAGGAAGCCGAAAAATATGCCGAGGAAGACAGAAGGAGAAAGGAAGAGGCAGAGACCCGCAATAATGCCGATTCCATGATATACCAGTCTGAAAAGACCCTCAAGGACCTCGGTGACAAGTTAAGCAGCGAGGACAAGGCCAATATTGAAAGAAAAATACAGGAGCTTAAGGACACCCTTAAGGGAACCGATATAAATGCAATAAAGAGAGCTACAGAAGAACTGTCCCAGGCCTTCTACAGCGTATCACAGAAAATATACCAGAACCCCGGTGCCCAGGGAGGAGGCCAGTACCAGTACGGCCAGCAGGACACCGGTGCCGGATATACCCAGGGACAGGACGATGTTTATGATGCGGATTACAAGATAGTTGATGATGACAATAAATAACAGGGTTTATAAACCTGACCTTTATTTGGAAATAAGCCGTGGACCGCTTTGCAAAAGCGGTCATGGCTTATTTTCAAGTTGACAGAAACAGCCTTTCCCGCATACACTAATAAAGTGACTATACTATTAAGTTTTATTTTTATATGCTATAATAACCAAAGGTGTAATGAGAGAATGGAGATGATTGGATGTCTGCTAAGAGGGATTATTATGAAATCCTCGGCATAGATAAAGGAGCATCCGATATTGAAATAAAGAAGGCATACAGAAAACTGGCAAAAAAGTACCACCCCGACGTCAATCCTGGTGATAAGGAAGCTGAAGCCAGGTTTAAGGAAATAAACGAAGCATACAGTGTGCTTATAAACCCTGAGACCCGGGCCAAATATGACCAGTTCGGCCATGCCGGCCTGGATGGCAATGGCGGATTCGACGGTTTCAGCGGTTTCTCTGATTTTGGCTTCGGGGGTTTCAGTGATATATTTGAATCATTCTTCGGGAGCGCCTTTGGAGAGCGGACCACAAGGAGAAGAAGCGGCCCCAGGCGGGGTACGGACATAGACCAATATGTTGAAATAGAGTTTGAAGAGGCAGCATTTGGAGTGGAAAAGGAAATCAGGTTTGAACGCCTGGAAGACTGTCCTACATGTAAGGGGACAGGCTCCAAGCCCGGGAAAGGGGAGACTGTTTGCAAAAAATGCAATGGTACTGGAGAAATCCGCTTTAACCAGAGAACTATCCTGGGACAATTTATCAATGTAAGAACCTGTGATGCCTGTGGCGGCGAAGGTACGGTTATATCCGACCCATGCAGTGAATGCAGGGGGACAGGCAAGGTACAGAAGAAAGTTAAACTAATAGCAAAGATACCCGCCGGCATAGATGACGGGCAGACAATCTCCTTAAGAGGGGAAGGCAATGCGGGCAGCAAAGGTGGTCCGGCAGGAGACCTTCATATAAATGTAAGGGTCAGGGAACATCCTATTTTTGTCAGACAGGGCAATGACGTGATATGTGAACTGCCCCTCACTTTTGTTCAATGTGCTTTGGGAAGCGAGGTGGATGTGCCGACCCTTGACGGAAGCATTAAATATACTATACCCGAAGGTACCCAGACAGGCACTGTTTTCAGGATAAAGGGGAAAGGCATACCCTATCTGAGAGGCAATGGCAGGGGCGACCAATATATAAAGGTACATATTGAAGTACCCACAAACTTAACTGAAAAACAGAAGGAGATTTTAAGGCAATTTGCCGAAGCAAGCAAGGATGAGCAGCATGAACAGAGAAAGGGATTCATAGACAAAATGAAGGAAGCCTTCGGTATGTAGCCGGATAAATCAATTTCTGGATAAAAATAGAGGGAATTTTAACGGAGGACCTGATGAACTGGATAGAAGTAACCGTATACACCACTGGTGAAGCATATGACGCAATTGCTGATATGCTTACGGGAATGGGAGCCAGTGGTGTTTCCATAATTGACCCCGATGAATTCAGGAAAAGCATAGAGCAGCTTGACTCGCCTGATTATATAGACAGCGGGCTGATGAAGTCTTTTGGGGAAGACGTAATGGTAAAAGCCTATTTTCCTGACAGCAGGGATGAAGCAGAACTGGTACAGGTAATAGAATCGGAGATTGACAGGATAGGGAAATTTATAAATACAGGGAAAGGGACCATTGAGACAGCCCTCATTTGTGATGAGGATTGGGCAAACAACTGGAAGAAGTACTACAAGCCGTTCAAAATAGCAGAGGATATTATCATAAAGCCAACCTGGGAAGATTATGATGCCCAGGGTAATGAGAAAATAATAGAGATAGACCCGGGTATGGCTTTTGGCACAGGTACCCATGAAACAACCGCCATGTGTGCTGAAATATTGGCAAAACACATTAAAGAAGGCTTTTCAGTAGCAGACATAGGATGCGGAACGGGTATACTGTCCATTATTGCGGCAAAATGCGGCGCCGGACTTGTGGACGCTGTAGATAATGACATTGTTGCGGTTAAAGTCGCGGAAGATAATGTTAAACTCAACGGATGCGACAGCGTTATAAACATCATACACGGCACTATGGACGATCTGCCGGAGAGGAAATATGATCTGATTGCCGCCAATATAATAGCGGATGTTATTATAGGTTTTGCAGGCCAGGTTCCTGGATACCTTAAAAAGAACGGTATGTTTGTTGCTTCCGGCATAATACGCCAGAGGCAGGATGAAGTTATAAACGCATATAAAAGAGCCGGTCTGGAGTGCCATGAGATACACAGTAAAGGTGAATGGGTGGCGATGCTGTTCAGATGTCCAGGTTCTTTGTAAGTCCTGAATCATTAAAAAATGGCCGGGTAACCATTGCCGGCGAAGACTTAAACCACATAAAAAACGTTTTAAGGCTTTCACCGGGAGATAATATTACTGTATGTGACGGCAACTGTAATGATTATCTTGTCAGGATTGAGCATATTGATAAAACAGGTGTGCATTGCCTTATTGAGGACAGTTGGGAAAACCGGAATGAAATGAGTACCCGTATTGTTCTGTACCAGGGGCTTGCAAAAGGCGACAAGATGGGAATGATCATCCAAAAGAGCGTAGAACTTGGGGTGTACGCTATTGTGCCTGTCATTACCGAAAGAACGGTAGTGCGTGTGGAAAACCACCAGGATGCAGGGAAAAAAGCAAACCGGTGGCAAAAAATAGCAGAGGAAGCCGCTAAGCAATGCAACCGCGGCATTGTACCAAGGGTGTATCCTCCGGCACTTATTAAACATGCCCTTGATGAAATGGCAGGATTCCAACTTGCTGTTATACCATATGAGAATGAAAAAGCAAATGGCCTTAAGCAGTACATATCGGGTAAAAAATATGATAGTATTGCAGTAATGATAGGGCCGGAAGGCGGATTCACGGAAAATGAAGTTGCCCTGGCAAAAGAAAAGGGAGTAGTGCCTGTTACATTGGGACCGAGAATCCTGCGCACTGAGACTGCAGGGATAGCCGTCTTGTCCATCCTGGCCTATGAAACAGGCGGAATGGATTAAGAAGGAAAATGCTTTTAAATGCAGAAATATATGTTATAATACCATAGGAAGTTTTTATCGCTGACAAGGGAATGGTTATATGATAAGAAGTATGACCGGCTACGGCCGGGGAGAATTCAATAAAGAAGGCAGAAAATACCTGGTTGAAATTAAATCGGTTAACCACAAATATAGTGATATATATATCAAGATTCCGAGGCAGATATCATATCTTGAAGAAAACGCCAGGGAACTGGTGAAGGAATACATTTCAAGAGGGAAAGTGGATGTATACATTACATTCGAGGACCTTGGAGACAAAACACGTAGTGTTTTGCTGGATGAGGCACTGGCGGACATGTACATAAAATCCTGCCGCAACTTAAGGGATCAGTTTGATTTGCAGGATGACATTTCCGTTTCACTGATAGCCCGGTTTCCGGATGTTTTACGGATTGAGAGGCCTGAAGAAGATGAGGAGGAAACCTGGCGGGAACTGGAGGAAACTTTACGGCAGGCCATGAATTCCCTTGTGGCCATGAGGGAAAATGAAGGTGCCAGGTTAAGGGAGAACATCCTGGAAAAGCTTAGCACCCTAACGGAATATGTGGAAAAGGTGGAACAGCGTGCGCCCCATGTGGTGAAGGAATACAAGGAAAAGCTGGAAAACAGGATAAAGGAATTGGTAAACCTGCAAACCATTGATGAAAGCCGGCTGGAGACAGAAGTTGCCCTGTATGCTGACCGGTGCAGTATTGATGAAGAGATAATCCGGCTAAAGAGCCACCTGAATCAAATGGAAGATACACTAAACCAAAGCGTGCCTGTTGGCAAAAAACTGGATTTTCTGGTACAGGAAATGCACAGAGAAATAAACACAATAGGGTCAAAGGCCAATGACCTTGAGATAACAAAAAGCGTAGTAGAAATGAAGACTATCGTAGATAATATCAGAGAACAGATACAAAACATAGAATAAAGGAGGAAGAACGTGGTGAAATTAATCAACATAGGGTTTGGTAATATCGTAGCGGCTAACAGACTAATAGCAATTGTAAGCCCGGAATCTGCACCGATAAAGAGGATCATACAGGAGGCCAGGGACAGGGGGATGCTGATAGACGCTACTTACGGCAGGCGCACAAGAGCTGTGATTATTACCGACAGCGATCACATTATCCTCTCGGCTGTTCAGCCTGAGACGGTGGCACACAGGCTGAATCTCAAGGAAACACTTGTTGATGACACGGATGATCTGGAAGAAGAAGAGGAATAGGTCCCATTATTGGAGGTTACAAGAGTGAAAGAGGCAGGTTTGCTGATAGTCCTCTCAGGCCCGTCGGGAACGGGTAAGGGGACGCTTTTGCATTTATTGAAAGATGACAATCCCAATATAAGGCTGTCAGTATCGGCCACGACGCGAAAACCGCGCCAGGGTGAGGTAGACGGCAGAGATTATTATTTCAAGACTGTCGATGAATTCCTGGACATGATAAAAAATGATGATTTGCTGGAATGGGTGGAGTATTGCAACAATTACTACGGTACCCCGAAAAAGTTTATTGAAGAATCTATAAATGAAGGTTATGACGTACTTTTTGAAATTGAAGTTGAAGGAGCGATGAAAATAAAGGAGAAATTGCCTGATAGCATTTCCATCTTTATTCTCCCGCCCTCATTCGAAGAACTGGAAAGAAGAATCAGGGGAAGAGGAACTGAAGATGAAAATGTTATTGCCGGAAGAATGGCAAGGGCAAGGGAAGAAGTCAAGTACATAAAACATTACGATTATGTGGTTATAAATGAGGATTTAAGAGAAGCGGCTGATGACATTTCAGCAATAATCAGAGCGGAAAAACTGCGGCTTTCAAGGAAGAAGAACATACTGCAAGAGATTGGAGGTATATGTGATGATTGATCCTTCCATTAATTCTCTAATGAAAAGGGTTGACAGCAAATATACTTTGGTTATCCTGACGGCTAAGAGGGCCAGGAAACTGGCTGGCGGTGATGATAAGCTTACCGAAGTAGATTCTGATAAACCTGTGACCGTAGCGATTCATGAAATTAATGAAGGTAAAGTTATATTCAAACGCACCAAGGACAGTTACAAATAGGAAATCCAAGTTTACACATACGAGTAAGGAGGCATTTTGTGTAATGCAGTTTGAAAAGACCATGGAAAAAATTGTATCTCTATGCAAGAAAAGAGGATTTATTTTCCCGGGTTCAGAAATTTACGGCGGACTGGCCAATTCCTGGGACTACGGCCCTTTGGGTGTAGAACTTAAAAACAATGTAAAAAAGGCCTGGTGGAAAAAATTTATACAGGAAAACCACTATAACGTAGGTTTGGACAGTGCCATACTTATGAACCCCAATGTTTGGGTGGCGTCAGGACACGTAGGGTCCTTCAATGACCCGCTGACTGACTGCAGAAAATGTAAAACAAGACACAGGGCGGACCATCTTGTGGAAGAATGGAACAAGGAAAATGGTATTTCAATGAATGTGGAAATCCTGGATAATCAACAGCTTATGGAATACATAAAGGAGAAAAACATCCCATGTCCCAATTGCGGCGCCCATGACTTTACTGAAATCAGAAAATTTAACCTCATGTTTAAAACTTACCAGGGCGTTACGGAAGATTCCTCATCGGAAATTTATCTGAGGCCTGAAACTGCCCAGGGTATTTTCGTCAACTTTAAAAATGTCCAGAGAACCACCAGGAAGAAAATTCCTTTCGGTATAGGCCAGATAGGGAAATCCTTCAGAAATGAGATAACTCCCGGCAATTTCATTTTCAGGACAAGAGAATTTGAACAGATGGAACTTGAATTCTTCTGTGAACCAGGGAAGGATTTGGAATGGTTTGAATACTGGAAAGATTTCTGTTATAAATGGCTTCTGTCCTTGGGGTTAAAGGAAGAAAACCTTAAGCTCAGGGACCACAGTAAGGAAGAATTGTCTCACTACAGCAACGCCACCACCGATATTGAATACAAATTCCCCTTTGGTTGGGGCGAACTGTGGGGCATAGCCGACAGAACAGATTACGACTTAAAACAGCATATGGAACATTCCAAGGAAGATCTGTTCTACTTTGATCCCATGACAAATGAAAAATATATACCGTACTGCATTGAGCCTTCTGTGGGTGCGGACAGGGTGACCCTTGCTTTCCTTTGTGAAGCGTATGATGAGGAGGAACTGGAAGGTGAAGAAATGAGAGTGGTCCTGCGTCTTCATCCGGTACTTGCTCCTGTCAAGATTGCTGTTTTGCCATTGTCCAAGAAACTTGGCGAGGAAGCTTTTAAAATCTATGAAAAATTGTGTACAGTGTACAATTGTGAATATGACGAGACCGGAAGCATCGGAAAGAGATACAGAAGGCAGGACGAGATCGGCACACCTTATTGCATAACTTTTGACTTCGATTCCCTTGAAGACAGGAAAGTAACTGTAAGGCACAGGGATTCAATGCAGCAGGACCGTGTTGACATAGATGATTTGCTGAATTATTTCAGCGACAAGTTTCAATTTTAGCCCGGCCGGAAGGCTAATTGCTGAATAAGTCAGCCAAATCTGGAGAATTTATATTGTAGACTTACGAGAAAAAATGTAAGGGATTGAGATTAAATTTCTTGTATTTTTTCTCTATGCAGCCAAAAAACATTATGTTATAATATTTTTCGGTTTTTTGCAGTATTTTTCCTGCTATTTAACAAAGTAGGTTTAAAATAAATACCAGAAGTACAGGAGGTTTATTAATGGGCAAATACGTTTACAAGTTTTTTGAAGGCAATGCCAATATGCGTGATTTATTGGGTGGTAAAGGCGCAAACCTGGCAGAAATGACCGGTTTGGGATTGCCTGTACCCAGAGGTTTTACCATAACCACTGAAGCGTGTACCCGCTATTATCAGGACGGACAGACCATTGCCCCGGAAATCGAAGAGGAAATTTATAAAGTTCTTAAGGAAACCGAAGAGATAGTCGGAAAGAAGTTCGGAGATCCGGAAAATCCGTTCCTGGTATCCGTCCGTTCAGGCGCAAGAGTATCCATGCCTGGTATGATGGATACAATTCTCAACTTAGGACTCAATGATGAGGTTGTTGTAGGCCTGGCAAAGCTTACCAACAACGAAAGATTTGCTTTTGACAGCTACAGAAGGTTTATTCAGATGTTCAGCGATGTTGTCATGGGCATATCCAAATCAAAATTTGATAAAATATTTGATTCCATAAAAGAAAAATATAACGCTACATATGACACTGAGCTGAATGCAGAACATCTCAAGGAAGTTGTCAGCGAGTACAAGAAACTGTACAAGGCTGAAATGGGAGAAGAATTCCCGCAGGATCCGAAAAAACAGCTTATGGAAGCTGTAAAAGCTGTTTTCAGGTCATGGGATAACCCCAGGGCTATCGTTTACAGACGCTTAAATGATATTCCTTCCGACTGGGGTACAGCCGTCAACGTTCAGGAAATGGTATACGGCAACATGGGAAACGATTCCGGTACCGGTGTAGCATTTACAAGGAACCCGGCTACAGGCGAGAAGAAGCTCTATGGTGAGTTCCTGATTAACGCCCAGGGCGAGGACGTAGTTGCCGGTATAAGGACGCCGGAACCCATTGACCGCCTGAAGGAAATCAACCCTGAAGTATACCAGCAATTTGTTCAAATTGCGGAAATATTGGAAAAGCACTATAAAGACATGCAGGATATGGAGTTTACCATTGAACGCGGCAAACTGTTCATGCTGCAGACAAGAAGCGGAAAAAGAACTGCTGCCGCTGCAGTTAAGATCGCTGTTGACCTGGTCAAGGAAGGCATGTTAACCCGTGAGGAAGCTTTGATGAAAATTGATCCGAAACAACTGGACAAACTGTTGCATCCTGATTTTGACCAGGACGAGTTGAAGAAGGTTCAACCCATTGCAAAAGGTTTGCCTGCTTCTCCGGGAGCTGCAACGGGCAAGATCTATTTCAGTGCTGAAGATGCTGTTGAAGCTGCTTCAAAGGGCGAGCCCGTTATCCTGGTAAGACTTGAAACATCTCCGGAAGACATTGAAGGTATGAATGCAGCCCAAGGTATACTTACCGGCCGTGGCGGTATGACCTCACATGCTGCTGTTGTGGCAAGAGGCATGGGTACCTGCTGCGTATCAGGATGCGGTGAAATAAGAATTTTTGAAGAGGAAAAATACTTTATAGATAAAAACGACAAGAAATATGTTGAGGGAGACTGGATTTCCCTTGACGGTTCCACTGGTAATGTATACGGGACAAGGATAAAGACAAAAGAGCCTGAATTGTCAGGTGACTTTGCGACAATTATGGAATGGGCTGACGAATTCAGGAAGCTTAAGGTCCGCACCAATGCAGATACCCCGAAGGATGCTGCACAGGCAGTTAAATTTGGAGCCGAAGGCATAGGCCTTTGCAGAACTGAGCATATGTTCTTTGAGGGCAACAGGATTTGTGCCATGAGGGAAATGATCCTTTCCAGGACTCCTGAGCAAAGGAAGAAGGCGTTAGAGAAGCTGTTGCCGTACCAGAGGCAGGACTTTGAAGAAATATATATTGCCATGGAAGGAAGACCTGTAACCATAAGGTTCCTGGATCCGCCGCTCCATGAATTCCTGCCCCAGGATCCTGAAGCCATTGCTGAACTGGCTGAGGAAATGGGTGTACCGGTTAAGGAACTGGAAAATACCATTAGTGACCTCCATGAATTTAACCCAATGATGGGCCACAGGGGATGCAGGCTGTCAGTAACTTATCCTGAAATCGCCGAGATGCAGACAAGGGCGGTTATTGAGGCTGCCATTAATGTAAACAAGAAAGGCATTAATGTGGTGCCTGAGATAATGATACCGCTGGTAGGAGAGGTAAAAGAGCTTAAGTACGTCAAAGACGTTGTTGTCAGGACTGCTAATGAATTGATTGAAAAGGCCGGCATAAAGATGGAATACAAGGTTGGAACCATGATTGAGATTCCGCGTGCGGCCCTTACTGCTGACGAAATTGCGAAAGAAGCTGAATTCTTCTCATTTGGTACCAATGACCTGACCCAGATGACATTTGGTTTCAGCCGCGATGATGCCGGAAAATTCCTTGAAGAATATTACAATAAGAAGATATACGACTTTGATCCCTTTGCAAGACTGGATACCACAGGCGTGGGCAAACTGGTAGAAATGGCCGTTGAGTTAGGCAAAAAGACCCGCCCGGATATTAAACTGGGAGTCTGCGGCGAACATGGCGGAGATCCTTCTTCCATAGAATTCTGCCATAAAGTGGGACTGGATTATGTATCCTGCTCACCGTTCAGAGTGCCTATCGCAAGGCTTGCTGCAGCCCAGGCAGCCATCAGAAACAAAGGAAAAGCATAAGACATGGGAATGGTTTTCCTGTCTTAATTTAAGACAGGGGATGGTTCTCCCGTAAAAGATTCAAAGGGTTTGGTAGCGGTATACCGCAACCAAACCCTTTTTCCTGCGCTCAAGAAATTTTGAAGTATCTGTAGAAACTTGTTTCCATAAAGGTAACATCCATACGAAAAGTGTAATGCCTGTAAGTATAAGCTTTACTGTGAAGGAGGCTGCCGTGCGGGAGCCTTGGTCTCTGGCGGCAATTATTGGGATTGTGATGAATTTGCCTGTTATTTCTTCAAGAATAGTTACGATGAAAATATAAAGGCTGCTTATTATATTAGCCCAGGCTGAAAAGTCAAATGTGCCTACTGAACTTAGGGTCCTGAAAAAGAATAATACATTGTCCAAAAACTAAAAAAACGTACTATGTGTACGTTTTTTGGTAAATGTTTATTCTAGTTAGAATTTTTATTTAAAGCCAGCGCAAGTTGTGATTTCTTTCTCGCAGCGGTATTTTTATGAATAACTCTTTTTGCTGCAGCTTTATCAATCAATTTAATAGCTCTCTTCACGCATTCACCTGCATCTTCACGATTTGCGACAATAGCTTCTTTAGCCTTCCTGATTTCAGTTCTAAGTCTTGATTTTATTGATGCGTTAATAAGAGTCTCCTTTTTTGCTTTCTTTACCCTTTTAAATGCTGATTTAATGTTTGGCAAACTGTTTCACCTCCGGTGGTTTAGTCAACATTCTGAATTTTACCATAAACATTTTTAAAATGCAAGGATTAAGACGACTTAGGTCGTGTCAACTTGTTTTAGGTTTTGCGTTACTGTCTGCCCCTCTCTTTGGGAGGATCATATAGCAAATCCATTATCTCGTATGAATCTAAGTGTCCGTGTCAGCAGAGTTACTTTTCCGC